>Ga0207658_10000021_pt1 | contig 201456 bp, 173 predicted proteins | sample KBSS33metaG_FD_184322 | JGI IMG/M metagenome (GOLD analysis project Ga0207658, IMG submission 184322) | Switchgrass rhizosphere microbial communities from Kellogg Biological Station, Michigan, USA - KBS S3-3 metaG (SPAdes) (version 2) | ecosystem: Host-associated > Plants > Roots >... | reverse complement strand
AATTGGTCATCACCAAGGCGGTCATTCGAAGCCGTCTGATTATGCCGAACTTCCGCATGGCTGATTCACGGAAAACCACCATTCTGAACGGCCATGCGGCATAATCCTGCGTTCGGCATAATGACCATTATGCCGATATCGGCATAAGACCCATGGTCTTGCCGATATGGCGTTCGATGTCAGGCCGCCAGGGGACCAGCGTGAACTCCCGGCTCTTCTCGATCAGCGCAAATTTGCCCGACGCCATGGTGACGGTGCGCTTGTACGTCCCCTCGATCGCCTCCCCCGCCCTTGCCTCGGCGAAGGGGATGCCCAGTTCCTTGGACAGTTGCCCGGCGGTCGCGCGGACATCGCGGTCGCGCAAGGTGCGCAGCAGCTGATTGCTGTTGAACAAGAGGTCTCTTCCCTGCCGTTCGATAAGTTGCTCGTCGATCAGCCATTGCTGACGTCGCACAAGCGCGTTGCGCACCTCCGCGCCATAGCCCTCAGAGGAGAGCGGCTGCCGGTCGGTCGCGGCCAGCTCCCTGTCCAGCCATGTCACCGCCTGCACGCGGGTCTGCCCCTCGATCGGGGTTGCGGACAGCATCTCGATTTTGACCGGGCGCTCGCGCTGCTTCTGCCGCTCATAGGCAAGCACAGTATCGAGATGATCGGGCGCGATCCGCCACATGCCACTGGGCTCGCGCTCCAGTTGACCCGTGGCCTTGCGGATCGCCTCAAGTCGCCGGACATGGGTCTGCGCATAGGTCTCCATCGCGTTGGGATCATGGCGGAGATGGATATCGACATTATAGCGCCCACCATTGGCGGCGGCGACCTCGACGATGGTCCGGTCTGCGGCGCGCAGCTGCGCTTCCTTGGGATCAAGGCGCACCAGCCCGCCGATGGGGGTGGGCATATCCTCAAGGCCGATATCGACATAATGGCTGCGGCCATCGATCCCATCGACAATGAGATAGCGGCGGTCATGATGATCGTCGGCCGCGCCCCGCTTTATGACCTTGCCGATGATGGGGCCGCTGGACGGCGAATCGATGCCGTGAACGACGTAGCAATCCTTGCCCGCGCCGCGCGGGCGGTCGACAGCCTGGTTGATGTCTGCGTCCTGGTCTTTGGCCGCCAGCATCTCCTTGTGCATGTTGCGGATGATATCGCCGCGCCGGCCCATGTCGGAGAGGGTCTGCTCCATGTCGCTCGACAGGGTCCAGGACAGCGGACCAGCCTTCTCGGCCAGCTCCATCCGTTCAAGCACGCGCAGGCGAGAGACCAGTAGCTGCTGATAGCTGGCATCGCCCGCCATCGGCCCCTCGATCTGGCGCAGGTCGATGACATGGTCCCTGGCCTGGTCCAGGACCGCACGATCGAGACGGGTGAGCCGTTCGGCGTCGACCTCATGTTCGAGCTGCTGGCGCACCTCAAGCTCGCTCTGGGGACCCAGCGCCCGGGTCATGAGTTCCGAGGCGCGATAACGGATGCCATGGGCGATATAGTCGCCGGCGATATTGAGCGTCTTGCCGTCTTCGGTGACGCCCCGGATCAGGATATGACTATGGGGATGGCCGGTATCGAAATGGTCGACCGCCACCCAATCGAGATTGGTGCCAAGATCCTGCTCCATTTTTGCCATGAGGTCGCGGGTGAAGCCGCGCAGGCTGTCGAACGCCGGACCATCCTCGGGCGCGACGATCAGGCGGAACTGATGCCGGTCCCCTGCCCCGCGTTCCATGAACGCCTTGGCGTCCGCCTCGTCGGCAAAGGTCGTATAGAAGCGGCCGCGCTCGCCATCGCGGCTGACCCCGTCGCGCTCCAGATAACGCATATGGGTGGCGACCGCACCGGCCTTGCCAGCGAGCTTCACAACCCGCGCCTTCACCGTCACCCGCCGGGGCCGCACCCGCATGCCGCTGCCGCGGTCGAACGACCAGCCCGAGCCACGCGGAACCGCCGCCGCGATCTTCGCGCCGCGACCCCGCGCGTTGAAGCGCCCCGAGCGCGGCGCAGAAGATGAGGATGGCGATCCCAAGCGACGCGGATTGCCGCCCCGCCGCGCCACCTGTTCGAGGAGCTTTGCGCGAAGCTTTGGCGCTCGGGGGCCGCGGGTTCGATCGCGGCCAGACCGACCGACGCGGGGCTCGAACAGATCGTCATCCTGTGCCATCATGGAGGATATGGCGAGGGACCGGGCCCAGCCTCAAGTATCTCGCAGATAAGTGGCGGATATCCGCGCTTTTCTAGGCGCAGAACGACCAACAGTCTCCCGATTCTCTTCCCGGGAGACAGGCCGTCTCCACAAAAAAGGATGTGCAGACAAAGCGTTAGCCCGCAAAATACGGTGAACCGTTGCGGGCTTTATCTTGCAAATCCCCCTTCTCCCCATCTCTTCTCCACCTTGCCTTTTGTTCCTTATTTGTTCTATCCTGCATTCCCTCACAGAATCAGGCGCAGGGACAAGGCATATGGGCGTGGAGATTGCAGCGATCGATGACCATAGGCTGGGTCTGACAGGCGACGTCGAGACCCTGCTCGACCTCCCCGCCCGCGCGAAAACGAACGGCTTTTCGCTGGCGATTTCCGATGGGAGTTTGATCCGTGGCGACTATGATACGCAGGCCAAAGCCTGGCGCTTTACCGTCCTGGCGGAGGGCGCTGCGATCATCGCTATACGGTCGGATGAGACGGGCGACCGGCTCCATATCGCCTGGCGGATTGATTGGATCACGCTCGCCTGCGGCAGCGATACGCTCTGCCCGATCGACGCCGATGCGCTGAGCGATACACGGCAACTGGTGCTTGATATCGATGTGAAAAAGGCAGCCTAGGCCGCCTTGGCAAGGCTCTCGATCCGCAACTCGCAGGCGGCGCGAACCAGCGTCTGCAGCAGCGCAACGCGGGCGGCGATCCAGTCCAGTTGCTCGGCGGTGATGCGGTAGGAGCGCGAATAGCGGGCCTTCACATAGGCGTCGCGCAGCAGGGCGTAGCAGCGTTTCTCGAACCGGTTCTCGCGCGGCCAGACGGCTTTGAGCGAGGGCTCCAGCTCTTCGGCCATCTCGCGCAGGCGGTTGAGATTATGGGTCTTGGGGCTTTATGCCGCGCGGCGGACTATGCCGATGCCGAGCGGTTTTCCCCCGGCAATGCGCCGATTAGGCGAACTTCGCGCGGCATAGTTTCCTGGGATCGACAGGCAAAGAAAGCTTGCCCGTGGCGACGAAACTCGCGAGAATCTGCAGATGCGCAACGACGTGGCTCACCTGCCGACACTTCAGCAAGATGAGCTTGCTTGCGCGAAGCAGATCCTGCTCGACGAATTTTCCATCGCGATCTCGCGGGCAACGCAGCCATGGAAGAAGAACGGGAAGGTCCAGAAGATCGTTCTGTTCGGCAGCTACAGCCGCGACGACTGGGTCGACGCCGCCGCCAATGGATACCAGTCAGACTTCGATATCCTGATCATCGTGAGCCACAAGGATCTCACCGACATCGCCGAATACTGGTACGTCGCGGAGGACAAGATCCAGCGAAATCCGTCGATCCAGCGGCAGGTCAACATCATCGTGCACACGCTCGAGGAGGTGAACCAAGGACTGACTCGCGGCGAATACTTCTGGGTCGACATCGCCCGCGACGGTATCGCGCTGTACGAACTGCCCGGCTTCGCACTTGCGACACCTCAACCGCTGACGGCGATGGACGCCTACGAAATAGCGAACGCATATCTGGCGGACTGGCTTGGCAAAATCGACGCGGCAATGGAAGGGGCCGCATTCTATGTCAGCAAAGGACATAGTAATGATGCCGCCTTCACCCTTCATCAGGCGGCGGAGCGGGCCTATACGTGCTTCCTGCTCGTGCGCACGCACTATGTGCCACGCTCGCACAATCTCAAGTTCCTGCGCTCGCTGGCCGAGGACAAGGAGCCGCGCCTCGTCGACAGCTGGCCGCGCTCGACCAAGCTCGATCGGCGACGCTTCGAGCTCACCAAGCGGGCCTATGTCGAGGCCAGATACTCGAGCAGTTACGCGATCGACGCCGACGATCTCGACGCCATCACGAAAGCCGTCCGCGCGCTTCGCGATGCGGTCGAGACGGTATCGCGGGAATGGCTCGACATGCTGCGCGAGAAGATCGCGCTATAGCCCGTCGAGAAAGGCGAGCAGCCGGTCAGCAGGCTTGTAGCGGCCGCCCTTCGGTCCAGTGAACGGTGTGACCCTGGCCAGGGCCGCCTCCTTCAACGCGAGGTGGGCGTGCAGATAGACCTGCGTCGTCTTGATGGACTCATGGCCAAGCCAAAGCGCGATCACCGAGCAATCCACGCCGGCCTGAAGCAGCTCCATCGCTGCCGTGTGACGAAGGACGTGGGGCGTGACGCGCTTGCGGCGAAGCGAGGGGCATAGCGCCACTGCTGTCCCGACATGCCGGGCCAGCAGGCGCTGGACGGCATCGGAGCTAAGACTGCCACCATGGACGTTGGGAAACAGCTTGGTCGATCCGCACCGGTCCGCCTCCTTGAGCCACGCTCGTAGGGCATGGCATGTCTGCCGGGTGAGCGGCGTGCAGCGCTCCTTGCGGCCTTTACCGACGCATCGGACATGCGCGCCAGTACCCAGAGCAACGGCATCGCGGTCTAGCTGGACGATCTCCGACAATCGCAGGCCGGTCTGCATGGCAAGGTGGAGAAGCATATGGTCGCGCCGCCCTATCCAGGTGCCACGGTCGGGTGCTGCGAGGATCGCCTCAATCTCTGGGCGGGTGAGGAAATGCACCTCACGCTTGTCGTGGAGCTTGCCGGGGATCGCGAGCACGCGCTGGATCTGGCCGGAATAGGCGGGCTCTTCGAGCGCGACGAAACGGAAGAAGGCCCGAATGGCGGTGAGGCGCAAGTTGCGCGTCTTGATCCCGACCGACCGGCCTGCCTCGAGATCGTCGAGGAACGCGCAAATGAATGGTGCGTCGAGATCGGCCAGATCGAGCCGCGAGGGAGGCTTGCCCAGCTTCGCCTGCGCGAACGCAAAGAGCAGCCGGAACGTATCCCGGTAGGACGCGATGGTGTGCGGGCTGGCATTGCGCTGTTGTATGAGGCGCTGGCCGAAGAAGCGCTCGATCAGCGGCGGCAGGGTCGCGCCGCCGGTCATGGCGCCGTCTCCCAACGCGTCTCAAGCCTGGATGCGGCCTCGCCCATGAGATCGGGGCAGGCGGAAAGGTACCAGTAGGTATCGCGGATCCTGCTATGGCCGAGATAGGTGGTGAGCGCCGGCAGCAATCGTTCGACGTCCTCGCCCCCACGATACCAGCCCAGGATCGTGTTGACGGCGAAGCTGTGACGAAGGTCGTGGAGCCGTGGTCCCAAGCTATGAAGCTCGGGATCGCGCAGACCGATCCGCCGCGCCACACCGACGAATACACGCTCGGGATACTGAGGCCGTAGCCGCTGGCCGCCGCGCAGGACAAAGAACCATGGCGACGTGCGGCATGTGCGGCAATCGTCCCGGCATGCCGCATAGTCGGCGAGAGCTAGGGTAGTGGTGGAATGCAGGGGAACAAGGCGCTCCTTGCTGCCTTTGGTCTCGCGAAGCGTCAGCACACCGGCCTCAAGATCGACATCGGTGCACCCAAGGCCGATTGCCTCGCCCAGGCGCATACCAGTCGCTGCTAGCAGGCCGAAAAGGCAATGATAGGTCCGGCGGTTGATGCCCTCGGCCAATCCCCAGCGGAGCGTGGCGTCGAGCAGTCGGACAATCTCCGCCTCCGTGTAGATATAAGGGCGTCGCCGCTTCGGCGATGGGAAAACGCCGGCCGGGGGAGTCTCGGTGAGTGGCTCGATGATCGAGAGATGCCTGGCGAACCCGCGCACCGCGGACAGCCGGCTCGGCCAGGAGGTGCGCTCGGCCTGGATGATCCACGCCATGGCGAGCTTGCGCGTGATGACCATCGCCTGCTGCGCTTCCATGTAGGCGATGAAGTTGCGAAGGCTCTTCTCTTCGTTCTCGTAACGATAGCCGAACCCGCGCCGCATGAGCAGGTAGCGGGTCAGCGCCTCATGGAGCGGGCTCATTGCTCGCCTCCCGGCCAGCGCATGCCGAGCCCGCGTAGGCTATCGAGATCAACCTTAGCATAGATGCGGGTCGTATCTTGTTGCTCGTGTCGCAGGAGCTGCCCGATCTCTGTCAGGGTCGCGCCTGATCGGAGAAGACCAGTTGCAAGACTGTGCCGGAAAATGTGCGAGCCACGGCGACCGGGGCCGGTGATGCCGGCACGCTTGATCGCCAAGCGCGCGACGGTCTGTATGCTTGGGGCGCCCTTGAATCCGGAATAAGGTGCGACGGCGAGAAGGAACACCCGCCGGCTGTCGGACTGGGGACGACCATGCTGCAGATAGGCGGCAATCGCCGCGCCGACATCGTGCGGCAGCGGCATGGTTGCGGTCTTCCGTCCCTTGCCGTGGACGGTGAACTGACCCGCACGCCAATCGATATCGTCGAGGCTAAGCCTCGCCACCTCGCACGCGCGTAATCCCAGCCGGGCAAGCAGCATCAGGATCGCATAGTCCCGTCGGCCAACCACGGTGTTCCGGTCGCAGCCATCGAGGACACGCTGAACATCCTCGGGTGGCATGAAGGTCGGCAGCTTCGCATCGCCAGGCTGCCGGATCGAGGGGATCGCGGTTGTCAGATCGACGGTGATGAAGCCTTCGGCGTGCAGATATCGCAGGAACACCCGCACGCGCGAGCACATAATCCTCGCGGTCGTGGCGCCGCTATCGCCGACATGCCGTTCGACATAGGCAGCCACATCGCAGCCGGACATGTGCGCGAGATCAGCATAGGTGGTGATCCCCAGTTCCTGCAGGAAGGGCCGAATGAACCACAGGTGGCTCTCGATCGATGCCCGTACGAGACCACGTTGGTGCTGCAAATATCGACTATACGCATCGCACAGATCGGATCGCGGATCGTGCGGCGGTACCGGCCGCTGCTCGATGACGTCCGCCTCTCGCAGGATCGCCAGCAGTCGGGCGAGTGCGAGTGCGTCGCCTCTGAACCGGGGGCGATGCCGCGACCGCTCGGCGAGATACTGCGCGGCGGTCGCTTCGCGGATATCGGCGAGCCCCGCGCCGGTGGCGCCCAGCCAAAACCCGAAATCCCGAACGATACTCAGCAGTCGGTGGCCAACTACCCGGCTGTAACCGCCGCGCTGAAGATGTTCGAGAACGAGATGAATGTGCTTGCCTAGCGGGCCGGCCTTCAGGCTCCTCACGACCCGGCTACTATCAATATAACTGTCGGTAATCATCGTCGCTTCTCCACGCACGGGATGTGCGTGGGGAGCAGGAAACTATGCCGCGCGAAGTTCGCCTAATCGGCGCATTGCCGGGGGAAAACCGCTCGGCATCGGCATAGTCCGCCGCTCGGCATAATCACCGAAGTCACACCGGCTTAATTTCCTACGCGGACATGCGGAGGATATTGCGCCTGAACTGATCGCGGCTTGGCCGCGAGGCGATCGATTCAGTCGCCGTTGCTTCGAGTTGCTACGTGAGGCGTATGTTAATGCGCGCTACTCCGCGCACTATGCTATCACCGTCGAAGAACTGGACTGGCTTGGCGCACATGTCGCCGAGCTGCAGGCCCTGGTGGAAACCGTGTGCACGCGCCGGCTGAGCGAGGCCTGAGCGATCAGGGATATCGTGCCGGCCGGACATCGCTCACATAGCAGTCCTCCCAGCTGGAATTGCCTTTCGGCACGAACGCGACAAATGCGCCATCGATGATCAGCGCCGCCCTGGCACTTTCATAGCGCTCGCCGAGCGATGATGGTTTGCGCGGCAGCGTCGCATGACGGTCAGCCCAGATCACCTGCGCGCGTTTTCCATCACTCAAAATCGTGAAGCTGCGAGTATCGGCACACGTCACCTGCTTGCGCTCGCGCGCGTCGGTTCCAGCCGCAGATGCCGACGATCCGGCCAGAATAGTTGTCGCCAAACCGGTAGCTAAGAAAGATGGCAATGCCGACATATGCATCGCCTCCTGACATGCGAGAAATACAGGCCCATAATCCCCGGCAATGCGCCATTGTTCCGATCACACATCTACGAAGAATCAGAAGCTTCGCTTTCGGCAAAAGTACGCTGTCCGCGTCGCCGCCACAGGGCCAGGACCTGTGCGCCATCCTCGCTTCTGAGCCTGCCAGCCGCATCAACCAGCAAGCCCAGGATCACAGCCCGATCGTCATCGGTAAGCGTGACCAGATCGGCCTTCACGATCAATCCGCCCAATTCGATCAGATGGCGCGTGCGTTCGCGGCGCTTCACTTGCCAGTCGCGCCAGGAGAGACGTGCGTCATGACGCGCCTGACGCAGCTGCAGACGACGCCGCGCGGCCACTTTCCGCCGTAGCGCTGCCTGCCTTTGCGCCAGCGCCGCCGCGAGGCGCGCCATCGCTGTTTCCGAGAAAGAAGGCCGCACCGCGTTTGCGCCAGCCCTCCCGCGTGGCTGCGTCCGCCGTCGCGGCCGCCATCAGTGCGCCGGCCAGCTCGTCGATCGTCAGAGCGTCAGCGCCCGTCGCCATGACAAGCTCGCCCAGCTGGCTCTGCTTGCGTGTCTTGAGCGTCTTTGCTTTCTGCTCAAGCGCCTTGAGCTCGGCGTCATAGTCTCTGGGTTTGCGCATATGCTATGTCCTCCAGTAAAGCGGGTGGACCTTTCAGTTATCGACCCGCTCGATCAGCCGCAATGCACTGAAATCTCTTGAGACTTTGCCGTCCCGAGACTGATGAAATCTTTCGAGGGCGCGCTTATACGTCGTGCCGACGTGGCTTTTTGAGTGTAGTTGGTACGTCGCCATGGCGATCTACCATTTCAGCGCGAAGATGATCTCAAGGGCCAACGGCTCCTCTGCCCTGGCGGCTGCCGCCTATCGCTCAGCCTCACGGCTGCACGATCAGCGCCTCGAGCGGCACCATGACTTTTCCAACAAGGCCGGCGTCGTCCATAGCGAGATACTGCTGCCGGACGGCGCGCCCCAGGACTGGCAGGATCGCGAGAAGCTCTGGAATGCGGTCGAGGCTGCGGAACTGCGCAAGGACGCGCAGCTCGCCCGCGAGGTGGAGTTCGCCCTGCCGCGGGAATTATCGCAAGCGGACTGCGTTGAGCTCGCCCGCGACTTCGTGGCCCGCGAGTTTGTCGCGCGCGGCATGGTCGCCGATGTGAATGTCCATTGGGATCAAGGCGCCGACGGCGAACCCAAGCCCCACGCCCATGTGATGCTGACCACGCGTAGTGTCGATGACGAAGGCTTTGGCGCCAAGGTCCGCGACTGGAACCGGACTGACCTGCTCGAGCAGTGGCGCGAAGCCTGGGCCAATCATCTCAATCGCGCGCTGGCAAGCCAAGATATCGAGGCTCGCGTCGATCACCGCACCCTGAAAGCCCAGGGCATTGACCTTGAACCGCAGAACAAGATCGGTCCGGCAGCCTCGCGCATGGGGACGCAAGGCCTGTCGGTTGAGCGGCTCGAAGAGCATCACGCCATCGCCCGGGCCAATGGCGAGAAGATCCTCGCCAACCCCGCGCTCGCGCTCGATGCGATCACGCACAGCCAAGCCACGTTCACGACACGCGATCTCGCCCGCTTCGTCCATCGCCATAGCGAGGGCAAGGACCAGTATGACCAGGTGATAGCGGCCGTGAAGACATCGCCCGAGCTGGTTTTGCTTGGCAAGGATGGGCGCGGCGAAGACCGGTTCACCTCGCGCGCAATGCTCGAGACCGAACAGCGGCTGGAACGCAGTACAGCGCATCTCGCCGATCATGTGCGTCATCCCGTCAGCGATCCGCATCGCGAGGCGGCATTGGCGCGTGCCGCTGCATGAGGCATGGTCCTCTCTTCCGAGCAGCGCACCGCCCTCGATCATGTCACCAGCGGCCAGGGTCTGGCGGTGGTCATCGGCTATGCCGGGACTGGCAAGTCCGCCATGCTCGGCGTGGCGCGCGAAGCCTGGGAAGCGGCAGGCTATACAGTCCAGGGCGCAGCGCTGTCCAGCATTGCTGCGGAAAATCTCGAGACAGGTTCGGGCATAGCCTCGCGCACGATCGCCAGTCTCGAACATCAATGGGCGCAGGATCGCCAGCATCTTACGGACCGCCATGTCCTTGTCATAGATGAGGCCGGGCTTATCGGCTCCCGCCAGATGGAACGGGTGATGGCGCATGCGCAACAGCAGGGCGCCAAGATCATATTGGTCGGCGATCCGCAACAGCTGCAATCGATCGAGGCGGGCGCGGCGCTGCGCACGATCGCCGAGCGCCATGGGTCGGTCGAGATCATGGAGGTGCGCCGCCAGCATGAAGACTGGCAGCGCGACGCCACAAGGCAGCTGGCGACCGGCCGGGTTGGCGAGGCAATCCACGCCTACAAAGACGCAGGCATGGTCATCGAATCGGATAGCCGAGTCGCGGCCAGAATGGCGCTCATTGACCGCTGGGACGCTGATCGGATCGCGGGTCTGGCGGGTTCCGCGATGATTTTTACGCATAGCAACGAAGAATGCGATGAACTGTCTGGGCAGATCCGCGACCGCCTGAAATCCCATGGGATGTTGGCGCAGGATATTGCGGTCGAGACACCCCGTGGGACACGCTTGTTTGCGCGGGAAGACCGCCTCATGTTCCTGCGGAACGAACGCTCAATGGACGTGAAGAATGGCACGCTTGGCACCATCACCCATATCGATCGCACCGGCATGGTGGTCCGCACCGATGACGGGCGCACGGTCGCCTTCGATCATAACCGCTATGCCGATGTCACCCATGGCTATGTGGCGACCATCCACAAGGCGCAGGGGGTCACGGTCGACCGCGCCCATCTACTGGCAACCCCTAGCCTTGATGCCCACGCTTCCTATGTCGCGCTCTCGCGCCACCGCGAGAGTGTCCATCTCCATTATGGCCAGGATGACTTTGCCGACAGCCAGCGGCTTGTCCGCACCCTGTCGCGCGAGCGGCCCAAGGACAGTGCGCTCGACTATGCGGCGGCACGCAGCCGCTTTGCCGAGCGGCGTGGATATCAGCGCTCGGCCATTCTCGATACGCTCGCCAAAGAGCGGATCGCCGATCCGGTCAGGACAATCCCAGCCCCCGCGCCGCGCCGGTCCATGTTCGACGGGCTACGGCTCAGGCCAGCAGTGGGACACGCGAAGAGCGCGGAGCCGAATATCAAGCGCGATCCCTTCGCTGGCATTGGCCGCCAGAGCGTATCGCCAGCACCGCAGCGCGACGATCGCCTCGATCGCGCCGTCCAGCGCTATGCCCGCAGCCTGCAGGAGATCAGCGGCATGAGCCAGAGGCAGCTGGAACCACTCGAGCATCAGAAGAAGGCGCAGATCGCAGCCGCCCAGTCTCTTAATCAGATCCGGGCCTTTGCCACGCTGGATCTGGACGAGGCCTTCGCCCGCGAGCCGGCGCTGCTGGGTGAGGCCGCAAGTGGCCGCACGGCGAGTACCTTAAAAGCGATGCAGCTCGAGACAGAAGTACGCACCAATCCGGAGATGCGGGCCGACCGGTTCGTCCAGACCTGGCAGCAGATGCGCCGGATGCGTGATCGGCTCGAAGGCTGGGAGCATGAGGAGAAGCGCGCCGGCATAGAGACGCGCATGCGCGCCATGGCGAAGGGCCTGGGCGCCGACCCCGCTTTGGGCGCTGCCCTATCGAAGCGACCTGAGCAGCTGGGCTTTGGCAGGCAATGGTCGCGCGAATGGTCGCCGGGCAGCCGCGATGGCGGCGAAAGCGGTGACATGGTTGCGCACACCCGCGCGGTGATGCGCGGGCTGGATGAAACATTGGGCCGCGGACGCGGCCTTGGCATAGGATGATCGCGATGAGCATGACGGTACAGGAAGACACGTCCGACGCGGCTGCGGAATTTGCGCATATGCGCCGCACCCTGGCGCTGCTGGTCTCAGCCCAGGAGGGCTTTGCAACCCGGCTGCAGGAGATACATGGCCGCGACTATAGTGAGGATCTCGCCAGGATCGTCAGCAAGCAGCATCAGCTGACGCAGGAGATTGGTGCGATCAAGGATAGCCCGGCAATGCGCAGGACGGTTGAAGATACCGCGGCGGCAATTGAGAAGGCCGGCGGCACGGTCCGGCAAAGGGACCATGAAGCGCTCCATGATGCGCGCCAGGGCTATGTGCATGCTCTGCAGGACATCCGGGAAATCGTGGCATCCGCCAAGACGGCCAAGAAGCAGCAGCAATGGCTAGCTGGCATATCGGCAGGATCCATCGTCCTGGGCATCATCTTATGCGCCGTCGTCCCCATATCCGTTGCGCATTCTGTTCCCGAAGGCTGGCACTGGCCAGAACAGCGCGCCGCGCGCGAGTTGCACATGGGCGAGTGGGATGCCGGCATCCGGCTCCTTCAGGTCGGCAATCCGGACGAGTGGGACAAAGTGCTGCACGCCATTGAACTTGCCGCGCAAAATCGTGAGGCTATCGAATCCTGCCAAAAGAAGGCGGCGAAAGCCAAGAAGCCTGTCGAATGTGATATTAAGGTCGGGAAGGCGGAATAGGCTTGAGATCAATGTCCGGGCAGATTGAGAGGTCTGGTTTTTGTCAAAGCTGGGACTTTGTGCTCGGTCCGCTTTAGAGCTACGATGATAGAATATCGGACGTTCGTGCCTGAGGGTGCTGGTGTCAGTTGCCGCCAACATTCCAGACATTCAATGACAGTTGACCTGGGTACCCCAACCAGAAGAGGCCATCACCCGCCTTGTCGGCGCTATACTCCTCGAACAGAACGATGAATGGGCAGTGCAGCGCTGCCGCTACATGACACTTGAGAGCGTCTCAGGATTAAGCGATAACCCCATCATCACGCTGCCTGCCATGGCAGCTTGATCTTCCCGGCTTAGCCGGAGGTCGCTGTGACTACGCCAGCGAACCTACACCACGCCTTGGGGCACGATCAGAAATGAGAAGGCTATTGGCCTTTTTGAGCGATGAGGAATCACTCCGAAATGTGCCCCTTGCACCTTGGTCGGTCATCCTCGATGGAAGTGGACCGAATTGGACGCAGGGGATGACATTGAGCGTTACATCGTATCAGAAACGCGTAGAGGAATGGCTCGAAGCATGCTTCCCACCTGAGGTCAGGTCCGACCGGGCGGAGCGCACCCATCGCTTTCTTGAAGAAGCCGCAACCTTTCGGCTGACGGAATCCGCGTCTGAAATAGCGCTGATCAGGGTCGCGCCAATGATCCCGTCATGCTGGGGGTAAATAACGCGGCGGCGTCCGCACCCGACACGAGCCGTAGAACCCTGCCTTTGCGCGCCATCTCTATCCGCGCCTGAGGCACCGCATTGCCGGCCGCATCGACGATCTTGACGGCAACACGTGTGCGGGTGGCCGGCGCGGCGATCGTGGCAACGCGCCGAATGATCGTGCGGCCGATAGTCAGATGCGGGTGATGGAAGCGGTGATCCGACGGACGCTGTTCGACAATCCCGAAGCGGTCGCGCGGGTGATGACAGTCGCCCGCACGTAGCTTGATGCGCATATGGCGGTAGGACGGAACATCCGGCCGGCAATGGTAAAGGATGCCTCCCCGAACGTCAGGCAGGATATCGTTCGCGGCCGTGACCCAGCCACTCCCCCCATCCCTCGTCCAGCTCGCGGGCCCAAGCTCCAGGAACGCAGCCGGTCTCGGTGACGGGTAATCGGTCTTTTGTGACGCAGCCCCTTACGGAATATGGCTCAGGCGATCGGCCCGTGGTTAAGAACCGCCACTTTTGTTCGTTTGGGCCGAACATTTATCATAATTGATAGACCGCAAGGGCCCACCCCAGGCCCGTCGGACATATACTGCTTGCGCGAACCGTCCTACTCCACACGACAATCTCGCCAGATATTATAACTTCCGTTATATCGAACGCGCAATTCATAGCCCGGTGTTGCGCGACGATCTGGGTGAGAAGCTCACCATGATTGTCGCGCAGCAGCCCGGAGAGGCTCAAATTGCGCGAAGGATATAATCTCAAGACGCTTGGATCTCGTGCCGCTCAGCTGATTGTCGAACTGAACGAGCGCCGTCAGGCGCATTGCTCGCCAACGTCATTAGGCCGCGGCAATCGTTGACGACGCCGTCCGAGAGCAAGTGCGGGCGTCGGGCAAAACGAATGTGAGCCGAGCAGTTTCCGAACTCGTGCGCGCCGGCTTGCTCAAGCGGCACTATCAGGGCTATTGCGTCGATCATCATAATCGCTGCGCGCAGCGCCAAGCCGTCTATGTTCTGGCTGGGTGCGCGCGGAGCCGGATCGGCAGCCGATAAGACCAGCCGAGAGCGGCTCCAAGGCAGGCGGAACTGGCGTTCTGATCGCCCAGGAACTGGCAAAATTCAACATAACCATTATTATCGTACTAATGTGTATCCACTTTCCTAGCAGCCATCGCACAAATCGCCCACAGAGGTGAGATTAAGTGTAAAAGCATGCCGTCGAGGTAGGAAACAGACCGACCACCATCGAATGCGACGCGGGGCGGCTCCTGATGGGCCTCGAGGGCCTTTGACAGTCTGTGTGCCTTTCACAGATATTCACCGTCTGTGTCGCTTGCCTCCAGAACTGGACTTCACTAGCCTTGGCCACAAGAAAAGCAGCGGCCTGCCCAGCTGTCCAGATAAAGGAGAGAGAATGACAGACGAGAATGTGAGGCCGCTCGCGATCGTCACCGGCGCGGCAAGCGGAATGGGACGCGCGGCGGCCTTGAAACTGGCGGATCGACACGACCTGATCTTGTGCGATCTCCACGAAGCCGGGCTGACTGCAATTGCCGACGGCGCCGAAATCTGCGCCGGCGATCTGGCGGCGCCAGAAACAATCGCGCGACTCATGGTGACGGTTGGCGATCGCAAGATAAAGGCCTTTGTTCACGCTGCCGGCGTGTCGCCGTCGATGGCGCCGCCAGCCGACATCGTGCGCATCAACCTTGTCGCGTCGATGGCCTTGTGCGATGCCATCGGCCCGCGCATGGCGGTCGGCGGCGCCGCTGTGCTGCTTGCCTCCATGGGGGCGTATATGTTGCCCGACGCCTCTCTTCTGCCACTGATCGAAGCGGTGCTTGATGCGTCATCAGAGGATCGCGCCGACGCCGGCGACGCTCTGGCCACGGCCGCAGCCGAAGGCAACACCGTCTACGGCGCAACGAAGCGCGGGATCGTGATGCTGGTCCGCAAGCGTGCGGTGGAATGGGGCCGGCGCGGCGCGCGCATCGTTTCAATCTCGCCGGGAATGATCGGGACGCCGATGGGGCGCAAGGAATTGGGTGCGGCGCCCGACTTGCAGCAATATATCGATAATTCCGCCATCGGCCGGTTCGGACAGACAGAGGAGATCGCATCGGCGATCGACTTCCTCTGCTCGAATTCGGCATCCTTCATTACCGGCATCGACCTGATCGTCGATGGCGGCGTATTGGCATCGATGGGGCTTCCGGCATAGGCATCCCACGCGACATTTTGTGTCGCAGAGGCGGAAATCCGGTTCGTCGCCATCGCCGGACAAACGGGGGGTAAGGCCCGTTCGGCAATCTGAAGGATCGAAATCAATCGGTCATCTTGAGTATGACGCGGCCCGCGGTCTGGCCGCTTCGCGCGAGCGTCATCGCCTGGTCAAACCCGTCCAACGGGAAGGTTCGTGCGATCGGCGGGTGGATTTGGCCCTGTTCATACAGGGCGAACAGGTCGCGGATGTTCTGCCGCGCGAGATCGGGCTCCATTTGACCGAATGCGTTTACGTTAACGCCAATCAGCGCCGCGCCCTTCAGCAGCGCCAGATTGGCAGGGAGCCTTGCAATATCCCCTCCGGCGAAGCCTACAACTAGAAGCCGTCCTTTCCAGCCCAGCGAGCGGAAGGCCGGCTCGGTGAAGACATCCCCGACGGGATCGAAAACCACATCGATAGGATTGCCGCCATTGGCCCGCTTTACCTCTTCCCGCCATGCCGTCGACCGACTGTCGACGACAGCGTCAGCGCCCGCGCGCTTGGCCAGTTCACGTTTTTCCTCGGTCGACACCGAAGCGATGACCCGCGCACCCAGCGCCTTTCCGATCTCGCAAGCCGCATAGCCCACGGCGCCCGCCGCACCCAGAACCAACAGCGTCTCGCCCTCGCGCAATTGCGCGCGCTGGACCAGGGCGTGGTAGCTCGTTGTATAGCTGGCAAGGAGGACGGACCCTTCTTCGAAGGTCATCGCATCCGGCATCCTGTAGAGGGTCGCCGCCGGAAACAGACCAACTTCGGCAAAGGCGTTCCCAAATCCGGCCGTACACACCCGTTCGCCGATACGTCCGGGTGATACGCCTTCGCCCACGGCCTCGATCACGCCGCTCACGTCGCTGCCGGGTACGAACGGCAGGTCCGGCTTAATCTGATACCCGCCCTCCGCGATCAGCACATCGACGAAGCTGATGCCGGCGGCATGAATGCGCAGCCGCACTTCACCCGATCCGGGCGCACCGGGATCGCGCGCGGCCAGGCGGAACGAGGACGGTGGACCGAACTGTTCGACCAGCACAGCGCGCGGAATGGGGTGTGTATCGCTGCTCATGACATCTCCCTGAACCAAGGCGACATGACACGCGCCTTCCCGATCGGATCACCTCCGCTCCTGTTTGGATCGGCGCGCCTGTCGCGTGAGGCGGACTTAGTTCTCCGCCGCGAAATCGCGAAGCATATTTTTCGCGATGACGAGTTGCTGGATCTGGGTCGTGCCTTCATAGATGCGATAAAGCCGCACGTCGCGATAGAAGCGTTCCACTTCATATTCGGCCATATAGCCAGCGCCCCCGTAGATTTGGACGGCGCGGTCCGCGATGCGGCCGCACGCTTCCGTGGCGAACATCTTCACACAGCTTGCCTCCGTGGAAAATGGCAGCCCCTCCTCTGCCCGGCGGATGGCATCACCGATCATGCACTCGGACGCGTAGAGTTCGGCCTTCGAGTCCGCCAGCATTGCCTGGATCAGCTGAAAATTGCCGATCGGCTCGCCAAAAGCCTTGCGATCCATGGCGTAGCTTAGGGCGGATGCCAAAATACGGCGCGCATAGCCGATCGCCGCGCCGCCAACGGAAAGGCGCCCCGTATCAAGCGCTTTCATCGCGGTTCTGAAACCGTTGCCCTCCTCCTCGCCAAGCAGCGCCGAGGCGGGAAGCCGGACATCTTCCAAAATGATATCCCCGGTCAACGCGCCGACCTGGCCCATTTTCTTGTCCGGCTTCGCACGCGTAAGACCGGGCGTGTCGGCTGGAACGATGAACGCCGAGACATGTGCGTTCTTCGGCAGATTCTCGACCGACGTCCGCGCCATCACCAATATCATATCGGCTATCGGGCCATTGGTGATGTATCGCTTGGTCCCGTTCAGCACATAATCGTCGCCATCCTTGATCGCGCGCGTCCGCAGCCCTGCGGAATCCGATCCACTGTCTGGCTCCGTCAGGGCGAAGCAGCCGATCGCGCCGGCCGCCAGTCTGGGCATCCATTCCTGTCGCTGCGCCTCGGTACCGCTGGTCTTGAACGCGGTCGTGACCATCCCGGTGTTGATCGAGATGGCAGATCGGAACGCCGGAGCTGCCCAGGAAATTTCCATCATCGTCTCGATATATTCGCCCAGACTCAGGCCCAGGCCGCCATAGACTTCCGGCGTGGTGAGACCGAACAGGCCCATGTCCCGCATCTCGTCGAGCAGATCGCGGGGGACCGAGCCCGCCTCGAACACCCGCTCCTCTTGCGACACCAGGCGCTCACGCGCGAAACGGCGAACCTCATGCTTGAAGGACGCGAAGGTGTCGGCATCCATCGTCCGCGCGTTCCCCGCCACATTCATGTCAAGCATCGGCAAGTCCCACTATGGCAACGGCGGACACATTTTCGGACGGCTGGCCGCCAAGATTGTGGCTGAGTGCAAGCGATGGAGGGGTCTGGCGCTGCCGATCGCCAGCGCGACCGAGAAGTTGCAGGTAGTTTTCGTACAGCATCCGCAGGCCCGAGGCGCCGATTGGATGGCCGAAGCATTTCAGTCCCCCGTCGATCTGACAGGGGACCGCGCCGTCTGCATCGAATACCCCGTCGAGGACGTCGCGCCATGCTTCCCCCTCTTGGGACAGGAACAGATCCTCCATCGTGACCAGTTCCGTTATGGAAAAGCAGTCATGCACTTCCGTCAGGCTGATCTGCTTGCGTGGGTCGGTGATGCCAGCCTCGTCATAGGCCTTGGCGGCTGCGATGCGCGTCGTGTGGAAGTAGCTGCCGTTCCATCCCCCCGCCTGCTGCTGCTCCCAGCCGTTCGACATCGAAATCTGCAGCGCCTTGATCGTCACCAGATCCTTCTTGCCGAGCGCCCGGGCAATATCGGGGGTCGTGACGATGGCACAGGCCGCGCCATCCGAGACGCCGCAGCAATCGTAAAGGCCCAGCGGTTCCGCGATCATCGGCGCATTGAGAACCTGATCGATATCAATGGCCGAACGCAGATGCGCTTTCGGATTTTTCAGTCCGTTGGCATGCGACTTAACGGAGACATGGGCCATCGCACGCTTCAGATCTTCCTTCCCGACGCCATGAACGCTGCGATAGGCGGAAGCGAGCTGCGCGAAATTGCCCGGCCCCGAGCCTTCGACCCCGATCATGTCGAGCGTGGTGCCCAAGGTCCGGATCGGCAGCCCGCCATAGCCCGTGTCCTTGAGCTTCTCCACGCCCATCGCGAGCGCGATGTCGGCAGCACCGGAGGCCACGGCGTAGACAGCGCCCCGCAAAGACTCCGTACCCGAAGCGCAATAATTTTCGACCTTGGTCACGCCGATGTTGGGTAAGCGCAGCGCAAAGGACATCGGAATGCCGGAGGAACCCAGGTTGACGACGTCGTAAGCCACGCCAAGCCACGCCGCATCAATCTGGGAACTATCGATTCCGGCGTCAAGCATGGCTTCGTCGAATGCCTCCAGCATCAATTCGCCGGCATCCTTGTCCCACCGTTCGCCGAACTTCGCGCAGCCCATGCCGAGTATCGCGACCTTGTCCTTTATCCCGCTGGCCATTCTATGCCTCCGAGACGACCGGAGCCGCTTTCCAGAAATAGCGCTTGAACTTTCGCTGCTCGTCGATGGCCCGGATACGGAACATCATCGTCACCTCTCGTCCCACCTCGATGGCATCTTCCTCGACATCGGCAAACTCGACCTTCATCCGCCCGCCCCCGTTGAAATCGATCAGCCCGTAATAAAGCGGGGGTGCGGGGGAATAGGTCAGCGCGTCAGCGGTGTAGGTCACGATCCTGGCACGTATGTCGGCCAGCGGATAATCTTCCTGCGAATCTCTGGCATGCTGATTGGGATTGACGCTGAGGCCGGTCCGGGGGAACTGGACTGTACCTGTCTGGACGCAGCGGCCGCCGACCAGGCCGAGCACGGTCTTTCGGTCACGCCATAGCGCGGTCAAGGGTTGCCTAAGATCCGATTCCGACCGCATGCCCTTTTCAAGCTCGATCAGCCCGCGATGGAAAAGCCAGCGCATGTAATTGTTATCTTCGCGCCGGTGCGCGAGCGATCCGGCAACGCCTCGTCGGGCCGGCAGGCTCTGCACCCGCTCGGTGGTTTCAAGAAGGATCATGTCGACGCCCTGACCGAAACCGACCAGAAGAATTTTTTCGCCCGGCGTCGCCCTCTCCAATACGGACGCCAGCAGCAACAGCGGATGTGCGGCGCCGCTGTCCCCCACATTGAGCGAGAGGGTATCTGCAACCGCTTGTTCCTTGAAACCGGCTTTGCGCGCGACCGAGGCGGCCACGCCCCTCACCGTGATCGGGAGGACAAGCCGGGCTATTTCATCCGCGCCCACCCCTAGCGCACGCATCCCTTGATCCAGGGCGTCAACCAGAACGCCGTGAAAACCGACATCCCTGATCCAACGGCTTTCCCAACCATAATCGAAATCCGAATCCGATGCCCGGAAATGATCGACAAAGTCGAGACTGACACTGTGAGATCCCAGGAATTGAGCAATTACAGCGCCCTGCCCCAGCAAAACGGCCGCTGCAGCGTCCCCGTTCGACAGTTCCGCTTCGGACGCGGGGCGCGATTTACGCATGTCCGACGCCACACACAATTGCGGCCCAACTCCGGCCTGGCTCGACCGGAAGGCGCTGATGAGAGCGGACGTCGCCGCCCGCATGCTGCCGCCGACATCCATCGTGCCGCTCTCATCGCACAAACCCAGTGCTTCTTTAACGATACCCGAATTTTGTCTGTCCGCGAAGGGAAAGGTGGTGGAGGCGAGCGTCACGCCGCTGATGCTGGTCCGGTCAATGCCGACAAGCGCGTCGCGCGCAGCCTCGACGCCCATGGTGATGGCGTCTTCGTCCCAATCGGCAATCGCCCGTTCCCCCTTGGCCAGCCCCTTCAGACTGCCCGCAAACCATGCATTGGCAGCGTAGATCGTCGATCGCTGCAGCCGCCGTCTGGGAATATAGGCCCCAAAGCTAAGAATCCCGGTGATCATATCAATTCCGCGCAGCATAATCCTGTCTGACAATGGATAACCAGTCGCACCGACGCGTCATCCATGGCAGGCAACGGCATCCTAATGTCATCTACTGACTATTCAATAGATAAAATGGCGGATCGATCACGGTATGGAGTATGCTGCGCTCAGGGTGCGCATTGAAGAGACGATCTTGTCGATATTCGCAGTGAAAGAGCATTGATGGTGCAGCCAGGTTCGGGGCGCTCCATCCTGATCGTCTACGCTTCGATATATGCGCATGGCCCAGCCCGGTCAGCAGATTCACATGTCGGCCCCACGCTCCTGCGTACCGGCGGAAAGAGGCTGCCGCTGTTGAAGGCTGATCACCAGCACCGACGGAAGCCGGGATGGATCGCTCAATTCTGCTCGGCTAACGGCTGCTTCAGCTTTGAACCCTTGGCCGTCGGCTTCTTCTCCGTTTGACTCTTGGCCTTCGGCTTCTTTTCCTTTGGAGCCTTGGCCGCGGGTTCCACCAGGGAGACGAGCACCGACACCTGCGCCTGCCTGATAGCGTCGACGGAGAGTATCGGTCGCTGATCATGATAGATGGTTTCTGTCGCCGCCATACGTTCGATGGCGGCAAAAATGACAGCCGCGCGCGCAAGCGCCTGTTCATCCGTCAGCGGCTCTTCAGCGTGGCCTTTCTTGATCAACCCGGCAAGCGGACGCAACAAGCGCCCGCCGGCGACACTGCGCATGTCCTGAAAGCGCCGATCGCCCCGATCCGCTTCCATATTACGAAGCAACAGGATCGGCCGATGCTCGTTCCAATAAGCGCCATAGGCTTCGACGAAGGCGCTTGCCCCTTGTTCTACGGGCTGACCATTAACCCATTTGTCGAGAGCGGTGAAAACATCGTCGAGATCATCGGTCGCTTCGCGGGCGAGCGCAAAGACCAGTTCGCCCACATCGTCGAAATACACGTAGAACGTGGCAGAAGAGGTTTCAGCCTCGCGCGCGATCGCGGCGGCGGTCAGGCTGACGGCTGATTGCACGCTCAGCAAGCTGAGGCCGGCGGCCATAAGGCGACGGCGTGTCCGATTACCCTTGCGACCGAGGGTCTGTTCGTTACGCCGTCCGGCATTGGCAGTTGGCGCGGGAGAGGCGATGAGTTCCCTGGCCTCGTTCTTCTTCACGTAGATTCCCCCGGGAAAATCTTATCGTCATTCAACCTCTACTCGCAAGCAAGCGAGGCCATTGGCGGAGCCGGTTTGACGATCCGACGATAAGGCCGATCCCGAAGCCCGTTCCCCCCAATGATGGTGGAAACGACCGTGCGCAGCTTAATCGACAAGGCTGCACATGGCCGTTCGCACGTCCACGCTGATGACATCTCTCCCGCGGCAGCACAACCTCTGTGGCAAGCGGAACTATAATCAGATTAGCGCGAACGCCATTTGCGGATCAGCGCGGGCGGGCAAGAAGCCCGTTCAGTGCGGCCACAAGCCCGACTGGCTGTTCGATCATGATATGGTGATGGCTCAGCGGAACAAGGACCGGTTCGCCGCATCCGGGAAAGTTATCGACAAACCTCTGTGTTTCGATTTTGCCGACCACTTCGCTCTGTTCGGCATGGATGAAATCGACCGGTCGCGACATTCCCGCCACTTCAGTGGCCAGATTATCCTTCTTGACCATCCGAAACAATTTGGGATCGAATTTCCAGGTCCAATCGCCTTCCGGCGTCTCGCGCATGGAATGCAGGGCTATATAATCTTCTACCGCCGGCACCGGCCATTTGCCGGGCGGCATCAGCCTGTAGTGCGCGCGCATCCGCGCGGCATCGGGATATCGCCGGGATGGCGGCTCACGTACGTCAATTTCATTTCCCGACAGGAACACTCTTGCATCAACGACAATGACCCGCTCGATCAGGTCCGGGAAGTTGGCGGCTGCATAAAGCGCGGCCGTCGCGCCGAAGCTGTGGGCGACGACCGTCAGCTTGCCGACATCCGCATCGCGTGCAACAGCGACGAGTTCCTCGGCAAATTGCGAGCGGGAATAGGTCGCCCGCCAGTCGCTGTCCCCCGATCCGGTCGAATCGGGTGCCACGACTGCATAACGATCGGCGAAATGCGGAGCGATATGATCCCACCAGCGCGCGTGGGCCAGAAAGCCGTGCACGAACATCAGCCCCCTCCGGGCGCCTTGGCAGACATTCCACGCGCGATAACGCACCGTAGCGCCATCTACAACGACGGCGCGAACTGAGGGCTTGTGGGCCCATGCCGCATTCAGCCAGCAGTCGAGTGGGGAATACTGCGGATACTCGATGTCAGCCATAATCCCCCAGTAACTTCAAGCCTGGCCGGCGCCATCCTGTTGATTGCGCCGGCCATGCTGAAACATCAGCCAGCGTGGAAGTTGATGGCCTTCATGTAGGTGAACTCGTTCAGCCCCTCATGACCATATTCGCGACCATAGCCCGACCGCTTGATGCCGCCAAAGGGCGCCTGGCTCGACATGGTGCCCGAACCGCCATTGATGGCCACCGTCCCGGTGCGCAGCTGCAACGCCATCTCGTAGGCTTTGCCCACGTCGGCCGAGCAAATTCCGCCACCGAGGCCGAATTCGCTGTCATTGGCAATCTCGATCGCCTCTTCATCGGTGTCAAATCCGATCACGACGCCGATCGGACCGAAAACTTCCTCCTGCGCGATGCGATGCGAATTTTGAACATCGTCGAAGAAGGTGGGCTCATAGTAGAAACCCTTCTCAAGCCCCGCAGGACGCTTGCCGCCCGTGATCAGCTTTGCACCTTCCGACAAAGCGATATCGACATATTTTTCGGTACGGGCGCGCGCGACCTCTCGGATCAGCGGGCCGTAGCTCACCGAGGGATCTTGCGGGTTGCCGATCTTCAGCGACCCGACGATCTGCTTCACCGCCTCGACATATTGGGGCTTGACGGAGTTGTGGACCAGGTGGCGCGTGGTCAGGGCGCAGCCCTGTCCGCAATGTGCGGTGAAGCCCATCACGCCTTCGATCGCGGCCTTCATGATGTCGGCATCACTGCGGACGATCAGCGCCGATTTGCCGCCCAGTTCCAGTAGCACCCGCTTGAGCGTGGGCGCAGCCTGGGTCTGGATCGAGACGCCGACGGTGTCGGAGCCGGTGAAGCTGATGAGATCGACACGCTTGTCGGTGGTCAGCGCGGTGCCGACCTCGACTCCACCGGTCACGATGTTGAGCACACCCTTCGGCAGACCGACTTCCTGCGCGATCTCACCCAGGATCAGCGCTTCAAACGGGGTATAGGGCGACGGCTTCAAAATGACCGTGCAGCCCACGGCCATCGCCGGGATGACCTTCCCCAGGTCGAGGAAGAAGGGGAAATTATAGGGGGTGATCGCGGCAACGACACCGATCGGCTCGCGCGAAAGCGCCGTCACCCCGAGCGTCGTCGTGCCGTCGGCAGCGGGCGTCAGATCGGCCGGATAGGTCGTCTGCGCGGGCCGGGTCATAATCTCGACCGTGTGACGCGCATGCTTCATGGGAATGCGATATTGCAGGAATTGCGCCAGCGGGAGAATGGCGCCAGCTTCGGCGACGATCAGCTTGATGATTTCGTCGGCACGACGATCGACGGCGTCGAGGAACTCGGTTAGCTTCGCCTGCCGCTCGCGCGCGGACAGACGGGGCCATGGCCCTTTGTGAAAGGCGTCATAGGCAGCGGACAGGGCCGCCTCGATATGCTGCGAGGTACCGACCGGTGCCTCACCCAGCACGCTTTCGTCCGCCGGGTTCAGCACGGCTTCCAACTGGTCGGAGGACATCCACTCGCCGTTGATATACAGCGAATTCTTGTTTTTCATCAAAGTCACCGACAAACTCTCCTACAAGCTGTTAGGAGCCACATTGTGTGCTCCTGAGGTACAGTTCGATGGCCGGGGTCTACTTCACGGGTCAGCGGTTGTCTAGCAAAACTGACAGCCTGTCAGGTCTTGGAAAGGCGCAGGGGCCGTGGTGACCAAAAGGCATCATTCGCGACGGCAGCATTTCCATTAAAGGGTCTGGCCGTCGTCAATCGTGATCGCTGTTCCCGTAACGCCGCGCGACAGATCGGAGCATAGGAATAGCAGCGGCACGTCCAGGTCGCTTTCACAGCTGAGCCGTTTGCGGGCAAAGGATTGGATTTGCTTCTGCCCGCCAGGCGAGTCGAACCATTCGGCATTGAGGTCGGTCCGTATCCAGCCTGGACAGATGATGTTCACATTAACGCCCTGGCGGATCCAGTCCCGCGCCATGACGCGGCCCATCTGAATGACGCCCGCTTTGGTCGCGCTATATGCCGCCACGCCCGGGCTGACATCAAAGGCGGTGACGGAAGAGGTCAAGACAATCCGTCCCTGGCCGCTCTGCTCGCTGCCTGCGGCAATCATCCGCTTGGCGCCCTCGCGTGCCGTCAGGAACACGCCCCTGAGGTTGATCGCCGTCATCTGGTCAAAGATTTCGACGGTCTGTTCCGTGGTCGCCCCCCCCGTGCTGGTGCCCGCGTTGGCGATCACGGTATCGACGGGACCGAAGACGCGCTCGGCCGCGTCATAGGCGGCGATCGTGGATGCCTCGTCGGTCACGTCCATCGCGACGGCGATCGCCTCTCCTCCGTTAGCGGCAATTTCAGCGCGCAACCGCTCGAGTCGATCGGCCCGCCGCGCGCATAGCACTACACGGGCGCCGGCAGCGCCGAGCAACCGCGCCCAGTGCGCTCCGATGCCCGATGAGGCGCCGGTCAGCAGAGCCACGCGGCCGCCAAGATCAAGGGTCGGTACGGCGAGCGCGATTGGGCTCGATCCCGTGCTTGTCATCATCCGCCTCCTCATGTCCGTCAGTGCCGTCTGACTTATGATTCTCCGTCCGCCCGCCTTCGGGCGCAGGCCTGTTTTGAATAGGTTGCCCGTCGCCTCACGCCGTCATCAATGCCCGGACGGCAGCGACGAAGGCGATCGGCTGATCGAGCATCAGATGATGATGTGCGTCAGGCAGTTCGACAAAGCGCGTTCCGGCCGGCGCCATTTCCCGGTTGAGCGCCACCACCTCCGGCGTGAGCAGTACCGAATGCTCACCCCACAGCAAGGCGAGCGGGCAACGGACATGTCCAATAGTGCCCCTCAGTGTCCCGACATGCGCACCCTGTCGCTTCTCGTCGCCATGTGGGTCAAAGCACCAATGCCAGCGGCCGTCCGACCGCCGCTGGAGCGATCGCTGACCGATAAAATCCAGCAACCATGAATGGGGATGCGGCTGCGCAGGACGCAGGCGAAAGCGCGCAAGCCCCTCCTCGAGCGTAGCATATCCCGGGTTGGACCAAGGTCGGCGATGGTCCATCGGATCGCTGATCCTGGGCGGCATCGCACCGCTATCGAGCAATATAAGACCTTCGAATCGATCTCCATGTTCGGAAGCAGCCAGAATGGCGGCGGGCAATCCTCCCATGGAATGCGCGACCAGCCACGGCTTGCCCGCGCCTTCGAAAAGGCCAAGCGCATCCGCCACCGCCAGCATTTCCCGTGCGTACAGACCCATGGAGTAGCCGTCGCGCCATTCCGACCGGCCCATGCCCGACATGCTGAAAGCGCCGACGCGCCGCTGGGCCGAAAAAAACGGCGCGAAGGGCGACCACCAGTCGGCATGTGCGCCGTTGCCGTGCACGAACAACAGCCCCTGAGCGCCGCGCTTGCCCCAGGCCAGCGTCTCGATCGCGCAGCCTTCGACATCGACCGATCCACGCTCGGGCGTCTGCGCCAAGTTGGTGTCGAACCAGACCGGGGCCTTCATTTGCCGAAGAACCTCGCCGGCCGCTTTTCCAGCAAGGCAGCCACGCCTTCTCGATGGTCGTCGCTCAAATGCAGCAGGGACTGGGTCGAAGCCGCAAGTTCCAGCGCCGCATCATAGCCCGTTACCTGACCGTTACGGATCAACCTCTTGGTGAGGCGAAGCGCCTGAGGCGCCTTCGCCGCGATGCGAGCGGCGAGTTTGTGCGCCTCCGCCATCAGCTGGTCCGGGGGCACGATTTTGCTCACGAGGCCCCATTCGGCCGCTGTGGCAGCGTCGATGAGGTCGCCAGTGAACAACATTTCCGCTGCCCGGCTCGCACCTATCACGCGGGGCAGCAGCCAGGCGCCGCCATCGCCTGGGATCAGCCCCAGAGTCACGAACGGTACGCCGAAGCGCGCGCCGTCTGCGGCGATTCTAATTTCTGCCATACAGGCCAGGTCGCAGCCAAGACCCACCGCCGGACCATTGACTGCTGCGATCAGGGGCACGTCCAACGCATAGACGGCGCGGGCAATCCGGTGAACGTTATTCTGATACTGATCCCGCAACTGCGTGCCGCCGCCGGCAAAGGCGCCCGACGAGTCGCGCATGGCCTTGAGGTTGCCCCCGGACGAAAAGGCCCGGCCTGCCCCGGTAAGGATAACGCACCGCACATCCAGATCGTCGTTAATCGCCTGGCAGGCGGCCGTGAACGCGTCCCCGTCCCCAAGCTCACCGACCGAATTCAGCATCTCGGGACGATTTATCGTCAAAGTCAAGACATGGCCGTCCCGCTCGGTTGTGAAGAGCGTCATGTAAATTCCATTTCCGATTGCTTCCTGCCGCCTCATAGGTGAGCGATTCAGTGTCCCTGCGCTGTCTTCCAGTCGCGCTTGATCTTTTTGGCGAGGCTCCACTTATGCACTTCTGTCGGCCCGTCATAGATGCGAAATGCGCGCACCTCACGGAAAACCTGCTCGACGATTGTGTCCCCGGTCACGCCGCTTCCACCCATGACCTGAACGCAGCGGTCCGCCACGCGCATCAGCGCCTCTGAAACAGCGACCTTGGCCATCGAGCTTTCCACAGTACCGAGCGACCCGGAATCCAGCACGCCGGCACACCAGTCGATCATCAATTCTGCCTGCTTGAGATCGATAAGGTTTTCGGCCAGCATGAAGCCGACCCCCTCATGATCGATCAGCGTCTTGCCGAAGGCTATGCGCCTGTTGACATAATCGGTAGCCACCTCCTGCGCACGCGTGCAGGCGCCGTACCAGCGCATGCAGTGCGAGAGCCGCGCGGGACTCAGGCGGACCTGCGCATATTGGAAGCCCTCGCCGCTCTGCCCGAGCATCTGGTCGGCGGGGACGCGCAGATTTTCGATCCGCACCGTCGCGTGACCGCCCGGCATCGAACTGTCGATAGTGTTGGGCACGCGCTCGATGATGATGGCCGGGTCGGGCAGGTCCACGACGAACATGCAGGCGCCGTCTTCCGACCTGGCCATCACGATGCCGACTTTTGCGCCTTGCGCGCCAGTGATGAACGCCTTGCGTCCGTTGATGATCCAGTGATTTCCATCGGCCCGGCAGGTCGTCCTCATCATCGACGGGTCGGAGCCGGCGCCTCCGTCCTGCTCGGTCATGAAGAAGGCGGAGCGCGCCCTGCCCTGCACCATCGGGTCCAGAAACCGTTTCTTGAGTTCAGGACTGCCGACCTTGCCGAGCAGATACATGTTGCCTTCATCCGGCGCGGCCGTGTTCATCGCGGGCGGGCCGAGGGGCGACAGGCCCGTGCGGCGCAGAACAAGCGCCGTCTGCCTCTGCGATAGATGGCGACCATCCGGCATGATGTGCGGCGTCATCACGCCGGCGGCGATAGCCTTTGCCCGCAACTCAAAGATCAGTTCGTCGGTGGGAGCGTCGTGATGATCGCGGCGCGAATCCTTCTCATAGGGTATCACCACGTCGCGAACGAAAGCTTCAACCCGGTCGGCGATTTCCCGGGCCGTGCCCCAACTGACCGCACTCGTTCCATCCGCAAAATCTGACATGGGGAATTGGCCGTCTTTCTTTAGCGCGATAGACAGCGGCACTTGCGCCGACCTATCGATGGATAGATAGACAATCTCTGTGCGACTCACCGCAGATGGATGCAAGCGCGAAATTCGGCTTTTCACCGGACTCTCGAAGCGACGCGGGCGACATGACGCTTGCATAGGTCGGCGATTTCTGAAATGCGCGATGTTAATTGAACACTACTCAAATGCGGAGCGGCAGACAGCCACGGTGAGGACGGACATCGACGTCCGTGAACGGGCGCGATGCATGGCCACGGTCACGGCAGCATCGCGTGGAAGCACAAAGCCACACGGCCATGCGAACCCGGCCGCCGCTCCGTCGGGATGAAGAGATGTTGTTAGGAGGGATTAAAAATGCGGATCTCGAATGAAGTCAGCGCCATCGTCACCGGCGGCGCCTCCGGGCTTGGCCGGGCTGCCGCCGAAACGCTGGCCGCAGCGGGTGCGCGGGTGACGATCTTCGACCTGTCCGAAGACGCTGGTCGCCAGGCGGCCGAGGAGATCGGCGGGCAATTCGTCAAGGTCGACATCTTGGACGAGGCCAATGTGCTGGCCGGTTTCGAACAGGCCCGCGAAAAATTTGGCCAGGAGCGCATCCTCGTGCATTGCGCCATGGTCGCGCGCGGCGGAAAAACAGTGGGCAAGAACAAGGCCACGGGCGAATTCACACGCGCCTCCACCGAGGATTTCGAACTGACGACCCGCGGCATCCTCGTCGCTACCTATCGCGTGGCTTCGATCGCCGCGCTTGGCATGGCGGCCACCGATCCCTTGGAGGACGGCGAGCGCGGCGCCATCGTTCTCACATCGTCGGCCGCATCGCAGGATGGCCAGGTTGGGCAAGTTGCCTACGCCGCCGGCAAGGCCGGCGTGAACGGGCTCGTCCTGCCGATGGCACGCGATCTCATGGACCTGGGCATTCGCGTCAATTCCATCCTGCCGGGCATTTTCGCCACTCCGCCGATGATGGCGGTTCCCGAAAAGGTGCTGGAGACGCTGGCCGCATCGGTGCCGTTCCCCAAGCGTCTGGGCAAGCCGGAAGAATTTGGCAGTCTGGTCCTGGAACTGTGTCGCAACACCTATTTCAACGGGCAGGCTCTGCGCCTGGATGGCGGCATCCGGATGCCGCCCCGCTGAGGAGCTGAAAACAACGCAGGCCACGTCGCGAGGGGCCTGCGCATCCATTGAACGACCACAGGACAGGAAGGGCGCAGCCAGCTTGCGCCACACTCCACACTTCAAGGAGTTGAGGATGTTTGACTTAAGGGTAGAGCCCGAATTCCAGGCGAAGCTGGATTGGATGTTGGACTTCGTGAAGCGCGAATGCGAGCCGCTCGACATGATGCTGCCCAACCACGGAGATCCCTATAATACACGCAGTCCGCTGCGGAACGCCATCATCAAGCCGCTGCAGGAGGAAGTGAAGAAGCAGGATCTGTGGGCCTGCCATCTCGACCCGCATCTGGGCGGCAAGGGATATGGTCAACTCAAGCTTGCCCTGATGAACGAGATTCTAGGTCGTTCGCATTGGGCGCCTTCCGTTTTTGGAACCGCCGCACCGGACACCGGCAATGCCGAAATCCTGGCGATGTACGGGACCGAGGAGCAGAAGCGCCAATATCTTCAGCCGCTGCTCGACGGCGATATCGTGTCGGCTTTCTCCATGACGGAGCCGCATGCCGGCGCGGACCCCATGGAATTCACGTGCCGTGCCTACCAGGACGGCAACGAATGGGTGATCGAGGGGGAAAAATGGTTCACCTCGAACGCGCGTTACGCCGAATTCCTTATCGTGATGGCGGTCACAGACCCCGAAGCCAAGCCGCACCGGCGCATGTCCATGTTCGTCGTCCCGACGAATACGCCAGGCGTGGAGATCATCAAGAATGTGGGCACCGTGGGCGAAGAATATGGCTCGCGCGGCAACCATGCCCATATCCGCTACAACAAGGTCCGCGTTCCCGCCGACGCGATGCTGGGCGGACCGGGTCTGGGGTTCGAGGTGGCGCAGGCTCGGCTGGGCGGCGGGCGCGTGCACCACGCCATGCGGACGGTCGGCCGTTGCCAGCGCGCGTTCGAAATGATGCTGACACGTGCCCGTTCGCGTCGAACCCGGGGCAGGGAACTGTCCGAACTTCAGTTCGTGCAGGGCATGATCGGCGACACCGCAATCGAGCTTGAATCGTTCCGGCTGCTCGTCCTCAAGACCGCCTGGATCATCGACAACGAACCGCACGGCGCGGCCCGAACGCATATCGCCATGTGCAAGGTCGCGATGCCACGCCTCTATCACGACGTCGTCCAGCGCGCGATGCACATGCACGGCTCCTACGGCGTGACCAACGAAACGCCCCTGGCGCAGATGTGGATCGAAGTGTTGTCGATGGGGCTGGCGGACGGGCCGACCGAAGTCCATAAGATTCAGGTCGCAAAGTCCTTCCTGCGGCAGGCCCAGCCCTATGAGGGTCTTTTTCCGCCGGAGCATATCCCGACCCGTCTCGCGGCGATCAAGGAACGCTATCGCGACCTCATCGAAAAATACGGCATGGAGGACGGCGCATGACGACCGTGGACCCGCTTTTCGACCTGTCGGGCATGGTTGCCCTCGTCACCGGCGGCAGCCGCGGACTGGGCCTGGAAATGGTCCGCGCCTTCGCCGCGCACGGGGCGGACATTGTCATCGCGAGCAGGACTATCGACACCTGCGATGAAGCGGCGCGCGAAGTGCGTGCGATGGGCCGACGCGCCCTCCCTTACAGCGCGCATGTTGGTCGCTGGGATGAAATCGATGCGCTGATCGAGGCGTCCTACACCGAATTCGGCAAGATCGACATATTGGTCAACAACGCGGGCATGGGCCCGCAGGCGCCCAGTCACGACGTGACGGAAAAGCTGTTCGACAGCGTCATCAATCTCAATTTCAAGGGGCCCTTTCGTCTCGCCTCGCAGATCGGCAAGCGGATGTACGATGGCGACGGCGGCTGCATCATCAATATTTCATCGACAGGCGGATCGCGACCGCTCCCCCAGATCGTGCCCTATGGCGCCTCAAAGGCAGCGCTCAACGCGATGAGCCTCAGCCTCGCTCATGAATATGGCCCAAAGGTGCGCGTCAACACCCTGTCGGCTGGCCCGTTCCTGACCGACATAGCCAAGGCCTGGCCACAGGAACAGCGTGAAAAAGTCGATAGCGCGCTGGGCCGCCCGGGGCAGCCGGACGAGATCGTTACATCCGCCCTGTTCCTGGCGTCACCCCGTTCCAGTTTCGTCACCGGTACGATGGTCCGCTGCGACGGCGGCATTTGGTAGCAACTCCAGAACGGGGGATGGCCGACATTCTCCGTGCATCGTCGGGACGCTGACGTCCATCGGGCAGCGCACCCGCCATGCGGAACAGATCGAAAAGGATAAGGCAGCATGCTTCTAAACGACAAGATCGCCATCATCACCGGCGGGGCGAGCGGTATCGGGCGAGCCGCGACAATCGCGTTCGTACAGGAAGGCGCGCGCGTCGTGGTGGCGGACCTGAACCCCGCCACCGGCCAGGCGTTTCTCGACATGGCCCGTGAAAAGGGTTTCGCCGACAAGGTCCGGTTCGTCGCGACCGATGTTAGCCGTGAGGAGGATGTGGAGCGGATGGTGGAAACCGCCGTCAGCGAGTTCGGCCGTCTCGATTGCATGTTCAACAATGCCGGTATCCCCGGCGCGCTCGGCCCGCTGGACGAGGTTAAGAGCGACGATTGGGACTTCACGATGGCCGTGCTGCTTAGAGGGCCGTTCCTCGGTCTCAAGCACGCAGCGCGCCAGTTCAAGAAGCAGGGCACGGGCGGTGTCATCCTGAACACCTCTTCGGGTTCGGCCAGTGGCGGCGCCGCCGGTCCCCGCGTCTATTCGGTCGCGAAGGCCGGCGTGGAGCATCTGACGACCGTGGCCTCGGTGGATCTGGCGCCGTTCCACATCCGGGTGAACGCCGTCGCGCCCGGCGCGATCCTGACCGAGATCAGCGGCCAGAGCGACGAGGAAGCCGCCGCGCGTCTGTCCAAGGCACAACCCTGGCCGGATCACGGCATTCCTTCCGACATCGCGGACATGGCCGTGTACCTGGCCAGCGACAAGGCCCGCTTCATTACCGGCCAGACAATCCGGGTCGATGGCGGCCAGTCGGCCGACAGCGGGATCGAACGCCGGCTCGGGCGCGGCGACTCCTGGGGCAGCATCTCGGGTCTCCATCATGGCACGACGGGCTTCAAATCCGAGCTGCGTCGTCTGAAGCCAAAGGACCAGCCGGCTAGCTGAATCCCGGTCCGACGGCGCCCCGCGCGCACTTTTAGGACAGGCTGGTGCACATGGTCGCGTGCCGCGTGACCGGCGCCTTGGCACGGGGTCAGGTCACGCTGAAGCGGGCGATATGACTATGATATGAGAGGATGGACCAGTGAGCTTCGGAAATGTGCGTGATCCTGTTGCTGAACAGCCGCTTGTGAGCACCGGCGCGGCGGAACATGGGAGGTCGGGCTTTTCGCAAAGCCGCTGGTACATCGTCACCATCCTCGCTCTGGCCACCTTCCTTTCCTATCTGGACCGAGGGGTCATCGCGGTCGTAGTGCCCAGCCTCAAGGCCGACCTTAATCTCAGTGACCTGCAGATCAGCCTGTTGCAGGGTATCTCATTTTCCCTGTTCTTCGCGCTCGCCGGCATACCCATGGGAACACTCGCGGATCGGGTCAGCCGACGCAACCTGATCGTCGTCGGCCTGGGCCTCTGGAGCCTGATGACGATGTTGTGCGGCTTTGCCGGCAATTTCACGATGCTCTTCATCGCGCGTATGGGCGTGGGGGTGGGCGAAGCCGCTCTGATTCCGGCCGCAGCCTCGATGATCGCCGACCTGTTCGCACCCTCGCAGCGCGGTCGTCCCATGAGCGCCATTGTGGCAGCGCAGTCGCTGGGCGCCGCCGGTGCCAGCTTGCTCGGTGGCATGTTGCTGGTCTATCTTGCGTCGACATCTCCGATTACCCTGCCCTTCGTAGGCGAAGCGGCAGACTGGAGAACGACATTTATCGCCTTCGGACTGCCCGGTCCGATCGTCGCTTTGCTGCTGGCATCGATCAAGGAACCGCAACGTACCAAGGTGGAAGGCAAGAGCGAAGGGAATTTCCTTCGCTTCCTTGGGGCACACAGGCTCCTGTTCTTTTTCGTTTACCTGTCTTTCGCCGCGAATTTCGTAATCGCCTATTCGACGGCTTTATGGTCGCCTACCGTATTGTCCCGCGTCTACGGTCTCACGCCTGGACATGCAGGCATCGCCTTTGGTCTGACAATGATCATCGCCAATATAACCGGCAGCACTCTGGCTGGCATTATCGGGGACCGCCTGGCATCGCGCGGGGCGCCGGCGGCGCGTTTCTATGTGTCGATCACCGCTGCGCCTCTGGCTGCTGTCGGCGGGGTCATCATGCTGCTTGCGCCCACCGCGACATATTATCTTGCCGGATTTGCCTGCGCCGGCTTCGCCGCCGGCGTGCTGATCGGAAACAGCTATCCCCTTCTTTATGACGTGGTGCCCGGCACCATGCGCGGGCAGGCGGCGGCTGTTTACATGATTGTTGGCAACATCATAGGCCTGGGCGGAGGGCCGCTGGCGGTGGCCGTACTGACGCAATTTATCTTCAAGGATCAAGCTGCGGCCGGCATGTCGGTCGGCTTGGTCGTGTTGGCGTCCGGCTTCATTTGCCTGACGTTCATGCTGCTGGCCAGCAGAGCTTATGCCTTGCTCAGTCGGACAGCGGGTGACAGGGCGGTCTGACGGGGAGAGGTCGATATGCTGCGTGACGAACATATTCCCGTCATTGTCGGCCTCGGCGAGGCGCTGGACCGCCCCGATAACATTGGCAGCGCCAAGTCCCCAGCCGACCTGATCGTCGAAGCTATAAGGACAGCTGACGAGGATGCCGACGGCGGCTGGCTTTCACAAGTCGATCGCATCGATGTCGCAAAATGCGTTTCCTGGGGTTATCGCGATCTTGCAGGTACCATTTGCGATCGGCTGGACATAACTCCGGCCACGCAAGTCAACGGGCCCGGTTCGGGGGAGAGGCCGACGATAGAGCTGTTCGAGGCGATGGCGGCCGTTGCCAAGGGGGAAATACGGTCAGCCATCATCTGCGGCGGTGAAGCGCAATGGAGTGTCGATCAGGCCCGGCGGGCCGCCATCGACCTGCCATGGCCACAGGCCGACTGGTCCACGGTCAAGCGCCGCGACCCCAAGGCCACGTTGCACCCGGTCGCCTACAAATACGGGCTCCTTGATCCAGTCCATGTCTACCCGCTTTTCCAGGTCGCGACAGGCGCGCACTGGGGCCAGACGCCGGACCAGTCACGGCGCGAAGCCGCAGAGATCACGGCGCAGCTTTCCACGGTCGCGGCGCGCAACCCCCATGCATGGTTCGGTTCGCCCGTCGCTGATGTGGAAGCGATCGGTATGCAATCGCCTGAAAACAGGATGGTCGCCTGGCCCTATCTGAAAAGGATGGTGGCTCGCCCATCGGTCAACCTGGCGTCCGCCGTTCTGGTCACGTCGCTCGCCCGGGCCCGCAGACGCGGTATCGCGCAGGACCGGTTGGTCTATTGCCGCGCCAGCGTTTGCGCCCAGGAGCCCCGCCAATATGTCGCACGCGACCGCTATGCGGGGTGCGCCTCGCAGGAAGCCGTGTTGCAAGAGGCGGCCGCCATTACAGATGGCCAGTGGGACGCTGTCGAACTTTATTCCTGCTTTCCGATCGTCCCGCTTCTGGCGCGGAGGCTCCTCGGCCTGCCCGGCACGCTGCCGCCCAGCGTCACGGGTGGATTGCCCTTTTTCGGGGCCCCGATGAACAATTATATGGGCCATGCTATCGTCGCGATGACGTACAGAATCAGAAAAGGGGAGAAAGTCGGTTTGCTCTACGGCCAGGGCGGGTTCATGACGAAGCACCACGCGCTGGTACTCGGCTCATCGCCAACACCGGACTTTCCGCTCATGCGGAACGTTCAGGAGAAGGGAGAAGCACTGCGTCGGCCGGTGCCCTGCCTCATCGATGAATATAGAGGATCTGCAGTAATCGAAACCTTCACAGTCATCCACGACCGCAACGGCCAGCCCGCGCTGGGCGTGATCGTCGCCCTGACCTGTGATGGATCGCGTCTGTTCGCGCATGTCGGCGCGGGACAGCAGGACGATCTTGCCTGTCTTGAGCGGCCCGATGTCTCCCCGGTCGGCAGGGCAGGCAATGTGTATGTGGACGAAAGCGGCATGAACCGCTGGTCCTTCGACTAACCGCGCAGCACGCTTGAAATGGAAAAGGGCGTCGACGATCCGTCGACGCCCTTCGCCCTTTAAGATCAGAACTTGACGGTCGCCGTCGTTCCGTAGGTGCGCGGTTCGCGACGGAGCACCGCCGCAGTACCAAGACCGGTCAGCGGCAGGCCGCCTACGATGTCCCGCTCGTTGCCGAGATTCCGGCCCCACAGCGCGATGTCCAGCTTCCCATCCAGCAACGTGACGTTGGCGCGGGCATTGATGAGCCAGTGCGCCCGGTCCGTCGCCGCGGCGGTGAAGCCAGCGGCATCGGCCGCAGAGAAAGCCTGACCCGTCGTCGCATCGCGGATCACGCCGCCTCCGTCGGTGTAGAAGCCGGTCGGGTACACAGTGGTCCGCGACTGATAGGCAAAGTCCGCACGCAAGCCGACGCGGCCGAAGCTGACATCGCCCGTCCACGAGGGAGAGATCGAAGCTGTCCACTTGGGAACAAGGGCGATCGGCTCGTGGCTGCGATCGAAGCCGGTCGGATCGACGAACGTCGCGTATTTGGCATGCGTGTAGGCAGCGGTGCCGTCCAGCCTGAAACCGGCGGGCAACAGCAGGCTCGCCTCAGCTTCCATACCATAAATCCGCATCTTGGCAGCATTGCTGATGAACGTCGCGGTGGTCCCGCTTGCGAACACTGTCGTCGAACGCTGGATGTCATTCACTATGGTATAATAGCCAGCCAGATTCAGTCTGAGCTTGCGGTCGAACAGTTCGCTTTTCAGGCCAAGTTCGTGCGAATAAGCGAATTCCGGATCGAATGGCAGCAGCGACTGCGGAACCACGCCGGCGCCGCGCAAGTTCTGACCGCCGGACCGGAAGCCCCGCGATGTCTTGGCATAGACCAGCATGCCATTAGGCAGCTTGTAATCCAGAACGGCGGTATATGACAGCCCATTGAATGTATCGGACCGCGTCAGGGGGCATGTCGCAGTACCACAAATCGTGATCGGCCCGACGAGCGTCACGTTGTTGATGGTCAGGCCCTTCTTGTCGCTGGAATAGCGAAGGCCGCCGGTGAAGGACAAGGCGTCTGTAAAGTGATAGGTCGCCTGGGCGTACGCACCCTTGCTGGTATTGAAAATTCGCCCAGCAAAACGAGACGAGACAGGGAGCCCGCCCGCTCCGGCCGACGACAGATCGCGCACGGACAGGTAACGGCTGCCATCGGTTCCCGTCTCGCGGAAGATGAAGCCACCCAGAACAAAGTCCAGCTTGTCATCCAGTGCGCGCCCGGTTGCGGTCACTTCGCCGGACCACTGCCTTATGTTAGCATCCGAGTTGGCGGGATTGCCTTCGAGGATGAAAACATCCGATCCGTCATTGTCCGCGGTGGCCTGATCCCGCACCCTGCGATATCCACCGATCGCCTTGATTTCACCGAACGACGTGTCGACAGTGGCGGTGGCCGAATAGGTTTGCGATTTGGTGCGTGCATAAGGCAGCACGCTCAAGGACACCTTATCGAGATCGCGGTTCGTCGCGACATTGCGATTCAGGCGAGCGTTTCCTGCCGCCAGACACGCGGCCGTGGGAGCGCCCGTGGCATCGAAGCAGCCAGCCGCCCCCAGCGTCTCCACACCCGCTTCCAGCGTGCCCACGCCAGTGGGACTGAAGTAGGTCAGCCGCTCCGGATTGGCATAGATGCTGGAACGGAAAAGTTCAGCCGACAAAAGCAGGCGGAATGTGTCGGATGGCTTAATCAGGAGCTTGGCGCGGAAGGTCGTGTCGTCCAGTTCCCCAAGCTTCTGGTTTGTGTTAACCTCCCGCACATAACCGTCCCTGCGGTTCTGCGAGAAAGCGACGCGGAGCGCCAGCTTGTCCTCGATCAACGGCGCGTTCAGCACCACAGTCCCGGCCGTATAGTTGAAATTGCCATAGGTGCCGCTGATGGTGCCGCTCAGGCCTTCGCTGAAGCTCGGGTCGTTGCTGTTGACAAGCAAAGCGCCGCCTGTCGTGTTACGGCCAAAGAGCGTGCCCTGAGGCCCTTTGAGCGTCTGCACGTTGGCGACGTCGACCAGGCTGGCATTGAGACCGTACGCACGTGCCCAATAGAGGCCGTCCACATATACGCCCACCGAAGGGTCGAGCGTTGCCAGGGTGTCGTTCTGAACCTGACCGCGGATGGACATGACGGCAGCAGAAGGCGTGGTCTGGGGCGCGGAGAAAGTGAGGCCCGGCGTCAGCAAGGCGACATCAGGCACCGCGCGGGCGTTCTGTTGAGCAAGCGCGTCGCCAGAGAAGGCGGTGACGGCGACAGGCACATTTTGAAGATTTTCGGCAACCTTCCGTGCGGTGACTATGATTTCACCCAGGCCTGCCTGGCCACCATCAGCCTGCGCCGTCGACGCTTGGGCAGCCTGCTGGGCGCCTGCCTGATGGCTGACAAAGGAAATAGCCATGACCGCCGTTGAGGCCGCCAAACGACGAAATGTATGATTGATCAATGCAATCCTCCCTAATGATATATAAAATAACGTAAAATCTCGGCCCCACATTGAATAAATCAAAGATTTATAATGCGACCGAAAATCTCAAGAAGCATCTCAACATGCTTTCTTATTGTTTTTCAGGATATGGTTGGGCCTTAATCAAATGCTCAGTCCCTTCTCCTGCGCCCCAACGTCCAAGGTCAGAGCGTTTTCTTAAATGTTTTACCTACGAAACAAGCCAATTCGCGGATTAAAGCCTCCGCTGAAGCAGAATTGACGATATGTCAAACGGAACTGAGAAACCCTCAATCTTTTTTTCGACGCTGTTGCAAACTGGTGTCGAACGATCCTTCAGTAGGTATCCGATGATCGCGTCAGGGCGTATAATTCACCCATCTCCCGACCGACCGCCGCCCAAATCTGGGCCGAAGGCATGATCAGACGCTTGATCGCTGCGAGTGCTGAACCCGGCGACAGAATCAGCTGCCGCACCTCCTGCGCGGCTACGCGCTCCAGTTCATCTGTGCCTACCGCCCGCGACGCGATTCCCCATTCGACAGCTTCGCTGCCGCTCAGCACATGATTGCGCGCGAAAATCTCAAAAGCGCGACGCGTACCCACTAGCGCTGGAAGCAAAAAGCTGGACCCCGCCTCGGGAGAAATTCCCAACTTGGCGAAGGGAGCGCTGAGTTGTGCGTCAGGCGTGACGAAGACGAGATCGCAATGCAGAAGGAACGTCAGTCCAAAACCGATCGCACGACCGCGAACCACCGCGATCAGGGGCTTGTCGAACGACGTCAGGGTCTTCAGAAACGTGCCTACCGGCCGCTCCTCGAATGGAATGTCGCGTGGCGCAGACCGCAGATCGACGATATCTGTTCCCGCGCAGAAATCCTGCCCGGATGCCGCCAGGATGACAGCCCGCACGGACGGGTCCTGCTGGGCGCCATCCAGAAGCTGCGCCAGGCCGGCGTACATTTTGGAATTGACCGCGTTGCGCTTTTCCGGGCGGTTGAGGACAACCGTCAGGATGCCTTGCTCGAACGAGGCCATTAGCGCCCCATCGGCGGGTTGCCTTTGGTCCGTCATGTCGCAACACCCGCAAGTGCCGGCCCAAGGCCAGTCCCGAAGCGGCCGATGATGAGGCTCTGACCGCCCATCGCCCGCTCAGCCTTTGAAGGGGCCAGCCTTCAGCTGTTCGCGCACGGGCGTGAATTCATGCGCGGCAAGGCCCGGACGCAGCCAGTGCCCGCCATCGATGACAAAGGTCAAGCCCGTGACGAAGGCCGCATAGGGCGAGCAAAGATAGGTTGCCGCCCAACCAAGCTCATGGGTTTCGCCCACGCGCATCGCCGGTAAGCGGTTGCCGCCGCGATCACCGGTCATTTTCGAGGATAGCGCTTTGGGAAAGTCGTCATGCGGGAACGGTCCAGGCACGAGCGTATTGACCCGGATATCGACGGGGGCCCATTCAACCGCGAGCGAGCGGCTGAGGTTGGTCACGCCTGCTTTCGCCGACGCGGAGTGCGCCGCGCCCGGACCACCGGTCCATGCATAGGCTGCACCGATATTCAGAATGGAACCGCCCTTCCCCACCTTCATCCGACGACGGCCGAATTCACGCGAGCAGTTGAACGTGCCGTTGAGGACGATGTCGACGACCGTGGCCCAGGCGTTGACGCTCAGATCCTCGGCAGGACATGCGAAATTGCCCGCCGCGTTGTTGATCAGCACGTCCACCGCGCCCAGCTTGGCTTCAATCGCATCAAAGGTATCCGTGATCGCCTGGGCGTTTCGCACATCGACGGCAAATCCGGCGGCCTTGCCCCCCTCCGCTTCGATCGCAGCGACGCCCTTGGCCCGGTGCTCCTCATCCCGGCTGAGAATGGCCACCGTTCCGCCGAGCCGCGCAAATTCGAGCGCCATCGCCTTGCCCAGACCGGTGCCCCCGCCCGTGATCGCAATCACCTTTCCGTCGAAGGTGCCAGCCGGAAGCATTGCATTACCGTAGGAAGGTGCGGGTGACAGAGGCATAGGAAAGCTTTCTCTACTAGTGTCTACGGCAGCCACGAACGCGCGCGGCCGCTCTCCGGTTCATCGTAGCCAAGGGAGCGTGCAGCTTGCATCCTCCCAATCATGATTTGACACTCTCGTCAAGTATGGAAGGGCGGAAAAGGGGACAGCACGGCGCTTTCAGCGGCCCTGAAATTTTGGCTTCCGCTTTTCCTTGAAGGCCGCCAGCCCTTCCTTGCTGTCCTGCGAAGCCAGCGCCATGGGCAGGTGCATCAGTTCGTAGCGCAGGGCGTCATCCAGGCTCATCGGGCCGTTCGCCAGAGCGCCCTTGGTCAGCGCAATGGTGATGGGCGCCGCTTCCGCCAGCCCTTCGGCATAGTGGAGCGCAAGTGCAAGGGCTCCTCCGGTCTCGGCCAGTTCGTCGGCAAGGCCGATGCGGTGCGCTTCCTCGCCCGACAACATCGTGGGGGTGAAGACCAGTCGCCGGGTCCGCGCCACGCCGATGCGGTTGGGCAACGAATGGAGCAGGCCGACATCGGGTACGATGCCGATCTTCGTGAAGGACGCTCCGAACCGCGCGGTCCGCGCGACAATCGCCAGGTCGGAGCCCGCGACCATTGAAAGGCCGGCACCGAAGGCGTCCCCTTCCACGGCTGTGATGATCGGCTTGGGGGAGAGGATAATAGCCCGCGCGAGATGATGGACGTCCTTGAGATTTTCTCCGGCCTGAATGAAGGTCGGATCCTGCGCGACGATGCCGATCCGCGACAGGTCAGCCCCCGCACAGAAATGCTCGCCTTGGCCCGTGATGATGATCGCGCGAACCTCCGCGTCATGATTGAGTGGGGTGAGCTTGGCCGTGAGATCGCGCCGCATTTCAGGCGTGAATGCGTTACGGCGGGCGCTGTTATCGATCGTCAGGATGGCGACGCGATCGCGCCGCTCCAGCTTGATCTGCGTCATCCCTCCCGCTCCTGCGCGGATTCTGGCCCGGTGCTCGCCTCATTCTTGCCGAAGGGGCCATCGCGTTCCTGCAACGCGGCCTTGATGCCTTCCGCCCGCACTTTGGCGCCAAAGTTCGAATAAGCGGAGGATAGATGGGCCCGAGCATCATTTTCTCCGGCAAAACGCTGAAGCGTCCGTGCGCCCATCAGTTCCATGCCCGCGTTTATCACGCGCTTGTGTGTCGCCAGCAAGTCCGGTTCCACATTGGCGATGCGGCGGGCAAGATAGTCGACCTCCGCGTCGAGATGGTCCCCCGGCACCGATTTCATCACCAGCCCGATCTTAGCGGCTTCGCTTCCCCGCAGCGTGTCTCCGGTGAACAGCATCCGCTTGGCCCATTGCGGACCGACATGGTAAAGCCACATGTTGCTCGCGGGGGAACCCAGCGCGCGAGTGGCAGGATAGCCGATGCGCGCATCATCCGCGGCAATGACCATGTCGCACATGAGGGCGATGTCGGTGCCGCCGGCGAGGCAATTGCCATGCACCTTGGCGATGACCGGCTTGAACATGTCGAATATCTGGAGACGCGGCGCGCTGCGCATCCGTAGTTGCCAGGCATCATCGTCAAAGGACGCCTGCCCGCGATAGCGATCGACATCAAAGCCGTAGGTCTGCCCCTGGGGCAGGTAATCACCACCTGAACTGATGTCATATCCGGCGCAGAAGTCCTTGCCGGCGCCCTCCAGAACGACGCAGCGCACCTCTTTAAGATCATCCGCTTCGATCAGCGCCGCCTGCATCTCCTCCAGCAATTGCTGGGTCAGCGAGTTACGTTTTTCGGGACGGTTGAGCGTGATCTTTGCCACGCCATCCTTGACCTCGAAAAGGATCGTCTGTGGATCCGTCAACCACTTGCCCATATTCGAGCTCCTTCTCCTGAAATATATTGATTCGGCGTGCGCGCTCCTCAGGCCGGCAACGCGCCTGCCTCCACCTGCGCGCGCAGCGCCAGCTTGTTCACCTTGCCGCTCGGCAGACGCGGCAGCTCGTTCACGAAGAAGACACGGCGCGGCGTCTTGAAACCGGCGATCAGTTTGCGGCAATGTTCCTGCACGTCATCGGCGCTCAGCGTGGCATCGCGCGTAACTATGATCGCGGCAACCGTTTCACCCCATTTCTCATCGGGCAGCCCGATGACCGCCACGTCTGCGACATGGGGATGCTCGGCGAGCGCGGCTTCGACCTCACGGGAATAGATATTCTCGCCGCCCGAAATGATCACATCCTTCTTTCGGTCCAGCAAATGGATATAGCCTTCATGGTCGACCATACCGATATCGCCCGTGTGCAGCCAGCCCCCGCGCAGCGCCTCGATGGTCGCGGCACTATTGTTCCAGTAGCCGCGCATCATGCTCTGACCCTGAACGCATATTTCGCCGGCCTCGCCCGGCCCCAGCACATTGTCGTCATCATCGACGCAGCGCATGCGGACGCCCGCAAAGGGATGGCCGAGCGAGGAAAGACGTCGCAAGTCATCCTCGTCGCCGTCCGGCTGATGCATATCGATCGGCAATATCGTGCCCAGTGCTTCGGTCTGCCCGTAAATCTGGGCGAAGACCGGCCCGATGCGGCGCAGCCCTTCGCGCAGCAAGGGCAGCGGCATGGGCGCGGCCGAATAGAGAATCATCCGCAGGCTGGAGAGATCATAACTGTCGAAGGAAGGGTCCTCCAGCAGCATCTGGATCATGGTGGGCGCCATATGCCCGATAGTGATGTGCTGCGCCTCGATCGCCTTCAGGGCGGCGTCCGCCCGAAAGGCTCGCTCCAGATGGATGGCGCCGCCGACCCAATGCTGCGCCAGCTGAATATTCTTGGCGCCGACATGATAGACCGGCATGACCAGCAAGGTGCGGTCATCACAGCCCAGCGTCATGTGTAGCGCCGTCATGTGCGCGGAGCCGATCTGGTTGGAATGGCCCAACATGCAGCCCTTGGGCCGGCCCGTGGTTCCACTGGTATAGATCAGATAGGCGATATCTTCACCGCTCGCGCGGAATGGCGGGCCACCTGCGTCGCCATCCGCCACGACTGCCTCGAACGGCTCGGCCCAGTCGGGGCATCCGGGACCGATCGCGATGAAATGATCGATCGTCCCGCGCCTTTGCCGCAGTGTCTCGACGTAGCCGGCATAGGCCGTTTCAAATATCAGCGCGCGGGGCGACGCGTCCGAGATGATATAGTCCATCTCGGGTGGTGCCAGACGGTAGTTGACGGTCGCCAGCACCATCCCCGATATTTCGGCTGCGCCAAACGCCTCCAGAAACTCCACGCTGTTCTGAGACAATACGCAAACCCGGTCCTGATGGCGCACGCCGCGCCGCGCCAGCCCCGATGCCAAAGCACGGCACCGATCGGCGAACTGTCCGTGTGTAAGGCTACGGTCGTCCGCGACGATCGCAGGACGATTGGCATACCAGCGGCCGTTATTCTCTATGGTCTCGCCCAGCGAACGATTTTCGATGCCCATCCGATTCAGCTCGAAAGGCCCAGGACCGCCTTCGCGATCATGTTGCGTTGAACCTCGTTCGCGCCGCCGTAAATGGTCGGCACCCGCGCCGCAGCATAGAGCGCAAGCGGATCGACGATCATTTCACCCAGCTTGATCGGTTCGGCGACCCGCGCCCGGTCGCCAGCGACCGCGAGTATCTCCTCCGAGATGCGCGCCTGAAGTTCGGTCGCCACGATCTTGAGGAGCGAGACGTCCGGTCCGATATCCGCCCCCTCCTCGATCTGCCTGACGAATGTCTCGAACAGGGTGGTGAGGTCATACAGATCGAGCCGCAGTTCGGCATAGCGATCGACGAAGCTCTGATCCTCAAAGGCGCCCAGGGATTCCGCCAGTTGCTCCAGTTGTCGTAGCGCCATCATCGGGATGATGGGCGCGCCCACGATCACCCGTTCATGGCCCAGCACCGACTTTGCGAGCGTCCACCCTTGGTCGACCTCGCCCACGACATTGCTCCGGGGCACGCGGACATCGTCGAAAATGACCTGCGCGAACTCGACCTCGCCTGTAAAGCTGTCGATCGGCCGAACCGTCACGCCGGGGCTCTTCAGGTCGATCAGCAGCATGGTGATGCCCTGCTGCTTCTTGCCGCTATTATCCGTGCGCACGAGCGCGAAAATCCAGTCCGCGCATGTCGCCAATGTCGTCCAGATCTTTTCTCCGGTCACGATGAAATCGTCGCCGTCTGCCACTGCCTTGCACTGCAAGGAGGCAAGATCGGACCCCGCGCCAGGCTCCGAATAGCCTTGGCACCAGATTTCCTCACCGCTCGCGATCTTGGGCAAATGGCGCTGCTTCTGCGCCTCCGTGCCGAAATGCATCAGCAGCGGCCCGACATGATTGATGGCCTGATCGGGATGGCGCGCGCAGCCGTGACGCGCCATTTCCTCCATCATGATGATCTGCTTGCGGATCGGGAGGCCCATGCCGCCATACTGTTTCGGCCAGGAAGGGCAAAGCCACCCCTTGCGTCCCAGTGCGAGCACCCAGTCCCCAATCTCATCCATGCCGATACGGCTGACGATGAACCGCTTGTCGGCGGGATAATTGGCTTCGATCCAGTCGCGGACAAGCGTCCGAAACGCCTCGTCGCTCATCGCGGCATAATCCTGGTCGTCCAGGGCAGCAATATCAGTCATCGTAGACAGCCGATCTCTTTTCCACAAATGCGGTCATCGACTCCTTGGAGTCCTTATGGAAAGCGACCTCTGCCGTCATTGACTGCTCGTAGCGATAGCCGTCGCGAACGGACAGATTGTTGACGGTGCCGAGCGTTCGCTTCGCCATGCGGACCGCGTAGGTGCTCTTTTTCGCGATATCTCTCGCCATTGCCAATGCCGTGGGCATCAGATCCTCGGGCGTCGTGCACGCCTCGATGACCCCCAGCCGGTAGAGCTCGGACGCGGGCACGCGATAGCCGGTGAACACCATGCGCCGGGTGAGCGAGCGGCCGAATATCTCCATGGCGTGCCGAGCGCCGCCCATCAGGCCGACATCGATTTCAGGCAGGCCGAAATGAGCGGTCTCCGACGCGATCATGATGTCGCAGGACGATGCCAGCACCATCCCCGCGCCCAGCGCCGGTCCGTTGACCGCAGCGATGACCGGCTTTTCGCATTCCATGACGGCGTAGAAGGTTTCGCGCACGCGCCGCAGATGCGCCCAGCGCCTGCCCGGTTCCACCCCGGTCTTGATGCGGTTCTTCAGATCGGCTCCGGCCGAGAAGACCTTGCCGGCTCCGGTCAGCACGACGGCGCGCACATCCTTGGCGTCGTTGAACCGATCGAAGGTCGCGGTCAGCACGTCCATGAGGGCGACGGTCTGCGCATTTACCTTGGGCTCGTTGAGCGTGACGACGGCGACACCGTCGCTTATGGATACGTCTATCGGGCTTTCCATCGCCATCACCCATGCACCTCCCCACGATCGAGCGAAACGAAGCGCCGGCGGGCGGCAGTGGGAGACCCGAGCCAAGGCACCAGGGCAAGGGCGGCACGGGCCAGCTTACCGAGTTCATATTCGCCCGTGTAGCCGATCGCGCCGTGAAGCTGGAACGCGCCTTTCACCACAAACGCACTCGCGTCTGCGGCCCGCGCCTTTGCCGCCAGGGCTGCCAGCAGCGCTTCTTCCATATTAACCGAACAGGCGTCACCTGCGCGCCGCACCGCGACACGCGCCAGTTCCTTCTGCCCCCACATGTCGACCAGGCGGTGCTGCACGACCTGATTCGATCCGATCGGCTTGCCGAACTGGATGCGCTGCTTGCTGTAATCCGACGTCAGTTCGATCATCTTCTCGCACTGCCCGGTCAACTGCGCAGCCACCGCGATCCGGGCCAGCAGGAACGCAGGAGACAGCGCGTCCCGGTCGCGCATTTCGATGAAGGAGGAAGCGGCAACCGTGGCGGCGAACGTCACTGTGGCGATCGTGCCGCCGGCCAGCGCGGCGTGCGTCGCGACCGCTACTCCGTCGGCGCCCGCCTCGACTACCAATAGGCCGACCCTGCCGCCCACTTCAGCCGGCACGCAGAAATGCGTTGCCATGTCCGCGAACTCGACAAATTCGCGCACCGCCGACAGGCCCAAACCGTCGCCGGTCATCGTGACCGACGTGAAACTCAAATGGCGATCGTCATCGCTCGTGCCGGTTTGCCAACACAGCACGGGCCGTGCTTCACCGGTAACAAGTTCTGAGATCAACCTGTCGCGCAACGCGCCAGCTTCGCAGCATTCCAGGGCCGCCAGCGACAGCACCCCAATCGCGGCATAATTACTGGTAATGCCATTCCGGCCAAGCGCTTCGTACAGACCCACCAGGACCGGAGCAGGCAGGCCGGCGCCGCCATGCTCTTCCGACGCCAGCAGGCCCAGCCAGCCGGCCTCCGCAACCTCGGACCACTCTTCCGCCGCCCGGGTGCCCGCGTCGCCGGTGATGCGTGCGGCGCGCTTGCGCGCAAAGGCATCCACGCTGTCGCCCAAGGCGTCGATCAGCTCGGGATCAACCTCAGTCGAGGGACCAAACACAGACTGCATCACGTCCATCGACATTCACCGGCCCACGAACTTGGGCTTGCGCTTTTCCCGGAAGGCCGCAATCGCTTCGCGCAAATCCTCGCTGGTCATCGTCATCGCTTCATAGGCCATGCCGGCATCCATCATCGAATGGGCGATACGCTTCAGCTCCATATTTGCCAGCGTCTTCGTCGTTCGAATCGCGAGCGGCGGCGAAGCAGCGAGACGATCGGCGTATTCGTCCACTTTTATATCCAGTTCCTCAGCGGGAACAGCGAAGTTGATCAGGCCCATCGTCGCTGCTTCCGGCGCCTTTACCAGGTCACCCAGGAAGAGATACTGTTTGGCGCGGGCGAAGCCTACCAGTTGTGGCCAGATCACAGCGCCGCCGTCGCCAGCAGTCAGGCCGATTTTTGCATGAGGATCGCCGAAGCGCGCTGTGTCGACCGCGATGATGATGTCGCAGAGCAGCGCCAGCGTGCAACCAAGCCCGATCGCATCGCCATTGATGCGGCCGATGATCGGCTTCTGGCATTCGAGCAATCCGAACACAGCCTGCTTCGCCTCGCGAACCGCAGCATGCAGGATGTGAGGATTCTCGTTCTGCTCGATCAGCAGTTCGAAATCGCCGCCGGCCGAAAACGCCTTCCCTGCGCCTGTGAGCACGATCACGTCGGAATCGGGATCCTCGGCCAGATCGACGAACAGCCGGGCTATCTCGCGATGCATGTCGCCCGATGCCGCGTTCAAATGCTCGGGGCGATTGAACGTCGCCGTCAATATCCGGTCACGCCGTTCAAAAACGATATTCTTGTAGGACTCGAAGTTCATTTTTGGGTCACCCGCTCCGAATTGGAAGATCTGCTTCTGTGTCGCCGATGCCGCAAGGCCGCCTGCTGGTGGTTTGGCGAAACAGCGACCCGGGTCATCATCCGCCTGCCGCGCTATTATTGACGTTCCTGTCAAACTGCAAGCGTGATGCTGCCATGGGGCTCATCTGCCGCTCAGCGCGACAATATCGTGATCGCGCAGTTCCCGCCAGCGCCGAGCACGTGACCCAGCGCAACCTTCGCGCCTTCAATCTGGCGGGGGCCGCAATTACCGCGCAACTGCTCGACCAGTTCCACAACCTGCCCCAAGTGCGACGCACCGATCGGTTCTCCCTTGCTGATCAGACCGCCGCTCATGTTCACGGGCGTCTTGCCGCCGATTTCGACCTCACCACTGTCGATGAGCCGGCCACCCTCGCCCACCGGGCAAAGCCCCAGCTCTTCATAAAGCTCGATCTCGCAAAAGGCGTCGGTATCCTGCACCTCGAAACAATCCACGTCTTCAACGCCAATGCCCGCCGCTTCATACGCGCGCTGCGCCGTCACTTCGGTCGGACCAGCATTGTCGACAGTCGCGCTCATGCTTTCCGCCGGGCAACGGAAGTCGGACGAATAGCGCGAGATGGAATGGCTGATGCCGGCAATGCGAATACCCTTGGCACCCAGTTGCCTCATCTTCTTTTCCGATGCCACGACGACCGCCGCCGCACCGTCATTGGGCGCGCAAATCTCCAGCAGGCGGATCGGGTCGCAGACCAGGGTCGAACCCAGTATCTGCTCCATCGAAAATTCCTTTTGGTACATGGCGTAGCGATTGTGGACGCTGTTCCTGTGGTTTTTATAGGCCACCTTGGCGATCTGCTCTTCGGTCGTGCCATATTCATGCATGTGCCGCATGGCGCGCATCGCCCAATAGCTGGGATTCTGCGAGATGCCCAACTCGACCTGCCAGGGGCTATAAATCATCGACGGGTCCATGAAGCCGCGCGGCATCTTCTCGGTGCCGCAGACCAGCGCCAGATCGACATCGCCCGACTTGATGGCAAGCACCGCCTGCCGCAGAGCCGCGCCGCCGCTGGCGCACGCCGCCTCCACGTCGATGATCGAAATGTCGGTGCTGCCGAGCTTGCGCAGGATGCGCGGTCCCGATGTTGCCGGCAGATACATGCGCGCCATGAACGCCGATTGTATGTCGCGCCACGGGACGCCCGCGTCCTTGAGCGCCAGAGCCGCAGCCTCCGAACCGATCTGCTCATAGCTTTTGTCGAAACGGCCGAACGGGTGCATGCCGGCGCCAATGATATAAACGTCGCCCACCGTCATTCTCCTGCCGCGTCATAAGTGAAGGCGACGACTTCCTCGCCCGCTTCGGTCGTACGAAGTACATAGGGATGAAATTCGAGCTGCATGCCGATCCGCAAATTCTCCGGGTCGGTGCTGAGCGGGGCCATGACGCGGATCGTACCGTCGACTTCTATCAGGCCCAGCCCGAAAGGCTTGAAGTCCGCCGGGCCTTGATAATTGCCGGGAGGGCGGTGCCGGACGATGGTATAGGTGTAGAGCGTGCCGGTATCGCCGAGGACCACGGGAGCGAGATTTTCATCACCGCAGTTGGAGCAGGTGGAGGTTGCGCCAAGGCTCGTCTCACCGCAGGAGGCGCAGCGGCTACCCGCCAGATGAACCTCTTCGAGATGCTCCAGCGGTCCGGCGAACAGCCCTTCCTTTATTGCGATCCGCTCTACCGCCATCGATTCCGATCCAGTCCTGTTGAAGCCAAACTTTGCGCATCCGATAGACCTCCCGGTCCCGGTCTGGCAACTGTTCGTTGACATCTTCGTCAAATCCGCCGTTGGAGGCGGTCGGGGACCGCTGCGGACTATACTTGACGACTCCGTCAGATTATGAGCCAAGGGGCCTCGCTCAAACCGAGTTCAGGAGCTCGTGAATGACCATAAGAACAGAAAAGCGCGATCAGATCGCGATAGTGACGCTCGATCGCCCGGAAAAGAAGCATGCCGTCACCACCGAGATGCGGATCCAGCTTTACGAGGCGTTCGAGAATCTGGGCGAGGACAACAGCGTACGGGCCGTGATCCTTACCGGCACCGGGGACGATTTCTGTTCCGGGATGGATGTCGGCGAATTTGGTGAATTCACCATGGCCGACCGTTTCGTCCGAACGATCCGGCTGCAACGGATCAGTCGCGCCATCTATCGCCTGAAAAAGCCGACGATCGCTGCTGTTCGGGGTATCTGCATGGGCGCGGGGTGGAGCTATGCGCTTTGCTGCGATTTCATCATCACCGCCGACGACGCGCGTTTTGGCCAGGTGTTCAGCCGCACCGCTCTCGCTCCAGATGCCGGGTCCGCCTGGCTGCTGGCCCAGCAGATCGGCGTGATGCGGGCGAAGGAGTTGTGCTATTCCGGCCGGATCGTCAGCGGGCGAGAGGCGTTTGAGATGGGCCTGGCCCTCAGATCCCTGCCCGCCGACCAGGTGATGGAAGAAGCCTTGGCGATGGCGTCTCGACTGGCCGAGGGGCCGAGCCTGGCGATCGCGATGGCAAAGCGTCAGTTCGAGATGGCAGCTACGACCAGCTTCGACACCTTCCTCGAAGCTGAATTCGCGATGCCGCCCCTGATGCAGCAGACTGAGGATCACAAGGAAGGCGTGGCAGCCTTCCGTGAGCGGCGGCCCGCAGCATTCAGCGGATCCTGAAAGAAAGCGCGCCCGCGAGAAAATTCCTTTATCGATCCGGGGATACAGCATGAATTTCGAGACGATCAACTTTGAAAAAGGCCCAGACGGCGTCGCCACCATCAGCCTCAATCGCCCTGAGCGACTGAACTCTTTCAATCAGCAGATGTTGGACGAGATGCGCGCCGCATGGGCCATCATCCGCGAGGATGACGACATCAGGGCGACAGTCATCCAGGCGGTGCCGGGCCGAGCCTTCTGCACGGGGGTCGATGTGGTCGCGGAAATCGACCTCTTTCCCAATGATCCCTTTCGCGAGCGCGACCCCGGCGAGGCGGTCGGTCCGAAGATGAATATGGTTTGGAAACCCGTCATAGCCGCAGTCAACGGGCTTTGCGCGGGCGGCGCCTTCTATTTCATCAACGAAGCCGACATCATCATATGCTCGCAGGACGCCCAGTTTTTCGATCCGCATGTCAGCTTCGGCCTCGTGCCGGCCTGTGAGCCCATCGGGGTTTCGCATCGCATGCCCTATGGTGAGATCATGCGCATGATCCTGATGGGCAATGGTGAGAGGATCGGAGCGGAGACCGCGCTGCGGATCAACCTCGTCAGCGAGATCGTCGAAAACGGCAAACTCGCCGACCGGGCGCGCGAACTTGCCGCCATTATCGCGAGCCGGCCCACCACGGCCACGCAGGGCGCAGTAAGGGCAATGTGGGAGTCGCTCGATCTACCCTATTCGGCGGCACTGCGCTGTTCCTACAAATATACCCAGGTAGGCAATCCTGTCGCCCGCCTGGACCGCTCGACCGCCAAGAAGGAACCGTTCAGCGTTCGCTGAAAGCGCGTTGCTCGCGAACACCTGCGGCGTTGCTGCCAGCGGCACCAGCCGCGCCTCCTGGTGCCTTAGTTGACAGGTTCGTCAATTTCGTAAATAGCGGCCGCTGGAACTACCTCTTAAGGATCGGGTGACAATGTTCGAGGAAAACGACGATCTCAATCTGTTTCGGGAGAGCATCGCCAAGTTTCTGGACAAGGAATGCCCGGTTGAGAATATCGCGCGCTGGGAAGCGGAAGATGCGATCCCACGCAGCGTGCTGGCCGGGATGGCAGAGCTAGGCATCCTTGGGCTGACGGTGCCCGAGGAATATGGCGGCCTTGGCACCAACGTCATGATGATGTGCGTGGTGATGGAGGATCTTGCGGCCCGTTGGAGCGGCCTTGCCAGTCTCTACAATATGAGTGTCGGCTATGGCAGCCTCAATCTGGTCTACAAGGGCACGGAGGATCAGAAGCAGCGGTTTCTGCCCGGGCTGCTTTCCGGCGAGACGCTGGTGGCCTACGGGCTGTCCGAACCGGAGGTGGGCGGCGACCTGGCTTCGGTGAAGACCCGCGCCGAGCGGCAGCGCGACAAGGTCATTCTGAACGGCACGAAGCGGTGGATTTCGGGCGCCAACCTTGGCGACTATATGTTGGCGCTGGTGCGCAGCGGCGATCCCGAGCAGCGTTATCGCAATCTTTCTTTCGTCATCGTTCCACTCGATGCTGCCGGCGTCAGCATCACAACGACGCGCTGCATGGGCCATCACGGCGTTCCTACCAACGATGTCATTCTGGACAATGTTGAAGTGGGTGCCGACATGATCCTGGGCGGCGATGCGGCATGGAACTCCGGCTGGTCGATGCTGGCCGGGCCGAGCCTGGAAATCGAAAAGCTGGCGCCGACTTTCATCGCCCTCGGTATCGCGAAAGCCGCCGTGGCCGAGGCCTGGCAATATAGTCAGGAGCGCGTCCAGTTCGGCCAGGCCATCTGCACGCATCAAGCGGTCAGGCACGTACTCTCCGACGTACAGACGAAGTTGAAGGCCGCCCGCCTGATGGCCTATGATGCGGCGTCCAAGGTCGACGCGCAGCAGCCCTCGGCGGTGGACACCTGCATGGCGAAGCTGTTCGTTGCGGAAACCGCCAAAGATATCGTGCTGGCCTGTCAGCAATATGTCATGGGCGCCTATGGCTATGCCGAAGGCTTCCAGATGGAACGCTATGTTCGCGATGTGCTCGCAGTGCCGATCTACGGTGGCTCGTCCGCCATTCAGAAAAACAACATCGCGACGCTGATGAAGCTGCCGCGCTGACCCGACAGGGCGGCATGTAGAGCAAGCGCGCGGAATGGTTCGGTGCCGGGGCGCCGATAGCACGGATCCACCATAGCCGATCGCAATCGGGCAACCAGATGGCAAGGGACTGACATGGGCGAGGCCTATATTATCGACGCCGCCCGCACGCCGCGTGGTGTTGGCAAAGCGGGCAAGGGAGGGCTATCCCATCTGCACCCCCATCATCTCGCGGCGACCGTGCTGGCGGCCCTGCGAGACCGCAACAATCTGGACACCGCAGATGTTGGCGACATCATCTGGTCGGTGACTCATCAGCGCCGCGAACAGAGCTGCGACCTTGGGCGTATGGCCGCACTGGCGGCCGGCTACGACGTCGGGGTGTCGGGCGTGACCCTTGATCGCTTTTGCGGCGGCGGTATCACGGCGGTCGCTCTCGCGGCATCGCAGATCATGGCCGGGCTGGAAGACTGCATGATCGGCGGCGGCACCGAAATGATGTCGCTATCGACGCTGTTCAATAAACGGGAGGCCGAGGCCGGCTGGCCTGTGCTGGGCATCGCGGCGGGCGATCTCGCTTTGCAGGAGATGCATCCTCAATGCGGTCAAGGGGTGTCCGCAGACGCCATCGCCACGATGGAGGGCTTCACCCGCGAGCAGCTGGATCATGCGGCCTATATCAGCCAACAGCGTGCTGCCCGGGCTATGGCACAGGGACGCTTCGACAGGTCGATCGTCCCTGTGCTCAATCCTGACGGCAGCGTCGCGCTCGACCATGACGAGAACCCGCGTCCCGAAACGACACCAGAAAGCTTGGCCTCCCTCAAGCCCGCGTTTGAGCAGCTTGCGGACTCGCCGATCGGTCTGATCGCCGAAACGCATCGTCAGGCGATCAACCGGCGCTATCCCGATCTTGCAATCAAACATTTTCACCACGCCGGCAACTCTTCCGGCGTCGTGGACGGCGCCGCTGGCGTTCTGCTCGCGTCGGGTGACTATGCGGAACGGATGGGCTGGAAGCCGCGAGCCCGCATCGTCGCAATGACCAATGCAGGCGACGACCCGACCCTGATGCTGAACGCGCCGGTCCCTGCTGCCCGGAAAGTGCTGGCGAAGGCCGGCCTGACGAAAGCCGACATCGATCTGTGGGAAATCAATGAAGCCTTCGCTGCGGTTTCGGAGAAGTTCATCCGCGATCTTGAACTCGACCGGGAGAGTGTCAACGTCAATGGGGGCGCCATGGCCCTGGGCCATCCCATCGGGGCCACCGGCGCCATGCTCATAGGAACGCTGGTCGATGAACTGGAACGGTCCGGAAAGCGGCTAGGCCTCGTCACGATGTGCGCATCTGGTGGCATGGCGCCTGCGATGATCGTCGAGCGGATCTGACGCCAAAGCCGTTCGGACGTGCGCAAAGCCCCGGCATGGTCGCTGTGGAAGGTCGGTCAGGCTCCTATGCCCACCGATGTCGCAACGCCATCGCCATGCGGGTACCCGTGGTTGGGACGACCTGCTGGCAACTGATCCGCTACGGCTATTCATGCGGATCGCCGGTGCTCGCGGCTACTATAGGAGTGGGCCACCCGTAGCAATGCGTGGTCGGAAGGTTGCAAAGCCTTCGCGCAAATAGTGGTCGCGAGCCTGCGCGGGGCGCCAAGCGCGCAGGCAAGGACAACATCCAGGATCAGCAGTCCTGTACAGTATCAGTTCTGGATCGACGCGACGATCATGTTAGAAAGATTGTCCAGCACCTGCTTTCGGGTGAAGGGCGCCTTGACGATCCACCAGTGGTACCAGAAACGGTCGAGCAACGACATGATCGCGATGCTTCGGATCAGCAAATCGTCCTCGCTCTTGGCAATGCCCAGGTCACGCAGAGACTTGGCCAGAATTTTGGCGCTTTTCAGCGACCCGCGCATGCCCGGCTGACGGAGGTCGGGATCCTGCAACGCGGCTTGTTGCCACATCAGCAGATAGCCGCCATTCTGCTCCAGAAACTTGAAATATCTTGCGACCCATGCACGCGTGCCCGGAAGTAGATTATCCGGGTCGAGCTTTGCGAAATCCTCGAACAATTGCCAGCTAGCAATGCGGCAGTCATGCCCGGCGACCATCATGATTTCGCGCTTGGACGAGAAATAGGTGTAGAAGGAAGCTCTCGAAACCTCTGCCGCGTCGGCGATATTCTCGATCGTCGTCGCGACATAGCCACGCTGTAAAAATAAAGCCATGGCCGTATCGATCAGATGCTTCTTCGTCTTGAGCGCGCGCGATCGCAAGGGCGCCTGCGCGGACCTGTGCGAAGGCACCGCGCCAACCTTTGCTGCGCTTCCGCCGGCCTTGGCCGGAACGCCAGCTTTTTGTCGGACCTTTCTAGTCGCGGTGGTCACAGTCATATCCCTGAATGGGCTTAGTCGCCCTTATCGGCGTAGTGACCGAAAAATGACATGGCTGTCAATCAAGCCTGCTGGCCCGGTCAGAATTGCCTCTGCGGAACATGTACGGTAAGCCCATCGATATCCGGTGTAACCACAACTTGGCAAGAAAGTCGGCTGTTGGCTTGCGGATCGATGGCGTTTTCCAGCATGGCCACTTCATCCTCGCTGGCAGGCTCCAGCCGATCCTGCCAGTCAGGAGCGACGTAAATGTGGCAGGTGGCGCAAGACAGAAAGCCACCGCAGTCGGCCGCGATGCCCGGCACGCCATGGTCCTGCGCCGCACGCATGACCGACTCACCGTCCGTGGCGTCCACGACAAATTCGCGTTTGTCATGTTGAATAAAGCGAATCTTGGTCACAAATCCTCCGTAAAGCCACGTGAAGCCATGGGTTGCAGCCTTGATAGCACATCGCCTTGGTTGCGAGCGCCCGTAGTTCAATTCATGGAAACTGTCGAGCGCAGGAAGCACGGCTGACGAGGCAACGCTCGCGCTTCCCGCTCAGGGTCTTCATTCAGGCAACGGCGCGCGGGCACGGGGTTCGATAAGGTCAACATTGACGTCGCGCGGAAGCGTAACGACGGCAAGCAATGTCTTCGCCATTGATTCGACCGAAGCGTTTTGACCGGAAAATGCCAGGCAGCCCGACCGCAACGCATCTGTCATGAAGTCGCGGGCTTGCTCCTCTGTCCAGCCCTCCGAAATCGTCCCGGTGTCGACCGCGCCTGAACGCAGGACCGTCACGCGCGTGCCTTGGGCGCGCAATTCCTGCCGTAGGCCCATCGCAAAGCCTTCGATGGCCGTTTTCGTCGACATATAGAGGGTGAGGTAAGGAAAGGCCATTCTGACCGATTCCGACGACATGAAGATGATGTCACCGCCTCCTGCCGCGCGCAAGTGAGGGATCGCCGCGCGGGTCGCGTAAATGCTGCCAAACAGATTCGCCCCATATTGACGCTGGATCTGCTCGTTAGTGGCAGTTTCGACCTTGGTGATACAAACGCCAGCGGCGTTGTTGATAAGACCATCCAACCGGCCAAGTTGCTCGGCCCCTTGATCGATTGCCTTCGTGACGGCGCCGGCATCGGCAATGTCGCAGGCCATGGTCAGCACGCTGCTGCCCAATTCCGAAGCCAAGCTGGCCAGATCATCGGAAGGACGCGCCAACGCCAAGATTCTTGCGCCCTCGGACGCAAGAATGGCAGCGAAAGCCCTGCCCATCCCACGCGATGCGCCCGTTATTGCAATGACTTTTCCCTGCATTTGGCCTGACATTCATAGACCCCTTGGATTATTGAAAATCGCCTCGCATGGGCGGCGCCCATGCGAGGCCTCTTACGCCTTACTGAGCGGCTGCGGCGGCAGCCTGCGCCTGCAGCGCGCCGATGTCTATCGCACCCGTCGTAGCCCCGCCGTAGAAGCCGAAATCCACCGGCAGGCAAACGCCGCTGACGAAGGATGCCGCATCCGAATTGAGCAGGATCAGGGCGTTCGCCTGTTCCTGCGGGGTGGCGCGCCGATTGACGGGCACGGTGAACAGATCCAGGAGGTTGGCGCTGACGATCTGTTCGAACGCGTCCATCATCGGCGTCTGCGTGGGGCTCGGCATGGTCGCATTCATGCGGATGCCCTTGGGCGCCAGATCCACTGCGGTGATGCACGTCCAGGCGTTGATCAGTTCTTTCGAAAAGCCGTAATAGTCGCCCATCGTCTCCGCGTTCTTCGCCGCCCAGTCGAGCAGTTCGGCCTTCTCGCGCATGGCGATCAGGGGCCGCAGCACATCCATGCGCTGAAGGAAGCCCATGCCGCCCAGCGAAGAGATGGACCCGATCGCACCGCCCTTGCGGATGCGCGGCAGCCACTGTTCCGTCCAGTGCCGCACGCCGAGGAAATTCACCGACAGCACGTCTTCCATCGAAAAGGTCTGCGGCAAGCCGGCGCAGTTGAACAGCGCGTCAATCTCTCCACCGATCGCGCTGACCGCTGCATCGATGGAAGACCAGTCCTTCAGATCGACCTGCGTAAACGAAGCCAGATCGTAACCGGGCTGCTTGATGTCGGCGCCGTGGACTTCAGCGCCCAGCTTCACCAACTCGCGCGCGCAGGCTTCGCCCATCCCTGAAAAGCAGCCGACTATCGCGACGCGTTTGCCCTCATATGAAAACAGGCCAGCCATGTGCATCCTCCTATTCGTGCGGTTCAACGCCATTCATTCGAAGCGTCTCTGAGCAGCGAATTGGCGTATCGTCAAGTCTTGCTGATGGCAAAGGCGACATCCGGGCGCCGTGCGCGTCTTCTTGCGCCTTGTCCGCCGCAGTCCGATCGCCCGCGCCCGCCTGGGCATACGGTTGACAATCCCGGAGATCGACCGGCATGAGCGAGCCGTTGCCGCACGAAGGCGCATGAAAATGTGAGAGGAAAAGCCTGATGTCGCAGAAAGCCAGGGTGGGCATCATCAGCGCCGCATGGGGAGTCCAGGCCCATCTACCCGCCTGGCGCAGCCTGGACGACGTCGAGGTGCCCGCCATCTGCACCTCCCGGCAGGCAACGGCCGACTCGTCGGCGGGCGCCCATGGCTTCCAGCGCGCCTATGGAGACTTTCGCGAAATGGCCCGGGCCCCCGATCTCGACATCATCGATGTCGGGACGCGCCCGAGGCTGCGACTCGAGATGGTGACTGCCGCGGTGGAGCAAGGCAAGCATGTCTATGTGGGCATTCCCTTTGCGATGAACGCGGCAGAGGCCGAGCAGATGGTCAAGCTGCAGGAAGAGGCCGGCGTGACCGGCGCTGTGGATGCGTTCATCCAGGCGACGCCGGCGGCGCAGCGGATGAAGGAACTGATCGAGGAAGGCTATCTCGGCAAGCTGAGCGGCGTTCACTGCACCTTCCACCTTCAGTTGTTTACGGAGGCTGCGGTGAACGTGCCGGGATATGAGTGGTTCTCCGATGCAAGTCAGGGTGCGTCCGTACTGAGGAACCTGGGCAGTCATGCCTTCCATGCCATCGTCTCCATGTTCGGACCGGTATGCGAGGTAGTCGGCAGCGGTACTCGCCATCTGGACCGCTGGGTGATGCCTGATGGCGAGACCGAGTTTTATCCCGAAGTGGATGACAATGCCGTTGCGCTCTTCGGTCTGGATGGAGGCGTAACCGGGCAGTTGAGCCTTTGCTGGAATGCGTCCGATGGCACCGGTTTCACGCTGGAGGCATGGGGTAGCAAAGGACGGCTGATACTGCGATCGCCGGGCTTTCCGCAATCGTACGACACGCGACTTGCCGGCGGTGAGGTGGGCGGCCTGTTCGATTTCAAAGAGGCGCCCCTGGAAATCCCGGAGCGCCTGCGGCGTGTGGACGGATCCCACCTGCGGGGTGAAGACGAGGTGATGGCCGTTTTCCCGATGGCCAAAATCTTCAGGGAAATCGTAGATGCGGTCGCCAACGGCGGCCAGCCGGAGCCGAGCTTCCGCCAGGCGCTGCACGTTCAAAAGGTTATCGATGCGGTCGAGCGGTCTTACCAAACGCGGTCATGGGAAACAGTGGATGGAGCCCAGGAAGGCTGATCCCAATCAGCGCCTGCTATGACCCCGGATCCTGCGCTACGACGGGGGTTCGTCCTTGCACAGCCGCACCCGCTCTGCTAATCGTTGACTGTTCGTCAAGTCCGCGCATGATTTGCCTTTGAGAGAGGAACAGGAGTAACATGGCTTCCCGCACCCTGGTGGGTGGCCATCAAATCAGCAGAAACTGTAATCGGCGGGCTCAGTTCATAAGCCTAGATAATGGCGCATTAGAGGGTGACCATGACTGTTCAATTCAAAGTAGAACTCGATCCCATCGAGGTTCCGGATCGGCCATCGCATGTTCCTGCGGAACTTGTGCGCGACATTCGCTGGGCTAACGGAGATATTCCTGTCACCTTCGACGAGCCCTACAGAGAAACTGCCGCGCTGTTTAATGAGGGCGTCCCCCCCCTGATGTGGACGCCCAATATCGTCGCGGGGCAGCCGGGCGTCGGCGCTTGGGTTGTGAGCCATTATGAGGATATTGCACGCGTCTATCAAGATGCCGAGTTGTTTTCGACCGAAGGCGCCGCCGGTTTCCAGTTCCTGGTCGGAGAAACCTGGCCCAACATCCCGCTCGGCGTGGATCCGCCGGATCACATGAAATATCGCGCGTTTCTGAATCCCTATTTCTCGCCCAAGGCGGTCGACGTGTTGGAAACGGCAATCCACAAGAGCGCGAACGATCTGATCGATCCATTGCTCGAGAGGGGGCATGCGGATTTCGCCCATGAATTTGCCCGTGTATATCCCGTGCGCGTGTTCATGGATCTCATGGGTTTCCCTTCATCCATGTTCGAACAGTTCCTGGAATGGGAACATGCAATCATTCACCACCACGGGGATTTCGAGAACTCGACCAAGGCAGTGCGGGCCATTCTCGACTATCTGCGTTCGTTCATTGCGGAACAGCAGCAGAACCCAAATGGCGGCTTGGTAGGGAAAATTGCCAGCGGGCAGGTCGGCGGACGGCCGGTTACCGATGACGAGATCATCGGAACAGTCTTTTTCCTTTGGCTTGGCGGTCTGGACACGGTCGCCTCCTCCCTGGGTCTGATGTTCCGCCGACTGGCGCTTAATCCGGACATGCAGCAGACGCTGCGCGAAAATCCGGAGATGGTACCTGAAGCGATCGAAGAGTTCCTGCGGGTACAACCGCTCGTCAACTCGCAGCGCCTCGTCAAACGGGACTTCGAACTGCATGGCCAGACGATCAAGGCCAACGACTGGATCGTTTGTCTGAATACTGCGGGCAATTTTGATCCCGCCGAATTCGAAAACCCGCGGGAGGTCAAGCTCGATCGCCAGCCCAACAGGCACTTCACCCTTGCCGGTGGCCCCCACCGTTGCCTGGGTTCGCACCTCGCTCGTCGCGAACTGCGCATCGCCCTCAATGAATGGCTACGTCGCGTGCCGCCGTTCCGGCTGGCTGATGATGACAGCCGGTTAGTCTATCCCGGACTACAGGCCGCCAAAAACGTCAAGATCACCTGGTAATATGGCCTTGGTCAGTCAGGCGACCGCTCCGCTTACGGGCGGAGCGGTCGCCTGGCGGCGGAACAGAAGATTGCCCTTTCACGTCCATCCGGCAATAGTCGCCGGTCCTGCGGCCTTCCGATCGCCTTTGAGATCAAGTGGCGATGACCGCACGGTGTCGCGGCTATGCCTTGCCGGCATCGAATATATGCCGCCTTGTGCGGTAGCGATCCCTTGATATAGGGCGTGCCGCTGTCAGTGCAGGCGCGAGCGGCTTTTCAGGCACATAGCATATCCGCGCACAGCCTGGCCCTGACGGACATGCGCACCTCCACATCGATCTGGATAGTGATGACTGGGGATAGGGTCGCGATCGTCGCGCCTTCCGCGCCGCCATCGATCGCGTTTCGCTCTCAGGCGGGTATCTGGTTGAACGGCACGCCCTTATCAGGCCGGTGATCCTGCGGCAGGCCCAATATCTTCTCCGCAATCGTATTGAGCAGCATCTCGTCCGCGCCACCGGCGATACGGCCGGTGGGGGCCGCAATCCAGCTCGTCGTCCAATCTTCGGTGAAAAGCCCGTCTGGATCGAACGAAACACCTTTCATCCCCTGCAAGTCGATTGCGAATTCCGACAATTTCTGCCGGCTGCGCACCGAAAACAGCTTGTTGAGCGCGCCCTCCGGTCCCGGCTCCTTGCCTGCCTGCATCGACAGCATGGCGCGCGCCGTGATCGAATCCAGGCCTGCGCGCATCGCGTGATTGCGTGCAATCGCGGAACGAACGCGACCGTCCATCAGCGCCGGCCTGCCGTTGACGTCCAATCCCCTCGCCAGTTCCACGAGCGCGTCGAGGCCGGGACCGAAACCATTGCTGTCGGTCGCGGCATAGCGTTCGATCATTAGTGTCGCCATTGCCACGCCGAAACCGCCGCCGACAGGACTCATCCGCTGTGAGTCTTCCAGCCGCACATCGTCGAGGAACACCTCGTTCACATCATGCCCCCCCTCCGCCAGCTTGATTGGGCGGACCTCCACTCCAGGGGCACGCATATCGACCCAGAAATAGGTCAGACCCTGATGCTTGGGAACGTTAGGATCGGTGCGCGTGACCATGATACCGTAATCGGCATATTGCGCCCAACTCGTCCACAGCTTCTGTCCGTTGATCTTCCAACCGTTGCCGTCCGGCTCGGCGCGGGTGCGCAGCCCGGCAAGATCAGAGCCGCCGGCGGGTTCGGAAAAGAGCTGGCACCAGATTTCTTCGCCCCGCAGGGCCCTGACCACCCGTTCCCTCACCCATTCGCGATCCTGGACGAAACGAATGATGATCGGTACCGGCATCCCGAGTGAAATACTGAAATAGACGATCGGCATAGCGAACGCCATTTCCTCGGTTTCGAAGACCACCTTTTCGACATGAGAAAGGCCTTGGCCACCAAATTCCACCGGAAGATGAATGCCGCCATATCCCGCGTCGTAGCGCCTTGCCAGGTAGCGGCGACCCAGCGCAAGATCCTGCTCCTCGCTCAGGCCCCGGCGGGCATCTCTGCCAAATTCACCAGCCATGGACTGCAGCCACGTCCGCGCATCCCTGCGGTAGCTGTCATAGTCGGTCATGCCGCGACCCCCGTCATCTGTTCAACCAGCAGGTCTTCCCAAAACAGCAGATTGCCCTGTTCGATCGCAAGGCTGCGTGCCCGGCGCATGTGAAGGTGCAAACCTTGCTCCCAAGTTACGCCGATACCACCGTGGATCTGCGTGCAATCCCTTGCGGCGATATCATAGGCTTCCGTGGCACTGATCCGGGCATCGGCGGCCGCGATCAGGAAATCCTCCTGGCCATCCCTCGCGGCCGCGTGGATGCAGTTGGCGCGCGCCAGCTCCACCAGCCCGTAAAGTTCCGCTATCCTGTGCTTGATTGATTGGAACGCACCGATCGGTTGGCCAAAGGCCCGGCGAGTCAAAGCATAGTCGCGTGCTATCATCATCAGCGCCTCAGCGCCGCCCAACTGCTCATGCGCAGTCACCACCGCCATGGCGCAGAGCGTTTCCAGCGCGATCCGCCGCGCAGCGTCGCCCTGCGCCACCAGCCGCGCCGGGCTGCCATCAAAGACCAGATCGGCATAGAGGCGTGAATTGTCGAAGCTGTTGACCGGGTTGCGAACCACCCGTGACAGGTCCGCCAGAACCAGGGCCGGCTCCTGGCCATGCTGTGCCCACACCAGCGCGCCATCGGCACGCAGGCCCGCGACCACCGCGCTTTTGGTGCCCCATAACCTGTTGTTATCGAAGCGCACGCGGGACGCGGGCGGAACAGGCGCGGACGCATCCGCCAGAGCGACAGTCACGATATTCTCACCGCTTGCCAGCTTAGGCAGCCATTCTTCCTTCAGAGTTTCATCGCTACCATGCAGCAGCGCGCGCGCCGCGCCATAGCCGGCCGTCAGGAACGGGGCGCCGGCCGTGTGAGCGCCGATCGCCTGCGCGACGAGCCCCAGTTCGATCAGGCCAAGGCCCAGGCCGCCATGCTCTTCCGGGATGGCAAGGGCCGTCCAGCCCTGCTCGACCGCCGTCCGCCAGAAGGGCTCGTCGTAGCTGCCGACCTGTTCGAGCAGCGTCAAAAGCCGGTCCTTGGCCATACGGGCATCAAGAACCCGCCGCGATTCCGTGGCGATCGCCATCTGGCCGTCATCGTAGAGAAAGGACATTCACATCACCTGCGAAGATTGAATTGCGACCTGGCGAACCGCTATTCCGCGGCGACCTGGCGCCGCTTTGCCATGCGCGCTCACTGCGCTCGCAAAATCAGGCTGGAAACCGGCAGTGACGCAGGCCCACCCGAGACGAGGGCGAATTCGGCATCGGCGACCTGATTGATCGCCGTGCCGCGTACCTGTTCGACGGCTTCGACGATATGGGTCATGCCCACGATATACGCTTCGTTCAGATTGCCGCCATGGGTATTGACCGGAACACCGCCATTCACGCCCCCGCGCGCCTCGGCGTCGTAGCGAAGCTTGCCGGCGAGCACATGTTCATTGCCCTCCCCCAGCTCGCAAAACCCGTAATCTTCCAGCTGCATGAGAACCATCGCGGAGAAATGATCATAGAGCAGGGCGACATGCATGTCCTTGGCCGACAAGCCCGATTGCGCCCAGATTCTGTCGGCAGTGAAGGCGTGGCCGGAACTGGCGAAATGCGGATCGGGCATCCCCATCCAGGCGAACGCCCTGCCCCATTCGCGCTGACCGCCATGCGCGCAGGCGTGGACCAACGCCGGCTTGTGGCGGCAGTCTTTCGCCCGTTCCGTCGTCGTCGTGATGACGGCAACCGCGCCATCGCTTTCCAGGCAGAAGTCGAGCCGCCGCAACGGATCGGCCAGCATGGGCGAAGCGTCATATTCCTCTTTGGTGAGCGGTGCCTTCCGGACCGCCTTGGGCCGGTTGGCGGTATTGGCGCGGGTGGCCATCACGACTTCCCCGAACGCGTCCTGGGTCGTGCCGTACAGATGCATGTGGCGGCGGGCGAGTACGCTCACCAGATGACCCGGACCCACCAGACCCGAAGGCTGGAGAAAGCTGTTCTCCGGTGTCGGTGCCACGCTGCCGAACACGGTGCCCAGCCGGCTGTCGGGCAGCTGCTGCAACGCCATGACGGTGACGGCATATTTGCAGTCTTCGTTCATCAATCCAGCCGTGGCAAGGCCGATGGCCCCCGGACAGCCGCCGCCCCCCGACGTCAGGGTGGTCGAGAAGGACACATTCGGCATGCCCAGGGTCTCCATGAGTGACCCCGTGTCGAACTTGTCCAGATAGCCGGCGCCCGCCGTGGAATAATAGGCGAAGCCGTCAATATCCTTTACCGAAATCCCGGCGTCCGCGCAGGCGTTCAATATGGCTTCGCCTGCCATGTCATTGATCGTGCGCGGCCAGCTAAGGCCCCGGCGGTAATAATCAGTAGCGCCGATTCCCACGATCGCTGTCTTATCCTGGTTGACCCAGACCACGCGCTCCGTCTCCTATTCCAGCCGTTTCGATTTTGTAATGGCGCCAGGTGATGGGAAAGCCGGGTAGTCCGGCGTCCCATGTTTGAACTTTCACATGAAACGCTATCGGAATTTGACGGTTTAGTCAGCCCATCGCTTGGCACCTCGTGATCTTTCCTTATGCTCAGGACGAGCTGGCCGCCCGCTCGCGCTGGACCGGCGATTTACGTTCCCGATCCAGCGCGGCCTGATAGGCCGGGCGCTGCTTGAGGCGCGACCAGTAGGTGTGCAGGACGCGGGGCAGCCTCTCCATGTCGCCGGTGAACTCCGCCAGAAGGAAGTTATACGATATGGCGATGTCGGCGACAGTGAACCGGTTGGAAACGAGATAATCGGCTTGCTCCAGCGCTTTCGCAACCATGTTGGCGCGTTCTACGAACTTGTGCTGATAATCCCGGGTCACGGCAGGCTGGCGCTCATCAGGCGGGTTGATCCAGCCATAGCGCAGGGCGACAGAAGCGGCATAAGTCAGCGATGCTTCCCCGAATATCGTCCAGTTGAGCCAGGCGCCCTGATCCCTCGCATCGGGTTCGATCCCATGCGACCCGCCATATCGCCCCGAAAGATACAGACAGATCGCTACGGATTCCGTCATCCGCACGTCTTCGTCGACCAACAAGGGAACCGTTCCTAACGGGTTTTCCTCAAGGAACCACGGCGCCCGGCTACGGGGCGGAAAAGGCAAAACAACGAGCCTGTACGCTAGGGCCAGCTCCTCCAGCAGCCACAGTGCGCGAAAAGACCTGCCGCGCGGACAATGGTAGAGCGTGATCACGATCGTACCGCCGAATGGAAAAGTAATTCCGGCAGAGGGTTCAGCGGTCGCCCGCTGATAAGGGCGCTTTGGCGACGACCGACGCGGCATCGGTCAGCAAGGGCCGGGCGCATCTGTCGATATTGGCCCAGACACCCGCTCGATTGATGCGTCAGCCGATGCGGTATCAGGCCCCGCCGTGGATCAACGGCTTTGGCCACGCTCACGCCCGCTCCTTGCATCGCATCGACTCGAATAGGCGTCGCAGACGCGCTAGATCCACCTTCATCATCCCGTTGCGCGGCAGTGCTTCAACGACAATCACTTCGGCGGGCACGGATGGCGACGTGAGGTGGCGTCGCGTGAAGGCGCGCAGATCCTCACTGGTGACGACATTGCCCAAGGGCTTTAGTTCCACCGCCGCTACAGGCACCTCACCCAGCCGCGGCTCAGGCATGCCGATCACACCGGCATCCTTGACGGACGGATGCCGCCGGAGGGCATCAGCCACGACTTCGGGCAGCACCTTGAACCCGCCGCGATTGATCGCCCCGTCTATCCGGCCCAATATGTATATTATGCCGTCGTCATCGATCTTCGCCAGATCGTTGGTTCGCAGCCAGTTTTCCGACACGCCAGGCACTTTAGCCTCGAGTCGGCCCTCTTGATGTGTCGCGAGTTCCTCGTCGGTTTCGACGTCAGTGATGCGCACGGCTATGCCCGGCAGTGGCCTTCCCACGCTGCCAGGCTTATCCCCTCCAAGCTCTTGCTTGAGCTGCGGCGTCCATGTAGCCAGCATCCCGGCGAATTCGGTCGCGCCGTAACCCCAGCAAAGATCCACATCGTAGGACTCGGCGAACCGCTGGCGGAATTCCTGTTCCAGAGGGCCGGCCCCGCCATAGACAATCTTAAGGGATGACAATGCTTCGCGCGGCACACCCTTCTGAAGGACGGACCGGATGATGACAGGGGTCGTTCCGACGGATTGCGGGCGGTGCCGTTGAATCGCCTCCACCCACTGCTCCACATCGAAGCGCTCTAGCAGGCAAAAGCTCGCGCCGAGCACCGGATAGGCCATCAACGGAAGGATGCCGCCGATTGAGGTCAGGGGCGCGAAAAGGATGTCGACCTGCCGTTCCCCTTCGATCTTCCCGCCCAACGTCAGCATCGCAACGCCCCGGATCAAGGCGTGCAATCCCAAAGCGACATGTTTTGGCGGGCCGGTGGTGCCGCTGGTCAGGACCTCGACGACTGTCTGGTCGTGCCTGCGCCCCGGCGATATCCAGGCGTTTACCGGTTCCGCCAGGCGCGGCGCGCCCAGCAGGACCGGCAGAACGATACCCATTCTGCCTTCCGCCAGACATGCTCGCAAATCATCGTCCCAGTCGGATTCCTCCGCGATCACGACGGCCAGTTCCAGAGCCCGGACCTGATCGACGATGAGAGAGCGCGCCTGCTGCGACTGGATCATGGTAACTGGCCGTCCTGCCGCGATCAGACCGATCAGGGCGGCAGCTTGCTCCACATGATTGCGCACCACCACTCCAACCGCGGTGTCGCGTGAGACCCCGGCGCCATCCAGCAGGCCCTCTACGCCACGCGCGACCGCCGCGACCTCGGCGGCGCGCCACCAGCGCCCGCCAATCTCCACGAAATTGCGCTCGGGAGGCAGCATGACGAAATCGTGCAGGCGACCGACGAGTTCGGAAGGCCGGATCTCTTCGCCCATCCCTCAGCCCCCGCCTAGTGCTGACGTAACCGGATCACGTGCTACGCGCCTGCGGACGATATCCGTCGTCCGCCATCCGGGGGCCCGGGTCCACCCGTCGCGGTGCCGGGTTCCTGGTCTTCCAGAACAGGCGTTGGCCATCTACTCTCCCGTCGCTTGTCCGCCCATTTGTGAAGGAGCCGGATCGTGCTGGCAAGTGTATCTGCCGATCAATCGTTAGGCAACAGTTGCTTGGTTTTCGCTGCTGCGTCATCCGATTTTTTTTTGGCCCTCAACTCGGCGCGGTCCATTTTCCCCCACACGGACGGATCGCATCACCATCTTGGTAAGCCAGCAAGCTGCACGCGGCACTATCCCGGGACGGAGCATCGGTCCATACGCACAGGCCTCTCCATAACCCGCGGATCGGATGGGTGGCGGTCAGACGCAGATGCTTCGACGCCCTGCGATAATATGCGATGATGTGGCGTACAAAGGTTGCCAACCTCGACAAATTGGCATAAACATGACGGACCATCAGTTTTAAGAACCCGTTTCCGGGCAGTGGAGAGACGATCATGAACTTGAATGACATGGTGTTATGCAGCGTCGACGATCACGCGATCGAGCCGCCGGAAGCCTATTTCCCCCACTACACCGCTGATAGGAAGGACGAAGCGCCTCGCGTCATCGACAAGGATGGCAAGGATGTGTGGATCTGGAATGACACCATCTATCCGACGATCGGCCTGAACGCCGTGGTCGGCCGGCCCCGTTCCGAATATGGCATGGAGCCGGACCGCTTCAACCAGATGCGCTCGGGCTGCTATGATCCCAAAGCGCGCGTAGACGACATGAACGTCAACGGTCTGTTGGGCTCGCTGAATTTCAACACGATGTCGGGCTTCGCGGGACAGGCATGGATTCAGGCTGCGCTGGCCGGCGACAAGGAAAAGGCACTTCGCGCGGTGCGCGCCACCAACGACTGGCATGTGTTGGACTGGTGTGCCGCCGGGCCGGGACGGTTCATCCCGATGATCCAGTTGCCCCTCTGGGACATGGACGAGACGCTGGCAGAAATGAAGCGTTGGTACGCGCATGGCGTTCACGCGATCGGCTTCCCTGACAACCCGGCCGCGAACAACCTGCCAAGCATCCATAACGAATATTGGGAACCGCTCTGGAAAGCGGCCAGCGATTACAAGATGGTGCTCAACTGCCACATCGGCACCGGGTCTCAAGCAGCCCACGCATCGGACGAGTCACCGATCGATGCCTGGATCACGACCATGCCGATCTCCATCGCCAACTCGGCGGCGGACTGGATGTTCGCGAAGTTCTGGCAGCGCTATCCCGACCTGCGCATGGCGCTTTCGGAAGGTGGCATCGGCTGGGTGCCCTATCTGCTTGAGCGCGCGGACTACACCTATGAGCATCACCACGAGTGGACCTTCAGCGACTTCGGCAAGGAGCGCCCGTCGGACGTCTTCAAGCGGCACATCATCACATGCTTCATCGTCGATCATTTTGGCCTCAAGAACCTCGACTATATGAACAGCGACCTGGTCTGCTATGAAGCCGACTATCCGCATTCCGATACGCAGTGGCCCAACTGCCCCGAATATGTCTGGGCCGGCGTGCAGCATCTCTCCGATGACGTGATCGACGCGGTCACGCACAAGAATGTTTTGCGGGAGTATAATTTCGATCCGTTCAGCATCCTGGGCGGTCGTGAGAACTGCACCGTCGGGCACCTGCGTGAACTTGGCAAGGACGTCGACGTTTCGCCGCGTGCCAACCTGGGCGGATTGAAGACCGACAGCATGGATCTGGTCGGCAATGCTCGCCGCCCGGTGACTTCGGGCGAGATCAAGAAGATGTTCGCATCGGCCTGATCCGCGATTTTCGGTCGCTGTTGAAGGAACGCCATTGAAGAAGAGGGGCCGATAATCCGGCCCCTCTTTTTTGTGCCCGTGACGCCTACACGTGCAGCGGCGTCCTTCTATGGGCACGGACCTCTAAATCAGGCACCTTTTTCTTGCAGTTGAACGCGCGTCGCTGCACCATCGCTTCGTCCTCGTCCCAGCCCCTCCATCCTGAACGCGAGGTACATGACAATCGAAGGAAGTCCCGATGACCTACGGTCTTGCCCGTGCCCTGCCCGGCGATCAGATCAGAATCACAACCAATCCTGATACAGAGCCTTTCTGGCAGGCAGCCCGGAAGCACAGGCTGACCGCCTGCCAATGCGCAAACTGCGGTCATTTCCGGATGCCGCCCAGCCCGTTCTGCCCCCATTGCCAGGCCAGCGAGAAGAACTGGCCCGACCTGCCCGGCACCGGCACGATTTTCAGCTTCGCCATCTGTTCGACCAATCCCGCGACGGGCGAACCCTATATCTACGTCCCCGTCGTTGTTTCGCTCGACGGAACCGACGACGCGCGCCTGGTGACCAATCTGGCCGGCGTCAACGCGCAGGATGTCGAAATCGGCCTGACGGTCGTCGTGGACTGGAATCCCATCCAGGATGGCTGGACCCTGCCTGTTTTCAGACCGGCTTCCGCGCAATAGGCCTGCCAAGCGCGACCGCCAGTCCCATGTCATCCGGCGCGTGGCTTGGAACCATGGGAGCAATGGCAATCAATCAGAGGAGAGATGATGCTGAACGATTTTGATGGGCTGCTGCGTTGGCCCGCCTTGCAGGAATGGATTGATGCCCAAGCCGACATCCCTGGCAAAGGCGACGTCCGTTCCGTCCGCCAACTCATCGGGGGTACGCAAAATAATCTGTTCGTGATCGAGCGGGATGGCGGTAGCTTCGTTCTGCGCCGCCCTCCACGCAATCTTCGCAAGAACAGCAATGCGACCATGCTCCGCGAGGCGCGACTGCTGGGCGCCCTCAAGGACAGCTACGTGCCCCATGCCCGCCTCTATGCGTCCTGCGCGGATGAAGCCGTCATCGGCACGGCCTTCTATGCGATGGCCCCGCTTGAAGGCTTTTCTCCGCTTGGCCCCCTCCCCGGCCAATATGGCACCGATCCATCATGGCGTGCGGCGATGGGGCGTGAATATGTGAAGGCAGGCGCCGCGCTGGGCGCTGTAGACTATGTCGCTCAGGGACTGGAGGATTATGGCAAGCCGACCGACTGGCATGGACGTCAAGTGGATCGCTGGCGCGGGCAGCTGGACAGCTATGTCGGAATGCCTGGCTATGATGGTCCCAGCCTACCGCACATTGATGAGATTTCCCGCTGGCTGTCCGACAATGTGCCGACCGATGGCAGGATCGGCATCATCCATGGCGACTTTCAATATCCCAATGTCATGTATCGGTTCGATCGGCCCGCCATTGCCGGTCTGATCGACTGGGAGCTGTCAACTTTGGGTGACCCTTTGCTGGACCTCGGTTGGATGCTGTCCAGTTGGTACGAGGCAGGCGATCCTGACGGCAAGGAACCCGTCTGCACGCCGTGGAATGGCTTTGCCACCCGGCGCGAACTTGTCAGCCTCTATGGCGAGTTGTCGGGCCGCGACATGTCGCAGATGCCCTGGTACATGGTGCTCGCCTGCTTCAAGCTGGCGTCGATTCAGGAAGGCACTTTCGCGCGCTCGCGCGCCGGGCTGGTTCCCGCAGAGCTAGGCAACAGCCTTCACGGCTATGCGCTCTGGCTGCTGGAGAAAGCCCGCCAGGTCATGGCCACGGGCAACGTTTGAAACGCTGAAAGGTCGGGTGGCGGCAATGCCGGCCACCCGGCCCATTATCAGCTGCGGCTTTTGGGGAGCCCTAGACCCTGCTCGGCGACCAGACTGCGATGCACCTCGCTGGTCCCGCCATAGATGGTTGAGCCATAAGCCCGCCGGTGGCCAAGTTCCACCACACCCAGCGGGCCCTTGCTGGTCACGCCGCTGTCTGGAGCACCCATCTGCAACAGTTCCCACGCATTCTGGAGATGCGCCTCGGTCACGAACATCTTCGACATCGGTCCCCAGGCGCGGTGGTGCTGGCCGGTGTCCGCTGCCCAAAGGCTGCGCGCGACCAGCGAATGCGCGGCCTCGAACCGGGCGTCGATAGCGGCGAAGCGTGCACGAACGCCTGCGTCGTCAAAGGGCGCTTTACCCTCGACCCGCGTTCTGCCCCAGGCCCGGGCCGCCTTCATCATCTCATTCTGCCCATGGAACATCGCGCCTGCCGCGCTGTGTTCGAGCACCAGCACGGCGCCCATCACAGATGCGCCCTCGCCTACGCCCCCCAGCCGGTAGCGATCCGGGAGGCGGATGTCGGTGTAGAAACTGATGTTCGTTCGTTCGTCCTGATACGTATGGACCGCCTGGAAGCTGAATCCCGGCAAGTCGGTGGGCACGAGAAAGAGGGTCAGTCCTTCATGCTTCCGTCCGCTGCTGTCGGTGCGCGCCAGCAGCATTACATAGTCGGCGTAATGCGCGCCGGTGGTGAACATCTTCTGCCCGTTGATCAGCCAGTCGTCGCCGTGGCGGATCGCACGGGTCGCAGCGGCGAAGACGTCCGATCCTGATCCAGGCTCGGAAAAGCCAAGGCTGCAAATCGCCTCGCCTTTCTGGATGCGGACCAGCGCGTCGGCTTTGACCTCAGGCGACCCGAACCGCTCGACAGTCTGCCCGACCATCTCGCTGGTGGAGATGAGGTGGGTCGAATAGCCCCGCTCTTCCATGACGGCGGCGAGCGCAAAACCGTCGCTGGCGGGGGTGGCGGATAATTGGGGAGCCTTCCACGCCTTGAACATGAATTCGTTCTCGGCCAGCATCCGATGGAATGCCTTGTCATGGCTGGACGTCGAATGGTGCGCCTTCGCTGCCATCTGCGGCGTGAATTTTACGTCGAAAAAGCGGTTGAGGTCTCCGGCCAACTGTTTGGATGACTCGGAGATTTCGAAGCGCATGGTCGGCTCGCCCGCCTCTGGCAAGGCAATCTGGGCATCGCCATACAGCCGGTCGCCGGCCGCGATCAGCATCTTGTGCGGATCGCCGCCGCTCAATATCACGCCCACCACCCTGCGGTGGAACAGCTGCACATCATATTCAAGGCTCAGGCCATAGCCGCCCAGCGTCCGAAGCGCGCGATGCACGGCCTTGTTGCCGGACTGCGTCATCCACCAATAGGCGAGTGCCGTCAGACCCGCCGCATCCTTCTTGCCTTCGGCGATCGCGGTGATCGCCTTCCAGATGGTGATGCGGCCCGCGTCCAGGTCGGCAAGACTGTCCGCAAGCGGATGAGCGAGCCCTTGAAAGCTGCCGATCGGACGACCGAACTGATGGCGTTCATTCGCGTAATCGGACGCGAGCCGCAGCGCCCGATCCGCTGCCCCCGCGACAAGCGCTGCGGAAAGCAGCCTCCATTCCTCGATCGCGGCCTGATACAAAGCGACCGCCTTGTCCCCACGTGCGAGAACGACACCCTCGGCCAACTCCCAACGTGCCAGCGGCAGATGGCCGGTATTGGGCACATGCCCGCTGCTGCCGCTGGTCACCAACAACAGCGCGTCGCCGCGCAGCGCGATGACGGCTTCCGCAACCGCGCCGCCCGGAACGAGCTGACTTACAGCCTGGTCGACCGGCAAAAGCGCGATCGCAACGATCGCTTGACCTTCGAGCACGCGGGCAAGCAGTTCGTCGCCGTCCTCGGCTGCCTGCGCCAGCAGCCGCGTGCCGACGATGGATTCCACCAGCGGCACCGGCGCCGCGTGGCGGCCCGCTTCCTCCGCGATGAGCGCGGCCGAAAGAAGCGAAACATCGGCGCCCCCCCGGTCGGCGGCGACGCGCATTGATGGAACGCCCATGGCAGCCAGTTCTGCCCATAGGTCCGCGTCATGGCCTACCGGCTCGCTTTCGCGTATGCGAGCCGGTGTCGATTTCACCTGAAAGAGCTTTTCAAACGTGGCCTTGAGCAGCTTCTGCTCTTCGGTGAGATCAACCAACATGGGCGGTCATCCTGGTCAGGCGGTCGCGAATGCGCGCGCGCGGTCGAACGCGCTCTGCGGAACGGGCACGCCGTACAGCTTGGCGGCGTTGCCGAAAAGGATCTTGTCCTGTACCCGCTCGGGCTGTGCCTCCAGACCATTGGTCAGCGCCTTGGCCACCGCTTCCCGGCCACCCAGACAGGTGGTGTGCGGGAAATCCGTTTCGAACATGATATTGTCCTCGCCCAGCCGGTCGATGTGGAACTGATCCAGCCGCTCGAACCAGTAATTGACGAAGACATGCTTCTTGAACGTCTCGCTCGGCAGTTCGGTGAACTCGGGTCGGTGCTTCCACAACTGTGCGACGTTGTAATGATAGTCGAGTGATTCGAGCACGAAGTTGAGATGGCCGATCCCGGTTTCGACGACGGCAAAGCGCAGCTTGGGAAAACGCTGCGGCACGCCCGACATCAGCAGGTCCGCCACCTGGCCGCCGACCAGCAGGAAGGTCATCGTCGATGACCGGACATAATTGGCGTGAATGCCGTCCGCCCTGTACCGTCCGGCGCTCAGGAAGTCGTCGGCAAAGTCGCCCCCGCCAGCGTGGAAGCTGACAGGAAGGTTGGCGTCGCTGATTGCCGACCACAGAGGATCCCATGCCTTGTTGCTGAGATAGGGCCAACCATGTTCATGCGGCGCGCCACTGAGCAGCACGCCCTTGTGACCGATCTTTGCGGCGCGCTCGACTTCCTTGACCGATGCCTCGATGTCCCACAGCGGCAACACCGCCATCGGGACGAAACGGTCCGGTGAGGGCTGGATGAAATCGATAAGGAAGTCGTTATAGGCGCGGATCGATCCGAATTTGATCTCGTCGCTCATATGCTTGTACATGGACATGACGACTGCGCCAAGGTTCGGGTAGAGAACCTGTGCCAGGACGCCGATTTCATCCATATATTTCAGGCGCTCATTGGCGTCCCATGCACCGGCATGCGACTCGTTGCACTGTGCGGGGATGGACAGTGAACCGCCAGGGTAGCCGTAATTGGCGCTGCCCCAGGCGGAGAAGACCGCCTTGTCGCCCACGAACCAATATTCAAGATTATGTTTAGGGTGCATTTTGACATGCAATACCTCATCGCCGAACTTCTTGGGCATGCGCGATGTCCAGAGGTCTGGCGGCTCCGTCACATGGGTGTCGGTGTCGATGATGGGCTTTTGAAAAACCGAAGACATGATGCAACTCCTGTATCTTGCAGCCGTCAGGCCGATATTGTGCAGGGGGTTATGGTGTGACCTTGTCCAGTCGCCGCGTGAAGGCGCGATGAATGACGGCGGGCCCCTGGCCCACGAAAGCGGGCCGGCGCTTCACCACGGGCAGCGCCGCCAGCGCCTTCACCACATGGGACGACACCGGAAGTTCTTCCCGCGGCGCCACCTGAAAATGAGCTTCGCCTTCGCCCACCCACGCCTTTTCGTAATTCCACTCCATTTTCAGGAGCGTGCCATAATCCGCGTCGACCGCACCTTCGGGGCCAGCGATATATTTCCAGGCCAGCGAGTAAGGGCTCTGGCTGCTCCTGATCTTAGCAACGGTATCGGACGCAAGCGCCTTCAGTCCCTTCACCTCGCCCCGTAGAAAACAGGTGCCATATTCGGAGGCGTCGAAGCGGATGCTGTCGTGCGTTTCGTCAAGCGGGGGGATGTCGGCGAAAAGCTTGGGATGGCCCATGAATTCCCTGCCAGAAGTGAGGGCGGCGACCTGGTTGACCCAGACCGCGCAGACATAGGGGGCGGCGATATCCTCCGCTCCGTTCTGATAACGGGCATTGATGGCGACGATGACTTCCTCGTACCCGCGTCCGCACAGGTAATCGACGGCGTCGTAGCTGAGACGGTTGATGTAAACGGTTGGGACATCTCCGACCGTCAGGTGCGGTGGCAGGATCGCCTCCAGCGCTTCCGGAATGGAATCGAAGGATGTGCTTATCAGGGTGGCGTTTGGCACCTCGGTGACAGGCGTGAAAATCGATGGGCCGAACGCAGCCGGCATGTCGTATTTCACGCCCGGTTTCAGTTGCAGCATAGATCTCTTCCTCTCCAGCCTGTTCAATTTCCGATCGTCAGGGCTGCTCGCCTTTTCCTTATCGATCGTGCAGTCGCGGTTTACAGCGCTATGTCTTTTGGTGCGCTTCCATTCGTCTCAACGCCCCGTCCATCGGGGGGGGCGCTTCTCTGCAAAGGCGCGCGGCCCTTCCTGCGCGTCATCGCTGGCATAGGCGTCGCGGTAGATGTGCCAGGCCATTTCCAGCCCGGTATCGCAGCCCACGCTCATCGTCGTCAACAGCGCGCGCTTCCCTGCCATGACGGACAAGGGGGCATTGTCGCGGATGGTTTCGGCAAGCTGACGGGCACGGGCGCGCACAGCATCCGGTTCCGATTCCAGATAATTCACAAAGGCAAGGTCATGAAATTTCTCGATCGGATATAGCTGTGCGGTCAGCACCATTTCCATCAGCAGGGGCTGGGGTAGCATCCACATGAGCGGCATGCCCCAGGGCGAGCCCCGACCGATCTTGGATTCGGTGATCCCGACCTTGCTCCCCGACAGACCGACGCGGATGTCGCAATTGAGGCTCATCAGCATTCCGCCGGCCATCAAATGCCCGGTCATCGCGGCAATGATGGGCACCTTCACGCGTCGCATCCGGTAATGAAATGGATCCTTGAAAAAGGTGAGGATGTCCTGGCCCGTCTCCGCCTTCATCCTGGCCGCTTCTTTCAGATCCTGCCCGGCGCAGAAGGTGCCGCAATTAGCAGAGGTGAGGATGACGACACGGACTTCCGGCGTGGCGTCGATCTCTTCCCACAACGCGTAGAGGCCATTGCCTACCTCGATCGACAATGAATTACGCTGGTCGGGCCGATTGATCGTGATGGTCGCGATGCCATCGCTCACATCGCATAGTAAAACGCCTTCGCTGCGCCGCAATGCATCCACCGGCATATTTTCTCCTCCCCGATCACTCAATGACGCTTCGGCAAGCCGGCGTGCATGACCTTGCCCGATAAGGGGCGCCCGATGATCCGCTCCGCCAACTGGGCGGCCTCGATCAACAAAGGCAGGTCGATGCCCGTCTCGATCCCCATTTCATGACACATCAGCACCATGTCCTCGGTGCAGATATTGCCAGCGCCATGCTGGTTGCCATGATTGGCGAAAGGACAGCCGCCCAGGCCCGCCACCGAACTGTCGAACATGTCCACGCCCATTTCGAGGGCGGCATAGAAATTGGCGGCGCCCAGCCCGCGCGTATCGTGCAGGTGCATGCCGATCGGTGCGTCGGGTTCCAGGTCGCGGATCGCCCCTATGCGCCGCTTGATCTCTTCGGGATTGGCCCATCCCACGGTGTCGGCCAGGATGATACGGGGCAATGGCAATTGGCGTTCGCGCGCGATGTTGATGGCGTGAGCGGATGACTCCACCACAGTCTGCAACGGCACTTCGCCTTCGTAATTGCAGCCAAATGCAGTCAATATATAGGCTGATTCATAGGGCACGCCATCGGCGAGATAGAGATCGACCCAGTCCGCCTGGCGCTTGCGCATTTCGGCGACGGAGCAGTTGTTGTTCCGCTGGCTGAACGTCTCGGTAGTGTAGAGCAGGATCTTGCCGTCGATGGCGATGTTCGGCGCCGCCAATGCGCGGCGATACCCGCTTTCGTTGAGCCAGAGCGCGGTGTACCGCACACCCTCCACAGGTTTGATTTCAGCGAACAACCGATCGACATCCGCCATGCCGGGGACCGCTCTGGGACTGACGAAGGAGCCCACCTGCACCTGCTCAAGACCGGTAGCCGCGAGCGCATCGACGAGCGCGGCGCGATCGGCTATCGAAAAGCTGCCTTTTTCGATCTGGAAACCTTCCCGTGGCCCTTCTTCGTGGAAGATTACGGCTTTCGGCAAATCGCTCATGCAGCTGCCTCCTCGCGTTCAGGCTCGATCTCTGCAACCACGGCATTGCGCTCGATCAGATCGCCTTGTCCGCACAGAACGCCGGTGACGACGCCCGTGCACGGGGCTGCTATCGTGAGTTCCATCTTCATCGATTCCTGGACCATGATCGTGTCGCCCTCTGCGACCCGATCGCCGGGCGCGACATTCACCTTTATGATGACGCCCATCATGTTGGACGTCACCCGGCCGTCGGCAACGGCACTCCTCTCTTCTTTGTCCAGCGCAGGGACAACGTGAAATGTCAGCGATCCGCCGGGCGTCGCCAGATACATCCTTCCATCAGCACCCGCGACTTGAGCCAACAAGGTCTTGCCGCCTATCGTGACGAAGTAACGATCGCCGTCGCGTCGGTCGAGCAAGACATGGAACGTCTGCCCATCCACGCCTATCGCATATCGATTGCGTCCCGCGCCGGCGCGCTGCAGGCTGTAGCTTTCACCCTGGCTATCCAAACGCAGCGCGCCCAGCCATCTGGTGCTATCCTCCGCGTCGCTTAGCAGGCGGAATGAAGCGAGATCTGGCGATCGCCATGGCCCGCCGTCTGCTTCTGGCAAGGTCTGATGTAGTTCGATCGCGCCGGCTATTGCCGCCAATATGGGGTCTGGCTTCAATCCCAACTGCATCTGCGGCAGTTCACGATCAATGTAGCGATTATCGACATCGTCGGAAATGACACGCGCATCGCCGCACAAATGCGCCAGCAGATCGAGGTTCGTTTCGACCCCCAATACCCGCATGTCCTTGAGCGCCGAGCGCAATCGACCGAGAGCGGAAACGCGATCGGGCGCATGGACGATCAGCTTCGCCAGCAGGGAATCATAATGCGGCGTGATCTCCGATCCGGTTTCGACACCGGTCTCTGTCCGGACATTGGCGGCCGGAGCGTCGAATGCCAGTATCCGGCCGGTCGAAGGGAGGAAATCCTGAGCCGGATCTTCGGCATAGAGCCGAGCCTGCACGGCGTGCCCGCGCGTCGTGATGTCTGATTGACTGATGGGCAGGGCGCCATCAGCGGCGACGGCAAACTGGAGCTCGACGATGTCGGTTCCGGTGATCTCCTCGGTTACGGTATGTTCGACCTGAAGGCGGGGATTGCACTCGAGGAAATAATGGCGGTCGCCAGACACCAGAAATTCGAACGTGCCGGCGCTGCGATACTTCACCGCGCTCGCCAACCGCACCGCGTCGGCGGTAATGCGCTCCCGCATGGCAGCGGTCAGATGCTGAGCAGGCGCTTCCTCGATGATCTTCTGGAAGCGGCGCTGCAGCGAACATTCACGTTCGAAGAGGTGGATGACCTGCCCGTTGCCGTCGCCTACGACCTGCACTTCGACATGCCGGGCCGACGCGATGAAACTCTCGATGATGAGATCGGGCTTGCCGAATGCCGACTGGGCCTCCCGCATCGCGCTTTCCACCGCATCCTTCAGCCCGTCATAGCTATGGACGATCCGGGATCCACGGCCGCCACCGCCAGCCACCGCCTTCAGCATGAGCGGCAGCTTCATCGCCTTGGCGGCGGCGACTAGAGAATTCGCGTCAGCAGAGGGTTCCTCGGTCCCCTCGATGATCGGAACGCCCGCAGCGATCGCGAAGCGCTTTGACATCGCCTTGTCGCCAAAGTCCGCCAGCGACCGTGCCCGCGGCCCAACGAAGATCAGGCCGGCTTCCTCGACCGCCGCCGCGAATTCGGGCGATTCCGCCAGAAAACCGATGCCGGGGTGGATCGCGTCGGCCCCAGCCTCGCGCGCCGCGTTCAGTATCGCATCGATGTTGAGATAACTTTTCGACGGCGCCGCCTCGCCGATCTCATATGACTCTCCCAATGTCCGCACGTGGAGGGAATCGCGATCCGCGGTCGAATGAACGCCAGCGAAAGGAATGCCCAGGCGGCGGCAAGTGCGCGCGATGCGGATGGCGATTTCGCCGCGGTTGGCGATGAGCAGTTTCCGTATCATCGCCATCACATCCGCAACACGCCGAGGCGCGTTTCGCGCGGTGGCAATCGAGCGCCCAAATCCAGAACGAGCCCCATGACCTGCCGGGTCTCGACAGGATCGATGATGTCATCAAGCCAGAGGTGAGAGGAAAAGTTGTAGATGTCCTGAAACGTTTCGAACTCGCTGTAGATCGGCGCCCGAAACGCGGCTTCCTCCTCCGGCGACCACTCGACGCCGTCACGCGTCCGCTTGGCGCGCTGCACCATGGCAAGCGTCGTCGCGGCCTGCTCCGGCCCCATCAGCGCGGCACGACCGTTTGGCCAGCCGAAGGCGAAGGTCGGTTCGAAGGGGCGACTGCACATGCCCATATAGCCCGCGCCGTAGGAATTGCCGATGATGATATTGTATTTGGGCACGTTCGCCGACGACATCGCCGTGATCATCTTCGCCCCGGCCTTTGAAATGCCCCCGGTTTCGGCCTCGCGACCGACCATGTAACCCGTGATGTCCGCCATGAAGAGAAGCGGGATGTTCCGCTTGCAGCACAGATCGATGAAGTGGACCGCCTTGAGCGCGGCTTCCGTGAACAGAACGCCCTGATTGGCGAGGATGCCGACCTCAAAACCATGGATGCGAGCGAAGCCGCAGAGCAATGTATCGCCGTAAAGTGGCTTAAACTCGTCGAATTCGCTATCATCGACGAGGCGTGCCAAAATCTCTCGCGTATCCGTGGGTATCCGGCGATCCTTGCTGATGATGCCGTAAATCTCTTCGGGGTCGTAGCGCGGCGGGGCCGATGCTGCCGGTGGGCGAGCATATGCCGCTTGACGCGGCAGATCGCGCACCAACTCACGCATGATCCGCAGGGCGTGCTGATCATTGTCGGCCAGATGATCGGTTACGCCGCTCGTGCGGGAGTGCATGTCGCCGCCACCCAGCGCTTCCCGGTCGATCCGCTCGCCTGTCGCAGCGAACACAATTTCAGGACCGCCCAGATGCATATAGCCTTGGCTACGGACGATGATCGTCTGGTCAGACAGCGCTGGAATGTAGGCACCGCCGGCGGTGCACGCGCCGTGCACGCTGGCAATCTGGGGGATGCCGTCCGCGGACTGCCGCACAATCTGATGAAAGACGGTACCAAACTGTCCTGCGTCCGGGAAGATGCCCGCCTGCTCAGGCAGGAATGCGCCACCCGAGTCCACCAGCGTCAGATTAGGAAGCCCATGCTGCCAGGCGATCTGCTGGGCGCGCACATGCTTGCGGCAGGTCTGCGTGAAATAGGTGCCCCCCTTCACCGTCGCCTCATTGGCGATCACCATGCAGGCACGGTTCCTGACCATGCCGATGCCGGTCACGATCCCGGCCCCCAGAGGCGCACTCGAATCCCTGGCGCCACCGGCCAGAGTACAAAGTTCGAGAAAGGGGGAACCCGGATCGAGCAATGCGTCGATCCGCTCGCGCGCCAGCATCTTGCCCGCATCGACATGACGCTTCCGGGCGGCCTCGTCGCCCCCCGCGCGAGCCCTCGCGCGTTTGCCGCGAAGATCCTTCAGCAGGGTTCGATAATGCTCGCTATTCTCTCTGAAGCTATCCGCCCGATCGGAGATCGCGCTGGAAATCACTGGCATTTTTCACCCCGCATCGTGAACGCCTTTTGCAACACCGAAGCCGTCGCCGAGCGCCATCGGCCTTCTGGGGCCACGCCGCCACAGCGAACCGACTGATCGTTAGGTAGACTAACGGATTGGGACATGCAAGCCCTTCCTCGACCACGGTGGCGTTGGCCGCGCCTCGCTACCGCTCTTTCCAACCGGCTGGACGTTCGCTAGGTTGAGGTCGGCCTCACACATTGGCGAGGCGATACTGAAGGGCCTGTTTAATGCCTGCGGAAGTGAAGGTTAAAAGCACAAGACAGCGAATACTCGATACCGCAGCGGCGTGGTTCCGGAACAAGGGGCTCGCGTTCACCAGCATGGCAGATCTGGCGGAGAGTATCGGCGTCAAGACAAGCAGCATCTACTATCATTTCGAATCGAAGGATGCGCTGATCGAGGAAACTTTCCGGATTGGGATCGAACTCGTTCATGCCAAGGTGCGCGACGCGGTCGAAGCATTGGGCGAAAATGCGACACATCAGGAGCGGTTGACCGCCGCGATCAAAGCGCACGTCAATGCACTGCTTGGCGAGAACGACTATTCGCCTGCCAACATCATGAATTTTTCCCACGCTACTCCGGAGGTCAGGGCGAAGAATAACGAAGTCCGCGCAAGCTATGGACGATATTGGGCCTCGTTGCTGAAAGCTGCGCAGCGCGACGGGGTGATCGCGGCGGATGTCGATCTGTCCATTACCCGTCTGTTGCTGATCGGGGCAATGAACTGGATTCCTGAATGGTATGAGTCGGGCCGGAAATCCCCGGAGGCGATTGCCGAATGCCTCTCTCGCATGGTGCACGGCCTTGCTCCGTCAGCTCCGGAAAAGGCAGGCTAGGCTGTTCATCGTCCTCCCCTCCCCGGCACGTCTGCCGTCAGTGAACGCGCCCAAGGGAAAAAGCGGCTCCGGCCAGGGCGATCGACCAGGCCGACGAACATTGAGGAGGGGGCTGTCATGATCGACACCATCGATGCCGCGTTGATCCAGCGGTTGCTCCCGAGCAATTCCACGATGCACATCGGGTTCATCGTTCCCGACCTCGATCTTGCAATGGAACGATATGGGCGCCTGTTCGGCTGGAGGTGGACGAGCACGGTACGCGTGCGTCACGAATTGGAAGGCCCATGCGCCGCGGAAGAGGAATTGTACGTCGCTTTCGCATCGGGTGCTCCGATGATCGAATTGATCGAAGACCGGCCCGGAAGCATCTGGTCTGCGGGCGCCGCGCCGCTCCATCATCTGGGATGCTGGGTAAGCGATCTGGAAGAAGCAGGGGATGTTCTGGAGCGCGCAGGGTTCCGGTTCTGTGGCCGTGGCCGCCGAGTGGGGACGGAACGCTTCGCCTACGCGCTGTATCGAAACGACGACGGGTTGCTGCTGGAGGTTCAGGATGCGCGCTTTGAACGGGGCTGGCGGTCCTGGATAGATAGTGCCGGATGACGGACGGCTAATCTTACTGAGTCACGAAAACCCGCGTTGGGGGATTTGCTGGTCGCTTGGTTGTGATAGGCTAGCGATTCACAGCGATGGATGAGCGCCCATGGTGAGCGAGGACGATAGCGAAGCAACGGCATTTGATGGGTATGTGGACGCGTTGATCGAGGTCATAGGGCATGCCGATCGAGCGGAGCCGCTTCGAGACTACTGTACCGGTTTGATGATGCCCGTTGCACGCAAAAGTGTGGAGCCGTTGGCAGCCGTGACGGCACCGTCGCGTGTTTCCGCCAAACACCAGTTGCTTCTCCATTTCGTCGGACAAGCACCCTGGTCGGACGAGGCGTTGATGGCGCGCGTTCGTGACTGGGCCTTGCCACGCATGATCGAGCGAGGCGGCGCGATCACCGCCTGGATTGTCGATGACACAGGCTTTCCAAAGAAGGGTAAGCATTCCGTCGGTGTTGCACGCCAATATTGCGGCCAGCTCGGCAAGCAGGATAATTGTCAGGTTGCCGTCAGTCTTTCGATTGCGAACGAGGGCGCCAGTTTACCGGTAGCCTGGCAGCTTTATCTCCCAGAGATCTGGGCAGATGATCCCGAGCGTCGAGCAAAGGCAAAGATTCCGGACGAGATCCTGTTTCAAACCAAGCCGCAGATCGCGCTCGAGCAAATCCGCGCCGCGCTCGCGACGCAGACACCGGTGGGCGTGATCCTTGCCGACGCCGGTTACGGTGCGGACGGCGGGTTCCGGCGAGGATTGACCGAGTTGGGCCTCGCCTACGCCGTGGGCGTCCAGCCAACACTCAGTGTCTGGCGTCCAGGCGAAGGGCCGCTCCCGCCCAAGGCATGGAGCGGAAAAGGCCGGCCGCCCAAGCTGATGCAACGCAGCGCAGATCACCAACCACTTTCAGCTAAGGCGCTTGCGGAAGGTCTGCCAGCCGACGCATGGCAGACCATCACGTGGCGCGAGGGCAGCAATGTCGATCTTGTATCCCGCTTCGCCGCCGTGCGTCTGCGTGTCGCGTCCAGAGACTATAATCTGCGCCATCCACGCGCCGAAGAATGGCTCCTGGTCGAATGGCCTGAAGGTGACAAAGAGCCGCTCAAATACTGGCTTTCGACCTTGCCTGAGACGACCAGGCTCCATGATCTGGTTGCCACGACCAAGCTGCGGTGGCGGATCGAACGGGATTATCGCGAGCTCAAGCAGGAGTTGGGCCTTGGCCATTACGAAGGACGAGGTTGGCGCGGATTCCATCATCACGCCAGCCTCTGCATCGCGGCTTACGGATTCCTCCTCTCCGAACGGGAGACGATTCCCCCCTCAGCACTTGCCCGCTCCCAAAGCAGCGAAAAACCTCCCATTCCCCGCGGCTCCCGATCCAGCGAACCCGCCCATCCGTCCCGAACGGCACACCTCAAATTCGATCGCAACGCTGCGTAGAACACTCACTGTCGCCCTCGCTCGAAGATTGATGCGATGTCCCTGCTGCGCGAGACCACGGCCACATATAACGCAGTTTGTGACGCAGTAAGACTAAGAGCCTGTTCGGAAATGCGCGAAGGAGCGTATATCCTGCGCCGTACGGATGCGCCAAGGCGCATTTTCAAACGGTGTCTAGGGTATATCCCTTCTGCCTCTTAGGGGGTTGCCGCGGTCGGATCGTCCTGACCCCCTTGCAATTGACGAAAATTTAGTTTTGTCTGCTGCCTTGGCGGCAACTCTGCCGTAATCCCAGTAAATCGGAGAGCCTGTGATATGCGAGCCATGACGATCGACCGGTGCGGAGGCCCCGAAGAGTTGCACATGGCTGATATCGAGATGCCTCGGGCCGGTCCGGGAGAAGTCGTGATCAGGCTTGCCTATGCGGGCGTCAACCCGGTGGACTGGAAATGTCGCGAAGGCTGGCTGTCGCGGTTCTTCGAATATAAATTTCCGTTCGTCCTTGGCTTTGCCGGCGCGGGCATCGTGTCCTCTGTCGGCGACGGCGTATCCGAATTCCAGGTGGGAGATCGGGTCGTGACCAGTTCCAATCAGGGCAAAGGCGAAAACGGGACCTACGCCGAATATGTCAAATCTTCCGCGGCGCGCGTGGCGCACCTGTCCGACACGGTGGACTTCGCCGTGGGCGCGTCCATTCCCACTGCTGCGGTGACATCGTGGGAAGCCGTTTTCGGAACCGGTGCCTTGCAGCCGGGTCAGAGCGTGCTGGTCAATGGCGGCGCCGGCGGAATGGGCAGTTTCGCGATCCAGTTCGCCAAATATGCTGGAGCGCGCGTCGCGGCGACCTGCGGGCCGAAAAACCTCGATTATGTGCGCGATCTGGGTGCCGATCTTGCTATCGACTACCGATCACAAGATGTTCGCGCCGCGGTCTTGCAGTGGGCGCCGCAGGGCGTGGATCTCCTGATCGACCTGGTGGGACAGGGCACCATCCTGGATGGCGTCCATATGGTGAAGCAGGGTGGCCGCATCGTGCCGATCGCCACCCTGATCGACGATGAACAGCAATATGACAAGGCGGTGGCCGCGGCCCGGGACATCCGGATCATCCCGACGATGAGCAACAGCGCACTGGCGGGCGAGCAACTGCGCTCCATCGTCGACCTTTATAACAAGGGGCTGCTCCGCCCGCCCGCGATCGAGATACTCCCGCTTGCCGAGACTGCCGAGGCTCATCGACGGGTGCGAGAAGGTCATGTGCGCGGCAAGATCGTGCTCAAGGTCGCCGATCTCTAACGTGACGGGACTTAGGGAAGCGGCATTATGAGTGAAGCGGGCCGGGAACCCATCTATTATCTCGACCATCTCGTGGCGCAGCCGGGATGCGCGCAGGCGCTGCTCCAGTTCTACATGTCGGATTATGCGCCGCAGGCAAGATTGCGTGGCATGACGCTGGTGCATCGTTGGGTTACGCCACCCGTGTGGCTGAAAGCGCAATCGAACGAGCTGTTCATCATCTGGTCGGTCGAAGGTGCGCAGGCCTGGTGGGATGCAACCCGACTTCGCCGCGCAGACCCGACGTTTGTCGCCTTTTGGGAACAGGCCCAGCCCATGATTGTCAATCGTCGGCGTCTCTTCCTGTCCGCGGTCGACGATGTGGAATCTCTTTGCGATGTATAGGGTCGCCAAGGTATTGACCGTAGCCGAGGGTGCGGAACCACTCCTGCTCGCGGAAAGGCTGTCGCATACGGCCGACAAAAGCCCGCTCGTCCTGAAGTCCGCCCTCGAGCCGACGTTGCCGGAGGCTGCGGCCGGAGGCGATTATATCTGGCGGATGCAATTCGCAGGCGAGCGGGACTATCAGGCCTGGCTGGCCGACGCCGGTCGCGAAGCTGCCTCCATCTTGAACGACCCGGCGCTGCTGCGCCATGTCGATGCCGTCGATTATGAGGACGGTCGCGCCGGCAGCAAGCGCCCACTCGATCGCGGTGTCTATCGACTTCTTTTGATAAATGTGAACAATGCGCCCGATCTTGCTTCCGTCGCCCGGTTTGAATGCGAAACCTATGAAATGGGCTTATACATTCCGGGTATCGTTCGATGGCGCATCAGCCCGGTCAAGGAGGCCTCGGGCGCAAGGCCGTGGACGCATATATGGGAGCAGGAATATCAGGATCTCGACGGTCTTCTAAAAAGTTATATGCTACACCCGCACCACTGGGCATGGATGAACCGCTGGTATGATCCGGAATGCGTCGAACATATGATCGACAACCATCTGTGCCATTCCTTCTGCAATTTTCAGTCCAGTTTTTTGGAACCGGAGAATGGCCCATAGCATTCTCGACGACGAACGCTATTTCTCCGGAGACCGCAGCAGCGGGAAAATCCGGTCGTCGTCCAACGGATCGCCACGGACAAGCTGCGGGTAGGGGAACGCGCCATCGGCAGCGAAGCGTTCGAGGAAATGTGGACGGCTGTCATCCCAGCGTACATCCTCGCCGAGCCAACGGGTGGCCCATGCACGGCGGCGCTGGTTGGCCGACATGTTGCCTGGCGCTCCGTGGACCACCATCGGATGATGCAGGATGACGTCGCCTGGCTGCACATTCCATGACAGAAATGAATAAAGGTGAGGCCGTTGCCTGATGTCCGTCAGGGTGTTCAGCGGCGCACCATCGATGTGGATCAGGTCAGAACGGGCCTTGGCCATACTGGGCCCATCGGCGTCATTATCGGCGAATGGACCGGATGGCAGAAATCCGCCCCATCTATGTGAACCTTTGACATAGGTCACCACCCCCGTTTGCGGAGTCGCCGGATCCAGCGGAATCCAGATCGACAGGATTTGCTCGCCACTAAGCGGCCAGTAGAGCAAATCCTGGTGCCACGGCGTGCGCTTCAATGCACCGGGTTCCTTCACCAAGAGTTGGTCCATGAAAAACCGGACCTGGCCGGAACCCATGACGGCCGCCGCCACCTCCGCAAGCCGGCCTCCCCGCAGAAATGCCTGCATGACCGGGCTGCGAAGCCAGAGGAAAGAATCGCCGTGGAAACGCCCCTCGCCCTCCTTGCCCATGTTCCGGCCATGTCGTTCGTCGGACATGAGCAGGTCGATCTCGCGACTCAGGCGATCGATCCATCCACCGCTTATGGCTGACCGCAGGACGGCCGCGCCGTCGCGCTCATAATCGTCAACGACATCCTGGATGGACATGGCTCAATATCTCTCCCCCACCCTCGGCAAGGTCAACCGGTCCCCCTTTTTACAACAGTTGACATCATCGTCAAACAAGCTAACGAGCGATCGATAAAATAGGGCGATTCGGGAGGATGAATGCAAAATCCCGTTGGGGAGGGGATGGCGGCACACCAGGATTGCGGCAGATGCCGGTCCCATAGGCCTTGATGAAATAAGACATGCCGGCACCTCCTGGCGCCGGTCTTTCGGTTACACCGCCATACCTAACATATCATCAGGAAAGATTCTCCCCAGACATGGCTGATCTTGGGCGGATGGTCTCACCCAGCACTAGAACTCACGATGGGGAAGTATGACAAACGAGGGAGTAGAAACGCGCGGTCCTCTTTCCGGTATCCGGATCGTGGATGTGACGAACGTCGTGTTCGGCGCCTATGGCACGTCAATTCTCGCTGATCTGGGGGCCGACGTCATCAAGGTCGAGGCGCCCAAGACCCCTGTCGGCGGCGCGGGCGGCGATGTCATGCGTTATCCTGGTCACCCGCCCGAAGGATCCCCGCCGGGTATGGGACCGATTTTCTTGACCATAAATCGTAACAAGCGATCGGTGGTCATCGATCTGGCCAGCGAAGCGGGACGAAATGCCCTGATGAAACTGGTGGGCACCGCCGACATCTTTGCCTCCAATATGCGCATGACGGCCTTGGAGCGCTACAACCTGGGTTACGAGAGCCTGCGCACGCTCAAGCCTGACCTGGTCTACGTTCACTGCGCCGGCTACGGACGCGGCGGCCCTTATGACGGCAAGCCGGCCTATGACGACGTCATTCAGGCGCAATCGGGCTTCGCGAGCCTTGCCAGCCGTATCGAGGGTGGGCCACCCCGCTTCGTGCCGTCCATCATAGGTGACAAGACCGCTGGCCTGTTCATGGCCTACGCGACCATGGCCGCCCTGTTTCATCGGCAGCGCACCGGCGAAGGCCAATTGGTCGAGGTGCCGATGCTTGAATGCCTGACGAGTTTCCTGCTGGTCGAGCATTTGTTCGATCAGGCGTTTGATCCGCCCACCGGCGACTGGACATACAGGCGGATCGCTACAGCCGATCGCAAACCTTATGCGACCCGCGACGGCTATATCGCGGTAATGCCCTACTCGGATCAGAACTGGCGGGATTTTTTCGAACTCGCCCATGCCGATCCTGAGTTGGCCAACGATCCGCGCTTTGAAAGTTACGAAATGCGGGCCCGCAACTATCTGTGGATCTATTCCGCGATCGAACCTCTGTTGCTGCGCTGGACAACGGACGAGTGGATGATGCTGTTGACGGAAAAAGGCATTCCCTGTGCCAGGATTAATGATCTGGACGACCTGAAGACCGACCCGCACCTGACAGCGGTGAATTTCTTCCAGCGCCGTGAACATCCCGACGTCGGCCCATATTTCGCAATCAAACATCCCGTCCAGTTTTCCGCTACGCCAGCCGACATACGGAGCGACGCACCGCGCTTGGGCCAACATACTGACGATATATTGAGAGAAATCGGCTTGCTCTAGCGCCAATCTATACGTTGCAGCCTGCTTATCCTGACCACGCCACTGCAATATCGATTTTATGATTTTACGTAAAATAATGGGAGGAAATGATACATGAGAACTGCGGGATTGTCTGAACTGTCGGCAACCGTTGCGATGATCGCCCTTGTTACGGCCGCGGCCCCCGCCGTTGCTCAAACCGGCGCCGCACAGACCGACGGAGACTCCGACATCGTCGTCACGGCGCAGCGGCGCGAGGAGCGGTTGCAGGATGTTCCCGCGACCATCACGGCCCTGACAGGCGACCAGCTCGCTCGCGTCGGCATCAATTCGTCCCAGCAACTGACCCAGGTGACGCCCGGTCTCAACTTCACGCAGTCGTCATTCTCCCCCCAGCCCACCATTCGCGGCATCGGCACGCGCGGCATAACGGCCGGGGATGAATCGGTCGTGCCGGTCTATGTGGATGGCGTATATCAGCCCGCGCTCAACTCCACCGTCATCGAACTGAACAGCATCGAACGCATCGAAGTCCTTAAAGGGCCGCAGGGTGCCCTGCTTGGCCGCAACGCCACGGGCGGTGCGATCAACATCATCACCCGGACACCTACGGTCGATCCCGGCATGGACTTCAGCGTTAGCTATGGCAGGTTTAATCAGGTTATCGGAAAGGCCTATGTCACAGGCGGCGTTGGCAACGTCGCAGCGGATCTTTCGGTACTCTACGGCAATGATGACGGCTATATCCGTAATATCGCAACGGGAAAGATGACGGGAAAGACACGCAGCTATTCTGTGCGGTCGAAAATCCTGTGGCAGCCCGTTGAGGATTTGAAGTTCACGCTGATCGGCAGCAAGGCTGGCGTAAATGATTCCGTTTCCTATGCGACCCAAGCCAGGGATCGCAATACGCTCGCCCGCCGGTTCAACCCGGCAGTGCTCATTCCAGACAATCCGTTCGAAGCGTCAGGCACCGATCAGACGCCGATCGACAGCACGACCACGAATGCCGCGCTTATCGCTACTTGGAACGGTCCTGGTTTCTCGCTGAACTCAGTCAGTGGATATCAGCACACGACCTTGGACAGCATCGCCGATACCGACACCACGCCTCAGTTTGTGGGCACGTCGCTCGGCACGCGCTCGACCCGTTCCTTCATCCAGGATCTCTATGCGGTTTCCACCGCCAATGGTCCCTTCAACTGGATCGTGGGCGCGACATATTATCATGACCGATCGGCCAACCCGAGCGTCATAAACGTCAATGTCGCGTTTCCCAGCAGAGTTCAGACGACGACCAACCTGACCACGGCCGTTAAAACCAACTCGATCGCCCTGTGGGGACAGCTGGGCTATGATCTGTCGGATCAGCTCAACCTCACCATCGGTGGCCGGTACACGCGTGACGAGAAACATTTCGATGCGCGTAACAACATCAGTGGCGCCCTCATCGACACGGACCAGTCGTGGGATAAATTCACTCCCACCGCGACGCTGAAATTTTCGCCATCGAAAGACCTCAACTTCTATCTGAAGGCCGGGCAGGCTTTCAAGGCGGGCGTTTACGCTAGTTCCACATTCTCCGCTAAACCGGTCGATCCCGAGACGGTCACACAGTATGAACTCGGTTTCAAAGGCGACCTGACACCCTGGCTGCGCCTGAATCTGGCCGGTTACTATACAAACTATAAGAATGTTCAGGTCAACGTGCGCGATCCCATCACGCTGTTGTCCAGCCTTGAGAACGCGGCAAGCGCGCGTATATACGGGTTGGATGGCGACATCGTTATTCGTCCGACCCGCGACTTCAACATTCGCGCGGGAATTTCGCTGCTCAACGCCAAATATCGCAACTATACAAATGCGCAGGTGTTCGTGCCGACCGGCCTTGGCGGCAACGCCAGCGCAACCATCGACGCGAGCGGCAAGCACCTTATCCGGACACCGTCATCCACGTTCAACATCGGCGCTGATTACCGCGTGCCGCTGGGCGACCGGTCCGAACTGGCGGCGACCGCGAACTTCTTCCACAGCGGCGTTTCCTATTGGGAAGCGAGCAACCGCGTGGTGCAGCCGCGCATGAACATCCTGAACGGCGAATTGTCCTATCTGGAACCATCAGGCCACGTGCGCATCGCCTTGTGGGGACTGAACCTCCTCAACGACAAATATCCACGGTTCATTCTGTCCTCCACCACGGCCGACAGCCAGGTTTACGCGCAGCCTAGGACCATTGGCGTCCGCATTTCGGCAAACTATAGATAAAGCGGCGATGGCGCGGCGGCGCTCAGCTAGATCGCCGCCGCGCCTTGCAGGAGGTTGAAGAATGACCCGGGCCGATGGCAACTCCTTACCGCGAGGCAGGGCGTGGAAAACAGTGGCAACGCTTTCGGCCTTTTACGCCGCCGCCATGCTCGACCGCGTCATCCTTTCCATGATGATCGGGCCGATCAAGGTTGATCTTAGGATCAACGACTTCCAGGTCGGCTTGCTGATTGGGCTGTCATTCGCCCTCACCTACGTCATCAGCGGCATCCCGTTCGGCATGTTGGCCGATCGCTTTCCGCGCAAATGGATCATCCTGGCGGGCCTCGTCATCTGGTCGGCGGCGACCGTTGGTTGTGGCTTTGTCGGCAGCTTCCTGTCCTTGTTCCTGATGCGCATGTTGGTGGGCCTGGGCGAAGCAGCGCTGTCGCCCGCCGCCATACCGCTGATCGCTGATCTGTTCCCCCCGGAAAAGCGCAGCCTCCCGCTGTCTCTCTATCAGGCCGCGACACATATCGGATCGGCCCTCGCTCTGATTTCAGGGGGTCTGCTGATCGACACATTGTCTCACGCCAGCGAACGCATCCAGTTGCTTGGCCATGACTTTTACGGCTGGCAGATGGCGTTCTTCATCGTCGGCATTCCTGGGTGCTTTCTCGGCCTTCTGGCTATCAGGTTGCCTGAACCCCGATCACATGCGCCCGTGCTCGCCAAACCGCGCGCGCGTGCTGGAATTTGGCCTTTCATAGCCAGGCACAAGCGCCTGTTCATCTTTTTCCTGCTGGCGTTCGCCGCCAATGTGACGGTGACATATGCCTTCGCTTATTGGAGTGCCGAGCATCTGTACCGCAAGCTTGGCTGGTCAAAATCGGAAATCGGGCTAACGCTCGGCCTCTTGCTGCTTGCTCCCCCATTCATCAGTCATGCGGTCAGCGGAACCCTTGTCGATCGTATGACGGCACGCCGCATCGATGACGGCCCGCTTCGCTTGTTTTTCTGGATGGCGCTCGTCTCGCTGCCTTTTGGCATCCTCGCCTATGCAACGGCCAGCCCGCTGCTCGCCATCACCAGCCTGCTGGCCCTGAAGCTCTTTCTCATTCCTAGTCTGGGTTTCGCCACGACGTCGCTGCAACTGTTTACGCCTCCGGAATTGCGGGGACGCGTCACGGGTCTGTTCTTATCATTCGTCAATTTCGCTGGCTTGGCGATCGGTCCCGCGCTTGTCGGTTTCCTCACCCATTATGTCTGGAAGGATGACGCGGCTTTGGGCGCTGTCCTATCAACCATCATGGGATCGGGAATCACCATCATCTGCTTGTGCCTTTATTTCTCGCTCCGGCCGATGCGTGAGGCGGTGGCCGAGGCACGCCTGATGGCATCGGAAGGCGCCACCGCTGCGTGACTGACGCATTGCCCTTGCTGCCATAACGGGGTCGGCAGGGGCATCTTGCCGCCTAAAGCAACTGTCCGCTCCGGGCCTGCGTATATTGGCCGTCATCGACCAGTATCTGACCGTTCACTATCACCTTTTCGATGCCCCTCGCGGCCCGGACATAGCGTCCGCCGCCGCCTGGCAGATCGTTGACCCATGTTTCGGGCTCGCGGCCGATCTCTTCCAGGTCGAAGAGTACGAGGTCGGCGAACTTGCCGGGCGCTATTTCGCCCCGATCGGTCAACTGCCAATCGCGGGCGATGTCGGATGTCAGTCGTTGCACGGCACGCTCGAGCGTCATCAGCCCCTCCTCCCGAACATATTTCTCGAAAAGATAACAGGTGTCGCCCGCGCCGGAAAATACCGTGATATGCGCTCCGGCATCAGCCGAGCCGATATGCATATAGGGGTGGTCGAGCAACTGGATGACATGTTTCGGGTTTGCGTGGACCACGCCTGTCAAGGTAAAGCTGGTGTCCAGCCGGTCCGCTCGCACGATGTCGATCAGCACTTCGCCTATCCGCCGGCCTTGCTGGTCGGCGAGCGCCTTCAGGCTGTGGCCGACATAGGCGCGGTTGGCTTTGGCGACCACCTCCTGCACGACCAGCTTGGCGATGGTGGCGGCAAAACTGTCCGCTTCGTCCACCAAGGTAGCCCGGTCGGCCTTGTTGTCGAGCATCGCCATCTTGCCGTCGATGGGCTGATCCATGAAGGTCCGCCACAACGGGGTTTTGCCGAACAGCACCGCCCCCTGGCCCAGGTTGATGGTCATGTCGAGCGGGCGAACCTGGGTCTGCCCGAAGACCTTGGCGCCTTTTTCCCGCCAATATTCCAGTCGCGCCAGACGCTCTTTCCATGCACCGTCCCTTCCGCCGATCACGAGTATCGGGGACAGGGTAACGCGACAGCCGGTTTCCAGGGACAGTTCGCCGAACAGGTCGAAATATTGGATCGTGTCGGCCCCCGCCCGGAAATCAGGCGATACTTCCACCATCTTCCCCTGGCGCGCGACTTCCTCCAGCAGCGCGGCGAGTTCCGCCCGGTCGGCATAGGTGCAGGGCAATTCCCGCCCATGATGGTCCAGATGGTTATAGGTGAACGACAGGCCGAATGATCCGGCCTGCAAGGCATCCCGCAATACCCCGACCATCGCGCCTATCTCGTTGGCGGTAGCGGCGCGCTCCTGCGACGCGTCACCCAAAACGTAGGCGCGTATTGGCGCATGGCCGACGAACGCCCCGACATTCGGGCCCAACTCCCCCCGCAGCTGTTGCAGATATTCGGCTGACGTTTCCCAAGCGAAGGACACGTTCTGACGGAGCAAGCCCGTGTCCATGTCTTCCACTGAACTGAACCAGCCGATCATCCTGTCCTTGGCATCCGGCGCGACGGGCGCGAGACTGACCGAACAATTGCCCATGATCAGGGATGTGACCCCATGCTCAGGCGTAGGCGTCGCCAACCGGTCCCAGCACAATTGCGGGTCATAATGGGTATGCACGTCGATGAACCCAGGCGCGAGGATCTTGCCCGCGGCGTCGATCTCATGCGTCCCGTTTGCGGAAACATGCCCCACCGCCACGATGCGATCGCCAGCCATGGCAACGTCGCCCGCGAACGCGGGCTTTCCTGTCCCATCGACGATCGTGGCGTTGCGGATAACCAGGGACGGCTCGAAAGATCGTGAATCAGCGCGCATGATATCTCTCCATATTCTTTCAGTCGCCGCAGGCCGCGCGGCATAGAATGCGTGCAGTGGACTATTGGACGCTTCAGCCGCCGGTCAGGAGCGATGCCAGTTCACGGCGCTTGACCGGAACGATCCCGGCCGCATCGAAATAGCCGTCGACCCCTCCCCATTCGGCCTGGACCGCTTCCAGCGCCAAGGTCAGGAAATCGGGATGCACGCCAGTCAGTACGGCGACCATCTCATCGGGTGGCACAAATCCGAAACTCTTGCGTAAATTAGCCTTCACCCTGCCCGATGACTGCATATTCTGCCGGAAAATGTCGGATTTCATATAGTCGGCCACGATCACGGCGCGCGGCACCTGCATAAACTCGAGGAACAGGGCGATGACCACGCCGGTCCGGTCCTTTCCCGCCGTGCAATGGACCAGCATCGGTGTCTCGCCCGCCAGCAGAGTATCGACCATGACCGGTAGGTGGGGCATGAATGCATGCGGCATCAGCTTGTAGTTGTGAGCCATCACATCGCTCGCGCCGGCCGCCGTCGGATTGCCGCGAAGCGCGCGCCATTGGTCCTTCCCTTGCGCTCGCAGATCGGTGTTCATGTCCAATGCCAGAACTTTGCAGCCGGCGCTGCACCAGCGATGGGGCGCCGCTTCGCGCTCACCTACGGATCGGAGGTCGGCAACGGACCGGATACCCAGCTCGGCCAGTTCAGAATGATGATCTTCCAAGAAGCTGCCCGGGCCTTCCGACCGGAACAAAACGCCACGCCGGACCAGGCTGCCAGCCGCCGTCGGCAAGCCGCCGACGTCGCGGAAATTGAGGCGCGACAAAGCTGTAGTCATTGCTCGCCCTTCAATCGATGACGCCGTGGTCGGGACGCGCGGAATATTGGTCGGCGAGAAGATCATATTCCATGCGCACCTGACGGTAGGCGATCATCCATTGGCCATCCGAATATATGTATCTGTCGACATAGATGCCGCTCTGGATGATACTTCCGTCGCGAACGACGATGAAGTAGGTCCGGCCTGAGGCATGACCGGCATCATCGAATGTCACTTGGCTCGTAGTCAGGTGATGACGCGCCGGCGATTGCCGAACAGGCCCAAGCACTGCCGATGCGATCAACTCGGTGAAGAAGGTTCTGATCGCGTCGCGTCCCTCCAGTTTGCCTGACTCGATGTCGAAAACCGCGTTTGGAGAGAAGACAGCGGCGACCTCGCCCGGCCGGCCACGGTCGGCCGACATCGTGTACGCTGCGCACAGATTGGCGATTTCCTGCCGGGCTTGAGCCCCATGATTTTGCATTTGCCAACTCCGGCCGGATCCTCTTCCCGCCACAACAATGCGTCATTTGACGTTTGTGTCAATATCCTGCAGGACGATCAGGGCGGCACCAGAGCCGTCCCCCGTTTCAGGCAGGAAGCGAAGGAACCGTAATGAGCGATGTCAACGGCAAGCGCGTCATCGTCACCGGGGGCGCAAGTGGCATGGGTGAAGCCGTGGTGCGAGACCTTGTCCGCCATGGCGCGCGGGTCATATCGCTCGACGTCAACGCGGACGATGGCCAGCGGGTGGCGACGGAAGCCGGCGCGCATTTCTTGCGCTGCGATATCACGTCGGCATCGTCTGTCGAGGACTCGGTCGCCGCCGCCGCCGCGCAACTCGGCGGCATCGATGCGCTCGTGCATGCCGCCGGCATCGCTCCCGGCGCGCCCGCCGAACAGATCGCTCTTGCGCAGTGGGAGGAGGTTTTCGCGGTGAACGCGCGTGGCACCTTCCTGATTAACCAAGCGGTTTTTCCGTTCCTGAGGGATCAAGGCGGAAGGATCATCAACTTCGCTTCGTCCGCCGGTCTTATGGGCTATCCCGGCAAGGCGGCCTATGCCGCTGCCAAGGGCGCTGTACTCGCATGGATCCGGTCCATTGCTCACGAGTGGGGTCGTTATCGCATCACTGTCAATGCAGTCGCCCCGGCCATATCGACGCCCATGTATGCCAAGACTCGCAGCCTGATGAGCCCCGAACAACTGGAAGAACATGAAAAGATGCTGGCGCGCGACCTTCCGCTTGGCGGACAATTAGGCGACCCTGTCCGCGATCTGGCGCCGGTGATCCGCTTTCTGGTCAGCGACGATTCCGGCTTCATCACGGGCCAGACGATCGCCGTGGACGGCGGGATATTGAAGGTTCGTTAAAGCGCTCGAAGGAGCAGGAAGGCCCAGCCGTCCTGCTCCTCGCCTCGGATCGGCTATGGGTCAGCGATCCGTCGTCGCCGGCACGCCGTCGAACGCTGCCACCACAGCATTGAGGCGACTTTCGACAACGCCGCGATATTGCCCATGCGTGACTATAAGCGGCTTTTCCGATCGGATGGCTGCCACCACCATCTCGCCAACGGTCGCCGCGTCAAGCGGAGTGGTGGTTGTGGCGGACATCGTTGCGGAGGGGACGGGGCTGCCCGCCTTGCCGGTCGTCTCCGCAAGTCTGGTGGGAACATAGCCCGGACACAGCACAGATACGCCCACGCCGTGCGGCAACATTTCCGCGCGCAGCACCTCCGACATGCCGACAACCCCGAATTTGGCCGCGGTATAGCCGCCCAGCCGGCGCGATGCCGTCAGCCCGGCCATGGACGCGGTATTGACTATATGCCCACTGCCGCGATCCCGCATGGCCGCGGCGAAGGCGGATATGCCATTGAACACGCTGGTCAGGTTGATGCGGATGATCCGGTCGAAAGACTCTTCCTCCATGTCGACAAGTTCCAGGCCGTCAGGGCCAATACCGGCATTGTTGACAAGGATGTCGATCGCGCCAAACCGCTCGACGGCCAATTTCCAGTGATGCCTGTTCGTCACATCCAGAACGATCGTCTCAGCCCCTGGAATAGTGGCGGCGGCCCGCCCGAGCTCGTCCCGATCGATGTCGGCGAGTATGACGCGAGAGCCTTGCGCTGCCAGAGCCTGCGCGATTGCCAAGCCGATGCCGCCTGCCGCGCCCGTGACCAGCGCGATCTTGCCGTTAATGTCCAATGTCAGCGTCCTCCCTTAGTCATGTCAGTTTCTACCTGGCCCATGTTCAAGGTGGCAAGCTGCCGCAGTCTGAACGCGCCGCTCCTCAGCCCAGAGAAAATATCCCAAGTCCTTGCGGGACCTGCGGGATGCCCTAAACAAACATCCTGTGCCGATCTGAAGATTCGTCATATCTGTTAGCAACGATAGGTCGGAAGAAAAATCGATTTTTGAGAAGGAGAAATGGATGCCTCGGTTCGGTGGAATGGTCGCGCTGGTGGTGGGCGGTGCCGATAATATCGGGCGTGCGACGGCGCGGATGTTGGCACAGGATGGAGCCAAGGTCGCCGTCGCCTACCACAGCAATGCCGAAGGCGCGGATGAAACGGTTCGTCTGTGCTCGGAGCAGGGGAGCAAAGCCATAGCCATCAAGGTCGATCAGGCTGACGAGGCCTCCGTCGCGGCGATGGTCCAGCGCACTATCGAAGAATTTGACCAACTTGACATCGTGATCAACAATGCCGCCGCCATCGCCGGTTCCTCCCAGGAGAAGGACGGCGATGTGATCCATATGGATGCGGATTATTGGGATCAGGTCATGGCGACCAACCTGCGCGGCCCCATGCTGGTGTGCAAGCACACGCTTCCCCACCTCATCAAGTCCGGCCGCGGCGCCATCGTCAACACCGGTTCCGCGATCGTGCTGCGGGGCCGGCCGATGCTGACTGCCTATTCGGCGTCGAAAAAAGCGCTCGAAAGCCTGACGATGGATATCGCGGCCGCCTACGGCAAGGACAATGTCCGGTGCAACCTGCTGGTGCCTGGGCTGGTGATGTCCTCGGTCGCGCGCGGGCGTCTGTCCGAGACCTATCTGAAGCAAGCGCTTTCAGAAATGTGCGTGCCGTTTATCGGCGAGCCCGATGACCTTGCCAGCGTCGGCTGCTTCCTGGCATCGCCCGAAGCGCGTTACATCACGGGCCAGGTCGTGCTGGTGGATGGCGGCATGCATGTGAGCTCAAGCCAGCATGAGGATGTTTGAGACTTCTCAACCCTGAATGGCAGGCCGAAAGGCAGGTGGACTTGACGAGCGACGCCGGGCGAAAATGCGTCAGGCATCAGCGCGCGCAAGGCCACCATCAGGGTTCAATCTACTCCACGATGCGCGCACCGGCGCAGGTCCGTTGCGCCCCGCCAGAAAGAGCACTGCCGTCGTTTGATCGCCGGGAAGCTGGCAAAAGTCTGATCTTCTCCACCCCAACAGCTACGCCTCGGGCCCGGGTCAGCTACCCGCACTGGGGATAATCTGGTTCACCTTGGGATCAGGCGTGTCCTCATGCCAGCGTACAGATCCAAAAGGGCGTTCCAGGCTGCGACGGACCCTCATCGTTTGCGGATCGTAGAATTGCGCCGCCCGCTGCTGCGCTTCTGCATCGGCGACGGTCTGTCGGCTGCGCTGCCTGAGATAATCGAGCCAGGTCGGGCACTGGAAGCGCTCCTTCCAAAGCGCAGGATCGTGAATATCCCGGGAAATTGACCAGTCATAGGCACCATTGCGATGTCGGACGAGCTGCACGTCCTGCATCGCTATGTAGAAGGCGCGCGCCTTGTCCGCATCGACCCTATATTCAACCTCGATCACGATCGGCCCTGATCGCGCGGTCAGTGCCAGCGCCGTTTCGGGAATGCCCAATCCAGCCGACTCCCGCCCCGTATCATCGGATTCGGGCAAGCGCAGCCAGCGCCCGATGAGCGCGGTCAGCATCATAGCCCCGGCGCTGATCGACAGGGCCGTTGAAACGCCATATTGCTGGGCCACGCTCCCCCAGATCCAGCTCCCGATTGCAATGCCTCCCGCGATCGCCGCCTGGAATGCCGCAAGCGTCCGGCCCGCAACCCAGCGAGGCGACGACAGCTGGATCGACATATTGAACATCGTAACCGCCAGCATCCAGGCCATGCCCGCCATCACGAGAATCAAAGCCGTCAGCGGCAGAGAATGGCTGAATCCCTCTGCTGCGATGCAAAGGGACAGGAGAAGTGCTGAGATCACGGTTGTGTCATTGCTGCTCAACCGCGCGAGCACGCGCGGTATCAGCACGGCGCCCATGACCGAGCCTATACCGAAGGCGCCCAGGATCAGCCCGTAGACCTCAGCGTCGCCACCGATCAGGTCGCGCGCGACGATGGGCATCAACGCCTGAAGAGACCCTCCGGCAAGCCCCGTCAGGAAAGTACGCGCGAGTACTGTCCTTAATGGGGGTGAATGGAAAAGGTAACGCACGCCCGAGGTAATAGCCCGGCCCAGCCGCTCAGGCGGCAAGCGCGGCGTCTCTCTGGTCCGGCGCCAGAACAGAAGCACGAGCATCATCGGAATGTAGAGCATGGCATTGGCCGCGAACGCGGCCACGGCGCCCGCCGCGGCGACGATAAGCCCGCCAAGCGCAGGGCCGAAGCTGCGCGCGATGTTGTAGCTGATGGAATTGAGTGCGATGGCGGGTGCTAGTGCGTTCGGCGGAACCTGTTCGCTGACGGACGCCTGCCAGGCCGGACCGAACAAAGCCATGCCGCACCCGACAAGGAAGCACAGGGCAAGAAGCAGCCAAGGTTGCAACAATCCGCCGATAGTGACCAGCGTCAGCATCATCGATCCGACCAGCGACACCGTCAGCGCCCCGAGCTTGACCTTGCGCCGATCGAACATGTCGGCGACGGCCCCTGCGGCGAGCGCGACCAGCATCACCGGCATCATGAGCGCGGTCTGTATCAGCGCCACCATATCAGCGCGCGGTGTGAGCCGTGTCATCGCCCAGGCAGCGCCCACTCCCAAAATCAGCAAGCCCAGATTGGATAGAACGCTTGCCACCCAAATCCGGCGGAAGACAGGGATACGTAGTGGATAGGTGAGGCCGTGATGTCCGGTCGTGCTTATGATCTTTCCCCTCTATTACGGTTGTCACGGATCTTGACGCCTGCAACTGTCGACGCTCGGCGGGCTATCATACAGCCCGACCGGCTGTCTGTTCAGACAAAGACATTGTCAACCGCGACGGTCCTTGTGCGACGGGGCAGGATAGGCTGGCAAGTCCTGGACGATTTTCATGAGTACTCTCAGCCTCGGATCGCGCACGACAAAGCGCGCGACCTGGCCCCTTTAAAATCAGCCGGCGGTCAGCAAAATGGCGCCGCCAGCTGCGCCGCCCCCGCTCGTCGCTACAGCGACCTGCGGATGATTGGGCACCTGCCGTTCGCCGCCTTCGCCCCACAGCTGGACGCACGCTTCGTGCAGGAAGGAAAATCCCTGGAGCCGGCCGGCCGACAACTGGCCGCCATGTGTATTGAGGGGAAGTTCACCATCGCGGGCGATACGCGCGCCGCCTTCAACGAATCTGCCCCCTTCGCCTTCCGGGCAGAAGCCGAGAAGTTCGAGCCAGGTCAGCGCGTTGAAGGTAAAGCCGTCATACAACTGCGCGACATCGACGTCGGCAGGCTTCAGATCGGTCCGTTCCCACAGCGACTTCGCCGCACCGCGCACCAACGGCAGATGTTCAAGGCCGCCATTGTCCCAACTCCACGTCTCCGTAAGCTGCGTGCCCACGGCTTCAACACGCAGGGGATTGGGCCGGCGGGTGTCGTGGGCGGCGTCGGCGGCCGACACGATGATCGCCACGGCCCCGTCGCAAGGCGTGTCGCAATCGTAGAGGCCGAGCGGTGTGGAAATCATGCGCGCGTTCAGATATTCGTCCAAGGTCAGCGGCTTGCGATAAATGGCGTAAGGATTCAGCATCGCGTTGGCACGCGCATTGACGGCGATAGCGCCAAGCTGTTCGCGCGTTGTCCCATAGCGGTGCATGTGGCGGGTCGCGTACATCCCGATCCAGTTCGCGGCCGAAAACGCGCCGAAGGGGATCTGGTACTGGTAATCGTCGACCATCTTGAGCGAGCGATCAGGCCCCATTCCACGCGCTTCCCAAAGCTGCGACGTGGTTTCCCATGTGCAGCGAAACACGATGACGTGACGCGCGAGCCCGGCCGCCACGGCCAGCATCGCGTTGATCACCGATCCGGTATGGCCTGACATCTCGTGCCCGGAACTGAACCAGCGCGGATGGACTTGCAGCACCTGCTCCACATCCTGAATGCCGGCTCCCGAATAGCCGTCCAGCTGCAACGGTCCGGGATGGGAGGACAGCCCGTCGATATCGCTCCGCTCGAGTCCTGCGTCGCGCATGGCGGCAAGGCAAGCGTCTACCGCCAGCCCGACCGGATCGCGGTCCAGCCGCCGGCCGATATCGGACAGGCCGATGCCGGTGATGCGGACCTGATGCTCGAACTTCTCCATCACGCGTCCTCCGGCTGGAACAAGGGCATCCAGGCAGGGCCCTGCCGTTCGAACAGGACGGTCACACGCGTTCCGATACCAATCGTTTCAGGATCGCAATTCACAATCCGCGTCGTCAGGCGCACATAGGGCGCCTCTTCGATTTCGACGATGGCGACGACATAGGGCGGCGGGAAATCAGGGTGCCACTGGTGCACATTGATGGTGTAGGTGGCGACCGTGGCGCGTCCCGAAACATCCACCACCTCGATCGCCTCGGAAAGACATTCGGGACAGCGGGGCTTAGGCGGATGGATAAAGTGGGCGCATCGCGAGCATTGCTGAAATCTCAGGACACCCGCCTCGCCGGCGGTCCAGAAGAATTCATTGCGCGGGGTGATCGCGGGATAAGGCGCGGCGGCCATCTGCTCTCCTTTTCATTCAATACGTTCTATCCGTTGGGAAGCGCTAGTGACGCGATACCGCATCGCTGGTCCCCGCTTCACACATATCGTAGCGCGCGGCAGCCGCGAAAGCGGCCACTCTGGCGAGCGCCACGTCGATCAACACCCCGCCTCCATCCATCCATGCCCGCATCGCGGCGCAAGCAGCAGCCAGCCCTGTTAAAGGGTCGGCCAGGGCATCGCCCAGGAAGCGCGGTTCGCCGGCTTCCGTCCATTGCAGCAGTCCGCCGGCGGCGGCGGCATCGTCGCCAAAAGCGACGCGTTGCCCCGACTGGCCCTGCCACCCATGGCCGGTGATCGCGACCCATATGAGGGATGGGTTCGCAGCGAACAGGTCGGCAGGATCAAGGCCCAAAGCGGAAAAAGCCCGAGGGCGAGCGCTGGTCACGATAATATCCGCCAGACTCACCGCCTCCCGCACAGCGGCGCGGCCCTCGGATGTTTGAAAATCCAGAAGCCGATGATCCTTTTCTTGGTTTAGGCTGGCATAGAAACGGGGCGCTGCATAGCGGGAAGGATCAGGACGCCGCGCGCTTTCGTAACGGGTTACACTGGCGCCCCCGCGCGCTAGCAAACCGGCGCAAAGCGGGCCCGCCCAAAGGCTCGTCAAGTCAGCGACAACCGGGAGTCCCGCTCGCGACCGTGGCTCGCCCATTGCAAGCGCGGGCGTCATCGGATCGTTGTCGGAAGCCACTTCGCCCACTATTGCGACCGCAAGCCCCAGCATGACGGCTCGCTCTTTCAGTTCAGCTACCGGGCGGTCCACCACAGCCATTTCAAGGTCGCACCAGGTCGCTACGGCAGCCTCGCTTTCCAGCCAGGCAAGGACGAGCGTCCAGTCATCGGCGCGCGGCAGATTGACAGCAATCCAGCCATCGGCGGCCTGCAAGAGCCTGCAACTGCCATTGGGAGAGGAGCGTCCGGGTGGCGCCAGCACGAGATCAGCGCTTCGATCGAGGATCGCTTGCGGGTCGATTATGACGCGGGATCCCCATCGGGCGCTTTGGCAGGCGATGTCCCGCGCCAAAGCATCCAGCATCGGCGCCGGCACAATCATGGCGCCACCGCATCGATCAGTCCCCAGGCCAGGGCGCGCTCCACTTCGACCGCTTGTCCACTGATGGCCATCCAGCAAGCACGCTGCCGACCCACGCGCTTCGCGACGGAAACCGTGCCCCCCGCGCCAGGTATCAGGCCCATGGACACTTCGGGCAGCCGGAAGCTGGTGCGTGAGCGCGCGAGCACCTTGGCCGCCGCCAGAGGAATTTCGATACCGCTGCCCACGCAGGGGCCGTGGAGCAAGGCCGTGGCTCGATCCCCCAGGCGGTGAAGAAGGCGGACAGGCGAACGCAGCGTCCTGATGCAATGACCGGTGGCGGGGTCGGCTTGTGTGCCGAATTCGCTCAGGTCGCCACCCACGCTGAACACCGCCGCGTCGCTGCGCAACAGGACTGGCGCATTGTCGGGATCATCCAGAGCAAAGGATAGCGCCTCGCACAAGGCATCTCGCAAGGCCGCATCGACCGCGTTCCGGCCCCGCGGGCGGTTCAGGACGATCTCCAGCCTGCCTTCTTGACGTTCCATGCGCACCCGCTCGCCCGGATCGACCCGTGTCTTCTGGGGTGGCAGTTCGCGATGCCAGCTTCGAAAGCCTTCGCTGGCGAGCAACGTCGAATAAGCTAGCGACTCGAGTAACAGGGCGGCATCGAAATCAAGCTGCTCACCGATGCGAAATATCTGTGCGGCAACGGCGGCGGCCATGGGTTGCGCCCGCACCGCCTGCTCAAGCATCGCCACTTCCCGGGCCAAGCTTTCCACGCCGACCCAGGGTGCTGGCGCGCCCGGGTCGGTGGTGAGCAATATGTCGAACGCGCCTATCCCCTGCTCGGGCCAAGCACCGCTCTCATGCACACCGACCCTGACTATCCCGGGCCCCAGAGCATGATCGGGCAATGGCGTGTCGGCTGGCTCGGCAAGAAACCCGATCGCACCGGTTTCCATCAATAGCTCTATCATCCGCCGCGCCTCGCCGCTTTATTCCATCAGGCCGCGTGTAGTCCTCGTCCCGCCGAAAGTTCGGACTTCAGCACCCTGCGCAGGAGTTTGCCTAGGTCGTTATAGGGAAGCTCTTCCCTGAATTCCCAGGTTTCCGGCACCTTGGTCGAACGCAGATGGGTCTTGACCCAGGCGCTCAGCACGTCGACGGTTACATTCTCGTTCCGCGCAACGACCACGCAGGCGACCCGCTCACCCCACTGGTCGTCGGGCAGGCCGAACACCGCGACATCGGCGACGTCGGCATGGCCGCGCAGCACGTCCTCGATCTCACCCGGAGAGATATTCTCCCCGCCGCGAACGATCACGTCGTCCAGCCGGCCTTCGACAAACAGGAAGCCATCCTCGTCGATCCAGCCCGCGTCATTGGTCGCGAACCAACCGTCATCCTGGATCACCTTCTTGTGCAGATACTCGCCGGCGATCTGCTCACCGCGCACATAGACCTCGCCGGCTTCGCCGCGCGGCACCGCATTGCCTTCGGGATCGCGGATCTCGATTTCGAGGATGGGCAGCGGCCGGCCGACGGACCCCAGCCGACGCCGGACCGCCGGGTCGCTGGAACTGACGGCGGTGCGGTGATCGTCGGGCCCCAGGACGCTAACGGTGGAACTGGTTTCGGTGAGGCCGTAGGCATTGACGAAATCGACGTGCGGCATCAGCACCATGGCCCGCTCGATGACCGGCTGCGGCATGCGGCCACCGCCGTAAGACAGCGCGCGCAGATGCGGAAGCCCGATGCCCCGGCTGTCGAGCACGTCCAAAATGCGGCCCAGCATGGTGGGCACCACCATGGCATGGCTGATGCGGTGCTCCACGGCAGCATCCACCCACGCTTCCGGCGTGAAGTTGGGGAGATAAACGATCCGCCTGCCGCCGTAGATGTTGGTCATGATCGCTGATATGGCGGCGATGTGATAGGGCGGCACGGAAACCAGCGCGCCCTCGTCCTCATCCGCGCCCATGAAGTCGACCGTCGAAATGACGTAGCTGGACAGATGATGATGGCGCAGCACCGCGGCCTTGGGCTCACCCGTCGTGCCGCTTGTAAAGAGCAGGACTGCGATATCCGATTCAGAAGCCGACACGTCCTTGTCGCGCCATGCGGCATCCCCGCAGACTGCCTCGAACGCCGTCCGACGGATGAACCTTACGCCCTCCACAGTCTCCACGCGGTCCAACATATCGTCATCAACCACCGCCACCGAAGGGGTGGTGCGGGCCAGCAGCTTGCGGAGATCGGCGTCAGGCAGGCGATAATTGAGCGGCGCGAAAGGCTTTCCCGCAACGGCGCTTGCGAACAAGGCTGTCGGGAAGGAGGCGCCGTTCAGACCAAGAAACACGACCGTATCCGCAGGCTGCTCCGCGAACAGGGCGGCTGCCGCGCGAACGCGCGCATTCATGTCGGCCAGCGAAAACACGCCCTCATCCCCGACGACGGCAATACGTTCGGGAAAGGCATCTGCCGCCATTTCGAGAAGCAACGAAATCTGCATGCTCAGTCGCCTCTTCAGTCCGACGCCGGCAGCGCTTTGGTTTCCTTCAGCCCCATGACGCGCCCATCGACCATCAACGTGCCCTTGCCGGCCTTGCTTACGAGCAGTTCGAGACCGCTCGTGTCGTCTGAATAACGCTTCCCGACGGCCAGCACGTCCGACAAGTCTGCTTCAGGCTGCAAAGCGGCATCCACAGCCTCGGCCGCCGCCTGCACGGGGTGGCCTCCGCTCTGAAGACTTTCCACCTGCTTGGGGGGACGCACGACCACGAATTCGGCCCCGCCGACCCCCTTCCATCTCGATCCCGGCTTCAATTCCATCGTTCATCCTTCACATCTGTATGAAGCGGCGCTCGTCGCAGCCGCTCGGTGATTTCAATCAGGCGATCGCGCCCTTGGTCTTCAATTCGTCGATGCGGTCCCAATCGATCCCCATCTCCATGAGGAACAGTTCAGTGTGCTCATTGGCCTCGGGACCGCGCACATTGCTGACGGCCTGATGATCGAATTGCACCGGATTGGCTACCAGCTTGATCGGCCGGCCACCGTCGGCGGACTCTACCTCGTAAATCATGTCATTGGCCAGCACCTGCTGGTCCTGCGCCACCTCCAGCGAGTTCTGATAGGCCGCCCACTGGCCCTTCATGGTCCGCAGCCGCTCCATCCAGAAGCTCATGGGATGCCGACCGAACGATTCCGCGATATAAGGCGCGCATTCATTGGCATTGGCCATTAGCGCTTCTACGGTGCTGAACCGTTCGTCGTCCAGCAGATGCGCCAGATCCAGATGTTCGAACGTGTCCTTCATATAGGGTCCGGGGGTCAGCACGCAAAGCTGGATCGGACGCCCATCCTGGGTATTGTAGATGCCCATGAACGGGTTCTGGCTCCCCTCGACGATACCGCCGTTGCTGGGCATGGGCTGCGTGAAGGGCAAAGCGTCGAGATCCATGGCCACGTCGTGACCCATGGCGGTCGCCCAGACGCCAGATGACAGAAGCGACACGTCAAGTTCCGTCGCCTCGCCGGTTTTCTCGCGATGATATAGCGCCGCCGCGATGCCCCCGGCAATGAACATGGCGCCGATCGTGTCACCAAAGGCCGGTCCCGGCATCCCGAGAGGCCCGGCCAGTTCCTTCGGCGTGGCCAGCACCGCCGGTCCGCTGCGCGCCCAGAACGCCGTCGAGTCGAACCCGCCGCTCTCGCGCTCGGGCCCCTTGTCGCCCAGGGCGGAACCACGCGCGTAGATGATGTTCGGATTGACCTTGCGGATATGTTCGACGTCAATCTTCAGCTTGGCGCGCGCGGAAGGCAGGAAGTTGGTCAAAAACACGTCGCAGGTCGCCGCGATTTCGTACAGCAACTGCAACCCCTCTTCGGAACCGATATCGATGCCGACGCTCTTCTTGCCCCGGTTTGGGTGGTGCATGGTGGTGGCGCGCTGGGGATTTACAGCAAGCCGCTGAAGCACTTTCAATCCGCGCTGCGCGTCGCCGCGCAGAGGGTGTTCGATCTTGATGACCTCGGCCCCCCAGTCCGTCATGACGCCCCCGGCGGCGGGCACGAACGTAAACTGCGCCACCTCGAGTATCCGAACACCCTTCATGACATGGGTCATCGACAATCGTCCTCTCTGATCGTTCTACCTGCGGTTCGGCGGGGACACTAGCCATGGGCGCAAAAAATGAAAGATTGAAAATTTTTCAATTCCAAGATTAATGGGCCCATGGCACATTCTGATTATCCCCACCTGTTTAGCCCCATGGATTTTGCGGGGGTTGAACTGAAGAACCGCTTGGTTATGTCCCCCATGTCCACCGGTTTCGGGGGCGAGGACGGGAGCGTGCAGCCAAGGCATCTGGCCTTTTATCGGGAGCGCGCGCTGGGCGGCTTTGGCCTCATCGTCGTGGAATTCACCTGTGTGGAGGCAGCGACCGGGCGATCGGAAAAACATCAGCTTTCGCTGGAAACCCGCGCCAATCTGGACGGTCACAAAAGGCTGGTGGATGCGGTCAAGGGCGCTGGCGCCAAGGTTTTCGTACAACTCCAGCATGGGGGCCGCTATGCTGACAAACGCTTCGTCCGGCTGCCCAAGGCGGCCAGTTCGGTTTACTCGCGTAAAGACCCGACAAAACTAGTTTCCGGCGAGTTCACATCGGATGAGGTGCGCCGGCTGATCGACCGCTTCGGCACCACGGCAAGGCTCGCTGCGGAGGCTGGGTATGACGGCATAGAGGTGCACGGCGCGCATGGATATCTGGTCGCGCAATTCATTTCGCCGCTTTGCAATCATCGCGACGACGAATGGGGCGGCGACGCAGAGCGTCGCATGGCCTTTCCAGTAGCCATATCTCAGGCGATTCGCGCTGAAATCGGTCAGCGCCCACTCGTCTTCAGGCTCTCGGTCGATGAATTTCTGCCGGGCGGCATCACGATCGACGACACGGAAGTGAACGCCAAAATGCTCGTCGCCGCCGGCACGAGCGCTTTCCATGCCTCTACGGGCCAGGGGCCTTCCAGCTTCGAGCGTGTGATGGAACCCATGTCCACGCCGGAAGGCTGGCGCATCCCCTATGCGGGACGTCTGCGGCGCGCGACGGGCGTGCCGGTGATCGCGGTGGGTCAGATCCGTAACCCCGCCATGGCCGAGGAGGCAATTGCGTCGGGCGAGGCGGACCTCATTGCCTTGGGGCGGCCGACATTGGCCGATTCACAATGGGCGAAAAAGGTCGAAGAAGGCCGGATTGAGGATGTCCGGCCTTGCACCAGCTGCAATTGGTGCATCAGCGGAGCGACGGAGTCGGTGACTTGCGCGGAAAATCCTCGCACGGGTAACGAACTCGATGCGCCGCTGCCCAGCGACACGGGCAAAGGGCGGCGTGCGGTCGTGGTCGGCGGCGGCCCCGGCGGCATCGCGTCCGCGCTGTTGCTTAACGAGGTCGGCTTCGCGACCGATCTGTACGAGGCGCGCGACAAGCTGGGCGGCGGCCTCATCGCGTCGGCGGCGCCTCCGGGGAAGGACAAGTTCTACTGGTATCGGGACTATCTCGTACGCCGCCTGAAGCAGAGCGATGTCCACATCCATCTGGACGCCCCGCTGGATGCAGCCAAGCTCATCGCCATGAAGCCGGACCTGGTCTTCGTTGCGGCGGGAACACGCCAGCGGGCGATGGAAGTCGAAGGCATTCATGGGCCCAATGTGCTCGATTCCTACGAAGTCCTCATGGGCGAACAGAATCATCGGCTGCGGGCGGGTGATTCCGTCATCGTCTATGGCGGCGGCGAGACCGGCTGCGAGACTGCCGAATATTTTGCCAAGCTCGGACTGTCGGTCACGCTTGTCACGCGGTCCTCGGTGAACGACCTCGCGCGCGCGGCTGAGTTCGTCTATCGCAAGATGTTGATCGACCGGCTGAAGAAGAACGATCAGATTACAATCATGGCAAATACCCAGATCATCCGGATCGACGAACAAGGGGCTGATCTGGTCGATCAGGACGGTCAGGCAAGTCGCATCGCCGCAGACGGCGTCGTCATCGCTCAAGGCCGCGATCCCCATTCAGCGCTGGTCGATGATGTTCTGGCGGCAGGTATTGCCTGTTACGTGATCGGGGACAGCCGAAAGACCGGGCGCATAGGTAATGCTGTCCATGACGCGTATAACGCGCTTCGATCCATCGCAGCGGAACATGTGCCGCCACGTGAGCTCGCCTGCTGACAACTGTGGCGGGCGAAAAGGCTGTTGAGACTGGCGGGCATCGGTGGATCGAGGATGGGCAACCTGCCCCCTCCGTGAACAAGATGCCATCGTGCGAAAGATCGCCAGAACTGTTCAAAGCCGGCTTATCGAGCCCATGCGGAATGCACCTATCAATGTTCTCGAACGATTGTTAGGTAGGTAGAACAAGGCGAGGCTGAATGCGGCCCGTCACTTAAGATGTGACAGGAGAGGTCATGGAGCAGGGTGTAACCCGGTCGGCGCACGGTTCGACGGCGACCATTTGGTATATGGTCATCCTGTTGTGTGTCGCGATCATCGTTTCCTATCTGGACCGGGGCGTGATCGCGGTGCTGGTTCCTTTCCTGAAGGCCGAATTCCAGCTTAGCGATGTGCAGATCGGCCTGTTGCAGGGACTATCCTTTTCCGCATTCTTCGCGATCGCCAGCCTTCCCGTCGGCCGGTTGGTCGATCGTCTGAACAGACGTAACATCATCATCGGGGGCATATTCATCTGGAGCGCCTCCACGATGATGTGCGGCATGGTCGGCAGCTTCTGGCAGTTGTTTGTCGCGCGCGCGGGCGTCGGCATCGGGGAGGCTTGCCTGCTGCCCGCGGCTTATTCGATGGTTGCCGACAGCTTCACCGCTGCCAGGCGCGGACGAGCCATGAGCATCCTAACCATCGCCACCTCCATCGGCGGCGGAGCGTCGGCGCTTTTGGGCGGCATCCTCTTGACGATCTGGAGCGGGGCGGACCTGATCCCGTTGCCATTCGTCGGACCCGTGGCGACATGGCGAGCCGTATTCCTCGTCGCGGGAACGCCGGGGTTCATGGTGGCGGTATTCATGCTGGCGGTGCGTGAACCTCGCCGGGCCGCTCCGGCAGCCGATGTTCCTGCCGAGGCGAGCGATTTTGCGAGACAGGCAATCCGCAACTGGCGCCTGTTCGTGCCGGTCTATGTCGCATTTTCCGCGCTGTTCTTCTTCTCCTACGCCATCGCCCTCTGGTCGCCGGCCGTCCTCACCCGAACCTACGGCTTCACCCCTGGGACCGCGGGGATGGCGGCGGGCAGCTTCCAACTGGTCGGCTCTATCGCCGGGGCTGTGCTGGCGGGAATATTGGGCGACATCATGATCGCCCGTCAGCGAAAATACGGGCGCCTGCGCCTGTGGATGGTAGGGTTGATCCCCGCGATCATCGGAGCGCTGCTGGTGGCGCTACCGGGCGCATATTTCTACCTCCTGGGGATGGGCATGGCGATTTTCGCCGCCGGCATTCTGACGACCACCAGCTATCCGGCTCTTTACGACATGGTGTCGCCCGGCATGCGCGGTCGATCGCTCGCCCTGTACCTGTTTCTGGGCAATATCTGTGGACTGGGGGGCGGCACACTCGCTGTCGCCTTCATCACGGAAAATGTCTTTGGTGATGAGCGACTTGTCCATTTTTCGGTAGCGCTTGCCGCCATGGGCGCCGTGACGATCTGTGTCGTCATGACCCTCATCATGAAAGGGCGGTATGAGGCAGCGCGACGGGCGCATCACAATGCCAACGCGCAGTCCGCTGTCACGCAGGCCTGACACCGGCGCGCCGGGTCATGATGCGAACCCGACCACCTCCAGGATAACGATTCGCCGCGGCTCCGAACGGCTTTCCACGAAAGAAGCGCTCTATGTTGACATATATGTCAAATAAGGGTTCGTTGAACGAAAGGACGATACATAGGAGAGGATGTTGGATTTCATCGATCGCCTGCTGGAGAGGATGCGTCAGCCCGACGAGGCCCCCGCAATCATGTTTGAGGGACAAACCTTTGACTGGGGCGCGGTGCGGCATGCGGGACAACGGCTGGAGGCGTTGCTGGAGCAGGCCGGTATCGATGACATGCAGACCGTGGGCATATTGTCGCGCAACCGGCCGGGCCATGCGGCCGCCATATTGAACGTCATCGGTTCGGGTCGATCGGTCTCCATCATCTACACGATGCAGTCGAGCGAAGGGATCGCGCGCGACATCCGGAAGCTGAAATTGCCCGTCATCATCGGTGCGATGGAAGACTGGTCCGCAGACGCGATCGCGGCCGCGCGGGAAACCGGCAGTGCGGCGTTGAGTCTTGTATCGCGCGAGGAACTTGCGCTTGAATTGCTTTCGGAGGCTCCACGCGCTGACGCGGGATTGCTGCGCACGTCTCCCAAGCCACTCACACTCGCCTTGTTGTCGAGCGGAACAACCGGGATGCCGAAGCGGATCGATTTTCCGCAATCGGTGCTAGACCGAATGCTGGACACGATGGCGGTCGGCGACCGACTCGGCGATATCCCCCACCCGGAAATCAACTTCTTCCCGTTAAGCGGCATGGGCGGCATGACGCCGTTCCTGGCGAGCATCTGTCGCGCGGGATCGGTCTGTCTGCTGGAACGATACAGGCTGGACGACTGGCTGGCCGCCATAGCGCAGTTTCGGCCCCGCATCATCGTCATGCTCCCGGCAATCATTCGGGAGGTACTCGACAAGCAAATCCCCAGGTCGGCTTTCGAAAGCATCAAGATCGTATGGGGCGGATCCGCACCGCTCGATCCTGCAACGCAGGAGGAATTTGAAAAGACCTACGACATTCCCATCATCTGGGGCTATGGTGCCACCGAGTTCGCGGGGACCGCCGCGTCGTGGACGCCGGCCTTGCGTGAGCAGTTCGGCAAGACCAAGCCGGGCAGCGTCGGCCGACCTATTTCCGGTGTGTCGATCCGAATCGTTGATCCTGACACTGGCGCGGAACTGCCCCGTAAAGAGGAAGGCCTGCTCGAAGCGCGGATTCCAGCCTTGAGCGACGACTGGATTCGCACAACCGACCTTGCGATGATGGACCAGGATGATTTTGTTTTCCTTCGCGGACGTGCTGATCAGGCCATCATTCGCGGCGGGTTCAAGATTCTGCCGGAAACCATCGCCGATGCCCTTTTGGAGCATCCAGCCGTACGCGATGCGATGGCGTGCGGCATCGCCGACCGGCGACTCGGGCAAGTGCCCATCGCGGCGGTCGAATTGAAAGAGGAAAGCCCGCCTACAGGGGAAGAAGAACTTTTGTCTTTCCTTCGGTCTCGGCTCGTCACCTATTCGATCCCGACACGGGTGCATATTGTCCCGCGCCTGCCCCGCACCGGCAACATGAAGGCGAGCGTCGCGGCATTGCGCGAAATGCTTGCCGAATAGCCGAACAGGGTGTTGACTGGGCGGACGCTCCCTCCCCCCGATCGACCTGACTCCTGCCCGTCTCAGGCCGGTGGACGATCCAGCAGACCCGCATCTGCAAGGGCCTTGGACATGATCCAACGCGCACTGGCGGCTGCCGGAAAGCCGGCATAGCCTGCGGCCTGATAGACGACCTGCTCGAGGTCGCCGATCGTCGCGCCGTTCCTGATCGCTGCCGCGCAATGGATTTCCAGTTCCTCCTTCGCCCTGAGCGCGATCAATATGGCGACCGTCACCAAACTGCGCGTGCGAAGATCCATCCGTTCGTCTGTCCAAAGCGGCTCGAACACGGCTTGCATCGACAGGGTCGCCAACCCACCGGCGAACGTGTTGGCGGTCTGCTGGTCCATCAACTGGTCGTTGATGGTCGTCGACAACATATTTTCGAGGATCTGCTTCGCTCGAGCTTTACGGTCGGTCATGTCGTCTCTCCTATGTTAAATCGGGAACCGGCCTGTTACCGGGGCCTTCACAGTGCACCGGGTCAATATCTGTCGATCCACTCGCCAAGCATGTGCAATCGCTCCATTGCGGCAGCGCGTGCTTCTTCCTCGTCACGCGCCAGCACTGCGTCGCACAGCCTGACCTGCAACTCACGCGTGCATCGCCGATCCTCTGGGTCTCGATAGAATTTCAGCTCCTGCTCGAGATCGCCGAACTCGATCAGAATATGCTGGACGAGAAGCTGGAGCGGATTTGCGGTCATTTCGGCAAGCAATATTCCCAGCGTGACCTCCGACTCGATCATCGCGCGAACATCGTCCGCTTCGCCGGGGCGGTCGGCCAGGCTCGCGCGCAGCGCGGTCAGTCTCTCCCACAGCCGCTTGTCTTGGCATCTGGTGGCGAGTGCAGCCAACTCGGGAAAAAACTGCATGCTCATCTCATGGACATGTCGCAATGTCGCGCCTTGCAGCCGCAGATAGCGCGCCGGCATCCGGATTGAATCCTTCGCCGTCGGACGTTCGGCGTAATAGCCGCCATGAACGCCTGGCCGCACCGAAATCATGCGAGCGGCAGCGGCAACCTTGGCCGCCTGACGAAGCGTCGGGCGACTGACCCCCAGGCGTTCAAGTAGGTCAGGCTCAGAGCCGATCAGTTCACCTTTCTGATGGCGAAGGCTGATGCTCTCCAACTGTCTCACCGCCCACGCGACGCGACCGTCGCCGCCCATTGCCCGCCGCGTGACGCTACCGGTTTTTTGCTCGTCCATCTGCCCCTTCTTGACAGGAGAAACGCGAAAAAGGTATCTTTTTTAACGGCCGCGAGAGGCCCCGTTCAGGTGAGGATATTTCTGTATGAAACATTTCGTGTTCAGCGCGGACAGCCATGTGCTGGAGCCCAACACGCTGTTTCTGGACAGCCTTCCCGCCTCCCTGAAGAATCATGCGGTCTATTCGCGTAAGGAAAATGGCTATATTGTCGCCGGCACCGCCGACAAGACGATTTACCGGATCCGCCTCAGCTCGCCCGACGCATCGCGGCCGTTCGTTCATGAGCGTCGCGGGCTTCATGACATAGCGGGTCGAATGGAGGACATGGCGCTTGATGGAGTGGACGCGGAAATCTGCTTCCCAACGCTGGGCCTGTGGCTCTACTGCCTGGACAATGCGGAGGCGGAAGCGGCGTCATGCCGTGTCTATAACGATTGGCATTCCGATCTGCTGGGTGGCAACCTCGACCGGTTCGTGCGCTGCGGCATCCTCCCCGTTCGCGATCTTTCCGCTTCGCTGGAAGAACTGCGCTACCTTGCCGCCAAGGGCTTCACTGCGGCGATGCTGCCCGCCGTCGTCCCGACCGGACTGCCCAAATATAACGACCCGGGTTGGGATCCGCTATTCGCCCTTGCCGGCGAACTGGAAATCGTCCTTGTGATGCATACCGGCACCGGACTGGATTCCGTACAAAGCGAGCGCGGCCCCGGAGGCGCCATCATCAATTATTCGACCCAGGCGATGGATGCGATGAATACCACCGTCTATCTTGTCGCGGGCGGCGTGTTGGACCGCAATCCCAAGGCCAAGGTCGCGTTCATCGAAAGCGGCGCCAGCTGGCTTTCCGCGATCGGCGAACGGATGGACGAAGTCGCCGAAGCGCATGACGAGTTCGTAAGGCCCAAGCTCTCCCTCAAGCCGAGCGAGATCATCAATCGTCAGATCTGGGCATCCTTCCAGCATGATCGCGCCTGTATTCTGGCACGTCATTCGACGCCAAACATCCTGTTCGCGACCGACTACCCTCACGCGGAGGGGACCTTTCCACATTCCCGCAGCATCGTAGACCATCTGTTCGAGGGGACGAATGCGAGCGAGGAAGAAAAGGCGGACATTCTGGGCCGTAATGCGATGGGGCTTTTCCGCCTCCCCCACCCGGTGCTCAACCCGGCCTGAGGCCTTCGGAGTAAAAAATTTGCATTCATCCCGTCTGTGGGAGACTGCGCCCGCAGCTCCGGTTCCACTGACGCCCGCGCGGCGCCCGGGATCGGTACGGCGTACCTCCACCCTTGATACGCACTGGCCTGATGGCTTCGACCGACCCATGATAATGCAGGGACGCGCGCGCGACATCCGCACGATCCAAGCGCCCGCTTATGAAGTCTTGTCTGAAGACACACTCTGCATCCAGGCTAATCGCGGGCGCGAGATCGTCGCGATCGAGGGAAACAGGCAGGCGGCAGCCTTGGACCGGCTCGTCGGCATGCGTGGCGGAGGGCATCTGCGCAAGACGCTGTCGGAAATCATGCCCGAGGAAGTGGCTGCAGCCTCACCCCTCCATCTCCTGCTCGATGATTTCTCGGGAGCCAGTCTGGTTTCAGGATGGGGCGTGGTACGGGGAAAGCGGGATATTCCTTTCGCGACCGATGACGAGCGGCGTGGACATCTCGCGCACATGGAAAATATCTGTACCGGCTTTCAAACGGGGGCATCCAGCCTGGCGGGACATAAACAGAGTACGGCCGAGATAAATGAGTTGCCGCGCTCGGAAGACCCGGAGGGCTGGCACGACCTAGTGCAATCCCAAGGCCTGACCATGAGGCGAGCCCGAAGGGTGGACGTCTGGCCAGAAGGCGATCTGTTGAGGATGGATATCGCGTTTCAGGATTCCGCCTACCTTCCCGACAGCAAGACGCGCGTGGCCATCCATGAATATCAGGTCGATGCCAGCGCCGATATGGCGAGTCTGACGCTACAGACCGTGAGCGCACATCCCCACGTGCTGCCTTATCGCGAATGCCCTGGCGCCGCAGCGAATGTCGGCATGATGCGCGGCACCAGCCTGGCGACGATGCGCCTGTCGGTTCCGGCTGCGCTGCCCGGCATTCTGGGTTGCACTCATCTCAACGACGTGCTGAGGTCGATGGCAGATGTGCCGCAACTGGCGAGCAAGCTCGTCATGTGAGTCACAGATATTTTCTTCGCGCCGCTATAACTAATTAAAATCGGCGCGAGGTCATGGAGAGGAGGCAAGCGCATGCGCGCACTCGGCGGACTGAAGGTCGTCGACTTTTCGAACGTCCGAACTGGATCGCAGGCCAGCCAAGTGTTGGCGGACTTCGGCGCCGATGTCATCCATGTCGAGCCGCCAGGCGGCAGTCCACTCCGCGGCGAGCCGGCCTGGCCCCTTTGGGCACGCGGCAAACGGTCGATCGCTCTCAATCTCAAAGATAGTGATGATCAGAAGGTGGCGATTTCCCTTTGCGCCGATGCCGATGTGGTGATCGAAACCTTTCGGCCGGGCGTTGCCGATCGGCTTGGTTTGGGATGGAGGGATTTGAGCGCGATCAATCCCCGTTTGGTATATTGCTCCATTTCCGGCTTTGGCAGCAGCGGCCCCCTGAAATATCTTCAGGGCTATGAAGGCGTGGTGATGGCCAAGTTCGGGTGGTTCTGGGCCATGGCCGACATGGTGCAAGGCGGCGGGCGGCCCGCATTTCTTACCACATCCTACGCCTGCTATCCCACGAGTATGATCGCGGTTCAGGGCATGATGGCCGCTTTGTATGAGCGAGAGAGTTCCGGTGTCGGGCAAAAGGTGGAGGCGTCACTGGCTCAAGGCCAGACGGTTTATGACACCATGAACTGGTTCTGCCGCATCATGGCCCAGAAATATGAAGGCGGGTTCCGCCAGACTGCCCGGATCGAAAATGGTGTGCCCGTCGGAGGCCTGTTTTTCCGGCTTCTCATCGCGATGACGAAGGACGGGCAGTGGCTGCAGTTCTCGCAAACCGTGGATAAGCTGTTCCGGGCCATGATGACAATGTTCGAACTGGATTGGATGTTCGACGATCCCAAATGGGCAGGCCTGCCGGACCTTGATACGCACGAATTGCGACGGGAATTCTGGGAAATTCTTCTCAACAAGGTCCGGTCGAAAACGGCGGCGGAATGGTCCGCCCTGATCGCCGATCATCCCAATGTCTGGGCAGAACCTTTCAGGAAAGGCAGCGAATTGCTCGATCATCTGCAGATGATCCACAATGGCATGGTCGCTGAACTGGACGATCCCTGTCTGGGCCGCATACGCATGCCCGGCCCGATCGCGCATATGTCGGCGACACCGGCGACTGTTCTACGTGTCGCGCCGGGCTTTGACGAGCATGATGCCGACCTTCGGGCCGAGGCGGCGAGATCGCCTGCTCCCCACTCCTCTCAGCCCTTGAAAGCCGTCGCCGGCCCTTCGCGCACGCCGCCGCTCCAGGGCGTGACCATAGTCGAATTGGGCACTTACTATGCTGGTCCCTATGCCGCGACATTGCTGTCTGAACTGGGGGCTCGCGTCATAAAGCTGGAGGAACTGACCGGAGATCCGCACCGCAACATGCTCCCCTTTCCCGAACTGGCCGGAATCAAGGTTCTGCAGGGCAAGGAATGCGTCGCTGTCGACCTCGGCAGCGAAGCCGGCCGAAGCGTTGCTTATGATATCATAAAGCGGGCGGATGTGGTGCTTCAGTCTTTCCGGGCGGGCGTGGCAAAGCGCCTGAAGGTTGATGAGGCAAGCCTTCGCGCCATCAATCCGGATCTCATCTACCACAGCGCCCCTGGATATGGTGACGGAGGCCCCTGCGGGAACAGGCCGGCGTTCGCGCCGACCATCGCGGCGGCGGGCGGCACCGTGGCGCGCAACGGGGCCGGCCTGATCCCAGATGATCCGAGCCTGTCCCTTCAGGAGGTCAAGGAAGCATCGATCCGCTTGTCGTCCGCTTCTGTGGGCGGGGGCAATCCCGATGGCCTGTCCGCCGCGACGGCGGCAACCGCGATCATGATCGCACTTTATGCTCGAAAGCGGGGAGCGGCGGGCGGCCAGCATGTGTTGACCACAATGCTGTCGAGCACTGCCCATGCGCTGGCCGAAGTTATGCTCGATTATGAAAACATGCCTCCGGCGTCTCGCGCAGATTCTGACATGTACGGCTTCAACGCTCTCTATCGCATTTACGAAACGCCCGACAACTGGGTCTTTCTTGCAGTCTGCAGTGACAGGGACTGGTCGCGGTTGACCGACGCCCTGGGTGAAGATGGAACACGTCTGCACGCGGATATGCGTTTCGGCAGCGCCGCGATGCGGGCGCACAACGACAGGGCATTGGCCGAAACCCTGGCCGCCATCTTCAAGCGCCGCACCGCCGACGAGTGGGAAAGCCATATGGTCGAACGAGGCGTCGCCTGCGTCGTATGCGCACCCGCGCCGATCGAGCAGCATTATCTCGATCCCGGATCACCAGGTCGGCGGCAGGGATATGTCGTCGAAGGCAGCTTTCATCCAGTGCTCGACGAAATACCGCGGCTTCGGTCGCTCATATCCTTTTCGCGGTCCGAAACCTGCGCCGGCCCCGCGGGTCTGGTGGGCCAGCACACACGACAAGTCCTGCGCGACCATGGCTATGACGAACATAGGATCGACGCGCTAGCCATGGACCGAGCGATCATGACGCTATGACAGAGGAGCGCCGGGCGGGCATGGACCGGCCCGGCGCATGCTTTTCTAGGGACGAACGACCCAGCCGCCGTCAACATGGAGGACCTGTCCGGTGATCCAGTCACCCGCGCCAGAACACAGCAGCAGAAGCGCGCCGACCAGCTCGTCGGGCTGGCCGACGACCCGCATCGACACATGCATGTCCAGATATTTCCGGGTTGGCGAATCGGCAGGAAGCAGACCTTGCCCGGCATCCGTCGCCGTATTGCCGGGCGCTATGGCGTTGACATTGATCTTGTCGGGGCCAAGTTCGCGGGCGAGCGTCGTGGTCAGACCAACCAGCGCGAGCTTGGTGATGCCATAGAGCGTTTCGGCAGGAAATGCTCCGGCGGACGCCTGGTTGACGATCTTGCCGCCGCCACGCTGGCGCATGATGGGAACGACCGCTTGCGTGCAGTTAAGCGCTCCGACCAGATTGACATTGAAGGTCCGATCCCAGTCATCACGCGATGTTGTCACCAGCGGCCCGTAGCTCAGTTCCGCCATCAGCGCGGCATTGTTGACCAAAATATCCACGCCGCCGAAACGGTCTTGCGCGGCAGACACCATGTCGGCGACCGTTCCGGTATCCGTGATATCGACCTTGACGCCGACCGCTCGACCGCCTGAATCGGTGATTTCGCTTGCTACGCGTTGCGCGCCCTCTTCATTCAGGTCGGCGACCACGACCGCGGCGCCGGCCTGAGCCAGTCCGATAGCATAGGCCCGCCCGATGCTGTTCCCCCGCCCACCGGCGCCTGTGACGATTGCGACCTTGCCATCCAGTCGGAAGGCATCGTTAGTGAAAGCCATCGTATCCCCCCTCAGGCCGCGATCACGGTTTTGTAGCGAAGGAATTCGTCGAGCCCGGCCCGGCCGCCTTCCTTGCCATAGCCGCTGAGGCCAAGGCCTCCGAAAGGAACATGCGGCATCACGGAAATAGCGCCATTCACGTAGACGCCGCCCGATTTGAGCCGTTCGGCAAGGCGATGAATGCGCTTCTGGTCGGACGACTGGATATAGGCTGCGAGACCATATTTGGTCGCATTCGCCAGCGCCACCTCCTCGTCTTCGGTCGAGAATCGCTGCACGACCAGCACGGGGCCGAAAATCTCGATCTGCGCGATTTCGCTGTCGGCCGGGACATCGGTTATGATCGTCGGCTCGATATAGTTTCCTCCGGCCAGATCGCCGCCACACAGGTTGCCGCCCAGCACGATCTTGCCCGTGCCCTCCGCGCGAACGCGGTCAAGCATGCCCATGATACGGTCGCGTGCCGCGGAATTGATGACGGGGCCCACGACCGTGGTCGGATCCAGTGGATCGCCAACCTTGTAGGTCTTTGCAATCTCGATGAGCCGGGCGACGACCTGATCGTAGATGCTCTCATGGACGACCAGTCTGGTCGGCAGCGCGCAACCCTGCCCGGCCATGATGCCGATCGTGCCACCCAACGCCTGCTGGCAGACCGTTTCGATATCGACGTCGGGAAACACCAGGCTGGCCGACTTGCCGCCCAGTTCAAGAACCGCCGGCTTCAACTGCTCGGCACAGGCGATCAGGATTTTCCGGGCGGCGATCGGCCCCCCTGTAAAGCTGATCTTTTCTACCGCCGGATGGCTGACCAGCGCCTCACCCGCCTCTGGCGCACCGGCCAGGATGCTGAGCACGCCATCGGGAATGCCCGCCTCCTTGGCTAGTTCGGCATAATAGGAACAGGCGAACGGTGTCATCTCGGCGGGCTTGACGATCACGCAATTGCCCGCCGCCAGCGCCGGTGCCGCCTTCATACCCAGCGAGAAGAGTGGTCCGTTCCAGGTCGAAATGATCCCCACCACACCATAGGGTTCGGGCAGCGTGTAGCTCATATGCCCGCGCGTATCGTAGGAGGCGAGGAACTGGCCGTCGATCTTGTCGGCCCAGCCCGCATAATATGCGTGGAATTCGGCGGCGGTGTGCGCCATGGGCACACCCATCATGAGCGCCGTGCCGCCATCCAGCGCGGCGAGACGAGCGAACTCCTCCGCGTTTTCATGAATGAGGCCCGCGAGCTTCATCAAGATGTCACGGCGCTTTTCGGGTGCGACGGTACGCCAGGCTGGGAAGGCGGCCTGCGCCTTTTCAATCGCCCGATCCATCTCCGCCTTGCCCGCCAGCGGAATCTCCGCCTGAGGCTGCTGCGTCACTGGATGAAGATGATGATAGGTTCCGGCGCTCGATTCGGAAACGCGTTCATGGCCGATATGAAGTACGGCATTGGGTGAGGCGTCCAAGCTCATGATCCTCTCTCTTCGTATTTTTTGGGAAATTAGGTTCCTCGACTATTGGAGGGTTGCCCTAGGCGGTCAAGGGATTTCGGCGCACAAGTCCGCCAAGGTCAAAAGAGGCGCAAATTTGCGCCTGAAGACGCCGCTGACGCGGAGCGCGACTTTCTCCTGAACCATGAAATGGCATTCGGCAAAGGCGAGATGGGACGTCGATCGCAGGATCCGGCTGTGCCCCTCCACCCACTGCCCCTCCATGGCGGCGCCGGCGAAATCGATCGACATCGACACCGTCGGGCCGTTGAGCCCAGTCCCAAGACCCACGTTGATCCCCATCAAAACGTCGGCCATCGTAGCCCATGTGCCCCCATGACATGTCCCTCGCGGGTTGCAATGATGCTTGGCCAGCAGAACACCCAGAGCCACCAGCCCATCGGACTGTTCCCGAAAATATAAGGGCGCCAGCCGCTCCAGCACGTCTCCCACGATGGGGAGCGGGCGGAAACCTTTCGGAATATCGTTCATCATATACTGTCCTGTAGATCTCGTCAGGCCAACTGCCGCCGGAGCGCGCCACAGATGCGAATTGGCTAACGGCTTTTGACGATAGTGTCAGATCATGCTAGCGGTCCACCGGATTTTGGCATGAGCTGCGACGCGCCGGTGCCCAGTGTTGATCGGTCCGGGCAGCAGGCTTGCCCCGATGCCCTTCTCACCACCTGCTCGCCGTGTTTTCCGGCCATGGTTTGAAGCCGCTTCGATCACCCAACCAGTGATCGGGTAATGTATTTGATGGGGAGATTTTAATGGGTTCCGTATCAGGCGATGTCAGCCTTTCGTCCTTGGACAACTTTCTCAAGCCCAAGGGCGTAGCCCTGATCGGTGCCAGCGATCGCTCCGCCTATTCGCGTACGGCCTATTCAGCCGGCAAGCTGATCGGCTTTGACGAGCGGCTGTTCCTTGTATCGCGCAGTGGCGGCGAAGCCCATGGCCGATCCACCGTCACGGACGTTCGCGACTGCAAGGGTGAAGTCGACACGGCCGTTTTTATGATCCCGGCCGACGGTATCATCGACAAAGTCGAGGAAGCGGCTGAAGCGGGAATTCGCTACGCCATCGTCCTGGCCTCCGGCTTCAGCGAACTGGGTCATGAAGGCAAGGCCAAGCAGGACGCGTTACTGGCGAAGATGCATCAGCACGGCATTCGCCTGATGGGCCCCAATTGCCTCGGCTTCATCAACTATCTTGATGGAGCAGCGGCATCGACCATGAAATCGCAGGTGCCGCTCCGGGTCGGCAACCTCGCCATCATCTCGCAGAGCGGCGCGATCGCCAGCGGCATGGCGCGCTTCGCGCACCAGCAGGGCATCGGACTGAGCCATATTGTCGCCACCGGCAACGAGGCCGACATCGACTTCACCGAAATCGCGGCTCAGATCATCCGTGACGAGCGGGTCGGCGCCATCAGCATCTTCATCGAAACGGTGCGCAATCCGCAACGCTTCCTGGCTATGGCGGAACTGGCGCAGCAGCATTCCAAGCCTCTCGTCATCATCAAGGTGGGCGCCAGTGTCCTGAGCGCGCAGGTTGCCGCGGCGCATACCGGTGCCCTGGTTGGCGACGACAAGGCGTTCGACGCAGTGTGCCAGCATTTCGGCATCATCCGTGTCCAGTCGCTGGAGGAAGCCGTGCTGACCGCCGCACTTGCTGGTTATACCGGCCCCGTCCGCAAGGGCGGGCTCGGCGTCCTGTCAATTTCCGGCGGTGCGTGCGAGATCGTCGCGGATGCGGCTGAATCGTCCGGCATAGAATTGGTAACGTTCGCGCCCGAGACGATCGACCGTCTGTCCAAAATCCTTCCCGATTTCGGCACGGCGAGCAATCCGCTGGACGTCACTGGCGGCGTCGTGGCCAAGCCGGACCTGTTCGAGGACGCTCTGGTCGCTGTCGGGGACGACCCGAACGTGGCCATGGTCGGCGTCGTGCAACCGCTCCCCGCGAGCGAGGACCACAGGGTGGGGGCGAACCGCGCGCTACTCAAGGCGCTGGGTCAGGGTTTCAAGCGGATCCCTGTGCCTGGAACGCTGGTCAACCAGGCCGTGACGCCGGTGACCGACGTGGGGCAGGAAGCGATAACGGAGGCCGGTTTGCCGCACGTTATCGGTGGTCTCAACACCTTCATCGCGGCGGCCGCGCGCGTCTTCCGCTGGTCGCGTCATCTTGATGCGAAGCCCGCGCCCTTGCGCGCCGGCGCGAGCGCGACCGGGCAAAGGCCGTCTTCCGAGATCGAGACGCTCCGTTACCTCCAAAGCAAGGGTGTCCCCACCATCCCGTTCGAGGTTGTTGAAGGTTCCACTGCCGTCGATGCGGTCGCCGCGAAGCTGGGCGAACGCCTTGTGGTCAAGATCGCGTCTCCCGACATCCAGCACAAGACCGAAGCGGGCGGCGTTATCCTCAATGTGGCGCCCGGCGATGCGGCCAAAGCTGTCGATACCGTCCTGGAACGCGCGCGCGCGTACAAGCCCGACGCACGGCTGGAAGGAGCACTGATCGCGCCAATGCGGCAACCGGGGCTGGAGTTTGTCGTGGGCATAGCACGCGATCCGCAATGGGGCCCGGTGCTGGCAGTCGGTCTGGGCGGCATCTGGGTGGAGGTCATGCAGGACGTGCAGCTTCGGCTCGCCGGCGTGGATGCCGCGGAGATAGCCAAGGCGTTGCGGTCGCTAAGGGCGTCGAAGCTGCTGGACGGCTATCGCGGGGCTAAACCGGTCGATGTCGATCGCCTTGCCCAGGTCATTCAATCCATTGCGGCTGCCGCGCTTGACCTTGGTCCTGACCTGGCAGCTCTTGAAATCAATCCCCTGCGCGTGGCAGGCGACGAGATCGAGGCTCTGGACGCGCTTGCGATCTGGCACGAGGGATGAGGCGCGCATCGACATGATCGCCCGCCGATTGGAGCGGCCCGGCCATGGTGGCCGGGCCTATGAATATCGCCTCGTTCGGTTGGCTCGCGGCCACCGCCGTTACCCGGCATTGGAACAGATCGCCTGATAGGGCGGCATCATGAGGATGGCAGGATGGTTGGGCGGAAGATGAACCGGGACAAGACGTCCCTCGCGCCTCCGTTCTGGTTGATCCTCACCGTGCTCGTGATCGCGGAGATGGTCTCGGGCTTGCAGTCCACAATGATCGTCGTCGCGCTAAGTCGGCTGTACGGAATTTACGGAGATCCGGTCCGGATCACCTGGCTCCTCACGGCACCTGCGCTGACAGCCACGGTGGCGGCGGCTATCTTCGGTCGCATGGGCGATCTCTATGGGCGCAAGCGCGTCATGACGTGGGTGCTGGTGCTTGCCACTAGCGGGTCTGCTCTTTGCGCCGTCGCTTCGGACCTGAATATCATCACGGTTGGACGCGCTTTGGAGGGAGTCTCCATGGCGATCCTTCCCTTGGCGTTCGGCGTCCTGCGCGAGGCCGCGCCGGATAAGGCGCGACTGAACATCGGCGTGGGTGTTCTCGGGGGCACCTATTCCTTCACGATTGGCATCGGGATGTTCATGAGCGGTGTCATCATCGATCACGCGCCTTGGCAGACGATCTTCCTGGTGACAGGCGTTGCGGCGTTCAGCGCTCTATTGCTGCTCGTTCTCATCCTGCCGCGCGACAAGGCCGTCGCCACGACTGCCCGCCTGGACTATATCGGGGGTCTGACACTGGTTATTCCTGTCGGGGCCTTTCTCATCGGGCTGAACCTGGGTCGCCTGTGGGGTTGGACCGATGCCGCCGTCGTCACGTTGATCGGCCTCAGCATTGTCGGCTTCACCGGCTGGACCATCTATGTGCTGCGCCATCCCAGTCCTATCATGGACGTTCGACAACTGCGCGTTCCTAGAGTTGCCATCGTCAACGCTGCCTTGGCGACCACGGCGATGGGACCGATGATTTATCCGTTCGTGTTCATGCCCATCCTGCAACAACCCTTGTGGACCGGCATCGGCTTCGGCGTCTCGGCAACGCTTGCGGGACTTTTCAAGCTGCCCACCAATATAACGTCAGGCTGTGCGAGCCTCGTCGCCGGATACCTGGCTGCGAAATTCACCTTTCGCCCTGTCGTGATTACCGCCACTGCAATCAACCTGCTGGCGTGGCTGCTTCTATGGTTCCAGCATGGATCCTTATGGGTCGTGGTAGGCGCGGCCGTGCTGCTGATGGCGCCCGCATCCACCATTATCGTCGCCTGCGGGCCGGCTCTCATCATGGATGTCACACCGCCCAGCCGCACGAGCGAGGCCATGGCGTTGAGCTCCGTGTTGCGAGGGCTTGCCATGGCCGTCGGTTCACAACTGATCGCGCTCGCCCTCACCACCTCTGCCATCCGCAACGCAGCCGGAACCGTCTATCCCGACGAACGCGCTTATGTCGCTGTGTTCATGATGGTGTCGGCCATCGCGCTTGTTGCATTGGCATGCGCCATGTTGATCCCTCGCCTTTCCAAGCGGCAGGAGGAGACCGCTTCCGCCTTCAACGAGTATTCGAGCGCCGGGACCAACGCCTGACTTCAGAATTCACCGATGACCGGAGGTTCCGTCAGTGCGCCATCTTACCGACCGGTGAAGGTGGCCTTGCGTTTTTCACGGAAGCTCTGCACCCCCTCCAGAAAGTCCGAGGAGCGCCCTGCGTCGCGCTGCAGCACGCGTTCGCGCTGCAATTGGTCGGCCAAGGGTGCCTCGTTCGCAGCCCATGCCGCTTCCTTGATCAAGGCGAGCGATGACGGCCCGGCCGCCAGCTCGATGGCCAGTTTGAGCCCCTCGTCCTCGACCGCCTCGTCCGTCACCACCTGATTGATGAGACCCCATTTCAAAGCGTCCGCTGCGGGGAGCTTGCGTCCCAGCAGCATGAGTTCCATGGCCCGCACCCTGCCGATCGACTTGGCAAGCATATAGCTTATCCCGCCGTCGGGCGACAGGCCGACATGTCGAAAGGCGGGGAAGAAGAATGCGCTCTCCCCTGCGATGATCATGTCAGCGGCACAGGCTATGCCGCATCCCACGCCGGCCGCAGCGCCCTTGACCGCCGCGATGATGGGAAGCCGCGAGGCGCGCATGTCGAGCAGCAGGGGATTATAGATATTCTGTAGCCCGGTTCCGATATCCCGATGGGGGTCGTCCAGGTCGAAGGTGTCATCGGAAAGATTGGCGCCCGAGCAAAAGGCGCGCCCTGTGGAGGTGAGCAGAACCGCTCGCGCCTCCTGCTCGGCGCGACGAAAGGCGTGGAGAAGCTCCGCTCCCATGAAATCGGACATGGCGTTCAATGTCGCCGGATCATTCAGCCGTATAATGGCTACCGAATCTGTCAGCTCGTAAATCAGCTTCTCATACGCCATGATGAATCCTTCGGTGGTGCGGGGCTGCTCAACTCAGCCGAGTGCGCAAGCTGCTCTAAGCGCTGCAATCTCGTCGGCCCCGATACCGATTTCCCGCAAGATCGCGTCCCCGTCCGCCCCTATCGCCGGGGCTGGTCGCGGTGCGGGCGGCGGATCGACCGAGAAGCGTGGTGCCGGGGCCGGCTGCGTCACGCCTCCAACCGAAATGAAGGTCTGCCGCGCGACATTGTGCGGATGAGCGGGTGCTTCGGCCAGAGACAGCACGGGTGAGAAACATACATCGGTGCCTTCGAGCAGGGCGCACCAGTCATCGCGCGTCCGCTGCACGAAAATGGCGGCCAGGCGCTCCTTCAGGACCGGCCAGGCGGATTCATCCTGCTGCGCATCGAAAGCCGGGTCGTCGAGCCCCAGCTTTTCCCGCAGCAATGCATAAAATTGTGGCTCCCACGACGCGATGGAAATCCAGCGACCGTCGGCACAGGCATAACTATCGTAATAGTGGGCGCCCCCATCGCACCAGTTGGTACCGCGCTCATCATGATAGGTGCCGGCCGCCAGTTGACCATAGCACATGGACGCGAGCAAGGCGGAGCCATCCGTCATTGCCGCATCTACGACCTGGCCGGCGCGGCCCAGCTTGACCCCTAGAAGCGCGGCGACCATTCCGAACGCAAGCAGCATTCCGCCGCCCCCGAAATCGCCGACCAAGTTGACCGGAGGCACGGGTTTGCCGCCTTTGGGGCCAACCATGTGCAGAACGCCGGTGATGCCGATATAGTTGATATCGTGCCCCGCGCTCTGCGAGAGCGGACCATATTGGCCCCATCCCGTCATCCGACCGTAGACCAGCCCGGGATTTTCCGCGAGCAGTGTCTCCGGGCCAAGGCCGAGGCGTTCCATCACGCCAGGTCGAAACCCTTCGATCAGGCCATCGGCCGAACGGCACAGCTTCTTTGCAACTGCGAGACCCTCTGGTTTTTTGATGTCGAGCATGATGGAGCGTCTCGACCGGACCGACGCATCTTCAGGAACGAAATAGCCGCCGCGCCGCTGGATCGTGATGACTTCCGCGCCATGGTCCGCCAGCATCATCGCGGCGAAGGGACCGGGCCCGATACCTCCGATTTCGATGATTCGGACGCCTGAAAGTATGCCAGCCACAAGCGATCCTCTCTATTTTCCGCAGACTGGATCCCGCTGAAGCTCGGCGCCGCGTCGATCTTAACTATCGATCGGTCGGGTTGACTAGTCAATGGGACGCGGCGCACCGCCGATATGTCAAATTGCATGGACGGAACCACCGTCTTCCAACCGGGTTGCGAGTTAGCTTGTTTGGTACACCCTTCCGGCGTACCTTTCCTGTTGCTGCCGCGACGCGTCGCATTCTCGATTACTGGGAGGAGAGAGAAAAATGGAAGATCATGTCTACAAGATAGCCGAGATCGTCGGAACCTCTCGCTCCAGCGTGGAACAGGCGATCCAGAACGCACTGACCAGGGCGGGCGAAACGCTGCGCAACATCAAATGGTTTGAGGTCGTCCAAACCCGCGGCCATATCGATGCAGAACAGGGCATTCAGTATCAGGTGTTGCTGAAGATCGGCTTCACCATAGAGCCCATCCCTGTCGATCCACCTGTCTACATCGACCTGCCCTGACGGGCGGGCTGCGGATTTGCTCGGGCTCGGGAACAGACACGGAGCCTGTTCCCGAGGATCTGAAACCGTTGGCGTGGTAAGACGCGCGCCCATGCCCGCGACGCTCGCATCTTCATCGCCCGGAAGCAGATGTCCTGATCTGGTAATCTTCGAGCAGTGGCCTGGCCATCGCTTCGCGAAACTCCGGGAGCCCCTTGGGCCAGGTGTTGGGGATTCCCTGGTCGTCGAGATACCAACTTGAACAGCCCGTGGCGAAAACTGTGTGTCGTGCTTCGGTAGCACGCCATCTTTCATAGGCTTCGAATGCGCGGCGTGTGACGGCTATGTCCTGCACGTCCCCGTCTATGAGCAGGTCGAGCAACTGTTCGACATATTCCCACTGGATTTCGGCTACGTCGATCAGAGAGAAATTCCCCACCGGTCCCGAAGGCCCATTGAGCATGAAGAAGTTCGGGAAGCCCGGCACGCTGACGGCATAATAGGCGGAAGGGTGGCCGGCCCACACATCGTCCAGCCGCGCTCCATTCTCGCCGATCACACGGGTAGGTCGAATGAAGCGGTCGACGGCAAAGCCAGTAGCCAGAACAAGTGTGTCGAGCTGATGGAAATGACCGTCGCGGGTGTGGACGCCGTCGGGTTCGATCCCTGCTATTTCGCTGGTCTCGACTGTCACGCCAGGCCGCTGAACGGCATCATAATATTCACCGGAAAATATGAGGCGCTTGCAGGCTGCACGATAATTGGGACGCAATTTTTCACGCAGTTCTTCATCCTTGACGCTCGTTTCCAGATTTTGCCGGACGATCTGCTCGATCTCCGCCAACTCCGGGGACTCCGGATCGGTGACGGCTGCTTCGAACCGACGCAGAATGGCCTGATATTTTTCACCATAACGAAGCGCGTCAATCAGGCTTCCATCCGCCCGGAAAGCCGCTCTCTCTTCTTCCGAGTAGGATCGCTGCCGGATCGGCATGATCCACTGGGGGGTACGGCAGAAATGAATGAGATTGCGCGCCCGGCCCGACAAGGCGCTGACGATCTGCACGCCTGTCGAACCGCAGCCGATCACGCCGACATTGGCGTCGTCCACGCTTGCGCGATCGTCCCACGCCGCACTGTGAAATAGCGCGCCCGTGAAAGCGCAAAGTCCCGGGATGTTCGGGATGTTAGGATGGTGCAGCACACCACTTGCTGCGATGAGTGCGTCGGCCCGATCGACATGCCCATCCGCGAATGTGACGGTCCAGGCGCCACCGCCCCATTCGCACTGGGTCACCTCCTGGTTCAGGTGAATCAACGGCCTGAGATCGTAGCGATCGACAATCCCCTCAAAATATTGCCGAATTTCCTCGCCAGGCGCATAGATCGCGCTCCAGTCGGGATTGGGCGCGAAGCTGTAGGTATAGGCATGGGCGGGCACATCGCATGCCAAACCGGGGTAGCGGTTATGCTTCCATGTCCCGCCAATGCCGTCCGCCTTTTCGTAAACGATGAAATCCGCGTTGCCGCGCTGCTTGAGCTTCAGCGCCGCAAGGATGCCGGCCATGCCTGCGCCGACGATGATGACTCTGATCCGTCTGGTCATGCATTTTCTCGCTTGTTTGAAATGATCGACCTCGGGACGGTGCGAGCGACGATGGTCACATCAGGAAATGAGCGTCGGATTTGGCCTGCACCTCTTCCGGCGTGACATTCGGCGCGCATTCGACAAGGCGGAAAGGCGATTGCCGGTTGTCGCGCTTGAACATGGCGAGGTCGGTAATGAGCGTGTCGACCACGTTGAGGCCGGTAATCGGCAGCGAGCATGTCTTGCGGAACTTGGGCGTGCCATCCTTGGAAACATGATCCATCAGGACAATGACCCGGGGCGTTCCGCTGACCAGATCCATGGCGCCGCCCATGCCCTTGACCATCTTCCCCGGCACGATCCAGTTGGCCATCGTGCCGTCTTCGGCGACTTCGAGCGACCCCAGCACCGTTGCGTCCATGTGACCGCCGCGCACCATGGCAAAGCTCTCGGCGGAAGACACGTAGGATGTGCCGAGCAGTTCGGTGATGGTTTCCTTGCCTGCGTTGATGAGGTCCGGGTCAACCTCGTCCTTGGTGGGATAGGGACCAAGTCCCAGCATGCCGTTCTCGGACTGCAATGTGATGTCGATCCCCGGCGGCAGGAGGCTGGCGACCAGCGTCGGGATGCCGATCCCAAGATTGACGTACCATCCATCCTGAAGCTCTGCGGCGGCGCGAGCGGCGATCTGCTTGCGGGTCCATCCCATGGGATCAGTCCTCCGATCGCGTGACGAGCTTTTCCACGCGCTTTTCGTTGATATCTGCAGGGACCATGCGTTTCACATAGACGCCGGGCGTGTGGACATGGTCGGCAGGAATGGCACCGGCGGGCACGAACTCCTCCACCTCCGCAATGGTCATGTGCGAGCAGGTGACAACGACCGGATTGAAGTTGCGTGCGGTCTTGTTGTAGACGAGGTTGCCCCTTTCGTCGCCGCGCCAAGCCTTGACCAGCGCCAAGTCGGCCGTGAGTGCCATTTCCAAAATGAAACGCTCGCCGTTGAAAATCCTTTCTTCCTTCCCTTCTGCCGCCAGCGTGCCGACGCCGGTACGCGTGTAGAAGCCCGGAATTCCGGCACCCCCGGCCCGAATCCGCTCGGCAAGCGTCCCCTGAGGGCAGAATTCCAGATCGATTTCTCCGGCGAGATGCTGACGCTCGAATTCCTTATTTTCACCGACATAGGAAGAGACCATGCGGCTGATCTGCCGGCTTTCGAGCAGTAGCCCAAGTCCCCAGCCGTCGACTCCGGCATTGTTGGAAATTACCTTGAGATCGCGCACGCCGCTGTCGCGCAGAGCGACGATCAGCGTCTCCGGCAGGCCGCACAGTCCGAACCCTCCCACCGCGATGGTCATGCCGTCGAACAGCAGCCCATCCAACGCCGCGGCAGCATTGTCATATCGCTTGCTCGCCATGGTCTTCAGGCCCCCTTGGCGCCCGGACCGGCCTGCATCAGCGAACGCAGGCGCGATCGATGCTCGTCAGTCGTGAACATGTAATTCTGCACATAGGCCTCGTAGGTGATACAGGCTTCGAAGCTGGTATCATCGGCCCGCACCAGTGCCAGCTTGGTGGCGGCCGAGGCGCGGCGGGGCGTTGCGACAGCTATTTGTTCGCCCATCTCGATCGCGCGGGCGAGCAACTGTTCCTGCGGCACAACGTCGACAAACAGCCCTGCCGCCAGACCTTCCTGGGCACCGACATTGCGCCCCGTCAGAATCCAGTGACGCGCTCGCACGGATCCCACCGCCTTGGAAAGAAGATAGGCGCAGCCCATGTCCGCCGCGGCCGCGCCGACCCGGCCGAACGCGAAATAATAGCTCGCATTGTCGCTCGCGATGGCGAAGTCGCAGGCTAGCGCCAGCGCCGCGCCGCCGCCCACGGCAGGACCGTTGACCGCAGCGATCACCGGCAAATCATGGGAGCGCAGCCGCTGGATCACCTGATTGTAGGTACGAACCGAACGGAATTGTTCTTCGCCATCCTTGCCGTCAGGGTGAACCACCTTGCCGAGTTCCGCGCCGGCGCAAAAGGTTTTGCCCGCACCCGTCAGCACGATCGCGCAAAGGCTGGAATCCTCCTCAACTTCATCGAGCACGGGTAGCATATGCTGTCTGAACTCGAGCGAGAGCGGATTGCGCATCGCCGCGCGATTGAGCGTGATGACGGCAACCTGCCCGACCTTGTCGAGCGTGATCTGCTCGCCTTGGATAACTGCCACTTGTTCCTGCCTCCCCTTTGTGAGGAAATCCCTCGGAGCAGATTCCGGACGCTCCGGCCTGCCCGGCGATCCTGTCATTGCCAGTAAGGGACGTCGTCCCAGCGCTTGGCCACTTCTTCCAGCATGACCTCGGTCGCACCGCCGCCGATCGCGTGCAGGCGCGCGTCGCGGACCATCCTTTCGATGGCGGTCTCGCGGACGTAGCCCATGCCGCCATGAAACTGCTGACAGCTATACATGAGTTCGTTGCAAGTCTCCGCGCAATAAGCCTTCACCATCGACACCTCGCGGATGCATGGCAGCCCCTGGGATTCCAGCCAGGCAGCGTAATAGAGGAGCTGCCGCCCTGCTTCGAGCTTGGCATGGTGCATGGCCAGGCGCTGCCGCAGCGCCTGCTTCTCGATCAGCGCGGCGCCGAACGCCTTGCGGTTGCGCAGATAGTCGATCGTGAGCTTGAGCGCCGTAGCGCCCTCGCCTGTCGCCATCGCACCCAGCACGAGACGTTCGCCCTGAAAGTTCTGCATGGCGGCGTAGAAACCGCGCCCTTCCTCGCCCAGCAGCCTGTCTGCTGGCAAGCGTACGTCTTCGAAAATGATTTCCGCAGTATCGGCGCACCAATCGCCGAACTTTTCGAGTCTCCGGCCGACCGTAAAACCCGGGTCGCCTTTTTCCACGACAAACATGCTAATACCGCGCGCGCCCTTTTCAGCGGGATTGGTACGCGCCGCCACGAAGAAGACATCGCCTTGAACGGCATTGGAAATATACATTTTCGCGCCGTTCAGAACCCATTCGTCGCCATCTCGGCGGGCGTTCGTCTTGATCGCGCTGACATCAGATCCCGCATCAGGTTCAGAAACGGCGATGCAACAGGTTTTGCGCCCCGCGATCAGGTCGGGAAGCCAGCGAGCCATCTGTTCTTCCGTGCCGGCGTGATAGAGATGCGGCATCGCCATTGCGGAATGCACCATCGCCACCACCGTGACCCCACCGAACGTGGATCGGCCCAGCTCCTCCGCCAGCACCACCCAGCCCAGCACATCAAGACCGCTGCCGCCATGCCGTTCCGGAGCGCGCAGTCCCAGAAAGCCCAGTTCGCCCATCTTGAGCAATAATTCGCGCGGGACGCGGCCTTCCTTTTCCCAGGCGTCGCCATAGGGTGTTATCTCCGCACGGACGAAACGGCGAACTTGCTCCCGCAGCTCCCTATACTCATCTGCCAGGAAAGGCGGCTCAATCATCCTTCGCACTCCTCAGCGGCTCTTGCGCTTCGCGTTTAACCTATCTATCAGCCGTTAGGCAAGGTAGCAATTGCACTTCGGCGCAACTTCCGCTGCCTCACCTAATGAGGGACACTGTCCGCGCGTGGCGAAGGATGAACCGATAATGAGTGTTGCAAGGAGCCTTACCGATCGTCTGGCGATCCCGATTATTGCGGCGCCGTTGTTCCTGGTGTCAGGACCAGATCTCGTGATCAATTGCTGCAAGGAAGGTGTGCTGGGAACCTTCCCGTCCCTCAACCTTCGCACGGTCGAAGCGTTCGAGGACTGGCTTGTCCAGATCAACGACGCCCTCGCCGATCACGACAGCACCCACCCCGGCCGCAAGGCCGCGCCCTATGGCGTCAACATCATCGCCCACAAGACAAACAAACGTCTTGAGGCCGACATGGCGCTGGTGGAAAAATATAAGGTGCCGCTGGTCATAACCAGCGTTGGGAACCCCAGCGACATCGTGAAAACGGTGCATGGCTATGGCGGTTTGGCGTTTCACGACGTCACGACCCCCGATTGGGCAAGGAAAGCGGTAGCCGCCGGGGTCGACGGGATCATCCTGGTATGCGGCGGCGCCGGCGGCCATGCGGGGGTCATCAACCCTTTCGCATTCCTGCCTCAGGTTCGGGAATTCTATGACGGTGCCGTCGCTCTGGCCGGGTGCATCTCCGATGGGCGTTCCATTTACGCGGCAGAGGCTCTGGGTGCTGATTTCGCCTATATGGGAACCCGGTTCATCGCCACGACCGAAAGCATGGCCAGCGAACCCTACAAGCATATGCTGGTCGAGGCCGGGCCCACCGAATTGGTCTACACTCCGGCCTTTTCGGGTATTCCGGCCAATATGCTGCGCCAGAGCATCGTCGACAACGGGATGGATCCCGACAATCTGCCGACCAATGACCATATCGACCTTGGCGAGGAGTTCAACCACGAGGCCAAGGCTTGGCGCGACATCTGGACCGCCGGTCAGGGCGTGGGCGCAATCCATGATGTGCGTCCGGTGCGCGAGGTCATTGACGAATTGAAGTGCGAATATGCCGCCGCGCGTCGCAACAGGCGTGGCGCCGAGGCCCCTCAGCCGGCCATATGATAGAAGAAATCGCGAGATATAAGAAGTTAGGAGAGGACAGCCATGCAATCCCCTACCCTGTCCACCACGCCCGAAGAGACCGAGATCCTCGACGGATTGATGAAGTTCGTCGAGAGCGAGGTGATGCCGATCCAGCGGTCGGTCAACAAGCTGTTCGAGGATCAGCGGCTTTACTGGGATGAAAGCGGCAAGGAATCGGACCTCATTACCGAGGCCCGGCGCAAGGTGCGCGAAGCATCCGCCCGTGCGGGCTACTATACCATGTTCTGTCCGGAAAAATTCGGCGGTTCCCAACTTGGCGTGCGCTTATGGTTCCTGGCCTTCGAGATGCTTCATCACCGTTATGGGCCGCCATATAATCTGCTGCCCTATTCGGTGCTTTCACACTTCACCAGCGGTCCCCATGAGGTGTGGGAACATGCCTCCCCTGAACTCCAGGCAGAGGTGTTGGGCGACCTGTCGAGCGGCAAGCTTCAGGGCGCGTTCGGCCTGTCGGAGCCCGACGCCGGGTCCGACAGTTGGATGATGCGCACCACCGCCGTGCGCGATGGCGATCACTGGATCATCAATGGCACCAAGCAATGGACCTCCTGGTCGCCGACAGCCGATTTCATTATGGTCTACGCGGTCACCAACAAGGAGCTCTTCGCCCAGCGCAAGGGCGGCGTGACCTGCTTCTATGTCCCGACTCGAACGCCCGGCTACAGCCTTGCCGGGATCATCAGGATCTTTGGACAGATTGGCGGCGACGAAGGCATCCTCGCGTTCGACAACGTCCGCGTACCCGACACTTATCGCGTCGGTGAACTGGACAAGGGCTTCGCTCTCGCCATGCTCGGCGTCCGCCACGGTCGGCTGGCGAACGCCGCGCGGAATCTGGGCTTCGCTCGCTGGGCCATGGAAAAGACCATTGATTATGCCAAGGTGCGCCGCACTTTCGGCAAGCCCATCGGCGAACACCAGGCTGTCCAGACCTATCTCGCGGAAAGCGCGATGAAAATGTACGCCGGTCGCGCCATGTCCCTGGACGCTGCGGGCAAGGTCGATCAAGGTTTCGACGTCCGTGACGAAGTCTCAATGGTCAAGGCCTTCGTCACGCAAAACTGCCATGAAATCTTCAGCAAGTGCATGCAGATCCATGGTGGAATGGGCATAGCCAACGAGACGAAGCTGATCGACGCGTGGTTCATGTCAAAGCTCAACCAGATCGCGGAAGGCGCAACCGAAATCCAGTATCGCTCCATCGCGCAGGGACTGCTCTCGGGCCGCACCAATCTGGAATTTCAGTAGCTCCTGTCCTGTTGCCACACGCGCATGTCTTTCGGTTATAGATGAGGAACTTTATCATGCTGGAACGCTACAGCAGTTATCAGCGGCTCCGTTTCGAAACGCCGGCGCCCGGGGTATTGCGGGTCGTGATGCACAATCCCGAAAGTCTCAACTCCGCCGATATGCAGATGCACGGGGAACTTGGCGCGATCTGGCGCGACATCGATGCTGACCCCAATGTCTCGGTCGCCATCCTGACCGGCGAGGGTAAGGCATTTTCGGCAGGCGGGGACTTCGACATGATCGAGGGCATAACGACAGATTTTAACGTCCGTGCCCAGATCTGGAAGGAAGCCAAGGACATCGTCTACAATATCGTCAATTGCTCCAAGCCGGTGATCAGCGCCATGCGTGGGCCGGCGGTGGGCGCGGGGCTGGTATGCGGGCTACTCGCAGACATTTCCATCGCCAGCAAAAGCGCCCGGATCATTGACGGGCATACGCGTCTTGGCGTGGCGGCGGGGGATCATGCGGCGATGGTGTGGCCGCTGCTCTGTGGCCTGGCCCGGGCAAAATATTATCTGCTTCTGTGCGATCCGCTGTCAGGCGAAGAGGCCGAGCGCATCGGGCTGATCTCCAAGGCTGTCGATGACGAGGAACTGGACGCCACCGCTCTGGCTCTGGCGGAAAGACTGGCCAACGGCGCCCAAAGCGCGATCCGCTGGACGAAATATTCGCTCAACAACTGGCTGCGTCAGATGGGCCCGACTTTCGACGCGTCACTCGCACTCGAATTTCTGGGCTTCACCGGCCCCGAGGCGCAGGAAGGTCTCGCCTCCTTCCGCGAACGCCGCAAGCCGGTTTTCCCGAAGGATTGCCCGCTCTAATCGGCCTTCCGGCCAGCTATTTTCCTGAAGGCTCGATACATGTCCCTTCCTTTGTCGATCGAACGCCGGCTGTCGGTTCCAGCCATCGCATCGCCGCTGTTCATCATTTCCCAGCCCGATCTGGTGATCGCCACCTGCCGCGCCGGAATGATCGGGGCGTTTCCCTCCCTGAATGCGCGGCCGTCGGGCGTACTGGAACAATGGCTGCAACGGCTGAACACCGAACTGACGGAGGATGACGCCCCCTTCGCTGTCAATCTCATCGTCCATCGCACCAACACGCGGCTCGGCGAGGATCTGGCGCTATGCGTCAAATATCGGGTTCCGGTCGTCATCACGTCGCTGGGCGCGCGCGAGGAAGTGAACGAGGCAGTTCATTCCTATGGTGGATTGGTCCTCCACGACGTCATTGACGACGCCTTCGCGCGCAAGGCGATCGCCAAGGGGGCAGACGGCATCATCGCCGTTGCCAGCGGCGCGGGCGGCCATGCCGGGACCACATCGGCCTTTGCGCTGGTTCAGGAGATTCGGGCCTGGTTCGATGGGCCGCTCGCCCTTTCCGGCACCATCGCCTCGGGAGGCAGCATCGTGGCGGCGCAGGCGATGGGCGCTGACCTCGCCTATATCGGCTCGCCGTTCATCGCCACGCAGGAAGCTGTCGCCGACGATCGCTACAAGCAGATGATCACCGAATGCTCGGCAAAAGACATCGTCTATTCCAGCCTCTTCACCGGTGTTCCCGGCAACTATCTTAAGCCCAGTATTGCCGCGTCTGGGCTTGATCCGGACAATCTGCCGAGCGCGGACCCATCGGCGATGAACTTCAATCCCGACGGCAGCGGGGACGCCAAGCCGTGGCGGGACATTTGGGGGTGCGGCCAGGGCATCGGCGCGGTGACGGAAGTGGTCCCGGCGGCAGAGCGGGTGAAGCAGTTCGCCCGCGAGTATCGCGAAACGGTCGCACGATTGGGCGACATGCCCCGACGTTACCGCAGCCTGTGAGGGAGGCCGCGGAGCGCGAACTCGCGGCGTTCATTGCCAGCTGGCCAAAGCGTCCGATGGCGCGGTCAACCAGCCTGGCCGACCTGCGGCGCAATGCCGAAATCGAAAATGCTGCGATCCCGCTGCCGGTTGGCTGCGCGGTAGAGCAGCTTCAGGCGGCTGGCATCGGGGGCGAGCGCATCGTGCCCAAGGGAGCGGACCGGACGAGAGCCATGCTCTATCATCATGGCGGCGGGCATGTTTTCGGCAGTCCTGCGACACATCGGCACCTGGTTGCGCGACTGGCCGAAGCGGCCGGACTGGTCGCCTTCAACATGGCCTATCCCCTCGCGCCGGAGCAGCCCTTCCCCGCAGGAATTAACGACGCGCTCGCCAGCTACCGCTTCGTGATGGATCAGGGCATAAAGCCGGAACGGATCGTCGTTGCCGGCGATTCGGCAGGCGGCAACGTCACGGTCGCAATGCTGCTGCTGGCCGCCGAAGCGGGCCTTCCAATGCCGGCTGGCGCCTATCTGCTCAGTCCCTGGCTCGATCTTGGGCCCCGCACGCCTCATCCTGGCTATGCGCTGGCCAAGGATCCGCTTCTGGCGCCTGATGCGATCCGGGCTTGGGGCAAGGCCTATCGCGGCGATGAACATCCCTCGCACCCGAAAATCTCGCCCGTTCTCGCCGACCTGAAATACTTCCCCAGAACGCTGATTCAGGTTGGGGGTGCCGAGGCGTTGCTGGAGGACTCGCTCGCCTTCACCCGCAAACTGGCGCTGGCGGGGACTGACGTTCAGTTGAATGTGTGGAAGGATCAGGTCCACGCATGGCCCTTGTTCCACGCCGACATGCCACTGTCCGGGGGTGCCGCCATCGCACAGGCGGGCGAATGGATGGACCGCGTTTCCAACTCCGACGCACCGGCGTCGAAGTTCTGATCAGAACTTCGACGCTCTCAGGGCATCGGAGCTGTCAGACCCGCTCCAGAACCAGCCCAATACCCTGCCCCACGCCAATGCACATGAAGGCAAGCGCATAGCGGCCGCCCGTGCGCTCCAGTTCCCGCGCGGCCGACAGGGTGATTCGCGCACCCGACATGCCCAGCGGATGTCCCAGGGCGATCGCGCCCCCGTTGGGGTTGACCCGATCGTCGGCAGGGTCGACACCAAGATCGCGCAAGGTTGCCACGGCCTGCGAAGCGAAGGCCTCATTGAGCTCGATCACGTCGAAGTCGGCCATCGTAAGCCCGGTACGGGCCAGCAGCTTTTTGGCAGCACCAACCGGTCCCACGCCCATGATACGCGGCGCGACGCCGGCCGACGCCATCGCGACGACCCGCGCGCGCGGCGTCAGGCCGTGCCGGGTCGCCGCCGCCTCCGACGCTACCAGCATGGCCGCCGCGCCGTCATTCAGGCCCGACGCATTGCCCGCCGTGACCGTGCCGTCCGGCTTCACCACTGGCTTCAATGCCGCCAGCGCCTCCAGGCTGGTGGCCCGCAAATGCTCGTCTTGCGCAAAGACGATCGGATCGCCTTTCTTCTGTGCAATGGAGACCGCGACGATTTCCTCGGCGAAGCGTCCGCTGGCCTGCGCCGCCGCCGCCTTTTCCTGGCTGCGCAAGGCGAAGGCGTCCTGCTCCTCCCGCGACACGTTCCACTGGTCGGCGACGTTCTCGCCCGTCTGGGGCATCGTATCGACGCCATAGGCCGCCTTCATCGCGGGGTTGATGAAGCGCCAGCCCAGCGTCGTGTCCTCGATCTTCTGGCTGCGATCGAACGGGCTGCCCGCCTTGCCCAGCACGTAGGGCGCGCGCGTCATGCTTTCGACGCCGCCGGCGATGATGAGGTCCGCGTCCCCCGATCGAATCGCTTGGGCAGCGATGCCGACTGCATTCAGCCCGGAACCGCATAGGCGGTTGACCGTGCTGCCCGGCACCTCAACGGGGAGGCCCGCGAGCAACGCCGCCATGCGGGCAACATTGCGGTTGTCCTCCCCCGACTGGTTGGCGCAGCCCAGGATCGCGTCGTCGACGGCTTGCCAGTTGACAGATGGGTTCCTTCGCACCAGTTCCCTGACGGGAATGGCGGCCAGATCGTCTGCCCTGACGCTGGCCAGCGACCCATTGAGCTTGCCGATGGGCGTGCGGACAGCGTCGCAGATAAATGCGTCGGCCATTTCAGTCCTTTTCATTCAGGTTCGTCGAACAGTCTCAGGCTTCCACCCGCTCGATGATGATCGCGGGGGCCATGCCGCCCGCCGCACACATGGTCACCAATCCGCGCTTCTTGCCGGTGCGCTCCAATTCATCGAGCAGGGTACCGATCAGGATGGCCCCGGTGGCCCCGATCGGATGGCCCAGCGCCATGGCTCCGCCGTTGACGTTGACTTTGCTGCGGTCGAGCCCGAGGTCGCGGATGAACTTTTCGGATACGACGGCGAAGGCCTCATTGATTTCCCACAGGTCAATGTCGTCGACCGTCAGCCCGGCCTTTTGCAGCACCTTCCGGGCGGCCGGCACCGGCGCGTTAAGCATCAGCGTCGGATCGTCGCCGACATTGGCGGTGGCGACGATCCGCGCGCGCGGCTTCCAGCCCATCCTGTCGGCATAGTCTTTGGACGCAAGCAGCACCGCGCCGGCGCCATCGACGACGCCCGACGAGATGCCGACATGGTGGATCGGATTGATCTCGACATCGGGGTAGCGGCGGTTGATCGCCTGCCGCGCGGTTTCGTCGCCGATGCCGAGCGGCATGTCGGCGACCTTGCCGAACGCCGGCTTGAGTTCCGCCATGCCCTCCAGCGTCGTGTCGGGACGCGGATACTCGTCGTGATCCAGCACGACATTACCGTCATGGTCGCGCACCGGAACGATCGAACGATCAAAGCGCCCTTCCCGGATCGCGGCGGCGGCGCGCTGCTGGCTTTCAAAACCCGACTTTTCGAGGGCCTCACGCGTAAAGCCTTCGATCGCGGCAATGGCGTCGGCCGCCACACCCTGGTTCGACTGCGGGTGGAGTTGCTGAAGATGCGCATTGCCCAAGCCGAGGTCATACTGCTTCATGCCCGCAGCCATTTCCAGTTGCATCTCAGACAGCATGACGGACATCATTTCGGTGCCCCCGGCGATGACGCAATCCTCCATGCCGGCAATGATCTGCGCGGCGGCCAGGCTGACCGCGGTGACGCCGCCCCCGCACGCGCGGTCGAGCGTCGTGCCGCTCACCTTGACGTCGTAACCGGCGGCAAGCGCCGACAGACGGCCTACATTGCCGCCCTGCGGACCCTTGCGGGTGCTGGTGGACCAGATGATATCGTCCACCTCATCGGTCTTGATAGCATTCCGCTCTCTGAGCGCCGTGAGCAGGGTCGCGCCAAGGTCATGGGGGTGAAGGTGCGCCAGCGCGCCCTTCCCCGGCTTTCCGATTCCGCGAGGGGTGCGAACCGCGTCGATGATGAACGCATCAGCCATTAAGCATTCTCCAGTTTTTAGAGCAGCATGACGTGGCGGACGTCAAAGGTCCGGCACGTCATCGAAAAGATCAGCGCGTGAAGCTGCCTCCGGATGCAGCTTTCTCCTTCAGGAGAGCGGCCGGCTTGAAGGCAGCACCATGCTGCTTTTCCAGCTCTTCGAGCTTTGCCACGATCTTGTCCAATCCGACCGTGTCCGCCCAGAACATCGGGCCACCCGTATAGACGGGCCAGTTATACCCCAGGATACAGGCCACATCGATATCCGACGCGCGTGAGGCTATCCCTTCCTCCAGCACCTTCGCGCCTTCGTTCACGACGGGATAAAGCAATCGGGCGACGATGTCTTCGGCCGGGATGGAACCTGTCGCGGTCACGCCTTTGAATTTGGCATAGTCCGCGATCATATCAAGAGCAGCTTGCGATACAGTGGCCTTCCGATTCTCGTCATAGTCGTAAAAGCCGCCGCCCGATTTCTGGCCAAGGCGGCCCGCCTTGACAAGGTCGCCGCGAATGGTCCGTTCGGTTTCGTCCCGGCCGATCACGTCGAGCCCTACCAGGTCGATCATCTGGAACGGACCCATGGCAAAACCGTAGTCATAGATCGCCTGATCGACTTCGGTCGGCGTCGGGCCTTCCAGGATCAACGCCGCAGCGTTGTCCTTGCGCGGGCCGAGTACGCGATTGGCGATGAACCCGTGACCGACGCGCGAAAGCACCGGCACCTTGCCGATCTTCTTGGCGAGCGCCATGCCGGTGGCGATCACGTCCTTGCCGGTCTTCGCCCCACGCACCACTTCGAGCAGCCGCATCACATTGGCCGGCGAGAAGAAGTGCAGCCCCAGCACCGATTCGGGACGTGACGTCACAGATGCAATCTCGTCGATGTTGAGATAGGAAGTGTTGCTGGCCAGCATAGCCCCCGGCTTTGCGATACCGTCCAGCTTGGAGAAGATGTCCTTCTTGACCTCCATCTGCTCGAACACCGCCTCGATGACCAGATCGACGCTGGACAGCGCCTCCAACCCCAAAGCGGGGTTGATCAGATTCATCCGCTTCTCCAGGTCTTCCTGGCTAAGGCGCCCTTTGCGCGCACTCGCTTCATAGTTCTTGCGGATGACCGAAATGCCGCGATCCAGCGCTGCCTGGGTCATCTCCACCAGCGTCACGGGAATGCCCGCGTTCAGGAAATTCATCGCAATACCGCCGCCCATGGTGCCGGCTCCGATGATGCCGACCGTTTCGATCGGCAGAGTTGGGGTGTCGGACGGCACATCGGGAACCTTGGCGGCCTGGCGCTCGGCGAAGAAGTAGTAACGCTGTGCGGCCGATTGCGTCGAGCTTTGAAGCTCCATGAACAGTTCGCGCTCGCGCCTGATCCCATCATCGAAAGGAAGCTCGACCGCTGCCTGGATCGCCAGGATGATGTTCTCGGGGGCCTTGAAGCCCCGAATGGCCTTCGCGTTCTTGCGCCGGTAGTCGTCGAACAGCGAACTGTTGCCCTTGTCCGGGTCCACCTTGTCCTGCCGGTCACGAACCCGTTGGAGCGGTTTGCCCTCGGCGACGACCTTGCGAGCGAAGGCTATCGCCTCCTCGCGCAGCTTGCCCTCCTCCACCAGCGCGTCGATCATGCCCAGTTCCAGCGCCCTGCGCGCGGGCACGGGATCGCCTCCGACGATGATGTCCAGCGCGATCGCCGCGCCGGTGATGCGCGGCAGGCGCTGGGTGCCGCCTGCACCGGGCAGCAGACCAAGCTTGACCTCTGGAAGGCCGACCTTCGCCGAGGGCACCGCGACACGATAATGGCAGGTCAGCGCCACTTCATAGCCGCCCCCCAGGGCGGTGCCGTGGATCGCGGCGACGACTGGTTTCGAACCATTCTCGATCAGCTTCAGCGTTCCGAGGAGATCGGGCTGCTGCATGGGCTTGCCGAATTCGGAAATGTCGGCCCCGGCGAAAAAGGTGCGCCCGCCACAGATCAGGACGATGCTCTTGACGTCGTCGTTGGCGGCGAAGGTCTCAAACCCTTCCTGCAACGCGCGGCGCACGTTGATGCCCAGCGCATTCACGGGCGGCGAGTCGATCGTGATGATGCCGACACCGTCCTCTATCGTGAAAGTACCCACGCTGCTCACTGTCTCTCTCCCTGTAGGCTCGAACATGTTTCCACCTCCCTTGCACGCCAAGATGGCCGGCGCAACGCGCTAGATGACGATCGCTCAATTATTGCTGATCCGGCATCGGCCGCCCGGTCAGGCCGCCCCCGCGCGCTCCGCTTGTGCCCAGGCGATGCGGATGAGTTCAGGAAGGATCATCACGCGCTGTCGGGCCAACGCATTGGCGGCAGTGCCCCGGATGACCCGCCCCTTGATGCCGTGGAAGATCGCCGCAAGTCGGAAAAAATTGAAGGCGACGGCATAGTCATAGCCAGGAACGCTTTCACGTCCCGTGCGCCTCGCATAGGCGGCGACATAATCGTCTTCACTGGGAATGTTGAGCGCATCCAGGTTCGCGCCCGCCAGCCCGGCGACGATGTGGGGCGGCGTGCGATACATCATGGCGTGGTACGCAAAGTCGGCGAGCGGATGGCCAAGCGTGGACAGTTCCCAGTCAAGAACCGCCAGAACCCGGGGTTCAGTAGGATGGAAGATCATATTGTCACACCGAAAATCGCCATGAACAACGGCGACGTCGTCCGATGCCGGAATATTCGCGGGCAGCCATTCGATCAGACGATCCATCAACGGATCGCGTCCCGCGTCCGCATCGTCCAGATACTGGCGTGACCAGCGCGAGATCTGACGCGCGAAATAGTCGCCCGGCTTGCCATAGTCGTCAAGGCCGACGGCTTGAGGATCAATGGCGTGAAGCCGGGCGATGGTCGCGTTCATCGCGTCGAAATAGGCGGGCCGCTCCTCTCGCGGGACGTCGGGGAACGTCGCGTCCCAGATTATCCGTCCTTCGACCATATCCATGATGTAGAAGGACGTACCGATGACCCCGTCATCGGTGCACAGTCCGTGGACCTTCGCCACCGGAAAGCCAGCGCCATACAGCGCGGTGAGAACCCGGGCCTCGCGATCGACGGCATGGGCGCCCTTTACCAGAATGCCGGGCGGTTTGCGCCTCATGACGTAGGTCCGCCGGGCCGTCACAAGCTTGTAGGTAGGATTGGACTGGCCGCCGTTAAACTGTTCGACCGTCAGCGGCCCGGCATAATCTTCGACATTGGCGGTCATCCAGCGGGCGAGCGCAGCCTCGTCAAAGCGATGCGGCTCGCGCACCGCGCCGGTGCCTGAATTTTGTTCCGCGATGGAAGCCATGCTGGTTCATCCTCAAAACATTGTCCGATAACCCGTGCTGGCGGGAGCGGACGCACATGTGGGCCGATGGCGCCTCATCCGGTCCTCGCCTGCTGCTGCCAGCCTGGGGACTCAGGCCGGCTCGATCCAGTCGAGCCAGGCATCGTCATCCTTGGTCAGTTCATCCACACGCCCGGTGAAATCGAGCGTCGAGCCCCTGTTGCGCAATGCCTGCCGATGCTGCTCGGGCTGTTGCACCCAGCATCCCCCGGTGATCATCGCATGCGGAAACGAATCGACCCATTCCGAAATGCCACGGCCGGACGTGATGAAAACGGCCCGGCGCAGAACCAAAGCCGCTTCGGCCTGCTTATGGTCCAGTTCACGCGACACGAAACCGGTGAAGCCCGTGCCGATACTCCTGCCGCTGAACGGCGACGGGGACATGATCTTGTCGCCATCCATATGCCATTCCAGGACCCGATCATCATCACAGTCCAAGGTGGCGAGCGTTTCGCTGCCGGGCGCATCATGGACGATGGCATGATAGCGACGCTGGCGCGTCCCTCGCGCGGCCATCGCCACGGCAAGGCATGCAAGATCGAACTGATGCGTGCACTGATTTCGCGCGTCGATCTCTCCCGTCAAAGCGGTCAGGTCGGTCGTCAGAGATTGCCCTGCCAAGGCCGAGAGCCGACCTCCTGCTGCCGGGCAAAGTGTGTAGGGCGAGCGCAGCGCGTCGCTGAACGCCTTCAAGACACGGCGCCCATCATGCTGAACGACGACCCGGAAATGATGGAAGTCGTCCTCTACTGTCGCGCGAACCTCACCCGCCCGCGCAGCAAGACGAATGACCCTGTTCATACTGCCGCCGAGATATTTTTTCGGGGGGAGACTCACCTTTGTCAGACCACCCTGCTCGGTCATGTCGTCACCCATAGGCGAAGCTCTCCCGCGCAGCATGCGACGCTCGTGCCATTCGTTGCCACGGCCCGGTCGATCAATGCAGAACCGGAAGACGAGGGGACGCAGAGCCTGCCACCAGCAGGATCGATCCGACGCCATAGCCGCACGCAATGCCGCGCCAATGTCGTTGGCGATATCCGCGCGCCTTCTAAAGCGGCCGCCAGCGCACATTCCCAGCCAACGCCATCACCGGCACCCGTGACCGGCACTTTCTTTGCATCCAGCAGGCCCATGACCTTCCTCTCCATCGACCGTCACGCCCAGCATGCGCGCGCGTTCATGCCCATCCGAGCGATACAGCGGCAAGGGGCCATGCAGACCCTCGTCCGTATTCAGTCCGGCAACAGTTGAACCGCATCATGATAACCGCCACGGAAAAATAGCAGCGGGCCACGATCTCCCTGTGTGCCAAGCGCCTCGACCGCGCCCACGACCAGCCAATGGTCGCCGATTTCCACGACGCGCTCGATGCTGCAGTCGATCCATGCCAGGGCGTCATCCAGCAGCGGCTGCCCGGCAGGCGACGCACCATGCGCGAGATCGCCGAACTTGTCGTCGCCCCTGGCGGAAAATCGGCGGCAAAGGTCGAGTTGATGAGAACCGAGCACGTTCACGCAAAAACGGCCCGTCTGCTCGATAGCCGGCCATGTCTGCGACCGCTTGTCGGGGAAGAAGCCGACCAGAGGCGGGTCGAGCGAAATGGAGGTGAAGGACCCCACGACAAGGCCGAACCGCCGACCTTCCGCATTCCGGGCAGTGACGACGCATACCCCGGTCGGGTAGGCTCCCAGCACATCCCGGAAAGCGCGCGCATCGAATTGAATATCAGTCATACCGAAAGTTCATGGCGTTCCTTAGGTGTCCGGTCAAGTTGCGCATGACTGCCGACGTTCGGGCGGCAAACATTCGCCGCAGTCATGGACAAGGCCGGCGCTCAAGGGCATAGACGCGAGAAGGAGGGAAGATCATGTCACTAAAGATCATCGTGGCCGGAGGTTTGGGTGCGCTCGGTCGGGCCGTCTGCGGCCATTTGTCGATGCGTGGCCACAGCGTCGCCGCAGTGGATCTGGCGCCGGCCCCTGACAGTTCTGAATACCCGACATTCGGCGGCGTCGACCTGGCGGACCAAGCGGCGGTCGCCACGGCTTACGCCCGCGCGAGCCAAGCGCTGGGCGGCTTGGACGGCGTGGTGAACGTAGCGGGCGGCTTCCTTTGGGAAACCGTGACGGACGGATCCATCGAGAGCTGGGACCGGATGTATGGGATGAATGTGCGCACCGCCGCCATTTCGTCCAAGGCGGCGCTTTCTCATCTGTCCGGCGGCGGCGCTATCGTCAATGTAGGCGCCGCTGCGGCTGCCGACTCGGCTATGGGCATGGCTCCCTATGCTGCATCAAAAGCCGGTGTGATGGCGCTGACGCAGGGCCTAGCGGACGAATTGCGGGACAAAGGCATACGCGTCAACGCCGTGCTCCCCACGATCATCGACACCCCGACAAATCGCAAGGACATGCCCGAAGCGGATACCGCCGCCTGGGTGAAGCCGGAGGCGGCGGCCAAGGTCATTGCTTTCCTCCTGTCCGATGAGTCCGCGTGCGTGACCGGAGTGGGGATCAAGCTTTCGCTGGCTGGCTGAGACCGGCCCGCGAAAGGGTCGTCAATCATTCTGGTTGGATTCGAGAAACAGATTGCCGGCGCGGATCAGCGCGCTGGCATCGATCGCGCGCTCCCTAACGAGCGCATCGAGCAATCGGACATCCTTGCGCAGCAAATTGGTGCCGGGAAAGAGCGCCGCCGTGCGGAAGGTCTCAATCAGTTCGACAGCGTAGCTGCGGCCGCTGGATGAAAGGAGCAGTTTCGCGAGTGCTGCGCGATCCAGTCCCAGCGATGCCCCCGCGCCGAGCGCCTGATCGGCGAGCGCGAGCTGGGCCGAAAGCAGTGTATTGTTGATCAACTTGGCATATTGTCCCGATCCCAGCGGACCCAGGTGGACGATCATTCCGGCAAAACTGTCCAGCACTGGCCGGCACCGTGCGAAAACAGCCGCCGGGCCTCCGACCATGACGCTGAGCTGTCCCGCCCGCGCGACGTCGCCCCCGCCCGACACCGGCGCGTCAATGAGCGCGACCCGATGTTCGGTTGCGCGCGCTCCCATCGCCACGCAGGTATCGGGGTGGACCGTCGAGAAAATGACAATGACGCTCTGCGGCTTGAGCCAAGGCAGCAGGGCCTCGATAACCTCGACGACGCCGGCATCATCCACCACACACAGGCCGATGATGTCGCAATGGCCAAGATCTGCGATCGTGTCCGCAACCTCGGCACCCAATGCTTCAAAAGGGAGGACAGCCTCCCGGCGCCGGGCCCATATTCTCGTCGGAAAACCTGCTTTGCATATTCTTTCAGCGATGCCGCCGCCCTGGTCGCCAATACCGACGAAGCCGACGCGCAAAGTTTGCGATCCGGTCATCCAAATGCCCCCTTCGAGCGCGACGACGGCAGTCCCACCGGCAGGCGCTTCACCCCGCCGTCGCCCCGCCGTCCGAAGCGATGCACGTCCCGTGAATGTTCGCTGCCCGATCCGACGCCAGATAAATGATCAGATCGGCGACCATATCGGGGTGTACCATTGGGCGGGTGGGCATGTAACGCTGCACAAGGTCGGGCTCGGCATCGGCAGGAAAGTCGTCCGCGCCCATGCCGGTCGACATGCCCCCGGGCGCTATCGCGTTGATCCGGATCGGCTTGTTCATGAATTCCATGGCCATCGAACGGGTCAACTGGATCAAGGCCGCCTTGGTGGCCGTATAGGGCACGGTGTAGGCCTGCCCCTTGAGCCCCGCTGTGGACGCGACATTCACGATATTCCCGTTTCGCTCAAGCAGATGCGGGATCGCAGCCTGCGAAAGCCAGAAAGGAGCGGACAGGTTCACGGCCATCAACCTGTCCCAATTGTCTTCCGCATACGTGTCGACCCGCCCCGGCAGGAGGAGCCCGGCGATGTTGCACAGGATATCGACACCCCCAAACCGGCCGACGGCAGCGTCAATCAGCTGTCGGCAGGCTGATCGCGTCGAAATATCGACGGTACAGGCGACCACGGACCGTCCGCCTTCCCGCAGCCCAGCGGCGAATTCTTCCAGCGCCGCGCCGTTTATGTCACCAAGGACAAGGTTTGCCCCCCGTGCGGCAAAGGCAAGCGCGGTTGCGCGCCCCAGGCCAGAGGCGCCGCCGGTGATCACCACCGCTTTTCCGGTGAAGTCTTCCATGTCCCCTCCTGTTATCGCTCGGCTCGAGTGGCCTGAAGCTATGTTGGTTTCCCGGATACATCTTGATCACTTGACGCTTTGTCTACAAGCCCCGAGTTGGGTGCCAGCTATGATCGGCGCGATCGCCGCAGCGCGATCTATGCGCGTGCCGAGGCCAATCTCGGGTAAACTACGCGACGTCGAATGCGACCCGGGCCGTTCGCCAAGCCGCCACCGGCGTCGACCAGCGCGAACATGACCATAGTGGCCGATTCGCGGCGCTCGAACGGCTGCGCTGCTGGCAAGCGTCCAACCGCCAAAATCAGCCTTCGCGGCCAATCGCGCCTTCGGCGGCCAGCGCGTCGATCTCGTCACGGCCGAGCCCGAGCCAGCCCTGCAGAACTTCTTCCTGCCCCGCGCCAAGAGCAGGAGCCGCCAAATCATAGGTAATCGGCGTCCGAGACAGGCGCACCGGATTGGCGATCGATCGCACGGTTCCGATTCCGGCCTGCTCCGTTTCCACGACAAGTCCCCGTGCAACCGAATGCTTGTCCGCGAAAGCCTGCCCAACCGTGTTGACAAGGCCGCTCGGCACGGATGCTTTCGCGAGTTCGGCCAACAAGTCTTCCCGCTTCCACTTGCCGATCTGCGCCTGCAGCAGATCAAACAATTCCCGCCGATTCGTGAACCGAAGCCCTGATGTCAGGAAGCGAGGATCCTCCGCAACATCCGCTATGCCCAGAATGCGACAGATGCTCGTAAACTGGTTGCCCAGGCCACCCATCAGAAGGATCAGACCATCCTGACATGCGAAAGTGTCTGACGGGCCGCCAGCCACACCGGCATTGCCATTGCGCGCCGGTTCGACTCCGGTGTGCAGGTAGGTCTGACCTACCGTCGTCAGCGCGGCAAGGCCGCAGTCGAACAGGCTGATATCGACCTGCTGACCCCGGCCCGACCGCTCGCGCTCGACAACAGCAGCAAGAATGCCGATGGCCGCATTATATCCGCCCAGTTCGTCAACCGCATAGATGCCTGTCTTCAAGGGACGGCCGTCTGCCTCTCCCGTGACCGCCATGATGCCGGTTTCGGCCTGAAATACGGGGTCGAAGCCAGGCTGGGACCGGCGCGGCCCCTCCTGTCCATAACCCGTTACCGAACAATAGATCAGACGCGGATTGATCGCGGACAGCGCCTCATAGTCGAGGCCATATTGTTTCAGCGTCCCGGGCAGATAGTTTTCAATGAGGATGTCCGCCTCGCGAGCGAGCTTCCGGATCAGTTCCTGTCCCTTTGCCGAGGCGAAATCCACCGTGAGGGAGAGCTTGTTGCGATTGCAGGCCTGGTGAAAGGTGCTCTGCGTCGGCGCCCCGGCGGCACTGCGCGTAATGATCGCTCCCATGGTGCGCGACGGATCGCCGCTACCCCTGCGCTCAACCTTGACGACGCTCGCCCCAAGGTCGCCCAGTATCTGCCCTCCGAGTGGCCCCGCCAGAACGCGCGACAGATCAAGTACCCGCAGGCCTGCCAACGCTTTGCCGGCCGAAGAATTGCTCATATCGTAAATCACCCCGCCCAAACAATCAGGCCGATGCGCTTCAGGCCCTATTGTAACCTCGGCCGATCTGGTCGCCGGCCCGCACTGATCCTGCAAAACCATGATCGGCGCCAGCGGGAAATCCGCCAACGCCGATCTGACTGAACGAGCGCGGCCTGCCGCCCTCACAAAGCTATGTCAGTCCTTCACCTCGTAGACGACCGGGGTAGCCCGTTCATCATTGGCGCGCGAGGCGAAATAGCTTTCGGGCAGCAGCTCGAAATCATCCTCACCGAAATTCAAGAGCAGGTTGACGCGGTTCTTTTCACTGGTGTTGCCAGTGCTGGCGTGCAGCGTTTCCGCCGCGTGAGCGACGCCCCAGCCGGCGGGCAGTACCGCCGCAACCTCTTCCCACTTCTCACCTTCGGGGACTTCCAACTGCGTCCGCTGACGATCATGGTCACGGTCGAAGAAGCCGGTGCTGTAGATCCGGCCCCACTTGTGAGAGCGCGGCACGTAACAGACCGGGCCACGGTTTTCCGGAACATCGTCCAGCGCGATCCAAAGATTGAACGCGCGGCCCGTCATGATCTTGTTGAGATAGTGGCGATCCTGGTGCCAGCCCACGATCGTGGCCTTGCCGTCGGCTGAAGGATATTTCTTCATGACCATCGCGGACCACACCTTCAAGCGCTTGGCGCCTGAAGCCTTGGCCGCCCACTCGGCGATCCTGGGGCTGTGCATGATCTCTGCGATCACATTGTCCGCATCCTGCGGAAACTGCGCTTCGATATAGGAAGGATGGTTAGCGACGTCCGGCCCACCCGAGTTGGTACGCGGCGCGACACCTGTTTCGTAGATCCCGTCAAGCACACGTTCGGCATGTTCTCGCACGCGCTCGATTTCCTCGGGCGACAGCAAAGGACCGGGCGTGATCGCAAAGCCATGTTCGAGATAGTCGTAACGCCCGGAAAGATCCTTTGCCTTACGGACGAGTTCCTCATGGGACGACTCGAGTGCGACACTGGCCATTCACAAACTCCTGACTTCAATTGCGGCTGACCATCCCTCAACTTGACAGTCTCGTCAAGTAATTTTGGTAGATAGGCAGATACGCGAGCTTGGGCCAACCGGCCAACCCGGCCGGATGGCTGGTACGCACCGTCAGGCCGCCAAGGCCACCGGACACGAAGAGGCCCGCTTCAATCCGAAGCGGGCCTGAACTCGTTTATTGATCGTACACACGCCGCGACTTGGGCGTTCCCGCTCAGACGTCGGGGAAAAGCAACTTACTGTTATCGACAAAGAAGCGCTGGTCATATCCAACCGGCAGCTTGTCGAGGTGCTTGCGGAATTTGCCGATGGGATCACGGCTGCCTTCCAGGTGCGGATAGTCGGTGCTGAACACCCACACGTCCTCAAGGCCGAAGCGGTCGATGATGCGCGGCAAGTCTTCGTGCCAGAAGGGCGTGACGCGAACGTTCCGCTTCAGGAACTCGCTGGGCTTCATCTCATAGGTTACGCCAACCTTCGCCATGAAGTCGGTCCAGCTGTCCATACGCTCGGCCGCCGCGCCGACCCATTCGGCGCTCAGTTCGATGATGCCAAAGCGCAGGCGTGGAAAACGCTCGAACACTTTGCCCATGACCATCGTCTGCAGGAACACCTCTGGACCCACATGCGCCACCAGCATGAAATAGGGGCTGATCGCCTCCTCGCCGCCGCCGCGCTCCGCCGGTGTGCGGCGCAGTGTTTCAGAATCGCCCCAACCGAACTCGGGGAACATGCCGTCACCGGCGTTGCGGCACGACAGAAGGCCCGACGCGCCTAGGTGCAGCGTTGCCGGCACATTGGCCTCTTCCAGCCGCGCCCAGAAAGGATCCCACATCGAATGCGCAGGCGAAACGCCCGCCGGCGGCGCGTTGCAAGGCAGCGTCACGGCCAGCGCACCGGCTTTGATTACCCGGTCAAGCTCCGCGATCGCCCATTCGACGCTGGTCATGTTGATCTGTGCCACGGCCCGCGCGCGCTTACCCGCATTGCGCGTCCAGTCGAGTGCAAAGTCGTTATAGACCCGGCATGCGCGACGCGCGGCATCGGAATCGATCCGCATTTCGGCGGAGCCTGTGTTCGGAAACGCCAACTGCGCCTTCACACCCATCATGTCGAGCGCTTCCTTGCGTTCGACCGCATCATAGGCGCCCAGCGCGCTCAGTCCCTTGGTCGACCAAAGTTCTTCGCGATTTTTGGAGCGGCTTTCCGCGAACTCCTCCGACTCAACTTGGCGCTTGTAAAAATCCTGCGCCAAGGCGCCGCCCATTTCACGCGCGAACTCCGCCAAAGCGTCGGGCTCCATATACACATGCCCATCCGCATCCAGCAGATCGCCACGAAACTTGTCAGCCACGTCGGTACTCATAACCCATCTCCAAAAGACCGATGAGCCGCAACATGCAGGAACTTGACACATGCGTCAAGCCGAGCGGGGCTTGATCGGCAAAAAAATAATGAACCGTCAATTCTGGGCCAGCTGGATGGTGAACTCGAACCCTCGCCATGGCGGTCGTTTTTGTCCGCCCTGCCCCTGCCCCTGCCCCTGGACTTTGGGCGACGGTTCCGTGCGGATGTCTCATCGCGTGCCGCAGAACGGGAAACTGCCTCGCACGTCAATCTAAGCATTCAATTGCGGTGGTGAGGGGTTCGCAAATGGCCTATGTCAAAGGGGTATGGCCGATTTGTGAAAGAACAAGAACGATGGAGAGTGAATCGATACCGGCGGGCCATTCGCTCGCCGAACAGGCCCTCACCCATGCGCGCAACTACAATCTTCGCGAGCACGGTTTCCAGGTTTCGGATGGCCCGCTTCTCACCGCCCGGGAAACCGCCTTGATCAAGCAACACGCGCAAAAGGTTTTGAACGGCGTGTATGAAACCGGCGTCCCGCCGCGCACCAATAGCGGCGGACCGGATGCCTCGGTCCACCCCGCCTATATAGAGGCACAGATGCCGCAGGATTGCGACCATGTGATCGCCAGAGCCATCAGGCACCCCGGCGTCGCGCGCTGGGCCGCGGAAATCTCAGGCGCCAAGCGCCTCAAAATCTGGAACGCGATGGTAATGCAGAAGCGACCATGCGGCGGCGACAAGACGAAAGTCGGCTGGCATCAGGACCGACGCTATGGCGAAAATATCACGCGTGGCCCCACACTGACGGTTTGGATCGCCCTTTCAGACGTGCCCTCCGAACTCGGCCCGGTACGCTACGTTCCGCGCTCTCACCTCTGGAATCGACGATTTCAGACCGGCTTCTTCGATCGTGACATTGATCGACAGGAGCGTGAATTCGATATCCCCGCCGGAGAAAAATGGCAGTCTGTCGAAGCCGTGCTTCCGGCGGGTTGGGCCGTGGCGCATGGACCCGACGTCCTGCACGGCAGCAGCGAGAATTGCGGCGACGCTCCCAGAACAAGCCTGCTGCTCAGTCTTGGCATTGACGATTTCCATGTACTGCCGACCCATTATTTCGCCGGTCGCCAAAATGATCCGCACGCCGCCCCTGTTATTTTTCCGCTTGCTGGATGACATTCGCGTGGGCCCCTCTGGCCCATGACCGCGGCTGCGCAGGCTGACCCGGCGAGCAAGCCGGTCGAGTCTGCGCGTACCGGCACAAGCGCAGGCTTGGTCAGTACTCCGCCCGCGCGCGGGCGGAGTACTGATTTCTTCAAGATGTTTCAAAAAAGGAAATCGAGCCATCGTCGCGCATGGTCGGCCCGCAAAAAATGCTTCATCCGTTCATTGACGATAACATCAAAAATAGTAGGATAGCGTCAAAGTCGATACCAAGTGTGAACGACGGGGATCTTGATCAAGGGACCCCGCAACTAGGGGAGGGTATTTGATGAATAGGCAGATATTGTCTGCCGCGAGCTCGCTCGCGGCTATGGCGTGTGCCAGCGTTGCTCAACAGGCTGTAGCCCAGACGGGTGCTTCGGGTACGTCGTCAGCCGAAAGAAGCGGCGCACCAGGCCAGGGGCTCGGCGACATCGTCGTGACAGCGCGAAGAGTAGCGGAAAATCTTCAGGATATTCCCGTCGCCATAACCGCCTATTCCGGCGAAGCGCTGATCCAGCAGAACGTCCGGTCCCTGCCGGAAGTCGCTACGCTGACGCCTGGGCTGACCATTCAAAGCGGGCAAACCAGTCCCGGCGCGATTATATTCCAGATGCGCGGCCAGGTGCAGATCGACTCGCTTGCGACACTGGATCCATCGGTCGGCACCTATGTGGACGGAGTATATTGGGCCCGCTCATACGGGATGAGCGCCGCAATGGTCGACATTGCGAATTTTCAGGCTTTGAAGGGCCCACAAGGCACCCTGTTCGGCAGGAACACGTCAGGTGGCGCCATCCTGCTTCAGACCAATGACCCCAACTTCCGCGATGGACTGTCCGGATCAATTTCCGGCACCTACGGCCGGTTCAATCAGCAGTCATTAACGGTTGTCCTGAACGCGCCGCTGATTGAAGACAAACTCGCGGTGCGTCTGGTTTATGCGGGTAACAGACGAGATGGCTATGTTACAGAGGTGAATTCCGGGCGAAAAGTTCAGGATGTCAATGACTATACGGTGCGCGCCAAGGTTCTGTTTACGCCCACCGACACTTTCCGCATCCTGCTTTCGGGCGAGAAATATCACTCCGATACCGTGAATGACGTGGGACGGCTGGATTATTTCCGCCCTTCGGGCTTGGCAGCTCTGGAAGGCGGACTTGAACGGTTGGGTGCGGCCGCGTGCTTCGCCAATCAAGTCGCATGTGTTGCTGCCGGCAACCGGTTCCTTGCCCAAGCCGTTGTGGACGGCCAACCCCGCTACAGAACCTCTCTCACGACTGTTCCTCGGTTCGACATCGCGACCGAAACTTATAGTGCGACAGGTACAGTGGATACGTCCTTTGGAGAGATAAGGGCGATTGGTGCCTATCGCAAGCTGCGGTCAACCTCGTTCGATACTGAGAATGACGGTTCTCCCCTGCGCTTGCTCGATGGGGATGGGCTCGAGGCTTCCCAGAATATCAAACAATGGTCGATGGAGGTGACCGCGACGGGCAAGGCTCTCAATGATCGCTTGGACTTCGCCATCGGGGGGCTGTGGTTCCATGAATTTGGCGTCGATGGAACGCCCTCGAGTAGCGTCACGGAATTGGGCAAAACGGGCACCGGTGGCATCCGGGCGATCACGTTCAGTAACGGCCGGGTCGATACGAAGTCTTGGGGTATATATTCGCAGGCCACCTACCATCTGGACGACAAGTTCTCCCTGACAGGCGGTCTGCGCTACTCTCAGGACAAAAAGGGGCTGGATTCCAGCAATGCTACCGTTCTTGGCAATACTCTGAATGATCCCAATGCTATATTCATCTGCGCGATCGGACCTGTATGTCCCCAAAATCGTTCAGCGACGTTCAAGGCGTGGTCGTACACAGCTTCCATCGACTACAAGCCCAATGATGACCTCCTGCTCTATTTGAAGACTGCAAAGGGTTTCCGCGCAGGCGGTCAGGCTCTGCGCGCCGTCGCTGTTATCCCCGCGTCGCTGCGGCCGTTCAAACCGGAGATTGTATACAGCTATGAGGTGGGGCTGAAGGCGGACCTCTTTGATCGTCGCGTGCGCACAAATCTCGCTGCGTTTTATACGAAGACGAAAGATTTGCAGCGCAACACCACCATTTTCGATCCAGTGTCGCGGCAGACATCGACACTGACGGAAAACGCCGCCAGCGCCAATACGTGGGGCTTCGAATTCGACGGCAGCGTCCTTCTGGGTGCCGGCTTTCGACTTGACGGCACCGCCGCCTATACCCGACCAAAATATAAGAAGTTTATCGACGCAAACGGTTTCGACCGGAGTAATGAACCGTTCAATCTGACCCCGCGATGGACTGCGTCCTTGTCACCGATTTGGGAGGGGGAAGCGAGCTTCGGCAAGATCAACGCCCGTGCGGACTTCGCCTACCAATCTCGTCAAGACCTTTACGTTTATGCCTCTTATACTGATGCGAACGGCGTACTGCGCGATGCCAGCAATGGCCTCGTCTTGACCCAGCAAGATGCTGATGGGTTCAGGCGGGCCAACACTGGCGTGAGGCGTGTTCTCGTTAATGCCCGCGTTGGGGTCACGTTGTTGGACGGCACATTGGACATCGCGCTTTGGGGCAAAAACCTCACTAATTTGAGGGATAGCTTGAACGCTTTGGTCATCCCGCAACTCGACTTCGGGCGCATCATCCTTCGAGAGCCGCGCACTTACGGTATCACGGCAACGGCCAAGTTCTGACATTCGCCGTTAATGCAATATCTTATGCCCCGCAGCATCTGGTGCGGGGCATTTTTTCTACTCTCGCAGATTGCGCAGCAGGCCATCAGGGCTGGTAGCGTGATTCCCTGCCCTCGCCAGTGGCGAAGTGACCCGGGGCTGGTGGCACGAGGAGCCATGGCTCGACGATGTACAGCGGCTGCCCGCGCTTAGCGGCTCTTCGGAAGCCCCAGGAAGATTTCGGCGATCTGCGAACGCTGCACCTCGCTCGTGCCGCCATAGATCGTTGCCACCTGAATTTGCCGATGCATATGTTCGACCGTGGCCAGCGGAGAGGGCGCGCCTTCCAGCGTATGCGGTGCGGCCAGATCCATCAGGTCAGCATAAACAGGCTGGCTGCGATCGCCGTAGAAATGCTTCGCCATGTTGCCATAGGCGGTGCGGCCGGCGTCGGGATGCGCTTCGCCATACCAGGCGCCGCGCATGGACAAGAGATCGCCCACCTGGGCGACGATGGCGCCGCGAGCGATCCGCTTGCGTGTGTCGCGATCGTCGAACGGCACATGTCCGTCGGCATCGGGCTTTTTCGCCCATTCGACCAGGCATGGCAGGATACGACGATCGCCGGGACCGTATACGCCCGCCTGCTCCAATTTGAGCGCCGCGCCCATCACCTTTGCGCCTTCGTTGACGGGGCCGATCCGCCAACTATCCGGCACGGCGACGTCGGTATAGAAAGTTGTGTTCGTGCGCTCGTCCATCACTGTGTGGATGGGATAGACCTCGACGCCCGGATCGTTCATCGGCAACAGGAACAGCGTCAGGCCCTTATGCTTGCTGCTCCCCGGCTCGGTGCGCGTCAGCATCAGCGCATAATCTGCCATATTTGCGCCGGTCGTGAACATCTTCTGGCCGTTGATGATCCAGACCTGACGTTCCTCGTCCCACACGGCCTTGGTTTGCGCGGCGAAGATGTCGGAGCCACCGCTGGGCTCCGAATAGCCCATGCAACACGCTGCCTCGCCAGCTGCGATCCTGGTCAACGCCTCCGACCTCAATTCGTCGGTGCCAAAGTGCATCACCATCTGCCCGACCATCGAGATCACGATCTGCGCATGCGGCGCGACGCCCAGCTTCTCCCAGGTGCGCAGCGCGGCGAGGGCCGCGACCGGACCGACGCCCCGGCCGCCCCATTCCTTCGGCCAGTCGGGGAATAGCAGCCCTTCCCTGGCCAGCGCCGTGGCGATCTCCAGATCATGCCCGTCATAGGAATCGTGCATTTTGGCCTGGCGCTCGGGCGTCATGAGATCCTGCAGGAGCGCTTCGGTATCCCGGGCAACCGTCTCGGCTTCCTCGCCCAGACTGAAGTCGAGGCCGACATCGCCCGCGTCCACCAGCGGCGCGGAACCACCGAGCCACAGTCTCTCGGATACGCGGGCCAGTTCGTCGCCCGGGTCGCCAAGCATCAACGCCCGCGCCTTGGTCCGACGGAAAAAAAGCTGCGCGTCATGTTCAAGCGACAGACCATAACCGCCAAAGGTGTGCAGGGCCGTCCGTGTCGTTTGATCGGCCGTCGTCGCAGCCCAGGAAAAAGCCATGCTGACGGCGGCGGGTGCTTCGACGTCGGCTTGCGAGGCCGACCATGCGGCCCACCAGGCAAGCAACCGCGAGCCTTCCACATCGACGGCGCGATCGGCGAGCGGCAGTGCGATGGCCTGGAAACTTCCGATCGGCCGGCCGAACGCATGACGCTCCTTGGCATAGTCTGCCGCCAGATCGAGGCTGGCGGCTGCCATGCCAGTGAGTTCGGCTGCGACGAGCAGCTTCCACTCCTCGATCGCGGCCGCGTGCGCGGCGCGCGCTTCCTCGCCAGTGGCGAGCAGCGTCACCAGCTTCGCCTTGGTCGCGTTGAACCGGGCGAAGCGATAGCCGCCATGGTCATGCTCAAGCGGGGTCAGGCCACCTTCGAACAAGGCGAGTCGGTCGCCGTCGAGCGCCACCACCATGTCGGCATCGGCGCCAAAATGAACAAACTGGTCGGGCCTACGGCTGGCATCGAACAGGGCGAACGTGGCGACTGCGGCGCCCGAGGCAATCCTCTCGAAGCTGGCAGCCGCCTCCGCCGCGTCCGACATGCCAATCAGGCGTGTTGCGATCAGCGTCTCAGTCAGCGGCAGGCTCACTACCGCACGGCCGGCCTGTTCGTTCAGCAGCATCGCATCGAGAACGCTAAGCGGTCCCATCTCCGATCGCGCCGACCGCATCGCGAGCACGCCCATCTCGGCCAGCGCCTTCAGCAATTCCCTGTCGAGGCCCGGAGCGAAGCGTTCACGTGCGCGCGTGCTTCCTCCCATTTCGGTGAATAGGCGGCTGAAGGAGGAAACCAGCAGTTCCTGTTCGTCGGTCAGATTCAGCTTCACGCCAGGCTCCCGCATTGAAAAATCGGTATGGCCATCGCGCGACCTGACAGTTCCGTCAAGTCTTTAGTCGCGATCGCGCCTGTCTTCGACGCGGCCGCCCACCGGCCTGGCTGGCAGGGTGACGACACTGTGCAGGCATTCTTCAGTGCCGCCATTATACCAATAATGCAGGATCCCGCGATCGACGAGCAGGTCGCCCGGCGACAAGGTGACTTCGCCGGTCTCAACGCCGAATATGAGCTCGCCCGAGATCATGGTGATATAGTCGATCGTGTCGGTCGCGTGCATCTCCGACCGGCTGCCGGGCGGGGTGCGCACAAGGAAGAAGCAACTGGCCCGCGAATGAATAAGGTCCATGTCGAGGGTCAGTTCCGCGTCCGGCACTGCCTCATTGTCGGCGGGCGCCTCCGCCGTGGTCCATGCGAGCGGCCCCCATGATTCGGCCGTCGAGTGGGCATCGCCGATCTTGTCGTCTTGAACGATGGTGCTCCTTCCTGCGGCGTTGAGCTCGGATATGTAGCAACGCGGCATCTGTTCACTCCATCTGGAAGCATTATTCTCGGACGAGCAGGAAGCACCCCGCGAGCGGGCCGCCGGCGGTGGTCAGCGCCGCGACCCTGGGATTGCCTTTCACCTGACGCGCATCGCCGCGGCCCCATAGCTGGACGCAGGCTTCGTGGACCTGGCCATAGGCATGCATGCGACCGGCCGACAACGCACCACCATTGGTGTTGATCGGCAAATCTCCCTCAAGCGCGATACGACTGCCATCGCCGATGAAATCCTTCGCTTCATAGCGGTTGCAAAAGCCCAAATTCTCGATCCAGTTGATCGTATGATAGGTGAACCCGTCATAGAGTTCCGCGACATCCACATCTTTGGGACGCAGGTCCGTCCTGTTCCACATCATTTCGGCGACCTTGGGCTGCGCTTGCGTGTCGAGCGCCTCCAGTTGCGTCCAACTGTTGCGGTAGCGCATGCTGGTCCCCACCGCTTCTATGCGGATCAATGGGTTGGGCATGTCGCGGGCTGCATCAACATGGCTGACGATGATTGCGGCCGACCCGTCCACCGGCACGTCGCAGTCGAACAGGCGCAGCGGGCTCGTGAGCCGGGGCGATGCGAGATAATCGTCCATCGTCATCGGCGTTCGATAGACGGCAGCCGGGTTGAGCGAGGCGTTCCGGCGCCCGTTCAGCGCGATCCTCCCTACGCTCTCGTCGCTGATGCCCGACTTGTGCTTGTACAGGTTGAAGAAGAGCGATTGCTGCAAGCTCGCCGAATAGACGTGATAGGGCGCGTACCAGTTGAACGGGCCATAGACACGCTGGCCGGGCTTGAAGAGCGCGTTCGCAAATGACGTCTTGCGCGCGGTCGCTTCATACACCGTCCTGAATACCAGCACATGGCGGCAATAGCCTGCGGCGATCGCGCCGATCGCGTTGAAGATGGCGCCGAACTGCCCGGCGGTTTCAGAACAGTTGGAATACCAGCCGACCTGCAGGCGCAAGGCATCCTGCACGGCCGGAGCGCCAACATCGGCGATTCCCGCTCCGTTCGCGGCGTCTCCGGGCCAGGTTGCCAGACCGTCGATGTCGGCGCGGGTCAGCCCGGCGTCAGCGATCGCCTCAAGTGCGGCGTCGATGGTGAGCGCGAGCGCCGACTTGTCCGACCCCCGGCTGATCTTCGACTGACCGATGCCGGTTATGGCGGTTTTCTTTTCCCAGTAATCGGTCATGACTTGGCCCTTACCGGTGCAAACAACGGCACCCACATATCTTCATTCTGTTCGAACTTGACCTGGACGGGCATGTCGAAATCCACGTCATCGGGATCGCAATCGACAATATTCGTGGCCAGCCTGACGTCATCCTGCTCGTCGATCGCGACGAGCGCGATGACATAGCGGTCCGGAAGCCCGGGCACCCACTGCCGGTAATTGACGCTGAAGGTGACGACACGGCCGCGGCCGGAGACCGCCTCATAGGCTGTGTCGCGACTCTCGCACGCAGGACAGAAGCTCGTGGGCGGGTGAATATACTGACTGCACCGCTGGCATCGTTGGATTAGCAGTTGACCATGCTCGCCGCCCGTCCAGTAAGGCCGGTTGTCGAAATCGAGCGCGGGAAGCGACCGGGGGACCGTCATCTTGCAAAGCTCCTAGGGGGAGAGCCATCGATCCGGCGGCGCGAGGGCATTCGAGTGTCTGGGCGCCGCCGCGCTGGTGGACGATGCCTAAGTCTCTGCCTTGCTGCTCATCTTCGTCTCTCCTGAAATTGGCTGTTTATCAGAAAAGGAATTGCATGAGGCCGGCATTTGCGCAACCCTTGCACGCCGACGCAGCGTCTACCGCCCCGATCGGGCGCCTTTGATCACGGGCGATCACACGCCTGGCCGCCATTTCCGCAATTTTCCAAGTAGCCGGAGAGCATCATGCCGACCTTGTTCGATCCCATCCAACTTGGCGACATCAGGGCCGCCAACCGTATCATCATGTCTCCGCTGACGCGGGGGCGTGCGACTCGCGACCATGTGCCGGTCCCGATCATGGCTGACTATTATCGCCAGCGTGCCAGCGCGGGCCTCATCATCAGCGAGGCGATTGGCATATCGCGACAGGGGATGAGCTGGCCATATGCCCCGGGCATCTGGACCAGCGAACAGGTCGAGGGTTGGCGGCGCGTCACGGATGCGGTGCATCAGGCGGGCGGACATATTGTCGCGCAACTCTGGCATCAGGGGCGGGTGGCTCACCCGAGCGTAACCGGTCAGCAGCCTGTCTCCGCCAGCGCCACCCGCGCGCCGGGGCTGGCCCACACGTATGACGGCAAACAGGAATATCAGGAAGCGCGCGCGCTGACCCGCGAGGAAATTCACCAGATCAAGGACGATTATGTCATGGCGGCCCAGCATGCCTTGTCCGCTGGCTTCGATGGCGTACAGATCCATGCCGCCAACGGCTACCTGATCGACCAGTTCTTGCGCGACAGCAGCAACCATCGCGGTGATGACTATGGCGGCCGCCCTGAAAATCGGGTGCGGCTGTTGCGAGAGGTGACTGAGGCCGTAGCAGGCAATATCGGCGCTGGCCGAACTTCCGTGCGGCTGTCACCCAACGGAGAAACACAGGGCGTCGACGACAGCGATCCGGCGTCGCTGTTTGGACAGGCGGTGCAGGCGCTCGACGCGATCGGCCTCGCCTTCCTGGAGTTGCGAGAGCAAAAGCCCTACGGAACCTTCGGCCAAACCGATGTGCCGCGCCTGTCGCCAAAGTTGCGCCCGCTGTTCCGGGGACCGCTTGTCCTCAACAATGACTATGACGCGGCGCTGGCTCGGCAGGATATCGAGGATGGCCTGGCCGATGCCATCAGCTTCGGTCGGGCTTTCCTCGCCAACCCGGACCTGGTCGAGCGCCTGCGCACGGACGCGCCCCTCAACGAACCGCTAGTGGCCCATTATTACTCGCGGGGAACGGAAGGATATCTCGACTATCCGGTCCTGGAGACAAGTGACCGATAAGCGTCCGCCGATGCCGGCTCGATCGGCCGCTAGCCCGTGGCCTATGCCATCGCCGCCAAGCAAGCCATCGGCGAACTGCGCGCTGGTTTTCAGCCGTCGCAGTCGATCGGGCGCCGGCCCACCACGGCCAGATCATAGCCGTCAAGGGCGATCAGGCTGTTGCTGCTGTTGCTGAGCAGGACCATGTCATGCACACCCAGTTCCGAGAGAATCTGCGCGCCAACGCCATAATCGCGCAGATCGTCCATGCCGGCCCCGCTGTTTCTTTGGACCATGTCCAGCATGCGGCTGAGCACATCGGGTCCGTCCTTGCGCAACGCGACGATGATGCCGCTCCCTTCCTGCGCGATGATCTCCATGCACTTGGCCAGAGTGCTCCCGCGCGGCCCCTCCCGACCGAACATGTCCGTCAAGGGCGCAATCTGATGCATGCGCACCAGCGTCGGCTTTTCCGGATCGACACGCCCCTTCTGCAGCACGATCTGTTCGGAGCCGGTCGCGCGATTGTAAAAGCTGATCGCGCGCCAGTCGCCGCCCCACTGACTTGTGAATGTGGTTTCGGTGCGACGTTCAACCAGATGGTCGTGCCGGCGGCGGTAAGCGATGAGGTCGCGGATCGTACCGATCTTCAAGCCATGGCGGCGGGCGAAGGGGATCAGATGGTCCAGCCGCGCCATCGTGCCGTCGTCGTTCATGATCTCGCAGATGACGCCGGCGGGACTGAGACCGGCCAGGCGGGCGACGTCAACAGCCGCCTCGGTATGGCCAGTGCGCACCAGCACGCCGCCGTCTCGCGCTACAAGGGGGAAGACGTGGCCGGGCGTTACGATATCCTGCTTTCCCTTAGACCCGTCGATCGCCACCGAAATGGTCCTGGCGCGGTCGGCGGCGGAAATGCCGGTCGTGACGCCTTCGCGTGCTTCGATCGACACTGTAAACGCGGTTTCGTGACGCGTGCCGTTCTGACGGCTCATAAGGTCAAGGCCGAGCGCTTCGACACGACCGCGGGTCAGCGCCAGGCAGATCAGGCCGCGGCCATGAGTGGCCATGAAATTGATCGCGTCCGGCGTCGCCATCTGCGCGGGGATGACCAGGTCGCCCTCATTCTCCCGGTCCTCGTCATCGACCAGGATGAACATGCGGCCGTTGCGGGCCTCGTTGATGACCTCTTCGGGTGAAGCGAGCGCCGTACCGCCTTCCCGCTTGAGCAGATAGGCCTCCAGCTTGCCCAGGGTTTCGGCGGTCGGATTCCAATCGCTCTCCCCCAGGCGAGCTAGGCTATTGGCGTGGAGACCGGCCGCGCGGGCGAGTCCGGAACGGGTAATACCGCCTTCATAAACCAGCGCACGAAGCGAATTGATCAGTGCGGACGACATGGCATGCTCCAAAAAAAACAAGGATTAGGATTTCACACTGAAATGGGGAAAATGGTAAGCAAATAATGATGACGATGCGATTGGGGGGCCACCGAGCAAAGGGATTTTACCACCGTCGCGGCTGCTGCACCTTGTGGAGCCTGCCGCCAACCCATCCTCCAATCTGCAGACCGCCGCATGCGCCTTCCCATCCGGTTTCTGACGATAATGTCAACTGAGATATTTGACACGATGGACGCCATTGATAAGGTCGCGCGCCTCAAGGGAGAGAATTGGTGAGTGACGATCCGCCTACATTGGAAACTGTGACTTTCGCCTTTCCTGTGGAGTGGGGCAAATGTCGCGAACTGGCCTTGGCCTTGCTCGATCCTGACCCTGCCACGGCTTTCTCCGCCGTTCCGGGCGTCGTCGCTCCCGTGCTGCCGGCTCCCGTCATCCTGCCGGTGTGCAGTTTTCGCTATGGGCCGCAAAACGCCCCACCTATCGTGACGATGGCCAACAAGGGGTTGGTTGATCGCAGCCGGTTGTTGCAGGGCGGGCTTGAATTCGAATTTCACCGGCCCATCCGGTCTGGCGAAACCCTGACTGCTACCGAGAGGCTCGCCCGGACCTACGATAAGACGACATCGAAGGGCGTGCTGCGCTTCTTCGAGCTGGAAGCGGCCTTCCACACGCCCGAAGGCGAATTGGTCTGCACCGTCACCACCACCAACATAGAACGGAGGCCGGGCGAAGATGGCTGAAACAAGCTTGAGCATGCCCAAACTGAACGTCGCGGACCTCCATGCCGGTTCGGCGATGCCGGAACGACGTGCGGGTCCGATCACGCAAGAGCATCTCATCCGCTACGCCGGGGCGTCGGGTGACTTCAACCCCTTTCATTATGACGCGGAGATGGTTCGCTCACGCGGCTTCAAGGGGGTTTTCGCGCAGGGCCTGTTGACCGCCGGCATTCTCGGCCAGACCCTTGCGGCGTGGGCGGGGCAGGATCTGATCCGCAAGCTTGGGGTTCGCTTCGCCGAACCTGTATGGCTGGGTGACGAACTCGTCTTCCGCGCGGTGGTAACGCACAGCTACATGAGCGAAGCCGGCAACGCGCGCGCCGACCTTGACTGCACGGTTTCGTCAGGCGACGGACGGCAGGTTCTCAGGGGATCGGCTATTTTAGGAAAGGCTGACTGAGGGCTTCGCCACCGCCCCCTTGGGCCGGGAGCAAGCTACTCCTTGCCTACAAGCCGTGGAAGGCGGCTGGTGGCCGCCTTCCATGCCGTCAGGCGTTAAACCGGCTGCCTTCGGCCGCGAGCTTTTCAAGTAGCGGCGACACGGTCACGCCGGGCATCGCACGCAGCGATTCGACCACCGTCGACAGCCCGACCTGATCGGCGTAGAACATGGGCCCGCCCTTATAGGCGGGCCAGCCATAGCCATAGACCCAGACGACATCGATGTCGGATGCGCGGCAGGCAATGCCTTCCTCCAGGATATTCGCGCCTTCGTTGATCATCGGGAACAGCAGCCGCTCGATGATCTCCGGCGTGCTCAGCGTCTTGCTGCCCGACGTCACGCCGGTCGCTTGCGTGATAATTTCAAGCGTCGCTGGGTCAGGCTTGCCATGACGCCCTTCGGAATAGTCATAATATCCCTTGCCGTTCTTCTGCCCTCTCCGGTCGGCCGCGACGAGCGCCGTCCGCACGACATCGCTGTCGGTCTTCACGACGTCCAGCCCGGCCATGTCCAGCATCTGGAACTGGCCCATGGGGAAACCATAATCGACCAGCGCCTCATCGATGTCCCAGGGCGTGACGCCTTCGGCCAGCAGGGCATTGGTCTGGTCGCGCCGGATCGCGAGCATGCGGTTGCCGATGAAGCCATAGCATACGCCGGACACCACCGCGATCTTGCCCAGCTTCTTCGCCAGACTCATCGCGCTTGCCAGCGTGGCACCGTCGGTCTTCGCCCCACGCACGACTTCGAGCAGGCGCATGACATGCGCCGGCGAGAAAAAGTGCAGGCCCACCACGCGCTCGGGATGCGTCGCGGCCGTGGCGATCTCGTCTATGTCGAGCGTGCTGGTGTTGGAAGCGAGGATGGCGTCGGGCCGGACGACCTGGCTCAGCCGGGCGAACAGATCCTTCTTGACATCCATATCCTCAAACACCGCTTCGACGACCAGATCGGCATCGGCGAGCGCGGCCAGATCGAGCGTGGTGGACAGGGCGGCGATGCGCGCATCCGCCTTCTCCTGCGTCAGCTTGCCCCGCGCCGCGCGCGAGGTGAAAATGCCTGTGGTGGTCGCGGCCCCGCGGTCCAGTGCCGCCTGGCTCGTTTCGGCCATGGTCACCGGAAAACCCGCGTCGAGAAAGGCGGTGGCGATACCGCTCCCCATAGTGCCACCGCCGATGACGGCGACCTTGGCGACCGGCTTGAGCGCCAGATCCTTGGGCAGTCCAGGGATCTTGGCAGCCTCGCGCTCGGCCGTGAACATGTGGCGAAGCGCAAGCGACTGCGTGCTCGACAGCAACGGCAGGAATTCCTCGCGCTCCACCGCAATGCCGGCTTCGAAGGGGCCTTTTACCGCTGCCTCCACGCAGCGATAAATCGCCCGCGAGGCTTCCAGCTTGAGCGAGCCGGCCCATTGTCCGCCCAGCCGCTCCATAAGACCCGGGTCAGCGCGATCGGCTTCGATCTTGTCTTCCCGGTCGCGAATACGCTGCGGGGTCTTGCCCTGCGCCGCCAATTCGCGCGCGAAGGCAATGGCGTCCGCGCGAAGCGACTCCTCGCTGGCCGACAGACGGTCGACCAGGCCGATTTTCAGCGCTTCCTGCGCCGACACCTGCCGTCCCGTCAGCAAGAGGTCCAGCGCATGCGCCGCCCCTACGATGCGCGGCAGCCGCTGGGTTCCGCCACCGCCGGGCAGCAGGCCAAGCTTGACTTCGGGCAGACCCATGCGGGTGCCGGGCGTGGCGATCCGGTAATTAAGCGTCAGCGCCGTTTCAAGCCCCCCGCCCAGCGGCGTTCCGTGCATTGCAGCGATGGTCGGCTTCGACGAATTTTCCACGGTATCCTGCAATTCGAAGAAATCGATCTTCGGCACGACCTTGCCCAGCGACTTCAGGTCAGCGCCCGCGATGAAGGTCCGTCCTGCGCAGATCAGCACGATGCACTTAGCGTCCGGCTCGGCCAGCGCGCTCATCATTGCATCGTAGAGCCCCTCCATCAGCGTGGGCCCCATCGCATTGACCGGCGGGAAGTCGAGCGTGATGACCGCGATGCCGTCCTCAACGGTCAGATCAATTCCTTCACTGATGGCAGTCATTCACAATCTCCTCTCCCGGTGATCGACCGATGGCTACGTGCCAATTCAAATGGCGCGGCCGTCTTCGCGGCGTTTCTTGTCGATGCCGCAGGGGGAGGCAAGGCCAAAAGTTCAAAAACCGTCAATTATGAGGCTTGCCCTGGTCGATCCTCGCCTTGAGCGCACGGATTATCCTGCCATGACATCGATATGGCGCAGAAGGGAGAGGGCTTCCGGATCGCCGTTCATCGGCCGGTTCACGCGACGAGCCACCTCCCATCGCCCATCGCGGCGAACCAGGTCCCAACGGTTGGCGGAGACGCGCCATGCGAAAAAGTCGCCTTTGCCGTCATGGCAGAACACGCAGGAATAATTGAGGGCGACCGCCTCGTTCCCGCTCACCGTCACAACAGGCGCGCCCATGACGTGGCAGATGCCCTGCGCGGCCTGCTGGAAATGCTGCTCTCCGCATAGCTCGGACAACTGATCCCGCCCGGCGAAGAAACGCATGCCGCCCACGTCATATGTACCGTCCTGCGTCCAGAGTTCCGCCACCTTCCAGGCGCGGTCCGGCGTTGTCGCGGTATCGACGCGCGGCCCGTAGCCAAGGATCAGTTGCTGGATCGCCGTCTGATCGCGCAGGCTCTGGACTTCCTGTTCCAGCGCGGCCAACCTGTCCTCGATCGACGGCATAAGCGCGTCTCCTGTCGTTAATTTCAGGGCCGATCTGGCCAGCCCCATCGGCCATTGCCTAATTTCGTGCCGGCCGATGCCGGTCGAGAAAATCGAAGACCGCATCGTTGAAAGCGTCGTTGCGATCACCCGCTATCATATGATCGGCGCCCTCAACGTTCACATATTCCGCATGCGGTACGAGAGCGCGAAACTCCTCCACACTCTCATCGCTGACGACCTTGCTGATCGCGCCTCTGACGAGCAGGGTGGGGATAGTCAGGTTCCGAGCCAAACCATCTAATTGGGCGCGCTGCACGTCGGGATCTACTCTGGATCCCATGTTCATCATCGCGGGATCCCAGTGCCAGCGATAGCGGCCATCTTCTCCCAGCCGCAGGTTCTTCTTAAGGCCATCGGTATTGGCCGGCCGCTGACGATGGGGCAGATAGGCGCTCACCGCATCGGCGGCTTCGTCGACCGTGGCGAAACCGTCAGGTGCAGAGGACATGAACGCCTGAATCTGTGAGGCGCCCTCCATTTCGATGCGCGGTGCGACGTCGACCAGCACCAGAGCGCGGACCATCGACGGCCCGTCCCCGCCGGCAAGCATCAGCCCGGTAAGCCCGCCCAACGAAGCTCCGACAATGGCGACTGGCGGGCCGATTTGCATCGCCAGCGCGCGCGCGTCGGCGACATAGTCGTCAAGCTGATAGCCATCCCGTGCCCAATCGCTTTCGCCATGGCCGCGCAAATCGATCGATATGGCTCGGTATCCCTGTTCGACCGCACGCTCGGTTGCCCCTTTCCAACTGTGTCGGGTCTGGCCCCCTCCATGCATGAACAGGATTGCCGGCGCGTTGGCAGGGCCATCCACATCGGCCGCGATGTTCAGGCCTGCGCCCGCGTATCGCACTGTCTTCAACCTATATCTCCCTAGCCGTTTCTGTATTGGACTGCCCGTCCGCAGGCTCACACAGTGGGTCGCATTTCCAGCGCCGCCCGATATTCAGCCGCCAGCCGCGCCACCAGCTCCCGCGCCGGCAACACGTCATCGATGCCCGCGACACCCTGTCCGGCCGACCAGATTTCCTTCCAGGGTTTGACCGGCGCGCCATTGGGCGCAGTCTCCATCCGAGGATGCCGCAGCTCCAGCTTTCGGGGGTCGAAACCATGGCGGCTGAGCGATTCGTTAAGGAAGGCGGCGGGCGTGCCGCTGATCGCCGACGTCACGGTAATATCGGCCGCGCCGGACACCACCATCATTTCGCGTTGTCCCGGCTCCACATTGGCTTCGTCCGTCGCAAGGAAGCGAGTCCCCATATAGGCGAAGTCGGCGCCCGCGACGATCGCGGCGGCGGCATCGCGCCCGGTGGAGAGCGCGCCGGCGAGGATCAGGGCTCCGTCATATCGCTTGCGGGCGTCGGCCAGGAAGGCGAAGGGGTTGAGCATTCCGGTGTGACCGCCCGCCCCGCTCGTCAGAAGGATGATGCCGTCTACGCCCGCATCCGCCGCGATTTCGACGTGGCGTGGCAAGGCCGCATCATGCAGCACGATGCCGCCATATCCGTGCACCGCCTTCACAACGTCACGATCCGCGCCGAAGGACGTTATGACCAGAGGTACGCGCCGACGAATTGTGACCGCCAGGTCTTCGGCCAGTCGCGGGTTCACCTTCCCGACGATAAGGTTTACGCCATAAGTCGCGTCGTCCGGGCCCAGTGCGTGCTCAATCTGCGTGAGCCACTGGTCATATTCGTCCACGCCCCGCGCGTTCAAGGCCGGGAAGGTGCCAATCGCACCCGCACGACAGGTCGCGATAACGAGTTCAGGAACCGACGCAATCAGCATTGGTGCGGCGATGATCGGCACCCTGAGATTGGCCGTGAGAGCGGCGGGCCTTGGCACAGTCTGAACTCTCCTTTGAACGCGGTTGCCCCGCAATATTGTCTGTATCGGGAGAAGTGACATAGTTGTCGCGGCGATGACGGCCTGAATATGCACGTACCTGCCCGATCCTTGTGGATCAAGCCGGACATACCATCGCCCGATGGATGACAGCGCTCTCAGGAACAGCCCGATCTCGGGCAATGCCATCTTTCACTCCGGCAGCCATAAGCCGATGTTGCATGTTGATTCAAATCCCCAAGCAGGTCACATGGTCGCCATGGCGAATGTGCAACGCGAAGACGACCAGGGCGTCGCTATCCTGACGCTCAACCGCCCGAAGGCGCTCAACGCCCTCGACACCCCTATGCTCGCCGAACTGGATGCGCATATCGACGCGATAGCAGCCGATGACAGTCGCGCTTTCGTGCTGACCGGGGCAGGCCGTGCTTTCTGTGTGGGGTCGGACCTTAAGGAGAGCATCAGCGATCCCTCCGCCCGGATCGCTCACATGCACGCCCTGATTCGGCGATTGCACGATTTCCCTAAGATCAGCGTCGCGGCCATTTCCGGCTACGCTCTGGGCGGCGGTCTCGAATTGGCGCTGGGCTGCACTTTCCGCATCGCGCACCCCGATGCGCGATTTGGCCTTCCCGAAGTCAAGCTAGGGCTGATCCCCGCCTATGGCGCCACGCAGTTAGTTCCTCGCCTGGTGGGGGAAAGGCGCGCGCTGGACCTGATGCTGAGCGGCGATCCGATCGATGCGGCGACCGCCTTGGCCTGGGGCATGATCGACCGCGCCGAGGAGGATGTCGTGGGCGCCGCAACGCGATTCGCGCGAGCGCGGACCGGCAACAAACCCGTGGCTGAAGCTGCAATTCGCGCCGCCGTCCTCGCCAGTCGCCTGCCGCTGGAAGAGGGGCTGGCCATAGAGCGGGGCCTGGCGATCGAGACGGCGAGCAGCCCGGACGCTAAAACAGGCATCGCCGCGTTCGCGTCACGATAGAGGTGCCTTATTTTGCCGGGCAAGCTTTTCGGAGCTTGATGGCGCCTCCCCTCCCGTTCATGGGTGGGCCTCACACAAAAGCCGCAGCTGGCATGGAGAGGCAGATGAACGAATTGAGATTCGATGGACAGGTCGCGATCGTGACCGGCGCGGGCGGCCAGGCGCCGAGCCTTGGCCGCACGCACGCGCTGTTTCTGGCGTCGCGAGGCGCGAAAGTCGTCGTGAACGACCTCGGCACGGGTCCGGATGGGCGCGGCATTATTCGGGCCAATGCAGAAAGCGTCGTGGATGAGATCAGGCAAGCGGGTGGCGAAGCCGTAGCGGACATGAACAGTGTTGCCAGCCCGGAAGGTGCCGCCGCGATCGTCAAGACAGCGACCGACGCCTTCGGGGCGATCCACATCCTCGTCAACAATGCCGGCGTCGCGCATCTGGCGAAGTTCGACGAATTGTCGGACAATGACATCAGGAAGATGACAGACGTGCACCTCATGGGACCGATCTGGATGTGCCGGGCGGTCTGGCCTCACATGAAACAGCAGGGCTATGGCCGGATCGTCAACGTCGGGTCGGCGGCGATGTTCGGGATCGCCAATTCTGCCATCTACGGCGCGGCCAAGGCGGGCGCCTATTCGCTCTCGAAGGGATTGTCGGTGGAGGGCGAAAGCTGCGGCATCAAGATCAATACCCTATTGCCTCGCGCCGGAACGGTCGCGATCACCCATCTTCAGGAAGCGTCCGAAAGGACCGATGCGATCATGCAGCAGCCGGCCGAACTGGTCGCCCCGATCGTGGCATTGCTTGCCCACCGGGACTGCCCGTGCTCCGGAAAGGGAATAGAAGCGGGCGGCGGCCGCGCGTGGGAAGTCGCCTATGCGGTGACGCGCGGCTACCAGCGGGACGACCTCGATCTCGAGGCGCTCGCGACGCACTGGGACGATGTCGTCGATCGCACCAATCTGGAAATTATGCCGGACATGTTCCCTGAAGCGCCGATGACGCTCAAGCCCTATGTACCGGGCTGACGATCGGTCCAGCTAAGCCGATCATCAACGCCGCCGAGCAGATTGGCGCCTCCCGGAATGATCATTCGTGATCCTGCCGGGAGGCTCGCCGGGAATTACGCCTGATTGGCCGCGGAGGCGCGACGCGGGAGCGACCCCCGGCTCAGCGGGGCGATGGTGGCGAGCCCGCCTGGGCGGGCAGACGGAAAATGCCTTCCTGGCTGATGGTGGCGACCATGCGTCCATCGCGTGCGAAGACATTGGCATGGCCCAGGCCCCGCCCTCCTCCGGCCCAATCGCTATGGGCGACGAACAGCATCCATTCGTCAGCGCGAAATGAATCGTGGAACCAGACGGCATGGTCCAGGCTCGCCTCCATGACTTCTCCCCTGATAGGGCAAAGGCCGTGCCGCCGGTCCACCGGGCGAAACGGCGCAAGATCGCTGGCGAAGGCAAGCAAGACCTGATGCAGCCCGGACCCTGCCTCCAGCGGAGCGGGAAAGCGCGCCCAGACCATGAAATTGTCCTTGCGCGCCTTCGCGCAGTCGAGGATATCGGGGTCGACGGGAAAGGCCTGCACCGGCAGGGTCACATTGACATAATGCGCCAGCCCGAATGGCAAATCCTCACCTGATCGCAGGCGGCGCTCGATCCGCTCCCACAGAGTTTCGGGCGGCTCGGTGCGCGGCATCGTCAGGCTGTGCTCAAGCCCCTTTTCCGGCCGCTGGAACGCAGCCGAAAAGCTGAGGATGGGCTTGCCGCCCTGATCCGCCACCACCCGCCGATGCGTGAAGCTGCCGCCGTCCATGTCTCGGGTGACGCGATAGCGGGTCGGCTTATTCTCATCGCCCGGACGTAGGAACCGGCAGTGCAGCGAAATCGCCGGCCGGTCCTGCGGCGCGGTCGCCTGTGCCGCCGCCAGCGCCTGCGCGACCAGCAGCCCGCCGTAGGTTCTGCCCGATCCGGTCGACAAGTCCGGGATGACGGTCCGCGACAGAAATTTGTCTTCACCTGCCTGGTGAAGGCTGAGCAACGCCTCCAGGTCTCCGGCCAGACGCGCTATGGAGTCAATCTTCATCGATTGGCTTTCGTTGATGATGGTTATGCAACGGTCTGCACCTTCCTTCGGCGCACGTCACTTCAATGCATCAGCGCGCCGCCGTTAACATGATAGACCTGTCCGTTGATCCACCGACCGTCTTCCGACAGAAGCAGCGCGACGACGCCGGCAATATCCTCAACGCGCCCCACCCGTCGCCCTGGGATACGCGACAGTTGGTCCGCGATGCGATGCGTGGGCATAGATCTACTTTTCCGTGCTTCGGGCGTGTGGACGAAGCCAGGCGCCACGCAGTTGGCGGTGATGCCATCGGGGCCCCATCGCCGCGCGACATGCCGCATCAGGGCGTTCAGCCCCCCTTTCGACGCGGCATAGGCGGGACGCACGGCCTCGCCCAGTTCGGCCGCATCGGAGCTGGTATACACTATCGCCGCTTCCCCACGCGCCATCAGGTGCGGAAGCACCGCGCGAGTGCAGAGCAGATGGCCGCGCAGATTGACGTCCATCGTCCGGTCGAAGGTCGCGAGCAATTCATCGAGCGCATCGCTGTCATCGGCAATGACCTTGAGGTCCGCCGCGTTGACATGCGCGCCGTCCAGCCCGCCCAGCCGATCGAGCGCGAAGGTCACGGCACGGCTGACCGAAGCCTCGTCAGCGATATCGACACCCACAGCGCAACACGCGCCCCCCGCCTTCCTCACCGACGCCGCCAACGCCTCGGCACCCTCTTCGTCCAGGTCCGCCGCGCATAGCCGTGCGCCCTCCGCAGCCAGGCGGCGCACGGTCGCGGCTCCAATACCCCGGGCGGAACCGAAGATGATGATCGCCTTGTCCGTCAGACGTCCGTGCGCTGGGCTCATCGCTACACCTCCCTCAAGACGAGTTCAGGATGTCGCATCTCGATCGAGCGGCGGAACCCTTCCTTCCAGCGGGTGCGCGCGGGGCCTGCGATCGACTGCCGTTTGGTCGGATCCTGCACGCTGTTTGGGAAGGGGAAATTGGCAACCTTGACGAACCTGGGCTGTCGGTCGATCAGCTGACCGATATAGTCGAACAGCTCGACCCAGTTGATCGCCTCGTCCCCGCACCAGTTGACGATGGCTGGCGGCACCGCTGCGGCGGCAAGGCAGGGCTCTATCCAATCGGGAATGTCGTACAGATAGTCGGCCGAATTATAATATTCATGATCCGCCGGAACCGGCACTTCACCGGTTTCGATGAAGCGGTCGATCATCTGCTCGATGACATTGGCGTCGGGATGCGCCCCGCCATATTGGATGTTCTGGCGGCAGATCACGGTCGGCAGGTCGAGGAGGATGGCGCCCGCGCGCACCGCGCCTTCGCCGGCCAGCTTGCTGACACCATAGGCCGAACCGATACCGGCGCCGATGTCGGATTCCTCGGTATAAACATATCGCGGATCGTCGGAATATTTGTGAACGCTGACCGTCGATACATGGAGGAATGCCTTCGCGCTGCGGCAGTGGCTCATCAGCCGTGCCGGCCCCTCGCAATTGTCGATCAATCCTTCGTCGGTTGTGGCGGGATGGATTGCCGCCGCAATGTTCAGCACATAGTCGAAGTCGGTCGGGACCTCGTCAAGCGACCCGCGCCCGAGATCGCCGCGCACCGGCGTCACGCCCAGCGCCGCCGTTTCTTCCCACGATCCCGCACGGCTGTAGCGCGCCAGGCCCCACATGTCACAGTGCGGTGCGAAACGCTCCGCGACCGCCTGGCCGATCCGGCCGGTATGGCCGGTGATGAGAACCTTGCTGCCCTTCAGCATCCACTTTCTCCCTAGGTGCGCGGTGCTCCGGCCATGGAGACGTTGCGCCGTTTCAGCGCTGCACGCACGCCCTCCTTCCAGCCGATGCTGGTCGGCCCGGCGACCGATTGTCGGCGGGAGCCATCCTGTATGCCCCCAATCCCATTCAGCTCCTCATTGCGGGAAAAGCTGAGCTTGCGACCCGTCAACCGCCCGACATAGGCGAACAGTTCCTCCCACTCTACTGCCTCATCACCAGACCAGTTGAGAACGGCTGATGGCGCCGCCGCCAGGCGGAGCGACGGCTCGACAAGGTCAGCGACATCATCGGCGTGCAGAGGTGACAGCCACAGCCGCCCGTCGGACGGGGAAGGCACCTCTCCCGCTGCAAGGAAATGATCGATGGCGTCGTCGATCATGCTTCGGCCGTCGGCAGCCCCATACACGACGTTGGCGCGGCATATCACGGCGGGAAGGCCAAGGATGAGACTTCCGCCCCGCACTGCCCCCTCGCCGGCCGTTTTGGAGGGCGCATATTGGCCGCCACGATTGCTGCCTATGTCATCGTCTTCGCGATAGGCATGGGCGGGGTCGGGATGGGGTTTATAAACCCAGTGCGACGACAGATGGAGGAACGCCTTGGCGTTGCGACAGCGCTTCATCAGCCGTGCGATCGTGTCGCAATTCGCGGCCAAGCCCTCACTGGCACTCGCAGGATCAGCCTCTTCGGCCAAATTCAGGACATAATCGAAATCGGTGGAAAGCGCGTCCAGCGGATCGGTTGTCAGGTCACAGCGCACCGGGGTTGCTCCCAGCGCCAGTGCCGCATCGAAGGAGCCAGGCTCGCTGTAGTGGGACAGCGCCCACACGTCGCTGGAGCTAGCATAGCGGGACAGGACGGCCCAGCCGGTCTGGCTGGTACAACCCGTTACCAGAAGCTTGCTCGACTTCAGCATCGCACCTCTCCCACGGCCGGCGTCTGAACCAGGTCCGTGCAGTCAGGCTAATCGACTTGACATCAGTGTCAAGTCGATTAGCGCGGCTAACTCTGATCCAAACGACCCGGCACTCCGACAGCCGATGGCGGGTACCGGCGCTCGCGGCCACTCCACGCCCCCGCCATGAGCGAGAAAGATTGACGATTTTGTCAATTTATGGAATTGGCGGATCGGGTCGTGCCTGAAGATCAAATCCGGTTGCGGCATCATGTTAAGGGGGTGAAATGGCCAGCAGTGCTGAACTTACGCGCCCGCGTTCGCCACATGGTTCCGCTGCACCCGTTCATGGCTTCGATTTTTCCCGACGACCCGCTTCGTACGCAACAGGGCGCCTTGCACGATGCTTTTTTGCATCTGCGGGGCCATGCGCGGGGTATGTTCCGGACGCGCCGAAATGGCGGCCACCGGATCATGCTGGACCAAGTCCGGTAACGAAGGCCGTGCGGACACCGGAGATATTGTCCATCGATTATCAGCCTCTTGTTTGGAATATCTGAAATGAAAATTGTCATTGATCGCAGCCGCTGTGTCGGACACGCCCGTTGTGCCGCCATCGACCCTGAACTCTATGTACTGGACGATGACGGCTATATCGCAGGCGATGGCTTCGACGTGCCCGAAGGCAAGGAAGCATCTGCCAAGCGTGGGGCGCGCGCCTGCCCCGAACGCGTCATCAGCGTCGTCGAGGAAGAGTGAGCGGCGCCCGGGCCAGTTGCCGGGCGCTCTCATAATGGAGCCGAGGACATGGCGGTCGCTAAGCGATATGCGGCATGATCTCGGCTGCGATCCAGCGTAGCCAGTCCAGATATTCTTCGAAATCGCGATGTGGTGGCCGGGCTATGTCGGTTTCCGTGACTCCAAGCCCGGCGAGATAGCCGATCTGGTCGATCAGTGCCTGTGCCTCGATCAGGGGCTGCGCCTCGGGCACGCTGCGAACAGCATGCACCGTGTCCTTTTCCTTGCCGAAGCGGAGCATGAAGGTAGAATACATCACATCGATCGGTCGGCCATGATAGTCCGGCTGCGATTTCAGCCAGTCGATCTGCTCGGGTATCTGCTCAGGCGCGGTCATGAACGGGGACCAGCCGGTCCCCCATCGCGCGACCCGACGGAGCACTGGCTTTGCGTCGCCGCCGAACCATAACGGTATAATTGGCTTCTGGACGGGCTTCGGCCTTGCGCCGACATCTCGGAAGTTGACATATCGGCCCTCGAAGCTCGCCAAATCCTTGGTCCAAAGCTCGATCATGGCCGGAATATACTCGTCGAACATCGCGCCACGCTCCGCAAAAGGCAGACCGAGCATCTCATATTCGGCGTCCAGCCAGCCCACGGCCGCCACGATCTCCGCACGCCCTCCGCTCAGCCAGTCAAGCGTGGCCCACATCTTCGCCTGAACCAGCGGATGCTGCAGCGGCAGGATCGTGATGAGCGACGCCAGCTTCAAGGAGCGGGTCACGCCGGCGCAGAAGCCCAAGGATGTGGTAGGATGGGCATATTGATCCCCGGACAGTCCGATGTGGGCGGCCGGTATGCCGAAATGCTCCGGGACGGCAACCTTCCAGAACCCGAGCTCATCGGCAAGCCGCAGTTGGCGAGCGATGTCGTCGCCGTTCAGCCCTCCCTCCCAGGGAGGCGGAGCCATCGCTGCTACCTGGCACCCGTTCAGCATATGGATGTTGAGTTTCATGACAATTCCTCCCTGGCGCACCGGTGCATTGGTCTTGTCGACAGGGTCGGAATGGTCCGGGTGAAAAAGCCGCGCTCCGGATGAAATCTGCTGCCGCTGCTATAGGCTGCCGGGTCTTCCGACGCGGTCGCGTAGGGGGCAACGCAGTTGACCCTGATCCCTTGCGGACCGACCTCCTTGGCCAGAACCTTGGTAAAGCAATGGACCGCGCCCTTGGCGGCCGAATAGACGGCGAGCAAATAGTCGTCGACGCTTCCCGCCGTCGATCCGATATTGATGATGCAGCCGGTGCTTCGCTCGATCATCACCGGAAGCACCAAGCGTGTTACGCGCAGAACGGTCATGAGGGTTATGTCGATATCCGCGGTCCAGCTCGAAGGGTCGGACCGGGCAAATGGTCCCATGGCAGCATTGCCGCCGACATTGTTGACCAAAACATCGACTGCACCGAATTCCGCCATGGCCCTGTCCCGGATCATGTCGCCCGAACCGGCGTCCAGAAGATCGACGGCCAGGAAGATCGCCTCGCTCGCTCCCCGTGCCCTGGCTTCTTTTACAACCGCTTGTCCGGCACTTACGTCGCGACCCACGGCCAGCAGGCGCGCGCCTTCGGACGCCATGTCGAACGCGATGGCGCGACCGATATTGGCTGTCGCGCCGGTGACGACGACGACCTTTCCGCGCAGCCCTGTATCCACCACACTCTCCCTGATGTGCGCTTAGCGCCCGTCCAAGTCCACCCTGCTCAACAGCAATCGTGTCGCATCGATGACGTGCCGCGCGCGCTGATCCGCCGTTCGCCCGGCCTGCCGCAGCCGGGCGCTCGGAACCTCGAGCGAGAGGGGCATTCCGGCGGGCACGAGCCGCATGAAGCGCGCCAGGTCGAACTCGCCTTCGCCAGGAGCGAGGCGATCGGACGCGGCCTCCCGAACATAGCCCTCGGCCGTTGCCTCGCCCGGCCCGTCGCAAATCTGCGCATGACCTATGATCGACGGGTTCAGCCCGAAAAGGTCGTCCATGGAGGTGCCGGTTCGCGCGATCTGGAGCGGATCCAGCGCCAACTGGCCGATGCCGGCGCCGTCGATTATGCGCAGCGCCTGGCACAGCCCCTGCGCATTGCCGAAGCCGCTGAACTCGATCCCGGCGCCCATGCCGCGATCCGCCGCGAAGTGGGCGAGGTCGCCAAAGTCCCGGATCAGTACGGAAAGGTCATCACCTTCCACACGGCAATTGGCCCATTGCGCCCCCAGCCTCGCCGCTCGTTCCAGCCCGGGCCGATAGTCGGTCCATGGCGTCACCCCCAGCGCGAAGGACGTCGCCCCCAAGACTTGCACGCCCGTCTCCGCCATGGCTGCCCGAATGCCGTCAACGGCTGCGTCTTCGACTACGGGGAAACCCGCCATCGTCGGTGCCTGGGTGAACAGACATACATAACTGCACCCGTGCGCCGCGGCCAGATGCACCAAGCGGTCAGCCGGCACTTCAGGCGCCACGAGGTGATGCAGAGACAGCTGGCGACTCATGACGTAAGTCCACCTCCAGAACCCAGGCCAAGCCTGGTCGCTAAGCGCCCATCATGCGCAGCCCGCCATCAACGGCAAGCAGCTGCCCGGTAACGAAATGCGAATTGCGGCTCGCCAAGAAAGCCAGCATCGGCGTGCAGTCGATCTCGGGATTGCCCAGCCGGCCGCCGATGGGAATGCGCATGCGCATCTCCGCGTCATGCTGTTCCAGCTGTTCAGGGCTCATGGATGCCCGAATGCGATCGTAAACGGGCGTATGCATTGCCGGCGCCAGACAGTTCACCGTGATGCCATAAGGCGCCCAGCTGCGCGCGGCTGACCGCGTCCACCCGTGCACCGCCGCCTTTGCCGCGGCGTAGACCGGGGACTCGACATTGCCGTCGACGCCCTCGACCGAACCGAAATTGACGATCCGCCCTCCGTTATCCTTCATCAGCGCGAATGCCGCCTGATTGGTGAAGATAGCGGTCTTCAGATTGGCGCCAATCAGGAAGTCGACCTGGGCATCATCGGCGGCCTCCGCCGGTCCGCCCCGCCACACGCCCGCGACGTTGATCAGCGCATCGAGGCCGCCGAGGTCCGCCGCCAGAGACTGGAAGCAATCCTGCACGGCCTTCTTGTCGGTCAGGTCGCATGCCCGCCATAACGCAACGTCCTGCAATTCGCCCGACGGTGGCGTCGTCAGATAGATGGCCCCCAGCTTCGCACCGCGCTTGGCAAGGCCGGCCGTCACCCCCGCGCCGATTCCGCCGGCGGCGCCGGTGACGATGATCCGCCGTCCTTCGATCGATTCGGCATAGGTGTTTTGCTGTACCAACACATCCCTCTCCTCAATGATGACTCGGACCCCGCCGCATGCCGCTAGGGGATCAGGCCATTTTCATCAGCAGCGATTGCGCCCGACCCGGTCGGGAAGCAACAGCGCAACCGCTTTGACAGACAGTCACATCCGTTGGTTTGACGTTGTTGTCAAATTCGGGATGGCCCGGTAAGGTCCAGGTCATAAAGGGCGTTCGCGCCTTCGACTGTATCCGGGATCATAAGAGAGGACCGCCCATCATGCGCATTGTTGCACGCCGCCAACTCTGTTTCGAACCGGGGGAGCGCTCATGATGCTCCCGGTCATCCCCGGAACCGGTCTGGACGGGATAATGCAGATCGCATGGGTGACGCCCGACATCGAACGCAGCCTGGGCCAGTTTCGGCAGGCGTACCGGGTAGACGATTTTTATCGCATGGACCTCGATTTCGGCGCGCAAGTGTTCGGCGAGAGCGGGTCGATGAAGCTGAAGATGGCGCTGGCCAATGTCGACAACATCCAGCTTGAACTGATCGAGCCGACGGGAGGCGGCATCGATCGCATCTATCGCGATGTATTGCCGGCCGATGGCAGTCACGCCAACATCCTGCACCATGTGTGCGTGAAGCTTGAGGGGACGCTGGCGGACTGGGAGGATTATGTGTCCCGGCTGGGCGATCCCAGCCCGATCGTCTACATCGGCGAGGGCGGGCCGGATTATCGCTTTCTCTACACGGACGACCGGGCGACGCTCGGCATCTATGTCGAACATCTTTGGCGAAGCCCCTCAATGGACGCCGCCATGGCCGCCGCAATCCCGACCTACGTTGCAGGCAGGAGGACGTCATGACCCAGTTTCGCACACTTGACCACCCGATCATGGCGATGATCGCCTGGAGCCCCGAGCGGCCCGCCGAATGGATAAACGATCATATTCTGATGGTCCACGCTACGTCGAACGTCTATGTGATCATCGGCGATGAAGGCGACGTCGTGCTGAATACAGGCACGGCCGCTCAGGGCGCCGCGATCCGGCAGAAGGTCGAAGCGCTGCTCGGCCGTCCGCTGAACGTGCGCAAGCTCATCTTCACGCAGAGCCATCCCGATCATGTCGGCGGCTGGCAGGCCTTTGCCGATGAACAGACGGAGATCATCGCCCAGCGCATGTTCCACCAGATCGTGGCCGAACGCCGCATGCTCACGCCCTTCTTCGGCGCGCGCTATGCCAATGTGATCGCCGCCATGCTCGCAGGCATGCCGCGCAATCTGGGCCTCGATGCTGGAGAGCCGGAGCATGTCAGCACATTTGCCGACAGCTATGAATTCACCTTTTCGGGTCGCCGGTTCCGGCTGAAGTCCATGCCGTCGGGCGAGACGCTCGATGCTCTCGCCGTATGGCTGCCCGACGAGAAGACCGTTTTTACGGGTAACTGGGCTGGCGCGATCCATGGCGCGCTCCCCAATTTCTATACCGCGCGCGGGGACCGGCAGCGTTCCGTGCCCGGCTGGCTCGGGGAATGCCGCGACCTTCTGGCGCAGGAACCCGAAATGCTCATCACTGGCCATGAGCAGCCGATCGTCGGAGCCGAGCGCATCCGCGCAGACCTGACCAAAATCGCCGACGCCATCAGCCACATCCATGACAGGACCGTCGAGGCGATGAACGCCGGTGTGGACATCGCAACCATCCAGGCATCGACGGAATTGCCGGCTGGTGTCACGATCCGGGAAGGGCGGTGCCCGCCTCACTGGATCGCTCGCGCCGTCTATGAAGAATATGCAGGCTGGTTCCACCAGGATCGCACGAGCGAGCTCTATACGACGCCGCAGAGCGCGATCTGGCCCGAGCTTGTCGAGGCCATGGGCGGGCCGGAGAAGGTGGCCGAACGGGCGCTGGAGCTTCTTTCGCAGGGCGAAACGGAGAAGGCCCTGCATTTCGCCGAGATGGCAGCGGCTGGCAAATCGGCCAGTAAAAAGGTTCTCGAAATGCAGATCGCGGTGTTCGAGGCCTTGGCTGATCAGACCGAGGGAAAGATCTTTGATCTTCTGGGTTGGCTGGAGGGGCGCATCATGGCCGCCAGGGGAGCACTGGCCGAACAAGATTGACGGGCTGCGACATCATCTTAGGAGAGGCGGGCGCGCGCCGCCGGTGGAAGCCGAAGACCGGCTGGATCGAAAGCTGCGCGGCGTCTCGCCCGTGGCTTTGCGAAACGCATAGGAGAATCCTGAAGGACTGGCGAACCCAAGCCGCCACGCGATATCCTTCATCGACAGATCGGTTCCGAGCAATCGCCGCGCCTCATCCGCGCGCTGTTCCTCCACATAGGCACCAATCGAAATACCACGGCTGTTGCGAAAGCCGCGCGTGAGTTGCCGCACCGACATGCCCACCAGGCTCGCCAGTTCTTCCAAGGAGGGTACGCTTTCGAACTGCCCGATTCGATCGTCGATCATCCTTAGTCGCCATGGGGAAAGACCGCCGGAAAACCGCTCGGGCATATTTCTGAAGTACCGCGCCAATTCGACGGCAAGTTGCATATTAAGCAGATCTATCATCATTTCGGACGCAAAGCCTGGCGAGACAAGTTCACGCGCTATACGCTGCATAAGCTGGCGCACCTGAGTGGAATTGATGTTCAGTGTGGACGACAACGCGCGATCGGTCCACTCCAGCTCCTCGCCGAACCATCGCGCGAGCATATCCGCATTGAAGCGGCTGATGACGGAACGCTGCCGCCCCGAACTGGCGCGCGTGTGCGCCTCCATTCCGGCCGGGAGGAAAAATAAGTCCCCGATCTTTTCGAATCTATTTGTTTCCCAGTTCGCAAACCGTGCGCACGCACCATCGGGACGCGGCGTAAGGCATAGATCAACGACCGGATCTTTTACCAAGACCGTGTCGTCCACCGGCTTACCGAACGTGAAGCTTACCAGTTGTGACTTGGCGAGACTGGTCCGGCAGGCCACCTCCCCCGTGCCATGCTCCATGGTCGGGCGGCTTGTCACGTAACCTCTCTCGTCCAGATGCATCCTGAATCGAACCTCCCCATAGTCGCGTCGTGGCCGGCTGTCGAAACTTGGCCGTTTCTCGACATTAAGCGTGCTTGCGGATCATCGCAAGCGGAACCAACGTCCGCGCAGAGATCAGGGATCTGCAGATCGCGAAGACGATCGACGCCCTAGAGGATACCGCTTACGATGAAGGGCCCTTCCATGCAGGTAGTGAACGTCCATGGACCGGGCGACGTTCGGCTTGATGATGTCGCGCCCCCCCAGGCCGGCGAATATGACGCTATCATCCGGATCGATGCTTGCGGTATTTGCGGGACGGATCTGGCCTATATACGCGAGGGCGGCCTGCCCCACGTGCCCAGTCCCATGCCCATCGGACATGAGGCAGCGGGAACGGTCCTGGCGGTCGGCCCGAAGGTCAACCAGATCAATGTCGGGCAGCGCGTACTCGTCAATCCGATGGGATCGAGCGCGGTCATCGGCAACGGCGGCCCGGAAGGCGCATTTACGCAGCAATTGCTCGTCCGCGACGCGGAGCGATCGCTCCTCATCGTTCCGCAAGAAGTGCCGTCAGACGTGGCGGCGCTGGCCGAACCGCTGGCGGTGGCTCAACATGGCGTGAACCGCTCGGAGGCGAAGGCCGGCGAGAAGGTCGCAGTCTTCGGCTGTGGACCGATTGGCTTGGGAGCCGTGCTGTGGCTTGCCGACCGGGGCGTGACCGACATCGTCGCAATCGACGTTCATGAAGAGCGGCTGAAACTCGCAATGACGATGGGCGCGCGCGCGACCATTCGCGCTGATCGGGAGGACATCGCGGCTCGCTTGGGCGAGTTGCACGGGTCGCAGGATCTCTTTGGCCGTCAAGTCGTGCTGACCAATGTCTATATCGACGCTGCCGGCGCGCCGACCATCGTCCCCGACGTGGTGGCGAGGGCCAATAGCCATGCCCGGCTGGTAATCATTGCCGCCTATCGCGAGCCGGTATCGCTGGACCTTTCAAGGATGCTGATGAGCGAAATGACCATCAAGACATCGATGGGATATCCCGACGAATTGAAGAACGTGCTAGAGTCGCTGCCGCGCCTGATGGACAAGCTGCAGCACTTCGTCTCGCATCGGCTGCCCTTCGACGCCGTCATCGAAGGGTTCAGGATCGCGGCCCAGCCGGATTCTGCCAAGGTGATGATCCAGTTCAGCGACGCGATATAGCGTGTCGATCGCCCTTCATTTCAACTACATGTTTCGGAGAGAGCCGCATGTCTAGCCAAAAAATTCGGATAACTGATCTTAAGAACCCCCAACTCACCGACATTCAGCGGCAGGCGCTCGAGCAGGCAGCCGCGCACCCGGTCAGTTTAACCGCGCCAGCCGTTCTGGAAGCGGCGAAGGCTATCACCGGGCTGGCCGATTTTGGCGATATGAGCTTTTTGCCACGGTTGGAATTGTGGATGTCTGCGGCGGACGCGGACAAGAATCTGTCCTCGGCGGGTCGCGCGGGCATGTTTGGCCTGGCGGTTCGGTTCGCCTGCGCCCGTCTCGATCTGGAGGACTTGATCAAGCGGCACCCGGAAATCGAGGACGTGAAGCTTGAATCGCCGATCGTAATCGCCGGCCTTCCCCGATCGGGCACGACCTACATGCTCCAACTCATGGGCGCCGACCCCCGCCTGCGCGCGCTCCCGCACTGGGAAGGCATCCGGCCAGTAGGCGATCGCTATATCGTCGATGGCAAGGACACACGCTTTGACCTGGCGGCGGCCGAATGGGAGCAGCAGGACGCCGTACTGCCTTTCATGAGGATGATCCACGAATTCGCCCCGGAACATATCACCGAGGACATCGAACTGACCGGCATGGATTTTGGCGGCTATTATCCGGAATGGATCGCCCGTGTGCCGGCATGGCGCGATTATCAGTTGTCTCATGACCCCTTGCCCTGGCTGCGCTATCTGGAGCGTGCCATCAAGGCCGTCATCTGGCAGAGGGGGCCGAACCATTGGGTGGGCAAATGCCCGCAGCATATGGAGCAGTTGCTTGCGGTAAGCAAAGCACTGAACGGGTCCTATCTCGTCATCAATCATCGCGACCCGGTCGCTTCGATCCAGTCTGCGATTACGTCTCAGGCTTACGCGTCGCGCCTCACCCACACGACGTTCGACATGACGGAGATCGCCACCTACTGGATCGACCGCTATGAACGCATGCTGCGCGGCTGCGTGCGCGATCGTGACCTGCTCGATCAGAATCGGTGCTACGACCTGTATTTCCACAAGCTGATGTCCGATCCGTTCGGCGAACTTGAGGCGATCTACCAGAATGCCGGCATCCCCTTCGACGAACAGACACGCGCCGCCTTCCAGCGCGCGATCGACGAGAACAAGCGTGGCAAGCATGGCCAGCTGGGTTATGACTTGCGCGACGATTTCGGGATCGATCCGAATGAGATACGCGAGCGCTTCGGCTTCTATTTCAAGCGCTTCCCCGAAGTTCAGGTTGAGGTCGCCTGAAGCGGTTTTCGATGGGAATGGATCGGGCTGTCGTCAGCTTATATCCATTCTCTGAATTATGGGGCCGGCACGGAAAGCCAACTGCCCAAATGACTATGGATCTGGAGGAGTTGAAATGGCGGAAAATCTGTTTGATCTCAGCGGAAAAGTCGCGCTCGTCACGGGCGCAAATGCCGGGCTGGGCCTGGCGATGGCCGAAGGACTGGCCCGCGCAGGTGCGGACGTCATCATCTGGGGCCGCCGCGAAGAGCGAAATGTCGAAGCGGCCGTGATACTGCGGAAACATGGCGTCCGCGTGGGCCATCGCGCGGTGGATGTGGCCAGTGAAGAGCAGGTCGTCGAAGCCTTCGCCGCTGCCGTCGCCGAATTTGGCAGGGTCGACTGCGTGATCGCCAACGCGGGCACGGCGGGGATGGCGCCGATTGAACAAATGAGCGGCGACGCGTGGCACAATCTGCTCGCCGTCAATCTCCATGGCGCATTCTACACCTGCCGTGAAGCGGCAAAGCATATGAAGGCACGGGCAGCGGCAGGCGACCCCGGTGGATCGATCATCATCAACGGGAGCCTTGCCGTGTTCGTGGGCGTGCCCGGCCTTTCCCACTATGCGACCGCGAAGGGCGGGTTGAACTCCTTCTCCAAGGCGCTTGCGGTTGAACTTGGCGCGGACGGCGTCCGGGTGAATGTCGTTTGCCCGGGTCTCATCGTGACCGAACTGGGTGAAGAGAGTGAAGATGCCGGCGCAGCGGTCGCTTTGGCGCGCACGCCCACCAAAAGGCTCGGCGCACCGGAAGATCTGCAGGGGATCGTCGTCTATCTCGCCAGTGACCGGTCGCGCTATCACACGGGCGACACCATGACGCTGGACGGCGGAATGATGGCGCAGTGCTTCTGACGGTGGGCGCCGGCCTCCACAATTGATAGGGGGCATGCTCGAAAGCGCATGCCCCCTATTCACGAATTTGGCAGCTAGCGCATAATCCGACCGGAGTGAAACGAGGATCGGCAATATTATGCTTCAAACGAAAAGACTTAGAGCGCCAATCTGATGCAATCGGATCGAACTGCGCTCTAAGTCTCTGCGTTTGCCGCGAAACCCTTTCATGGTCGGATTGCGCAGACCGGACGTCTAATCCGAAGCCCTCATTCAAACGTGCAAATCAGTCCTTCGTTTAGTGTCCATCGGCCGTCCTTGCCCCGCATCCAGCCAGCCGAAGCAGCGGTGCCCCCGTCCACCGGCATGATCACGCCCGTCACATAGGCGGAGAGCTCCGAAGCCAGGAACACGGCCACATCGCCACATTCTTCTTCTATCCCCTCTCGGCCGAGCGGAATGATGCGCAGCATCGCATCCACTTCTTCGTCCGGCCGTTTCCGCCATGTTTCAGGATCGACCGGCCCGGTACGGTTATCGCGCGTACCGGGAGACAATGTGTGGTCGGGCGCAATCGCATTTATGCGTATGCCATGATGCCCTAGTTCGAGGGCCATGGATTTCGTGAAGCTTTCCATGCCCGCCTTGCATGCGGCATATACCGCGAAGGTCGGCGCCGCCCGCGACCCTTCAATGCTGCTGACGTTGATGATCGCGCCACCCCTGCCCCCACGAATCATGATCGGCGCGGCCGCCGCTGTTCCGGTGAGAACGCTCATGAGGTTAAGGTCGATATGCCGCTGCCAGCTACGCGGGCTCTGGTTGAGGAAGTATCGACTGGTGCATCCGCCCGCATTGTTGACGAGGATGTCGAGCCGACCGAACTCCCTATCCGCCGTATCGACCAGATCCCGCAACTGATCAGCGTCCATCGCATCCATGACGACAGGCATCGCGCGTCCCCCCGCCGCGTTGATCGCGTTAGCGGCTTCTTGTGCGCGTTCGGGGATGATCTCCCCGATCACGACGCTTGCGCCGGCTTTGGCCAAGCCAACCGCGATGCCGCGACCGATGCCGCCACCGCCGCCCGTCACAACGGCGACCTTTCCTTCAAGCGACAGTTTGGAAATCAACTCTGGGTGGACCATAACATGCTTCCTGCCTGCAAATGCGCAAATTGCGGAAGACGCGGGCGGCAGGCGTGAGCCGCCGCCGTTGTCATCCTATCCATTACTCGATCTTGAGGCCCGCCAGATCGCCCTTTTCTCGCCAGTTTCGCAGCATGGTCCAGAATTTGCGCGCACCGCCCCCATAGGTATCGGTGAAATAGCCGATCTTGTTCTTAGTCTGGCCTTCGTTATTGAAGAAGCCCGGCGTGCACTCCGACCAGAAGCGTTCAGCGTTCCGTGCGTTGGCACGGAAGTCGGTGAGGAAATCGTCAACCGCCTCGGGGGTCGGCTCGACCGTCTTGGCGCCCTTTTTCTCGGCCTCTGACAGAATGTAGCTGATATGGTCGATTTGGTGGGTGATGCCGTAGAGCAGGTTCAGCGACGCACCGGCTTGAGTGCGACCCACCAGGAAGCAATTGGGGAAGCCGTCGATGGTGACACCCTGGAAGGTCCTGAGACCATCGGCCCAATATTGCGAGAGCCTCTTTCCGTCGCGGCCTACGATGTCATAGCCCGCCCGATCGGTATAGGTGGTCTCGGATTCAAAGCCGGTCGCAAAGATCAGGCAATCGATCTTATATTCCTGCCCGTTTGCGACGACACCATCCTTCGTCAATGCTTCAACGCCACGGCCGTCGGTATCGACCAGATGCACATTGGGTCGGTTGAAGGTGTCGAGATAGCTCTCGTGGAAAGTCGGCCGCTTGCAGAACTGACGATACCAGGGCTTGAGCGCTTCGGCCGTTTTGGGATCCTTCACGATCTCCTCGATCTGATGACGGATGCGGTTCATATTCTTGTAGTCGTAAAGCTCGAGCAGCTGGCTGCGCTCCTTGCCCGTCAGCGGGCGGCCGAGCTTTTCAGCGGCATCCCGGAGCGCCGGCCCCATCGCCATCCGATAAAGCCTGGTCCAGCCGTCGTTCACCTGATCGATCTCGACATCTTCATGCCCCTCCAGCACATCGGCGAAGTTGGTCATGCGGTCCCATTGCCAGCTGGGCTTCAGCTCACCCGCCCATTCCGGATCGGTCGTCGTGTTGTAGCGCAGGTCCACGCAGCAGGGCGTGCGCTGGAATACATAGAGTTCCTTCGCCCATTTCCCCAGATGGGGGATGCATTGAATGGCGGTCGCCCCCGTGCCGATGATGCCGACGCGCTTGTCCTGCAGTCCGACGAGGCCGCCCGTGGTGTCGCCGCCGGTATAGCCATAATCCCAGCGACAGGTATGAAAAGTGTGCCCCTGGAAATCGTTGATACCCTTGATGCCGGGCAGCTTGGGCCGGTTGATCGGGCCGTTGGCCATGATCACATATTGGGCCTTGAAGCGATCACCGCGATCGGTGGTGATCGTCCACCTCTTGTCGTCTTCGTTCCATTCCATGCCGGTTACGGCGGTCTGGAAAAGGGCGTTCTTGCGCAGCTCGAACTTATCGGCGATGCGATTGGCCTGTGCCAGAATTTCGGGCTGATAGGCATATTTGGTCTGCAACATCGTGCCGGTCTCTTCCAGCATCGGTACATAGACATAGCCTTCCGTGTCGCACGCCGCGCCGGGATAGCGGTTCCAATACCATGTGCCGCCGACATTCCCCGCCGTGTCGACGATGCGGAGGTCGTCAAAGCCGGCCTTGCGCAGACGCGCGCCCATCACGAGCGAACCGAATCCGGCTCCGATCAAGCAGATCTTGACCTCGTCGAAAACCGGCTCGCGCGTGAAGTCCGGGTCCGAATGCGGGTCTTCGGAATAATGCGAGAAATCATCCCTGATCTTGATGTAGGTCCGATCCCCCCGCTCCAGGCGCTTGTCGCGCTCGGCGATATATTTGGCGTGAAGGACGTCAGGATTGAAATCGATATCTCCGATGATTGCCTTGACCGCCGGTAAAATTTCCATGTTTCCAACCTTTCGGAGGCTCGATGTTTTTCACAATGACTTGGAGCAGACCCGCCATGGGGGAGAGGCGCGCAATCGACGGACCCCGCCCGCACTCACTCTCCCGCCAGCATGAGCGCCAACCCCGGTTGCACTAAAAATTTAGTCCACCCCCGAGAGTTGCCAGCCCGGCCAGCCTGCTTACAGCTTGCTCCCCACTTGTCTGATTTTGACACTTTCGTCAAGAACGGTCAGCTTGATATTGCACAATGATCGGCGCTGCCGGTCGAGCGGTCAGGGAAGGAAAGCCAGGATCGACGATCGTCGCTCGCTTCGCCAGGCTCCGGCCCACCGCCTTTTTGCGCGATGAGCAGGCCGGAATATGCCTGCACAGCAGCGTCAATTTACGGGGCTGACGCCCGCCTTCTGCCCGGTCGCCGAAGCACACGAAGCGCCACCCGTGAAAATCGATTGGACCCCTGCTTGCGCTCTGATGCGATTATTGTGGGTCATCGGGCCAAGGCCCACTCAAGTCGACACGCAAGCGAGTCAGGTGAAGGCGCTCGATCTTCCAGGATCGGCCAATCCGCCTATACTCTTCGTGATAGTGCCCATAACCGCGGATCTGTCGGCCATCCGGCCACTCGACAATGTCTTCCATCGCCCAGACGCCGCGCGCGGTGACGCTCGAAAGGATGTCAATTTCCGGCATATGTCCGTGATGGACTGTCCTTGCTGTCCCGATGATCGATCGCACGTGCGCGACGATTGCGTCACCTCCTGTGACAGGCGGGTCCGTTCGCGCGTCGCCTCCCGCTACCGACACGCCGTGATCGATGATCAACGCCGCGTTATCGGTAAACTGATCGCGCCAGGCGCACCAATTTTTTGTATCCATATACCGGAAATAACGTGCCTTGAGGCTGCGAATGGCCTCCACGGCTAAAATGTCCGACGCTTCTGTCATAGCGCATCCTCTCTTCGTCCCTGCCCCAAATATCTTATCGCAATTTGTACTGTTCAGTAGTCTGATCGATCAGAATGACACGAGCATATGCGCTGTTGTGACCGCTTTCAGCACCGCTAGCTATCGATCGGACATGGCAACGCGGTGGTGCAGCATCGCTTGACGAGACTGTCAAGTTCATGCAGAGGTCGGGCCTGGATCGCGTCCGGTGGTAGCGGACAGTAGCGCCATGTCCAGGGGCAGGGTCCATTCCTGCCTGAACGGCGGCGCGGGTCCTCCTGCGCCCTCCCGATCGATATGTGAGGCCGTAATGACTTTGCCCAAACCAGTTCCTCAACCCACCGAAGCATCGCAGCCCTTCTGGGACGCCTGCCGCAGCCATGAGTTGCGCATCCAGCGTTGCCTGGAGTGTGGCACGCTCATCCATTATCCCAAGCTCCGCTGCCCCCAGGACGGAAGCGACCAGTTCGAATGGGAGCTGATGTCTGGCAACGGAGAAATCCACAGCTATGTTGTCGCGCGGAGGGCCTTCCATCCCGGCTTTGCGGATGATGTGCCTTATGTCGTGGCCATCATCGAACTGGATGAAGGCGTGCGCCTGGTGTCCAATGTCGTGGGCGTCGAGCCTGAAGCCGTGAAGATCGGCGCGCGCGTCACGCTCGAATGGGATGATGCCTCGGGCGAATATCCGTTGCCCAAGTTCCGGCCCATCGAGGGAGCCAGCGCATGACATTGCACCGCAAGGCCGCCGTCACCGGCATCGGCGAAACGACCTACAGCAAAGCGTCGGGCATGACCGACCGCCAGCTGCAACTGCAGGCTGTCGAGCGCGCGATCGCGGACGCGGGCATCGACCGGCGTGAAATCGACGGTATCATGCCCTCGGCTCATGGCCAGGGCTTCACGTGCGAAGGCTTCAGCGAACATCTAGGCCTCAAGCAGTTGACCTTTTCCGCGACTGTCCATTTCGGCGGCGCCAACGGCCTGACCTCCATGCACACGGCGGCGATGGCGGTGGCCAGCGGCGCGGCGCGCCATGTCGTGGTGGTCGCGGGGCGCAACGGCAGTTCGGGGGCCCGAATTTCCGGACGTCCTCAGTTGGTCCAGGCGAATTTCGAAGCCACGCGCGAGTTCGAAAGCCCCTTTGGCGCCAATGTTCCTATGCATTTCTACGGCCTGATGGCCCAGCGCTACATGCATCTTCACGGCGCCACCAGCGAGCAGTTCGGGATGGTCGCGGTAACGGAGCGGGCGCACGCGGCGTTGAACGACAATGCGTTGATGCGCAAGCCGATGACGCTCGAGGAGCATCAGGCATCCAAATTCCTGATCGAGCCGCTGCATCTGTTCGATTGCTGCATCGAATCCGATGGCGCAGCCGCGTACATCGTCAGCGCGGCCGATGCCGCGCGCGACACCCGGAGCAAGCCCGCCTGGATATTGGGTATCGCGGAAGGCCATCCCGATTCCCCGACCTCCGTAGCCACCCGTCCCGACATGCTGCGCACCGGCGTCGGTATCGCCGCGCCGCGCGCGTTCGGCATTGCGGGCATTGATCCGGGTGATCTGGTCGGGGCGATGCTTTATGATCCCTTCACCTTTCTGGTGCTGATGCAGCTGGAGGCATTGGGCTATTGCAAGCCCGGCGAAGCCGGTCCTTTCGTCCAAAGCGGGGGCATTGCCCTTGCGGGAGGCGCCTTGCCCACGAACACCCATGGCGGGCTGCTGTCGCAGGCGCATTCGACCGCCGGGATCAACCATATCTGCGAGGCCGTGCGACAGGTGCGCGGGACCGCCGGAAAGGCCCAGATATCCAGGCAAGGCCCGGTCGTCGTTACGGGTAACGGCGATTTCGGTGACGGCGCGGTCGCGATTCTATCGGCGGATTAATCCGCCGACGGGCGGTGCATGGTGTCCGACTGGCTGACGAAGGCATATGCGCCGCAGGTGTGACCCTCAAAATGAAACCTCTGCTCCTCATGCCTGCGGCGGCGGCCACAAGGCCATGACGCAGATATGTGGTTGCAAGGGGGCGCTGGGGACGCCGCCCGGCGCCCCCAGCTTCTGATAAAGCTCTCAGAACTTGAAGCGGACCTCCGCGCCATAGGAGATCGGGCGGACGAGGCTGGCGCGGTCCCCGTTGCCAGATTCCGTCACCGACTGCAGCCGTTGGCTGTTGGCCAGATTGCTGCCCCAAAGCGCTAAAGTGTAATGGTCGTCCGGGCTCGTCCAGGACACGCGTGCGTTGACATCGACATACTTCCCGGTGCTGACACGCTCGATAACGTCGAAATACCAGCCGGAATTATAAAGAACATTTCCGCTAAACCGCAGCTTCCCGTTGAACAAGTCATTAGGCACGGCCCACGATATGTTGTAACCTACCGTGAGTTTGGGCGTGCGCATGATCTGGAAGCCCGACACATCGCGTGTTGCTCCGGCGTTACCGAGACCGTCAGGCCGAGGGAGCTGAACAGAGGCGCTATCGAACTCCTTGTAACGGCCATGTATCCAGGCCAGCGCGAGGCCCATCGTCAGATCCGGGCTGGGGGCATAGGTGAAGTCAGCATCCACACCGTAAATCTCTTCCTTGGCGGCGTTTTGCAGGAAGCTGAGGGTCGCGCCGGTGGGCGCAATTCCCTGCCCTGTAACCTGCACATTCTTGTAGTTGTAATAATAGGCAGCAATATTCGCGCGGAAATTTCGACTTACATCGCCCTTAAACCCGATTTCAAAGGAACGCAACTTTTCCGGATCGACAACATTGACGAAGTTGATCGATGACGTCTGGATCGGCTGGACGATTAGCCCACTCTTGAAAGCCTCGCTGTAAGTAAAATATATTTTCTGGTTAGGCGCGATCTCATAATCGATAGTAAGCCGAGGCGAAATGTCGTCCCAGCTTTTATCCGCTGTGATGCGCTTGCTGGTCAGGAAATCGAATGTGTTGGCCGTGCGAACGTCTTTCGAATAGCGCAGGCCTGCCTTGACCGAGAGCTCCGGAGTGAGCTCATATTCCGCTTCGCCGAAAAGTGCGAACGACTTTGTGGTTCCGCGATTGGTCAGGTCCAGCCCTGGATAATTTCGGTAAAGTCCCGCGGGGTTCTTCAGGATATCGCGAAACAGGAAACCCCCGATCAGCCATTTGAACGGGCCGTCGCCGCTGGATGCCGCACGAATTTCCTGGGTGAAGGTATAATGTTTGTCGACGCCCTGGAAACGGCTGTTCGCCAGCGCACTGGGATTGGTCGATGCAGTCGCGTCGTTATCGGTCATGAAGTTGCTGGTAAAATAGGCGTAGCTGGTGAGCGATGAAATGGTCACGTCTCCAGCCTCGTAATCCAGATCCAGGGATCCGCCATATGTCTTGGTTGTGGCGCTGGGCGAGAAGGAGTTGGAAAGCCTGTATCCCCGTCCGAGGACAACGGTAGGATCCACACGGCGGGCCGCCGTATTTCCGTTCAGTGGAAAGGACGCGACACCCGTCGCATCGGCGGCTTCGACGAAAAAGCCGGTGAGCTTCGCGGTAAGATTTTCCGCCGGCTCCCACAGCAGCTTGCCGCGGATCGACGTCGTGTGTGATTTCGCTTCCTTGGTGCCGCGCAGGATGTCGCGCGAATAGCCATCATCCTGATGACGCATCATCGAAATATTCGCCGACAGATTGTCCGTCAATGGACCTGTGGCGTAGAGATCTCCCCTGATCTCGTTGAACCGGCCATAGCCAAGGCCGATCTCCGCGCTTGCGTTGGGGCTGGGGTCGCGCGTGAGAATATTGATCGCGCCGCCCACCGCATTGCGCCCGAACAGCGTCCCTTGGGGGCCCCGCAAAACTTCGATGCGATCGATGCTGTTCAGCTTGAAGAAGCCGGCCGTCATGCCGATCTGATACACGCCGTCCACATAGATCGGGACGATCTGTTCGTCGCCGGCCGTATTTCCGCGCGAGCCTACGCCGCGGATGAAGGGCTGCGCGAACGATGCGGCCTGCGTGAAGTTGAGGCTCGGCACCACCGAGCTCAGCGCCTTCGACTCGGTGATATTCGCGTTGACGAGGTTCTGGCCGCTCACGGCTGTGACGGCAACAGGAACATCCTGCAGGCGTTCGCTACGTTTCTGCGCCGTTACGACGATATCGGTCAGACCGGTCGAACCGTCCGTCTGGGCCGCCGGTTCGGACCCGATGCTTGCGACTTGAGGGTCCGCGGCATCGCCCGCCGCCCACGCTGAACCCGGCGCCATGACAAGGCCGCCAGCCGATCCGGCCAGCAGCAGGCGCTTCATAAGATCAGAACTTTTCACGCTATCCTCCCTATCTACGGTATATTTTGGCCTGCTATTGCATTGGCATTATTTATTGATTTGGTCGGGTGCCGGAACCAGTGGATCAGTGTGAGTAAGGCGACACCGGCCCATGAGCGGATCGAACCCCGGCCATCGAAACCGATCGAGGTGCACGCTCAAAAAAATGTTGGAAAGCCGATGCCACCTCCAATCCGTCCGATTTGGCGCCTAACGTACAATAGATAGTTTTACTGCGGAACACAAGCCGGATCGCAATCGCTCGTCGCCACTAGTTGACGCTTGCGTCATCAACCTGATGCCCTTTTCGAGACGTGGCCGTAGAATGTGGAGGGATCTGTTCCGACATAGGCCCGCGCCTGCTTGCCAAATCCAAAATAAAGCTAGCCTACCAAGCGTTCGGAAGGTAGCCTATCAACCGTTCGGAAGGCGATTCGTCATCCTGCTTGCCGTTTGGCGAAACGGCATGTGGGATGCCCATGGAGCGAACCGCCCGTGCCGTGGTTCTGGGCCCGTGCTGGACGGAATGAGATAGATCAAAGCAATAAAAATATAATCAACGTAAAACACAGAGAGGATCGGCGTTTGAATATTTCAAGCTTCCATGTGTCACGTGTGGCTATCGCGATCGGTTTGGTTCTCTCGGCCGATCCGGCGCTGGCGCAGGCTCCTGTCGCGGCAGGCTCGGAGCAAAGCGGAGTTTCCGTCGCTCGTGGCGGCCCGGCCCAACTCGACGACATCATTGTCACAGCCCGCCGCGTGGCGGAAAATCTGCAGGCAGTGCCGGTGTCGGTTACCGCCTATTCGGGCGAGTCGCTGCAGCAGCAAAATGCCCGCGCGATTCCAGATGCCGCCCTTTTGACGCCGAGCCTTAATATCGCGCCGGCTCAGATCAACGCTTCGGCGGTACTGATCCAGATGCGCGGACAGGTGCAGAGCGATGTCCTTGCCACTCTTGACCCCTCTGTTGGGACTTATGTCGATGGCGTCTACTGGGCGCGCGCCGTGGGCCTCAACAGCAATTTGTTGGACGTTCAGAGCTTCCAGGCGCTGAAGGGACCGCAGGGAACTTTGTTCGGACGCAACACCTCCGGCGGCGCTATCCTTATCACGACCAACGATCCCAACTTCGGCGATGGCCTTTCGGGATCGATTTCGGGCACCTACGGCAACTACAATTATCAGTCGTTGACCGCGATCCTGAACGCGCCGCTGATCGAGGATAAGCTCGCGGTGCGTCTGGCCTATGTGGGCAATCGCCGAGACGGATACGCGCCCGAACGCAATTCAGGGCAGAAGCTGGGCGACCTCAACGACTACACCATGCGCGGCAAGATCCTGATCCAGCCCACGGACACGTTGCGCATCCTGTTGTCGGGCGAGCGATATCATTCCGAAAACCATCCGGATGTCGGCCGTCCGGGGTATTTCGTCCCCAACGGCCGTCCATCCATCGAAGCGGGCGTCGAGGCACTCGGACCGGCGGCCTGCGGAGCGAATTTCGCGGCCTGTACCGCTCTGGGCAATCAGTTGTGGCAACAGGCGATCGATTATACGGACAAAAAGAACAGGCGCTGGCTCACGCAACTTCCGTTCGTAACGACCACGGCGAGCACATATAGCGCCACCGTGACGCAGGAAATGCCGTTCGGCGAGATCAAGGCGATCGGCGCTTATCGCAAGATGAACTCGCTGCTGGAAAGCAGTGATCAGGACGCCGCGCCCTTCCGCATCCTCGACGGGACGACCAACCAGCAAAAGGCCAGGCAGTGGACCGGCGAAGTGATCGCCAGTGGGAAGACCTTCAACGACGCTCTCGATTTCGCGGTCGGCGCTTTCCTCTTCGACGAAAAGGGATTCGATCGCGGGCCGTCATCGACCTTCACGACACTCGTCCAGTTTCTCAATCCGAGCAACCCGTCGCCGGGCCAGAGGCTGTTCACGATCTACAATGGCGATGTCCACAACAGCAGCTGGGGCATTTTCGGGCAGGGCACATGGCACCTGAATGACGCGCTCTCGCTGACCGGCGGCCTTCGCTACTCGAAGGACAAGAAGAGCCTGAAATCGACGAACGGGACGGGCGTGGGCACCGCCGACATCACCAATCCCTTCACGGGTCCGGGCGACACGGGGTTCATTTGTCAGTCCGGGCCTGTCTGCCCCGATAATCGATCCAACAAGTTCAGCAGCTGGTCCTATACGGCGGCTGTGGATTATCAGCTTACCGACGATATCCTGATTTATGCGAAGACGGCCAAGGGATACCGGGCAGGCGGGCAAAATTTGCGCGGCATCTCGGCCGTCCCCGTCTCTCAGCAGGTGATCCGACCCGAAACGGCCTTCGCCTATGAAGCGGGCATCAAGTCCGAACTGTTCGATCGCCGGGTGCGATTGAACCTGACCGGCTATTATACGAAGGTCAAGGACGTGCAGCGCAGCAGCGCGGCCGTGGTCGGGACGACGACCGCCAGCTTCGTGGAAAATGCGGCGACGATGAATGTTTACGGTGTGGAGGCGGAAGCCAGCGTTCTCCTGCCCGCCGGGTTCCAGATCGACGGGACGCTTGGGTATACCGACCCCAGCTACGGCAAGTTCATCGACATCAACGGTGTCGATCGCCGGAAGGAAATCATCCCCTATGTTTCCAAATGGACGGCATCGATCTCGCCGCAGTGGAAGGGCGAAATCGGCTCGGCCCGACTAAGCCTTCGGGCCGATTTCGCGTACCGGTCGTCACAGGCGGTCTATAATTTCGGTTTCTATACCAACGCGAACGGCGTTCCGGTCGATGCCACCAACGGCTCCAGCAAGACGGGTTCGGGCATACCGCTGACGCCCGCGATCGTCGCGGGCTTCAACAGCTCCGGGATCAGCCCGGGTGGTTGGCTGGTGAATGCGCGTGCCGGACTGACGTTTCTGGACGGAAATCTGGAGTTCGCGCTGTGGGGCAAGAACATCACCAATCGTCGTGACGTCCTCAACGGGCTGGTGATCACCGGACTTGAGTCCACGCGAGAGGTCGTTCGCGAACCACGCACATATGGCGCGACAGCTACGGTCAGATTCTAAAGCGGAAGGCATCCCGGCGCCCCGCGCGCTGGGGGCGGCCGGCCGCCCGGTCGCCACTGGTCGTTCTCCCTGTTCCCGCCGGCCGAGCGGAAGGCTGGATTCGGTTATTCCTCCAGAAGGTTGGCCGCGTCCGCCAAGTAAACCAGCTTGCCGCCGATGATCGTCGCCCGAACATCGGCCGATCCGATATCCGACCGCAGGGCCGACCAGTCCTGCGCCAGCAAGCAGAGGTCGGCGGCGGCGCCGACCTCGATACGCCGCACCCGCGACAACTCGTGCGGGTCGGCGAGGAACATGTTGAGCGCTTCCTCAGGGGTCAGGGCCTCCTGCGGAGCAATGAGCCGACCGCCGCGCGTGCGCCGCGATACCGCCGCCGCCATCGCCGTCCACGGATCGGCGGCGCCGAAAGGTGCGTCAGTGCCGCCCGCCAGCGTGACGTTGGCGTTGCGAAAGGCGCGCAGACGGTAAAGTGAGGGCCAGTCCTGCGGATCTATGGCCGCCAGATACCCGTCCCCCCTCTCAGCGACGAAATTTGGCTGCGTAACCACGATCAGATTAAGCTGGGCGATCTCCGCCACCAAAGCGTCAGACGCGACTGAGGCATGTTCGATCCGGTCACCCGGCTCGACGCCCGCCTCGGAGAGGGCGGCCAGAGTGAAGGCCAGTTCGGTCTCGGTGACGCAGTGAATGGCGACCTTTCGCCCCTGAGCATGGGCCTCACGGATCAGGCTGACCAAGGCTTCATAATCGGGAAGATGGGCCTCATGCAGGTGCACCTTGACCGGACCGATGGCCAAATGCGTCCCGGCCGGCGCGGAGGCCAGTTCGGGCAATCCGGCAAGCACGATCCTCTGCGGCAAGGATCCGCCTGCCTGCTGCTTCGCGAAATGATCAGCCGTTGCCAGATCATTCTGCGGATTCATATCGGTAAGGCCGGTCACACCCCATCGCGCCCAACGCTCCGCCACAATGCGAAATTCGGGAGGGCAGCCGCCCAGGGCCGAACGAAGCCACTCATCTTCATCGAACAGCCGCCCAGACTTGAGATCGAGGCTGGCCGGGGATCCGCCATTGGTCGCCGCGCGCAGCCTCTCCAGTCCAAGGCTGTTGAATATCCACATGCGACCGGAGCGATGCTGGATGCGTACGGGCCGATCTGTGATCGCCGTATCGATCCAGGCGCGATCTATATCGCCCGCGACGCTTTCGTGATAGCCAACGCCCCTGATCCAACCTGGTCCCGCGGCGCGGCCAAGGGCGCCGACAAGATCCTCCTCATTCAGGATGTCCGGTGGTCCGCAAGACACCGAAGCGAGCGCGGCTGCCATTGCAGCGACGTGAACATGATGGTCATGGAGACCAGGGATTAGCAGCCCGCCACCCGCTTCGAGGACGGCGCCATGTTCCGATGCAGCCGGGTCGTGAGGGTAAACGGCAGAGATAATGCCGTTGGCTATGCGGACATCTACAGATCGTCCATCGAGAAGACGCACGTTTCGCAGGAGCATCATGACCTCGGGATCACGTGCTGGCGCGTCCACCTTTCCGGCATGGCTTCTAGGCCAAAACCATAGCGAGCGGAAGCTGCAATGCAGATGTAAGGCGCGCGACCTGAACGGTCGTCGTCGATGTCGCGGAACATCATGCCGAGCGTGCAGGCGTCGGCTGCTTGAGGAAGATGTGAAGTTGCTCGATCAGCGCCCGAACGCGGGTCTTTGCACAGATGGACTGATCTGGCAGCGGCCCGAATTCGCTGCGCGGCGCCGCGACCATACATCCCGAACGACAGAGATAGCGTCCCATAGTCATGAAGCCAGCCTGATGGCCCGTCCGGACGCTGACATGGTCCGCCTGCCGACGCACGATAATCGCCATCGATCGCCCGTGATGATCTGCCCGAGTCGCGGCTCACCGCGTCTCTTGAGCTATCGGATTATCGGCAGCGCACGCGGCGCGATTTTTTTGCGCTGTAGCAAAGCAAAGTCCCTCCTTCCGGGCATTTGGGGACATGATTGACGCGATCGCGATTGCAGATTTTGCAACGAGGGATGTCTTTCTACCGCCTGATGGCCATGCTATCAGCCGCCGTCCAGTTTCAAAAGGGGATGTATTGTGAAGTTCCGCCATGTCTTGGCCGCCGCCATTTCGCTCAGCCTGTCCGTCGCCGCCGTTGCCGCCGACGCGCCCGTCATCAAGGAGCGCGCGCTCGTCAAGACTGCCGATGGCCGCAAGGTCGGGTTCATCGACCGCGTGCTCAAGGACTCGGCCGGCACCCCGACCGGCGTCCAGATCATCTATGGCGGCCGTTTCGTCGTGATCCCGGCGGACACGCTGTCGGCCGCCGACAAGGGCCTGGTCACCAGCCTCAACGCCAAGGACGTCAGCCGGCTGTGAAGCCGTCGCTGGCGGCCTGATCGTCGGCAGTCTCTCGCGAAGGGCCGGCCCCATAGGGCTGGCCCTTTTGCTTGCGGGGCACGGGCGGCGCTTCAGTGCATCAGCGCCCGCCATTGCGCCGGCGACCGCCCCGTTGCCCGCCGGAAGGCGGTGCAGAAGGACGGCGCCCCGGCATAGCCCAACCGCCGTGCCACAGTGTCGATCGCCCAGTCCTCCTCGACCAGCAAGGCCTTGGCCCGCTCGATCAGCAGCCGCCGCAGCGCCGTGCCCGGGCTGGAGCCGGTCGATTCGCGAAAACAGCGGATGAAATGATGGCGGCTGAGCCCGCAGCGCGCCGCAATGGCGTCGATCGACGGCGGCGGTCCCGGCGCCTCCATCATCGCCAGCGCGGTGCCGAGCGCGCGAGCAGACAGACCGCCCTGTCGCCGCCGCCCCCGCTCGGCGGCGCTTCGCAGGTGGCGGCCGAGGTCGAGCAGCATCAGCGAGACCAGCGCCTCGGCGAGCGCAGGGCTATCCGCCACGGGGTGGTCCAACTCTGCCGCCAGCCTCAGCATCGCCTCCGCGATCGCGGGTGCGTCGATGTCCAGACAGGCGGCGAGCAGCGCGTCGTCCATCGGCATGTCGCCGAGCACCGGGGCGATCCGCCGGGCGTCGAAGCGGATGCGCACGGTATGGAATGCGCCCTGGCCGACATGGATGTCCAGCGGCACGCCGGCGGGCCGTAGCGCCAAGCCGCCGAAGCGGGAGAAGCGCCGCCGCGGATCGCCCGCGACCCGGCCCCGTGACCCGGCGAGCGGGCGGGAGAGGCCCAGCATCAGGATCGCCTGTTCTTCGACGATGTGGAGCTTTTCTTCCCGCACCTCGGGATAGGCGCACAGTTCGGCCACCGCGCCGTCCAGCGCAATCGAATGCCGGACCAGGCCGGGCCAGTCGCGGGCTTGGCGGATGGAAACGGGCATCCGTCCAATATTAATCGAAAGTGCTGATAATTTCTAGATCGTGCTGGATTCGCCTGTTTGCACGGAGGCCCGGCTTGAGCGTGCGCCATGCCGAGGTTTAGCGTGCCGGCAACAGGAAAGGATGTGGACCGCATGTCGGCGCAGCGATCACGAGACGCCATGCTGGATCATCTACCGACGGCCGACGCCATCTTGGCCGGGCATGATCTGTCGGGCCGGCGGGCGATTGTCACCGGCGGCTCGTCGGGCGTGGGCGTCGCCATCGCCGCCGCGCTGGCTGGCGCGGGCGCGCAGGTGACGCTGGCGGTGCGCGATGTCGAGGCAGGCGGCCGCGTGGCGGCGCAGATTGCCCACGAGCGGGACGTGGAAGCGCCGCGCGTCGCGCATGTCGATCTGTTGTCGATGGCGTCGGTCCGCGCCTTCGCGCGTAGCTGGGGCGACGCGCCGCTGGACCTGCTCATCAACAATGCCGGGCTGATGGGGCCGCCGCTTACCCGGACGCAGGATGGCTTTGAAAGCCAGATGGCGGTCAATTATTTCGCGACCTTCCTGCTGTCCGAGCTGTTGCTGCCCAACCTTAAGGCGGCGGCGCCCGCGCGGGTGGTGATCGTCTCTTCGGGATCGCATCATCTGGCGGAGCTGCGCCTGGACGACCTCCATTATCAGACGCGCCCTTATGAGAAGTTCGAGGCCTATGGCCATGCCAAGCTGTGCGCGAACCTGCTGGCGGTCGAATATAGCCGCCGGCACGCGGGCGATGGCGTGACGATGAACGCGGTGACGCCCGGCGGCGTCGCGACCAATCTCGGCCGGCATGTCACGTTCGAGGATGCGGTGCGGCTGGGCTTGGTGCGGGAGGACGGGTCGCTGCCACAGGGGCGGATGCGCACGCCCGACGAGGGCGCGGCGAGCCTGGCCTGGGCGGCGGTCGCGCCGGACCTTGAGCGGCGCGGCGGCCGCTATGTCGAGGATTGCGCGATCGCGCCCTTCTGGGAAGCCCCCACCCCGTCCGGCTGGGCGGTCACACGCGCCTCGCTGGACCCGCAAGCCGCCCGCGCCCTGTGGGACGCCGCCTATCCGCTGTTGCAGGAGAGCCAGACATGAACCGACCAACCGGCCCCATTGTCAGCGAAGGCGAGCAGATCGCGCGCGAGACTGAGCGGTGGGAGCGCGAGACGCGCCAGCCCTCGCTCGCCGGCAAGACCGAGCGGCGCGAGGAATTCGTGACGCAGGCGCTCAAATGGCCGATCAAGCCGCTCTATACGCCGGCCGACCTCGAGGAAGCGGGCTTTGACTACTCCGCCGATCTGGGCTTCCCCGGCGAATATCCCTTCACCCGGTCGACCCGGCCCAACGGCCACCGCACCTTGGTGCCGTTTGGGCAGGTGGTTCGGACGAGCCGCCTCCTGCACCGCTCGACGCAGCGATTATATACGCCACGGTCGGCGACCTCGTCCTGCTTGCGCTGAAGGCCGTACGCAAGGGCGGCATCGTGGTTTGCGCCGGCATCCACATGAGCGACATTCCGTCCCTCCCCTATGCGCTTCTCTGGGAAGAACGGCGGCTCGTCTCTGTTGCCAATCTGACGCGTCAGGACGGTCTGGAATTTCTCGGCCTGGCGCCGACATTCGGCATTGTCACCCACACCACAGCTTACCCGCTTCGACAAGCGAACGAGGCCCTCGCGGACCTGCGGGCCGGACGCTTCGAAGGCGCCGCAGTTCTCGTTCCGTGATAATCAGCTGGGACGAAATACTGACCTAAACCAGGTATTTCTGGACGTCCGACCGTGCTGAGTAGTTTCCGACCCTGCCTGACTTACCTCACCAGACTATTGTCCAGGCACTGGATCCAAGTGGTTGTAAGGCGTCCCAGACGTTCAAACATCGCTTCCAGATGACCGCGCCTCAAAGCCCTGTAACCATATTGCTGAATGGCTTGTCTCGCCTAAACATTAGGAAACTTCATGTCTCAGGATCGTCAACTTCAGGAAGCCGTTCTCGCCGAATTCCTGTGGGAACCAAGCATCACAGCCGCCCATATCGGCGTCACAGCGGCCGATGGCGTCGTCACGCTAACGGGCCATGTGCCGAACTTTCTTGAAAAGCATGCGGCTGAAAAGGCGGCGGCTCGTGTGAAGGGAGTCAAAGCTGTCGCTCAGGAATTGGAAGTTCGTCTTCCCAATGACTTCAAGCGCAGTGACGAAGAGGTCGCCCGTGCCGCGGTCGATCGTCTTGCTTGGGAAGTCACGGTCCCGCGCGATGCGATCAAGGTCAAGGTTGAGAAGGGCTGGGTTACACTGACGGGCGAGGTTGCCTGGCAATTTGCGGATTCCGATGATCCCGCGCAGGGATACCGATATGATGCCGCGCTCCATTCCGATCTGATCGCGCGCAGGGTTCCGACCTGAAGCCGCGCACGGCTCGGAGCCGTAATCGACGTAAATTACTGTCACGATATTTTCGCGGTGGTCAAGCTGGCGGACGCTGTGCGCGACGCATGGAGTCTCCTTCGAGAGCGATGCGATGTGCGTTGTGAACCAAGCGGTCGAGTATCGCATCGGCGTAGGTGGCATCGCCTATGAGATCGAACCATTTTGGTATGGGGAGCTGGCTTGTTACCAAGGTAGAACGACGCCCATACCGGTCTTCGAGGATCTCCAGAAGATGGTGCCGGGCATTGGCGTTGAGCGGTTCAAGCCCCCA
>Ga0207658_10000020_pt1 | contig 202984 bp, 166 predicted proteins | sample KBSS33metaG_FD_184322 | JGI IMG/M metagenome (GOLD analysis project Ga0207658, IMG submission 184322) | Switchgrass rhizosphere microbial communities from Kellogg Biological Station, Michigan, USA - KBS S3-3 metaG (SPAdes) (version 2) | ecosystem: Host-associated > Plants > Roots >... | reverse complement strand
CCTTCGACTTCAGGCCAGTCGCATCGACGCGCTTGACGCCCTTGATGCTTTCGGTCGCGGCGACCGCCTTCTTGACCGCGATGTCGGTGGCGAGAACGCCGGTCAGCGTGACGACGCCATCGATGGTCTTGACGCTGATCTCGGTGCTCTTGACGCCGTCGGTCGTCGCCAGCTCGGTCTTCACCTTGGTCGTGATCCAGGTATCGGTGACCGGCTGGTCGGATTTCGTCGCCGTTTCGCCGTTCGGCGTGTCGGCCGGGGTGCCCGCCTGCGCCACGACAGCGCCGCCCAGGGCGACGGCCAGAGCAAACACCGGAATTGCGAAAGTGGAATTCTTCATGATGCTCTCTCCTTCTATTGAACAGCGCACCGGAATCGACTGCGCGGCGCTGCGATGCGCGAGGCCACCGTAGGCAGCATTCGCAGGCTGGCTCGTGAACAATGGAATTTTTACGCAGGGGTTCGTTCAGGAACTGCCGCCCGGCGGCGCGGCCCACAGCGTTGGAAAACGACCGTTCGGCAGCGCATGTCGATCTTTCGCCGACCGCGGCACAAGTTCGTTGCAGATCGACCTGTGGGCTGTTTACCGGGCTGCTGCAAAGGAATAAATTCGGCTGTCCGTGCGGATCCGTCAGATCCGATCGACTCCTTCCGGCATGTCGAATGCCCGCGATGGAATAGGGTGCAGTCAGCGGTGGATCGCGTTGCGGCGCACAAGCGCGGCATCGGCGGTTCGCGTCCTGCGAATTACTGGTCTGTCCTAATGGTGGGGAACTCATGCGCAAACCAATTACAACGGCAATCCTGGCCGCGCTGGTCGGTGCCGGTGGCGTTTTCGCGCCGTCAGCTCCGTTGACGGCGACTCCGGCAAAGTCGAATGCCTACAAGAAAGTCATCGCCACGAAGGGTGTGTTCGCGGCGAACCAGGGCGGCGCACAGCTGCTCGAAGACTACGGCAGCTTCGCGCTTTACAAAGTCGACAGCGCGACGATCGCCGCGGCGCAAGCCGCCGCGCAATCGGTCGACGTCGACAACGAAGCCGACCTGCTGCAGTTCACCGCTCACCCGTTCGATACGCAGCACGACACGCTGAGCGCCCCGGCACCGTTCTCGCTGCAGGCGGCGGCCGGCGACTCGCTGCAGATCCTGCAGTTCGTCGGACCGGTCAAGCAGGAATGGCTCGATGCCTTGTCCGCACGCGGCATCAAGCCGGTGCAGTACGTCGCCAGCAACGGCTACATCGTCTGGGCCGACCAGGCTGCGCAGGCACGCCTGCAGGATCTGCGTTCGTCGGCCTCGTGGCTGCAGTACAACGCGCCGTTCTACGGCTTCCTCAAAGTCGATCCGCGCCTGGGCAACCGGCTCACCGCGAATCCGACGTCCAGCGACGAAGTCGATGTCGTCGTGCAGGTGTATGCGCATTCCGGTGTCGAAGCGACCAAGCAGTTCGTCGTCGGCAAAGGCATCGTGCCGACGCAGCAGCAGGCGCCGGTCGGCAACGGCGTCGTCGACTATCAGTGGGCGCCGGTCCTGAAGTTCGAGAACCTCAAGCTGCGCGTGCGCCTCGCCGATGTCGCCGCGATCGCGGAACGTCCCGACGTCACCTTCGTCGGCGAGAACCTGCCGCGGCGTCTGATGGACGAGAAGCAGAGCCTCATCATGACCGGCGATTTCGCACCGGGCCCGACGTCGCCGAGCTATCTGCAGTTCCTGCTCGATCGTGGCTTCAGCCAGAACTCCGCCGACTATCCGATCGTCGACGTCACCGACAGCACGATCGACGAAGGCGGCAGCGGCGTCACCGTGTTGAACACGGTCGACCCGTACCTGCACGTGCAGGGCGACGTCTCGCAGCCGGTCCGCGTGGCGTACTTCAACAACTGCTCGTCGCTGCCCGACAGCTCGGTCGGCTCGTACGACGGCCACGGCTCGCTCAACGCGGGCATCGTCGCCGACTACGACCAGAGCACCGGCTATCCGTTCCAGGACGCCGACGGCCAGCACCTCGGCCTCGGCATCAATCCGTTCGGCCGCGTCGGCTCCACCGCGATCTTCGTCGGCAGCCCGGAGTCCTACGACGTCAGCAACTGCGGCAACAACGACCAGGGCGTCATCAAGAGCAACTGGCAGACCGGTGCGCGCATCAGCACCAATTCGTGGGGCCTGACGGTACCGCCGTCGACCTACGACGACGGCGACCAGAACTACGACGCCGGCGTGCGCGATGCCGACCCGAGCGCATCGGGCAATCAGGAAATGATCTACGTGTTCGCGGCGGCGAACTCCGGTCCGGGCGCCGCCACGGTGTCCTCGCCGGGCGCCGGCAAGAACGTCATCACGGTCGGCGCGTCGGAGAACCTGCGTCCGTTCCCGACCCCGCCCGACAACCAGTGCGGCCCCGATCCGGCCAACAACCCCGAGAACGTCGTCGGCTTCTCCGGCCGCGGCCCCGCGCCGGGCGCGCGCGCCAAACCCGAAGTCATCGCGCCCGGCTCGCACATCCAGGGCGTTGCCAGCGTGTTCTCCGGCTACAACGGCGGCGGCGTCTGCGTGAAGTACTACCCGGAAAGTCCGGTGCAGCACATCTTCACGTACTCCAGCGGCACCAGCCACTCCACGCCCGCGGTCGCCGGCGAGACCTCGCTCGCGTACTGGTGGATCCAGCAGGGCGGCGCCGGCGCGGCGACCGGAACGGTCGACGAGATCGGCGGTCCCCGCGCTCCGAGTCCGGCGCTGATGAAGGCCTGGCTGATCGCGCATCCGATCTATCTGACCGGCACCAGCGCGAACGACAACCTGCCGAGCAACAACCAGGGCTACGGCATGCCGAACATGACGGACATGTTCAGCGCCACGCCGAAGGTGCTGCTCGACCAGAGCGAAGTGTTCGACAACACCGGCGAGACGCGGACCTACACGTGGGGCATCGCCGATCCGACCCAGCCGGTTCGCATCACGATGGCCTATACGGATGCTCCGGGCGCGCTCGGAACCAGTCCGCAGGTCAACAACCTCGATCTCAAAGTCGAAGTCGGCGGCCAGACCTACCTCGGCAACCACTTCGACCACGAATGGAGCATCACCGGCGGCAGCGCGGACACGAAGAACAACTACGAGGCGGTCTTCCTGCCGGCCGGCACCACCGGCGATGTCACGATCACGGTAACCGCGACGAACATCGCCGGCGACGGCGTTCCGAACTCCGGCGACGGCACCGATCAGGACTTCGCGCTAGCCTGCAACAACTGCTCGCAGCAGCCCTCGTTCACGCTGACGACCACGCAGCCCGACCTGCAGGTCTGCGCCGGGTCGCAGCAAAGCACTCCGCTGCACATCGGCCAGATCACCGGGTTCACCGACCCGGTGACGCTGTCGGCCGCCGGCAATCCGGGCGGCACGACGGCGACGTTCGATCCGAATCCGGCGACGCCGCCGGGCGATTCGAACCTGACGATCGCGGCACAGGCCGGCGCGACGCCCGGCGACTACCCGGTCACCGTGACGGGCACCGCCGGCTCGATCACCAAGACGCTCGGCATCGACCTCGACGTGTTCAACGTGATCCCCGATGCGCCGGCCAATCTCGCGCCGGCCGACGGCAGCACCGATGTCTCGCTGACGCCGACCTTCACCTGGGATGCCGCGCCGAACGCGTACAGCTACCTGGTCGAGATCGCCACCGACGCCGCCTTCACGAACGTCGTGGTCTCGCATGAGACGACCGACACCGCGTGGACGGTCGATTCGGGCAGCTCGCTCGATTCCAGCGCTCGCTACTGGTGGCGCGTGACCGCACGCAACCCCTGCGGCGACAGCGGGCCGACGGCACCGAACGAAGACGTCATCTTCGCCAACGGCTTCGATCCGGCCGCCGCCGGCGGCGGTCAGGAATTCACGACCCTGGCCCAGCCCGGCGACTGCCCGGTCGATACGGCACCGACGACCGTCTTCACCGACGACATGGAAAGCGGCGCACCGGGCTGGACGCACGGCGCGGCAAGCGGCAGCCAGGACACCTGGACGCTCGGCACCGCCGCCAACAGCGGCACGCACGCGTGGCAGGCGAACGCGCCTACCGCTTCCGGCGTACCGAACGACCAGTGGCTGATCTCGCCGAGCATCACCGTGCCCTCCGGCCTGGACGGCCTCGCCCTGAAGTTCTGGAACCAGCAGAAGATCAAGTCGGCCAGCTCCGGCACGGCCTGCAACGACGGCGCCATCGTCGAGGCATCGACCGACGGCGGCACGACCTGGACGCAGATCACCGCTGGCCTCCTGACCGATCCGTACGACGGCCCGATCAGCAGCAGCTTCGGCAATCCGCTCGGCGGCAAGCAGGGCTGGTGCGGCGATCCGCAGGCGTACCTGAATTCGATCATCGACATTCAGCAGTACGTCGGCCAGACCGTGCAGTTCCGCTTCAACCTCGGCCACGACCGCTTCGCGCATCGCACGAACCCGAACTGGGCGATCGATGACGTCAAGGTAACGGGCTGCACGCAGTAACTGACGAGGAAACGGGGCGGGCTGCGCGTGCAGCCCGCCTTCTTCTTGTCCACCCCAGGCTGGCACAGCCGCCGCGCGGGTTCCCCATCAAGTTCAGCCGCAATTCAATACGCGCTGCAGAGACTGCGGCCTGTTCTCGAATACTCTGCGAGCCGGATACCGCCCACGATGCGAATCTTGCGAGGATCGCTAGTCGCCTGCTGCCTCGGTCTGCTGCTCGCCGGCGCCGGCCAGCCGGCGCGTGCGAGGGAGATCAGCGCGCAGGAGGCCGTCGCGCAGGCGCAGCGGGAAGCCGAAGGCAAGGTGCTTTCGGTGCAGACGTTGACGGTCGGCAAGCGAAAGGTCTATCGCATCAAGATGTTGACGCGCGATGGGCAGGTCCGCGTCGTGCAGGTGCTGGCCGACCAGTGACATCGGAAAAGGGCCAGGAATGCCTGTGAGGTTGCGCAGGCGCACGTTGAGGCACGACACAAGGAGATGATGAAATGCGCGTATTGCTGGTGGAAGACGAAGCGCCGCTGCGGGAAACGCTCGCCGCACGGCTCAAGCGCGACGGTTTCGCAGTCGACGCCGCAGGCGACGGCGAGGAAGGCTCGTATCTCGGCCGCGAAGTTCCGTTCGACGTCGCGATCATCGACCTCGGCCTGCCGAAGCTCTCCGGTATGGACCTCGTCAAGCAACTGCGCGAAGCCGGGCAGCGCTATCCGATTCTGATCCTGACCGCCCGTTCCAGCTGGCAGGACAAGGTGCAGGGCCTCAAGAACGGCGCCGACGACTACCTCGTCAAGCCGTTCCACGTCGAGGAATTGCTGGCGCGATTGAACGCCCTGGTGCGCCGCGCCAGCGGCTGGTCGCGGCCGACGCTCGAATGCGGCCCGGTCATTCTCGATACGACCGCGCAGACGGTCAGCGTCAACGGCAATTCGGTCGACCTGACGAGCTACGAGTACAAGGTGCTCGAGTATCTGATGCTGCATGCGGGCGAGCTCGTCTCCAAGGCGGACTTGACCGAGCACATCTACCAGCAGGACTTCGACCGCGACTCCAACGTGCTCGAAGTCTTCATCGGCCGCCTGCGCCGCAAGCTCGATCCCGACAACGCGATCAAGCCGATCGAGACGGTGCGCGGGCGCGGTTATCGCTTCGCACTGGAGCGCACGGAGACGCCGCCGGCCGACGAGGCCCAAGCCGCCGACAACGCCTGAGGCGCCCGCGCGTGGCGCGTCCGCTTTCGCTGCAGGCACGCTCGCTCGCGGCTGCCAGCTTCGTGCTGGCGGGCTTTCTCGCCATTGCGTTCTTCGCGCTCGACAGCGCGTTCTACCAGGCCGCCGAAAGCGGCCTGCGCGAACGCCTGCAGGGCTATCTCTACACCTACCTCGCCAGTTCCGATCCCAACCGCGCCGGCGCGCTGATCCCACCGGACGTGGGCCCCGATTCGCGCTTCGACCAGCCGACCGCGACCGGCCTCTACGCCGGCATCGTCGGCGGCAAGGTGGTCGGCGCGAAAGGCAACGAGTGGCGCTCGCCGTCGGCGATCGATCGCGAACTGCCGTTCTCCGACCAGCTCGCGCGCGGCGAAGTGCGCTTCCGCGGCCCCGTGCCTTCGCCGGAGGGCGACCTGTTCGTGCTCTCGCAGGGCGTCGACTACCCCGGCGCGAAGTCGGACCTGCACGTGACGTTCCACGTCGCCGAGGACAGCCGCGCGCTGCGCAAGCAAGTCGATGTCTACCGGCGCACGCTGATGCTGTGGCTCGGCACGCTCGGCGTCGTGCTTCTTCTGCTGCTGCTCGCCGTGCTGCGCTGGAGCCTGGCGCCGCTGCGCAAGGTCGCCACCGATCTCGCGCGCGTCGAGCATGGCGCGCAGGAGCAACTGGGTCGCAACTATCCGGTCGAGCTGTCGGGCCTGACCGCCAGCCTCAACAACTTCATCGACGCCGAGCGCGACCGCGTCAAGCGCTACCGCAACACCTTGTCCGACCTCGCGCACAGCCTGAAGACACCGCTCGCGGTCATGCGCAGCCAGCTGGAGACCGGCGCCGACGGCAAGGATCTGCGCTGGACCGTGCTCGAGCAGGTCGGCCGCATGGACGAGATCGTCGCCTACCAGCTGTCGCGCGCCGCGACCTCGGGACACCAGACCTTCGCCGCACCGCTGCAGCTGGAGCCGTTCGCGGAGGAAATCGTGCGCAGCCTGGAGAAGGTCTACGTACGCAAGTCGGTCCTGTGCGAGTTCGACATCGACCCGGCCGCACGCTTCCACGGCGATCAGGGCGACCTGATGGAACTGCTCGGCAACCTGCTCGAGAACGCGTTCAAGTGGGCGCGCCGCCGCGTGCTGCTGACCGCCAAGCCGCTGGCCCCCGCGACCGGCAGGCGCAGCGGTCTCGACCTGGTGGTCGAGGACGACGGCCCCGGCATTCCGGAAGACAGGGTCGACCACCTGCTGCAACGCGGCGTGCGCGGCGACGAGCGCGTGCAGGGCCACGGCATCGGCCTGGCCATCGTGCAGGACATCCTCAAAGCCTACGGCGGCGAGCTGCAGGTCGGCCGCTCCTCGACGTTGGGCGGCGCGCGCTTCGCGATGCGGCTGCCCGTGCGCGGCATGAAAGCCGAGCGCTGAGCGCCGACAGCGAACACCAGCGCGAAGGCCGCCTAGGATTTCTGATAGGAATGAGCGTACGGCACGCTCCCGCGCGCAGCTGCGGTACGGCCGATCGTCGACGCGCACCTACAGCGCGGCCAGCGCCTCGACTTCGGCGATCAATCGCGCACGCACCTGTTCGAAACTGTAGTTCTCGAGCACGTAGGCTCGCGCGCGCTGCGCCTGCTTCGCGCGCACGTCCGTGCTTTGCCGGCGCATCGCATCGATCGCCGCATGCAATTCGCTCTCGCCGCGGAAGACGAAGCCGCTGCCGCTGGCCTTGACATGGTCGCCAAGGATCTCGCATTCGCCGTTGACGATCAGTGGCGTGCCCTGCGCCATCGCCTCGAGCGCGACGATACTGAGGCTTTCGTAGGCCGACGGGTGCACGAACGCGCTCGCGCCGGCCATCAAGGCGAGCTTGCGCTGCTCGTCGACGAATCCGAGGTACTGCACGTGTTCGGTTTCGGTAACTCCCAGCTGATCGACGCCGGTCAGCAAAAGGCGCAGATCCGACGGACGCGTGCGCTTGTAGCTCTCGAACGCGGCGATGAGCATCTCGCACCCTTTATTCGTGTCGATGCGCCCGCTGTAGAGTAGATACGGAGTTTCTTCGACCGCTGGCGACATCGGATCGGTGTCGACCGTCATCGCAACCAGATTGCCGGCGTCGATGCCCCACAGCCGCCCCCCGAGCCGTCGCTCCGCCTCCGTGTTCCACAGGATGCGCGGCACGCCGCGCGCCATCTGCGCGAACGCGCTGAAATACGCCGGCGGCTCGTCGTGCAGCGTCGGCACCAGACCCCAGCGCCGATGAGGCATCGCGCGCGTCCCGTCGTAGGTCAGCGGATAGAGGTACGTCAGGAAGATCACGGCCGCATAGTCCTGTCCGTGCGCCGCCAGATAGGCGATCAGCTGCGGACAGTCAGGACCCTGCGCACGAATGAATTCCTCCTGCAGTGCTTCGGGCCAGCGCACACGCGGCATCTCGGCGTTTGCGGCGAAATGCCCGATCAGGCGACGGTTCAACTCGTGGAAATACGGAGCGCGCTCGCGCGCGACACTGAAGCGGCGGACCGTCACGCCATCGCGCTGTTCGACGCCTTCGGGAAGATCGTTCGCCCAGCTTCTGTAGTCGCTCGCCGTGGTCGTCAGTACATCGACGGCGTACGTGCCTGCGAGCAACGTCGCGTATTGCCATGCATGCGACTCGGCGCCGCCGACGATCTTCGGATGGCAGCGCTGCACGACGATCGCGACACGTTTCACAACGCCTCCTTCAATAGACGCAGGAAACGCGCGCGCAGCACGTGGGCAGAGAACTCGTGCTCGTAGCGTCGCCGCGCAGCCTCGCGTTGGTGATTGCGGAACGGTTCGTCTGCGGCTAGGCGCGCCAAGCTCGCGGCGTACAGCCAAGGATCGCTCTCGGCCCAGACGATGCCGCTGGCGCCGAGCGTCTCCGGAATTGCACTGGATCCATGTGCGACCACCGGAACGCCGAGCGCCATCGCTTCGGCGATCGGCACGCAGAACCCCTCGTGGCGGCTCAAGGTCATGAAAGCATGGCTGGCAATGTAGGCCGCCTTCAGCTGAGCTTCGCTGAGCGAATCGAGCCACCAGACGCGTTCACCGAGCTGGTGCGCATCAATCTGCTCCTGGATACGGTCCGAATACGCCTGCAGGCGCGGATCAGCCTTTCCGACGACGATGAGCCGCGCCGGATCTCCATACCCGTCGACGTAGGCGGCAAACGCATCGATGAGTTCGACATGGGCCTTGTTCGGTGCGATGCGACCGACCATCAGCACGTTGTGCGTACCGTCGTTGAGTTCGTCAAGCAGGTGAAGATCGGCTTCGGCCCTCTGCAAGTGGCCGATGCGATGGAACGGCGCGAGGACGGCGCAGCGCTCGCGCGGCACACCGGCGGCGAGCAAGTCCTCATTGTTGTACGCGGAAGCACCGAGATACAGCTCGCAGCCGAGCGCGGCAATCTTGGCGATTTCCGCACGCCCGCTGGTGCAGGCTGCTTCGTAGTCGATTGCGCCGTACTCGGCGAAGAAATGCGGCGGCGTGACGTTGTGGTAACGCACGACACGAAACCCACGCGCATCGCGCAGGACATCCAGCGCCGCCGGCCAGCTGACCGAGAAGTGGTAGATGAGAAGATTACCGGGTCCACCAGCAAATTCGAGCACGTGCTCGGGTCGCAGCGTCGGCTCGTCGATGCCGGTGGCCACGCCGCAACACAGCTTCGTCTCGATGCCTTGCTCGCGCAGCACGCGTGCCATCGCCAGCACGTCATTGCCGACCGCGTCCGCAGCGGCCAGCACCGGCGTCATGATCACGGCCTTCATGCGGCCAACCGTTGCACAGCCGCGTGCAGGCCGCGTTCGAGGACCGACGGCGCGAACAGCTCGGCGTAACGGGCGCGTCCGCGCGTCCGCAAGGCCTCCCGCAAGTCGGTATCGCTATGCAGGCGCATGACCGCCGCCGCAACCAGATGCGGATCGGACGATTCCCACAGCAGACCGGCATCGCCGAGCGTCCACGGCAGCGCGCTCGACGCGCGCGCGATCACCGGCGTCCCCAGCGCCATCGCCTCGATCAGCGGCACACAGAATCCCTCGTGCTCACTCAGCATCAGCAATACATCGGCTCGCTCATAGGCGGCGCGCAATTCGGCACCGCTGGCGTCCTGAATCAGGGTTGTTTCGGTGCCGACGTCATGCTCGTCGATGCGCGCCAGCAATGCGTCGCCGTAGCGCGACAGACGCGGATCGAGTTTGCCGAGCGATAGCAGATGCACCCCGGGCTGCCGCTCGTTCAAAACCGCCAGCGCGTCGACCAGCGCAAGATGCGCCTTGTTCGGCGCAAGGCGGCCGACCATCAGCAGTAGCGGCGATCCCGCCGGGAGGCGTCGCGCATCGGGCGACAACTGGCGCAATTGCTCCACCTGGTGGAAGGGTGGCAGCAGCGCGCAACGCGCCGGATCGACGCCGCGCGAAGTGAAATCTTCGAGGTTGTACGGCGAACAGCCGAGATAGAGCTCGCAATTCATCTGTGCATAAGCGTCGAGCTGATCGCGGCCGCCGGCGCACGAATTCTCATAGTCGTCGGACCAGCCGGCAAAGAACTCCGGCGGCGTGATGTTGTGATAGCGCACGATGCGACGCGCCTGCGTGTGCCGGAACAGCCCGAGCGCGAAATCCCATCCGACGCAGTACTGATAGAGCACGACGTCTTTCGGCGAACGCAGCCACGAGTGGATCGCCGCGGGCGCGAGAACCGCTTCGTCGACCCCGCTCGCATGCTGCGCAAACACGGCCACCTCGTGGCCGAACTGCCGCAGAGCCGCAGTCAGCCCGAGCGTGTCGTTGCTGACCGCGTCATGCGGCGTCAGCCCGGGAACGAGTACCGCGATTCTCATGCGTGGTCGCGCCTCACGCCGGTCGCAGCGCGAGCACCGCATGCGCGCGATGAGCCGGCAGATTCGTCGGCTGAACGAAGCCGGCGGCAGCGAGCAGGGCGCCATTGTGGTGCGCGGCGTCGGCCGTCGTATCGGCGGCCGCGAAACGATGCGGCTCGTGTTCGCAGCGCAGCAACAGCTGTCCGCCGGGTCGCAGCACGCGGAGGGCTTCGGCGAGCAGCACGGCAATGTCGGTTTCATCGCGCGCCAATGTCGCAGCGGACAGGCTGAGACCGTCGAGGTCGCCGTCCGCACACCGCGTCAGCACAGCCAGCGGATCGCCGAGCGCAATCGCCAGACCGTGACGCTGCGCGCGCGCGACCAGCGCCGCGTTTGCCTCGATGCCGCTCGCCGCGATGCCGCGTGCGGCAAGTGCGGCGAGCCAAGCGCCATCGCCGCTGCCCAGATCGAGCACGCGAGCGCCCGTCGGCAGGCGCGTCGCCAGCACTGCGCTCCAGCTCGCGTGCCGCGCGCTGCGCGCCGAGGTTTCCTCGGCCCCCGCGTCGATCGATGCGGCGAGCGCGTCGGCGCGCGAACGCGAGCGCGCGGCATCGTCCTCGAGGTCGCCGAGACTGCGTTGCAGCGAGGTGATCCAGTGGTTGATGGCGTGCACGTAGTGACGCAACTCGATCGCCTCGTGCGCGCTCGCATGCGGAGACCGGGCATGCTCCTCGAGCGCATCCAGACGCAACAGCATGCGGCTGATGTCTGCGCGCATCGCCTCGCTGCGACGATTGTGCTCGGAATCGAGTGCCGCGTGCGCGGCGCGCAGTTGGTCAAGTTCGCGCCGCGTGTTCGCCTGCGCCTCGGCAAGCGCGGCGAAGCCCGCAGCGCTCGACGTATCGGCCGCGCGCTGGTGACGCAGCAGCATCGGCAGGCCGGCGAGGGCGAGGCCCCACTCGACGAAATAGCCCAGGACCGGCACGCGCACGAATTTGGCCAGCGCATAGCGAGGCAGCAGCCCGCCAACACGCGTGCCGACGCGGCGTCCTTCCGGCGACCAGCGCAGGTTGCCGAGCACTTCGGCCTTGCTCGCGCCGGCAGCGAGCAGGCGTACCTGCATCTCGGATCCGGCCTCATCGGGTGGGCGCTTGAGCAACGCACGGAAGGCTTGATCGATAAATGCGCGGTAGTGCGCCCCGGTCAGCTCGCCGATCGCGTAGTCCAGGCGCGCGCGATCGATGCCCTCGTCGAAAACCGGCCGCTGCGCTTTCTTGGCGCGCGACGGCGGATCATGCCGCACCAGCGGATCGCGCGCACGCGCGATGTCCGCCTCGGCACGGATTTCGGCCTTCACTCGCTCCAGATAGTCGTCTTGCGGACTCGAACTCACGGCCTTCCATCCCAGAAAAATTCCCCACACCGACCGCGGCGGCCATCGGCACGCCGCAGCCTCGATGCGACTCGTCATTATGGCGACGTTGCGCGCGTGAGTCGAAGGGGTGGCCATACCACGCGCGACCAGACGAGTTGCCAGGCCCGAAGCGACCGCCTATCGTTGCCGTCGCCCGGCCTCGTCCGACTCACCCTCCTGGAGTTCTTCTCATGCGCCAGCTCGCCCTGACCGCCTTGATCGTCGCCGCGCTGAGCGCGTGCAGCCCGTCGCCGCAACCGCCGGCAGCGTCTGCTCCTGCCGCGAAGACGCCGGTCGCGCCTCCCGCAGCGCCCGCGCCGAAGCCCGCCGAAACCGTGGTGGCAGCCAAGGAGATCCCCGAAGGCGCCTGCGGCGAACAGACCTCGACGCCGGCCGATCAACGCGTGGCGAACACGGCCCGCTGGTCGACGGCGAGCGAGCAGGACAGCTTCGGCTTCGACGTATTTCGCGGCGACAGCGAAAAGGGCGATTTCAAGAAACTGACCAAGGACCCGATCCTCGGCGCCGGCACCTCGGACGAGACGCACAAATACGAGTACCGCGACGACACGATCGATCCGTGCAAGGAATACTGGTACTACGTCGAGAGCATCTCGACCAAGGGCGTGCACGAGAAATTCACGCCGGTCTTCCGGGCGCCGCCGAAGCGCCGCGCGGTCGGCAGCCCGCCGGCTGCGTCGGAGCCGGCCGCTCCCGCCAAGGAGTGAAGCACCGCCGCGGCGGCGTCGCACGATGACCGCGGACATCGCCCGCCGGCGACGCCGGCTCGGTGCACTCTTCGTGGCGTTGTTCGCGCTGTCGCAGGCGCTGCTGTGGTGGGCCTACTACGCGCACGGCGCCAAGCCTCTGATCGGCGACGAGGCGGAGTATCAGCGGACTGCGCTGTCGATACTCGCCGGCGGGGCATGGATGCCGAGCACGATCTGGCCGCCGCTGCAGCCGCTGCTGCTGGCCGCGGTGTATTTCGTCACCGGGCCGTCGGTGCTCGCGGCGCAGCTGCTGCAGACCGTCCTTTTCATCCTCTGCGGCGCCTTGCTGCGCGATCTGTGGCGCCGTCTCGGCGGCAGCGTCGCCGCTGCGAACACGGCGGCGGCACTGTTCCTGCTGAATCCGGCGACCGCCGCCTACGCACAGTGGCTGTGGCCGGAGATCACGCATCTGCTGCTGCTGCTCGCGGCGCTCTGCCTGCTGGCGCGCGCACCGGCGCGTGTGCCGGCCTTCGCTGCAGGCGTGTGCATTGGCCTGGCGATCCTGGCCAAGAGCCTGCTGTCGCCGTTCTGGCCGGTGTTCCTGCTCGTCTTCGTGCGCCCGGAACGCCCGCGGGTGCTGCTGCAGCCGGCGCTGCTGTTCGTCGTCGGCATCGGCCTCGTCACGGCACCGGCGATCTGGCACGGCTGGCGCGAATACGGCAAGCCGATGATCGCCGACAGCTCGGTCTACAACCTCTGGGTCGGCCTGACCGATCGCTGGCGCAGCGACTACGTGCTCGACATGGGCGGGGCAACCTTGCCGCAGTTCCTCGCCAGCGCCCAGACGCCGCAGCAGCGCAACGCCCTCTACCTCGACAAGGTTCGCGCGCTCGTCGCCGAACGCGGCGCCGGTTCGATGATCGCCGACCTGGTAGGTCGACAGTATTTTCGCCTGTTCAGCGCGAAGACGCCGCTGCTGTCGCAATTGCCAGGGCCTGCCTGCTCCGGCCATCTTTCGGTCTACACGACCAGTCCGTGGCTGACCACGACGCTGACCGCAGCCAGCGGCGTCTTCCACGTGCTGATGCTGGCGGCCGGCGCCTTCGGGCTCGCCGGCTGGCGACGCCGGCCGAACCCGCTGCTCGCCATCGTCGCGCTGTTCCTCGCCTACCAGCTTGCCCTGTTCCTGCCGATCCACGTGAAGGCGCGCTTCCTGCTGCCGATGCTGCCGTTCCTGTGCGGCTTCGCCGGCAGTTTCCTCGCCGCGCTGCGCGCGCGCGGGCTGGCTTGGCACGCGCAGCCGTCCGCCGCGACGATCGCGCTGACGCCGCCGCGACTCGCCTTCGGCGCCGTGCTGGCGGCGTTGCTGCTGTTTCTCGCGTTCGCCGGCCCCGCGCTCGACGGCCTCTGCGCGGGCTGAGCCGGAGCGAATCCGGTATCCTCGCCGCCGCCTTTTGGTCTCCTGCCCGCATGCGTCAGCACCTGATCGAACTCGTCCTCTTCAGCACCTACGCGGAACTGCGCGCCGAGCGCTCGCGCAGCTATCTCGGCCTGATCTGGTGGGTGGTCGACCCGCTGATGCAGTTCGGCGTGTGGTGGCTGCTGATGGACGTCATCCTGCACACCGCCGGCCCCGGCTACCTGCCTTCGCTGCTGATCGGCCTGACCCTGTGGCAGTGGATGAAGTCGTGCATGATCCACGGCGGCTACGCGATCTGGAGCAATCTCAACCTGGTGCGCCAGGTGAACCTGCCGCCGCTGGTATTCCCGATCGTCGCGATGCTGTCCGATACGGTGAAGTTCCTCTACATCCTGGCCGTGCTGCTCGTGATCCTGTGGTGCTCCGGCTACCCGCCGAGCCTGGCCTACCTCAGCCTGCTGCCGCTGTTCGTCGTCGCGTTCCTGCTGTCGGCCGGCATCGGCTTCGTGATCGCCGCGCTGGTGCCGCTGCTGCCGGACCTGCGCTTCGTGATCGAACAGGTCTTGAACGTGGTGATGTACCTCTCCGGCGTCGTCTTCCTGCTCTCCAACGTGCCGTCGCCGTTGCGCGACATCCTCGCTCTGAACCCGATCGCGGTGATCATGGACGCCGCGCGCGGCATCCTGATGCAAGGTCTGTGGCCGAACTGGGTCGGGTTGACCAAGGCGGCGCTGATCTCGCTGGTGGCCTGCGCGATCGGCTATTGGGTCGTCGCACGCCTGGCCCCGCGCTACCCGAAGCTCGCGACATGACGAACGAAGTCCTGGTCGAGCTCAACAACGTCGGCGTCGCGTTCAGCGCGCAGCGCCGCCTCGGCGCCGGCAACCGCTTCTGGGCGCTCGAAGACGTCAGCGTGACCTTGCGCCGCGGCGAGCGCCTCGGCGTGATCGGCCGCAACGGCGCCGGCAAGAGCACGCTGTTGCGCGTGATCGCCGGCATCCTCACGCCCGATCGCGGCACGGTGCGGCGCGGGCCGGTGTCGTGCCAGCTGCTCTCGCTGGCGCTCGGCTTCACCGCGCACTTGTCCGGGCGCGACAACGCCGTGCTGTCGGGCCTTATGCTCGGCCTGCGCCGGCGCGAGATCATGCAGCGCCTGGCGGCGATCCACGAATTCTCCGAACTCGGCGATTTCTTCGACCAGCCGATCGCCGCGTACTCGTCCGGCATGATGATGCGGCTCGCGTTCTCGGTCGCGATCCAGGTCGAACCCGACGTGCTGCTGATCGACGAAGTGTTGGCCGTAGGCGACGCCGAGTTCCAGGAGAAGTCCGGCGCGGCCCTGCGCGCGCGCATGGGCGAAGGCCATACCGTGGTACTGGTCAGCCACGACGAAAAGCAGATTGCAGCGTTGTGCGACCGCGTGCTCTGGGTCGAGCATGGCAAGAGCGTCCTGGAGGGGGCTCGCGACACCGTTTTCGAGGCCTATCACCGCGATCTACACCTCGTCGGAGCGACCGCATGAACGAGCCGGACGCCGATCGGATCGCGGGGCTCGCCCGCGCCATTCGCGCACAGCCACGCCATCTTCTCATCGCCGCCGCGCGAGCCGCACGCCTGCACGAGCAAGGAGCGCTCGATCCCGCCCGGCAACGAGCGATCGTGCGTGAGGCGGCGGCCGGCCTGCGCGAGGCGGAAGACGCCGCCGCACTGCTGCTGACACCTATCGCCAGTTACGCACAGGCGCACGTCGCCGATGCGCTCGCCTGCGTGTGGCCACCGGACGCCTGAGATGCGCGGCGCCGCCCTGATCGTTCTGGCATGGAACCAGTGGCCGCTGACGCAGCGCTGCCTCGATTCGCTGCTCGCGAGCGCGCGGTCCGAGGCCGAAGTCATCGTGGTCGACAACGGCAGCACCGATGAAACCCCGACGGCGCTCGCAACCTACGCCGCGCGCGTGCGCATCGTCACGCTGCCCGAGAATCTCGGCTTCGTACGCGGCATGAACGCCGGCATCGCCGCCGCGCGCCCGGACGACGACGTGGTGCTGCTCAACAACGATCTCGTGTTCACCCAGGGTGACTGGCTCGGCCGCCTGCGCGACGCGGCGTACGCTGAGCCCGAACACGGCGTCGTCGGCTGTCGCCTGCTCGGCCCGGAAGCCGAAGGCCTCGTCTATCACGTCGGCGGCTACATCGAGGCGGACGACCTGCACGGCGAACAGAGCGAGTCGGGTTACCAGGAGCGCGATGTTGCGCAGTATCCACGCACGCGCCGCGTGCAGGCGGTCGCTTTTGCCGTGGCTTACATCCGACGCGACTGCCTCGAACGCATCGGCGGCCTCGACCCTGCATTCCACAGCTACTTCGAAGACACCGACTACTGCCTGCGCGCCGCTGACGTCGGCATCGCCAGTCTCGTCGCCGGCGAAGTGACGCTGCACCACTATCAGCACGGCTCGACCCAGGACGACAGCGGCTTTCGCGAGCGCCTGTTCGCGCAAAGTCGAGAGACGTTTTCCGCGCGCTGGCGCGAGCGCCTGTGCGCGCTGCGCAGCGCCGAAGTCGATTGGTGCGGAACGACGCGGTTTCCGTACGCGGAAGCGGAGCTCGCACGCCTGTTCGTACGCCGGCTCGATGCGCGCGGACTGCGCATGCGCTTCGACGTCGGTGTGCGCGAAGCCAGCAACGCGGAAGATCGCCGCCTCGAGCTCGCCATGCGACGCCGATCTCCGACGGTGGCCGACGCGGCGATCGCGTGCGGTGCCGGAACATTTGCGCGCGCGCGCGGGCGCCGTCGCGTCGGAATCGCCTACGGGGAATGGGAACGCGTGCCCGATGCCTGGGTGCAGTCGGCGCAGGGACTTGATCTTCTGCTCGTGCCCGATGCCTTCCAGCATGAGGCCTTCCGCGCCGCCGGCGCGCGCATGCCGATCGAGATCCTGCCGTTCGGCGTCGATCGCGACTATTGTCACGCCGCCGTGCCCACCCGGCGTCATCCACGGGGCCATTTCGTCTTCCTGGCCATCGTCGATGAACTCGCACGCGATGCCCCCGATGTTCTCGTCGAGACGTTCCGGCGCACGTTCCGGGCCGTCGAACCTGTCGAGCTGCTCGTGCAGATACGCCCCGGTCGCGATGCAGCAGCAATCCGCGCTGCGCTGGACGCGTTGCCCACGAGCGCCAGCGATGCGCGTGTGCGCGTACTCGACGGATGGGGCCTTCGATGGCACCAGCGCGCGCAGTTTCTTTGCGCGGCTGACGCCTACGTCAGCGTGCGGCGCGGCGGCGGCTGGGACCCGAATGCCGCCGAAGCACTCGCCTGCGGAAGACAACTGATCGCAACGGACTTCGGCAGCACGAGCCGCCTCGTGCGCGAATACGGCCTCGCCGTCGCCCCTACACGCCGAGTCGAATCGCCGGGGCAGCGCGGTCTCTGGTGGGCCGAACCCGATCGCGACGCGTTCGCAGCGCAACTGCGCCGCGCGTTCGACCAGCGTACCGTGCTGGCCGAACGCGCGCGCGCGCGCGCAGACGCATTCGGCGTGGCACACGATATCGACATCAGCGCAGATCGGCTGGTCGAGCGGCTCGACCGTGAGGACGCTCTGGCACCGGCCCGCGCGCCTGCGCGGCCGCACCGGCCGAGCGATGTCGCGCGCAAGGCCAGCGGCCAGATCGTCGTACTCGGTATGCATCGCTCGGGCACGTCCAGCGTCGCCGGACTGCTCGCTCGCATGGGCGTACATCCCGGCAGCGACGACGACTTGCTGATCGGACCCGACAACCCGAAGGGCCACTACGAACTCGCTGGCCTGCACGACGCGTGTCTGCGTCGACTCGACGCCGCCGGCGGCGACTGGAAAGATCCGCCGGCGACCGCGCCGGCCCGTGCGATAGATGCGTTTCGTTCCGACGTGATGGCGCTGCTGGAAACCCTGGAACCGCAACGGCCCTGGCTGATCAAGGAGCCGCGATTGTGCCTGGTCGCACGTGAGCTGCTGCCGCTGCTGACGCGCCCGGTGTTCGTGCACGTCGTGCGCGAACCGCGCGCCGTAGCCGCTTCGCTGGCGGCGCGCGACGGGCTCGATCCGGTCCACGCGCTGGCGCTGTGGGAGCACTACACGCGCGCGGCGTTCGCCGCGAGCCGTGGCTGGCGGCGCGTGCTGGTCGACTATGCCGAGCTGATGGCCGACCCGCTCGGCACGACGCGGCGACTGTTCGCCGAACTCGTCCGGCTCGGCGTCGACGGCCTGCGGCTGCCGGCCGACGCCGCGATCGAAGACTGGTTGCGCGCGCCGACGGAACGCACGCGCGAAACGCTCGGCGACGTCGCGCTCGAACCCTCGCAGCATGCGCTCTGGGCCGCGATCGCCGATCGCCGCATTCTCGACGACGGCGGCGCGGTGCACGCGACGGCGGAGCGCACGGGCAGGGCGGGCTGACCGTGTTTTCGCTGATCCGCCAAGCGTTTCATCGGCCGCGCGTGCGACTGCACGAGCCGCTGCGCGAAGTCGCCTGGAACGGCAGCACGCTGCACCTTGCGTTCGACGGGCACGAAACCGGCGCTGTCGCGCTCGACCTGGACGGCACGCATTTCATCGATCTCGCCATCGACGCCGACGGCCATGCACGCTGCGAATGGCCGTATTCGCCGAGCGGACGCGAGCGCTTCGACGTCATGCCGCGCCACGGCCGAGACGGAACGCGGCTGGCCGAGCAACCGCTGCGCCTGGAGATCGGCAAGGTCGGCATCGGCGTAGCCGCGCAGGACGCGACGCCGCCGTTGGCGCCGCTGGCCGGTCCCGCGCGCTGCGTTCCGTTCGGCACCGACGTGGCCGCACGCGACGTCGCGATCGTGGTGCCCGTCTACAACGCGCCGGCTCTGGTCGAACGCTGCCTGGATGCGCTGCTCGCGCACACGCACGGCCGCGCGCGCCTGATCGTCATCGACGACGCCAGTCCCGATCCCGCCGTCGCGCCGCTGCTGGCGCGCTACGCGGGGATGGCCGGCGTGGACGTGCTGCGCAACCCGGCCAATCGCGGTTTCACCGCGACCGCCAATCGCGGCATCGACGCGGCCGGCCGCGCCGATGTCGTGCTGCTGAACGCCGATGCCGAGGTCGGCCCGAACTGGCTCGCCGGCCTGCGCCGGGCCGCCTGCTGCGGCGACGACGTCGGCACGGCCACGGCGGTGTCGGACAACGCCGGCGCATTCTCGGTGCCCGAACTCGAGCAGGCGAACGCACTGCCTGCGGCGTGGAATTTCGAGCAATCCGCACGCGCGCTCTGGCAGCAGGCGGGCCTGGCCTATCCGGAGCTTCCGACCGGCAATGGGTTCTGCCTCTACATTCGCCGCGCCCTGATCGACCAGGTTGGCACGCTCGACGAAGCGGCGTTCCCGCAAGGCTACGGCGAGGAGAACGATTTCTGCCAGCGCGCCGCGCACGCCGGATGGCGCCACGTGATCGCCGGCAACGTGCTGGTCGGGCATGCGCGCAGCCAGAGCTTCGGCGAGGAGCGGCGGCGCTCACTCGGCGCCGCCGGCATGGCCGTGCTGCGCGAGCGCTGGCCCGGCTATGAAGCCGAGGTCGGACGCACGCTGCGTTCGTTCGAGCGCTGCGCGCTCGATTGGCGCGTGCGCCGCGTGTTCGCCGAAGCGCGCGCCGAATCGGCGCCGCGGCCGCGCCTGCTCTGGGTCGGCAAGGACGCGCCCGCGACCGACGACGCCGACATCTGGACGCTGCGCGCGAACGGCGACGCGAACGAGCTCGTGCAGGGCGGCGTGGTCGTCGCCGCAAACCGTTGGAAGGCCGACGACGCTGAAGCCTCGTATCGCGCCGTGTGGGACTGGCTGCAGCTCCATGCGATCGAACGGTTGCTGGTGACCGAGCGCAAGGAGTCGGTCGCCGAGATCCTGTGCCGATTGCTCGACATCCCGATTCTGGACATCGATATCGCCGACGCCACTGCCTTGCGCGATTCGCTGCGGGCAGCGCAAGCCTCCGTGCGGACCTTCGTCCGATGAGCGCGCCGATCGCACGCGCACTGATCACCGGCGTCGGCGGCCAGGACGGCGCGCTGCTCGCGGCGAACCTGCTGCGCGGCGGCGTCGAGGTGATCGGCACGCGGCGCTCGCCCCGCGCATCCGATTCGTGGCGCCTCGACGAGCTCGGCATCGCCGGCCATGCGCGGCTGCGGCTCGCCGCGCTCGATCCGACCGATGCGCGCGCCTGCGCCGAGCTGATCGCGGCGACGCGGCCCGACGCGGTGTTCCATCTGTCCGGCCAGTCGCGCGTCGCCGATTCGTTCCGCGATCCGCGCGCGAGCATCGAGGCGAACGGACTCAGCACGGTTCATCTGCTCGAAGCCTTGCGCGCGCAGGCGCCGCAAGCGCATTTCGTGCTGGCCGCCAGCGCGGAAATGTTCGGCGCTCCCGAGGTTTCGCCGCAGGACGAAACGACGCCGGCGATGGCGCGTTCGCCCTATGGCTTGTCGAAGCTGTTCGCACATGCGGCGGTCGGCAGCTGGCGCGCGAGCTACGGCCTGCGCGCGTCGAGCGCGATCTTGTTCAACCACGAATCGGAATGGCGCGACGAGGCGTTCGTCACGCGCAAGCTGACGCGCGCAGTCGTGCGCATCGCGCGCGGCAGCGAGGATGTCGTCCTGCTCGGCAACCTCGATGCGCGCCGCGATTTCGGCTACGCGCCCGACTATGTCGCGGCGATGGCGGCGATGGCAGCGCGCGAGCACGGCGACGATTTCGTGCTGGCGACCGGCGTCGCAGCGAGCGTGCGCGATTTCGCGACGGCCGCGTTCGCCGCGGCCGGCATCGCTTTGGACTGGCGCGGCTCGGGCGCGGACGAAGTGGGCATCGAGCGCGGCAGCGGTCGGGTGCGCGTGCGCGTCGATCCGGCGTTGCTGCGTCCACTCGATGCGCCGGTGCTGGTCGGAAACTCGGCCAAGGCGCGCCGCGAGCTGGGCTTCGCGCCGAGCCTGGACCTGGCCGGACTCGCGCGGCGCATGGTCGACGCCGACCTTGCCCGCGAAGACAACCGACATACATGAAAGTCATCTTCAACGTCGACGCGATCACCGCGCCACTGACCGGCATCGGCCGCTATGCGCTCGAGCTCGCGCGCGGGCTGGCCGTGCATCCGCAGGTCGAAGCGCTGCGCCTGTATTCGGCCTATCGCTGGGTCGACGACGCCGAACACGCGCTCGGCGCCAACGCGGCGATCGCCAACCTGCGCCGCAACGTTCCCTTCAAGACGGCCGCGCTCGAAGCGTATACGCAATTGCGCTCCGCGCTGTTCCGCCTGCATACGCGGCATCTGGACGGCTGGCTGCTGCACACGCCGAACTACGTGCTGATGCCGTTCGCAGGGCCTGCGCTGACGACGATCCACGATCTGTCCTGGCTCAACTATCCCGAGACGCATCCGGTCGAACGCGTGCGTTTCCTCGACCGGCATCTGCCGCGCACGCTCGACAAGGCGGCCGCGATCTTCGCCGACTCGCAGTTCATCGCCGACGAGATCGTCGCCAAGCTCGCGGTGCCGCGCGCCAAGCTGCGCGTGGTGCCGCTCGGCGTCGATGCGGCCTACCGGCCGCGCCCGCGCGACGAGCTGATGCCGGCGCTGACCCGCCACAGCCTTGCCGGCAGCGACTACCTGCTGGTCGTCGCCACACAGGAGCCGCGCAAGAATCTGGCCCGGCTCGCGCGCGCCTACGCAGGTCTCCCGGCAGCCCTGCGCGCGCGGCATCCGCTGGTAATCGTCGGCGCGCGCGGCTGGCTGCGCGCGGAGCTCGAACAGGTGCTGGCGCCGCTGGAAGCGCGCGGCGAAGTGCGCCGGCTCGGCTACGTCGCCGAGGAGGACCTGCCGCTGATCTATGCGGGCGCCCACGCGTTCGCGTTCCCTTCGCTGTACGAAGGCTTCGGCCTGCCGGTGCTGGAAGCGATGGCGAGCGGCGTGCCGGTGCTGACCTCGAACGTGTCCTCGCTGCCGGAAGTCGCGCGCGACGAGGCCGGCCTGCTCGCGCTGACCGTCGACCCGCTCGACGAGGCGAGCCTGCGCGACGGGCTCGAGCGCCTGCTCCAGGACACCGCCTGGCGCGCCGATGCGGCCGCGCGCGGCGCGCGGCGCGGCGCGCAGTTCGGCTGGAACCGCTGCGTCGAAGCGACCGTCGCGGTCTACCGGGACGTGCTCGCCGGCGCCTGACGCGCATTGATGTCGCACCGCGAACGACGCTAGTCTGCGGGGGTTTTCACGGAGACGACGATGAAGGATCGGTTTTTCGGCACGGCCCTCGGCCGCGCCGCGTTGTTCGTTTGCGCATTCGCGGCGCAGGCGGCGCTGGCGCAGGCGCTGCAGCCGCAACCGCCGGCCGCACCGGCCGCCGCTCCCGGGGTGCCGGTCTCGGCTGCTGCCGAAGGTATCTATGCCGGCGCGCGATCGAGCCTGCTGCAGATCCGTACCCTGGTCGAGGCTGCGAACCGGCAGTCGTCGATCGGTTCGGGCTTCCTGATCGGCGCAGACGGGCTGGCGATCACGAACTACCACGTCGTCTCGCAATACGCGCTGGAGCCGAAGACCTATCGGCTCGAATACGTCCGCCCGGACGGCACCAAGGGTGCGTTGAAGCTGCTCGCGATCGACATCGCGAACGATCTTTCGGTCGTGCAGCTCGACGGCACCGACCTGCCGCACCTCGAATTCGATCCGACCGCGGTCGCCGGCGAGCTGCCGCGCGGCGAGCGCGTCTACGCGATGGGCAATCCGCTCGATCTCGGCTTCACCATCGTCGAGGGCAACTACAACGGGCTGGTCGAGCGCAGCTACAACGAACGCGTGCATTTCACCGGCGCGATCAACCCGGGCATGAGCGGCGGCCCCGCGGTGACCGGTGCCGGCAAGGTGGTCGGCATCAACGTAGCCAAGCGGCTCGACGGCGAACTGGTGAGCTTCCTGGTGCCGGCGCGCAAGGCCGCCGCGCTGCTCGCGCGCGCGCGCAAGGATTCACCGCTGACGCTCGCGCAGGCGCGCGAGGAGATCGACCGCCAGCTGCTCGCCTGGCAGGACGGCTTCTACCATGCGCTCGACGAGAAAGGCTTTCGCGCGACGAAGTTCGGCCCGTACCAGGCGCCGGAAAGCGCAGCCGACTGGTTCAACTGCTGGGCGCGCACGAACGCCGAGCAGACGCCGAAGCCGCGCGCGCAGATGGACAGTTCCAGCTGCAGCTCGCAGAGCTCGCTGTTCATCGCCGAGGACATCGAGAGCGGCCGCAGCGAGCTGACGCACGCGTACGTGCGCAGCGTCGACCTCAACGCGTTCCAGTTCGCCGCGTTCCTGTCGCAGTACTACGGCGCGGCGTCGATGTCGCGTTCGTGGTCGCGCAAGCGACTGACGCAGCCGCAATGCCACGAGGACTTCGTCGCGCCGGCGGATGCGGCGACGGCGCCGACGTTGCGCGCTGTCTGGTGCGCGCGCGCCTACCGCGATTTCGCCGGCGTCTACGACATCACGCTGACCACGGTGACGCAGGACCGCGACAAGGAGGCGCTCGTCTCGCGGCTGGCGCTGCAGGGAGTCAGCTACGACAACGCGCTGGCGCTGGCGAAGCGTTTCATGGGAGAAATCGCATGGACGAAGTGAAACGCGCGGACGGCAAGCGAGCCGACGCGATCTGGCTCGAAATCCTCGGGCGCCACCGCGACGTCGTCTCGCGCACGCGCCTCGCATCCGATGCGGTCACCCTCGGACGCGCCTACGACAACGACATCGTGCTCGACGATCCGCACGTCGCCGCGCATCACCTGCGCATCGCGCGCGGCGACGACGGCGCCTGGGTCGCCGAGGATCTCGGCAGCGTCAACGGGCTGGTCGTCGAGGGCGAACGCGCACGGCGCGAACGCATCGTGCTCGGCGACGCCACGACCGTGCTCGCCGGCCACACCGGCCTGCGCCTGCGCCATGCCGGCGAAGCGGTGCCGGCCGAGCTGCCGCTGGTGCGCAGCGCGCCGCGCTGGCCACTCGCGATCGTCTGCATCGTGCTGCTGTTCGCGCTCGAATGGCTGGGCCTGTGGCTCGGCGAGACCGGCGAGCCGAAGTTGATCCGCTACCTGACGCCGCTGGCCACGATCGCGATCGCGATCGCGGTATGGACGACGCTGTGGAGCGTCGTCTCGCGCGTCTTCAGCGGTCATGCGCGCTTCGGCCTGCACCTGCTGATCGTCGCGGCCGGCCTGCTCGCGTTCTCGCTGTACGACCAATTCAGCGATCTCGGCGCGTTCGCGCTGTCGTGGACGCGGCTGTCGAATACGGTCTATGTCGCCGCGTGGCTCGCCTTCGCGGCGGTCTGCTTCGCGCATCTGCGCGCGATCGCCAACACGAAGCTGCCGCTGAAGGCCGCTGCGGTGATCGCCTTGGCTGCGCTCGGCATCACCATGCAGAGCCTGAAGCTGTCGGACTGGCGCGCCAACTCCGGTCAGGCCGCGACCCTGCAGAAACTCGAGCCGCCGTCGATTCGCATCGTGTCGGCACAAGCCGAAAGCGCGTTCTTCGCGACCAACGACGCGCTGAAAGCGGCACTGGACAAGGCACGCAGCGAAGAACCCGCAGGAGACGGCGACTCCGGCAGCGACGACTGACGCGCGATTCGTCCGCCGTCAGCGCGCGACGCCGGCCGCTGCCGACGCCGGCGCCGAACCGCCCTGCGTCTGCTGCGGCAGTTGCGCCGGCTGAACCGGCATCACCGCATCGAAGTCGTGGATCGCGATCGTATCGGCGTGGCGCACCGGCGGCCGGTACGGCGGCGCCGTGACCTTGCGCCACCACTCGCCCATTGCCACGCGCAGCGACTTCTCCGGCGGTGGCGGCGGCGCGAGGAAATCGAAGCCGCCGATCGCATCGCGCCCGCTCGCCGGCGAAGCCGCGTAGACGCGCACCTGCGCCAGCTTGTCTTTCACAGCGGCGGGTATCGGCAGGCGGAAGCGCGACTCGCTCGTGCGATAGTTCGCCGAACTCAAGCGCGCGCCCTGTGCGTCGATCCAGTCCACGACGACATTGCCTTCGAAACGAGGCTGCTCGAGGTCGACGACGATGCCGTCGTCCCAACGCGTACCGGCGCGCGCGACGCGTGCCGAATCCTGAGGCCGCTCCAGAACGATCGCCGGATCGCCGAGCAGGTTGTACATTTCCACCAGGGTGCGATCGGGCGTCTTCTTCTTTGCGCGCACGATCGATTCGCCGATCGTCGCGCCGGGCTGGAGCAGTTCGCGGATGATGCCCTTGCTGAAATCCGGCGACGGCGAGTTGCGCCACGAAGCGGCAAATACTGCAACGGCGCCCTTGCCCGGCTCGCGCAGGAATTTCTCGCCGATCGAATCCTCGGTCGGGTTGTCGAACGGCGCCGAATAGCAGGTCATCGACAGGATCATCGGCAGCCGCTCGCTGTTGGTCAGCGAGGACACGTCGTCGAGCGTGAACAGGTCGTGGTTCTTGCGCAGGTCCGGCGGTCCGGTGCGCCAGATGAAGCGGCCGCCGTGGCCGATGAAGTGCACCAGCAGGCGACCGTCGTCGATGCCGTCGCGGATCGCGCTCTGATGCGCGAGGTTGTCCGATTCCTTCGGGCTCGCGTAGACCTTGTCGGCGAGGAAGCCCTCCTTGCCGAGGCCGCCGGCGATCTCGTCGGACGCCTTCTTGAACGCATCGATCTCGTCGGTGATGAACATGACGTCGCGGCGCCAGGCGCCGAGCTGCGGCTTGGAGATGTAGTCGATCGTCTTGTCGACGATCGCCTTGACCTCGGCCGGTTCGACGACCGGGAAGCGTCCCACGGCAACGACCGGATGCCAGTCGTCGCCGTCGACGGCGCCGAACCAGTTGTCGCTGGCCGACTGGCCCTCGGGCGACGGGAACTGCCAGGTCGGGATCAGGTTGCGGTCTGCCAGCTTCTTCGGCGCGTTCTTGTACGGGGTGCCGCCGATCGCGCCGAACGCGTTCGGATAGAGCAGTTCCTGATCCACCCACTTCGCATAGTTGGCGTCGTTGTAGGTGTCGTGGCGGATGTCGTAGCTGGCATCGCCGACCAGCAGCAGGAAGCGCGGCCGCGGCGCCGGCCAGCCGTGATAGGCGACATCGACGAGGTGACGGATCGCGCGCGGATGCGTGATGCCGTTGTTGAACTGATCGTAGACCGCGTTGATGTCGAGGATCGCGACCTTGAGGCCGCGCTTCTCGTGGAACTCGGCCAGCGGCCGGATCGCGTCGATCAAGCTCGGGTGGCTGACGATCAGATAGTCGTAGGCCGCCGCCGGATGCTGCCAGTCGCCCTCGGCAACGGCGCGCAGCGCGAGCGGTTTCGCCAGTTGGCCGTCGAGCGCCGGAAACAACTCGACACCGGCCGGCGCTGCCGCGAATGCATAGCGCCCGCCGCCGAGCGAATGGCCCGGCCGGCGCACGCCGTCGGCGCCGTACAGCGTCGGCAGGCCTTCGCCGCGATAACCCAGCTGCAGCGGCACGGCGGCCTCCGCGCGCACTTCGAGCGGCAGCGCAGCGGCGTCGAGGTCGCCGCCGAGCGGGTAGCGCGCTTCGAGCCAGTTGAACATGACGACATCGACGATGTCGGCTTTGGCATCCGTCGGCGACGTACGCTTGAGCACGCGCAGCGCCAGCGTGTTCTGGCGCGGCTTCAGCGCTGCGATCGGCACGTCGAGCTGGCGATGTTCCTCGTTGCGGCCATTCCACTGCAGCGTCGACACCGCGTGACCATTGACGACGACCTCGACGACGTGATCGTCGGGCTTGGGTCCCTTGTCCTTGGGCACGACGGGCAGATCGGAGAGGCCGCGGAAGTTCAGGGTCAGCTTCAGCGTCGCCGCGCGCGCGTCGAGGTCGGGCAGGTCGAAGTTCGTTTCGAAGGGCTTCGGATCGACCTGGGTCAGCTTCGCCCACTGCCAGATGTCGGACTCTTCGCCCGGCTTCTGCTGGGTCTGGTCGAGCCGGATCATCAGGTTTTCCTGCTCGATGTGCAGGCTGCGCTCGAGCGCCGCGTGTCCGCCCGCGGCCGATCCGGCGACTTCGGCGTCGCGCATGCGCGCGTGCGCGCCGGGCGCGGCGCCGAGCAGGTAGACGTTGTTGACGCTGTAGGCGTCGTACCAGCTTTCCGTCCCGTGCAGGGCCTGGCCGATCCACTCGATGCGGTCGCCGTCGGCGAAGCGTTCGCCACGGGCCACGACGCGCACCGGCACTTCGTTGCCCGCCTGGGTCAGCACGAGCTCGCCGGCGGCGCAGTCGGCCAGTCCCGGTTGCGCGGCGACGATCGCGGCGTGGTCGAGCGTGTAGACCCCGGCTTGCTCCAGTTCGATGTGCAGGCGTCCGCTGCACGCCAGCAACGGCAGCGGGGAGGCGAACAGGACGAGCGCGCAGGCGCTTAACAGGTTTTTCGATGGCATGGGCGGCAACGGTCGCGGACGAGGCGCCCGCGCGGCATTCGGGATTGCGGACCGCGCAGGCTACCGGTCCGACCCCGTCGCTGCAACCAAAGTTGCATTTTGGTACGGCCCGTAGAAGCGCTGCAGCAGCTCGCCGACCGCCGGGGTCGCGCGACGCAGCAGGGCCGGGTCGGAGAAATGCAGCTCGCTGACGACGGCAAAGTACTCGTCGACGGTTTCGGCGGCGTAGGGATCGATCAGGCTCTCGCGCCCGCGTTCGACCGTCCGCACCAGCGCGTCGTAGGCCGGCTGCATCGCGGCGAGCCATTCCTGCCGCGTGATGTGCGGCGGCAGGCGCGGCACGCCGTCGACGGCGCCGTCGAGCATGTCGAGCTTGTGCGCGACCTCGTGCACGACGACGTTGAACCCGTCGAACGGGCGTTCCAGATCGGCGGCGATATCGGCCCACGAAAGGATCAGCGGGCCGCGTTCCCAGGCCTCGCCGATGAGGTCGTCCTCGCCCTCGGTGACGACGCCGCTGCGCTCGTCGTGATGCTCGCGCTTCACCCGGAATTCGCCGGGATAGACGATCACCTCGCGCCAGCCGGCGAGCCAGTCGAAGCCGAGATGGAGCACCGGCAGGCATGCCAGGGCGGCGAGCGCGAGGCACTGCGCATCGGTCAGCGCATGGCCCGCCGCGGCGCTGAAGCGCTTGCGCGCGAGGAAGCGCTCGGCCAGCGCGCGCAGCGCGACGCTTTCGGATGGAGAAAGGCGGCCGAACAGCGGCGAACGGGCGAGCAGCGCGCGCCAGGCGGCGTCATCGATGCGATCGGGTGCGGCGAAAGCGCGGCCCAGCCGCTGCAACCAGCGGCCGATCACGCTGCGGCAGCGCTCATTTGATCGCGCCGGGCACCAGCGATTGCCAGCGATAGCTCGGGCGCTTCGGCGTTGCCGCCGCCGGCGTAGCCGGATCGCCGTGCGGGAGCGCGGCGGGAGGCAGCTCGTCTGGTACGGTCTGGACGGGCGCTTGCGCAGCGCGGGGAAGCCGGGCGGCAGGGCCGACGTCGCCGGCGCCACGCCCGTTGCGGGTCGTCGTACCGCCGCCGCCGCCGCCGTCGGGCGTCTCGACCAGTTCGCCGCGCGACTGCGCGTTGCCGAGGCCGCTTTGCGCGTCCGCGGCGTTCAGCGCGAGCAGACCGACGCCGCGCAGCGGAGCTTCCTGCGCCCACGCGGCGACACCGGACAGCAGAGCCACGAGGGCCACGAGGGCGAGAACGGGTTTTTTCATCACGATGCTCCCGGCAGTGCTGCCAAGGGATTCGACAATGCTCGCACGATCCATTCCCCGACTCCAGCCATGCGCGGCTTTAGCATGTAGCGTGCCATTGGTCATGCCCCGCGTCCCTGCTGGCGCGCGAGGCCAGGGACTTTCCCGCGCGGGCGTCCGCCGGACACCCGCGGACAGCGGGCGGACAGTCCGGCCGCCGCAAACCCATGACATTGACCTCCATCAGATGAGGCGATGGCGATAAAGGTTGCACGGTTCGCCTTGTTTTTCCGTCGCCACGGCTAAACTGCCGCGATGCCCTCGTCTCCGGTCCCGATCCCTTGACCTTGCGTGCATCCACGAAGAGTGCCCCCGCCGGCGGGCGCAGCGATGCGGCACCGCGCCTGCTGGCCGAGCTGGCCGGCGCGGACGCGATTTCCGGCAGCGACCTGGCCGAGCGCCTGGGCGTCTCCCGAGCTGCGGTGTGGAAGCAGATCGAGCGCCTGCGCGAACTCGGCCTGCCGATCGCCGCGCAGGCCGGCAGCGGCTATCGGCTGGAAGCGCCGCTGGACCGGCTCGACGCAGCGCAGATCTCGTTGTTGTCGACGAGCGCGATGCGCCGCCGTCTCGGCAGCCTCGACGTGCACTGGCAGCTCGACTCGACCAGCAGCGAGCTGCTTCGGCATGCCGCTGCCGATCCGCGCGACCTGCGGGTTTGCCTGGCCGAAGTGCAGACCGCCGGCCGCGGACGGCGCGGCCGCAGCTGGCAGATGCCGCTGACCGGCGGCATCGCCCTGTCGCTGCTCAAACGCTTCGACGCAGGCATGGCGCCCTTGGCAGGACTCAGCCTCGTCGTCGGCATCGCCGTCGCACAGGCGCTGGACGACTGTGGCATCCCCGATGTCGGACTGAAATGGCCGAACGACATCGTCGTCGGCGACCGCAAGCTCGGCGGCATCCTGGTCGAACTGGGCGGCGATGCGATCGGCCCGTGCCACGCGGTGATCGGCATCGGCCTCAACGTGCGCATCGACCCGGCGGCCGGTGCCACGATCGGCCAGCCGTGGACCGATCTTGCGCAGCTGGCCGGCACAACGGCTCCTTCGCGCAACCTCGTCGTCGCGCGCGTGCTCGCGCGGCTGGTCGATGCGCTCGACCGCTTCTGCGTGGACGGCTTCGACGCGTTCGCCGACGAATTCGACCGGCGCGACGCGCTGCGCGATCGTCCGGTGCGCGTGCTGCGCGGCGATGCGGCGCAGGACGGCGTCGCCCGCGGCGTGGATGCGCGCGGCGGCTTGCGCGTCGACTTCGCGGACGGGCAGCGCAGCGTCGACAGCGGCGAAGTCAGCGTGAGGCCGCATCGATGAAGCTGCTGGTCGATTTCGGCAACACGCGTCTGAAATGGGCCACGCTGACGCAGGCGCATATGCAGGCCGGGGGCGTGTTCGCGCACGTCGAGCGCCCGCTGGCCGCAGCGTTGCGCAGCGAATGGGCGGCTCTGCACCGGGTGGAGGCCGTGTTCGTGGCGAGCGTCGTCGGCGCCGCACGCGAAGACGAACTGGCCGCCTGCATCCGGGAACGATTCCATCTCGACGCGCAGTTCCTGCGCAGCCCGTCGTACGCGCTCGGCGTACGCAACGCCTATGCCGAGCCTGCGCGCCTGGGCATCGATCGCTTCCTCGGCCTCGCCGCGCTGCAGGCCGAACGGCCGCGCGCGCAAGTGCTGGTGAGCGTCGGCACCGCACTGACGGTCGATGCGCTGGCACCCGACGGCATCCACCACGGCGGCGTGATCGTGGCGAGCCCGCGCCTGATGCGCGAAGCACTGCTCGGCGCGACCGCGCGCGTGGGCAACGCCGACGGGCACTGGCGCGAACTTCCGAGCAGCACGGCCGATGCGGTGTTCGCCGGCGCGCTGTATGCCGCGGCCGGTGCGGTCGACCGCTTCCGCAGCGCGGCCGCGTTGCGACTCGGCGCCCCACCCGCCCTGCTTCTGACCGGCGGCGGCGCGGACGAGCTGGACGCCTTGCTGCCCGATGCCGAACGCGTGCACGACCTGGTGCTGCGCGGTCTGGCACTGTGGGCTGCCGATGCCGCCGGCACGGCCGATTAGCGGCGCACCGGCCGCGCTTGCCCGCGGCTAGAATCGACGCTCGTCCTCGCCGCAGGCCCGACTCCCACCGATGTTCGTCCGCGCACTGTTCCTGCTGCTGCTCGCCCTGAACGTCGGCGCCGGCTGCTGGCTCGCCTTCGCCAAGCTGCCGCCTGCGGCATCGACGGCGGCCGTCGACCCCGGCGTGCCGAAGCTCGTGCTGCTGGCCGAGCGCGACGGCGGCGTCGCGGCCGGCGCGGAGCTGGCCGATGCGCCCGAGAGCAAGGCCGATCTGGCCAACGATCGCTGCCGTTCGATCGGGCCGTTCCCGACCCAGGCCGACCTGCGCGCCGCGATGAACCTGATGACGCCGCTGACCCGGCGCATCCAGTTCCACGAAACGCACACCACGCAGGCGCGCGGCTACTGGGTCTACCTGCCGGCGATGGCCTCGCGCGAACAGGCCCTCGCGACCGCGCGTTCGCTGTCGGCCAAAGGCGTGCGCGACTACTACGTCGTCACTGCCGGCGACCAGCAGAACACCATCTCGCTCGGCCTGTTCCGCGACCAGGGCAATGCCGAGCGCCGCCGCGCGGAAATCGCCGGCCTCGGCTTCTCCCCGCAGACCAACGCGCGCACCGAAGACCTGCCGGCCTACTGGCTCGACTTCGCCCTCGCCGGCACCGACACCCCCGATTGGCGCAGCCGCCTCGCCAATGCGCGCGACCTGCGCGAGGAAACGATCTCCTGCTTCTAGGCCCCCGCGCGCGCCCGTTGCTAGAATGCGCCCCGCGCCGCTTTAGCTCAGTTGGTAGAGCAACCGCCTTGTAAGCGGTAGGTCATCTGTTCGAGTCAGATAAGCGGCACCAAATGAAAGAACGGGGATACCGCTTCTATCCTCAAAATTCTTCACGGAATTCGCGTGAGGACAGAATGCCCACGCCGTCCATGTCCGATCGGGTTCGTTCATAGCCACCGAACGTCTGATGCAGGGCACGGCTGCGAATCGGGTGGATATTCCATATTCCCGAATGTGGAACGCCCTATGGAACCGAAAACGTTGGGGCTCGGCGAAGCGCTTCATGCAGGCCCCGCGATGGTGGCAAAGCAGCTCTCTTCTCCCATACTCGCGCTGCCACCACCAGACCGCCGAGGAGCCCCATGCCCGACACCTGCACCCACCTCGACACGATCCAGACCGTCACCCCGAGCGCACTCGGTTGCGAGGAGTGCCTGAAGACCGGCTCGGTCTGGCTGCACCTGCGCCTGTGTCGTACCTGCGGGCATGTCGGCTGCTGCGATCAGTCGCCCAATCGGCATGCGACCAAGCATTACCACGCCACGAAGCATCCGATCATCGAAGGCTACGATCCGCCCGAGGGGTGGGGCTGGTGCTATGTCGACGAGTTCTTCTTCGACTTGTCCGACCGGCAGACGCCGCAGCGCGGACCGATTCCGCGCTACTACTGACCGCGTCCGCGAGCCGTCGGTGAACGTTCGCGCCTGCCCGAGCGCCCGGGCGAGGCCAGGCGCGATGGGGCAGGCGCCATGGATCAGGCGCGATTGCGCGAACCGAGCATCTCGGCACCGACCTTGAGCAGGTCGCCGAGGCCGAGCTGGCCGTCGCCGTCCTGGTCGAGGATCGAGCCGAGCAGGCCGCCGTTGCCGCCCTGGTTGATGCGCTGCGACTCCTGGCCGAGCGCGCTGCCGAGGCCGCCGGGGCTCATGCCCTGACGCTGGCTGAGGTTGCCGAGCACGCTCATGACGATCGGCGCGAGGATCGCGAGCAACTGCCCTGCGTTCTGCGCGCCGAGGCCGCTGGCCTGGCCGAGGCCTTGCGTCGCCTGGTCCTGACGGTTGCCGAAGATACTGCCGAGGATCGAGCCGCCGGCGCCGCCGCCGAGCGCGTTGCCGAGCGCGGACCCGCCGGCGCTGCCGCCGCCGAGCATGCTGCCGAGGATCGAACCGATGTCGAGACCGGCGTGGTCAGCCGCGGCGCTGTGGATGGCGCTGGCGCCTTCGTCGGTCGATGCCGAGCGCGCGAGGCCGCCGACCACCAGCGGCACCGCCTGCTGGATCGCGGCTTCGGCCTGCTGCGGATCGACGCCGAGCTGTGCGGCGATTTGCTGGATCGTGGCCGGGTCGAGTTGACCGAGAACCTGATCGGTAAGATGGCTCATTGAAAATCTCCACAATGGCGGGAATGCGCGTTTTTGCGCAGCAACCCTCGCATCGTTGCATGACGTTGTCACGGCGGTGCGTAAAAGATCGTGAACCCTGCACCGCACCGGCATGCCGAGTGCGATGCTTGCGCTGCCGCCGCGGCGCCGGCCGTGATGCCACGCCGCGGCCCAGCGAACCGGATCACCGCCGATGACCGAATTCAACCAGCGCTTCGACGACCTGCATACGCGCTACGCGGCGTCGCTGGCGCGCAAGTTCGAGGTGCTCGATACCGCTTGGCGCGTCTTCGCGGCCAGCCCGCATGACGATGCGAAGCGGCGCGAGCTGGAAACCCACGTCCACCGGCTCGCCGGGTCGGCCCTCGCCTATGGCTACGAGCGTCTCGGCGAACGAGCGCGCGCGGCCGACCAGCTGATGCACGGCTGGGACGAAAGTCCGCCGGAGGCGCGCGACGCGCCGGCGACTTTCGCGCTGCGCCTGGCTGCGCCACTGCGCCAGCTGCTGGACGAACTCGGTCACGCCAACGCGGAAGTCGTCGCGCGGCAGGCCAGCCATCGCGAGGCCCTGCGCGTGCTGCTGGTCGAAGACGATCCGGTGCAGGCGATGCTGACCGGCGCGCAGCTCGAAGCGCGTGGCTGCACGGTGCACATCGAGAACAGCACCGACGTGCTGTGGCAGTCGCTCACGCGCTGGCCCTGCCACGCGGTCGTGCTGGACTACTGGCTGCGCGGCGAAACCGCCACCGAGGTCGCCGCGATGCTGCGCCGCGAACCGCAGTTCGCACGGATCGCGCTGGTCTGCTTCAGCGCGGAGCGCGACGAGCAGGTGCTGCGCGCCGCGCTCGACGCCGGCTGCGACGCCGCGCTCGGCAAGGCCGAAGGGCCAGAGCGGCTGCTCGCGCTCGTACGCGCCTGCGTCGCGCGGCCGGAGCGCAGCGGCCAAGCGTTCGCCTGACCTCGCGCGGCGCGTCGTGACGGCGCCGCCCTTTTCGCGGATCATGCCGGGCTCTCGAGCAGCTACGGCGTCGATGCGCTATGCAGAACTTCCCACCGATTTCCCTGGTCGGCGCGCCGACCGACATCGGCGCCGGCCATCGCGGCGCTTCGATGGGTCCGGAGGCGCTGCGCGTGGCCGGTCTCGGCGAGGCGTTGATCGCCCGCAGCCTCGACGTGATCGATCGCGGCAATCTTGCCGGCCCCTTCAATCCCTGGCGGCCGCCGGTCGACGGTTATCGGCACCTGCCGGACGTGGTCGCGTGGAATCGCGCGGTGATGCGGGCGGTCGGAGCTGAACTCGCCGGCGAGCGCCTGCCGATCCTGCTCGGCGGCGATCATTGCCTGGCGATCGGCTCGATCGCGGCGGTCGCCAACCATTGCCGCGAGCGCGGCAAGACGCTGCGCGTGATCTGGCTCGATGCGCATGCGGACTTCAACACGTCCACCGTCACGCCTTCGGGCAACGTGCACGGCATGCCGGTCGCGTGCCTGTGCGGCTACGGCCCGCGCGAGCTGACCGAACTCGGCGGCGCGGCGCCGATGCTGGATACCGCGGCGATCCGCCAGATCGGCATCCGCTCGGTCGATCCGGGCGAGAAGCGGCTGGTGCGCGAGGCCGGGCTCGACATCTACGACATGCGCTACATCGACGAGATCGGCATGATGCGCGTGATGGCCGAAGCGCTCGACGGCATCGACAAGAACACGCACCTGCACGTCAGCTTCGACGTCGACTTCCTCGACCCGACGATCGCGCCGGGCGTCGGCACGACGATTCCCGGCGGCCCGAACTACCGCGAAGCGCAGCTGTGCATGGAAATGATCGCCGACACCGGCCTGGTCGGCTCGCTCGACATCGTCGAGCTCAATCCCGCGCTCGACGTGCGCAACCAGACCGCGCTGCTGGCCGTGGACCTCGTCGAGAGCCTGTTCGGCAAGTCGACGCTGATGCGGGATTGAGTGGGATGAGTTCGACGCGAAAAGACTGAAACACGGAGCACACAGAGGACACGGAGAAAGCAAAAGGCTCGCGGCTATTTTCTTCGAGCTTTCCCGCCTTCGCGTTCTTTGCGTCTCAGTCTTGGCACTTCGAAGCCCGGCAACCTCAATCGAACCCGTTCGAGAAGATTTCGTCCGCGTTGGCAGACAGGCACGACGGCGTGTTCTGCGCGACCAGCGTGTTAAGCACGGTGATCTGCGTCGGGTGGAACTGCAGCACGTTGGCGCCGCCGTTGCAGCCTTGCAGGTTGCAGTAGCTCATGACCGTGCCGGCAGGATGGCCCGGGCCCGTCGTCGGGCAGCTCGTCGCGCCCGAGTAGCAGCTGGACTCGCCGCTGTAGCACTTGTCGATGGTATTCGAAGCGGTCGGCGCGCTGCCGTTCGTGCTGTTCGTGCAATGCGTGTGATAGGCACCGAAGTTGTGGCCGATCTCGTGGCCGACGATCAGCGCGGAGTAGTTCAGCGGCACCTGCGGATTCGTGAAGATCTTCTCCACGCTGTAGCTGCCGCCTTGCGACTGCGTCTGGCAGTAGGCATTGATCCAGGCGATGCCCGAGGCCGAGTTGCCCGGCGGATTGCCGCCCGACGACACGCCCGAAAGCAGCAGCGCGAAGCTGCGCGAAACGCTGCCGTAGTGTGCCTGCCAATAGCTTCCGAACTGGTTGAGGTCGGACGAGTTGGCCGCCGTCCCCGCAGCCAGCGAATACGGATCGGCCGTCGTGCGAAGGTAGGTCGTGCCTTGCTGCAGGCTGACGTTGAGGTCGCGGTTGTACATCACGTTCATGGCGCCGAACAGGTCGCCGAGCCAGCTCGTCGCCGCCGCCGTATTGTTCGAGAAGCGCAGCGACATGAACTCGTTGTCGGTATCGACGGCGACGACGGCCGAGCGCAACGCGCCGGTGGCCGAATTCGCGGTGAGCGCCAGCGTGAGCGCATCCGGCATCGCGCGCCCGCTCGGCAGCGCGTCGTCGCTCGGCACCGTCTGCGGCACGACCCCGGGCGGCAAGGTGTCCGCGGTCGGTCGCGCGCGCAGACGCAAGGTGCCGCCTTCGCGTTCGCCGCTGAGCGAGAACGCGCCGTCCGGCGCCGACCCGAAACCGGATACGTGGCCGAAATCCGGGTCGAAGCCGACGCTGGCGCGCACGCTGCCGTCCGCACTCGTGCCGATCAGGTGCACGCGCGGACTGCGCGGCACCTCCCGCTCGCCGTCGGCGCCGACGGCGACGATGCGCGCGCCGGGCGCGTAGATCTCGATGCGCTCGAAGCGCAGGCTCTTGGTGCCGCCGAAGCCGTCGGGCACGCCGTCGACGACCAGCGTGGCGCCGGTCTGAAGCGCGCCGAGCCGGCCGGTTTGTGCCGCGTCGAGGATGAGCGTGTCCGTGGCCGCCAAGGCCGAGGCGGCGTTCAACACGAACAAACTGGCGATCAACAAGCGCATGGCTCGCTCCATGGAGTTCCGGGCACGACAATGTACCGATTGAGCGGCGAGTTTCCGCCAACCCGATGTGAAACGGATGTCAGCGAACCGCCGGCACCGCCGTGTCGCCACGGAACAAGGTCCAGCGGCGTGCGCCGACCGCGACGGCCTGGCCGGCCTGCAGGCGATTGCCGTCGAAGCGGCCGCGCTCGTGGATCGCGACCAGGGCCTTGGCGAGCGCCGGATGACGCGCCTCGATGCGCACGGTGGGCCCGAGGTCGCGCACGCTTTCGACGGTCGCACGTCCGGTAGGATCGAGCTCGAAATCGAGGTCGTGCGGGCGTACGAAGGCGACGACATCACCCGCCCCGTGGCCCGACCAGTTCGCATGCAGCGTCGCCGGCAGTTCGTTCACCTCGCCGAGGAAGCGGCAGACGAAAGGACTGGCCGGCTGCGTGTACAAGGTTTGCGGATCGGCCAGCTGCTCGATGCGACCCTGGTTCATCACGGCGATGCGGTCGGCCAGTTCGAAGGCTTCTTCCTGGTCGTGGGTGACGAACACGCTGGTCACGTGGATGCGATCGTGCAGTCCGCGCAGCCAGCGGCGCAGGTCGCCGCGCACGCGCGCGTCGAGTGCGCCGAACGGTTCGTCGAGCAACAGGATTTCCGGCTCGACCGCCAGTGCGCGTGCGAGCGCGACGCGCTGGCGCTGGCCGCCGGACAGCTGCGCCGGGTGGCGCTGCGCGAGTTCGCCGAGCTGCACGAGTTTGAGCAGTTCGCCGACCTTGCGCTGGAGTTCTTCGCGCTTCGGGCGCAGGCGCCATCGCCGCACGCGCAAGCCGAACGCCACGTTCTCGAACACGGTCAGGTGATTGAACAGCGCATAGTGCTGGAACACGAAGCCGGTGTGACGCTTGCGCGCGCTGACGCGGCTGACGTCGCGGCCGTTGAAGCGCACCGTGCCCTGGTCGGGAAATTCCAGCCCCGCAATCACGCGCAGCAGGGTCGTCTTGCCGCAGCCGGAAGGCCCGAGCAGGGCGAGCAGCTCGCCCGACTCGATGCTGAGGTCGATGCCGTTCAGCGCAGGCGCGTTTCCGTAGCTGTAGCGGATGCCGGCGACGTCGATGCTCATGCGCCGGGCTCCGCCGTGCGCTGCGCGCGCCAGCCGATGATCTGCTTCAGCACGAGCGTCAGCAGCGCGAACAGCGCGAGCAGCGATGCCACCGCGAACGCGGCCGTGCGGTTGTATTCGTTGTAGAGGATTTCGACGTGCAGCGGCATCGTGTTGGTGAGGCCCCGGATGTGTCCTGAGACGACGGAAACCGCGCCGAACTCGCCGATCGCGCGCGCATTGCAGAGGATGACGCCGTACAGCAGGCCCCAACCGATCTTCGGCAGCGTGACGCGCCAGAACATCGCGAAGCCCGATGCGCCGAGCGTGATCGCGGCCTGCTCCTGGTCGCTGCCTTGCGCCTGCATCAGCGGAATCAGCTCGCGCGCGACGAACGGAAACGTGACGAAGGTGGTCGCCAGCACGATACCCGGTACCGCGAAGATGATCTTCATGTCGTGCGCGGCCAGCCACGGCCCGAGCCAGCCCTGCGCGCCGAACAGCAGCACGAAGACCAGACCGGCGATGACCGGCGACACCGCGAACGGCAGATCGATCAGGCTCAGCAGGATGCCTTTGCCGCGGAAGGCGTAGCGCGTGACCAGCCACGCCGCGGCGACGCCGAACAGCGTGTTGAGCGGCACGGCGATCGCGGTGACCAGCAGGGTCAGGCGGATCGCCGCGCGCGCATCGGCGTCGACGAGGGCCGCGCGATAGACCTCCCATCCCTTCTCGAACGCGTAGCCGAACACCGCGATCAGCGGCAGCACGAGGAACAAGCCGACGAACAGTAGCGCGATCGTCAGCAGGCTCCAGCGCAGCCAGCGCGGATCGCGCAGCGCGGTCGAGGACTTGCGCGTGACGGGCAGGCTCATCGAACCTCCGCCGAGCGCCGCCGCACCGTCCACAGCTGCAGCAGGTTGATCGCGACGAGGGCGAGGAACGACGACGCGAGCAGCACGACCGCGATCGCCGTCGCGCCTGCGTAGTCGTACTGGTCGAGCTTGGCCGTGATCAGCAGCGGCGTGATCTCCGACACCATCGGCATGTTGCCGGCGATGAAGATGACCGAGCCGTACTCGCCGATCGCGCGCGCGAACGCGAGCGCGAAGCCGGCCAGGATCGCCGGCCACAGGGTCGGCAGCACGACGCGCCAGAGCGTGGTCAGGCGTCCGGCGCCGAGTGTCGCCGCCGCCTCTTCGATGTCGGGTTCGAGCTGTTCCAGCACCGGCTGCACGCTGCGCACGAGGAACGGCAGGCTGACGAAGATCAGCGCCACCGTGATGCCGCTCGGCGTGTAGGCGACTTTCCAGCCGGCCGCTTCGAGCCAGCGGCCGAGCGGGCCGTTCGACGCATACAGCGCGGTCAGCGTGATGCCGGCGACGGCCGTCGGCAGCGCGAACGGCAGGTCGACCAGCGCGTCGATCAGCTTGCGTCCCGGAAACCGGTAGCGCACCAGCACCCAGGCCAGCAGCGGACCGAGCACGAGATTGACCAGCCCCGCCAGCGCCGCGCAGCCGAAGGTCACGCGGTACGACGCCAGCGCACGCGGCGACGACACTGCGGCCCAGAACTGCTCAGGCCCGAGCGTCGCCGATTTCACGGCCAGCGCGGCGAGCGGAATCAGAACGATCAGCGCGAGGTAACTCACGCACAGGCCGAACGTCAGCCCGAAACCGGGCAGCGCGTGACGGCGCCACCGAAGACGCATGGGATGTCCGTGGTTGAAGGAAGCGGTGACCTATTTCGCGCCCGGCGCGTAGATCTGGTCGAACGTGCCGCCGTCCGCGAAGTGGGTCTTCTGTGCCTTTTGCCAGCCGCCGAAGGCTTCGTCAATCGTGACCAGGTTCACCGTGGGAAAATCGGCCGCGTGTTTCGCAGCGACGGCCGCATCGCGCGGGCGATAGTGGTTCTTCGCGGCAATTTCCTGTCCCTGCGTCGTATACAGGAATTTGAGGTACGCCTCGGCGACCTTGCGCGTGCCGCGCTTGTCGACGACTTTGTCGACGATCGACACCGGCGGCTCGGCCAGAATGCTCAGCGACGGCACCACGATCTCGAACTTGTCCTTGCCGCCGGTCTCGCCGAGCGCCAGCAGGGCCTCGTTCTCCCATGCCAGGAGCACGTCGCCCTGGCCGCGCTCGACGAACGTCGTCGTCGCGCCGCGCGCGCCGCTGTCCAGCACTGGCACGTTCTTCAGCAGCTTGCCGACGAAATCCTTCGCCGCCGCGTCGCCGCCGTATTTCTTCGACGCGTACGCCCACGCCGCGAGATAGTTCCAGCGCGCGCCGCCGCTGGTCTTCGGATTCGGCGTGATCACGCCGACGCCCGGCTTGACCAGGTCGTCCCAATCCTTGATGCCTTTCGGGTTGCCCTTGCGCACGAGGAACACGACGGTCGAGGTGTACGGCGAGCTGTTGTCCGGCAGGCGCTTCTGCCAGTCGGCAGGCACGAGGTCGCCATGCTCGTGCAGCGCGTCGATGTCGTAGGCGAGCGCCAGCGTGACGACGTCGGCTTCGAGCCCGTCGATGACCGCGCGCCCCTGTTTGCCCGATCCGCCGTGCGACTGGTTGATCGTCACGGCTTCGCCGGCCTGCTGCTTCCACTCGGCCGCGAACGCGGCGTTGACTTCGCGGTACAGCTCGCGTGTCGGGTCGTACGAGACGTTGAGCAACGTCGTGTCGGCGTGCGCGAGCGCGGCAAGGCTGAACGCGGCGGACGCGAAAGCGGCAACGAAAGAACGTCGCATGGAAATCCCCATCGAGAGTCGAATGGGATCAGTCTGGCAGCGAAATCGTTAGGTGGGCGTTAGGGCGATCATGGCGAGTCGCCATCACTTCATGCGCTGGCGTAGCACCCAGGCCGGCACCCTGCACCGGCGCCGGACCGGGACTCATGCCGCTCGATCGATGCGCGATACAGGCGCGACGCAAAAAAAAGGGCCTCCCGAAGGAGGCCCGAAGGGGACGGAACCGAAAAGATGGATCAGCGCGGACGATTCACGCGCGTCTGCGACGAGATCGGACTCTGGTCGACCGAGACGTCGTCGACGAGAACGTCGCCGTCGCTCAATCCGCTTCCGTCGTAGACGTATTGGAACTGGATCACGTGAGCGGCGCCGTCGGCGAACGTGCTGACGTCGATCGACTGCTGCTCGAAATCGCTGTCCGGCTGCAAGGTGCTGAAGTCGGTCGTCTCCACCGGCGTGCCGTCGATGGAAACCACCATCGACGAAGGCACGTCCGGCGCATCGCCGACGGTGCGCCAGTAGTTGAGGTACAGCGGGCCTGCACTCGCGAACGTCACCGTCTGCGAGAAGTTCTGCGTCTCCGCACCACTGCCGCCCCAGCCGCCGAAATAGGCGACGTAGATGCCGCTGTGGGTCGGCACGCCGACATCGTTCGACCAGAACACCGTCGCGCCGGAACCGGCGGTGGGATTGGTGTCTTCGCTCTGCCAGTTCGGATTGGAACCGCCGTCCTGCGTGGTCGCTTCGAAGCCGGGGTCGACGACCGGCTGCGTGTAGGCACCACCGTTGCTGCCGTCGAAGCCGTCGCAGAAGATCGTGCCCGCGGCCGAACACGGATCCGTCGAGGTCGCCGGCGTCACCGTCAGCGTCACCGGCACGGCCAGCAGCGGCTGCGTCGGATCGTTGGTCGTCAGGCACAGATCGGCCGTGTAGCTGCCGGGCTGCAGGCTGCTCGTCGCCGGCGTCGCCGTGACGGTGACTGCCGTGCTCGAACCGCCCGCGACCGTACCCGTCGCCGGGCTCGCGCTGAGCCAGCTGACCGCCGGCCCCGTACAGGGAGCCCCGCCGCCGGCACCGCCGGTCGCGCGGATCAGCCAGTTGCCGGGAATGCCCTCGGAGTCGATCGTGCCGGTCAGGTCGTTGTTGGCCAGATCGTTGAGGTCTACCGGCGTATTGCCGTCGCTCGAGCCGGAAACCCACGACTGCCCGTGATGCGGCGGCGTTTCGTCGATCGCGGCCGGACTGATGATGCCCGGGTAGCCGCCGGCGACCAGCGCGTACTCGTCGACGAAGCCGATGTAGACGTCGCCCGCGCCCGGCACGTTGAACGCGGTCGTGTAGTTCTGGAACGCGTTCAGCTGGGTGGTGTCGATGTCGACGAGATCGTCGTCGCCGATACGGACGGCATTGGTGATGTCGCCGGTCGCGTTGGCGTCGTAATAGACCACGAGGTTCGCCTGCAGGCCGGAGACGAAGCCGCTGCGGCTGTCCCAGAACACCGAGATCGAGTCGATCGTCAGCGGGCCGGTCGCGGTGAAGCGATTCACCCATATCGCGGCGAACGACTCGTTGCCGCCGCTCTGCGCGTCGTTGAGTCCGACATCGTCCTCGGCGGAGCCGTCGTCGACGACGAAGGTGATGTCGCCGGCGGCACTGCGCGGCGACCACGGCGCCGGATCGTGCTGGGTCGAGACGGAATGCCGGCTCGACGCGAGCGTCAGTTCGGCCTTGCGCTGTTGCGGCGTGTTCTTCTTCGAGTAGACGACATGCGGCACCAGCTGCGGCTTGCTCGCCGTCGACGTGCTCGAGGCGATCGAGAACGTCAGCGGGTCGTGGCCCGCCGCATCGGCGATGGTCAGCGTCTGCGAGGCGGTCGAGTCCGCGGCGGCCGTCAGGCTGATCGACGCCGGTGTGACGCTGGCGAGCGGCGACGAAGCCGTGCCGCCGGTGACGGTCAGCGTGGCGTTCGCGGCCACGGCGTTGTTGCCCTGGTCGGTCTGCAGTGCGCCAGCGGCGATCGTGTTGGCGAAACTGCCACCGTTGGCTGCCGTGACGTCGACGCTGACCGAGCAGGTACCCGTCGCCGGGATCTTCGCGCCCTGGCCGAGCGTGACTGCCCCGCCGCTCGTGGTGACGCCGCTGCCGCCGCTGCACGTGGTCGATGCGTTCGGCGTGGATGCGACGACGAGCCCGCTCGGGAACGTGTCGGTGAGGTTGGCCGTCAACGTGTCGTCGCTGGCGTTGCCGTTGGACAGCGTGATCGTCAGCGTGCTGGTCGCGCCAGCCGCGATGCTCGTCGGAGCGAACGCCTTCGCGATGGTCGGCGCGCCGGGCTGTCCGCCGCCCGTCACCGTCACATTCACGGGAAGCGTCGTCAACGGCGAGTTCGGATCATTGCTGATCAGGCACAGATTCGCCGAGTAGTTGCCGGCGGTCAGCGAGGTCGCGTCCACGCTCAGGGCCGCGGCCGCGGAAGCGCCGGCGGCGAGCGTGCCCGCATTGGGCGTCACGCTGAGCCAGGAGACATCGGACGCGTTCTGACATACCGGCGCGCCGTTGCCGCCGAGATTGACCACCATCACGATGTGGAAGGTCGGCACGCCGATGCTGGCCGAGGTCGCCGGTTCGGTGATGCCGCATCCTGCCGACGAGATGAACGTCGGATGCGTTTCCGTCGAGGTCGTCGAGCCCGGTACGAACTTGCCGCCGCCGACGCCGTCGGTGTGCCACTCGACCACGAGGTCTTTGTTGACGGTGTCGTCGACCGTGCCCAGCACCGGAATCGTCGCCGTCACCAGGCCGCTGTCGATGCTGCCGGCACCCGTGCCGATCAGCGTCAGCGCCTCGGTCGGAATCGTGTTGACCGCCGTCGAGTGCGGAATCGTGTACAGGTTGATCGTCAGCGGCAGGCCGTTCGGTCCGGACACGCCCGAGGTGATCGTGACGCTCTGGATGTTCGTGCTGCTGCCGACCTGCGGGTATTCGCTGAAGTAGAACCGGCGCCACCAGCTGTTGTCGGACGTGCTGCTGCCATCGGTCGCGGCACACGAAACGCCGCCGGCTCCCGGCGTGTTGCTCGCGGTCTGCGAAATCGACGAGCTGCCGAGGACGATCGCCGTGCCCTGCGCGTTGGAACTTGCGCCTGCGCCCAGCGTGAAGCTGCCGCTCGCCGCCTGCGTGGGCGCGTGGTAGCCGGCGGGCGCCGAAGGCGGTGCCGATGCCGATTCCTGCACGTGATAGGCGAGCGTGCCGCCGCCGATGTTGGCGACGGTCAGGCTGCCGACTTGGCTGGAGCCCGCCGGTACCGACATCGCGATCGGATTGGGGTTGGCCGCCAACGCGGGATTGCTGCCGCCCGCGGTGACGATCAGGGTCGCCGTGGCCGGTGCCGGGCTCGCACCCGCGGCGGTCTGCAGCGCACCCGCAGCGATCGTGTTCACGTAGGCTCCGGTCGCTGCCGACGTCACCGAGATCGTGACGGTGCAAGAGCCGGCAGCCGGAATCGCCGCACCGCTCGGCAGGGTCACCGAGTCGCTCGTCGACGTGGCGGTCGCACCGGTGCAGGTCGTCGATGCATTCGGCGACGACGCCGCGACCAGACCCGCCGGGAAGGTATCGGTCAAGTCCGAGGTCAGCGTCGCTGCGTCTGCATTCGTGTTGGTCAGCGTGATCGTCAACGTGCTGGACGCGCCGACGGCGACGTTGGCGGGCGCGAACGACGTGGCAACCGTCGCCGCCACCGTGTTCTGCGTCGTCGAGATGTGCGCGTTGACTTGGGCGAGATCGAAGCTGCCCCGACCCGTCGTGAAATCCCAACCCGGACCGGCGGTTTCGCCGCCGTTGTTGCCGGTGGTCACGTCATGGAAGTCGACCGAAGTCAGCTGCTGATACAGCAGCGGCGCGGCGAAGCCGAGGTTTCCGTGCGCGGCGATGAGACGTGCCCACGAACCGACGAACAGCGGCGAGGAAAGACTCGTACCGCCCTCCTGCACGCGGCTGTTGCCGACGTAGAGCAGCGCGCCGCTGGCGGGGTCGCCGTCGAACGCGACATCCGGCAGACCGCGCTTGGTGCCTGTGACGAAGGTGTTCTGCCAGGTCGGCTTGGGCTCGTACAAGCTGGGGCTGCCGCCGCCGTCGATCCATGCCGCTTCGCTGTTGTACGTGGTGCCGGTCGTGTCGACCGTGGTGCCGCCGACGGCGACGACATACTGCGAGTTCGCCGGCCAGCTCGGCGTGGTATGGCCGTTCTGGCACTCGTCGGCGCCCTTGTCGCCGGTGGAGAACGAGAAGGTCTGACCGTTGGCGATCGCGGCTTGGAAAATCGTTTCCGCCGCCGCCCACGAGCCGTCCTGCTGTGCGCCGGTTTCGCATTCACCGAGCGAACCGTTGATGATCTTGGTCGCATCGTCGCTGACGACCCGGTTGATCGCGGTGATGATCTCGGTGTTCAGCAGCGACTGCATGTCGTACAGGATCAGCGAGCCGACGACGCCGCCGCCCATGCCGACGATGTCCTGCGTGTCGAGGTCCCATTCGATCAGGCCGCTGTTGTCGGTGCTGCTGCCGTGCGTGACGACGACCTGCGTATCGACCTGCGGCAAGCCATTGGCCACGGCGAACGTGCTGAGGTCGGCGATCGCCGGCGCCATCGTGCCTTCGGTCAGGATGCCGATCGGCACGCCGGCGGCCACCGGCACGCCGGTGGCGCCGTAGATCGCGGCGAACTCGACCGGGTCGTGCGTAGTCGCCGACTGCACCGTCGGCACCGACATCAGATGCGGAACGTAGACGCTCTGCAGGCCGATGACGGACTGCACGACGTCCTGCAGGCTGGCCGGTATCTGCACCGGCAGCGTATTGGCGAACGCCTGGCGGTTGTCTGCGGTCGTCACCGTCGAGATGGAGGTGCCGAACGTCGATTCGACGGTGCTCGCCGGCGCATCCGCGCTGACCAGCAGGCGATTCGGCGCGACCTCGATGCTCGTGAAGCCGGCCTGTTGCAGGTAGCTCGCTACGTCCTGCGCCTGCGCCGCAGTCGGCGCGTGCTGCGCATCGAACTGCCCCGGCACCATCGCCCTGCGGCTGACCGGCGTACCCGGTTGCGCAAGCGTCGCGATGAAGCTGTCGAGCGCCGCCTGGTTGCGCAGCTTGAGCGAAACGACGACGTGCAGCACCTGGCTGGCGGCGATGGCGCCGCCGAGCGAATCGGTATTGCGCAGCGTGATCGCGGGAGCGATCGTGACGAACGAAGCGCCGGCGGCAGCGGCCGCCGCGGACAACGCCGCGATCGAAGAAGAAGCAGGCGTGGCGTTGGCGGAGATTCCGCTCAACGCCACCAGGGCGGCGGTGGCGAGAACGCTGCCGCGCAGCCGCGCGTGAATGGCTGGGATCACTTGAAACCCCTTTCAAGATGTGGACGACCGGCCGGCCCATGAAGGGACGCCCTTGCGATGCTCGCGAGAAATCCGGACGTGATCGACGCCGCCTCCACGAACTTCGCGAGGCTAGCTCGTGGTGAAGAATTGCAACGAAAAGGAACGTAAGCGAAATCTAAAGGTCACCGTCGCGACTTCGTCGTGTGTCTTGATCGGTCCGCTGCGAGGCGGATGCGCTTGCCGATCGATGCGTGCTAGCACGCATCTACGTTGGCTCGTGTCGTCGACGACGAGGATGCAACGGCGGCTCGCGTTGCGTCGGTATGTCCGAGTTGCGCAGGGGAATCGCGGCTTCGTGTCGGCGCCGGGCAGACGGCCGATGCCCGTCGTGGCTGCGCGCGAAGCGCTGGTACGCTGTCTTCGTTGCTGCCTCGCGATGCGCGATTGACGGCGTCATCCGATTCGCGTTTTGGTACAGCGCCGTGCGCGCTGGAGAAGGCGAGGTACGCACGGCAGCCTCAGGGCGGCTGTGCAGGTATCCGCCGTTTGCTTGCGGGGCTCGCCGAGAGCGAATGGTTTTGTCGACTCCGTCGTTCTTCGCCTTCACGACGTCGCCGAACGTCGTCGGCTGCGACACATGCGACCGCGGCCCTCGGCCGCGGTCGCATGCCGTTCACTCAGAACTCGTAGGCTGCGCCGACGTAGAACGTGCGTCCGTTCGCCGGATCGATACCGTTGGAGAACACGCGGTTGTAGTACTTGCGGTCGGTCAGATTCGATACGCCGCCGAGCAGGCGCACCTGCGGCAGCACCCACCAGTCGGCCGAGAAGTCGGCGACGGTGTAGGACGGGACCTTGGCCGGGATGTAGGTCGGCGCTCCCGGCGTGGCGATCGCCGCGTTCGAATCCTGAAAGTACTGGCTCGCCACGGAAACCGCCGACAACGCCAGCTTGAGCTTCTTGTCTTCGCGATAGGCTACGCCGACGCGGGCCAGATAGCTCGGGGAGAATGCCGGTCGATTGCCGACCTTCACCGCCGGGTTGTGCGTGGCCGTGAACTCCGCATTGAGCAAGCTGAGGTTCGCGAACACCGACAGATGCTGGCTCGTATGCGGATCGCGCGCGGCGAGGAAGTCGTAGTCGATCTGCCCTTCGAAGCCGCGATGGCGCGTGTCGCCGGTATTCACGTTGATCGTGTTGCCGGGAGGCGCATCGGGGCCGGCCGGCTGGCTCTCGATACGGTCCTTCACGTTGACCCAGAACAAGCTGGCGTCATAGAACAGACCCGCCACCGGCGTGCCATGGACGCCCGCTTCCCACGACAGCACGTGCGTCGGATCGGGATCGTTGCGTGCGCTCGGATCGAGCGCGCCGAACGGCGAGCCGATATCGAAGTAGCGCACGGGGCGCCAGCCCTGCGACACGTTGAAATAGGTTTCGTTGGCGTGGCCGAAATCGTTGCCGAGGCCGAGGCCGAACAACGGCACCGTGTGATCGACCGAGCGGTTGACCAGCTGATCACCGGTGCGAGGCGTGTGGATGGACTCGTCGATGTCGACGTTCTCCTTCTCCAGGCGCACCGACGGCACGAAGTGCCACTCGTTGGCGAAGCGGAAGACGTTCTCGGCGAAGATCGCGCCATAGTCGGTCGAACGCTGCTGGCGGAGCTTCTCGCAATTGACATCCGATGCGGCGACACACGGGACACCGTAGCGGTCGTACTGACCGGGAGCCAGATTGTCCTCGCCCCACTGACGGAACGGCGCATCGGAGTGGTACAGCGTCGTACCGATCGTGAATGCATTGCCGCGTCCCCAATGATGCACGACACGCGCATCCAGGCCGGTGAAGCGGAATTGCTCGTCCTGCAAGGTCGCCGTGGTCGGCGGATTGCCGCGATCCTGCGAACGCGACGCCTGGTCCTGATAGCCGGACCAGAGCTTGGCGACCAGCTCGGTGTCGGCATCGAAGTGTCGATCGTGCGTGATGCTGGCGACGTAGCGCGACGTCCACAGGCGGTTGTACGGCGTCGTCGTCTGCTCGTTGTCGGCGACGAACTGCGGGTACGTCAACTTGCCCGGATCGCCGGTATTGAGGTCGTAGCTGTGGAAGTCGAGCGACGTGTACGACATGTCGTCCGGGCGGTAGCCGACGTGGAAATCGAGCCCCTTGAGCTTGGAATCGCCGTTGTCGCGCTCGCCGTCGCTCTTGCGGTAGTTGACGTCGGCGAGGTAGTCCCACACGCCCGACGTGCCCGACACCTGATTGAACGTGCCGAACAAACCGTTGCTGCCGACGATGTTCTCGCTGTATCCGGCGAATTCGCGATCGGCGACCGGCTTGCGGCTGATCAGGTTCACGACCGGCGGCGGCTCCGGACCGTACAGCAGCGAGCTACCGCCGCGGATCAGCTGCACTTCGGACAGCGTCTGCGGCAGCGGGAACGTGTAGACGGTCGGAAAACCGACCCAGTCGCCCTCTAGCGGAATGCCGTCGAGCATGACCGTGACGAATTCGGACTCCTGCGGATTGCCGATGCCGCGGTAGCTCAGATTCAACTGGCCAGGCGACTGCTGTTCGGAGTAGTACAACCCCGGCGTCTGCGCGAACAGCTCGCGCAGGTTGTTGTCGACGATCGTCGGAACATTGTCGAGCTTGGTGATCGACGTCTTCTTGGTCACCGTAATCAACGGGCCATCGACCTCTTTCATGATGTGCTGCAGCTTCGGCCGCGTGTCGTCCTGCGAGCGGCGGTCGCGCACTTCGACCTTCGGCAGCTCGGCGGGCTTCTTCTGGTCGACGGGCGCGGCGTCCTGCGCATACGCGCGCACGCCGAGGCAATTGGCTATCGCGAGCGCAAGCACGCCCGGCACGATGGCTATCGGTTTCATGGGATTCCTCGGGGCAGGCGCCGACCCCCTGATGGGCGGCGCAAGGCTTGCTTTATGACAGCCGGAGACGGGGGCTACCAGTGCAATGAGACCTAGGTCTATAGACCCATATTCACTAGTTCCATGGACCTATATCGAGCTCGAGTGGGCGCGCCCACGACACGCCCGCTCGTCTCAGGGCAACCGCTCAGCGCGGTGCCGGATCCGGCACGAAGCCGCCCGGGAACGGACGGGGATCGGCACGTACGATCGGGCGCGGCAGGATGCCCTGCGCGACCAGGTTCGGATAGCTGTCGTACCAGATTGCCAGCGTCTCGGACGGACGGCGCGAGGCGCGCTCGAACGTGGTCGTGTCGACGTGCGCGTATTCGCGCGCGCCATGGCCGGTACCGAGGCGCTCTTCGCTTTTCGCCATGGCGCGCGACTTGTCCTCGGCTTCCGGCGCGGCGGCGGCCGGTGGTGGCGCAGTTGCCGTAGCCGGTGCCTGCGCACGCTGCGCATTGGCGGCGCCGCCATCGAATGGCGCCGCCGATTCGCGCGCGATCTCGTCGCGCTTCTGGCGCCAGACCGGCGCGCGCTCGGTGAACACGGCGACGCCGATCACGCCGACGTTGTCCGGCCTCCCCGTACGCGCGGCGTAGCTGTTCGGCAGCGCGGTGAAGTTGAATTGCGCGATTTCATCGAGGTTCTTGCGCCAGCCGGCGATCTCGGTCGACTCCCACGCGTCGAGCACGTAGCCGGATTGTTCCGGGCTCGCCGTCTCGCCGGTCACCGCGTTGACGCCGTCGACGCTGAGCACGGCCATCACGCGGCCGCCGCTGCGATTGCTCAGGCGTACCGAATAGCGATGGCCGGGCGTGCCGGCGACGTACAGCCGGCCATGGTCGGCGTAGGTCGGCAGGGTCGCGACGGTGTCGCGGTCGACGACGGCCAGATCGAGCAGGTTGCCGGCGCTGGCGCGGGTGGACGCAAGAGCGGCGAGCGAGGCAAACAGGGCAGTGCAGAGCAGGCTACGCATGGTGGACCTCCGGGTTGGGTGAAGGCATGCAACGCCGCCTCGGCGCGGGCGGGGTTAAGCCGACGGACGCATTCCCGTAGACTGGCAAGTCCCCGTTCCTGCGACCTTCCGCGCGTGACCACCGAAAAACGCCGCATCCTGACCGGCATCACCACCTCCGGCACCCCGCATCTGGGCAACTACGTCGGCGCGATCCGCCCGGCGATCGCCGCGAGCCGGCAGGCCGGCAACGAGTCGTTCTATTTCCTCGCCGACTACCACGCGCTGATCAAATGCGACGACGCGGCGCGGGTCCAGCGCTCGACGCTGGAAATCGCTGCGTCCTGGCTCGCCTGCGGGCTCGATCCGGACACGGTGTTCTTCTACCGGCAGTCCGATATCCCGGAGATTCCGGAACTGACGTGGCTGCTGACCTGCGTCACCGCGAAGGGCCTGCTCAATCGCGCGCATGCCTACAAGGCCGCGGTCGACCAGAACACGCAGTCCGGCGAGGACCCCGACGCGGGCATCAATGCAGGCCTGTACATGTACCCGGTGCTGATGGCCGCCGACATCCTGATCTTCGGCGCGCACGAGGTGCCGGTCGGACGCGACCAGATCCAGCATATCGAGATGGCGCGCGACATCGCGCAACGCTTCAACCACGTGTACGCCGACGACCTGGCCCGCCGCGGTACCCGGTTCACGCTGCCGGAAGCCAAGATCGAAGAAAACGTCGCGACGCTGCCGGGCCTCGACGGCCGCAAGATGTCCAAGAGCTACAACAACACGATTCCGCTGTGGCTGCCGGCGAAGGAGCTCGAAAAGGCCATCCTCGGCATCGTCACCGACTCGCGCGCGCCGGGCGAGGCGAAAGACCCTGACGGCTCCAACATCTTCGCGATCTACCAGGCGTTCGCGAGCGCCGAGGAAACCGCGGCGATGCGCCAGGCGTTCGCCGACGGCATCGGCTGGGGCGAGGCGAAGAAGAAGCTGTTCGAGCGCATCGATGCGGAATTGGCAGCGCCGCGCGCGCGCTACGACGCGTTGATCGCGAAACCCGAAGCGATCGAGGAGCAGTTGCTGGCCGGCGCGAAGAAGGCGCGCAAGCGTGGCGAGCCGTTCGTCGAGGCGTTGCGCTGGGCGGCGGGGATTCGCCGCTTGACCGATCGCACGGCCGGAGTCGATGCGCAGGCAGCGGCCGGAGCCGGCTCGGCCGCCGACCAGCCTGTGGCCAAGTCTGCTCCGCCTCAGCTCAAGAGCTATCGCGAAGCCGACGGCAAGTTCTACTTCAAGTTGACCGGCGGCGATGGCGCAGTGCTGCTGCAAAGCCGCGCCTTCGACTCGCCGAAAGACGCAGGCCGCATCACTGCTGCGCTGATCGAAGCGGGCGGCGAGATTGTCACGGTCTCCGCCCTTTTGCTCGAGAGCTCCGCAAATGGCGAGCTTCCGGCCACGGCGCCTATCGCCGCGGCGCTGGCGCAGTTGAAAGCCGAGAAGCTTGCGAAAGAGCGCGACAAGAAGGGCTGAAACGCCCGCATTCGTTCCCGCGAAAGGAGCTGGATCCCGGCATTCGCCGGGATGACGAAGCGTGGAACGACGGCGAGTTCCGTGGACGGCGAGTTCCGTATCGGGGCGACATCCAACTCGAGCGGCCGTCATCCCCGCGTACGCGGGGATCCATTTTCTCGTCGGCGCCTCGACGGTGCGACACCCGCGCAGCTTGAACCTCGACGCTCCAAACCCCACTAGCGAAACGCAGAGGCGGGACAAGCCTCCAAAACCCTGCCGCACGCCACGCCCTGGCACCTCGGCGTATCCTTCGCACCTTCCGATTCCCTGCTGAACGCCGTTCGTGCCGCCTATTTCCTTCCGCCTGATCCTGCTGATCCTCGTGCTGCTGTACGTCGCCTGCGTGCTGTACGTGCACCTGCGCGGACGCGAGCGGCTGAAGTTCGGCCGCCAGCTGGTCGACCATTCCGGCCTGTTCGCGCCTTACAACCTGCTGATGTACGCGTTCTCGGCCGTTAAGGCCGCGCCGATCCTGGAGCGGCCGAAGTTTCCGCACCTCGACCCGCTGCGCGACGGCTGGCGCGACATTCGCGAAGAAGCGCTGCATCTGTTCGACGAGGGCTACATCCGCGCCGCCGAGAAGCACAACGACGCCAGCTTCGGCTCGTTCTTCAAGGAAGGCTGGAAGCGCTTCTACCTCAAGTGGTACGGCGAACCGCTGCCGTCGGCCCACGCGCTGTGCCCGAACACGGTGGCGCTGCTCGATACGATTCCGTCGGTGAAGGCGGCGATGTTCGCCCTGCTGCCACCGGGCAGCAAGCTCAATCCGCATCGCGATCCGTTCGCGGGCTCCCTGCGCTACCACCTCGGCCTGATCACGCCGAATTCGGACGACTGCCGCATCTTCGTCGACGGCGAGCTGTACGCGTGGCGCGACGGCGAGGACATCGTGTTCGACGAAACCTTCGTGCACTGGGCCGAGAACCGCACGGACCAGACCCGCGTGATCCTGTTCTGCGACGTCGAACGCCCGCTGCGCACCGCGCCCCTGCGCGCGATCAATCGCTTCGTCAGCCGCGTGCTGGGGCAGGCCACCGCGACGCAGAATCTCGCCGACGAGCATGTCGGCGCGGTCAACCGCCTGTATGCGCTCGCGCATCGCGCCGGCGAGCTGCGCAAGCAGTTCAAGCGCTGGTCGCCGCTCGCCTATCGGCTGACGCGTGTGGCGCTGATCGCGCTCGTGCTCGGCTGGCTGGTGTTGCCGTGGCTGCCGCTGCGCGCGTGAAAGCTCAGGCCGCGGCGGCGAATTCGCCTGCCGCGTCCGCCGCCAGCGCATCGAAATAATCGCGCGTCAGGCGCACCTGCTCCGCCGCCGTTTCCGCGCGGTTGACGATCGCGCGGAACGCGGCGTTCTCGGGCCGGTCCTTGGCGTACCAGCCGAGGTGCTTGCGCGCGATGCGCACGCCCTGGACCTCGCCGTAGAAGGCGTGCAAGTCGTCGAGGTGGCCGAGCAGGATGCCCTGCACTTCGCGCGGCGACGGCGGCGGCAGCGCATGCCCGGTCGCCAGGTAGTGCGCGATTTCGCGAAAGATCCAGGGCCGCCCCTGCGCGGCGCGACCGATCATCACGGCATCGGCCTGCGTGTAGTCGAGCACGAAGCGCGCCCGCTGCGGCGAATCGATGTCGCCGTTGGCGAACACCGGAATGCCGATCGCGGCCTTGATCGCCGCGATCGTGTCGTATTCAGCCTCGCCTTCGTAGAGGTCGGCGCGCGTGCGGCCGTGCACGGCGAGCGCGGCGATGCCGGCATCTTCGGCGATCTTCGCGATGACGAGGCCATTGCGGTGGTCGCGATTCCAGCCGGTGCGGATCTTCAGCGTCACCGGCACCTCGACCGCGCGCACGACGGCGGCGAGGATGCGCCCGACCAGCAGCTCGTCCTGCAGCAGCGCGCTGCCGGACCAGACGTTGCACACCTTTTTCGCCGGGCACCCCATGTTGATGTCGACGATCTGCGCACCGTGCGCCACGTTGTAGCGTGCGGCCTCGGCGAGCATCTGCGGGTCGTAGCCGGCAATCTGCACGCTGACCGGGTCGGGTTCGCCGACGTGGTCCATGCGCTGCAGCGACTTGCGCGTCGTCCACAGGCGCGGATCGGCCGTCGTCATCTCGGACACGGCCAAACCCGCCCCGAGCCGCTTGCACAGCTGGCGGAACGGCTTGTCGGTGACCCCGGCCATCGGCGCGAGCACGACAGCGGGATCGATCGTGTGGCGACCGATGCGCATCCGCGCATTCTAACGGTCACGCGCGCAGGGCGTATGCCACCCGGTAAACTGGCGGGCCGACCTGCAATGCTTGCGACAGTGAACGCGATCCGACGACCCGACAATCCGCGCGGCAGCAACCGACCGGCCGGACCGCGCTGATGCCCGTGCTCGACCAGCTGATCCGCCTGTTCACCGAGCACGGCTACCTCGCGGTGTTCGGCGTCCTGTTCATCAGCGGCCTCGGCCTGCCGATTCCGGAGGACATCACCCTGACCGCCGGCGGCATCATTGCCGGCCTCGGGTATGCCAATCCACACGTGATGTGCCTGATCGGGCTCGTCGGCGTCCTGTTCGGCGACTCGATGATGTACCTGCTCGGCCATTTTCTCGGCGCACGCGCCTTGCATCTGCGCTGGGTCTCGGCCGTCGTCACGCCGCGCCGCTACGCCAAGGTGCAGCACCGCTTCGACCGCTACGGCAATCGCATGCTGTTCGTCGCGCGCTTCCTGCCGGGCTTGCGCACCGCGGTCTTCCTGATCGCCGGCATGACGCACCGGGTGTCGTTCGCGCGCTTCATCCTGTTCGACGGGGCCGCGGCGCTGATTTCGGTGCCGATATGGGTCTACCTCGGCTATTTCGGCGCGGAGAACCACGAGCTGGTGCTGGCATGGATCAAGCGCGGCGAAAGCGCGATCGCGGTCGGCGCGGTCGTGCTGGTCGCCGCGGTCGGCTGGTTCTGGTGGCGCCGGCGCGCACGCGCACGCTCGCGGCTGCGCGCGTTCCGTGCCCACCGCGCCGCGCGGCATGCGCGCGGTGCCGACCCGCACTGACGGGCCGCCCATCCCGCATAGGGTTTCCCCCAATGGTCCCGGCGGCATGGGCGACCTACGCTGCCTTCCCAAACGCCGGGTTCCGTTCGGCGTCGCATCGGCATCGTAAGCGGGAGACGATCGTGGGCTTCAGTCTGGGCGGTGTGATCAGCGGCGCGGCCTCCTGGGTCGGCGACAAGGTCGAAGGCGCGGTCGAGGAGGGCGGCGAGGCGCTCAAGGGCGCCCAGCAATGGGTCGGCAACCGCCTCGACGACATCGACCACGCGGAGACCGCGATCGGCGGCGCCATCGACGGCGCCGTGCACTCCGCCGAGAAGTCCGTCGACGGCTTCCGCCACGACCTCGAGCAGTTCGGACAGGACCACGGCGGCGTGGTCGGCGGCGCGATCGCCAAGACCGTCTCCGACAGCATCGGACTGACCGAAGGCGCCGGCCTTGCCGTCTACGACATGGGCAAGGGCGTCGTGCAGCTGGCCGATGGCGCCGGCAAGCTGGTCAATCCGCTGGAATGGGCGACGCACGGCGAGCGCAACCTGCAGCGCCTGGAAACCGTCGGCAAGACGGCCGAAGTGCTCGGCAACCTCACCAGCCCCGTGGCCTGGGCGACGAATCCGGAAGGCAACGTCAACACCGCCAAGGCCTTGTGGAACGGCGTGACCGGCGGCTACCAGGACGCGGCGAAATCCGGCGACTGGTCGAAATTCATCGGCCGCGGCGTCGTCGACATCGGCAGCTTCTTCATCGGCGCCGGCGAAGCGAACGCGGCGATCAAGGGCGCCGAAGGCACGCGCGTGCTGGGCGAACTCGGCGAAGGCGCGAAGGCGCTCGACGTGGCGGGCGCGGCCGGCGATGTCGCCAAGGGGACCGAGGCCGCCAGCGATGCCGGCCATGTCGCCAGCGGCCTCAGCAAGGCGAAGGCGGAGGAAATCCTCGCGCTGCCGAAGGGCTCGCGGCCGAATCCGACGGAGTACCTGTCGCCGACCTACATTTCCGATCATCTGGCACAGTTCGACGACGGCGCGTCGCGCTTCATGACGAAGTCGAACCTCGACAAGTACGGCATCGGGCAGCGCGACGGCACTTCGTTCGTGATGCCCAAGCACGAGGCCGACCAGCTGCTCGCGTCGACCAAGGGCGATCCGCGCGCGCTCGAACAGGCGCTCGGCCTGCCGGAGCATTTCCTAGACGACAACGCGCTCGTGCGCGTCGACATCCCGAAGCCTAAGGAACTGGACCTGCGCATGCCTTCCGGCAACGAGGCCGGCGCGAACGATCAGTGGATTCCCGGCGGCAAGCTGCCGACCGGCAACTCCGAAGCCGTGATCGATGTGAAAGGCGTCCCGGATACGCGATACTCCACGACGCCGGTTCGCTGAGTGACGGTGGTCGAGTGAAGTTCGCAGATACCTTGGTACAGCGCGAAGAACGATTCTCGCTCGGCGTCGAAGAAACGTCGGGCAAGCACTACCTCTCGATCCCGGTCAGCAATGGCCTGGTCGACTACGAGGAGTACTACGAGCTCGATCGCGCCACCTACGAGCGCTATCTCGCCGACCCCAAGGCGGCGCTTCCGTTCGTACAGCGCTGCCGCGCGCGCGAAGAAGACGAACGCTTGATCGTCAAGCCCGGCAGCAATCGCGGAACGGCCCTCTAGGCCGGAAGCACCATCGTCCGCCTCGTCGCCGGCGGGCGCGATCGACGTTCCAGAACACTCCTGCTTCAGCGGCCGCCGACGCCGGCCGCATCGATCAAAGCTGTTCGAGCACGCCGGCGATCGTCGCCGTCATGAACGTGGCGATCGAGCCGCCGAGCACCGCGCGTAAGCCCAGCCGCGCAAGGTCGGCGCGCCGGTTCGGCGCGAGGCCGCCGATGCCGCCGATCTGGATCGCGATCGACGAGAAATTGGCGAATCCGCACAAGGCGTAGGTCGCGATCAGCTGGCTCTGCCGCGTCATCTGGTCCAGGTGCTTGGACATGTCGACATAGGCGACGAACTCGTTGATGACGACCTTCTCGCCGATGAAACTGCCGACCAGCGGCGCGTCCTGCCACGGTACGCCGATCAGCCACGCCAGCGGCGCCAGCACCCAGCCGAACAAGGTCTGCAGCGACAGCTCGACCGGGTGGCCGGCGAGCGAGGACAGCCACGCGTTGATCGTCGAGGCGTCGCCGCCGCTCCAGGCATGGGCGCCGAGCCATTGGATCGGCGCGTTCGCCAGCGCAACCAGCGCGATGAAGGCGAGCAGCATCGCGCCGACATTCAGCGCGAGGCGCAGACCGTCGGCGGCGCCCGTGGCCGCAGCGTCGATCACGTTGGCGGTAGTCTTCTCCACGTCGAGCTTGACCGTGCCGCGCGTCAGCGGCTCCTGCGTTTCCGGCACGAGGATCTTGGCCAGCATCAAGGTCGCCGGCGCCGCCATGATGCTGGCGGTGAGCAAGTGCGTGGCGAAGAACACGCGCTGGGCTTCGTCGCCGCCGCCGAGGAGGCCGACGTAGGCGGCCATCACGGAACCGGCAATGTGCGCCATGCCGCCGATCATCACGGTCATCAGCTCCGACTGCGTCATGCGCTCGATGTACGGCTTGATCGTCAGCGGCGCCTCGGTCTGGCCGATGAAGACGCTGGCGCAGACCGACGTCGTCTCGGCACCCGACACGTTCATGACCTTGGTGATGACCCAGGCCATGCCCTTGACGATCTGCTGCATCACGCCGAGGTGGTAGAGCACGCCGGTCAGGGAGGCGAAGAAGATGATCGTCGGCAGCACCTGCACGGCGAACACGAAGCCGAACTTCGACACGTCCATGAAGCCGCCGAAGATGAACTCGGAGCCGACACGGACGAAATCGAGCAGCTTGACGAAGCCTTTCGCGATGCCGTCGAACACCTCGCGGCCGAGCGGGAGCTTCAGCACGACGGAGGCGAACACGATCTGCAGCGCGACGCCGGTAGCGACCAGCTTCCAGTCGACCGCGCGTTTGTTGTTGGAAAACACGAACGCGATCGCGACCAGAACGGCGAGGCCGAACAAGCCGAATGCGATAGATCCCAGCGCTGCCATCCGCCACTCTCCCGTGGCGCCCGCGCGCCGATCATCCCCCGGAGCGTAGAGCAGCGACAAACTGCCGCGCAAGGCGCGGCGATGCGCGTGTCGAGGCGCCGGAGGCCCGCGTGGCCGCTGCGTGCGGCCGGACCGCGCGAATCCGTCCGCCGCCGCGGCGAACTGCAGTCGCGGCCCGACTTTGACGCTTCGCAGCAAATGTGCTCTAGTCGCGGGCGAGCGGCAGCTTCCCCGGGGGCGATTTCTGAATGGACGTATAGACGCCCATTCTTCAGGAGTCGCCGACATCCGCGTCACCCGCGAAGCCGCCCGTGCAAAGGTGAAGCACGATGGCAAGCCAGCACACGGGACTGTACGACCCGAGCTACGAACGCGACAGTTGCGGCTTCGGCCTGATCGCGCAGCTCGATGCGCACGCGAGCACTCGCGTGGTCGAGATGGCCTTCGGCGCGCTGGAGCGGCTCGCACATCGCGGCGCAGTCGGTGCCGACGGCCTCAGCGGCGACGGCTGCGGCATCCTGCTGCACCGGCCGGTGGTCTGGCTTCGCGCACTCGCGCACGAATCGGGCATCGAGCTCGGCGAGCGCTTCGCCGCGGGGCTGGTATTCCTCTCGCCGGATGCGGCACGGCGCGAACAGTCGATCGCAGAACTCGAAGCGCGTCTGCGCGACGAAGGCTTCGGCATCGCCGGCTGGCGCGACGTGCCGGTCGACCTGGCCGTGTGCGGCGCGCAGGCTGCGGCCTCGCTGCCGCGCATCGCGCAGCTGTTCGTGAACGCGCCGGACACGGACTTCGACGAAGCCGAATTCGACCGCAAGCTGTATCGCGCGCGCCGGCTCGCCACCAACGCGCTGCCGGACGAGGAACATTTCTACGTCATCTCGTTGTCGGCCTCGATGATCGGCTACAAGGCGATGGTGCTGCCGGGCGCGCTGCGCCGCTTCTATCCCGATCTCGCGCGGCCCGACCTGGCGGCGTGCGCGGCGGTCTTCCACAACCGCTTCTCGACGAACACGACGCCGCAGTGGCGGCTGGCACAGCCGTTCCGCTATCTCGCGCACAACGGCGAGATCAACACGATCCGCGCCAACCGCAGCTGGATGTCGGCACGCGCGCGCAAGCTGATCTCGCCGCGGTTCGATTTCTCCACGCTCGGCGCGCTGGTGACGATGTCCGGCTCGGATTCGCAGAGCCTCGACAATGCACTCGAACTGCTCCTGATCGGCGGCATCGCGCTGCCGACGGCGATGCGCATCCTCGTACCGCCGGCATGGTCCGCGCGCGAGGACGTCGATTCGGATCTCGCTGCGTTCTACGAGTACTACGGCCTGCACACCGAACCGTGGGACGGCCCCGCGGGCCTGGTCATGTGCGACGGCCGCTACGCCGCCTGCGCGCTCGACCGCAACGGCCTGCGTCCGGCGCGCTGGGCGCTGTCCGACGATCGCCACCTGATCGTCGCGTCGGAAGCCGGCATCTGGGACTACCCCGATTCGGCGATCGTCGAAAAGGGACGCCTCGGCCCCGGCGAGATGATCGCCGTCGACTTCGCCGAGCACCGCCTGCTGAAGAGCGCCGACATCGACGCGCTCAACCGCGGGCTGGCTCCGTTCAAGCAGTGGCTGCGCGACGGCGTGACCTATCTCGAGTCGCACCTGATCGATCCGAGCCTCGCCGCGGAGCCTTTCCCGGACGGCACGCTCGCGCGCTTCCAGAAACTGTTCGGCCTGTCGCGCGAAGAGCGCGACACCGTGCTGACCGCGCTCGCCGAGGACGGCGTCGAAGCGACCGGTTCGATGGGCGACGACACGCCGGTCGCGGCGATGTCCGGCGAGGCGCGTCCGCTGTACGACTACTTCCGCCAGGCCTTCGCGCAGGTCACCAACCCACCGATCGATCCGCTGCGCGAAACCGCGGTGATGTCGCTGGTCACGCAGATCGGCCCCGAAGGCAACATCTTCGAATTGTCGGCCGACAACGCCAAGCAGGTGCTGCTGACCTCGCCGGTGTTGTCGCAGCGCAAGCTGCGCCAGTTGCTGGCGCTGCCGCAGTTCGCCAATGCGCAGTGCTTCGTCGATCTGTACTACCGCGAGAACGAAGGACTCGAAGCCGCGCTCAACCGCATCTGCATCGAGGCGACGACCGCCGTGCGCGGCGGCGCGCGGCTGGTGTTCCTCAGCGACCGCTATCCGCCGCAGCAACCTGACAAGCTGCCGATCCACGCGCTGCTCGCGACCGGCGCCATCCACCAGGCCCTGGTCGCGGCGCAGCTGCGCTGCGACTGCAACATCCTGGTCGAGACCGGCACCGCGCGCGACGCGCATCACTTCGCCTGCCTGATCGGCTTCGGCGCGTCGGCGGTGTATCCCTACCTCGCCTACCAGACCCTGTTCGATCTCGGCCGCAAGGGACGCATCCGCGAGCACGACGGCGAGCCGCGCGAACTCGGCCGCAGCTATCGCAAGGGCATCCGCAAGGGGCTGCTCAAGATCATCTCGAAGATGGGCATCTCGACGATCGCCGGCTATCGCGGTGCGCAACTGTTCGAGATCGTCGGGCTCGAGCGCGAGATCGTCGACCTGTGCTTCACCGGCGCACCCTCGCGGATCGGCGGCACGCGTTTCGTCGACCTGGAAGCCGAGCAGCGCGCCAGCGTCGCGGCGGCCTTCGACGACGAGGCGCGCCTGTCGCCGGGCGGCCTCTTGAAGTACGTGCACGGCGGCGAATACCACGCCTACAACCCGGACGTCGTCGGCGCCTTGCAGCGTGCCGTCGAAACCGGCGATGCCGACGACTACCGCCGCTACGCCGACCTCGTCGACCTGCGCGCGCCGGCGGCGCTGCGCGACCTGGTCGAGCTGCGCGCCGATGCGCCGGCGATCGCGCTGGACGAGGTCGAGCCGGTCGAATCGATCCTCAAGCGCTTCGACTCGGCCGGCATGTCGCTAGGGGCGCTCTCGCCCGAAGCGCACGAGACGCTCGCGCAGGCGATGAACCGCCTCGGCGCGCGCTCGAACTCCGGCGAAGGCGGCGAGGATCCGGCACGCTACCGCACCGACAAGATGTCGAAGATCAAGCAGGTCGCCTCGGCGCGCTTCGGCGTCACGGCCGAATACCTGGTCAATGCCGAGGTGCTGCAGATCAAGATCGCGCAGGGCGCCAAGCCCGGCGAGGGCGGCCAGCTGCCCGGCCACAAAGTCAACGAGCTGATCGCGCGCCTGCGCTACGCGCGGCCCGGCATCGGCTTGATCTCGCCGCCGCCGCATCACGACATCTATTCGATCGAGGACCTCGCGCAGCTGATCTTCGATCTCAAGGAGGTCAATCCGGAGGCGCTGGTCTCGGTCAAGCTGGTCGCGCATGCCGGCGTCGGCACGATCGCGGCCGGCGTAGTCAAGGCGTACGCCGACCTGATCACGATCTCCGGCCACGACGGCGGCACCGGCGCCAGTCCGCTGACCTCGATCCGCTACGCCGGCGTGCCGTGGGAACTCGGCCTTGCCGAAGCGCACGAAACCCTGCGCCGCAACGGCTTGCGCGAACGCGTGCGCCTGCAGACCGACGGCGGCCTGAAGACCGGCCTCGACGTGATCAAGGCAGCGATCCTCGGCGCCGAGAGCTTCGGCTTCGGTACCGCGCCGATGATCGCGATGGGGTGCAAGTACCTGCGCATCTGCCATCTCAACACCTGCGCGACGGGCGTCGCGACCCAGCTCGACGTGCTGCGCAAGAAGCATTACGTCGGCACTGCCGAGAAGGTCATGCGCTATTTCCGCTTCGTCGCCGACGACGTGCGTGCGCACCTCGCGCGGCTCGGCGTGCAGCGGCTGGAAGATCTGGTCGGCCGCGTGGATCTGCTGCAACCACGTGCCGATGTCGACGGCAAGCATCGCCGCATCGACCTGGCGCCGCTGCTGAATGCGGCCGGGCTGGTCGACGACAGCGCGCAGGTGTGTTCCGGTGCGCGCAACGTGCCGCGCGATCCGGCCACGCTCGCCGCGAAGATCGGCGAGGACACGCGCTTCGCGGTGGAGCACAAGCGCGGCGGCGAATTCCGCTATGCCGTGCGCAACACCGACCGTTCGCTCGGCGCGCGCCTGTCGGGCGAAGTCGCCCGTCATCACGGCGATCACGGCATGGACGACAAGCCGATCACGCTGCGGCTGTCCGGCAGCGCCGGGCAGAGCCTGGGCGCTTGGAATGCCGGCGGCGTGCACATCGTGCTCGAAGGCGAAGCCAACGACGGCGTCGGCAAGGGTATGACCGGCGGTCGCATCGTCGTGCATCCGCCAAAGGACGCCGGCTTCGTCGCGCGCAACGCCGTCATCGTCGGCAACACCTGCCTGTACGGCGCGACCGGCGGCGAACTGTATGCGGCCGGTTGCGCCGGCGAGCGCTTCGCGGTGCGCAACTCCGGCGCGCTCGCCGTCGTCGAAGGCAGCGGCGACCACACCTGCGAATACATGACCGGCGGCATCGTGGTCGTGCTCGGCCGTACCGGCATCAATTTCGGCGCCGGCATGACCGGCGGCTTCGGCTACGTGCTCGATACCGAGCGCGACTTCGTCGACCGCTACAACCACGAGCTGATCGACATCCAGCGCATCTCGCCGGAAGGCATGGAAAACCACCTGCAGCACCTGGCCGGATTGATCGCCGCGCACGTCGCGGCGACCGGCAGCGTGTGGGGCGCGCAGATCCAGGACCACTTCCGCGACCTGCTCGGCAAGTTCTGGCTGGTCAAGCCGAAGGCGGCCAGCGTCGATTCGCTGATCGACGAACTGAGGCGCGCGGCATGAAAGAGAAGGCGCCCTATTTCATCGAAGTGCCGCGCGCGACGCCGCGCGAAGTGCCCGTTGCCGTGCGCGTGCTCGGCTGGGGCGAGATCTACGGCGGTTTCGACACCGGCCAGGGCGAGGAGCAAGCGGCGCGCTGCATCGATTGCGGCAATCCGTATTGCGAATGGAAGTGCCCGGTGCACAACTACATCCCGAACTGGCTGAAGCTGGCGAAGGAAGGACGCGTGTTCGAAGCGGCCACGTTGATGCACGAGACCAACCCGCTGCCGGAGATCTGCGGCCGCGTCTGTCCGCAAGATCGCCTGTGCGAAGGCGACTGCACGCTCAACGACGGCTTCGGCGCGGTCACGATCGGCGCGATCGAAAAGAACATCGTCGACCTCGCCTTCAAGCAGGGCTGGCGGCCGGACCTGTCGAACGTGAAGTCGACCGGCCATCGCGTCGCGATCGTCGGCGCGGGACCGGCCGGCTTGTCCGCCGCCGATCGCCTGGTGCGCGCCGGCGTCTCGGCGACCGTGTTCGATCGCTACGAAGAGATCGGCGGCTTGCTGACGTTCGGTATTCCGCCGTTCAAGCTCGACAAGGACACGGTGCGCATTCGCCGTCGTGTGCTCGAGGAGATGGGCGTCGAATTCCGCCTCGGCGTCGAGATCGGACGCGACCTCGATTTCGATTCGCTGCTCGATCACTACGACGCCGTCTTCGTCGGCACCGGCGCCTACCGCGAAGTCGCCGCCGATCTTCCCGGCGACCGCCTGCCCGGCGTGATGCCGGCGCTGCCGTTCCTGATCGCGAACGTGCGGCGCCTGCTCAGCGACGGCGCAAGCGCCGATCCACGGCTGGACCTGCGCGGCAAGAAAGTCGTCGTGCTCGGCGGCGGCGACACCGGCATGGACTGCAACCGCACCGCGATCCGCCTCGGCGCGAGCTCGGTGACCTGCGTCTATCGCCGCGACGAGGCGAACATGCCCGGTTCGCGCCGCGAAGTGCAGAACAGCCGCGACGAGGGCGTGCGCTTCCTGTTCAACCGCCAACCGCTGGCCATCCTCGGCGAAGAACGCGCGAGCGGGCTGCGCGTCGTCGAGACGCGCCTGGTCGCCGACGGCAAGGGACGCGCGCGGCCGGAGCCGATACCGGGCAGCGAGCAGACGTTGCCGGCCGATGTCGTCATCGTCGCGTTCGGTTTTCGCCCGAGCCCGCCCGACTGGTGCGCCAGTGCCGGCATCGAGCTCGAAGACGGCGGCCGCTTCAAGGTCGGCGGTGCCGGACGACTGCCCTTCCAGACCACGAACCCGCGCGTCTTCGCCGGCGGCGACAACGTGCGCGGCGCCGACCTCGTCGTGCGCGCCGTGCACGACGGCCGCGAGGCGGCGGCGGCGATCGTCAAGTCGCTGTCGTCGGTCGCGGCGCGCGAGCCGGTCGATGCGTTGGCGACGACCGGCTGAGTCCGTTCGCGCACAGCCCCGTCGGAAAGAAGGTCAGGCGGCGGCTTCCACGCAGAAGTCGATGAACGCGCGCACCTTCGCCGGCAGATGCCGGCGCGAGGGATAGAACGCGTACAGCGGAAACGTCTCGCCGGGCCAGTCCGGAAACAGCTCGATCAGCTGGCCGCTTTCGATCAGGTCGTGGATGCGCAGCGCGAGCACCTGCGCGACGCCGGCGCCAGCGAGGCAGGCCGCGATCATCGTGGCGGAGTCGTTGACCAGCAACGTACCGCGCGTCCTCACCGGTACGATCTTCCGGCGCCGATGGAACTCCCACGGGAACGGCCGTCCGCTGAGCGGATCGCGGAACTGGATGCAGTCGTGCTTCTCCAGCTCGGCCGGATGCGCCGGCCGGCCATGGCGCTGCAGATAGCTCGGCGCAGCCACGGTGAGCACGCGCGTGGTCAACAGCTTGCGCGCCGCCAGCGAGGAATCGGGCGGCTCGCCGAACAGCACCGCCATGTCCATGCCCTCGCCGATCACGTCGCCGACGACGTCGCGCGTGAGCAGCTCGAGTCCCAGCTCCGGATAGCGTGCGGCGAATTCGTGCAGGCGCGGCGCCAGCAGCATGCGCGCGAACGGCGGATCGATGCTGACGCGCAGGCGGCCCTGCACGCGCTCGGCGGCATTGCCGGCCGCCGTCGCGGCCTCTTCGATGCCGGACAGCAGCGGCATGACCTGGCCGTAGAAGCGCGCGCCTTCGTCGGTCAGCCGCACCGCGCGCGTCGTGCGATTGAGCAGCCGGATGCCGACGCGCGCTTCCAGCCGCGCGATCGCCCGGCTGACGCCCGACGGCGACAGCGACAGCGCTTCGCCGGCGCGCGCGAAATTGCCGGCCTCGACGACGGCGGCGAGGACGCTGACTCCGGCGAGCAGACGGCCATCGAATGGCATGCGCATCATTCGTGATTATTTGTCATCGATACTATGCGCAACTGTCGCTTTTTTCAAAGAAGTGGCGGACCTACTCTGATCGGCGGATTCATGGCGAGGCGGACATCCCGGCCTCGCCCGACGAAATCCGGCTCCACCGAACAGAGAGAGAAAACCCATGTATGCAATCACCGGCGTGACCGGCAAGGTCGGCGGCGCGGTCGCCAGAAACCTGCTCGAGGCAGGGCTCGAAGTCCGCGCCGTCGTGAGGGATGCGCGCAAGGCGGCGCCGTGGTCGGATCTCGGCGCCGAGATCGCCGTCGCGTCGAGCGACGATGCGGCCGCGATGGCGAAGGCGTTCGAGGGGGCCGAAGGCGTGTTCCTGATGAACCCGCCGAACTTCGATCCGGCGCCCGATTTTCCCGATACGCGCGTTGCAGCCGCTGCGTTCGAGCGCGCGATCGGGGAAGCCAAGCCCGGCAACGTCGTGCTGCTGTCGACCGTCGGCGCGCACGTGCGCGAGCCCAACCTGCTCAACAACATGCTCATCGTCGAGACCGCGCTGCGTGCGTCGTCCACGCCGATCGCCTTCCTGCGCGCCGCCTGGTTCATGGAGAACGCGTCGTGGGACGTCGAGGCCGCACGCGCGGGCGACGTCCCGGCGTTCCTGCAGCCGCTCGACCACGCGATCCCGATGGTGGCGACCGCCGACATCGCCGCAGCCGCGACCGCCCTGCTGCGTGAAACATGGCGCGGCGTTCGCGTCGTCGAACTTGAAGGACCCCAGCGCTACAGCGCGAACGACATCGCGCAAGGCTTCGCCGACGCGCTCGGTCGTCCGGTGCGCACGACGCCGGTGCCGCGCGGCACCTGGGAGTCGCTGTTCCGCGCGCAAGGCATGCAGAACCCGTTGCCGCGCATGCGCATGGTCGACGGCTTCAACGAAGGCTGGATCGATTTCGAAGGCGGCGCCGCGGAACATCGCCGCGGACGGACGCCGTTGGACGCCGTGCTGAAACGTCTCGTCGGCGGCTGAGGCTTCGCAGCGCCGCGCCTCGGGCGAAACCTCTCCCCCGGCGATGCCAGGGGAGAGGGCGTTCCATCGGCTCAGGAAGATCGCGATGCCTTGCGCGGCAACACCGCGCAATCATCCATTCGCGCGAACCTCCTCGCGGCTCCTGCGCTGACGCAGATCCTGCCCGGCCGCCATGATCATGCCGGTGATCGCCTCGATCGCATTCGTATTGCGGCCGTCGCCGCCGACCACGACTTCCGGTACGACCGCGAGCTTCGCCTCGGCGATCGCGCGCGTGATCTGCGCCGAGATTTCCTGCGCGAGGCGAATTTCCGGACCACCGTAGGCGTCGACCTGCAGCTGCGCGGCATGCGCCGTCGCCTCGCCCTCGACCGAGATGCGGTTCGCGTTGGCGCCGCCGATCGCGCGGATGCGTTCGGCCTCGGCGACGGCGACGTTGCGGATCTTCGCAGCTTCCGCCTCACCCTGGCGCGTCTGCGTCTTGACGTCGGCCAGGCCGCGGTTCTCGGCGATCTCGATCGCGATGCGCGATTCGGTCAGGCCCTTCTGCTGCGCGGCGATCGCGGTCGCTTCGCGCAGGCTGCGTTCCTTCACCGCGGCCGCTTCCTGCTCGACGTAGGTCTCGATCTGCTCGCGCGCGACCTGGCGATCGCGCAGCTGCGCCAGGATGTTCTCGATCTGGCCGTTGCCGGCCGGCGATTTCGGCGTGCCGATCAGCACCTCCTGCAGTTCGAGGTTGTACGCCGCGAACTTGTCCTTCATCTCGGCCAGCGCCTGACCCTGGATGTCGGCACGCTGCTGCAGCAGCTCGATCAAGGTCTTGGTCTGCGCGGTGTTCTTGAAATAGGCCGAGACCATCGGATCGAGCGTCTGCTCGACCAGCTTCTGCACGTCGCCGAAGCGCTGGATCACCTTCGCGGCCTTCTTGTAGTCGATGTGCACGACGACCGAGAGCGGCAACGTCGGCTCGAAGGCGTCCTTGGTGATCAGCGAGATCTCCTTGAGGTTGCGGTCGAAGTCCGAGCCGGACTGGCCCGATTCCCATTTGAGGATGAAGTTCGTCGTCGGCACCTTGATGATGGAGCCGGCAAAGCGATTGAACGCGTACTTGCCCGGCAGCAGCGGGTTCTCCCACACGCCGCGCTCGCCGTCGCCGACGAGTTCGCCGTGCTGGTACTCCGTGCCCGAGCGATCCGCGCCGCGCACCCCGGTGAACGACACGACCACGCCGACCATGCCCATCGGCACCAAGGTCTTCTCGACGAACTCCACGCTCGCGAAGAGCCGGTTGATGTAGTACGTGCCGTCGACGACCACCTGGTGCTGGCGGCCGCGGAAGCCGCCGGCGGCGAGGAAGCGGTCCGCATCCTGGAAGGTGTTGTGGTAGAGCGCCGCGTTGCGGCGATCCTGGCCGACCGGCGGCGCGATCAGTTCGCCGGCCGGAAGCCCCGGGCCATCGTGCACGGTGACGATGCCGACGACGTCGGTGCTCGGGCGAAGATCCTTCGCGGATGCGTCGGGCAACGTGACCGTCGGGCCATTCTTGTCGATGGTCACGCGGACGTCGGGAGCGCGCGTTTCCGGCGGCGCGCTCGCCCGGCCGCTCCTCTCGCCGACCACGACCGGATGGAACCCGTCGCGCGAACCGATCTGCTCGCGCATCGCGGCGATCGTGTCGCTGTCCGCGCTGGCGAGTGCGAGCGCGTAGGTGTTCGCGCGCGTCAGCACGACGAACTGCGCGGTGTTGATCGCGTACAGGCCTTCGCGCAGCACCTTGCGCTGCGGGCCCTTCTGGCCGCCCTTGGCGAGGAAGCCGCGCACATCTTCGAAGTCGTCGGCTTGACCATTGCTCGCCAGCGACTGGCCGGGTTCGAGCGGACGGCCGTCGCGCGCGAAGACGTAGCCGATCTCGCCTTGCGGCACGGTGACCAGGTTCGCCTTGTGCACGCGGTACTGGAACGGGAACAGCAAATGAAAACCGCCGCGCAGCAAGTCGGGGCTGTAGCCGGCCTCACCATCGAGTGCGACGAGACCGCGCGCGACCGAGCCTTTCGCGGCCCAGAGTCTTTCCAGGATGCCGATGCGGTTGTTCGGCACGTAGACGATGCTCGAATACAGCAGCAGAACGCCCAGCAAGACGCCGGCCGCGATCAGGATCGTGGCCGTATCCAACGGGAGCGCAGACATGGTGGTATTTCCTTGTGTGACGCGGGCACGTGCCCGCAATGGCGACCGCAGGCCGATCGCAAGCCCGCTGCGCCGCATCGGCGGCAACAGCGAAAATCGCCGGGGAATGGGAGGGGACGAAGCGGGAAAGCGCGGCGCAGTTACGGCGACGTGGCGTCGCGTGCGTGCCGCTGTGAGTGGCGAATCCCCTGGCAGAACGGATGAGCATCGGATGCTTTTCCTGCTGCCGAGTCTGCGCGCAATCAGCGGCGATTCAAGCGGCGAAAGTCAGGCGTGCGCGCGCATCGTCGTGCGCAACGAAGGCAAGTCGCTGATTTGCGCCTGCGCATCGCGCTACGTTGTAACGACCGCCTGCGACGAATCGCCGCGCAGTGCGCGGCGTCGCGCGATCAGCTTTCGCAGCAGTCCGGTGCGACCTGCGCCATCGAAGGCTCGCGCTTCTCGAGCCACGCGCTGAACACCGTCAGTGCCAGTCCCGTGGCCGTCACCGCTGCTGCCGCGACGCCGAGCTGCGGATAGTGCGCGCCGTGCGCGAGCAGCGTCGCGCCGAGCCACGCGCCGCCGGCGTTGCCGAGGTTGAACGCGCTTTGGTTCAAGGTCGACGCGAGCAGCGGCGCTTCGGCGGCGCTCTGTACCGAGCGTGTCTGCAGGCCAGGGCCGGACGCGAAGCCGATCAATCCGATCAGGAATACGCCGGCGATGGCGCACGCTGGAATCGACAACGTGGCGGCGAACGCGAGGAAGAACACGATCAGCGCCGCCAGCGAGACGATCAGCGCCGGCATCAGGCGCCAGTCGGCGAGCCGTCCGCCGAACAGCAGCCCGAGTGTCGCGCCGAGGCCGAACAGCATCAGCACGGCGCTGATCGTGCCGGCGCCCAGATGGGCTTCGTCGGTCAGGATCGGCACGATGTAGGTGAATACCGTGAACACGCCGCCGAAGCCGAATACCGTCATCGCGAGCGCGAGCAGCACTTGCGGATTGCGCAGCACGCGCAGTTCCTGCGCGATCTTCGGCGGCTCGTGGTCGTGCAGCGCCGGCACCAGGCGCGCGATCGCGACGATCGCGGCGGCGCCGAGCAGGGCGACCGCCCAGAACGTGGCGCGCCAGCCGAGCTGCTGACCGAGCAGAGTACCGAGCGGCACGCCGACGATGTTGGCGACGGTGAGTCCGGTGAACATCAGCGCGATCGCCTGCGCGCGCCGATGCGGCGGTGCCAGACTCGACGCGACCACGGCCGCTGCGCCGAAGAACGACCCGTGCGCGAGCGCCGCGATCACGCGCGCGCTCATCAGCAATCCGTAGGTCGGTGCCAGGGCGCAGAGCAGGTTGCCGAACACGAACACGCCCATCAGCACCAGCAGCACGGTCTTGCGCGGAAGGCGCGCGGTCGCGAGCGCGAGCAGCGGGCCGCCGATGACGACGCCGAGCGCGTAGCCGGTCACCAGGAGGCCCGCCGACGGAATCGTCACACCGAGATCGGACGCGATCTGCGGCAGCAAGCCCATGATCACGAACTCGGTGGTGCCGATCGCGAACGCGGCGACGGCAAGGGCGAAAAGGGCGATGCGCATGCGATTCCTGGCAGCCGCGAGAGCGCCGGCGCGGCCGGCCCGGCCGCATTGTGCGCCGCACAAATATGCAACCGCAACCCGAGCGCAGTGTCTACAATGTCGCAGCGGCGCGGAGTTTCGCTGCCGCGCGCCACCAGCGGGGGAGCTATGTCGAAGCCATCGGTCAGCCGCACGCCGTATACGCTCGGCGATGCCTTCAAGGCGCACGTCGATGTCGTCCGCTCCACCGTCGACGATACCGCGCGCCTGCTCGAAAGCAGCGGCGAACTGCGCTTCGGCAAGGGGCTCATCGCGACGATCCTCGCGCTGGCGCTCGGCTTCCTCTGCCTGCTCGGCGTGCTCGCCTTCCACTTCCCGCAGTACCTGACCACGCCGGAGCTGCGGCACCAGTATTCGGTCGACGTGCTGCGCCAGGCGATGTTCGTCGCGCTGCTGATCGCCGGCGGGCTCGCGCTGGCCAATCTCGTGCTCGGTGTGCGCAGGAATCTGAACCTGCTCGCCTTCGCGCTGGTCATCGCCGCCGTCGCGCTCGGCGGCTCGCGCGTGCCGGTCGGCGATTTTCCGGATCACACGCCGTACATCGGCCTGGACTGGTTCATCCTCGACCTGCTCGGCTCGACGTTGATCTTCGTCGCCATCGAGAAGCTGTTTCCGCTGTACAAGGGCCAGTCGGTGTTCCGGCGCGAGTGGCAGACCGACCTCAAGCATTTCGCGGTCAATCATTTCCTGGTCGGCGTGATCCTGCTGACGGTCAACTTCGTGATCCACCATGCGTTCGGCTGGCTGGTCGACGCCGACTTCCAGCAGGTCGTCAAAGGCATCTGGTTCGTGCCGCAGCTGCTCTTGTGCATCCTCGTCGCCGATCTTGCGCAGTACTGGACGCATCGTGCGTACCACGAGGTGCCGTACCTGTGGAAATTCCACGCCGTGCACCACAGCACGAAGACGATGGACTGGCTCGCGGGCTCGCGCCAGCACGTGTTCGAGATCATCGCGACGCGCGTGCTGGTCCTGGCGCCGCTGTTCGTGCTCGGCTTCAGCGAAGGCGTGATCAACGCCTACATCATCATCGTCGGCTTCCAGGCGGTGCTCAACCACGCCAACGTGCACATTCCGTGGGGTCCGCTGAAGTACCTGATCGTGACGCCGGATTTCCACCACTGGCACCACGCCTCCGACGACGAGGCGATCGACCGCAACTACGCGGCGCACTACGCCTTCCTCGACTACGCCTTCGGCACCGCGGTGAAGGTGCCGGCGCACAAGCCGCTGCCGGCCAAGTACGGCGTGGTCGGCGACTACATGCCGGACGGCTTCGTCAACCAGCAGCTGTTTCCGTTTCGCGCGAAGCCGACGACGTCGACTTCGGCCTGAAGGCGGCGCTCCGGCGCCGCACCGCCGGACGCGGGCGTCCGGCGATTCAGGAGTGAAATGGGGCAACTGCTACAATTCCGCTCTTGCCCAAGCCCCCGTAGCCGGTAGCCGCCATGTCCGTACCCGCCTCCGTTCTCGCGCCGTCGATCGACCGCGAGTACACGCTCGAACACAAGTACACGCGCGCCGAAGGCCGCATCTATCTTTCCGGCGTGCAGGCGCTGGTGCGGCTGCCGCTGATGCAGCAGATGCGCGACCGTGCGGCCGGCCTCAACACCGCCGGCTTCATCTCCGGCTATCGCGGCTCGCCGCTCGGCGGCTTCGACCTGGAGCTGTGGAAGGCGAAGAAGCACCTCAAGGCCTCGAGCATCGAATTCCAGCCGGGCCTCAACGAGGACCTCGGCGCGACGATGGTCTGGGGCACGCAGCAGGCGAACCTGTTCCCCGGCGCCAAGTACGATGGCGTGTTCTCGATGTGGTACGGCAAGGGCCCCGGCGTCGACCGCTGCGGCGACGTGTTCAAGCACGGCAACGCGGCCGGCACCTCGACGTTCGGCGGTGTGCTCGCGCTCGCGGCCGACGATCACGCCTGCCGCTCCTCGACGCTGCCGCACGGCTCGGAACTGGAATTCGTCTCGGCGATGATGCCGGTGCTCAATCCCGCCGGCGTGCAGGACATCCTCGACATGGGGATGCTCGGCTGGGCGATGTCGCGCTTCACCGGACGCTGGGTCGGCTTCAAGACCATTGCCGAGACGGTGGAATCGTCGGCCAGCGTCAACGTCAATCCGCATCAGCTCGACATCGTGCTGCCGGACGATTTCATGCTGCCTGCGGGCGGCCTCAACATCCGCTGGCCCGATCCGCCGCTGAACCAGGAAATGCGGCTGCATCAATACGCGGTCGACGCGGCCTGCGCGTTCGCGCGCGCCAACAAGATCGACCGCGTCGTCATCGATTCGCCGAACGCGCGCCTGGGCATCGTCACCACCGGCAAGAGCTATCTCGACGTGCTGCAGGCGCTCGAGTACCTCGGCATCAGCGAGCGCGACGCGCGCGAGATCGGCATCCGCGTCTACAAGGTCGGCATGACCTGGCCGCTCGAGCCGATCGGCATCCGCGATTTCGCGCGCGGACTCGAAGACATCATCGTCGTCGAGGAGAAGCGCTCCTTCATCGAATCGCAGATGAAGGAATCGATGTACAACTGGAATCATCAGGTGCGCCCGTCGGTGGTCGGCAAGTACGACGAACAGGGCAACTGGATCCTGCCGTCGACCAACGAGCTGACGCCGGCGATGATCGCGCTGGTCGTCGCCAAGCGCCTCGGCCGCTTCTTCAGCAACGAGACGATCCGCGCGCGCGTCGCCTGGATCGAGAGCAAGGAGCACGAGCTGACCTTGCCGCGCGCGAATTTCCCGCGTCCGGCGCACTACTGCTCGGGCTGTCCCCACAACACCTCGACCGTGGTGCCGGAAGGCTCGCGCGGTCTCGGCGGCATCGGTTGCCATTACATGGTCACCTGGATGGACCGCCGCACCGACACCTTCACCCAGATGGGCGGCGAAGGCGCGACGTGGTGCGGGCAGGCGCCGTTCACCGAAACCAAGCACGTGTTCCAGAACCTCGGCGACGGCACGTATTTCCATTCCGGCTCGCTGGCGATTCGCCAGGCGATCGCGGCGAAGGTCAACATCACCTACAAGATCCTCTACAACGACGCGGTCGCGATGACCGGCGGCCAGCCGGTCGACGGCACGTTGACGGTGCCCGACATTGCGCACCAGATGCGCGCCGAAGGCGTGCAGACGATCATCGTCGTCAGCGACGACATCGCGAAGTGGTCGCGGCCGGAAATCTTCCCGAGCGGCGTCGAGTTCATCCACCGCGACGAGCTCGACGCGGTGCAGAAGCGCATGCGCGAGATTCCCGGCGTCAGCGTGCTGATCTACGACCAGACCTGCGCGACCGAGAAGCGCCGCCGGCGCAAGCGCGGCAAGCTGGAGGATCCGAAGAAGCGCATCTTCATCAACTCGCTGGTCTGCGAAGGCTGCGGCGACTGCGGCGAGAAATCGTTCTGCGTGTCGGTGCTGCCGAAGGACACCGAGTACGGCCGCAAGCGCGAGATCGACCAGAGCAACTGCAACAAGGACTTCTCCTGCGTGAAGGGCTTCTGCCCGAGCTTCGTCTCGGTCGTCGGCGGCGGCCTCAAGAAGAAGAAGGGCAAGTCCGACATCGATTTCAGCGCGCTGCCGCAGCCGAGCTTCGCCAGCGACCTGGCGCAGCCGTGGAACATCCTGGTCACCGGCATCGGCGGCACCGGCGTCGTCACGATCGGCGCGCTGATCGGCATGGCCGCGCATCTGGAAGGCAAGGGCGGCACCGTGCTCGACCAGACCGGCCTCGCGCAGAAGGGTGGCGCGGTGACCTGCCACCTGCGCATCGCCCGGACGCCGGCCGATATCCACGCCGTGCGCATCGCCGCCGGCGAAGCCGACCTCGTGCTCGGCTGCGACATGGTCGTCGTCAACGACTACTGGGCGCTCTCGAAGATCCGCGCCGGCCGCGCGCGCGTCGTGCTGAACACGTACGAGGCGATGCCGGGCACGTTCACGACGAAGCCGGACATGCAGTTCCCCGCGCAGCAGATCATCGATGCGGTGACGCAGGCGCTGGACGGCGGCAAGCCCGAACTCGTCGACGCGACGGAACTGGCGACCGCCCTGCTCGGCGATTCGATCGCAGCGAACCTGTTCATGCTCGGCTACGCCTGGCAGAAGGGCTGGGTGCCGCTCAGCCACGATGCGCTGATGCGCGCGGTCGAACTCAACGGCGCCGCGATCGAGATGAACAAGGCCGCATTCAACTGGGGGCGCCTGGCCGCGCACGACATCGTGCAGGTTCGCAATGCCGCCGGCCTGCCGAATCCGCACCTGCCGTCGGGTGCGATTGCGTTGGCACTGCCGGTGCGCAAGCTGCCGTCCACGCAAGCGACGCAGGGAGGCAGCGTAGCCGCCTCGCTCGACGACGCGACCCTCAGCGCGTCGCTCGACGAGCAGATCGCGCGCCGCGTCGCCTTCCTCACCGACTACCAGAACGCCGCCTACGCGCAGCAATACCAGGCACTGGTCGACAAGGCCCGCACGGCCGAGCAGGCCAAGACGCCCGGTTTCACGACGCTGACCCAGGCCGTCGCGCGCTACGCATTCAAGCTGATGGCCTACAAGGACGAGTACGAAGTCGCGCGCCTGTATACGAGCGGCGATTTCGAGCAGCGCGTGCGCGACAACTTCGACGGCGACTACAAGCTGCATTTCAACCTGGCGCCGCCGCTGTTCGCGCGCAAGGATGCCGACGGCAACCTGCGCAAAGCTGAGTACGGTCCCTGGGTGTTCAGCGCGTTCAAGCTGCTGGCGAAGCTGCGCGGCCTGCGCGGCGGCGCGCTCGACGTGTTCGGCTACACCGCCGAACGGCGCATGGAGCGCCAGCTGATCGTCGACTATCGAAAGACCGTCGACGAACTGCTGGCCGGGCTCGACGGCGACAACCATGCGCTCGCGGTCGATATCGCTTCGGTGCCGGAACACATCCGCGGCTACGGCCACGTCAAGGAGCGCCATCTCGCCGATGCGATGAAGCGTCAGCACGATTTGCTGGCGGCTTGGCGCAATCCGGTCGGGAGTCGGGTCGCGGCTTGATGAAAGCGGGCAATAATCTATTCATAGGAATGGCCCGATAAGCGTTAATCTATCGACTTATGATGTAAATATCCTTGACTATCTATTCATAAATCGATTCAATCCGGCGCATGAGCGATGACCGCCTTGCACGCCTGGAGTCTGTGCTGCGCACGCGCGGCGCGCAGCCCGCATCGGTTCTGGCCGGCGAACTCGGCATCAGTCAGCCGACCCTGTCGCGGCTGCTGGCCAGCGCGGGCGAGCGCATCGTGCGAATCGGCCGGGCGCGCGCTTCGCGCTACGCGCTCGCCCATTCGATCGCGCGCGCCGGCAGCCACTGGCCGCTGTATCGAATCTCGGCGGACGGCAAGCCCGAAACGCTCGGCGAGCTGCACGCGCTCCACCGCGACGAGTTCTTTTTCGAACCGCAGGGCGCGCGGCCTGCCCTGATGCACGGCGACTTCGCCACCGGACTGTTTCCGGGCGTGCCGTGCTTTCTCGACGATCAGCGTCCGCAGGGTTTTCTCGGGCGCGCCTTCGCACGCCGCATCGCGGGCGATATCGACGCGCCCGTCGATCCACTGATCTGGCGCGCGGACGACATCGTCCTCGCGCTGCTGCGCCACGGCGACGACCAGCCTGGCGATCTCGTGCTCGGCGAGGCGTCGCTGCAGCGTGCGTTGCAGAACATGCTTTCGCCGCAAGGCGTCGTCGCCGTCGAGGATCGCGCGAAGCGCTATCCCGAACTCGCCGACGCGGCTCTGCGCGGCGAAGACATCGGCTCGTCGGCCGGCGGCGAGCAGCCCAAATTCACCGTCACGCTGCGCGGCGCGGACGGCTATGTCCCCGCCATCGTGAAATTCAGCGAACGCGTCGGCGTGCCGGCAGGACGACGCTGGGCGGACCTGCTGATCTGCGAGCACCATGCCGGCCACGTGCTGCGCGAGCACGGCCTGCCGGCCGCGCAGAGCGAGCTGGTCGAAGCCGATGCGCGCATCTTCCTGCAGTCCTCGCGCTTCGACCGAACGTCCGGGCTCGGCCGTCGCGGCTTCGTCTCGCTGGCGGCGCTCGACGCCGCCCACTACGGCCATGCACGCATCGACTGGTGGCGTTTCGCGCCGCAGCTGCAGCGCGACGGCTGGCTCGACGCCGACGATGCGCGCCGCCTGCGCCTGTTCAGCTGGTACGGCGCGCTGATCGCCAACAGCGACATGCACCTCGGCAACGCCGCGCTGCAGTTGCGCGACCTTCGCCCGCTGCCGCTCGCCCCCGCCTACGACATGCTGCCGATGCGCTTTCGCCCGGCCAATAGCGGCGAGATCGTCGAACGCCGCTACGAGATTGCCTTGCCGACGCCCGAACATCAGCCCGACTGGCACGAGGCGGCGCTGATGGCCCGCGTGTTCTGGCGGCGTATCGCGGACGATCTGCGCATATCGAACGAGTTTCGCGCCATCGCCGGCGATGCGGGCACGTTGCTGCAGCGCGCGCTCGCGCACTTGTCGGGCTGAACGCCGGTCCGCAGTCGCATCGGCCGGCGGCGCCGCGGCGCGCGATACCGGGACTGGGTCGCGCAAATTCCGCTGGACGCTCATCGATCGGGTAGGCAGCATTGTGGGTTTTCCCATCCGCGCGCGTATCGATCGACCTCCATGGAAGAGTCGCTGTTTCGCCACCTGCTGTCGCGTCACGCCGGGGCGGCGCTGGACCGGCACACCCTTGCCAAGGGCGCCGATTACCTGCGCCGCGGGCGTGTGCGCGAGGTGTGGTATCACGCCGATGCGGCCGATACCGGCAGCCTGCTCGGCAAGGTGCAAGGCAGCGCGGCGCAACCCTACACGGCGGGTATCCGCATCCACGCGAACGGCAGCCGTCCGCGCCTCGATACGCACTGCACCTGCCCGCTCGAGGGCGAGTGCAAGCACGTCGCGGCGATCGCGCTGAAGGAGCTGGGCGCGCGCACCTCCGGCGACGCCGCGCAAGGAAATGCGCCGAACCAGCCTTCGCTCGGTCCATGGGCCGCCTGGCTCGATGCCTTCGAGAAGCCCCCGGGCCAGCCCGCCTCGCCGCCGGCACCGCCGGCCGAGCGCGTGTTCGGCATCATCCTCCAGCTCGATGTCGGCGTGCTGCCGTTCCTGCTCGCAACCCCGGTGTGGCTCAAGCCCGGCAAGCGCGGCGGTTTCACCTCGCCGCAGCCGCTGCAGCAGGTGTATGCGGCCGGCGACGCCTGGCAGGGCCTGACGCCGGAGCAGTTCGAACACGTCGCCCAGCTGCGCATGCGCACGCAGCCGTTCGCCAGCGGCGGCGTGTGCAAGCTGGCCGACGCGCGCGACGAGCCGCTGCTGGAAACCCTGCTCAGCGAGCACCCGTGCTTCATGGACAAGCCGTCCGGCGGGCGCCTCGCGCTCGGCCCCCAGCGCGGCCTGGGCTGGCATTGGCACGCGGCCGAAGACGGCAGCCAGAAGCTGGTGCCGGAACTGGCCGACGGCTCGGCCAAGACGCGCCTGCTGCGCATCGGCGGCCTGTGGTACTGGGACGCCGAACGCAACACGATGGGGCGCTGCGACGGCGATCCGCGCCTGGTCGAGGCCGCGTTGCGCGCGCCGGCGCTGCAACCCGAGCAGGTGCCGCTGCTGCTCGCGCGCTGGCGCGACGCCTCGCTCGCGAAACATCTTCCGGCCCCGGCGCCGCAAGGCGAGATCGAACGGCGGCGGCTCGCGCCGACGCCGGTGCTGACCCTGCGCGCGTTTCCGGTGCGGCCGGCCGGCGCGCCCGCCTACGACGCCGGCAGCGCGCGGCTCAGTTTCGACTACGACGGCATTCGCCTGCCGCTGTCGACCTCGACCGCGCCCGAGCGGCGCCGCCAGGACGATCGGGTGATCGAGATCGTGCGCGATCGCGCCAGCGAGATCGCGGCGATCGAACGCCTCGACGAACTCGGCTTCATCGACGCCGACCTGCTGCCGGGCAACGTTCGCGTGCCGCGCGGCGCGCTCGCCGGCGGCGATTTCGTGCTCGAACATGGCCGCGGCCTGCTGGCTGCGGCGGACCAGGTCTTCGCGCTGACGCCCCGCCTGCGCGACGCGGGCTTTCGCCTCGAATCGGCCGGCGAGTTCCCGTTCGAACTGCTGGAGGAGCCGGACGACTGGTACGCCGAAGTCGACGAGGAGTCCGGCAACGCCTGGTTCGACCTGCGCCTGGGCATCGATGTCGGCGGCGAGCGCGTCGACTTGCTGCCGATCCTGCACCGCCTGCTCACCGATCCGCAGTTTCCGCTGGCGCCGCGCAAGGGCGAAGCTGACGACGCGGTCTGGCTGGTGCCGCTCGATGCGCGGCGGCGCGTGCCGCTGCCGCTGGCCAAGCTGCGCCAGCTGATCACGCCGCTGCTCGAATGGCTGCAGGGACCGGCCAGCGCGACCGCCGACGGCACCTTGCGCCTGCGCCACGCACAGGCGACCGTGCTCGAAGAACTCGCCGAACAGTTGCCGTGGCAGGGCGCCGAGCGGCTGCGTGCGGAGCTGGAACGCCAGCGCGCGCCGCGCGAACCGGTGACCGAGCCGCCCGGATTTCGCGCCACCTTGCGCGCGTACCAGCGCGACGGCCTCGCCTGGCTCGCCTTTCTCGCCGACGCCGGCCTCGGCGGCATCCTCGCCGACGACATGGGCCTGGGCAAGACCGTGCAGGTGCTCGCGCATCTGCTCGCCGAGAAACAGCGCGGCCGCCTCGACCTGCCGGTACTGATCGTCGCGCCGACCAGCCTGATCACGAACTGGCGCGACGAGACGCGGCGCTTCGCGCCCGACCTGCGCGTGCTCGTCGTGCACGGCCCGACGCGCGCGGAACTGCACGCGGCGATCCCGCAGCACGACCTGGTCATCACGACCTATCCGCTGCTGGCGCGCGACGCCGACGCGCTCGGCGCGCACGAATACGCGCTGCTCGTGCTCGACGAGGCGCAGGCGATCAAGAACGCGAACAGCCAGGCCGCCAAGATCGTCCGCAAGCTGCCGGCGCGTCGACGCCTGGCGATGACCGGCACGCCGCTGGAGAACCACCTCGGCGAACTGTGGGCGCAATTCGATGCGGTCGAGCCGGGATTGCTCGGCAGCGTGCGCGACTTCACCCGCTTCTACCGCACGCCGATCGAGAAGCACGGCGACGTCGAACGGCGCGAGCGCCTGAAACGCCGCATCGCACCGCTGCTGCTGCGCCGGCGCAAGGAAGACGTGCTCGACGATCTCCCCGAGAAGACCGAGATCCTGCGCTCGGTAGAACTGGACGGCGCCCAGCGCGAACTCTACGAGACGCTGCGCCTGGCGCAGCATGAGCGCGTGCTGGCCGAAGTGAAGAAGCGCGGCCTCGCGCAGAGCGGCATCGTCGTGCTCGATGCGCTGCTGAAGCTGCGCCAGGCGTGCTGCGACCCGCGCCTGGTCAAGCTCGACGGCGCACGCGGCGTCGAGGAGTCGGCCAAGCTCGACCTGCTGCTCGGCCTGGTCGACAGCCTCGTCGCCGAGGATCGCCGCGTGCTCGTCTTCAGCCAGTTCACCGAGATGCTCGGCCTGATCGGCGAGGCGCTCGACGCGCGCAAGCTGCGCTGGCAGAGCCTCACCGGACAGACACCGGCGCGCCAGCGCGGCGACCTGGTCAAGCGCTTCCAGGACGGCGAGTTGCCGTTGTTCCTGATCAGCCTCAAGGCGGGCGGCGTCGGCCTCAACCTGACCGCCGCCGACACCGTGATCCACTACGACCCGTGGTGGAATCCGGCGGTCGAAGCGCAGGCGACCGACCGCGCGCATCGCATCGGCCAGGACAAGCCGGTCTTTGTGTACAAGTTGATTTGTTCGGGCACCGTCGAGGAAAAGATCCAGGCGCTGCAGCAGCGCAAGGCCGAGCTCGCGCGCGCCGTGCTCGAAGGCGACGGCGGCCAGGGCCTGCAGTTCGACGAGACCGACCTGGCCGAACTGTTCGCGCCGATGTGATGCAATCGACGCACGCGCCCGTGCGCGTGCGCGTTTCGCCAGGCCGCCCCGCTATGCGCGCGCGCGCGGCCGCTTCGCCGGTTGGCGCCGCGACGGTTTCGCGTCGACCGGCGCGAGCACCCACGACAGCGCAACCAGCTTGCCACCCGGCGCGCGCCGCGGCTTCTGCAAGAGGTCCATCAGGCGCTTGAGCAGACGGTTGATCTCGGCGAGCTCGGCCGGCCCGACCCACCCTTTGCCGCGTGCCGCCCAGAGCTCGCGCTGCGCTCCTTCGACGACCGCGGATTCGTCGGCCAGCGCACGCGCGAAGTCGCGCCCGGCCACGCGCAGCACGCTCGCGGCGACGCGCCCGACCGCCTCGGCGTTCGCCGTCGCGCCGGGTCGATAGCGCAGGCGCAAGCGGTCCCCCTTGCGCGTACGCGTGCGATAGCGGCGTCCCTCGGCGTCGTCTTCCTGCTCGATCAGGCCGCCATCGGCGAGCTGGCGCAGGTGGTAGTACAGCCCGTCCGCCGGGCGCGCCATCTGCTGCGCGAGCTCGGCCACCGTGACTGCGCGCCCGAGCGCTTCCAGCGTATCGACGATCTCGATGCGCGTCGGCGAGGCGAGCAGCTCGATCTCGCCGGCGTCTTCGACCAGGCCCCGCTTCTTCTGTGCCATAGGTTGGCTTGCCTGTTTTGAAATTTCATCGGATTATTCAATCACCGATGCCGCCTTGCAAGCGCGGCGCACGACCTGAGGAGATTCGCATGCTCGAACGAACCGGAGCGGCCTGGCTGGCCGCCGCATTGCTGCTCGGCATGAGCGTGGCGCACGCCGACGACGCAGCTGCGCTGTTCGCGCGCAACAAGCAGGCCAGCGGCGGCGCGCGCTGGGACGGCGTCAAATCGCTGCAGTCGGCCGGCACGCTCGCCGCCGGCGGCCTCAGCGGGCAATTCCACGCGACGCAGGACCTGTCCAGCGGCCGCTCGTCGGACCGCTACCAGCTCGGCCCCGTCGAAGGCGCCGACGGCTACGACGGCCATGTCGCCTGGCAGCGCGATCCCGGCGGCGAAGTCGCGGCGCTCGATGCCGTCGAGGCGAAACGGCGCGCGCGCAGCCAGGCCTGGCTCGACGCGCGCGGCTACTGGTATCCCTCGCGCATCGCGGCGACGTATGCGCCGCCGGAAAAGCGCGACGCCGACGGCAAGCACTACGTCGTCGTGGTCGCGACACCGAAGGACGGGGACCCCGTGACGCTCTGGTTCGACGCGCAGACGAACCTGCTCGCTCGCACCCTACAGCGGCAGGGTCCGTTCACGCAGACGACGACGTTCGACGACTGGCGCGACGTCGACGGCCTGCGCCTGCCGTTCCACTCCATCAACGACGTCACCGACGCCGCGGGCCGCACCGATCCGCGCCAGCGCAGCGAAGTGCATGTCGATCGCTACGCGCTCAACGTGGCGCTGACCGACGCCGATTTCGCGATGCCGGCGATGGAAGCGACCGCGCGCATCGACAACGCCGCCGGAACCACGCGCATCGCTTTCGACCTGGTCAACAATCACATCTACGTCGACGGCTCGATCGACGGCAAGCCGGCGCGCTTCCTGGTCGATACCGGCGGCATCAACATGCTGACGCCGGCGGCGGCGAAGAAGTTCGGCCTCGCCGGCGAAGGCAAGCTCGCTGCACGCGGCGTCGGCGACGACGCGGTCGACCTCGCGATGGCGCATGCGAAGGAAGTGCGCGTCGGCGACGCGGTGCTGGCCAAGCCGGTGTTCTACATCCTCGATCTGGGCGATCTGCCGAAAGTCGAGGGCGTCGAATCGGACGGCCTGGTCGGCTACGAGATGTTCCGCCGCTTCGGCGTGACGATCGACTACGCCGCACACACGCTCACGCTGGCCGACCCGAAGCGGTTCGCGCCGCCGGCCGGCGCCCATGCGGTCGCGTTCCAACTCGACGACCGCATTCCGATCGTCGAAGGAAAGCTCGACGGCGTGCCGCTGCGGATCAGCATCGATACCGGTTCGCGCGCTTCGCTGACGCTGCATTCGCCTTTCGTGCGCGAACACGGCGCCGTCGAACGCTATCGCGCCGCGCCGGACAGCGTCATCGGTTGGGGCGTCGGCGGCCCGTCGCGCGGGCGCCCGGCGCGTTTCGGCGAGCTCGAGCTCGGCGACATCGCCATCCCCGGCGTCGCCGGCGATCTGTACGTCGGCGACAAAGGCGCGTTCGCCAACCCCGACCTCGGCGGCAATCTCGGCGGCGGCGTGCTGCGCCGCTTCACGGTTGCGTTCGACTACGACGCCAAGCGCATGTACCTCGCGCCGAATGCGGACTTCGCGCAGGCCGACACCTTCGATCGCAGCGGCCTGTGGCTGCTCGGCGACGGCGATGCGCTGAAGGTGGCCGCCGTCGCGCCGGAAAGCGCAGCGCAGCGCGCGGACCTGCACGAAAACGATCGCATCACCCGGATCGGCGGCGCCGCGGTGGCGACGCAGACGCTCGCCACGTGGCGCCAGCGCCTGCGCGACCTGCCGGCCGGCACGCGCGTCGACGTCGATTTCGTTCGCGACGGCAAGGCCGGTAAAGCGGCCCTGCTGCTGGCCGATCGCATTCCGGCGAAACTGTGATGCGATCGCCGCGAACTACTCGACGCGGCAGAACGCGGCCTTGAGGTAGCGGCTTTCCGGCACGTGCGCCTGCCAGGGATGATCCGGGCCGGCGCCGCTGACCTTTAGCACCTGCACCGTGCGGTTGGCGTAGAACGCCGCGCGGCGCAGCATGTCGAGGAATTGATCCTCGCTGACCAGGCCCGTGCAGGAGCAGGTCAGCAGCACGCCACCCGGCTTGACCGCACCGAGCGCGAGCTTGTTCATGTCGAGGTATTTCTTCAGCGCCGGAATCACCTGCTCGCGATCGCGCGTCATCTTGGCGGGATCGAGGATGACGACGTCGAACTGCTTGGCGTTGTTCGCCGCCGCGTCGCGCAGCCAGTGGAAGATGTCGGCCTGCACGAAGCGCACTTTCGCCTTGTTCAGGCGCGCGTTGCGCTCGGCGATCTCGAGGATCTCCTCGTCGAGGTCGACGCCGACGACTTCGTCCGCACCGCCGATCGTCTTGGCGTAGATGCCGAAGCCGCCCGAATTGCAGCACAGGTCGAGCACGCGCTTGCCGGCGCAGAACCCGGCCAGCGTCTTGCGGTTGTCGCGCTGGTCGGCGAAGAAGCCGGTCTTGTGCTTGGTGCCGGGCGCCGCATGGAACTGCACGCCGTGTTCGTGGATCACCGTCGGCGCCGGCGACGGCGGCGGCGCCAGATCGAAGCTTTCCTGCTTCTGCACGTGTTCTTCGGCGAACGCGTACACGTCGGCATCGGGGAAATGCTCGAGCAGGCAGCGACGGATCAGGTCGCGCTGCTTGAACATGCCGGCCGAGAAGTATTCGACGACCAGCGTATTGGCGAAGCGGTCGACGACGAGGCCGGACAGGCCGTCGCCCTCGGAATGGATCAGCCGGTAGGCGTCGGTGACGGCATCGAGCCCCAACAGTTCGCGGCGCAAGGCAACCGCGGCGCCGATCTTGCGCGCGAAGAACGCCTCGTCGACGGCCTCGTCCGGGTCGGCGGTCAGCACGCGCAGGGCGATACGCGAATGGCCGTTGTAGAAGCCGCGCCCGGCAAAGGCGCCTTCGCGGTCGACGATGTCGACGATCGTGCCAGGTTTCGGCTTTTCCGCCGGTTTTTCGACCATTTTCTGGAAGATCCAGGGATGGTTCGAGCGGCGTTCGGTCTTCAGTTGGATCAGGGGCGGCGTGGCCGCGGCGGTACGATTCATACACGCATCATAGCGAACCCTGTGCGGGCGGCCGAATGGCGGCCCCCCGCCAATTTGTGTGGAGCGGTTTGCACACTGGGGTTTTCCCTAATCGCCGCTGCGCGGGCGTGCGCGTATAAGCAATCAGGCGCTCGGCCATGCGTCTTTCGTCAGGTCGGGTAGGAGTACGCCGATGTCATACGTCAATCCCGCCCGATCTCCCGTGACCCCGGCTCAACTGGCCGACGATCCGAACAGCCCGGGACCCCGCGGCAACGGAGGTGCTGACGGTGACGGCAACGGCCGCGCCGGCGATCCCGGCAACAGCGATGTCGCCGAAAACCGTGGCCAGCTCGGGGGCGACGACGACGGGGGGCCGGGGCGGTCCGGCCGCGGCGAGCATGGGAATGGCGACGGCAATGGAAACGGCAACGGTGTCGGGAACGGAAACGGCAACGGCAATGGCAATGGCGTCGGGAACGGCAATGGCATAGGCAATGGGAACGGGAACGGAGGCCCCGAAAACACCGGACCCGGCCAGCAGACGATGCCGGGCTACCCCGGAATGCCCGGCGGCCGCACGGGCGGCGGCAACGGGTCCTATATCGCCGGCAATGGCAACGGAAACGGCGGGGCGAACCACGGCGGCGGCATCTACGCGGGCGGCGCCCAGACGCCGAACCAGAGCGGTTTGGGGTTAGGCGGCATCATCGGCCAGGTGTCGCAGGCCGCCTCGTCGATCACGTCGGCGGTGTTCGGTTCGTCGGTCGCCAACCCCCTGCCGAACAACCCGCCCAATCTCTTCACCGAGCATCTGCCGCGTTTCGTCGGCGATTCGGCGACGCAGACGCAGCCATCGAACGATCATGGCGCGTCGTCGCAGCCGACGCCGCCTTCGCCGCAGCGCGCAGCGAACGATACGACGGCATTGCCGCCACGCAACGCCGATCCGACCCCGCAGCCTGCGGCCAACCCGGCTGGCGGCCGGCCGGCAGCCGAGGGGCGTGGCGTGCCGGCGCAAGCGCAGGGGCAGCCGCAACTGCAGACGCAACAGGGCATCGACGCGCGGACCGCCCAGATGCTGGCGCAGGGCGGCGCGTCGATGGCGCCCATGGAGCACGCGCCGGAGACGCCTGCACAACTGGCCATGCTTGCAGCGACCGCCAAGGAGGCCGAAGCGCTCGAACGGGCGCTGGCCGACGGCCAGAACAAGGCGCCGCCCCAGCGTACCGACGGAAAGGACATGGCGGCGCAGCTGCGGCAAGGCGCTGCACCCGAAGGCGACGTCAACACGTCGCAGCAGACGGCGCAGTCGCGCCAGCAGACCGATGCGCTCGACCGCATGCTGGCAAAAATGCAGACCGACGCGCGCGCGGCAGCGGACGCCAGGGCGGCCGATGGACGCCCGCTCGATGCGCGCACCGCAGACGGTCGGCTGGTACCGGCGGATGGCCGGCTGATCCAGGCGGACGGCACGCAGCGTTCCGCAACGGATGCCTCGCGCCAAAGCGGCGATCTCGCCAAGACGGCAACCGCGACGACGGAGGGCGGCAGGCTGCCCGTAGGCGCCGATGGAAAGTCGGCCCAGTCCTCGTTCGGCCGCGGCCTGTTCGGCGGTGCCGCCGAGTACACGCGGCAAGCGCTCGACTGGGTCGGCCAGCAGGTCCGCGAATTCGGCTTCGCGGCCAGCCCGGATGCGGACGGCGCCCGCGCGATGCGCGTCGTCGCCGGTCTTGTCGTCGCCAGCGTCGGCGTGCTGGTCGTGATCGGCGTGCTTTACGCGCTCAGGATCATTTTCGTCAACTAATTCCGGCGCTTTTCGCGGGCGCTGCGAATCTCGACTTGCCAGCGGCGTTCGCTGTCGATATCTTCGGGTGCAGAAGGGGAGTAGCTCCCGCCGCCGTGATCGTCAGCACGGGCCGCAAGGCCCCGGTCCGGTGGGCAGATCGACTGATCTGCGAGCAAGACCTTCGCCGACGACGGCGAAGGTGTGCCCTGTGAAAACGCGGCCCCGTGCGCCTTCGGCCCACGGGGCTTTGTGTTTTCGGAGGTATGCGATGCAGACGGTGGGAACTACGGGCCTGTGGGCGGCGTTCGCGGCGGTCGTCGTGGTCGCACTGATCGTCGATTTCTGGGTGCTGCGCAGCAGCGGCCCGCATCGCGTCTCGTTTCGCGAAGCCCTGTTATGGAGCGTGGCCTGGATCGGCCTCGCGCTCGCGTTCAACTTCGGGCTCTGGTGGTGGCTGGATGCGCACGCAGGCCGCGCGGTCGCCAACGAGGTCGGCCTCGAATTCCTGACCGGCTACGTGGTCGAGAAGTCGCTCGCGGTCGACAACATCTTCGTCTTCCTGATGATCTTCAACTACTTCGCGGTGCCGGCCGAGCAGCGCCAGCGCGCCCTGATGCTCGGCGTACTCGGCGCGATCGCGCTGCGCGCGATCCTGATCTTCATCGGCGCCGCGCTGATCGCGAAGTTCCACTGGATCCTCTATTTGTTCGGCCTGTTCCTCGTCGTGACGGGCGTGAAGATGCTCCTGGCGGCCAACCAGGAGCCTGATCTCGAGGCCAACCCCATGCTGCGCTGGATGCGCCGCCACCTGCCGCTGACGCGCGAATTTCGCGGCAGCTCCCTGCGCGTGCTGGAGAACGGCAAGCGGGTGTATACGCCGCTGTTCGTGGTGATGATGCTGATCGCGGTCACCGACGTGATCTTCGCAGTCGACTCGATCCCCGCCATCTTCGCGGTGACCGAGGATCCGTTCGTCGTGTTGACCTCGAACGTGTTCGCCGTGCTCGGTCTGCGCGCGATGTTCTTCATGCTCGCGGGCGCCGCCGAGCGCTTCCACCTGCTGAGCTACGGTCTCGCGGCGGTGCTCCTGTTCATCGGCGCGAAGATGCTGATCGTCGATTTCTGGAAGATCCCGATCGGCCTCGCGCTGGCGGTCGTCGCCGTGCTGCTGACCGCCTCGGTGGTGGCGAGCCTGTGGCTGCCGCACCCGTCCAGGCCGAAGGCCTGATCCGAAGCGAAACGGACGCTACGCCGACGTATCGCGGCGCAGCATGTGCACCGGCGCGCGCACCATCTTCGATGCGGCGACGACACGGTTGCGCCCGGCACGCTTGGCCGAGTACAGGGCGCGGTCGGCATCGCGCAGCAGTGCGCCGAGATCGTCCATCGCCGGCGTGAGCGCGGCGACCCCGATCGACACGCGCAGCTGCAGCGGCCGGCCGTCGATCAGCACCGGCGTGCGTTCGACGTGCCGCCGCAAACGCTCCGCGACGAGGCAGGCATCGGCTTCGCTGTTGTTCGGCAGCAGCACTGCGAACTCCTCGCCGCCGATGCGGCTGAGCGTCTGGTCCGGCTTCAGGGATTCTTCCATCAGCGTGACCAGCGCGCACAGCGCGTCGTCGCCGACATCGTGGCCGAGCTGGTCGTTGACGCGCTTGAAGTGGTCGACATCGACGGCGAGCAGCGCGAGCGGAATGTTGTCGCGCGTGGCCGCGTCGATCGCGCGTTCGGCGAGACCGGCCAGCGTGCGGCGGTTGTAGACCCCGGTCAGTGGATCGCGCATCGCCAGGCGCGCGAGATCGTCGTTGAGACGATCGCCGCACATCAGCATGAACCCGATCGTGCCGAGGATCGGCAGAATCGCACTCGAAACCAGCACGACGTTGCGGATCGCCATGTTCGTGTCGGCCGGCACCAGCGTCGGGCCGAGGATCTCGACGACGCTGCGCCCGAGCGTCAGCGCCGCGCAGGCGAGGAACAGGATGCCGGTCAGGTAGCCGGCCGCGCGCAGCGATGCGCGCGTGCGCAGGATCGGCAGCGCGACCGCGCATTGCAGCGCGGCCAGCGGCACGCAGTTGAGCGCGATGCGCCAGCGCGGTTCGTTCCACATCGCGGCGAGCAGGAACGAAATCAGCGCGACCGTCGCGACGAGCACCAGCGGCATCAACCCGTTGCGGCGGCTGGCGAAGCGATTCAGCGCGCGCCCCATCTCGGCGTAGGCGAGGGCATACACGGTGTTGAAGACGACGATCAGCACGCTCGCCGGAGCAAACCCGAAAGCCCCGATCGCGAGCAGGGCGAGCGCCTGCAGGAAGACGCCGCCGACCCAGATGCGCATCGCCGCGCGCAGGTTCGACGGATATCGCCACGTCGCGAACGTAAGGCTCGCGCCGACGCCGAACGTCAGCAGCGAGGTAACCGTCATGGCGGTGGCGATATCGAAATGCATGCGCTGCCGATGGCGTGAAGGATCCTCGACGGACCCGCTTCGACGTGATGCTGGGCGATCTTCCCGGAAACCACCGAGCACCAACCCCTGACATGAGGTGCGCGGCCGATGCAATTGGACCATTCTATGACCAGCGGCGCGGGTGCGATAGTCGCCGTCGCAAATCTCGACCGCCCGCGCCGGCGAGCGGCCCCGATACCAAGGCCCTTGAGCACGCGTGAGGCGCCCCAATCCCCCTCCCATGGACATCGCACCGCTGCCGCAGCCGACCCCCGGCGCCGTCGCCCACGACCGCGAGCGCGTCCGCTATGCGGTGCTCGGCGCGCTGGCCCTGCTCGGAGGCATGTGGCTCGCCTGGTTGCTGGCCTGGCTGCTCGGCTGGTCGCTCGACGACCTCGGGGTCACGCCGCGCCAATCGGCCGGCCTGATCGGCATTCTGACGGCGCCGCTCGCGCATGCCTCGTTTGCGCACCTGATGTCGAACACGCTGCCGATCGGCCTTCTGACCACGCTGGCGCTGTACGTCTATCCGCGTGCCTCGCGCCTGGCGCTGCCGTTGATCTGGCTCGCGTCGGGGCTCGGCGTATGGCTGTTCGCGCGTGCGTCGGTGCACGTGGGCGCCAGCGGCATCGCCCATGGACTGATGTTTTTCCTGTTCGTGATGGGACTGATCCGGCGCGATCGCCTTGCCGTCGTCACTTCGCTGGCGGTGTTCTTCCTCTACGGCGGCATGCTGCTCAGCGTGCTGCCCGGCGAGCAGCACGTCAGCTTCGAGTATCACCTGGCCGGCGCGTTGGCCGGCGTGCTGGCCGCCGTGCTGCTGCACGCGCGCGATCCGCTGCCGCCGCGCAAGCGCTACAGCTGGGAGGAAGAAGAGGCCCGCGCCGAGGCGATCGACGACGAACTGGAACCGCCGCGCGCGCAGAACGTGCCGGTGCTCTGGCAGCGCGACGCGCGCGCCGAGGAGTCCGGCCGCGTGATCGTCTTTCGCCCGCGCGGCAACAACGACACGCGGCCGCCCACGCTGCATTGAAGCGGCCACGGGCGCACGGTTTCGGGCAAACCGCGCTAAGCTGTCCGCATCGATATCGAGATCTTGCGCATGAACGCCACCGCCCCACGCCGCGTCGAACACCAGCAGACCGACAAGGGTTACGTGCCCGTGTATACGACTGCAGTGGTCGAGCAGCCGTGGAGCAGCTATTCGCAGGCCGACCACACGACCTGGGCGGCACTGTTCGAACGCCAGCGCGAGATCCTCAAGGGCCGCGCCTGCCGCGAGTTCATCGAGAACCAGGAGCGCTTCGGCATGACGCCGCATGCGATCCCGCGCTTCGACGAACTCAACGAGGTGCTGGCCAAGTCGACCGGCTGGGAACTCATCGGCGTGGAAGGCCTCCTGCCCGAGCTCACGTTCTTCGATCACCTCGCCAACCGGCGCTTCCCGGTGACCTGGTGGATCCGCAAGCCCGAGCAGATCGATTACATCGCCGAGCCGGACCTGTTCCACGACCTGTTCGGTCATGTCCCGCTGCTCCTGAATCCGGTCTTCGCCGACTACATGGAGGCCTACGGCAAGGGCGGCGTGAAGGCGCATGGCCTGGGCGCCGAAGCGCTGGTCAACCTGACGCGGCTGTACTGGTACACCGTCGAGTTCGGCCTGATCCGCCAGGACGGCGCGCTGCGGATCTACGGCTCGGGCATCGTCAGCTCGAAGGGCGAATCGATCTACTGCCTCGAATCGCCGGCGCCGAACCGCATCGGCTTCGACTTGAAACGCATCATGCAGACGCGCTACCGCATCGATACCTACCAGAAAACCTATTTCGTGATCGACAGCTTCGAACAGCTGATCGACGCGACGCGGCCGGATTTCACGCCGATCTATGCCGAGCTCGCCGCGCGCCCTTCGGTTCCAGCCGGCGAGATTCTCGCTGCGGACGCGGTGTTCCACCGCGGCAGCGGCGAGGGCTGGGCGCAGGACGGGGACGTCTGAGCCTGGCGGCGCGCACACCCTTGCACGCGTCTTCCTGACCGAAGGCCGGCACCGATGGAGCGTGCATCAACCGCCGCCGTTTTCTTTCTGGCCTGCGCGATCTTCCCGGCGGCAGCCGGCGCGCGCAGCAGCACCGTCATCGACGATCCCGCCTACGCGCAGGCGCAGCGCCTGGTCGATATCGACCACGGCCGCCGCCTCAATCTCTATTGCATCGGCACCGGCGCGCCGACCGTGGTTTTCGACGCGGGCCTGGCCAACTGGAGCCAGATCTGGGGGCTGGTGCAGCCCGTCGTCGCGCGCACGACGCGTGCCTGCAGCTACGACCGCGCCGGTCTCGGCTTCAGCGATGCGGCGTCGCGGCCGGGCACGAGCGCGAACATCGCCGACGACCTGCACCGGCTGCTGCACGCGGCGCAGATCGAGCCGCCCTATGTGCTCGTCGGCCACTCCTACGGCGGCATGAACGTGCGTCTCTACGCGGACCTCTACCGCGACGAAGTCGCCGGCCTCGTGCTCGACGACCCTTCGCACGAAGAGCACAGCCAGCGTTCCATCGCAGCCGACCCCGATGCCGGACTCGCCGCCCGCTTCGCTGCCGAGCGCGCCGAAGCGGATCGCACGGCGCTCGCCTGCCTTGCCGCGGCGCGCGCCGGCTTCGTCCCGGGCACCGCGATCGACGCCGAGTGCATTTCCAGCGGCCGCAACCTGCGCTACAGCCTCGCGATCAACGCGGTCTACCAGCGCCTCCAGCACGAACCGAGCTTTCTGCAGGCGCGCCTGTGGGAAGACCAGGCCTACGATCTGGACAGTCCCGCGCAGTTGATGGCCGCGCGGCGCAGCTACGGCGATCTTCCGCTCGTGGTGCTGACGCGCGCCCTGTCGGACAGCGCGAGCGGCCTTCCCGACGATGCGCACGGCGACCTCGCCGTGGCCTTGCACGAAGATCTCGCCGGCCTGTCGACGCGCGGCGTCCACCGCGTCGTTCCCGATTCCAGCCACGATATCCATCTCGACCAGCCGCAGGCGGTGATCGACGCGATCCTCGACGTGCTGGCGCAGGTGCGCGGCGCGCGCTGAACGGCTGCTCAGGCTTTGCGGACGAGCCGGGTGACTTCGAGCACCTCGGCGATGCGCTCGCCATTCCATCGATAGATCAGGTGCTGCGATTGCACGCACGGCGCGGCGAGGTCCGGATAGAACAGCGCCGCGCATTCGCCGCCGGGATCGCGCACGCTGTCGTAGACGAAGCCGTTCGAGCCGTCGGCGCGCAGCTCGCGCGCGAGCAACTGGCTCGCCGAATAGTTCGATGGATCGTGCGTCTCCTTCCAGCCGCCGCGCAGATCGTGCAGGCGGCCGGCGATGCTGGTGCGGTAGCAGCGCATCTCGATGTCGAGCGGCGGCTCGCTCGTCGCGCGCAGGAAGCGCTCGCGGTGGTAGACGGTCTCTTCGACGGCGGTGGCGACGCTGTGCGCCGCGTAGAACACGCCCCAGCTGCCGTCCGAGAAGCGGCTGCCTTCGGGATTCAAATGCGTGAACGCCGCCATGATCGGCGTCGTCCCGGGACCGCTGACGCGGCGTTCCCTGGGCAGCATGCGCAAGGCGCCGAGCTCCTCGCGCAGGCGCGGATTGGTCAGCGCCTCGATCTCGTAGAGCGCTTCCAGGTCGGCGGGATCGGCGATGCGGTCGAACACGCCGATCGGCGGAAAGCGGCTCGGCACGATGCGATACGCGCGCGTCCAGCGGATGCGCTTTTCCTCCGGCAGATCCTTCGCCGTCGCCACGGTTAGCCCCAGCCGCGCTGCGCATCGAGGTACTGGCGCACCACGTACAAGTCGGCGACGTTGCCCGACAGCATGCGGTCCAAGGCGGACTGCCCGTCGAAGGTCGGCGCCGTGTTCGGCCGGCGGATCCATGCGTCGGCGCGTTCGGGCTCGGGAAACAGGATGCCGAGGTTCTTGTAGATGCCGAGCACGTAGCTGATGCGTTCGAGCACGTCGCGCGAAAGCGTGCCGTCACGTTCGCGCTTCCACTTGTAGAACGTCGATTCCGGCGGCTCGCCGAGCAGGCGGCGCTGCTCGCTGACGCGCAAGCCCCAGCGCTCGGCGATCGCGAAGAACGCGCGCAGGGCAGGGGCGCCGAGATCGGGCGCCGGAATCGGCTGGTGCTGCGCAAGCCCGCTCATGGCAACTCCATATATAGACTTGTACTAGATAATACTCCATACATGAAGTCATCGCCACCGCCTTGCGAGTACGCGAAACTATCGTCCTCGTCGCGCGATCGATGACGACGTCCTTTCAACCGGCCCCCGACCATGAAGCGCTTCCCTGCCACCCTCGGCTTCGCCCTGCTCGCCTGCGCTACATCGGCACATGCCGAAGTGAAACAGGCCGCGGCCGACGGCTTCCTCATCGCATTTTCCGAGCCGACCACGGCGACGCGGGCGAAAGCGTATGCCGCGGTCACGGCGATCCCGGCCTGGTGGGACAGCGAGCATACCTGGTCCGGCAAGGCGTCCAACCTCAGCCTCAAAGCCGAAGCCGGCGGCTGCTTCTGCGAGCGCTGGCCGGGCGGCAGCGTCGAACACGGCCGCGTGATCATGGCGCTGCCGGACAAGCTGCTGCGCCTCGATACGGCGCTCGGCCCACTGCAGGAATTCGCTCTGAACGGAATCCTCAGCTTCTGGATCCGCACCGACGAAGACGACGGCTCGACGCGGATCGACATCGAGTATCGCGTCAACGGCTCGAGCACGAGCGGCCTCGACGCCTTTGCGCCGCAGGTCGACGAAGTCCTCGGCGCGCAGGTCGTCCGGCTGAAGCGCTTCGTCGAAACCGGACGCGCCGACGAACCGCCCGCGCAGCCGCCGAAAGCGGCCGACGCGAAGCCGGCCAAACCCAAGCCGCCCGCCAAGCCGCCGCGCGCCAAATCCGCCGGCGGGCTGTGATGGTGGCACCGCGCGGGTCTGCACACTGCATAGGCCCCCACGAACCGATCGGCGGCGGGTCGCGGATGCGCCTTCTTGGCCGAATCCTGTCGGCGGCCTTGTGCGCAGGCCTGGGCGCACTCGCGCCGACGCTCGCGCTCGCCCAGGCAGGGCCGCCGCTGTTGACCGACGATCCGGGCACGCCCGGCGATGGGCACTGGGAAATCAATCTGGCCTGGACCACCGAGCGCAGCGCCGACCTGCGCGTCAACGAGCTTCCGCTCGCCGACATCAATTTCGGCGTCGGCGAGCGGGTGCAGCTGAAATTCGAGCTGCCGTGGAATGCCATCGATGGACGCGGCACGACGGCGAATGGCTTCGGCAATGCGCTGGCCGGCGTGAAGTGGCGCTTCTTCGACGCCGGAGAGCACGGCTGGCAACTGTCGACGTACCCGCAAGCCGAGTTCCTGATGCCCGGCCTGCACGGCAGCAGCCTCGCCGAACCCGGCGTCGGCTATCTGCTGCCGATCGAAATCCAGCGCGACTTCGGCAGCATCGAAGCCGGGGCCGAAGTCGGCCGCTGGATGCGGCCAGGCGCCGACACCGACAGCTGGATCGCCGGCGTGGCGATCGGTCGCGAGGTCGGCGAAGGCGTCGAAGTGCTCGGCGAATTGCACGACGAATGCCGGGTCGGCGACGGCGCGCACGAGCTGGTGCTCAACGTCGGCGCGCGCAGCCGCCTGTCGGAGCATTTCACGCTGCTGGCGTCGCTCGGCAGCGACCTGCACAAGGGCATCGACCGCCGCAATGTGCTGATCAGCTATCTCGCGCTGCAGCTGACCCTGTAGCCGCGCACCGGCGTGGCGCTATCCTGCGCACGCGAACACGCAAGTCCACGCGGAAGCGACCGATGCCCGTTTCGATGCTGGTCAATATCGATGTCGACGACCTCGGCCGCGCCGAGGCGTTCTATGTCGAGGCGCTCGGATTGTCCGCCGCGCGCCGCTTCGACGACGACGGCGTCGAACTGCTCGGCGCGAGCGCGCCGGTCTACCTTTTGAAGAAGGCGGCCGGCAGCGCAGCCGGCGACGCCAGCGCGCAGACGCGCGACTACCGCCGCCATTGGACGCCGGTGCACCTGGACTTCGTCGTCGACGACCTCGACACCGCACTCGCACGCGCGCTCGCCGCCGGCGCAAAGCTCGAAGGCGCTCCACGTACGGCGAACTGGGGCCGCATCGCGACACTGGCCGATCCATTCGGCCATGGCCTGTGCTTGATCGAGTTCCGCAACCGCGGCTACGACGAGATCGCGACGCCCGCATCGTAATCACCCCGACGACGATTCCGCTCGTCCAGGCGGTCGCGTCTGCGCGGCTTTTTGTCAACTTTCTTGAAACGATGTCAAACCGAGTGTCGTGTTGATTGCATGGCACGTGCATTGCTCCTCGATGCGCCCACGACAGGGACGTCCGCAAGGATTCGCCTCGCGCACGGGCTGTCATCCATCACAGCAGAGGAGCTTTCATGCAACGCAATATTCTTGGTTTGGGACTGACACTGGCATTGGCCGGCATCGCGGGAACGGCATACGCCGATGAAGGCGGCGATTGGGTCGTCAAGGCCGGCGTGCACGCGGTCGTCCCGGAATCGAACAATGGCCGCCTCGCCGGCGGCGCGCTGAAGACCGACGTCGGCAGCGACGCGCGGCCGACCGTGACGTTGGAATATCTCCTGACTCCCAACTGGGGCGTCGAAGCGCTGGCGGCATTGCCGTTCGAGCACGACGTGAAGCTCAACGGCGCGAAGGCGGCCACCGTGAAGCATCTGCCTCCGACCGTCAGCGTGCAGTATCACTTCATGCCGGAGGCGCAGGTGTCGCCGTTCGTCGGCGTCGGCCTCAACTTCACGCGCTTCTTCGGCATCCACGAGACCGGAGCGCTGACCGGCGCGCGCCTGGATCTCGCCGATTCGTGGGGCGGCGCCATGCACGCCGGCGTCGACGTGCGCCTGTCCGACCGCTGGCTGTTCACGGCCGATCTGCGCTGGATCGACATCGAGACCGACGCGCGCGTGAACGGCACCAAGGTCGGTAGCGTCAAGATCGATCCCTGGGTCTACGGCGTCGCGCTCGGCTATCGCTTCTGACGAGGAAGCGACGGCGGTTTCGCCCACAGGCCGGACGCGGCATGCGATCACAGGGCGGAGAGGGAAGGCGGACGCGCCGCGCTTTCCTCTCCGCTTCCGGCAGCGGCCGCGACGGTCATACCGCTCGCCGCCGCTGTCGCCGCTTCAGTGCCGCTGCTTTTCCGCGATCCAGGCATCGACCCGCTGCTCGAGCACCGGCAGCGGCACCGAGCCTTCGGCGAGCACGGCGTCGTGGAACGCGCGCAAGTCGAACTTCGGCCCGAGCTCCTTCTCGGCGCGCGCACGCAATTCGACGATCTTGATCTCGCCGAGCTTGTAGCTGAGCGCCTGCGCCGGCCACGAGATGTAGCGATCGACTTCAGTTTCCACTTCGTGCTGGCTGAGCGCGGTGTGGTCGGCGAGATAGGCGATCGCCTGCGCGCGCGTCCAGCCCTTGTGGTGCACGCCGGTGTCGATGACCAGGCGCGCGGCGCGCCACATCTCGTAGCTCTCGCGGCCGAACTCCTCGTACGGCGTGTGATAGATGCCCATTTCCTTGCCGAGCTTCTCGCAATACAGCGCCCAGCCCTCGCCGTACGCCGAGATGTAGCTCTTGCTGCGGAACTCCGGCTGGTTCTTCTGCTCCTCCGCCAGCGCGCCCTGCAGCGAATGGCCGGGCGCCGATTCGTGCAAGGTCAGCGCCGGCAGGTTGTACAGCGGCCGCGACGGCAGGTCGTAGGTATTGACCCAGTAGGTGTGCGCGCCGCCGCGGCCGGCCGTCCAGAACGGCGCGATCGCCGGCGGCACCGGCTCGATGCCGAAGCGTCCGCGCGGCAGCACGCCGAAGAACTGGCCGAGCTTGGCGTCGACCTGCTTGGAGATCCACGCCGCATGCATGAGCAGCTCCTCCGGCGTCTTCACGTAGAACTGCGGGTCGGTGCGCAGGAATTTCAGGAACGCCGGGAAATCGCCGGTGAAGCCGCTGGCCTTCATCGTGGCCTGCATGTCGGCGTCGATGCGCGCGACTTCCTTCAAGCCGATCTGGTGGATGGCTTCCGGATCGAGGTCGAGCGTCGTGTACTCCTTGATCTGCTGGCGGTAGAACGCCTTGCCGTCCGGCAGCGCCTCGGCCGCGAGCGTCGTGCGCGCATGCGGCACGTAGTCGTCGCGGAAGAACTTGAGCAGTTTCGCGTAGGACGGGATCACGTGCTCGCGGATCGCGCGCGCGCCGTCGGCGCGCAGCTTGTCCTGTTCGTCGGCCGGGATCGTCGACGGCAGTTTCTTCAGCGGCGCGTAGAACTCGCTGTCCTCCGGCGACTTCACGTCGGCGTAGGTCGCGATCGACACGTCGCGGCCGTCGAGCACGGCGCGCGGCACCGAGAAGCCGCGCTTGAGCCCGGCACGCATGTTCACGATCTGTTCGTCGAAATAGCGCGGGAAATCATCGAGCTTGGCGACGTAGTCGTGCGCCGCCTGCGCGTCCTTCAACGGCCGCCGCGCCATGAAGCCGAGGCCGGACCAGAACTGCGAATCGGCATTGAACGGCGCTTCGTAGTCGCGAAAGCGCAGGCCGGCGACGAAATTCTCCAGCTGCGGCCGGTACACGGCGATGTTGACTTGGTTCTCGGCCGACAGCTCCTTCGAAGGGATCGTGTCGAGCTGTTTGAGCACATCGTTCCAGTACGCCAGGCGGGCCTTCTGCGACGCTTCGTTCACCGACGGAAGGTGGTTCACCTGCACGCGCGCGTCGCCGTCCTCGTCGTCGCTGGCGGCGAATTCGTGCTGCCGCCAGGCCCATTCCTTCTTGTAGAGGGCCTCGAAACGCGCGTCGGCCGTATCGGCGTGTGCGCGCATCGGTGCGAGCGTCGTCAGTGCAAGCCCCGTCAGCAGGGCGCCGAGCCATACCTTCATCGTGGTTTTCCCGCGGCCGAAATTCCGATCATCGCATCGATCGCGAAAAACGGAAGTGCCGATCGCTCAGGCTCGGGCGGCAAACGTGCCGTGGAAACCGAGCGGCATCGCATACGGCAGCCACGCCTGCGCGAGCGGCCCGTCGCCGACATGCTCGGCATCGAGCACGGCGATGCCGCTGCGACCGCGCCGCGTATCGAGCAGGGTGCCGACGAGCCAGCCCTCGCCGACGCGGCCGCCGGCGGGGTTGGGGACGAACACGTGCTCTTCGACCAGGATGTCGCTGCCGTAGCGATGCACGCTGCGACGCTCGCGCTGGAGATCGATCGCGGCGACCGCATTGAAATACGGCGCGGATGCCGGTTCCGTGCGCAGCGGCGCGAACAGGCGCGCAGGCGCTGCGATGTCGTGGCGGCGATCGAAGGTCGGAAACTCGATGCCGCGCACGCCGCTGCCCTGCCAGCGTGCGCGTCCACGCGCCAGGTCGAGATGCAGCGACACCAGCTCGGTTTCCAGCACGTCGCTGCGGCGCTCGCCGCGCATCGCCGCGGCCATCGGCGAGCGCATCTCGGCGAGGTCGCCATGGCGCGCGGCACCGACGACGATCTCGCCGTTCCGCTCGTAGGCGTCGGCGTAGTGATACACCGCACCGAACTCGACCTCGAACCAGCGCGGCGCGTCGAGCGCGTCCTTCGGCACGACGGCGATGCGGCAAGGCTGCGCCGATTCGAAGTGCAGCCGCTCGAAGAACGCGGCGCCTTGCCCCTGCGTGAGCCGGTAAGGCATCAACAAGAAGACGAGATGACGCTCGGTCATCGCGAAGCTGTGCAGATAGCCCGGGCTCGACGTCGGCAACGTCGCGCTGCGGATCAGCTTGCCGTCGGCGCCGATATGCCAGAGCAGCAATCCCGAGCCGCCGAGCAGATCGAGCGAGCCGAAATTCCACAGCGAGCCGTCGCGCTCGACCAGCGGATGGGCGGAGAACGGCGCCGCGACCAGGTCGTCGCGCCAGCTGACCGGGCCGAGCGTGCTCAAGGTGTCCGGTTCCAGCTCGTAGGCCGAGCCGCCCTCCCACAAGGCCAACAGGCGTCCATCGACGCGGATCACGGCCGTATTCGCCGTGTTCACGTCATCGTTGTTGCGGATCGGTATCGCGTCGGCGATCGTCGTGCCGGCGGCGGGCAGCAGGAAGCGTCCGGCCTGCTGTTCGCGCGAGAACTTCGACGTCCCGACCATGCGCGCGCGATGTTCGACCGAACGTTCGCCGAAACGCCACGCGTGCAGCATGCCGTCACCGTCGAACCAGTGCCGGTAGCGGAAACCGGCGCGTTCGAACCAGGCCGGCCCGTTGCGGTACAGCGTGCCGGCGAAGCCCTTGGGCAGGCGGCCCTCGATCGTCGCTTGCATCGGACCGAACGCCGCACGGTCGACACTCTTCCAACCGGCCAGCCATGGCTGCTTCGCCAGCGCACGCGCGAAGCGCTCGCTGTCGGTCGCCTGCGCGACTTCGGCGCGCAGCAGGCCGGGCGCCAGCGCGAACGCCGCGCCGGCGGCCATGACATCACGCAGGAAATGCCGACGGTTCATCGCGGCACCTCAGCGCAGGTGGATCGTGATCGCGCCGCCGGCGGCGCCGAGGTCGAACTTCGCCTCGTCGAACGTCGGCTTGCGCAGTACCTGAGGATTGTTGCTGAAGCCGTAGCCCTCGACCGGCATGCCCATGACGTTCACGTCGAGCTTGCCGTTGTCGTTCTCGTCGTGCATCACCTTGGCGGCGTACGTGCCCGGCGGCAGATTCGGAAAATGGAAGACCTCCTGCGCACCGGCGGCCTTGCGGGTCGAAGCGGCCACCGCCTTCGCCTGATCGTCCCAACCGGCGGCGGAGTCGACCAACGCGATCATCAGCGTGCCTTTCGCCACGCGCACGTCGGCAACCGTGATGTCGAGGTCGGCCGCCCGCGCCGAGGCACCGGCGAGGCTTGCGATGGACAGCGCGAACGCGATTGCAATCTTCATGTCGGATTCCTTCGAGAAGTGGGATGCATCAGCCGCGCAGCGGTTCGGCCAGCAGCGTTGCGCGATCGACATCGGTCTGCGGCGACGAGCGGTACGCAAGGCCGAAGCGGATCGCCCAGCCGATGAAGTAGCCGGCGCTGAGTCCGGACACGATCACGTCCCATCCGAGATAGGCGGCGCTGTCGCGCGGATGGATCGCTGCGGCGACGTTGAGCAGGTAGTGGCTGCCGAAGATCGCGAGGTAGCGCAGCAGCGGCACCACGCTTGCCGGCTGCAGCACGCGCCGGTGCAGGCGGTCGACCTGCATGCGCTGATGCAGCATCGCGCCGAGAGCGGCGCCGAGCACGGCACCGACGAGCCAGTTCCAGCCGGCATGCGGTATGGCATCGGCATGCTGCGCGAGTCCGGACAGTCCCCAGACGATGAAGACGGCCGGCACCACGTAGACGCGCCGCGCGTCGCGTACCGAAGGCTGCAGACGTTTCAGTCCCATCCAGACCAGATAGGCGAACAGCGCGTAGACCCACACCGGCGTGTGACGGAGGATTTCGAAGACCATGGGCGACTCCCGGCAACGGTGGAACGACGGCCGCCATGCTGCGCGCGGGACGCCGCTGCAACGAGATGCCGGCGGTCACGACTTCGACCTGCCGGAAGTCACCTTTTCGCGCCGGACGCTTGAGTCGTGCGCAGCACCGGCGTACACAGCGAGCCAGGTCTCCGAATCGCGCCGCCATGAACGACCGCCGCACGTTGTTTTCACCGCTGAACTGCGCGGCCTACCTGACGTGGGTCACCATCTTCGTCGGACTGCTGATCGGCGGCTTCAGCGGCGGCAAGGTCGGCAGCTGGCAGGAACGCCTCGGCAGCGCGGCGCTGATGCTGGTCTTCCTCGGCAGCTTCGTTTTCCTCGCCTGGCGCGAGACGCATGCGCGCGCGACCCTCGCCATCGCGCTGGTCGTGCAGGCTGCGGTCGCGCTCGCCCTGGTCGCGTGGACGCACGACATGCTCGGCGCCGTGCTGCTGATCATCGTCGTCGCGCAGGCGATCGATCTTCCGCGCATCGACATGCTGGCGCTCGTCGGCGCCGCCAACCTCGGCCTGCTGGCGGTCCTGTTCACGGTGTGGTCGACGACGAGCACCGTCATCGTGGTGTTCTTCATGTACCTTGGATTCCAGGCCTTCGCCGGCCTGACGGGCCACTACGCCAAGCAGGCCGAACGCTCGCGCGACGAGCTGGCCCAGGTCAACGCGCACCTGCTGGCGACGCGCTCGCTGCTCGAGGAGAGCGCGCGCGACGGCGAGCGGCTGCGGCTCGCGCGCGAGCTGCACGACGTGTCCGGACACAAGCTGACCGCGCTCAAGCTGCAGCTCGCATTGCTCGCACGCGATCCGGTCGGTGCGCCTCCGGCCGTGGCGACGGCGGCCGGCCTCGCCGGCGAGCTGCTCGACGACCTGCGCGGCGTGGTCGGCCAGCTGCGCAAGCACGAAGGCCTCGACCTCAAGCGCGCGATCGAGGAACTCGCCGCGCCGCTGCCCAAGCCCCGCGTGCACATCGAGATCGCCGCGGATACGCGTGTCGACGACGTCGAACAAGCGCAGACGCTGCTGCGCACTGCGCAGGAAGCGCTGACGAATGCCGCGCGCCATTCCAACGCGGAGCACGTCTGGCTCACGCTGACCCGTGCACAGGGGCGCATCGTGCTCGACGTGCGCGACGACGGCCGCGGCAGCGCCGCGATCCGTCCCGGCAACGGCCTCAACGGCATGCGCGAACGCCTCGAGGCGATCGGCGGGGGCCTCGTGTTGAACGGCGAACGCGGCTTTCGGATCAATGCTTGGGTGCCGGCCGCGTGATGGCGCCATGGTCGCGGCATGCGACGATGACGGCATGAACGCGACGATCCGCATCGCCCTTGCCGACGATCAAGCGCTGGTGCGTGCCGGCATCAAGGCGCTGCTCGAACAATTCGGCGACATCCGCATCGCCGTCGAGGCCGAGGACGGCGCGACCCTGCTCGACGCGCTCTCGCGCAGCGCGGTCGATGTGGTGCTGTCCGATATCCGCATGCCCGGCGTGTCCGGCACCGAGGCGCTGCGCGGCCTGCGCGCGCGCGGCGACGCGACGCCGCTGATTCTCCTGACGACCTTCGACGACAGCACGCTGCTGCTCGATGCGGTCGAGGCCGGCGCACAGGGCTTCCTGCTGAAGGACGCTGCGCCCGAAGACCTGCACGATGCGATCCGCGCGGTCGCGCGCGGCGAATCGCTGCTGCAGCCGGTGGCGACCGATCCGGTGCGTGCACGCTACGCCTATCGCGAGCAGGCCGCGCCGAAGGCGAATTTCGGCGAACGCGAAGTCGCCATCCTGCGCCTGCTCGCGGGCGGCTACTCGAACAAGGAGATCGCGCGTTCGCTGTTCCTCGCCGAAGGCACGGTGAAGAACTATGTCTCGGACATCCTCGACAAGCTCGACACGCGCGACCGCACGCGCGCGGTGCTGAAGGCGATTACGCTGCGCATCATTTGATGCCGCCTCATCGGCGGGCGCCGGGCGCAACGTCAGCCGATCTCGTCCCCATCGGCGCCGGCCTGGCGCAAATAGGCGCTGAGGCCGCGCTGCTCCGTTTCGACGAAAACCTCGCCACTCGGCTCGAAACTGGCGATGCGGTCGGGGCGGAAATTGCGGAAGTCGTCGCGCAGGCGGCACCATGCCCCCAGCGTCCACGCGCCGCCCCAGAAGGCGAGGCAGAGCGGCTCGACTTCGCGCAACGATGCGCGACCGGATTCGTCGCGATAGTCAAGGCGCAACACGCGATGCTCGGCAATGGCCGTGTGCAGGCGATCGATCAGCCCGGACTTCTTCTCGTACCAGCCTCCCGGCGCGAAGATGCGCGATCGCGACGAGCGGTCGCGCAATTCCTCCGGCAGCACCGCTTCGATCTTCAGGAGCGCCGCTTTCGCGCCTGCGCTGAGGCGCGCGCCGGCGAACGCGCGCACGAAGCGCGTGCCGACGACCAGGGCTTCGAGTTCGTCGGCGTTGAACATCAGCGGGGGGATGTCCGCGCCCTTGCGCAAGACATAGCCGATGCCCGCTTCGCCCTCGATCGGCACGCCGGACAGCTGCAGGTCGGCGACGTCGCGATAGACCGTGCGCAGCGAGACCGACAGCGTCTGCGCGAGGCTGCGCGCAGCCAGCGCGGTGCGGCGGCCGCGCAGGGCGTGGATGATGAGGAACAGGCGGTCGGCTCGGCGCATCCGCCGATGATGGCGTGCGCGCGTCTCACTGGCAAAGACGGCGATGCCGTGGTGTCACTGGTCGCGGTGTGCTTCATGCGTCGCTCCGCGCCCTCGATCTCGCGGGCGGACCGGTCTACGCGGCCTCGGCGCGAGCGAACTGCGCGAATCCGACGACGTTGCCGCCGGGCTCACGCGCGTAGATTTCCTCGCTGCCGTAGAACGTGCGATGGCGCGGCTTGACGATCGGCGCACCGGCGAGTGCGGCTTCGACCGTGTCGATCGAATCGACTTCGACGAAGACGACGATCGAATGGCCGTCGAGCTCCGCGGCCGCCTCGGCGCGCTCGGCTACGACGCTGGCGCGCGTCTGGTACATCAGTTCGATGCCGTCCTTCTCCAGGCTGGCGAATAGCAGCCGGCCGTCGTCGCCGGGGACTTCGTTGGTTCTCGCGAAACCGAATCGTTCGGTCCAGAACGCGAGCGCGGGCTCGATGCGCTCGACGACCAGCACGGGTGTCAGGCGACGCAGTTTCAATGAGTGGCTCATGGCGGGGGTGTCCTTGGGGATCAGTACGCGATGTCGCGCCGCGCGAATATCACGCGGCGAGCGTGGAGACCTGCGTGCTGTCGTCACGCCGCATCTGGCGCCGTGGACCGGCGCCGATGCGCGCGGGCTTCGGCGCGCTGTCCACAGGCGCCGGGATGGACGGCTTGCCGGCGGCGTGCGCCGGCCCGTCGATCAGCGTATGCCGTGCCACCAGGGGGAGATAGGCGCGGATGAGGAACTGCAACAGACGTGACATGGCATGACTCCTTGTGCGGAACAGGGGCGATCCGGCGGGACGAGCCTCTACAGGTGCCGGGTTTCGACCGGCGCGGCCCACCAGTTGTCGTTGCGGCCATCGAAGTAGCGCACCGGCGCCGCGACGAGCTCGGCAGGATCCACGCCGTCGAGCGCGGCCAGGCTGATCGATACGTAGTCGCCGCCGATCTCCTCGACGTGGCCGCGGCCGAACGGACGCGTGCCGCAGTGCCGGCAGAACAGGTGATGCCCGCTGCGGGTGTTGAACTGGTAGTCGCTGAGTTCGCTCTCGCCGGCGAGCAGCCGGAACGCGTCGGGCTTGACGACCGCGCTCCAGTTGCGCGTTTTCGTGCAGATCGAACAGTTGCACTTGCCGGTGCCGGCCACGAGGTCGATGTCGGCCTCGAAGCGCACCGCGCCGCAATGGCAGCTCCCAGCGTAGGTCTTGGTCATGGGTCGTTCCTCGATGACGGATGGAAAAGGGACCGAGCGGCACCGGCAGCGCCGGTGCCGCTCTGCAGTTCAGCCGCGAAGACGCGAACGCCGCGTCGGCGCCAGACGCAGGATCAGCGGATCGGACGACGGATTGCGGCGCGCCTCATGGCTGTTTCCGGTACGCGCGAGGCCGCCGAAATGGCGTTCCCAGGCGTCGGCATCCTTGAAGGCCAGGAAGCAGGCGAACACGTTCTCGCCTTCGCGCACCGGCAACGCCGGGAACGTATTGGCCGCATGCTCGCTGACGAAGCTGGCCAAGAGGCGCGCGCCGGCCGCGCGCAGCACCGGCAAGGTCCTGCGCTCGAACCACGGCTGGAAATCCGCGCCGACGCGCAGCGGCAGCTGCCACACCATCGCGATGATCAGTGCATCCGGCCCCGCGGGCGAAACGTCGTCGTGCTGTGCGAAGCCCGAATCCGGACGCGCCGGGCGCATCAGCAGCACGTCGTCCGAATCGATCATGGTCGCGTTCGCCGCCTCGCGATGCGCCTGCCAGACCGGCCCGCCGTAGAACGCCGCGAGGGCGGCGGCACGCGAAGGCATGTCGCCGAAGCCGCGCAGCCAGACGAAACGGTCCGGATCGTCGAGGTCGCGGAACAAGCCGAGCAGGCGCAGGCCGCAGTCCTCTTGCGATCCGATGAATTCGCGCTCGAACAACGCGATCAGCTCGTCGCGGCGGCCCGGATGCAGCGTGTATTGGCGCAGCTCGACGACGCCGCATGCCGTGCGTGCGGCCGGGTCGGGCGCTTCCTTTCGTTGAACGATATCCATGCTCGGCTCCTCGCGATGGGTGGTGGACACGCGCTTGCGCTCAGACCGGCGACCACAAGCCGACGCGGTTGCCTTCGCAGTCGCGAAACTGCGCGAAATAGCCCATGCCTTCGGGCAGTGCCGTGCGCGGCACGATCGTGTCGCCGCCTTTTCCGTTCGCGCGTTCCAGCGCGGGCGCAAGATCGGCGACGCTGAGGTAGACCACGCTGCCCTGCACCGACGGCCGGCAGTCCTCCATCGCGATCAGGGCACCGCTCGCGTTCGGCTTGCCGCCGTACGGGAACACGGCCAGCGTGCCGCCGCCGAAATCCTCGCGCCTGAGCTGGACCGCCAGCACGTGCTCGTAGAACTGCTGCGCGCGATCGAGATCGCTGGTCGGAATCTCGAACCAGGCCGGTACGTTCGGGTTCAACATCGGGGTTCCCTCCTGCAAACGTGCGCTATCCGCACCCCGCAGAGTCTGCGCCGGTGCTGCTGCCACCCTGGTGTCAGCAGGCTGGCGCACGTTTGCCGCAGCCGCGACAATAAGGACCCGTTTTCACGGAGTTCGCCCTCGATGTCGTCCCTTCCGCCTGCCGCTGCCGGCCCGATCCCGCGCGGCCGCATCACGCTCAGCCGCTTCCTGATCGAACAGCAGCGCGACCACGGCCGCATCAACGGGGATCTGCGCCTGTTGATCGAAGTCGTCGCGCGCGCGTGCAAGCGCATCTCGATCGCGGTCGGCAAGGGCGCGCTCGGCGGCGTGCTCGGCAGCGCCGGGACCGAGAACGTGCAGGGCGAGACGCAGAAGAAGCTCGATGTCGTCTCCAACGAGATCCTGCTCGAAGCGAACGAATGGGGCGGCCACCTCGCCGCGCTCGCCTCCGAAGAAATGGAGGACCCGCATCCGATCCCACACCGCTACCCGAAGGGCGAATACCTACTCGTGTTCGATCCGCTCGACGGCTCGTCGAACATCGACGTGAACATCTCGGTCGGCACGATCTTCTCGGTGCTGCGCTGCCCGGAGGGCGTCCAGAATCCGGACGAGGCGGCCTTCCTGCAGCCCGGCACCAAGCAGGTTGCCGCGGGCTACGCGGTGTACGGATCGAGCACGGTGCTGGTGCTGACGCTCGGCGATGGCGTGTATCAATTCACGCTGGACCGCGAGCAGGGCGATTTTCCGCTGACGCAGTCGAACCTGCGCATTCCGGAGGAGACGAATGAGTTCGCGATCAACATGTCGAATCTGCGCCACTGGGAAGCGCCGATGCGGCGCTACATCGACGAGCTGATCGCCGGCAAGACCGGCCCGCGCGGCCGCGATTTCAACATGCGCTGGGTCGCCTCGATGGTCGGCGACGTGCATCGCATCCTGACGCGCGGCGGCATCTTCATCTACCCGCGCGATCTGAAGGACCCGTCGGTTCCCGGCAAGCTGCGGCTGATGTACGAGGCCAACCCGATGGCCTTCATCGTCGAGCAGGCCGGCGGCGCGGCCACCGACGGCCGCCAGCGCATCCTCGACGTCGTGCCGCACAAGCTCCATCAGCGCGTGCCGGTGTTCCTCGGCTCGAAGAACGAGGTCGACCTCGTCACGCGCTATCACCGCGAGGCCGCCGCGTGACGGACGCTGCGGGCAGCGCGGATTTCATCGAGGTCTACGACGGCGCCCTCGATGCGCAGGTGTGCCGCGAACTGATCGAGCATTTCGAGGCCAGCGACAAGCTCGCGCGCGGCTCGACCGCCGGCGGCGTCAATACGCGCCTGAAGGACAGCTGGGACCTCAACATCAGCGCGCATGCCGAATGGAAGAACGTATGCGGCGTGCTCAACGCGGCGATGCTGCGCGGGCTGATGACCTACCTGCGCAAGTACTCGCATCTCGCACTCGCGCCGACCGCGCTGTACCGCAAGCGCCCCGGCAGCGACGACATGACGATGCTCGAGGTGGACGACATCCGCGCGATGCCGGAGGCCGAGCTGCAACGCCTGACGACGCAGCTGTTCCGCCCCGGCGGCATCAATCTGCAGCGCTACTTCGCCGACCAGGGCGGGTATCCGTATTGGCACAGCGAGATCTCGCCGCGCGTCGGCAGCGACGACAATCTGCATCGCGTGCTGCTGTGGACGATCTATCTGAACGACGACTTCGGCGCCGGCGAAACCGAGTTCCTGTTCCAGCAGCGCCGTATCGCGCCGCGCACGGGCTCGCTGCTGCTCGCGCCGGCCGGCTTCACGCACACGCACCGCGGCAACCGGCCGAGCGGCGGCAACAAGTACATCGCGACCTCGTGGGTGCTGTTCCAGCGCGCCGAGCAGCTCTACGCCGATCCGACGAAGGCGACATGAAGAAGAAGCGCCTGCCGCACTTCGAACGCGAAGCGTGGATCATGGGCTTGCTGCTGCCGGCGATCGTCGTCGTCGGCGTGGTGGCAGGCATCGTTGTGCAACATCTGCGTTGATCCGCAAGGCCACCGAGCTCTCCGTTTCTTGGCCTCCTGTTCTCCTGCCATCTCCGCCTGCCGGCGTCATTCCCGCGCAAGCGGGAATCCATTGGGCTCTTGGCCGTCCGAAGCAGAATCAACATGGATTCCCGCGTTCGCGGGAATGACGGCGCTGGGGAGTTGGCGCTCGCGGGGATGATGACGTCGGTAGGAAGTCCACGGTCGCGAGCGTGACGGCGTCGGAACGGAGTCGTCGGCTGCAGGCATGACGCCGTCGGACAGCAGCCCCGCCTTGGCAGCGCCGGCATCCAGGCTAGAATCCGGTCAACCTGCCGAACGGAAACGCCCCATGTCGAAACCCGCCCCGATGCTGCCGCTGCCGGCGCTGATCTTCTCCTCGCGCTGGCTGCAGCTGCCGCTGTACCTGGGGCTGATCGTGGCGCAGGGCGTCTACGTCATCCTGTTCGTCAAGGAACTGTGGCATCTGATCCACGAGTCGCTGACGCTGAGCGAACAGGAGATCATGCTGATCGTGCTCGGCCTGATCGACGTCGTGATGATCTCGAACCTGCTGATCATGGTCATCGTCGGCGGCTACGAGACGTTCGTGTCGCGACTGAACCTCGAGAACCATCCGGATCAGCCGGAATGGCTGAGCCACGTCAATGCGTCGGTGCTGAAGGTCAAGCTCGCGATGGCGATCATCGGCATCAGCTCGATCCATCTGCTGAAGAGTTTCATCGAGGCCGGCGCGCTCGGCGGCGCGCTGCCGCCGTGTTCGGTCGCCGACTACGCGCGCATGGCCGAAGGCGCCGCGATCGGCGGCGGCAAGGCGTGCATGACGCTGACCACGACCGGCGTGATGTGGCAGACGATCATCCATTGCGTGTTCATCGCCTCGGCGATCGGCATCGCCTGGACCGACCGCCTGATGGCGAGCCTGCACGCCGAACGCGGGCGCGCGCTCGAAGCGCATTGACGCAATCCACCTTCTTCCACTGCCTGGGGAACAGCATGCGTATCGGACTCATCCTTGCCGGCATCATCCTCGCTGCCATCGGCGTGGCGGCGTTCACCGGCAGCATCAACTTCACGCAGGACAAGGAAGTGGTCAAGATCGGCGGCCTGTCGGCGTCGGTGAAGCAGGAGAAGACCGTGCCGCAATGGCTCGGCGGCATCGGCGTGCTGGTCGGCCTCGGCCTCGTCGTGCTCGGCGCGACGCGCAAGTAAACGTAGTTTCATCGGGCGCGCCGGCCGGCAGCGGCCGATCGCCATTGAATCGCCGGCCGCGGCGCCCCAGACCAAGAGGCCCACTCGTTCGAGGAGCTTGCCCATGGAATACCGCCGTCTCGGTGCATCCGGTTTCACCGTTCCCGTCCTCAGCTTCGGCACCGGCACGTTCGGCGGCAAGGGCGAGTTCTTCGCCGCCTGGGGCACGACCGACGTCGCCGAAGCGCGCCACCTGGTCGACATCTGCCTCGATGCCGGCCTCACGATGTTCGACACCGCCGACATCTACTCGCGCGGCGCTTCCGAATCGATCCTCGGCGAAGCGATCAAGGGCCGCCGCGACCAGGTGCTGATCTCGACCAAGGCGACGTTTCGCTTCAGCGACGAGCCCAACGACGTCGGCTCCTCGCGCTTCCACCTGATCAAGGCGGTCGAAGGGTCGCTCAAGCGCCTCGGCACCGACTACATCGACCTGTTCCAGCTGCACGGCTTCGATGCGAAGACGCCGGTCGAGGAAACCTTGTCCGTGCTCGACGATCTCGTGCGCGCCGGCAAGATCCGCTACACGGGCGTGTCGAATTTCTCCGGATGGCACCTGATGAAGTCGCAGGCGGTGGCCGACAAGTACGGCTACCCGAAGTACGTCGCCAACCAGACCTACTACTCGCTGATCGGCCGCGACTACGAATGGGAGCTGATGCCGCTCGGCCTCGACCAGGGCATCGGCGCAGTCGTGTGGAGTCCGCTCGGCTGGGGCCGCCTGACCGGCAAGATCCGCCGCGGCCAGCCGCTGCCGGCCGAGAGCCGCTTGCACAAGACCGCCGACATGGGCCCGCCGGTCGACGACGAATACCTCTACCGGGTCGTCGATGCGCTCGACGAGGTGGCGAAGGAGACCGGCAAGACGATCCCGCAGGTCGCGCTCAACTGGGCGCTGCAGCGGCCGACCGTGTCGACCGTCATCGTCGGCGCGCGCAACGAGGAACAGCTGCGCGCGAACCTCGGCGCGGTCGGCTGGAACCTGACCGCCGAGCAGGTGGCCAAGCTCGACGAAGCCAGCAAGACGACGTTCGCCTATCCGTACTGGCACCAGAAAGGCTTCGCCGAACGCAATCCGTTCCCGGTCTGAGCGGCGCGCCGACACGGTCGCCCATTCTCGACGAGCACGCAAAAAAAGAAGGCCCCGGCGTTCGCACGCCGGGGCCTTTTCACTGGAGTACCGCTTCGCTCAGTGCAGCGAGACCGGCGCGCCCGCCGTCGTCACGCCGCCGCCGCGAACCATCCAGTTGCCGGTGATGTTGCCGTTGCTGACGTCCTCGACGACACCGAACGTGCCGTCGGCCGGCAGCACGGCCGGTACGCTCGGCGCACCGTTCGCATAGACACCGATCCACGAGCGGCGCTGAGTCGAGCTCGGGTCGATCGCCGCGGGGAACTGCGAGTTGTCGGCCGCGATCATGCCGTCGCTGGCGACGACCGCGATCAGCACGTCGCCGTCGTCGCGGCCGATCGTGACCGGCCGCGGCAGCGCGATCGTCTGGAAGCCGTCCAGCGTCGTCACGCTCTGGCCCGGCAGCGACGCGACGAGCGTGGCGCCGTTGCTCGGATCGCGGTCCGCGTCGGTGTAGACGTAGACGTCGAAGTGCGCGCCGATCGGGATGTTGTTGTCGCTGCTCCACCACACCTGCACCTGGTTCAGCGCGAACGGCAGCTGGTCGGTATCCGGCGTGAACTGGTTGAGCCAGATGAACGGACCGTCGTAGGTCGCCGAATACAACGGATCGGGCGTGCCGTCGTCGAGCACCAGCGCGACGGCTTCGCCCTGCCCGTCGAAGCCGTCGGCGAAGACGCGATCGGCCCGGCCGACGGCGAGGCTGACCGGAATCGCGATCGTCGAATGCTGCGCGTCGTTCGTCGCGACGCAGAGCAGGGCCGCATACGATCCGGCGGCGAGACCGTAGCTGTCCGCCTGCACCGACACCGTCGCGCTGCCGTTGGCGGCCACGTCGCCGCTCGCCGGATTCGCGCTCAGCCACGACACGGCCGACGGCGCGGAGCAATCGTTCGGCGCGGTGCCGATCGTGTAGTCGAGATGGCTGCCGGGCGTGCCGGTGTTGCCGAGGGTCACGCTGCCGCTCGCGGCCTGGCCGAACGCGGCATCGAGGTCGAGACCGGCGGCGGGCGTCGCCGTTGCCGACGGCGCGACGGTGCCGACCGTGAAGCCGACCGGCACGGCGAGGCGCGGATGGTTCGGGTCGGCGCTGCCGAAGCAGAGCTTCGCCGCGTAGTAGCCGTCGTCGAGCGCGGAGGGATCGAACGTCGCGTTGATCGTCTGGCTGCCGTGCGCGTCGACCATGCCGCCGCCGACATCGAGCGACAGCCACGGCACGTCGGCCGCCGACGCGCAGTAGTCGTCGGCGGCAACTGCGCGGATCAGCAAGGCGCGATAGGCAGGGTAGGCGGTGCCGATCGGCGTGAACGCATCGGTGCCGTCGCCGCTGTCGAACAGCGCGTAGCCGCCGGCGTTCGCCGTGTTCTCGCTCTGGTCGGCGGCGATGTAGGTGCCGCCCGGTACGATCGGGTTGTAGCGCACGCCGATGTAGACGCTGCCGCTGGCGATGTTCAGCACGAGGCTGCTGAGATCGACGCTGAAGAACGCCGACTGCAGCTGGCCCGGCAGCTGCGTCGCCGTGGCGCTGACGTGACCGAGCTCGGTGCCCGGGCCGCCGCCGTCCCCGCTGTCGTCGTAGACGACGAGGTCGAAGTCCTGCGAGGTCTGCCCGTTCGAGTTGAGGAACGACACGCAGGCGCTCGTGAACGTCGCCGGATACGAGGCCGGCGTGAACTTGTCGACGAAGGTCACGCTCTGGATCGTCGACACCGCCGTGCCGTAGCCGCTTTCGGGGACGCCGTCGTCGTGGATGATGATGCCCGCCGTGGAGGCGTCGCAGCCTGGGACGCTGCCGGTGACGCGCGTCGGCACGGCGTTCGGTGCGGCCGCGCGGTAGTTGCCGGCCACCTTGGCGGCCGCCAGCATTTCGCGCTTGTGCTCGAGCAGGCTCTTCGGCGCGGTGTGCGCACGGGCGTGCTGCGGCGTGGGATCGGCCGCGCCGCCGGGCGCTTCGACGACGCTCCATCCGAGCGGCGAATCGCCAGCGTTGGCGACCGTGACCGGAACGCCGACGCTGTTGCCGCCCGGCGTACCGGTGGCCGTCAGCGGGTCCGGCGTCACCGAGATCGTCGGCGGCACCAGTGCGGCCTCCACGGTGAGCGTCGACTCGGCGGTTGCGCTGTAGGCCGTCGGCTGCGCGACCTGCCAGTCGATCGCCGTGCCGTTGGCGAGCGAGGGCGTATCGAACGAATACTGCGTCGCCGCGGCGCCGTCGGTGTCCTGCAGGCCGACCGTCGCGCTGCCGCCGTTGTCGAACGACGGATTGTTCGGATCGCCGAAGACGGTGTTCTGGTACTCGAACGAGAGGGTGCCGTCCTCGCGCAGGATCGCCTCGACATCGATGTTCTGCGGCGAAGGATCCGGGAACGAATAGTGCGGCCGGTTCCACTGCACGATCACTTCGCGGTTCGGTGCATCGCCCTGCGCCTGCCAGTACACGTTGCCGGAGGAGTCGTAGAGGTCGTCCCAGAACGGCAGGATCGCCGCGCCCATGAACTGATACGGCAGCGGGCTTTCGCTCGCCGACAGCGACAGCGTCTGGTCGCCGAACAGGATGCCGCCGTTGTTACCGATGTCGAGCTGGTTCGACGTGGTGCCGTAGAACGTGAACGCGAACGGCATCGTGACGAGCGCGTTGCCGTCGTCGGTCGTGTTCAGCGGCGTACCGGTGCCGCTGATGTCGACGAAGTCGTAGGTGCCGGCGCTCGCCGTGTAGCCGGGCGGCGTGTCGGCGGCGGTCCAGGTGTCCTGGTAGGTCGTGGTCGCGCTCGCCGTGACGAGGCGGTTGTACTGGTACGACGCGCCCGGCTCGATCGTCTGCGGCATCAGCGAGAAGATCGTGCCGTCGACGCTGTCGACGAGCGTCTGGTACTGCAGCGTCGTCGCCGAGGTGTTGGTGACCTTGTAGCAAATGTTGATCGAGTCGCCGACGCGCGCGGTCAGCGTGCTGCTGGCGCCGCAGGTCGCCGGATTGCCGTCGTCGGGCGCGAGGCCGACCGTCAACGTGATGCCGTCCTGGCCGGCCGGGTGCGCCTGCGCATTCAGGCGAACGAAATGCAGATTTCCATCGGGCAACGCCGAGCCAGGTGGTGCGGCCACGGCGCCGGCGCCGATCGTTGCCAGCAGCACGGCCGCGAGCGGCCGGTATTGAATCGATCTGTTCATGGATGACCTGTCGAAAGGAAGTCGAGACCGCGACGACGCGGCCGCGGAACGCGTTGCCCTGCACGCCTGCCGTGGCGGGCGAACGGATGCCGGCCGGACGATGGCCCGCGCCGACCTTGTGTCATTGCGGATGCGTCCGCGTGACAGCGCCGTAAACAGGCGTTGACAGCGCCATGAAAACGCGGCGAAACATCGGCTTGCGCGCCTATGGCGCCCCCGCGGTCTCGCGCTCGCCGGCCAGGCGGTGCGCTTCGGCCGCGGCTGCGGCCTGGCGGGGTGCGTCGCCGAGCGCGGCGTAGAGCGAGGCCGCGGTGCGCGCCGCGCGATAGTCCTGGGCGACGTAGGGCGCCAGGTGGCCGACGATGCCGGTCGCATCGTCCAGCCGCCGATGCTCGATCAGGTAGCGCGCGTAGGGCGCCGCCGCCGTCACGACCTCGTCGGCACGGCCGCTGCGCCCGGCGATCGCCAGCGCACCGGCGAAGTGGGTGTCGGCCCCCGGCGAATCGGCGAGCGCGGCGATGCCGGCCTGTCCGAGCTCGCGGAAGAACGGGCGTTCCGTATCGATCCTCGAATCGCCCGCGGCGACCAGCCGTGCGAGGAAGTGCTCGGCGCGGTCGCGGCGGCCGGCGCGCAGCGCGGCATCGATGAACACGGCCGCGGCATCGGCGATGCTCGCCTCGCTGCCGCGATCGGCCGGGTGTTCGACACGATCGAAGACGGCATCGGCGTCCTGCAGCGCAGCGGCAGGTTCGCCGCGCTCGAGCGCGAGCTGCGCGCGCAGCACGGCGAACTCCGGCAGCGCGGCCTCGGCATCGGCGTAGCGGTCCAGGATCTCGGCGGCGGCGGCGAACCGTCCGGTCAGCACGCGCACACGCGCGTGCGAGAACGCCGCACGGCGTATGCCGGTCGGGTTCTGCAATCGCGGCACCAACGCCCAGGCGCGCGCACTCGCCGCGGCTGCGCCGGCGAGGTCCACGGTGATCAGCTGCGTGTCCGCCTTCGCCGTCAGCGCCGAAGCGAGGCTGTCGTTGACACCGAGTTGGTCGAGCGTCTGGATTGCCTTGTCGAACGCGGCCAGCGCTTCGGCATAGCGGCCGAGGTCGCGCAGGATCAAGCCTTCGTTGACGTCGAGCGACGCGCCGCCGCGGCGATCGCCGGCCAGGTCCCAGTCCATGCGCGCGCGCGCGATGTCGGCGAGCGCCTGATCGCCGGCGCCGTTCGCGCCATAGGCGACGCCGCGCAGCATGTGGATGCGGCCGCTCAGCACCGGATCGCGATGGTCGCCGAGCGTCGCGGCCGCAGCCGAGCAGCGCTGGATCGCCGCATCGAAATCGTTGCGGCGAAGCGCCGTCGTGCAGAACCCATACTCGGCGCGCGCGCGCAGCGGAGCCGGCGCCGGCTCCGCTGCGTCGAGCACGCTGCGGAACTGTCGATCGGCGGCATCCAGTCGCCCTGCGCGCGCGTCGATCTCGCCGCCGCGCACGAGCAGGCTCGGCGTGTCGCGCAGCGCCTGCGGCGCGCCGTCGATCAGTTCGCGCGCGCGCCGCGGGTCGCCGTCCAGGAACGCGGCATCGACCTGCTGCTGCAATTCGGTCAGCGCATCCGGCGGCTCGACCGCCGCATGCGCCGCACCGATGCTGGCCAGATAGTCGCCGAGGGCCAGGTCCATCGCCTGTAGCGGTGCAGCCGCTTCGCGCTCGAAGCTGCGCAGCTCGCCGCGATCGCTTACGTCCAGGCGCACGCGCCAACCATCGCCGGTGCGAGTCGCCTGCGGCGCCAGGATGCGCGAAGCGGCGGCGCTGCCGGCGATCCGCTGCAGTTCGTCGGCGTCGATGCCGGCGGATTTGCCGACCAGGCCGACGACTTCGTCGCTCGGCAGCACCTGCAAATGCGCGTCCTGGCGCAGCCGCGACGCGGCGTAGTCCATCGCGCCGAGCCGGATCCACGTATCGCGCGCCTCGCCGCCGACGACGCTGACCGGCAGCACCAGGTAGACCTCGCGCACGGCCGGCTTCGCCGGCGTGACGGCAGCCTCGTGTCGAGGACGCAGTATCCATGCGGCGGCGAGGGCCAACGCGAGCACCACGACGCTCGCAGCGACGGCGAGCGGCACGACACGGCGCGCCCGCTTCGCGACCGGCGCCGGGTCCGCGCGCACTGCCGCCGTCTCGGTCTTCTCCGCGGCGGTGTCGATCGCAGGCCGCGGCGCCGCCGTCGCGATCGGCGGCGAAGACTCGATCACTTCGACCGGCGCGACCCAGCGATAGCCGAAGCGCGGCACCGTGCGAATGACGCTCTGTTCGCCGCCGGTGTCGCCGATTGCGCGGCGCGCACGCGCCAGCGTTTGTCCGAGCAGCGCATCGTTGACGTCGACGCGGCCCCACACCGCGCTGATCAGTTCGTCGCGGCCGACCGCCCGGCTGCGCTGATCGATCAGATAGGCCAGGCAATCGAACGACTTCGGCGCGAGCGCGACCTGCGCATCGTCCTTCCAGAGTTCGCGGGTCGACGGATCCAGCCGGAAGCGGCCGAAACGATAGGAACGCGGGGGCATGCGCTATCGTAGCCGACGCGCCTGCGCTTGGCCGCGCGGCGCGCGAACGGCGCGCAGGGCGTCGAAACGCCGCAGCCGCGTCGCGGCGAGCGCGACCTTGCCGCGATGCGCGGTGGCCCTTGCAGCGACCGCTACAATGGGGGATGGACGTTTCCCATCTTCTCGACGGACTCAATTCGTCACAGCAGGAGGCCGTGACCGCGCCGGCCGGAGATTATCTCGTGCTCGCCGGAGCGGGCTCCGGCAAGACGCGCGTGCTGACGCACCGGATCGGCTGGCTGCTCGAAGTCGAGCGCGTGTCGCCATGGTCGGTGCTCGCGGTCACGTTCACCAACAAGGCGGCCGGCGAGATGCGCGGGCGCACCGAGAACCTGATTGCCGGCGGCGCGCGCGGATTGACGATCGGCACCTTCCACGGCATCGCCCATCGCCTGCTGCGCCGTCATTTTCGCGAGGCGAAACTGCCGGAGACATTCCAGATCCTCGACGCCGACGACCAGCAGCGCCTGGTCAAGCGCACGATCCAGGGACTCGGGCTCGACGAGGCGCGCTTCCCGCCGCGCCAGGCGACCTGGTTCATCAACGCGGCCAAGGACGAAGGCAAGCGTCCGGATGCGCTCGATCCGGGCTTCAATCCGGTCAACCGCGTCCTGATCGACGTCTATCGCGCGTACGAGGAAACCTGCCGCCGCTCCGGCCTGGTCGATTTCGCCGAGCTGCTGCTGCGCGCACACGAACTGTGGCTGCACGACGAGGCCCTGCTGGCGCACTATCGCGAGCGCTTCCGCCATCTCCTGATCGACGAATTCCAGGACACCAACACGCTGCAGTACGCCTGGATCCGCGTCCTGGCGGGACACGGCGGCCCGCGTGCCGCCGGCCCGGCCATTCCCGCCGGGAATGTCTTCGTCGTCGGCGACGACGACCAGGCGATCTACGGCTGGCGCGGCGCGCGCGTGGAGAACGTGCAGCACTTCCTGCGCGATTTCCCGAAGGCGCGCACGATCCGCCTGGAGCAGAACTATCGCTCGACCGGCAACATTCTCGCCGCGGCCAACGCGGTCATCGCGCACAACCCCGATCGCCTCGGCAAGCAGCTGTGGACGGCCGGCGACGAAGGCGCGGCGATCGAACTGTATGCGGCCTACAACGAGCAGGACGAGGCGCGCTACGTGGTCGAGCGCATCCGCGAACATCTGCGCGAAGGCGCCAAGGCCTCGGATGCGGCGATCCTGTACCGCTCCAACGCGCAGTCGCGCAACTTCGAAGAGCAGCTGATCCAGCACGACATCGCCTATCGCGTGTACGGCGGCCTGCGCTATTTCGACCGCGCCGAAATCAAGGATGCGTTGTCCTATCTGCGCCTGGTCGCCAACCGGCACGACGACGCCGCGTTCGAGCGCGCCGTCAACACGCCGCCGCGCGGCATCGGCGACCGCACGCTCGATCTCCTGCGCCAGCGCGCGCGCCGCGATAGTACGTCGATGTGGGAGGCCGCACTCGGCGAGCTCGGTGCCGATGCGCTGGCCGGCCGCGGCAAGAATGCGTTGCGTGCGTTTTTGCAGTTGATCGAAGAGCTGGCGCGCGAGTGCTTGATATCCTCCCCCCGTCATCCCGGCGAACGCCGGGATGACGATAGTGAGGGTGACGGCGCGAGCGCGGACGAACCGCTCGCGCTGTCCGAACAGATCGAACACGCGCTGGCGCGTTCGGCCTTGCGCGACTTCTACGAGAAGGACAGCCGCGGCAGCGCCGAGTCGCGCGTGGAGAACCTCGACGAACTGGTCAACGTCGCCGCGCGGTTTCGCCGGACGCCGGAGGACCTGGAAGCCGGCTTGTCCGAGCTTGCGGCGTTCCTCGCGCACGCCGCGCTCGAAGCCGGCGAAGGTCAGGGCGAGGCGTGGCAGGACTGCGTGCAACTGATGACGCTGCATTCGGCCAAGGGCCTGGAGTTTCCGCTGGTGTTTCTGGTCGGTCTCGAGGACGGCCTGTTCCCGAGCCAGAAGTCGACCGAGGAAGCCGGGCGCCTCGAAGAAGAACGCCGCCTCGCCTATGTCGGCATCACGCGCGCGCGCGACCGGCTGGTGCTCAGCTACGCCGAGTCGCGCCGCCTGCACGGCGTCGAGTCGTACGCGCGGCCGTCACGTTTTCTGTCCGAGATTCCAGCCGACTTGCTGCACGAGGTCCGCCCGCGAGTGCAGGTCAGCCGCCCGGCGTTCGCCGGCCGTTCGATCGCGAGCGCGCAGGAAAGCGCCGCGCCGTTCAAGCTCGGCGCTCGCGTGCAACATGCGAGCTTCGGCGAAGGCGTGGTGCTCGGCTACGAAGGCGCCGGCGCGCATACCTTGGTCGAAGTCAATTTCGCCGGTGCCGGACGCAAGCGGCTGGTGCTCGCCTACGCGAACCTGGCGGCACTGTGAGGCCGTGCCTGCACGGGCGGTCGCACGCGCTGGCGCGATGACGATGCTCGCGGTATAGATTTCGCCCCACTTGCCTCGACCGTAACCGCTTCGAACCTCATCGCCATGGCTCGCAGGCTCATCGTCCTCATCGCCGTCGTCGCCGCGATCGCGGCGGCAATGCTGTGGCTGAGGCGCGGCGAAGCGCCGGCCGTGCACGCGCCGGATGTCGTGCCCGCAGCGCCGCGATCGGACGGCGCGACGACGCCCCCGCCCACCGCGCCTGCCGCGACGGCGCAGGACGAACATCCCGCAGTACGAGCGCCGATCTCGAAGGAGCCGAATCGTCCGGCCGTCGACGACATGCCGCAGACCGCACCACTCGCACCGGTCAAGCGCGCCCCCACACCTGCGACGCGCAGCGCGGTGCAGGCGATGCTCGACGCGCCAATCGACCGCAACCACGCAATCGACCTGTTCGCCGAGCACTTGGCCAAGCTCGAACAGGACGGCAACGGCGACCCGGCGACACAGGAAAGCGCGCAGCGCCTGCACGACTTCGCCGCACGCGCGAACGGCGGCGACGACTCGCAGCGCCTCGAGCAGGCCCTCAAGGCGCGCTTGGAAGACTGGCTGGCGCAATTCTCGGCCGAACGCGCGAATCACCTCGCCCTGATCTCGCTCGAATGCAAACCCGGTCAATGCCAGATCCTGCTGGCCGAGAGCTCGGTCGATTTCACCTCGGACGCCGGGCGCAATGCGATGGACCTGGTGCCGACCCTGATCGCATTGACGCAGACACCCGCGTGGCAACCGCTCGGCGTCGCCTTTTCCGGCAGCGACATGACCGCGGCCGACGCCGACGCGGACGGGGTGCCGCGCTACGCGCTCTGGACGATCTACCTGTCCGTCATGGGCGGCGGATGACCGTCCGGTTGTAAACGCGGCCGCCCGGTCCCGCGTTGTAACCCCAGCGTCACGCAGATTGCCAAGACTTGCCGGTTACGGCCGGCGGGTGTCGAGACGTCCGCGCGCGGTCGCTTTTTCCCTTTCCAGAAACCGGAGCAATACCCATGATCGCGATCGGCAAGCGTTTGCCGGGCTGGCTCGGCGCGTTCGCGCTGGCGCTGTGTGCGTTGCCCGCCTCGGCGCAGATGCGCATCACCGAGTACATGTACGGCGGCGCCAACGGCGAGTTCGTCGAGTTCACCAACGTCGGCTCGACGCCGATCGACATGACCGGCTGGAGCTTCGACGACAGCTCGCGCACGCCGGGCAGCCAGGACCTAAGCGCCTACGGCACGGTCGCGCCGGGCGAATCGGTGATCTTCACCGAAACCACCGCGGACGCATTCCGCGCGGCGTGGTCCTTGTGCAGCGCGGTCAAGGTGATCGGCGGCAACACGAACAATCTCGGCCGCGACGACGAGATCAACCTGTACGACGCGAGCGGGCAGCAGATCGATCGCCTGACCTACGGCGACGACACCGCGCTCGGCGGCGTGCGCACGAACGGCTTCAGCGGCTGGGTCAACGCGGCCGGCCTCGGCAACAACATCGCGGCCGACTGGACGCTTTCGGTCGTCGGCGACGGCGAAGGCTCGTACGCCTCCACCGGCGGCGACATCGGCAGCCCCGGCAAGAGCACCCGCGCGACCGTCGCGTTCGATGCCTGCCAGCCGCCGGTCGGCGTCATGCGCATCACCGAATACATGTACGGCGGCGCCAATGGCGAGTTCGTCGAGTTCACCAACGTCGGCAACGCGCCGGTCGACATGACCGGCTGGAGCTTCGACGACAGCTCGCGCACGCCGGGCAGCCAGGACCTCAGCGCCTACGGCACGGTCGCGCCGGGCGAATCGGTGGTCTTCACCGAGACGGCGGCGGACCTGTTTCGCACCGACTGGAACCTGTGCACGGGCGTCAAGGTCATCGGCGGCAACACGAACAACCTCGGCCGCGACGACGAGATCAACCTGTACGACGCCGGCGGCCAGCAGATCGACCGCCTGACCTACGGCGACGACACCGCGCTCGGCGGCGTGCGCACGAACAACATCAGCGGCTGGGTCAACGCCGCCGGCCTCGGCAACAACATCGCGGCCGACTGGACGCTCTCGATCGTCGGCGACGGCGAAGGCTCGTACGCCTCCACCGGCGGCGACGTCGGCAGCCCCGGCAAGAGCACGCGCGCCACCGTCGCGTTCGATCCTTGCGTCGGCGCGCCGGGCGCTCCGACGATCACGGTCGACGCCGGCGCGACTTCGCCCTACCTCGATCTCGCCGCGACGACGGCCGGCGCCGCCAGCGGCGTCATCGACGATCCGACCGACCCGGCCGCGACGACCGGCATCGGCTTCACGTTCGCGCTGCCCGGCGGCGGCGATGCGTCGACGCTGACGATCGCAGTCGCCAGCAACAACACCGACGTCGTCGACGCCGGCGGTCTCGCCTTGAGCGGAACCGGCGCGGCGCGCCAGCTGACGATCACGCCGCACGGCGTCGGCTACGCGACGATCACGTTGAGCGCGACCGACACCGACAACAACACCGGCACCTACACGATCAACTACGCCGCCTCCGCCGCGGCCGGCCAGCCGGAAACGACGCGCTTCCACACCGGCGCGAGCGACGCGTCGGCGACGGTCGCGGTCGACGCCAACACGATGCTGGTCGCGGACGACGAGACCAACATCCTGCGCCTGTACGACCGCCACCACTCCGGTTTGCCGCTGGCCGGCTTCGATTTCACCGCGAACTTGAACCTGACCGATCCGGACAATCCCGAGATGGATCTGGAAGGCTCCACGCGCATCGACAACCACCTGTTCTGGACAGGTTCGTACAGCAACTCGAAGAACTTCCACGTGCGTCCGAACCGCCACCGCGTGTTCGCGACGGACCTCTCCGGCACCGGCGCGAATGCGGCGCTCGCCTACGTCGGCCGCTACGACTGGCTGCTCGAAGACCTCGTCGCGTGGGACCAGAACAACGGCCACGGCCTCGGCGCGAACTACCTCGGCTTCGCCGCGAGCAGCGCCGAAGGCGTCGATTCGAAGACGCCGGCCGGCTTCAACATCGAAGGGCTCAGCATCGCGCCGGACGGCACCACCGCGTACTTCGCATTCCGCGCACCGCTGCTGCCGACCAACGATCGCCACCAGGCGCTGATCGTGCCGGTGCTGAACTTCCAGACGCTGGTCGGCACGGCCGATTCGCAGGCGCAAGGCTCGGCCACGTTCGGTGCGCCGATCTTCCTCGACCTCGGCGGCCGCGGCATCCGCAGCCTCGATCGCAATGCGGCCGGGCAGTTCCTGATCACCGCCGGCCCGACCGGCGACGCCACCGGCGTGCCGCCGTCCGATTTCGCGCTGTATGCGTGGACCGGCAATCCGGGCGACGCGCCGCTTCAGCTCGATGTCGACATGACCGCGCTCGACGTCAACGGCGGCAGCTTCGAATCCATCGCCGAGCTGCCGGACCAGCTCGGCGTCGGCACCGTGCTGCAGTTCCTGCTCGATAACGGCGACAGCGTCTGGTACGGCGACGGCATCGCCGCGAAGGACCTGGCTGAGTCGCGCTTCAAGAAGGCGGCCAGCCTCGAGGTCAGCGTCGATATCGTCTATCCGGCAGCGAACGTCGTCGCCAGCAGCGGCACGGCGCAGAGCGCGACGGTGCTGCAGGCCTTCGCCGCGCCGCTGGTCGTGCAGGTCAAGGACGCCTACGGCAACGCGGTCGCGGGAGTCAGCGTCGGCTTCACGGCTCCGGCCGACGGCGCCGGCGCCACGCTCTCGGCGGCGACGGCGACGACCGACGCGAAGGGCCTGGCCAGCGTCACCGCGACCGCGAACGCGACGGCCGGCAGCTACAGCGTCGTCGCCGGCGTCAACGGCGTCGGCAAGCCGGTGAGCTTCGCATTGACCAATACGGCCGGCCCCGCGGCAACGATCGTCGCGATCGGTGGTACGCCGCAGAGCACGGTCGTGCACCAGCCGTTCGCCACTTCGTTCGCCGTGCACGTCGCCGATTCGGGCGGCAATCCCGTCGCCAATACGACGGTGACGTTCGCCGTCCCCACCGCAGGTCCGAGCGCCGAACTGAACTCCAACACGGCGACGACGGATGCCAATGGCGACGCACATGTCGACGGGACTGCGAACGGGACCGCGGGCAGCTTCGTGATGCTCGCCAGCTTCGACGGCGTCGCGCCGGCCGCCCCCTTCGCGCTGACCAACACGCCGGGCGCGATCGCGACCATCCAGGCGCAAAGCGGCACGCCGCAGAGCGCCGTCGTCGGACAGCCGTTCGTTACGCCGCTGAAGGTGGTCGTGTCCGATGCGGACGGCAACGGCGTGTCCGGCGCGACGGTCACGTTCAGCGTCCCTGCGTCCGGCGCCAGCGCAACGCTTTCCCCGGCGACCAGTATCACGACCGACGCGATCGGCAACGCCGAAGTCGACGCGACCGCCAATGCGATTGCCGGCGGCTACACGGTCACGGCTGCAGTGCAGGGTGGCGCACTGACGGCGACGTTCGCCTTGACCAATACACCCGACATCGTCAGCGACACGATCTTCAGCAACGGCTTCGAGCTGCCGACGAAGCGCTGACATCAGCGGCGGCGGCGCAGACGGCGCCGCCGCCGTTCAATCGAAACCGTCGGAAAAAATCGTCTCCGCCGTATCGAGCTCGAACGCGCCGATATCGGCCGCCGGTCCGATCACGCGCGCGTGAGGATCGCCGCGCTGGTCCAAAGTGAGCGCAGCCGGACTGCTGCCCGCATCGATCGCGGGACTGCCGCTCTGCAACGCATGCGTACGCGTCTCCCCGCCGTTGTCGCGCAATGGACCCAGACGCGCCGAAGCGTGGATCGTATCGGCGAATTCGTAGCCGCCCGCGACGATGAGGTTGTGCGATCCTGAGACTTGCGCGTGCGAGCCCAGGGACAGATCGACCGCTTCGCCGCCTGCCGTGTTGCCCGAGATGATCGAGCTGCTCAGCGTGGTGGCTTGATCGAAGCCGGTCAGCACACCGCCGCCGCGCGTGCCGCCGGCGCGATTGAACGCGACGGTGCTGTTGGCCAGGGTCAGCCAGGGCTGGGTGAACAGGCCGCCCGCGTCGCGGCCGGCACTGTTGCCGGAAATCGTGCTGTTGGTGATGACGGTGATCGAGTCGCCGAAATGGACGGCCATGATGCCGCCGCCGGTGTGGTCGGCGTGGTTGCCGTCGACGGTCGAGCCGAACAACATCACCGAATCGTGTGCGACGTGCGCGCCGCCGCCGTTGGCCTGGTCGCGGCCGTCGTTGTTCGGCGCCAGCGCCTGGTTCGACGAAAGTGTGCTGTCGACGAGCGCCAGCTCGCCGTAGCTTTCCGTGCCGCCGCCGAAGGCGCCGGCATACGCCGTGCCTCCCGGCAGCAAGGTACCGGTCGGCGCCATCGTCGTCGCCGAGTTGCCCGACACCGTGCTGTGCAGCAGGTACAGCGATCCGGCTGCGTAGGCGCCGCCGCCGAGCGCACTGCCGGTCGCCGAGTAGACGCTGCAGCCTTGGATACGGCCGTTGGCGAGCACGATGTTGCCGTCGGCGTGCAATCCGCCGCCGCGCAGAATCGTCTGATCGAAATCGTTGCGCACCATGCATCCGGTAACGTCGACTTGGTCCAGATCGAGGTTGCCGGCCGATGCGACGCAGCCGCCGACGGACGTGGCGTAGCCCTGTGCGAGCCCGAGGCCGCGCAGGTGCAGCGTGCCGGTGCCGGTGTGGCGCAGCACGCGATCCGCAGCCGCGGAGTCGATCGTCAATGCGCCGATGCCGGCGCCGATCAGCGTGAGGTCGTCCTGCGCGACGACGATGGCGCCGGTGGACAGCGTGATGGTGGTGCAGGCAAGCGCCGACAGGTCGATCGTGTCGCCGCTGACCGCGAGCGCGACCGCTTCGCGCAGGCTCCCGGAGCCGGTGTCGGCGCAACTGCCCACGCTCCAGGTCGTCGCAGGCCGCGCTGTCGATGCACCGGTGGCCAGCGGCGATGCGGCCGCTCCCAGGACCAGCGCGAGACCGGCGGCCAACGGCGTCGGCAGCGGTCGTCGTCCATTGCTGAGCGGCATGAGGGTCCCCCGAGCGTCATCGCCAGTCGCGATTATGGCTCGGTCGTCAGCCGGTGTGCTGCTGCGTCGCAAGACGCAGAGAAACGACGCCGCTCGCCGGAGCGGCGCCCATCGTGCCCGCCGCTCAGCCGCGCTTGCCGCGCGAGCGGAACTCGTCGAGACGGCCGTCGACCTGGTCGAGTATCGGTTCGATCGCTTCGCGCGCCTTCTCTGCGGCATTGAGCGTCGTGAAGTTGACCTGCTCACCGCCGCCGGTCCACAGCACGCTGCCGTCGATGCGGTACGCCTTGACGCCGAGCTGCACGGTGTACAGCGTCGAACTCTGGCCGTAGTAGTTGATCTGCTGCGAACCGACCGGACGCGCGTTGACGAACACGACCGCATCGGCCCTGCCGGCCAGCGCACCGAGGTTGGGACGGTCGCCATGCGTGCGGCCGCCTTCGATGACGCGGAATCCACGGCTCTGCAACAGGCTGACCATCGCGTCCTCGGCCGGCGAGGAGATCACGTCGTCGCCGGCGGCGACCACCGCGATCGTCGGCACGCGCGGCTTCGGCGGCGCGGCGGGTTTATCCGGCGGCGCGATCTTGGCGATGCGGACCGCCGTGGCATTCCCGCTGGTGTCGACCGATACGCCGGGCGCCTTCACACTCGTATTGCCGGCGCTGTCCACCACGACGCTGCTGCCGTCGGCCGATTGCACGACCTGGCTGCCGTCGGCACCGACCACGACGCGATTGCCGTCGCCGCTCTGCACGCTCGTGCCGGCATCGTTGACGACGACTTGCGGCGCGGCCGGAGGCGGCGGCACGGCCGGCGCGCTCGGTGCGACCGCGTCGGCGCTGCCGGGCGCCGGGACCGGCGGCGGGGTCTCGGTCGAGTTGGCAATCGACGCCTTGATCGAATCGCTGGCCGAAGGTGCGGTCGCTGCAGAAGAGGTCGCAGCCGCCGTGGCCGGCGTCACGCTGCTCGACGAGGTCGTCGCCGGCTTGCCGACGAGACCGGACAAGCCGGGGATATGGTCGCGGTAGGCGAACGCCGCGCCGGCGAGGCCGAGCAGCACGATCGTGGCGATCGCGCCCTGCAGTGCCGAGCTGCGCGGTTTGGAATGCACGGCCGTTGCGCGGTCGAGCACGGACTGGTGCGCCGCGGCCGGCACCGGAGTGGGTGCACGCGGAGGCGGCGGAGCCGGCAAGCCGGACGGCGTGATGCGCGTCGGCGCGCCGGGCGTCGCGCGCGGCGGCGTCGACGGCAGCACCGTCTGCGCGGAGATCGGCGTCTTCTGGCCGATCATCGTGGCCGCGGCCGGCGACAGCTTGGTCTGCGCCGTGATCGGGCCGCCCTTGGCGACCAGCGGATGCGCGTTGAGGTCGGCGACCAGATCGTGGCAGTTCTGGTAGCGGTCGGCCGGCTCCTTGGCGATCATCCTGGCCAGGATGCCGGCGATCTGCGCATCGGCGTCGGCGTTGAGCTGGCGCACGTCGGGAATCTCGGCGCGCACGACTTCGAGCATCAGGCCGAGCGGCGATTCGTCGTTGAACGGCATCTTGCCGGTCAGCATCTCGAACAGCACGATGCCGAGCGAGAAGATGTCCGAGCGCTGGTCGACCGGCTTGCCGAGGCAGACCTCCGGCGACAGATAGCCCGGCGTGCCGACGAACTCGCCCGTGGTGGTGAGCTTGCTCGACAGGTCGTGGTTCGACAGCGCGATGCCGAAGTCGGCGATCTTCACCGAGCCGCGGCTGGTGATCATCAGGTTGCCGGGCTTGATGTCGCGATGCACGACGCCGCGATCGTGCGCGGTGGCGAGGCCGAGTGCTGTCTGCTGGATCACCTTGGCCGACTGCTCGACCGTGAGCTTGTGCTCGCGCTTGAGCATCGAGCCGAGCGACTCGCCTTCGACGAACTCCATGACGAAGTAGGTCTGGCCTTCGTCCTCGCCGATGAAATAGATCTGGATGATGTGCGGATCGTTGAGCGCGGCCATGCTGCGCGCCTCGCGCAGGAAGCGTTCCTTGATCGCCTCGTCGTGCGCCAGCGAATCGGCCAGCACCTTGATCGCGACGTAGCGGTTCAATGACGCCTCGTAGCCCTTGTAGACGACGCCCATGCCACCGCGGCCGAGCTCGGCAACGATGTCGTAATGACCCAGACGCGTTCTCATGACAGCCCCCATGAGGCGGATGCCTCGTGACGGAAAGCATCCTAGCACCGCCCTCCCGGGGGCGCGCCGGGATGTCCTTGGCGGTGGCTGCGCGACGCCGCGCACGCCGCTCCTGTGACGCAGTCGACAGGCCGGTGGCCGGCGCCGCGGCGATTGAGAGCCGTCATCGAAGCCGCCTAGACTCCGCGCAATGACTGCCTCCCGCTTCGGCAACCGGCCGATCCTCGTTCTGCTCGTCCTGCTCTGGCTCGCCGGCACGCTGCGGGCGTTCGCGCTGTGGTCGCACGACCCGCTCTACGCCTACGCGAACAGCTACGACCAGACCCGCTATACCAACTGCTTCGGTTTCTATCCGGACCGGCCGGCGGACGTGCCGCCGCAGCAGAACAGCCCGGAGGCGCCGTTCGCGGCGTTCCGCTTCATCGCGACCGCCGATCCGATGTGCTACTGGTCGAGCGAACTCGCCTTCACCGGCGCGACGGCCCTGATTTGGCGGCTCGGCGAGGCCGCCGGCGGCGGGCAAACGCACGACGTGCGCTGGGTCGGCGCGCTGCGCTGGCTCGCCCTGCTGGCGTTGTCGATCGCGTTCTCACTGGCCTGGCTGCGCCGCGGCGACGGACGCGCCGCGCTGGTCAACGCGGCCCTGCTGCCGCTGCTGTTCGGCGACCCCGGCAATACGTTCTACCTGAACACGTTCTACGCGGAATGGACGTCCCTGCTCGCCGTCTACGCGCTGTTCGCCGCGACCCTGCTCTGGCGCGACGCGACGCGGGAACGCCGGCGCTTCGTGCTGCTCGCCGCGATCGCCTTCGTGCTGGCGACGAGCAAGATCCAGCACCTGCTGCTGCCGCTAGGGCTCGCGGTCGTCGTCGGCGTGCTCGACCGCGTGCGCCGGGATCGAGGCAGCGCCGATCGAAGCCGCTTCGGCTGGCGCGGCGTGGCGATCGGCTGCGGCGCGCTGGCCGGCTTCGCGCTGCAGTTCGTCCAGCTGCACCGCGACGGCGCGATGATGGCGGCGATCGACCAGTACAACCGCGCCGACGTCGTGTTCACCGCGCTGGTGCCGTTCGCCGAGGATCGTGCCGCGCTGCTGACCGAACTGGGCATCGATCCGGCGTGCGCGATCTACAGCGATCATCACGCCTGGGAATTCCCGGATCTGCCGGAAACCGTCTGCAGCGGCCTGTCCGGCTTCACGCGCGGCAAGGAACTGGCGACGCTCGCGCGCCACCCGCAGATCGCCTTCCGCCTGCTCGGACACGGCATCCTCGGCCTCGATCCGTGGATCGCGAAGAACCTGGGCCAGGTCGAAGGCGGCGATTTCGCGACGATGCCGACGACGCAGCCGAGCATCGGCCGTGTGCTGCACGCGTGGCCGTTGCTGCAGCTGGCGATCCTGGCGCTGCCGCTGCTCGCCTTGGTCCTGCTGCTGATTCGACCGGGACTGCGGCGCGGTGCGCGCGCGCTCGATTTGGCCGCACTGACGACATCGACGATGCTGGCGACATTCGCGATCACGGTGCTCGGCGACGGCCTCGCCGATGCGGCCAAGCAAGGCCATCTGGTCGTCAACGCGGCACTGGCATTCCTCATCGTCGCCGTATTCGCGGCTTGGCCGACACGATCGGCGAGCCACTCCTTTCCTGTCGGCCCGGCGAAAGCCGGGATCCAGCGCTGAACGTGTGCATGGATGAAAAAGCGGGATCCCGGCCTTCGGCGGGATGACGACGCGAGGTGCGTTCGGGCGGCTAGAAGATCTCCGCCACGCAGCAGCGCAAGCTGCCGCCGGCTTTTTCGATCTCGTCGAGCTCGACGTCGGCGAGCACGAATCCGTTCCGCTCGATCGCGCTGCGTTGCGCAGGCTCCAGCGCGGCTGATGCGCGCGCGCTGAGCCACGCGCGCGCGGGCGTCAGCGCGATGGCATTGCCGGCGAACGCCTGCTTCTGCGCGATGCTGAGCGCGATCGCGTGGCCGCGATACGCGCTCGCGATGGCCGCCGGCACGGCGGGATCGCGAAAACCGTCCGCGGCGAGGACGGCGAGGCGGCCGGCGAGCAGCGCGAACACGACATTGGTGTGGTACTCGCCGGCGGCAAGCTCGAAGCAGAACGTCAGGCGCAATCCGAACGCCTCGTGCATCGCGCGCGCACCCGCGAGGTCGCAGCGCTCGGACAGGCCGCAGTAGCCGATGCCGCGTGCGCGGTCGATGACCAGCGAACCGGTCAGCTCGGCGACGAAATCGCCGTGCGACAGGTCCAGCACGCGATAGCCCATCGCGTCGCGAAAGAAACCGCGGATGTCGGCGCGCTCCGCCTCGCGCCGGCGCACGCGATGGCGCATGCGTCCGACGATCAGGCATCCGCGCGTCGTGGCGAACACGTTGTTCGGGAACAGGCCATCCGGCGCCTCGGGATCGCCGGGAAACGTGACGACCGGAACGTCGTCGCCGAGCGCTCGCGCAAGCGCCGCATGCTGGCGCGCCGCGCACTCGGGATCGAAGGCCGACGCCAGCTCCATGTAGCGGTTGTCCTCGGCCGATTCCCGCGCGAGACCTGCAGCGGCGGGAGCGACCAGGAACGCCGCGCGCGCCGTCGGCGCCGCGCGCGTCGGGAAGCGCTCAGCGGAAAACGCGGCAAGGAAGTCGGCGGGGTCGGTGACGAACATCAGCGCTTCGGCGTCTTCGCCGCCTCGGCGCATTCGCGCTCGCGGAAGCAGCCGACCAGATGGTCGTTGACCATGCCGGTCGCCTGCAGGAACGCATAGCAGATCGTCGAGCCGACGAAGCGGAAGCCGCGCTTGGCCAGCGTCTTGCTCATGCGATCGGACACCTCGGTCTTCGCCGGCACGTCGGCGCTGCCGTGCGGCCGGTTGCGCACCGGCGCGCCGCCGACGAACGACCACAGGAACGTGTCGAGGCTGCCGAATTCGTCGATCGCCGCCAGCGCCGCACACGCGTTGTCGCGCACCGAAGTCACCTTGAGGCGGTTGCGGATGATGCCGGGGTCGGTCAGCAGCTTCTCGATGCGCGCGTCGCTGAGCTTGGCGCAGCGTGCGATGTCGAAGTCGTCGAACACGCGCCGATAGTGCGCCCGCTTGTCGAGCACGGTGCGCCAGGACAATCCGGCTTGCGCGCCTTCCAGGCAAATGAACTCGAACAGCGCGCGATCGTCGTGCAGCGGCAGGCCCCATTCTCGGTCGTGGTAGTCGCGCATGGCGTCGGTGGAGCCGGCGGCCCAGCTGCAGCGTTTGCGATCGTCGCTCATCTCGTTCTCCGGCGCGGCTGCGTATCATACGAAGCTTCGCGCGCCCCGGCCGCTCCCTCGCGACGATCGCATGACCGCTCCTGCCAATGCCCGTCGCGGCGCGCTGCTCGTGCTGCTGCTGCCGATCCTGCTGTGGAGCTACAACTGGATCGTGATGAAGCAGGTGCTCGCCTGGATCGGGCCGTTCGATTTCTCGGCGCTGCGCTACGGCTTCGGCGCGCTCATGCTGTTCGGCGTGCTGGTGGTGCGCGGCGAGTCGCTGAGACCGCCGCCGTTGCTCGATACGGCGCTGATCGGCATCGCGCAGACCGCCGCTTTCCAGGCGCTCGTGCAATGGGCACTGGTGCAGGGTGGCGCGGGCCGCACCGCCCTGCTCGCCTACACGATGCCGTTCTGGGCTGTGCTGCTCGGTTGGCTGCTGCTGGCCGACCGGCCCGGCCCTCGCCAGTGGCTGAGCCTGGCCGTGGCGGCCTGCGGCCTGGTCTTCGTGCTGGAGCCGTGGAACGGCGTCGGCGGCGCGCAAAGCGCCACGCTCGCGATCGTCGGCGGGCTGTGCTGGGCGGCCGGCGTGGTGCTGTCCAAGCGTCTGTTCCAGCGAGGCGGCGTCCGTGCGTTGTCGCTGACGGCCTGGCAAATGGCGATCGGCGCGCTGGCGCTGACCATCGTCGCGCTGGCGACGCACGAAAAGCCGATCGCGTGGACGAAATTCCTGATCGGCGCCCTCGTCTACAACGCAGTATTGGCGTCGGGCCTGGCGTGGCTCTTGTGGTCGTGGGTCGTCGAGCAACTGCCGGCGAACGTGGTCAGCCTGTCGAGCCTCGCCGTACCGATCGCCGGCATCGCGTTCGCCTGGGCGATCCTCGGCGAGCGGCCCACGCTGTCCGAAGGCATCGGCATCGCGCTGATCGCGACCGCCCTGCTGATCGTCAACCTGCGTCGTGCGCCGCGCGTGCCGGCATCGGGTTGATCTGCCGCAGCGCCCGTTTCGAGCGCCGCCGAACGGCGAGCCGGTGCGTCAGCCGAGTCCGCGCGCCATGATCACCGCCGCGAGCGGCACCAGCGCGAGCAGGTGCATCTCGATCAGCACCCAGCGGCGCGCGCGCGACCAGTCGCCGTCGGTCACGCGATAGCCAGCGTCCGCGCGGGCGGCCTTGCGCCAGGCGAGGAAGGCGCGCGTCGGCGCGATCGAGAGCAGGCCGATCAGCACGAACAAACCGATCTTCACGTGGAAGACCGGGTTGTGCGCATAGAACGTCCAGCCCTTGATGCCGAACACGGCGCGCGCCGCGCCACTGGCCAGCACCGCGCCGGCCGCGATGCCGAAGCCGGCATCGGCGCGCGCCAGACGCGCGAGGTCGAGCGCCGCGGCGCCGACGTTCAACAAGGTCCATTCGCGCGCCAGGAACCACAGCAGTGCGAAGATCGACAGGAAGTGCAGGTAGGCCAGGATCGCATCGGTCCACATCGCTCAGTCCTCGCGAAAATAACCATCCAGATCGACATTGCCGCCGGACAGGATGATGCCGACGCGGCGGCCGGCGAAACGCTCGCGATGGCGCAGCAGCGCGGCGAAGGCGATCGCCGACGACGGCTCGACGATCAGCTTCAGGCGCTCCCACAGCAGCCGCATCGCTGCCTTCGTCTCGCTGTCGTCGATCGGCAGCACGGTCACGTCGTACTGCCGCAGCAGCGCAAAATTGACCGCACCGATCAGGCCGCGCAGGCCGTCGCAGATCGTGTTCGGGACGAGCTCGGTCACGCGTTCGGCGCGGCGCATCGATTCGAACGCGTCCGCAGCGCCGGCAGGTTCCGCGGCGTAAACGGCCGTGTGCGGCGACAGTGCGCGCGTCGCGATCGCGCTGCCGCCGATCAGGCCGCCGCCGCCGACCGGCGCGATCAGCGCATCGAGCGGACCGGTCTCGCGCAACAGCTCCATCGCCGCCGTGCCCTGGCCGGCGATCACCGCCGGATCGGTGTAAGGATGCACCAAGGTCGCGCCGGTCTCCTGACGGACGCGCTCGGCCGTTTCCTCGCGCGCGGCCAGCGTCGGCGCACAGCGATGCACGATGGCGCCGTACGCGCGGATGCCGGCGAGCTTGGCTTCGACCGCGCCTTCCGGTACGACGACGTGCGCGGGGATCGAACGCGTGCGCGCCGCCAAAGCGAGCGCGGCACCGTGGTTGCCGGACGAATGCGTGACCACGCCGCGCTCGGCGACCGCTTGCGCGAGCGACCACACGGCGTTGCACGCGCCGCGGAACTTGAACGCACCGCCACGCTGCAGGTTTTCGCACTTGAAATGAATCTCGGCGCCGGCGAGCGCGTCGAGCGAATGCGAGCGCACGACCGGCGTACGCTGCGCGTGGGCGGCAATGCGTGCGGCGGCGGCTTCGATATCGGCGAATTGGGGTAGCGCGGTCGGGGCGGACACGGACGGCTCGGGCCTGGTCGGGACGGGCGCCGACGATACACGCGCGCGGACGACGCATGCTAGCCTGCGCGCCCCGATCGACCCGGTCTCATCCATGTCTTCTCCCGCTGCCGATGGCGCCAAGGCGCCGGTATTGCTGCGCGACTATCGCGCGCCGGCATGGCGCGTCAGCGAGGTCGAACTCGAGTTCGATCTCGATGCGAGCGAAACCATCGTCTGCGCGCGCCTGCGGGTCGAGCAGGATCCGGCGCAGCCCGATGCGCCGCTGCAGCTCGATGCCGAGCAGCTCGACATCCTTGAGGTGCGCGTCGACGACCGCGTGCTCGCCGCCGGCGAGTACGCGCACGTGGCCAACGTGCTCACGCTCCGTTCCGTCCCGGCGCGCGCGGTGATCCAGACGCGCGTGCGCATCCGGCCGGCAGCCAATTCCGCGCTGCAGGGGTTGTATCTCAGCGGCAGCGAACCTCGAAGCTTCCTGCTGACGCAGTGCGAAGCCGAGGGCTTTCGCCGCATCACGCCGTTTCCCGATCGCCCCGACGTGCTCGCGCGCTACACCGTCACGCTGCGTGCGGACCGCTCGCGCTATCCGCTGCTGCTCGCCAACGGCAACGCCGACGGCGCCGGCGAGCTCGACGACGGCCGCCACTGGGCGCGCTTCGTCGATCCGCACCCGAAACCGAGCTACCTGTTCGCGCTGGTCGCCGGGAAGCTCGCCTCGATCGAGGATGCGTTCGTCACCGCCGAAGGCCGCCGCGTGCGCCTGGTGATCCATGCCGAGGCCGACGCGATCGCACGCTGCGGCTGGGCGATGCAGTGCCTGAAGATGGCCATGCGCTGGGACGAGGAGCGCTTCGGGCGCTGCTACGACCTCGACGTGTTCCATGTCGTCGCGACGCACGATTTCACCATGGGCGCGATGGAGAACAAGGGCCTCAACATCTTCAACGCGAAATACCTGCTGGCCGACCCCGACCATGCGACCGACGACGACTACCGCCACGTGCTCGCGGTCGTCGGCCATGAATATTTCCACAACTGGAGCGGCAACCGCGTGACCTGCCGCGACTGGTTTCAGTTGAGCCTGAAGGAAGGCCTCACCGTCTACCGCGAGCAGGAATTCGAATCCGACCTCGCCTCGCGCACCCTGCGCCGCATCGAGGACGTGCGCGTGCTCTGGCGCGCGCAGTTCAGCGAAGACGCAGGGCCCCTCTCGCATCCGGTGCGGCCGGACCGCTACAGCGAGATCAACAACTTCTACACGGCCACCGTCTACGAGAAAGGCGCCGAGATCGTGCGCATGCTGGCCAGCGTGCTCGGCCGCGACGGCTTCCGGCGCGGGCTCGACCTGTACTTCGAGCGCCACGACGGCAGCGCCGCGACGATCGAGGATTTCGTCGGCGCACTCGGCGAAGCGAACGGGCACGACCTCTCGCCGTGGCTGGCCTGGTACGCGCAGGCCGGCACGCCGGAACTGGAGGCGAGCGCGCGCTACGACGCGCGAGCGCGCACGTACGAACTCACCGTGAGCCAGCGCACGGCGCCGACGCCGAGCCAGCCGCGCAAGCAGGCGCTGCCGATTCCGCTCGCGCTCGCGCTGTTCGACGCCGGCGGCACCGCGCTGCCGTTGCGGCTCGACGGCGAATCGGCCGCGTCCGGGCGCGAACGCGTGCTGACGCTCAACGCCGAGAGCGCGACGTTCCGCTTCGTCGATATCGCCGCGCGGCCAGTCGCATCGCTGCTGCGCGGCTATTCCGCACCGGTTCGCCTGACGTGGAACGCCGACGCGGCCGATCTCGCGCTGCAGGTCCGTCACGACGACGACGGTTTCAACCGCTGGTTCGCCGCCGACGCGCTGGAACGCCGCCTGTTCGCGCAGACCTTGGCCGCCGGAGAACCCGACGCGCGCCTGCTCGGCGCATGGACGGCATGCCTCGCCGGAGCGCTCGGCGAAGCTGCCGCAGACCCGGCCCTGGCCGCCGAGATCCTGACGGTCGCCGATGCCAATTCGCTCGCCGACGGCCTGCGCGAGATCGACCCGGAAGCCGTGCATCGCGCGCGCGCATCGATCGAGACCGCGCTCGCGCGCGCGCTGGCCGAACCGTTGCTGGCGCTTTACCGCAGCCTGACCGTCGCCGACGACATCGCGATCGAACTGCCCGCGCAGGCGCGGCGGCGCCTGCGCAATGCCTGCCTGGCCGCGCTGTGCCGTGCCGACGAGCGCCATCTGGACTTGGCCGAAGCGCAAGCGGCGCAGGCGCGCAATCTGACCGACCGCCTGGCCGCGCTCGCCTGCCTGTTGAGCGCACGGGCGCCGTCGGCGGATGCGGCATCGGCCGCCTTCGCCGAACGCTATGCGGATGACGCACTGGTGCTCGACAAGTGGCTCTCGCTGCAGGCGACGCAGACGCATGCGGACACGCTCGCACGCGTGGAGGCGCTGACCTCGCACGAGGCGTTCCGCTGGACCAATCCGAACAACGTCTATGCCTTGCTCGGCGCGTTCGCGCTGCGCAATCCGCGCGTGTTCCATCGTGCCGACGGTGCCGGCTACCGCCTCGTCGCCGATGCCATCATTCGCCTCGATGCGATCACGCCGCAGGTGTCGGCACGGCTGGCGACGGCGTTCGGGCCGTGGCGCCGCTACGAACCGGTACGCCGCGCGCAGATGCTGCACGAGCTGCGGCGCATCGCTGCGCGCGGCGGCAACTCGCCGGATCTGGCCGACATCGTCGAACGCAGCCTCGCCGGCTGAGCCTGGCTCGGGCAAAAAGAAAGGCCGCGCGATGCGCGGCCTTTCGGATCGAATTCTTTCCCCAGCGTCTTGCGATATCAGGCCGGCAGTTTGGCCAGCGCTTCGTTGATGCGTGCGCAGCGCGATTCCAGCTGGCCGACCGTGTCGTTCGCCGCTTCGTGCATGCGGGCGTCGTCGATCGCCATTTCCAGGCGGCCGAGTTCGATCATGAGGTCGTGGCGCAGAAACAGCGGATTGAAGCTTGAAGTGGCGATGTTGTTCATGGCGGTCGGCTCCTGGTTTTCCCGTAGACAGTCCAGAGCAAGCACCGTGCCAGCGGTGACGAATCGTGTCTTGGGCCTCCGTTTCATTGCGAAAGGCCGATCGCGTACGCATGATCGAATCCGCGCCGACACTGCTCGTCGGAATCTGACCTGCGTCGCAATGCCACCGCGTGCGACGACAGGATTTCGCGATCAACGTCACACTCTGCCAGTCGTCTGTGACCGGCGGGGGACTTGGCCAGGGCACCGGCGCGCGAAGGCACCCGGATTTCGCGCTCACTGGCGCCCGGCACAAGGTCCTCTTGGATTCCCCCTGTTCCTACGACCGCCGGGCGCCAGCCTCACGGCGGGCGCGGCATAGGCGCGCAGGCAGCGGCTTGCGAGGCGGCGGAACCGGCGCTAACGTGCAGCCGGCGCGGGGCTCGGCCTGCTCGCAGAATCTGCGGCGGGTCCAAGCCCTCGAGAGCGTATTCGGAAGAGTCGCGCTGACACGCGCGGGACTGAAAGGAAAAGAACCCCCACCGACGCAAACCGGCCCCTGAATTCCGGCGCTCGACGTGCTCGCATACGCCGCGCGCCGGTGGGAGTTCCCCTTTTCGAGCAGGTTCCGTGCCAGCATCGTTGCGGCGGCTTGCTAGAATGAGCTATTCGTGGCCGGCAGTGCTGCCGCCATTCCTTGCGTCCTCGCGGACGGACCGAGCGTGTCATGTACGAATACGACGTCATCGTGGTGGGTGGTGGCCACGCGGGCACCGAGGCCGCGCTCGCCAGCGCACGCATCGGCGCGCGCACCCTGCTGCTGACCCACAACATCGAGACGATCGGCCAGATGAGCTGCAACCCGGCCATCGGCGGCATCGGCAAGGGTCATCTGGTCAAGGAGATCGACGCGCTCGGCGGCGCGATGGCCTGGGCCGCGGACCGCGCCGGCATCCAATGGCGCACGTTGAACGCGTCGAAGGGGCCGGCCGTACGGGCGACGCGCTGCCAGGCCGACCGCGTTCTGTACAAAGCGGCCATCCGGCGTCGGGTCGAGACACAGGCGGGGCTGGACATCTTCCAGCAGGCCGTCGACGGCCTGCTGATCGAAGGCGAGCGCATCGGCGGCGTCATCACCCAGGGGGGCCTGCGCTTTCGCGCCCGGGCGGTCGTGCTGACGGCGGGCACCTTCCTGGCCGGCAAGATCCACGTCGGCATGAGCCAGTACGCCGGCGGCCGCGCCGGTGACCCTCCTGCACTGAAGCTGGCGGAAACGCTGCGCGAACTGCCGCTCGGCGTCGGACGACTCAAGACCGGCACGCCGCCGCGCATCGACGGCCGCACGATCGACTACGCGCGGCTCGACGAGCAGCCCGGCGACGATCCGGTTCCGGTGTTTTCGTTCCTCGGGTCGGGTGCCGACCATCCGCGCCAGGTCAGCTGCTGGATCACGCATACCAGCGAACGCACCCACGAGATCATCCGCGGCGCGCTCGACCGCTCGCCGCTGTACGGCGGCGTCATCGAAGGCACCGGCCCGCGCTACTGCCCGTCGATCGAAGACAAGGTCGTGCGCTTCGCGGACAAGAGCTCGCACCAGATCTTCATCGAGCCGGAAGGCCTGGAAACCCCCGAGATCTATCCGAACGGCATTTCGACCTCGCTGCCTTTCGACGTGCAGCTCGACCTCGTGCGCTCGATCCGCGGCCTCGAACACGCGCACATCACGCGTCCCGGCTACGCGATCGAATACGACTATTTCGATCCGCGCGGCCTCGAACCCTCGCTCGAGACCAAGCACCTCCGGGGCCTGTATTTCGCCGGCCAGATCAACGGCACGACCGGCTACGAAGAGGCGGCTGCGCAGGGTCTCATTGCCGGCTTGAATGCCGCTCGCGCGACGCAGGGCCGCGAGGCGTGGACGCCGCGCCGCGACGAGGCGTACATCGGCGTGCTGATCGACGATCTCGTCAGCAACGGCACGAGCGAGCCCTATCGCATGTTCACCTCTCGCGCGGAGTACCGCCTGCACTTGCGCGAAGACAACGCGGACCTGCGCCTGACCGAACGCGGCCACGAACTCGGCTGCGTGCCCGCCGATCGCTACGAGGCGCTGTGCCGCAAGCGCGACGCCATCGCGCACGAAACCGAACGCCTGCGCGCCCTGTGGGCGACGCCGGCGAACGCGCTCGGCCGCGCCGTCGAGCAGCGGCTCGGCATCGCGGTATCGCGCGAGACGGCCGCGCTCGACCTGCTGCGCCGGCCCGAAGTCGCCTACCGCGACCTCGTCGGCGTCGACGGCATCGCGCCCGGCGTCGAGGACCCGCACGTCGCCGAGCAGGTCGAGGTGACGACCAAGTACGCCGGCTACCTCGAACGCCAGCACGACGAGATCGAGCGCAACCGCCGTCACGACGACAGCGCGATTCCCGCGACGTTCGACTACGACAGCGTGCGTGGACTTTCCGCCGAGGTGCTGGCCAAGTTCAAGCACGTGCGTCCGCAGACGATCGCGCAGGCACGGCGGATTTCCGGCGTCACGCCCGCGGCGGTGTCGCTGCTGCTGATCCATCTCAAGCGCGGCGCGCGCCGCGTCGCCTGACGGACGAGCATGCGCATCCTCGTGGTCGAAGACGACGCGCTGGTCGCCGATGCGATCCGGCGCGGCCTCGCCAAGGCCGGCTACGCGGTCGACCATGTCGGCTCGGCCGAACAGGCGACCAGCGCGATGGAAAGCGAGAGTTTCGATCTCGCCGTGGTCGACATCGGCCTGCCCGGCACGGACGGGCTGACCCTGCTGCAGCGCATGCGCCGCACCGGCACGGCGCTGCCGGTGCTGATCCTGACCGCGCGCGACGCCCTCGCCGATCGCGTCAGTGCGCTCGATCTCGGCGCCGACGACTACCTGGTCAAGCCGTTCGAACTGCCCGAGCTGATCGCGCGCTGCCGCGCCCTGATCCGGCGCAGCCGCTCGGCGACGAATTCCGACCTCGTGATCGGCCCGCTGCGTCTCGAACTCGGCGCGCACCGCGTCGAAGTCGACGGCGTCGCGGTCAACCTGACGCGGCGCGAATGGGCCGTGCTCGAGTGCCTCGCGCTGAACGTCGGCCGCGTCGTCGCGAAGGAGCGCCTCGTGCAGGCAATCGCGAGCTGGGACGAGGAGATCGGCGCGAACGCGATCGAAGTCTACGTCTCGCGGCTGCGCACCAAGCTCGGCGGCGCGACGCCGATCAGAACCGTACGCGGGCTCGGCTACCGGCTCGACGATGCAGCCAGCTGAAGGTACGCCTTCGATCCGGCGCCGCCTGCTGCTCCTGCTGCTGGCGCCGTTGTCCCTGCTGCTCGGCCTCGGCGTGTTCATCGACTACCTCAGCGGCACTTCGCCGATCCGCACGGCCTACGATCGCGCGCTCCGCGAAGATGCGCTGGCGATCGCCGCGCACCTGCGCGACGAGGACGGCAACGGCCGCATCGACGCGGACCTGCCGCCGCAGGCGGTCGCCGTGCTGCGCGCGGACAGCGTCGATTCGATCTACTACGCCGTGCGCGACGCCGACGGCACGCTGGTCAGCGGCGACGGCGACCTGCCGACGGAACCGCCGCGCGGCGACAACCCGTCCTTCCGCGACATCCAGTTTCGCGGCGAGCCGATCCGCATCGGCAGCTACGCCACGCGCGTGGGCAACGCCGCGGTCACGATCGCGATCGCCGAGACCACGCGCAAGCGCGTCGCCGCGACCACGCGCATCCTGACCTCGATCGTGTTGACCGACCTGCTGCAGCTCGCCGGCACGCTGCTGCTGGTCTGGCTCGGCGTGCGCTACGGACTGCGTCCGCTGCGCGATCTCGGCGCGCAGATCCGCCAGCGCTCGGCGCGCGATCTCGCGCCGCTCGACGCGCCGGTGCCGATCGAGGTGCAGCCGCTGGTCAATGCACTGAACAACCTGTTCGATACCGTACGCGCCGCCGCGCACTCGCAGCAGCAATTCCTGGCCAATGCCGCGCATCAGCTGCGCACGCCGCTGACCGGCATCATCGCGCAGCTCGAACTGCTCGCGCGCGATCCGGCCGGTGCCGCGATTCGCGAACAGCTGCTCGACCTGCACCAGGGCAGCCGCCGTCTCGCCCACACCGCCAACCAGCTGCTCGCGCTCGCGCGCGCGGAGCCGACGGCGAACACGCAGGACCAGTTCCACGAGCTCGATCTGGCGGCGCTCGCCGGCGACGGCGTCGCCGACCATCTGGATCGTTCGCTGGCCGAACAGATCGACCTCGGCGCCGACGCGCAGCCGGCACGCGTATTCGGCAGCGCCTGGCTGCTGCGCGAGCTCCTCGCCAACCTGATCGACAACGCGCTCAGCTACACGCCGGCGGGCGGCAATGTCACCGTGCGCTGCGGCCGTGTCGGTGCCGGCGCGTTTCTCGAGGTCGAGGACGACGGCCCCGGCATTCCCGCCGACGAGCGCGCGCGCGTGCGCGAACGCTTCTACCGCCTGCCGGGATCGCGCGGCAACGGCTGCGGCCTCGGGCTTGCGATCGTGGAAGAAATCGCGCGCGCGCACGAAGCGAAGCTTTCCATCGACGACGGCCCCGGCGGTCACGGCACGCGCGTGCGCATCGAGTTCGCGCGCCGCGTCTAGCGCTCGATCGGCGCACGCGGCGGCGAGAAATCCACCGGCCGATCGGCTGCCGGATCGCCTGCGCGGCGTTTACTTCATCCTCACAAAAACACACCGGCGATTGTCAGGTTGTTGAAAGCCTTGCGCGGGTAAGCTTTCTCTGCGGCACGCACCCACGATCGCTTCTTTCCCCAGGGAAGCCTCAGCGTGACCGTCCAGGGCGGCCCATACTCCCCAGGTGGGCCGCCTTTTCTTTGCCTGCCGTTCGGCGGACGACTTCTCGCCCTTCCCCATTCGTTGTCTCGTGCGCGCGCAGATGCGCGTCGATGCTGTTGCACGGCTGTTGCACGCGCGAATGTGACGGCCGTATTAACGGCTGCTGTCTTCGTTCGTTGCGGTGCCGCATTTGTCAGGTCGACGAAAGCGTGCACGACTAGAGTGCCGTCGCGTGGAGTCCCGCCGAGCTCTGCCTGCGCGCTGCCGCGCAGGGTGCCGGGCCGACCCATCGAACGCTTTCTTTCCGCTTCGTCGCATCGTGCTCATGAGCCATCCTCGACAGATCGTCATCTGGATCGCGGGACTTGCCGCCGTTCTGCCCGGCAGTCACGCGCGCGCCGATGCCGGCGCTGCGGTCGACGCGCCGCTGACCCTGCAGCGCGCGCTCGAACGCATGCGCCTGCACGACCCGAACGTCGCCGTCGCGCAAACCGCGGTGGACCAGGCCGCGGCCGACCGTACGACCGCCGCCGAGCGTCCGAACGCGACGCTGAGCTACGGCACGTCGAAGATCGACACCGCCGGACACAACGGACCGGGCTCGCTGTGGGACAAGTCGTTCGACACGATCGTCAGCGTCGAACAGCCGTTCGAGCGCGGCGGCAAGCGGCGCCACCGCATCGCGCTGGCCGAGGCGAATCTCGATGCCACGCATTCGGACTACGCCGACACGCTGCGACAGGAACGTTTCGCCGTGACGCAGGCCTATTGGGAACTCAAGCGCGCGCAGGAGAAGAGCGATTCCGCCCGCGCGCTGGCCGCGATCGAGCACCGCGCACTCGACGCGGCGGAGCTGCGCCTGAAGCACGGCGACATCGCCGCACTCGACGTCGAGCGCCTGCGCATCGGCGCGGCCGAAGCCGACAACGGCGTCGACGAGGCCGCCGGCGCGCTCGACGATGCGCGGGTCGCGCTGGCCGCACTGCTCGACGTGCAAGCGCCGTCCGCGGCGCTGGAGGCGGTCGACGAGTGGCCCGGCCCCGGCTTCGCCGCGCCCGCCCCGGACACCGCACTGGATAGCCGGCCGGACGTCCAGGCGGCCAAACAACGCGTCGCCGCCGCGCAGGCCGAGCTCGACCTCGCCCACGCGCAGCGCAAGCGCGACATCACGGTCAGCGGCAACTACGAGCACAATCCGACGCCGTTCGGCCATTCGATGGTCGGCTTCGGCGTATCGGTGCCGCTGTTCACCGGCAATCGCTTCGACGGCGAGATCGAACGCGCCAACGCCGACCTCGACGCCGCCAATGCGCTGCTCGCCCGGGCGCGCACGCGTGCACGCGCCGACGTCGGCCGCGCGATCGACGACGCACGCAGCTCGAACGCGCGCGTGCACCGCTACGACAGCGATCTGGTCGAACGGGCGCGCCGCGCCGAACAGACCGCGGAGACCGCGTATGCGCGCGGCGGGCTGGCGCTGGCCGACCTGCTCGACGCGCGGCGCGACCTCAAAGCCGTCGAAGACGACGCGACCGATGCGCGCGCGGATTTCGCCGAAGCGCTCGCCGCCCTTGCCGCCGCCGCACCGATGATCGCGTCCTCGCCATGAAAAAACGCACACTGATCGCCTGCATCGTCCTGGTACTGCTGCTCCTGCTCGGCACGCTCGCCTGGCGCGTCGCTTCGCGCGGCGTCGCCGCGGCGGCGCCTGCCGCGCCCGCGCAAGCGGCCCCCAGCGATACCTTGCGCTACCCGCCGGGCGCCGAGCAGTTGAGCTATCTCGACATCGAGCCGGCCGCCGCGCTCGCCGCGCCGGCGCTGGATGCGCTGCCCGGCAAGCTCGCCTTCGACGAGGACCGCACCGTGCGCGTCGCCTCGCCGGTGCTCGGCCGCGTCAGCGAGCTGGTCGCGCAGCCGGGCAGCGCCGTCAAGGCCGGCGACGTGCTGGCCTGGCTCGACTCGCCGGACTTCGCGCAGGCGCGCGCGGATGCGCGCAAGGCGCAGGCCGACTTCGCACTGAAGCGCAAGGCGCTCGATCGTACGCAGGCGCTGACCGAGCTCGGCGTGCTCGCGCGCAAGGACCAGGAGAGCGCCGAGGACGACCTGGCCCAGGCCAAGGCCGAACTCGAGCGCGCCGACAGCGTGCTGAAGAACCTCGATCCGTCGGGCGGCAGCGCGCGCTATGCGCTGCGCGCGCCGATCGCCGGCATCGTCGTCGACCGCACGATCAATCCGGGCATGCAGGTACGCCCGGACGCGACGGCGCCGCTGTTCGTGATTACCGACCCCACGCGCCTGTGGGTGAGTTTCGAGCTGGCCGAGCAGGACCTCGGCAAAGTGCATGTCGGGCAAGCCGTACGCGTCGACGTCGACGGCTTCGCCGATCGTCACTTCGACGGCCGCGTCAGCCTGATCGGCGCCGCGCTGGATCCGGCGACGCGCCGCATCGGCGTGCGCGTCGCGCTGACCGACGGCGATGCGGCGCTGAAGCCCGAGCTGTTCGCACGCGTCAGCCCGCTCGCCGACGACGCCGGCAAGCAGGTCGCCGTGCCGAATTCGGCCCTGGTCAGCATCGGCCTGCATCACTACGCCTTCGTCGAGGAGTCGCCCGGCGTGCTGAAACGGCGCGAGCTCGAACTCGGCGTGGTCGGCGAACAGCATGCCTTCGTGCTCGCCGGCATCCGGCCCGGCGAGCGCGTCGTCACGCGCGGCGCAGTGCTGCTCAACGCCGAGCTGGGGCAGGCGGAATGAGCGCGCGCCCGGTGGTCGGCCCGATGCAGCGGAAGGGTGCGCCGTCCCGATGAAGTCACTGATCGAGTTCGCGCTGAAGCAGCGCGTGTTCGTCGTCGCGATCACGCTGATGATCGCGATCGCCGGACTGTATGCGTTCTCGGAACTGCCGGTGCAGGCGTTTCCCGACGTCCAGGACGTGCAGGTGCAGATCATCACGCTGGTCGCCGGGCAGGCGCCGGAAGAAGTCGAGCGCGCGGTGACGCTGCCGATCGAGCGCACGATGTACAGCGTGCCGAAGCTGACCCAGCTGCGCTCGGTCTCGATGACCGGCCTTTCGGTTGTGACGCTGACGTTCGCCGACGGCACCGACGACTACTTCGCGCGCACGCAGGTGCTGGAGAAGCTCTCCGGCATCACCCTGCCGACCGGCGTGCAGCCGACGCTGGGCCCGCTCTCGACCGCGGTCGGCGAAATCTATCGCTACCTCGTCGAAGCGCCGCCGTCGATGCCGCTCGACGAGGTGCGCGCGATCGAGGACTGGCAGATCGAACCGGGGCTGCGCCAGGTGCCGGGCATCGCCGACATCAACGGCTTCGGCGGTGCCATCCGCGAATACCAGGTGCGCGTGCATCCGGAGCTGCTGCGCAAGTACGGCCTTTCGCTCGAGCAGGTCGCGCAGGCGCTGCAGGCCAACTCGTCCAACACCGGCGGCGGCCTGCTCAAGCGCGGCGACGAAGACCTGGTGGTGCGCGCGATCGGCTTGTTCAAGACGGTCGACGACATCGGCCGCGTGCCGATCGCCGTGCACGATGGCCAGCCGATCCTGGTGCGCGACATCGGCGAGGCGGCGATCGGCGAGCGCCAGCGCGCCGGCATCGTCGGCTACGACCACCAGGACGACGTCGTCGAAGGCATCGTCGTGATGACCAAGGGCGAGGACCCGGCCAAGGTCATTGCCGCGTTGAAGGCGCGCGTGGCCGACCTGCAGTCGCAGCTGCCGCCCGGCGTTAAGATCCATCCGATCTACGATCGCACCGAGCTGGTCAATCACACGGTCGACACCGTCAGCGAGAATCTCGCCACCGGCGCGGTGCTCGTGATCGCAGTGCTTCTCGTCTTCCTGCGCAGCTGGCGCGCCGCGCTGATCGTCGCCTGCGTGATCCCGCTCGCGCTGCTGACGGCATTCCTGCTGATGCACCTGCGCGGCGTCGATGCGAACCTGATCTCGCTCGGCGCGGTCGACTTCGGCATCATCATCGACAGCGCCGTCGTGCTGGTCGAGGCGCTGATGGTGCGCCTCGCGCTCGAAGCCGCGCGCGCCGCGGCGACGCCGGCGACGCGCCTGGATGCCCTGCAGCAGACCACGGCGATGCTGGCCGAGCCGGTGATCTTCTCGAAGGCGATCCTGATCCTGGCGTTCCTGCCGATCTTCACGTTCCAGCGCGTGGAGGGAAAGATCTTCGCGCCGATGGCGATGACGCTCGCGTTCGCGCTGCTCGGCGCCGTCGTCTTCACGCTGACCTTCGTGCCCGCGCTGCTCTCGTGGGCCGTGCGCAAGCCCGGCATGGAGGAGCGGCACAGCGGCTGGATGGAGCGGCTGCAGCGCCGCTATCGCACGGACCTGGCGCGCTGGGCGCGGCATCCGCGGCTGGTGATCGGCTCCGCGGCGGCGCTGCTGGTGCTCGCGCTCGCGCTCGCGCCGCTGCTCGGCAGCGAGTTCCTGCCCAAGCTCGACGAAGGCAACATCTGGCTGACGATCGACCTGCCGCCGTCGACCGCGCTGGTCAAGACCAAGGAGATCGAGCAGCGCATCCGCGCGATCCTGCTGTCCTACCCCGAGGTCGCATCGGTGATCAGCCAGGCCGGGCGGCCCGACGACGGCACCGATCCGAAGGGGCCGAACAACATCGAGATCATGGCCGACCTGAAGCCGCACGGCGAGTGGCGCTTCGCGGACAAGGAAGCGCTCGTGCGCGACATGGAGAAGAAGATCCACGCGATGCCGGGCGTGCCGACGAACTTCTCGCAGTACATCGAGGACAACGTCGAGGAGGCGCTGTCGGGCGTCAAGGGCGAGATCGCGGTCAAGGTGTTCGGCCGCGACCTCGACGTGCTCGCGACGAAGAGCCGCGAAATCGCCGACGTGCTCCGCAGCGTGCGCGGTGCGGCCGATGTCGAGGAGATCGAGATCGGCGGCCAGACCGAGCTCGACATCGCGCTCGACCGCGCGGCGCTCGCGCGCTACGGCATCAACGTCAACGACGCGGCGACCACGGTGGCCACCGCGCTGGGCAGCGCGACCGCCGGCAGCTTCTACGAGGGCGACCGCATCTTCGACGTGACCCTGCGCTTGGCCGCGCCGTATCGCGACTCGGTCGAAAAGGCAGCCGAGCTACCGGTGACCCTGCCGGGCGGCGCGGGCGTCGTACCGCTCGGCGAGGTCGCGCACATCGAGGTGCGCCAGGGCGCCGCGCGCGTGATGCGCGAATCCGGCAGCCGCATCGCGGCGGTGAAGGCGAACGTGCTCGGCCGCGACCAGGGCAGCTTCGTCGACGAAGCGATGCGGCGCGTCGCGGCCGAAGTGAAGCTGCCGCCGGGCTACCGCATCGCCTGGGGCGGGCAGTTCGAGAACCAGAAACGCGCGACCGCGCGGCTCGCGGTGATCGTCCCGCTGTCCCTGGTCGGCATCTTCGTCCTGCTGTTCTGGATGTTCCGCTCGATCCGCAAGGCGCTGCTGATCCTGGCGACCGTGCCGTTCACGCTGATCGGCGGCCTCGCCGGACTCGCGCTGGCCGGCTTGCACCTGTCGATCTCGGCCGCGGTCGGCTTCATCGCGGTGGCCGGCATCTCTGTGCAGAACGGCGTGATCATGGTCGAGCAGATCATCGCGCTGCAGCGTCAAGGCTCGGCGCTGGATGCCGCGGTCATCGAAGGCGCGACGCAGCGTTTGCGTCCGATCCTGATGACGGCACTGATGGCGGGGTTCGGTCTGCTGCCGGCCGCGCTGTCGCACGGCATCGGCTCGGAGACGCAACGACCTTTCGCGGTCGTCATCGTCGGCGGCATCGTCTCGGCCACGCTGATCGCGCTGAACCTGCTGCCGCTGCTGTTTCCGTTGATCGTCGGCGAACGGGAATGACGCCGGCGGCCAGGTGCGCCCCGGGTGCGGCGCGCTGGCGCGCCGCACCCGGCCGATTACTTGCGCTTGGTCGCGTCGACCTTTTCCTGCGCCATCTGCAGCGCCTTGTTGGCCGCGTCGACGAGCGATTTGATCTCGCCGTCGGCGAGCGTACCGCCGCCGGTCTTCTCGTTCCACAGCACGTCGCCGTTGTCGCCCCAGCCGACGGTCGCGCCGCCCTTCTGCTGGATGACCATCGGCTTGTCGTTCTTGAACGCGTAGTACACGGCGCTGCGGCCGCCCTTGTCGAACTCGGTGTTGACGCGGATGTAGCGCACGGTGCCGCCTTCGGCGAACGCATCCCAGCCGATCGAAGCATCGTCGGTCGTGTAGGTGCCGGCGACCTTCTTCATGCCGCCGATGTGCGTCTGCAGGCTCTTGAACTCTTCCTTGAGCTTCTCGGCCGGCGTCGCTTCGGCGTTCAGCACGACCTGCACTGTCGTCGTGGCGCCATGCGTCAGCACCGGCGAATTGAGCGCCGGCACAAAGCGGCGCGGTCCGTCGGTCAGCAGGGCATTGATCACGTAGGTGCGCGTCGCGGCGATTTTGGACGAATCGAAATCGAGGGCGAAATTGAACGGCGGCGGACCGCCGACGTCGAACACCTTCTCGGCGATCGAGATTTCCGGCTGCGCGATGTCGACCAGCTTCACGTCGAGCTTGGAGCCCGGCGCGATCGGAATCTGATCGTGGAACGTCACCGTGCCGTTGATCGTCGTGCCCGGCGCGATCGCCGGCGGCGGCGGGGCGCCGTCCTTGCCGTTCGCGCCTGGCGCGCCCTGGTTCGCGGAATTGCAACCGCTGAGAATGACCAGCGCGGCGACCACCGCGATCCATTGTTTCCGCATGACTGCAAACCTCCGACAAAGAACGAAGACAATCGTACATCAAGCGCACCGGCCTATCGCGCTCGATCAAACGAACCGGACAAGGCATCGGGGTCATCCGGAAAACCGCAGCTGATACCGGGCGGCGTGAACGACTCGATAGGGCCACGATAATCTGCACGGGACGCGCGCGCAATTCCAAGGACGGCCCAGAGACCCGCTGCGACGCGTCCACAGCACGTCTCGCCGCGCCGGGCAAGCCTCGTTATCTAAAAATTCACACTTGTACACACAGGCTCGCGCCCATGCCCCATGCTTTCGAACTGGAACTGGTCGACGGCCCCGCCCTGGCGCAGACGCGCTGGCACGTCAGCGAGGACTTTCGCATCGGGCGCGCGGACACCTGCCAGCTGGAGCTGGCCGAGCCGACCGTGTCGCGTCAGCACGCCGTCATATCGGCCGACGATAGCGGCTGGACATTACGCGATTGTCGCAGCCACCTCGGCACCTTGTTGAACGAGCTGCCGCTCGCCGCCAATACGCCCGCGGCGCTACATCCGGGCGACGTGATCGCGATCGGCCCGTGGCGCTTCCGCATCGGCGCCGCGCTGCCCGGCATCGCCGCCGCGGAGGCCGATGCCGCGCCCGTCGACGTCGTCGGCCGACTCGGCAGCCTCGCCGAACAGCGCCTCGAGCTGCTGCTGCGCTGCGCCGGCGAAGTCGGTGCGGCGGCCGACGAACAGGCCCTCGCCGACGCGCTGGCCGAACACGCGCTGCTCGGCTCGGGCTACACGCGCGCGGCGGTCCTCTGGCGCCAGAGCGGCGATCTCGTCTTGCGCAGCCTGCGCCCGGTCGCAGGCGCGCACGAAAATGCCTTCCGCTTCAGCCGTCCGTTGATCGAGTCGGCCGAAGGCGGCGAGGTCGTGCGCATCGATGCCGCAATACCCGGTGGCGATCCCGCGGATCGCCCGCTGCGCCGGGCGCTATGCGCGCCGCTGCTGCTCGACGGTCGCGCGGTGGCATTTCTCTACCTCGATTCGCAACGCGCCGAACGCCGCGGCCATTCCGACGCGCCGACCTTCGTGCACGCCCTGGCCAGCATGGCCGCGCTGGCGCTGTCGAATCTGCGCCGTCTCGACGCCGAGCGAGCGCGCGCGATCCTCGCCGCGGACATCGAACGCGCGCGCGAAGTGCAGCGGCGCCTTCTGCCGGACGATCGCGCGCCGATCGGCGGGCTGCGCCATGCCTTGCACATGCATCCCGGCCGCAGCGTCGCCGGCGACATCGCCGACGTGATCGCGCTGCCCGACGGCAGCGTCGCCGCGCTGCTCGGCGACGTCAGCGGTGCCGGACTCGGCGCCGGGCTCGTGATGGCCTCGGTGCAGTCGTTCCTGCGCGCCGAACTCGGCCATCACAGCGATCCGGCCCGCGCGGTCGCGCGGCTCAACCGGCATCTGTGCGCGCAGGCCAGCGGCGGCCGCTTCGTCACGCTCTGGCTCGGCCTGTTCGATGCCGAGGCCGGCCGTTGCCGCTTCGTCGATGCCGGTCACAAGCACGCCTTGCTGTTGAGCGCGCAGCGGCAGCCCGAACCGGTTCGCGCGATCGGCGGCATCCCGCTCGGCATCGATGTCGATGCCGGCTTCCACGCCGAGGAACTGCCGTTCGCTGCAGGCAGCGTCGTGCTGCTCTACAGCGACGGCGTCACCGAACAACGCGATCCGGGCGGGCGCGCGTTCGGCCTCGATGGCCTGCTCGCCGCCGTTGCGCACGCGCACACGCCGGAAGCAGCGGTCCACGCCGCCGTGACGGCGCTGACGACCCACGCCGAGCATCGGCCTTGGGACGACGACACGACGCTGCTGGCGCTCTCTCCCGGCCTTGCAATGAAGTAGTCATTGCAAAATCTTTACAAGTAAATAACTTGATCTTAAACGAAGCCATTCGTATGGTCGAAGCGTCGCGAGGGAGAGCCGCGACAGGGGATTCCAGCCTGCCTGCACCACCCGTGTCGTAACCTGGAATCAAAACGCCTTCGTCGCCGCGCGGGAGAGACCGCGGCGCGAAGGTGCGGTTCGTGCGGGAATCCAACCTAATGAACAGAGACATCCTAGCCGCAGCCGTTTGCGCAGCGTTGGCGCTGCAGATCGTGCCCGTGAGAAATGCACGGGCCCAGGACACCGGGACGACCGGCACCGAGGGATCGACCAGCAGCGAGAAGAAAGAGCTCGAGAAGATCGTCGTTACCGGATCGATGATTCCGCAGTCGGAGATCGAAACCGCCTCGCCGGTCATCACGATCACGGCCAAGCAGATCGAGAAGCAGGGTTTCGGCAACGTCTACGACGCCTTGCGCGCCTCGCCGCTGGCGACCGGCGCGGTGCAGGACAGCCAGTTCACCGCCGGTTTCACCCCCGGCGCCAGCGCGCTGCGCCTGCTCAGCCTCGATCCGGGTTTCACCCTCTACCTGATCAACGGCCATCCGATGGCCGACTACCCGCTGCTCTACAACGGGCAGAGCAACTTCGTCGACCTGACCGATATTCCCGCGGGCATGGTCGACCATATCGACATCCTGCCGGGCAACCAGTCGTCGATCTATGGCTCGAGCGCGATCGCGGGCGTGGTCAACATCATCCTGAAAGATCATGTCGACGGAATGGAGCTCAACCTGCGCGGAGGCACCTATACCGACGGCGGCGGCCAGAACCAGCGCGTCGAGTTCCTCGCCGGGCACAGCTGGGGCGGTCTGGACGTGGTCTACGGCCTGCAAGTCAGCAACCAGAAACCGATCTGGGGCTATCAGCGGGATCTGACGGCCTCGACCAACGCGAACCCGGACCCGAACGGCCGCTACGGATCGCGCACGTCGCTGTACGACTACGTCGACCTGAATGACGGGTCCACCCACTACATCGATCCCGGCGAAGGCGGCTGCAATGCCATCTCCGGCCAGTTCGGCGGCACCGTCACGCGCGATTTCCGGCCCGACCGCGGTTATTTCTGCGGCAGCCGCTACCTGGTCGGCGACTCGACCATCTACAACGGCAACAAGTCCGGTACCGGCTATTTGAACCTCAAGTACGCCCTGACCGACAACGCGCAGCTCTACGGCAACGTGCTCTACAACGTCAGCAGCCTGCGCATCAACGGCGGACCGCATATCTGGCAGACCTCCACCGACACCGGCGGCTTCTTCTGGAATGACCAGTCGGACACTCCGTTGCAGCAGTTCCAGCACTATTTCTCGCCGGAAGAAACCGGCGGCGCGGACATGGTGACCGAGCGCCAGCTCGAGCGTTCGTACAACGCCTGGGGTGGCGTGCGCGGCAGCTTCGGCTCGAACTGGGAGTACGACGCCTACGCGGCCCGCTCGCAGCAGAACCTCACGGACAAGCAGTACTGGCCGCTGAAGAATGCGGTCGACAACTTCTTCGAGCAGCAATTCCTCGGGCCCCAGCTCGGCACGGAATACGGCTATCCGATCTACCACCCGAACGTCTCGAACTTCTACCAGTCGATCACGCCCGCGCAGTACCGCAGTTTCGTCGGCCTGATCGACAGCCAGTCGAAGGCGTGGACGCAGAACATCAACCTGCAGGTGAACAACACCGACCTGTTCGACGTGCCGGCCGGGCCGGTCGGCTTCGGCGGCCTGCTGCAGGCGGGCAACCAGTACTGGAACAACGGCACCGACGCGGGCGTGGTCAACGGCGACTACTGGGGACTGACCGGGACCTCGGGCAACGGCACGCGCGACAATTGGGCGATCGCCGCCGAGTTGCAGGTGCCGATCTTCAGTACGTTGAAGGCGAACTTGTCCACACGCTACGACCGCTACGAGAACGACGGCGGCGGTTCGGACGACAAGACCACCTACAAGCTCGGCCTGGAATACCGCCCGACCGACGCGCTGCTGTTCCGCGGCAACTACGCGACCGCGTTCAGAGCGCCGGACATGGCGTACACCTTCGGCGGCAAGAGCGGCTTCTTCACCGCGGCGCCGGACTACTATCGCTGCGCCCTGACCGCGCCGGGCGTGCCGATCGACCAGTGCGACTTCAGCTCGGTGTCGATCTTCGGCAACCACGAGGGCAACCGCGACCTGAAGTCGATCACGGCGAAGTCGTACGGATTCGGTGCGGTCTGGTCGCCGACCTCGGACTTCAACATCAAGGCCGACTACTACCACATCAAGATCGACAACGAAGTCCAGATCCAGGACATCAACACGCTGCTGCGCCAGGAATCGGCCTGCCGCCTCGGCCAGCTCGATCCGTCCTCGCCGACGTGCGTGGCCGCCCTCTCGCAGGTGATCCGCTCGCCGGCCGACAGTCCGAATCCGAACGTGATCCAATCGGTGACGGTGCTGCCGATCAACATCGCCAACGAGAACGTGTCGGGCATCATCGCGTCGCTCGACTATCGTTTCGATGCGGGTCGCGCCGGCAAGTTCCAGCTCGGCGCGAACTACAACGTCACGCTGAAGCACGAGCAGCAGCAGTTCCCCGGCGATCCGGTCATCGATCTCCTGCGCAATCCGTTCTACTCGACCGACTTCAAGACGGTATTCAGCGCGTCGGTCACCTGGGACATCGACCGCTGGTCCTCGACGTTGCGCGCCACGCGTTACGGCAAGACGCCGAACTACATCGCCTGGACGAGCACGGCGGGCTACGCGGCACCAGGCGCGGGAACCGTGGCTCCGTGGACGCTGTACAACGGCAGCGTGAACTTCGCGCTCAACGACGACATGAACGTCAGTTTCGTCGTCAACAACATCCGCAACTCGAAGCCGCCGAAAGATCCCACCTGGACCACGTCGGCGTACTACAACTACAACGTGTTCAACCCGTTCGGCCGCGAGCTGTGGCTCGAGTTCGACTGGCGCTTCGGCAAGAGCAAGAACTGATTGCAGCGCAGGCCAGGGCCTGCACGCAGGGCCGGCTTCCAGCCGGCCCTTTTTTTGCGCGCACGCCTGCTGCAAAAGGTGCTCGACCTTTCCGAGAAAGGCGCGTTGCTTCCTACGGCAACGCGGGCGCATCAAGCCCACCGCTGCGCTCCGCCCTCTCGGAACGTTCGCTAAACTTTGCCGCGAACCGCACAACCACCGCCAATCGTGGCGCGATCCATGTCGCATGTCGTGCTGCCACGGCCCGTTGCTGCGGCGGGCAAACTCGAACGGCTTGGATTTGCGAGAAACTGCGTGCGCTGGACGCCGCCTGACATCGGAAGCGAACACCCAGCGGAATCGAGACCTCGAGGGAACCGGCATGAGCGTGCGCGGCATCAACCATATCACCATCGTCGTCCGTGACATGGCGCGCACGGTTCGGCTGTTCGTTGACGCGCTCGATGCCGTAGAAGTCTATCGCAGCGCCGAGAAGGAGTACTCCAAGTATCCCGAAGTGTTTCTGCGGCTCGGTGACGCGTGGCTCGTCGTCATGCAGGATCCCGACGTGCAGCGGCTGCAATCCTATGACCACGTCGCACTGAGCGTCGACGCCGACCGCATCGACGAAATCCGTGAGCGTCTGCGGAACGCGGGTGCAGGCGTCGTGCCTTCGCGGCCGCGGATCGCGGCGGAAGGCGCGTCGATCTACTTCTACGATTTCGACAACCACTTGTTCGAGCTGCACGCCGGCGATCTGGGCGAGCGGCTTCGCCACTACTCGACCGGAAAGTAGAACGGGGATCGAACGGCATGGGCATTGCCCGCTCATTGAGGCACTGTTCGCACCCGTGGAAGGCGCAGCACCGCATGCAGCGGATACTGCCGACGGGCTGAACGCACGCGGCTATCGGCTCCGCGCGGGATCCTTGGCGAGACGCCAGGAGTTCTGATCGGCAGCAGCGACCGATTTGCACGCGCGTCAGGGCGCAGCGCCGCCGAGGGCCTCGGCGAGCGGGGCGAGTTCCGCCTCGTAGCGCCGCCACTCGCCGAGCGAACGGGCGTGGATCGGCTCGCGAACCTGGGCGCTGCTGAGCGTGGCGACCGGCGCGGAATTGCTCTGCACGTCGATGCAGGCCGCTTCGTAGCCGAGCCCGCAATGCGCGAGGATCTCGCGCGCGACGCCCTCGGGGTCGGCCACGAGGCGCGCGTACTCGACATCGAGGATGCGCCCGGGAAGGACGGCATGCCAATGGCGCATCAGGCGGCGATAGTCCCGGTAGTGCGCGCCGAGCGCGGCGAGGTCGTAGCTGTGCGGATAGGCATCGCCGAACAGCGCCTTGTAGTTCGAGAAGCACACGTCCATCGGCGCGCGCACGATGTGCAGGATCGGCGCCTGCGGCAGCGCGCGCTGCAGCAGCCCTGCCACCATGTAGTTCGGCGGCAGCTTGTCGACGAAATAGCGCTTGCCCGTCGCGCGCCACTGCGTCTGCAGCAGGTAGCGGCGGCCGAGCTCGGCGAAATCCATGCGCTCGGCGCGATCGAGCAGCGGACCGTCGATCAGCGCATGGCCGTTGAGATCGGCTACCCAGCGCAGCTGCCGCGGGAAATCGCTGCGCTCGCCGGCCGAGACGACCTCGGAATGATTGCCGAGGATGCGATCGAGCAAGGTCGTTCCGCTGCGCGGCAGACCGATCACGAAGATCGGCATCGGGCCTTCCAGCAGCTGCTCGTGCGGGCGCAGGAAATCTTCGGTGCAGCGCTCGATCAGCGTATCGAACAGCGCGCTCTCGCGCGCGACGTCGTGATCGAGGCGGCCGTACATGACGGCGTTGCCGCGTGCCAGCGCAGCGAACGCCTGCGCGGTTTCGCCGAGCCGCTCCAACTCCGTATAGAGGGCGAACTCGAAGGCCGCGTGATCTTCGCTGCCGCGCTCGACACCGTCCAGATGCTTGCGGATGTAGTCGATGCGGCTGCCCGAACCCTGCTTGCCCAGGCGAGCCAGCGTCAGTGAAGCGCGGCCGTAGGTCGGCCCCATGCGAAGGCACGTCTCCAGCTCCGCGCGCGCGTCGTCGATACGCCCGTTGAACTGCAGCTGCAGCGCGCGGAAATAGCGGAAGTCCGGATTGTCGAAGCCCGCGGCGAGCGCGCGATCCATCAGCGCGAGCGAAGCGACATGATCGCCCATCGCCTGGTGCACGTGCGCGAGCGTGGCGAGCGCGGAACCGGTCTGCGTGCGCATGACTTCCGGATGCGCCAGGCAGCCGCGCGCGGCGACCATCTCGCCGATGCGCAGCAGGCACTGAGCGACCGTCGCGATCACGTTTCCGTCGCCGGGCAGAACGCGCGTCGCTTCGAGCACGTGTTCGGCCGCTTCGCGTACTCGGCCCTCGGCGAGGATGACGCCGGCGAGCATGACGCGAGCCGGTACGTGCTCGGGCACGCGCTGCAGCAGGGATTCGAACGCGATGCGCGCGGCCGTCAGCTGCTGCTCGGCGAGGTAGCGCTCGGCGCGCCGCCACAAGCGCTCCTCGGAGGGACCCATCTCCGGGAGCGCATCCGTCATGCGATACCCGGAAGCAGCGAGATGTCGGCGACGCGCAGGAACAGGCTGCGCAGACTTCCCAGCAGCGCGAGGCGGTTGGCGCGCACGTCGGCGTCGTCGGCCATCACCATGACGTCGTTGAAATAACGGTCGACCGGTTCGCGCAACGTCGCCAGACGCTTGAGCAGGCCGACGTAGTCGCGCGACTGAATCAGCGGCGCGCCGTCGTTCCGCGCGGCCGCGAGCGCCGTCGCAAGCTCGCGCTCCGCGCCGGCTTCGAGCAAACCGTCGTCGATCGTACCGCCCGCCACGTCGCCGGCCTGGCGCAGGATGTTGCCGATGCGCTTGTTCGCCGCCGCCAGCGCCTGCGCCTGCGGCAGCGCGGCGAAGGCGACGACCGCGCGCAGCCGCTGGTCGAAGTCGGTCAGATCCGCCGGCGCCAGAGCTCGCACGGCTTCGAATGCCTCGCCGGTGATGCCCTGGTCGGCGTAGTAGCCGCGCAGGCGATCGATGATGAAGTCGTAGAGCTCGCGGGCGAGTTCGTCGCGACGCGCTCCCGCATCGAGCGCCGGCGCCTTGCCGTCCTTCGCTTTCGGCAGGCCGCTGGCGAGCGCCGCTTCCGGCAGCAGCGCCAGCGCCTCGGCCAGCTGCGCCTGCAGGTCGAGCGCGAGCGGCGCCTCGATCAGGCTGCGTGCCAGGCCCAGGGCCGCGCGTCGCAGCGCGAACGGATCCTTGTTGCCGGACGGCTTCTGGCCGACCGCGAAGATGCCGGCGAGCGTGTCGAGCCGCTCGGCGACCGCGAGCACCTGGCCGACCCTGCCCTGCGCGATGCCGTCGCCGGCGAAGCGCGGCCGGTAGAACTCGTCGAGCGCCTGCGCGACGTCGGCTGATTCGCCGTTCGCCGTCGCGTAGTAGCGGCCCATGACACCCTGCAGCTCCGGGAACTCGCCGACCATGCGCGTCAGCAGATCGCATTTGCTCAATGCCGCCGCGCGCGTCGCCTGGCCGGCATCGACGCCGACTCGATTGGCGATCACACGCGCGAGCTCGGCGACGCGCACGCTCTTGTCCCACACGCTGCCGAGCGCCTGCTGATAGGTCACGTTCTTCAGCGCGTCCTGGTTCGCGGCGAGCGGCGCCTTCAGGTCTTCGTCCCAGAAGAACTTCGCGTCGGCGAAGCGCGGGCGGATCACGCGCTCGTAGCCTTTGCGGATCTCGGCCGGGTCCTTCGATTCGATGTTGGCGACGCCGATGAAGTGCTCGGTGAGCTTTCCGGCCGCCTCTTCTGCACCCTCTTGCGCATCACCGAATACCGGCACGAACTTCTGGTTCGTCTCCATCGTCGTGACCAAGGCTTCCTGCGGCACGGCGAGGAAATCGCGCTCGAACGCGCAGGGAATCGCGACCGGCCATTCGGTCAGGTTCGCGATCTCGTCGAGCAGGGCCTCGGACAGGCGCGGCACTCCGCCGGTCGTTTTCGCCGCGCGCTCGACTTCGCTGCGCACGCGGACGCGGCGCTCGGCCGGATCGGCCAGCACCTTGGCCGCGCGCAGCGCATCCAGCCACGAATCGGCATCGACGATATGCACCGGCTTGGCGTGCATGAAGCGGTGTCCGCGCGACATGCGTCCCGACTTCAAGCCGAGGACTTCGGCGTCGACGACCTGATCGCCGAGCAGCGCGACCAGCCAGTGCGCCGGGCGCACGAATGCATAGTCGTGATCGCCCCAGCGCATCGGCTTGGGGATCGGCAGCGCCTTCAGCGCCTCGGCGATGATCTCGGGAATCAGCGCCGCCGTCGGCAGGCCGGGCTTCTCGCTGCGCACGACGAAGCGCTCGCCCTTGGCATCGCTCGTGCGCTGCAACTGGTCGACGCCGACGCCATTCTTCGCGGCGAAACCGGTCAACGCCGGCGTCGGCGCACCGTTCGCGTCGAGGCCGATGTTGAGATAGGGACCGAGGAGTTCCGACTTCTGCGTCGGTTGCATCGACGCCACCGCCGGGATGTAGGCGGCAATCCGTCGCGGCGACCGGTAGGCCTTGGGGTTCGGCGCGCCGTCGGATGTTTCGTGCGTCTTCGCGTCGATTTGGCGCTTGGTCAGCCCCTCGCCGATCGCGAGCAGGAACGCCGTGGCGAGTTCGTCGAGCGCCTTCGGCGGCAGCTCCTCGGTACCGAGCTCGATCAGCAGCGACGATGCGTTGGCGGTCGGCATCACGCGCCCTCCTTCTTGTTCCTGAGTCCTGGGAAACCGAGCTTTTCGCGCTGTGCGTAGTACGCCTCGGCGACGCTGCGCGAAAGCGTGCGCACGCGCAGGATGTAGCGCTGCCGCTCGGTCACGCTGATCGCGCGGCGTGCGTCGAGCAGATTGAACGTGTGGCTCGCCTTCATCACCTGCTCGTAGGCCGGCAACGGCAGGCCGGCGTCGACGAGTTTCTTCGCCTCGCCCTCGCAGGTGTCGAACCACTCGAACAGCTTGGCGACGTTGGCATGTTCGAAGTTGTAGGTGCTCTGTTCGACTTCGTTCTGGTGGAACACGTCGCCGTAGGTGACGGTGCCGTGCGGCGCATGCGTCCAGACCAGGTCGAACACGTTGTCGACGTTCTGCAGGTACATCGTCAGGCGTTCGAGGCCGTAGGTGATCTCGCCGGTCACCGGCCGGCACTCGAGGCCGCCGGCTTGCTGGAAATACGTGAACTGCGTCACCTCCATCCCGTTCAGCCAGACCTCCCAGCCGAGGCCCCAGGCGCCGAGCGTCGGCGATTCCCAGTTGTCCTCGACGAAGCGCAGGTCATGCACGAGCGGGTCGACGCCGAGCGCCTTCAGCGAGCCGATGTAGCGGTCGAGGATGTCGTCCGGGTTCGGCTTCATCACGACCTGGTACTGGTAGTAATGCTGCAGGCGGTTCGGGTTGTCGCCGTAGCGGCCGTCAGTCGGCCGGCGCGAAGGCTGCACGTAGGCGGCGGCCCACGGCTCCGGCCCGATCGAGCGCAGGAAGGTCGCCGGATGGAACGTTCCGGCGCCGACCTCGGTGTCGAGCGGCTGGATCAACACGCAACCTTGATCCGCCCAATAGCGGTTGAGCGTCTGGATGACTTCCTGGAATGTCGGTCCCGGCATTGCAATAGCTCACAAAGTTGTGCGCGAAAAGCGCGCTAGTATAACGGCCGATGTCGCCCGGGGATTTCTCCACATGGCCAGCGTGACCCAGTTTCCCGCGAATGCGAAGCCGGAGGGCGCCGCGCTCGGCCTGCATCGCCGGCTCGATCTCGACGAGACGCTGGCCGCGCTGCTCGCCGACGGAGTTCTCGGCGAAGCCGAGGTCAAGCGCGTGCGCGCCGACGTGCGCACGGCGCGCGGCCGGTCCGAATTGCATCCGCTGGTGCTGGTCGCCAATCTCAAGCTCGCCGATGGACGCCACCCGGACAAGCCGCTCAGCCTGGAAGTGCTGACGCAGTGGCTCGCCGCGCGCGCCGGCCTGCCGTACCTCAAGGTCGATCCGATGAAGATCGACGTCGCGGCGGTCACCCAGGTCGTCAGCCACGCCTATGCGAACCGCTATCGCATCCTGCCGGTGGCGGTGACCGACATGCAGGTGGTGTTCGCGACGTCGGAACCGTTCGACACGCGCTGGCTCGCCGATCTCGGCCATATCCTGCGCCGCGACATCCAGCGCGTCGTCGCCAATCCGCTCGACGTCGGCCGCTACCTGACCGAGTGGTGGGGCGTGCAGCGCTCGATCCAGCGCGCCAAGGATGCCAAGACCGATACCAACGACGGCCGCGCGATCCTCAATTTCGAACAGCTGGTCGAGCTCGGCAAGACCGGCGAACTCGGCGCCGACGATCGCCATGTCGTGCACATCGTCGACTGGCTGCTGCAATACGCGTTCGAGCAGCGCGCCTCGGACATCCACCTGGAGCCGCGGCGCGAATCGAGCCTGATCCGCTTCCGCATCGACGGCGTCATGCACAAGGTGTTCGAGCTGCCGACGCCGGTGATGATGGCGGTGACGTCGCGCATCAAGATTCTCGGCCGCATGGACGTCGCGGAGAAGCGCCGCCCGCAGGACGGCCGCATCAAGACGCGCTCGCAGGGCGGGCGCGAAGTCGAGCTGCGCCTGTCGAGCATGCCGACCGCGTTCGGCGAGAAGCTCGTCATGCGCATCTTCGATCCGGACATCGTCGTCAAGGAATTCCGCCAGCTCGGCTTTTCGCCGGACGAGGAGAAGATCTGGCGCGAGTTCGTCGACCGCCCGCACGGCATCGTGCTGGTGACCGGCCCGACCGGATCGGGCAAGACGACGACGCTGTACTCGACGCTGAAGGTGCTGGCCACGCCCGACCTCAACGTGTGCACGGTCGAAGACCCGATCGAAATGGTCTCGCCCGAGTTCAACCAGATGCAGGTGCACAACGCGATCGACCTGGACTTCGCCGCCGGCGTGCGCACGCTGATGCGGCAGGACCCGGACATCATCATGGTCGGCGAAATCCGCGACCTCGAGACCGCGCAGATGGCGGTGCAGGCGTCGCTGACCGGCCATCTCGTGCTGTCGACCCTGCACACCAACGACGCGCCGAGCGCGCTGACACGCTTGCTCGACCTCGGCGTGCCGAACTATCTGATCCAGTCGACGCTGACCGGCGTCGTCGCGCAGCGCCTGGTGCGCACGCTGTGCCCGCATTGCAAGGCCGAGGCGCCGCTCGACGTGCAGGCCTGGGCCGCTCTCACGCACCGCTGGCATCTCGCGCCGCCAGCTAAGAACTACGGCCCGAAGGGCTGCCTCGAATGTCGCAAGACCGGCTTCCTCGGTCGTACCGGCATCTACGAGATGTTGCGCATCTCGCCGGCGATCCGGGCGCAGATCCAATCGAACATGGACCTGGCCAAGCTGACCGAGACCGCGTTCGTCGAAGGCATGCAGCCGCTGCGCGCATCGGCGGCCGCGCAGGTCGCGCGCGGCGTCACCACGATTCCCGAAGTCATCAATGTCCTTCCGCCGACCGACTACTGACACCTCCACGGCTGCGCGTTTCCTGATCGTGCAGACCGGCAGCACGTTTCCCGACTTGCGCGCGAGGCGCGGCGATTTTCCGGACTGGTTCCGCATAGGACTGGGCCTGGCCAGCGCCGACGTCGACATCGTGCGAGCCGATGCCGGCGCCGCACTGCCGGCGCGCAGCGCGCATGCCGGCATCATCGTCACCGGCTCGCCGGCGATGGTCAGCGAACGCTTGCGCTGGAGCGAGGACACCGCCGCCTGGCTGCGCGACCGCATCGACGCAGGCACGCCGGTGCTCGGCGTCTGCTACGGGCATCAGTTGATCGCGCATGCGCTCGGCGGCCGCGTCGACTACCACCCGAGCGGCCGCGAAATCGGCACGGTTGCGATCGAACGCTTGCCCGACGCCGGGAACGATGCGCTGCTGGCGAGCGCTCCGGAGCAGTTCCAGGCGCACGCATCGCATCAGCAGAGCGTGCTCGAACTGCCGCGCGGCGCGGTCACGTTGGCGCGCTCCGCACACGATCCGCATCATGCGGTGCGTTACGCCCCGAACGCATGGGGACTGCAGTTCCATCCGGAATTCAGCGTGGAAATCATGCGCGGCTATCTGCACCGCCGCCCCCGCGCGCGCCATGGCGATTGCCCGGCGCAATGCTGCGGACAGCGCGAATACATGCCTACGCCGCACGCGCGACGGCTATTGCGTCGCTTTCGCGCGATTGCGTCGGAGCGCTTGGCGTAGAAGCCGGGTGACGCGCGCCTGGAACGCAGCGCGCGAAGTACGGAGCCTGATCAGGCGGCCTTTCGCGGGCGCAAGCCGTTGCGGCGGATCGCCGCGAGCGGATCGCCGAGCTTGAGGCCGGCGAGATAGTTGTTGATCGCTTCGTTGGTGACGTCGTACAGCGGACGCCCCATGACGGCGGCAGCGGCTTTCAGGCTGTCGCGAACGCGTTTGGAAACGCGCAGGCTGGCATCGCGCGCGTCATCGTTTTCCGGAATCGACTTCTTCATCTTTCTCCCTCGAGCAGGCCGCTATCGGCACTTCTTGCCTCGTAGAGAAGTGTAACTGTGTCAAGTGCTGCGAAGGATGTGCCATGGGGGCCGATCCTGTGACGAATTGTGACCGCTGCGCGCAGATCTGACCGCATCGCGGGCCTGCGACAAAACGTCAGCCGCCCGTCGTCGAGGAAGGCTGCACGGGCTCGGCGCGCATCAGGGATCGTGCGCCGATGATGCCGATCTCGTAGAGCACGCACATGGGCACTGCCAGCATCGTCTGCGACAGCACGTCCGGCGGCGTCAGCACCGCAGCGATCACGAACGATCCGACGATCGCGTAGCGCCGGCTGGCGGCGAGCTGGTCGGTCGTGACGATACCGAGCGCGACGAGGATCACCAGCACGACCGGCACTTCGAAACAGAGGCCGAAGGCGAGGAACAGCATCAGCACGAAGCTCAGGTAATGGCCGATGTCGGGCATCACCGCGACGCCGGCTGGCGCGACCGCCGTCATGAACGTGAACACCGCCGGCAGCACGAGGAAATAGGCGAACGCGCAGCCGATGTAGAACAGCAGCACGGACGACACCAGGATCGGGACGGCGAGCTTCTTCTCGTGCCGGTACAGGCCCGGCGCGACGAACGCCCACAACTGGTAGAGCACGAAGGGGATCGCGATGAACAGCGCCACGAAGAACGCCAGCTTGAGCGGCGTCAGGAACGGCGAGGCGACTTCGGTCGCGATCATCTGGCCGCCTTGCGGCAGATGCTTGATCAGCGGCAGCGCCAGCCAGCCGTAGAGCTTGTTGGCGAACGGCACCAGTGCGAGCAGCACGAGCAGCACCGCGGCGACCGCCTTCAGCAGGCGCTCGCGCAGCTCGATCAGGTGCGAGATCAGCGACTGCTCGCCGTCGCCGGGGCGATCAGTGTCGCTCATCGGACGGGGCGGCGGCAGGAGGCTGAGTGGAAGCGGCCGCGCGAACGCCGCCTTCGATGTCGGCAGCGGCGGCCTTGACGTCGGTGCGCACGTCGGCGGCCTGGCGCGTCTCGTTGATGGTGCGCTTGAGGTCCTCGGCGGCCAGCTCGCGCTCGATCTCGCTGCGCACGTCCTGCCAGCTGTTGCGCGCACGGCGCATCAGCGCACCTGCGGTGCGCGCGACTTTCGGCAGCCGCTCCGGCCCGAGCACGAGCAGGGCGACGACCGCGATCAGGGCGATCTCGCTGAAGCCGATATCGAACATGCGCGTTTCCGGAAAACTCGTTGCGTGCGCTGGAACGGGCCGATGTCGCCCGCGCGGGGATTACTCGACGCGATCGGACTTGGTCTCGTTCGCGGTGCTCTGCGTCGACGGCGGCGGATCGGCCTTCAACTGCGGCTGCGCATCGCCGTCCTGCATGCCCTTGCGGAAGCCCTTGATCGCCGAACCGACGTCCTCGCCGATGTTGCGCAGCCGCTTGGTGCCGAAGATCAAGGCAACGATCACTAGGACGATGAGCCAATGCCAGATGCTGAAACTACCCATGATTCGAATCCTCTGAACGGTACGCCCATTGCGGCAGCGCCCTCGCATCGCGCAAGGCGATGCCGGTTGGGCTGCTGCAACCCGGGCCCGGAGTTGTCCGGAAGCGACAGCTTCGCAGACGTTCCTTACCGGCTAGTGTACTCCTCAAGGCGGTCGCGGAAGTCGACCACGGCATTCGGCACGTTGCTGACGCCGCCGTCGAAGATGCGGCGCGGCGTCACGCCGTCGCCGTAGACGGCCTGATTGGAGTCGTTGTCGATCGTGATGGCCGAGCCGTCCAGCGCCGCGCCCGCGAACAGGCCGCGTGCGCGTGAGTACGAGTAGATCTCGGCTTTCAGCTGCGCGTCGGTGGCCGCCTGCGCGGAGCGCCCGACCGGGCCTGCCGCCGCCGACGCATCGGCGCCGAGGGTGAACTTGCCATGCACGATCGAGTCGACGCCGCGCTGCGTGCGGAAGACCAGGATCACGTCGGTCGAGGAGACGCCGGCCTGGAAGCCGATGCTGCCGCCGGTCAGGCTCACGAAGCTCGGATTGGACCAGGTGCCGTCGCGCGACTTGACCGCGATCAAGCCCGATCCATGACGGCCGCCGATGACGAATCCGGCCTTGATCACGTCCGGCACGACCGCGATCGCATGCGCGTTTTGCAGCAGGTCCTTCGGAATCGCCTTGTCCGGCGCCTCCATGACTTCCTTGAGCACCCGTACGGCGTTCTCCGCCCGCTTGTTCTCGTCCTCGCCGGCGCGCGCGGGCGCCGCCGCGGTCACGAACAGGGCCAGCAGCAGGGCGTAGGCAGCAGCGCGCATCGTCGTCTCCGAAAAAAGGGCAACCGACACGCTAGCAGGCCGACCTGAGCCTGCGATGAAGCGATCGGGTGGCGGGTCAGGCGTGCAGGCGGCGGCGCAGGCCGTATGCGCCGGCCAGCGTCAGCACGGCACAGAGCAGGGCGAGCATCCACGGCGAACCGATCGGCGCCGGCATCGGGCCGGCGGCACCGCGCGTGCACTGCGTGGGACCGACGGTGAAGCCCTTCATACCGATGCCGCGCAAGGTTTCCGGGCCGGTGATCGGTCCGACGATCGTCAGCGCGCCGGTGGCCGGGTTGATCGTGGCGAGGTCGCTCCAGTCGACGATCGGATCGGTGTCGTTCTGCGGAGGAACGTAGTTGACGACGGCCCACAGGGTGCCGTCCGCATCGAAGCTCATCGAGATCGAATTGACCCAATGCGAGAGATTCGCGCCGAACGGACCGATCAGCGTGGCGGTCCCGGTCTTCGGGTCGATGCGGTAGAAGTTGTTGTCGCCCTTGCCGCCCGCGCCGTACAGCGCGTCGCCGAGCGCGACGAGGCCGGTGATCGTGTGTCCGGTCGGACCGACGACGGTCGTCGCGCCAGTTGCCGGGTCGACGGTCCAGATCTTGTCGGCGACGGCCGACGTCAGCCACAGCGTGCCGTCGCAGCCCGACACCATGTTGAGGTCGAGCGCGTCATTGCGGCTCGGATCGCCTTGCCCGGTCAGCCCGAGATCGCCGACGACGCGGGCGCTGCCGTTGTCGGCATTCACCGAGATCAGCAGCTTGAAGCCGCCGGCGACGGCGAGCAGGTTGCCGTCCGCGGTCGTCGTCAATCCGCTGATGTTGCCGATGTCCTGGCCGGCATAGCGCCCGGCGTCGCCGACGGGCGTCGCCGTGCGTGCATCGAGATCGACGCGATAGAGCGTGTCGAACGCCTCTCCATAGGCGATCGTCGCGGCATTCGTGGGGAATGCAGCGACGGCAAGCATCCCTGCTGCAGCAAAGCAGGCAAGTGTGCGCATGGCGGCGTGTTATCGTTATGGTAATCGTCAGCTCCGCGGTGGTCCGCGGTAGCGCTTGGAGTCTAACAGCAATCCCAAGCCGGTCAACACTTTAGCCACGTGCGTCGCGATGCCCGCAGGGCGGCGCCGAAGCCGTCCGCGGCGCGATATTCCCCCCCGATCCAGCATTCCCCTCTCGCCATGCCGCGTTTTCTCGGACAACCCCGATTCGTTCACGGCAACACGCCGTCCGCCGCCGTGCTGCTGGTCAATCTGGGAACGCCGGACGCGCCGGATCGGCGCGCCGTGAAACGCTACCTGGCCCAGTTCCTGTCGGACCCGCGCATCGTCGAATTGCCGCGCTGGCTGTGGAAGCCGATCCTGCACGGCGTCATCCTGCGCATCCGGCCGGCGCGCTCGGCCGCGCTGTACGCGAAGATCTGGACGCCGGAGGGCTCGCCGCTGCAGACCGGTACCGCCGCGCTGACCGGCAAGCTGCAGGATGCCTTGAAGGCGCAGCGCCCCGGACCGATCGCCGTGCGCTACGCGATGCGCTACGGCAATCCGGATATCGGCGGCGCCTTGCGCGAGCTGGCCGCATCGGGTGCGCGCCGGATTCTCGTCGTGCCGCTGTTCCCGCAATATTCGGCGACGACGAGCGCATCGGTGCTCGACGCGGTCGGCGCCGAACTCGCGACGTGGCGCTGGGTGCCGGAGCTTCGCTTCGTCGCCGACTACCACGCCGAGGCGCGCTACATCGAAGCGCTCGCGCGCAGCGTCGAGGCGCACTGGCAGCGGCACGGCCGCGCGCAGCGCCTGCTGCTGTCCTACCATGGCATCCCGGAGAAATACTTCCGCGCCGGGGACCCTTATTTCTGCCAATGCCAGGCCACCGCTCGGCGATTGCGCGAGCGCCTGGATCTGCGCGAGAGCGAACTGCTCGTCACGTTCCAGTCGCGCGTCGGCCGCCAGGCGTGGCTGAAGCCGTACACCGAGGCGACGCTCGACGCGCTTCCCGGCGAAGGCGTGAAGCACGTGCAGGTACTCTGCCCGGGCTTCTCGATCGACTGCCTGGAAACGCTGGAAGAGATCGCGATCACCAACCATGCGCGCTTCCTGCACGCCGGCGGCGAACGCTTCGAGTACATCCCGTCGCTGAACGCCGCCGACGACCATGTGGCCGCCCTCGGCGAGCTGATCCTGCGCCATGGCCAGGGCTGGCCCGAGTTCGATCCGGCGTGGGACGCCATGCGCGTGTCGGCGCAGCAGTCGGCCGCGCGCGCGCGGCAGGAACGCCTGCGCGATGACTCGCGCTGAGGAGCTCTCGATACCGACCGCGCGCGGCATGCTCGCCGCGAAGGCGTGGGGCGATCCGCTCCAGCCGCCGCTGCTCGCGCTGCACGGCTGGCTCGACAACGCCGGCAGTTTCGATCGCCTCGCGCCGCTGCTGGCGGCCGATCGCTACGTGGTGGCGCTCGACCTGCGCGGGCACGGCCGCTCCGCGCGCGCCGTCGGCGGCGCGTGGCTGCACTACGTCGACTACTTCGATGACCTACACGCGGCATTCGGCCACTTCGGCTGGGCGCGCGCCGACCTGCTGGGCCATTCGCTCGGCGGCACGCTGGCGAGCCTGTTCGCCGCGCTGTATCCGGCACGCGTCGGCGAACTGCTGCTGGTCGAGGCGCTCGGACCGCTGACCGCGGCACCGGACGATGCGCTGACGCAGCTGCGCCGCGCGCTCGATCAGCGCACCGAGTTCGCCTCGCGACGTCCCTTGCGCGTTTTCGCGCAGATCGAGACCGCGATCGCGGCGCGCGTGACCGCCAACGGGTTGAGCGAACCGGCCGCGCGTGCGCTGGTCGAACGCGGCGTGCGCGAAGTCGAAGGCGGCTACGTCTGGTCCAGCGACCCGCGCCTGACCTTGGCCAGTCCGCAGCGTTTCACCGAGGCGCAGGTGCTGGCGATGCTGAAGGGCATCGAGGCGCCGACCCTGCTCGTCCTGGCCACGCCCGCGACCAGTTATCTGCCCACCGCGATGATGGAAACGCGCGCGGCGCAGGTGGCACGCATCCGCATCGTGCGGTTGCCGGGCCAGCATCATCTGCATCTGGAGGATGCGCCGGCCGTGGCGGGCGCGATTCGGGCGTTTCGCGAACGCCCGATGACTGCGGCGAATCAGTCGGCGGCTGGCGCCTGAATCAGACGCGTCAGCTCGGCCTTCAGGGCCTGGCCGTTCGTGCGCAGCCAATCGCGCTGCTCGCGCCATTCCGGATAGAGGCTTTCGACCAGCGCCCAGAAGCGCGGGGCGTGGCTGCGGATGCGCAGGTGACACAGCTCGTGCACGACCACGTAGCGCAGCGCGGCCGGCGGTGCGAGGGCGAGGGCGAGATCGAGCGTCACGCGGTCGCGCGTGTCGAGACTGCCCCACAGGCTCTTCAGCGGACGCAGCTTGACCGCCGTCGGCGCCTTGTCGAGTTCGGGGCAGTAGCGCGCCAGGTAGCGGCTGACGTCGCGGCGAATCTGCGCTTCGAGGAACGAACGCAGCAGCGCGCGCGCGGCCGGGAGCGTCGACTTGCCGTGCGGACGCGGCAAGGTCAGCACGAGGCGGTCGTCTAGCTGTTCGATCTGCGGATACGCGCCGTCGCGCCACGACAGGCGCGTGGTTTCGCCGCGCAGCGGAATGACGGTCGCAGCGCCGGGCTTGAGCGGCGGCGGCGCGGAGCCGAGGCTGAGTTCGTCTAGCTTGCGCTCGAGCCACTCGCCGTGGCGGCGCAGGAACGCGAAGACCTGGGCCGGATGGGTGCCTTCCGGATACGTGACGCGGGCGCCGCCCGGTGTCACGGTGAGGCGCAGGCGGCGTGCCTGCGGATGGCTCTTGCGCAAGACCTTGATCGTTTCGCCCGCGGGAGTGGCCAGTTCCAGATAGTCGTTTGCAAGGTCCACTTTCTTTCTACTCCCGCGATCCCGCCGCCGCCGCTAGTCGCGATCGGTCGGCCGGGGCAATCCGAACCACTGTTCCAAGCGCTCGAACAGGTTCTTCAGTTCGAGCGTCATCAACGCAAAGCTGGCATCCAGTTCGGCGCGCGCCGATTCCACATTGTCCTTGTCGAGCTGATCGAGAACCACGTCGAGGAATCGCAAACGACGCACGACGAGATCCTCGCCGAGCACGAAACTGACGCGCTCGTCGAATTCCAAGCCGAGCTGAAACACCTGTTTGCCCGACTTCAGATGCTCCCGCACTTCATCCGATTCAAGGTCCTGGCGACGACAGCGGACGATCGCGCCAGCCTCGGCCGGATCGCGCAATTCGCAGTCCTCGCCGAGCACCAGACCCGGAGGCAGCTTGCCACTAATCAGCCAGTCCGTCATCAGCGCCCGCGGCGATTCCTCGGGGGCCATCGGCGTCGCCGGAAAGCGCCCCAAGGCCTCGCGAACCTGGCTCACGGCATCTTCGGCGGCCTTGCGGCTGGCGCTGTCGACGACGAACCACCCCTGGCTGGCGTCCAGATAAGCAGACAGTCGTGACGGGCGTATGAAGGCGCGCGGCAGGAGTTCAGAAATAACCTCTTCTTTCAGTCGCTTACGTTCTTTTCCGCCGACGCGCCGGCCTTCCTTCTCCGTAATCTTGGCGAGCTTTTCGGCGAGCGCCTCGTTGACCACCACGCTCGGCAGCAGGCGCTCTTCGGCGCCGATCGTCACCAGACTGAATTCACCAATTTGGTGCAACAGCTCCTCGCTGTCGCGCCCGAACGGCGACACGAAGCCGCGCGTGGCCAGCTCCATCGGACCGCATTCGCGCAGGCGCTGCGATTCGAGGTCTTTTTCGAGCTTCTTGAGGGATTTGCTGGTGCTTTCGGGGAAACGGAACAGGCTGAGGTTGCGGAAGAACATGGATGAGTTGCCCTTTGGACGGTTTCAGGCCGTCGACGGAGAGTGCTCGGGAGACCGGGGACCGCGCCTGCACGGCCGAGCGTGGAGGCGCTGGGTCCCGGCTTTCGCCGGGATGACGGATTGGGGTGTGGCTACTCCGGCTCGCGGCCGGCGAGCCACGCATGCGCATCGGTCCGCGGCGATTCGCCGCGTGCGCCGAGGCCGGCGAAGTCGAACAGCTTCGGATCGGTGAGCTGGGACGGCGCGACGTTGCCGATCGCGCGAAAGATGCTGTCGATGCGCCCCGGGTGCTTGCGCTCCCATTCGGTCAGCATCGCCTTGATCGTCTTGCGCTGCAGGTTCTCCTGCGAGCCGCACAGGTTGCACGGCATGATCGGGAACCGCTGCTGCGCGGCGTACTCGGCGATGTCGGACTCGGCGCAGTAGGCGAGCGGGCGGATCAGGATGTTGCGCCCGTCGTCCGAGCGCAGCTTGGCCGGCATCGCCTTCAGCGAGCTCTGGTGGAACAGGTTGAGGAACAGGGTCTCGACGATGTCGTCGCGATGGTGGCCGAGCGCGATCTTGCTGAAGCCCTGTTCGGCCGCGAACGTGTACAGCGCGCCGCGGCGCAGCCGCGAGCACAGGCTGCACATCGTCTTGCCTTCCGGGATGACGCGCTTGACGACGCTGTAGGTGTCCTGCTCGAGGATATGGAACGGCACGCCGAGCGCGCGCAAGTGATTGGGCAGCACGTCCGGATCGTAGCCGGGCTGCTTCTGGTCCAGATGCACGGCGACGAGTTCGAAAAGCACCGGCGCCTTCGCCTGCAGTTTCAGCAGGATGTCGAGCAGCGTGTAGGAGTCCTTGCCGCCGGACAGGCAGACCATGACGCGGTCGCCGTCCTCGATCATGTTGAAATCGGCGATGGCCTGGCCGACCTGGTGGCGCAGGCGCTTGGCCAGCTTGCCGGCTTCGAAGTCGAGTTTGCGGTCGAGGAGTGCGTTCATGACGGCATCGCAAAGCGGGCGCGCATTGTAATCGCGGCGCGTCTCAAGTTCTGCTTCCCTTGCGCCTGGGCGCGCCGCCCGCCGGTGCGGCGACCGCCTTGCGACGCGGCCGCTGGATCTGCGGCGCGACCTGGACCGCGACGCTCGCGTCCGCATAGCGCCCGCCGGCCGCGCAGACGAAGTCGCGGAACGCTTGCGCCAGCGGCAGCAGCTGCTTGCCGCGCCGATGCACGACGTGCCAGCGCCGCACCACCGGCAGGCCGTGCATCGGCGGTACGTGCACGAGTCCGAGGCCGCGTTCCAGCGCGAGCGTGTTGAGCGAAAGAAAGCCGATGCCGAGGCCCGCCATCACGGCTTGCTTGATCGCCTCGTTGCCGGTCATCTGGATGACCCGGCGCGGCGAGAATTTTTCGGTGGCGAAGTAGCGTTCCATCACCGCGCGCGTGCCGGAGCCTATTTCGCGCACGAGAAAGGTCTCGTCGGCCAGATCGGCCAGGCGCAGGCGCCTGCGTTGCAACGCGGGGTGCGTCGGCGGCAGCACGAGCCCGTGCGGATGGTCGGCGAACGCGAGCGCGACCGCGTCGAGCGACTCCGGCGGCACGCCCATGATCGCCAGGTCGATGTCGTTGTCGGCGAGCAGCTGCAGGATGCGCGCGCGGTTCTCGACCTCGAGCGACAGCACGACGCCCGGGTGCTGTTCGGTGAAGGCCGCGAGCAGGTGCGAGGCGAAATATTTAGCGGTGCTGACGATGCCGACGTTGAGCTTGCCGTGCTTCTGGCCGCGCATCGCGGCGAGCTGCTGCTCCAGCTCGTCGAGGTCGTGCTGCACGCGCCGCGCATAGGCGGCCACGGCATCGCCGGCCTCGGTCAGGCGCAGCTGGCGGCCGACGAGCTCGGTCAGCGGCAGCCCGCATTCCTCTTCCAGCGCCTTCAACTGCATCGACACGGCCGGCTGCGTCAAATGGCACACGCCGGCCGCGGCGGAAATGCTGCGCAGCCGCGCGACCTGTTCGAAAACGCGCAGCTGGCGCAGGGTGATCCGCTTCACGGCTGGACCTCGGCAGACGATGTTCAAAAATCAAAATTGCTGCAAAGCGGCGAAGTCGCCAGGTATCAAGAAAATTTATGCAGCGATGCAAGGGAATTGAATATACCTGATACGAGCGCACGCCTACATTCGGGTCCCCAGCGGCGATTCGACGCCGCCATCGCCAACACAGGAAGGACGCGCATGAACAAGCCGACCGACGAAGGCCAGATCACCGACGGCAAGAAGCGCTACGCAGCCGGCGTTCTGAAATACAAGCAGATGGGTTACTGGCAGCCCGACTACGTGCCGAAGGACACCGACCTGATCGCGATGTTCCGCATCACGCCGCAGGAAGGCGTGCCGGCCGACGAGTGCGCCGCCGCCGTCGCCGGCGAATCGTCGACCGCGACCTGGACCGTGGTCTGGACCGACCGCCTGACCGCCTGCGAGCTCTATCGCGCGAAGGCCTTCCGCGTCGACGCGGTACCGAACACCGGTCCCGGCACGAAGGTCGAGCAGCAATACTTCGCCTACATCGCCTACGACCTCGACCTGTTCGAACCGGGTTCGATCGCCAACCTCACCGCCTCGATCATCGGCAACGTGTTCGGCTTCAAGGCGGTCAAGGCGCTGCGCCTGGAAGACATGCGCATTCCGGTCGCTTACCTGAAGACCTTTCAAGGACCGGCGACGGGCATCGTGGTCGAGCGCGAGCGGCTCGACAAGTTCGGCCGCCCGCTGCTCGGCGCTACGACGAAGCCGAAGCTGGGCCTGTCCGGCCGCAACTACGGTCGCGTCGTCTACGAAGGCCTCAAGGGCGGCCTCGATTTCATGAAGGACGACGAGAACATCAACTCGCAGCCGTTCATGCATTGGCGCGACCGTTTTCTCTATTGCATGGAAGCGGTCAACAAGGCGTCGGCTGCGACCGGCGAGGTCAAGGGCCACTACCTCAACGTCACCGCCGGCACGATGGAAGAGATGTACGAGCGTGCCGAGTTCGCCAAGCAGCTCGGCAGCGTGATCATCATGATCGACTTGGTGATCGGCTACACCGCGATCCAGAGCATGGCGAAGTGGGCGCGCAAGAACGACATGATCCTGCATCTGCATCGCGCCGGTAACAGCACCTATTCACGCCAGAAGAACCACGGCATGAACTTCCGCGTGATCTGCAAGTGGATGCGCATGGCCGGCGTCGACCACATCCACGCAGGCACCGTGGTCGGCAAGCTGGAAGGCGATCCACTGATGATCAAGGGTTTCTACGACACGTTGCGCGAGACGCAGACGCCGGTGAGCCTCGAGCACGGCCTGTTCTTCGACCAGGAGTGGGCGAGCCTCAACAAGGTCATGCCGGTCGCGTCCGGCGGCATCCATGCCGGCCAGATGCATCAGCTGCTGACCTATCTCGGCGAGGACGTGATCCTGCAGTTCGGCGGCGGCACGATCGGCCATCCGCAAGGCATCCAGGCCGGCGCGGTCGCCAACCGCGTGGCGCTCGAAGCGATGGTGCTGGCGCGCAACGAAGGTCGCGACATCTGGAACGAAGGCCCGCAGATCCTGCGCGACGCCGCGAAATGGTGCTCGCCGCTGCGCGCCGCGATCGACACCTGGGGCGACGTCAGCTTCAACTACGAATCGACCGACACGGCCGACTTCGTGCCTACCGCCACCGCCAGCGCCTGACTTCCGGAGAGCCGTCATCATGATGACCAACAGCAACCAGCGTCTGACCCAGGGCCAGTTTTCGTTCCTGCCGGACCTGACCGACGCGCAGATCACCCAGCAGATCGAATACGCGCTGCGCAACGACTGGGCCGTCGGAGTCGAATACACCGACGATCCGCATCCGCGCAACACCTACTGGGAAATGTTCGGCAATCCGATGTTCGATCTCAAGGATCCGGCCGGCATCCTTCTGGAGATCAACAACTGCCGCAAGACGTTCCCGAACCACTACATCCGCGTCACCGCGTTCGATGCGACGCGCGGCGTGGAGTCGCCGAAGATGTCCTACATCGTCAACCGGCCGAAGTCGGAACCCGGCTTCGCACTCATCCGCCAGGAGGTCGATGGCCGCAACGTTCGCTATACGATCCACGCGTATGCCACCGACAAGCCGGAAGGCGAGCGTTACTGAGCTCGCCGAGGTCGCTGCGATTTCAGGTTCACCGAGGCCTGCGACATGACCGAAGCCATCGACCTCAAGGCGCTGTGGAACGAGTCCGGCGTACAAGCCGTGCTCGACGCACTCGATGCCGAGCTGATCGGTCTTGCGCCGGTCAAGAAGCGCATCCGCGAGATCGCCTCGCTGCTGGTGATCGACAAGGTGCGCCGGGAGCTGCAGCTGGAAGCCGGCGCACCGTCGCTGCACATGTCGTTCACCGGCAACCCGGGCACCGGCAAGACCACCGTCGCGCTGCGCATGGCCGAGCTGCTGCACAAGCTCGGCTACAGCCGCAAAGGCCACATGGTCGCCGTCACGCGCGACGACCTGGTCGGCCAGTACATCGGCCACACGGCGCCGAAGACCAAGGAAGTGCTGAAGAAGGCGATGGGCGGCGTGCTGTTCATCGACGAGGCCTACTACCTCTACAAGCCCGAGAACGAGCGCGACTACGGACAGGAATCGATCGAGATCCTGCTGCAGGTCATGGAGAACCAGCGCGACGATCTCGTCGTGATCCTGGCCGGCTACAAGGACCGCATGGACACGTTCTTCAAGAGCAATCCGGGCATGAGTTCGCGCATCGCGCATCACATCGATTTTCCCGACTACCGCGACGACGAGCTCGTCTCGATCGGCGAGCTGATCCTGAAAGGCTGGAACTACCGTCTGTCGCCGCGCGCGCGCGACGCATTCGCCGACTACATCCACCGCCGTCGCGACCAGCCGCATTTCGCCAACGCACGCTCGGTACGCAATGCGCTCGACCGCGCACGCCTGCGCCAGGCGCACCGCCTGCTCGAATCCGGCAAGTCGGTCGACAAGGCTGCGCTGGAGACGATCGAGGCCGAAGACATCCTTCAATCGCGCGTGATGGCGGCACCGCTGCCGGAGGCCGTGCGATGAGCGCCGAACTGCGCGCCCTGATCTTCGATGTCGACGGCACGCTGGCCGACACCGAAGAGTTCCATCGCCGCGCGTTCAATGCGTCGTTCGCCGCGTTTGGCCTCGACTGGTGGTGGAATCGCGAGACCTATCGCGATCTGCTGCGCGTCGCCGGCGGCAAGCAGCGCATGCGCGCATATGCCGCCAGCCAGGACGACGGCGTCGCCGGTCATCCGGACTTCGACGCGCTGATCCGCGCGCTGCACGAAGACAAGACGCGCCGCTACGACGCGCAGCTGCGCGAACAGCCGCTGGCCTTGCGGCCCGGCATCGCGCGGCTGTTCGACGAAGCGAGCGCGAACGGCGTACGTCTGGCGCTCGCGACGACGACGACCGCGGCCAATCTCGAGGCCCTGCTGACACCGAGCCTCGGCGCGCACTGGCGCGATCGCTTCGCCGCGATCGTCTGCGGCGACGACGTCGCACAGCTCAAGCCCGCACCGGACGCGTATGTCGAAACCCTGCGCCGCCTGCACCTCGATGCCGGCGAGGCGCTCGCCTTCGAAGATTCGGCCAACGGCATCCGCAGCGCGCAGGCGGCCGGCCTCGGCGTGATCGTCACGCCGACCTGGTACTCGCTCGCCGAGGCGCTGCCGGCGGGCCTCGTTTCGCTGCCGCATCTGGGCGATCCCGACCATCCACTGCCGCTCGGCGCGCCAGGGGCGCCGCAGGTCGATCTGGCGCGCCTGCGCGCCTGGCATGCCGAACACGACGCCGCGACATCACCGGGGAGGATCGCAGCATGTTGTTGACCGACAAGACCACGTTCACCGAATTCCTCATCGAGGCGCGTCGCACGCACCCGGAGGCCCGCGGCGATCTCAATGGCGTGCTGCATTCGGTCGCGACCGCGTGCAAGGCGATCTCGCGCGCCGTCGCGCACGGTTCGCTCGCCGACCTGCTCGGCAATGCCGAGGCGAGCAACGTGCATGGCGAACGCCAGAAGAAGCTCGACGTGATCGCCAACGACATCTTCATCCGCCTCAACGAGAACCGCGGCTACGTCGCCGGCATGGCGTCTGAGGAGCTCGACGATCCGTATACGCTGCCCGACACCTACGAACGCGGCAAGTACCTGCTGCTGTTCGATCCGCTCGACGGATCGAGCAACATCGACGTGAACGTGTCGGTCGGCTCGATCTTCTCGATCCTGCGTGCACCGACGCCGGGCAAGGATCCGAAGCCGGAAGACTTCCTGCAGCCGGGCACGCGCCAGGTCGCGGCCGGCTACGCGATCTACGGTCCCTCGACGATGCTGGTGCTGACGACCGGTGCCGGCGTGCACGCCTTCACGCTGGATCCCTTGCTCGGCGAGTTCATCCTGTCGCACCGCGATCTGAAGATTCCCGCCGAAACGCACGAGTTCGCGATCAACGCGTCGAACAGCCGCTTCTGGGAATACCCGGTGCAGCGCTACGTCGACGAATGCCTGAAGGGATCGAGCGGCGCGCGCGGCAAGGACTTCAACATGCGCTGGATCGCCTCGCTGGTCGCCGAGACGCACCGCATCCTGATGCGCGGCGGCGTGTTCATGTATCCGCGCGACAACAAGAATCCGGACGTGCCTGGACGCCTGCGCCTGACCTACGAATGCAATCCGATCGGCCTCTTGATCGAGCAGGCCGGCGGGCGCGCCAGCACCGGCTACAAGCGCATGCTGGAGGTGCACCCGGAGAAGCTGCACCAGAAGATCGGTTTCGTGTTCGGCTCGCGCGCCGAGGTCGAGCGCATCGAGCGCTACCATCGGGAAGGCGACACGCGCGACAGCGAACAGCCGCTGTTCGCCCAGCGCGGGCTGTTCCGTACGCCGGCCTGAGGCCGGCCCGAGCCAGATCCAATTCGAGCCGGGTTCGGCCAAGACCCGATCAAGCCCGGCCCCACACCGAGGGAAGACCATGTCCGAACTGCATCCGATCATCGCGATAACCGGTTCGTCCGGCGCCGGCACGACTTCGGTCACGCGCACGTTCTCGAACATGTTCCGCCGCGAGCACGTCAACGCGGCGATCGTCGAAGGCGACAGCTTCCACCGCTACGACCGCAAGGCGATGCGTGCGGCGTTGGCCGAGGCGGACAAGGATCCTCACTCGCGCCTGAGCCATTTCGGCCACGAAGCGAACCTGTTCGAGGAACTCGAACGCCTTTTCGCCGACTATTCCGAAACCGGCACCGGCAAGCGGCGCAAGTACCTGCACGACGCGGTCGAGGCCGAACCGTACCGGCAGGAGCCCGGCACGTTCACGGAGTGGGAGGACGTGCCGCCGTCGGACCTGCTGTACTACGAGGGCCTCCACGGCGCGGTCGCGCACGACAAGGTCGACGTCGCGCGCTATCCGGACCTGCTGATCGGCGTGGTACCGGTGATCAACCTGGAGTGGATCCAGAAGCTGCACCGCGACCGCTCCAGCCGCGGCTATTCGACCGAGGCGGTGACGGACACGATCCTGCGCCGCATGCACGACTACGTGCACTACATCTGTCCGCAGTTCTCGCGCACGCACGTCAACGTGCAGCGCGTGCCGACGGTGGACACCTCCAACCCGTTCATCGCGCGCTCGATTCCGAGCGCGGACGAGAGCTTCGTGGTGATCCGTTTCCGCGATCCGAAGGGCATCGACTTCCGTTACCTGCTGTCGATGCTGCATGATTCGTTCATGTCGCGCGCGAACACGATCGTCGTTCCGGGCGGCAAGATGGAACTCGCCATCGAAATCATCTTCACGCCGTTCGTCTGGCGCATTCTCGAACGCAAGCAGAAGGCACAGGCCCGGCAAGCCCATCTGGAGCGCGTCGCATGAGCAGTCCCCAACCCACGGCAAAGTCGAGCGTCGATACCGCGCGGCTGGCCAATTCGATCCGTTTTCTGGCCGCCGACGCGGTCGAGAAGGCCAAATCCGGCCATCCCGGCATGCCGATGGGCATGGCCGAGATCGCGGTCGCCCTGTGGACGCGCCACCTGCGCCACAACCCGGACAATCCGCACTGGCCCGGCCGCGATCGCTTCGTGCTGTCGAACGGCCACGGCTCGATGCTGCAGTACGCGCTGCTGCACCTGACCGGCTACGACCTCTCGATCGAGGAAATCAAGAATTTCCGCCAGTTGCACTCCAAGACGCCCGGCCACCCCGAAGTCGGCGTGACGCCCGGCGTGGAGACCACGACCGGACCGCTCGGCCAGGGCCTGGCCAATTCCGTGGGCCTGGCGCTCGCCGAGAAGCTGCTCGCCGCCGAATTCAACCAGGCCGGCGCGGCGATCGTCGACCATCACACCTATGTCTTCCTCGGCGACGGCTGCCTGATGGAAGGCGTTTCGCACGAGGCCTGCGCACTGGCCGGCACCTGGAAGCTCGGCAAGCTGATCGCCCTGTACGACGACAACGGCATCTCGATCGACGGCGAGGTCAAGGGCTGGTTCACCGACGACACGGCCGAGCGCTTCCGCGCGTACGGCTGGCAGGTGATCGGTCCGATCGACGGCCACGACGTCGACGCGGTCGATCGCGCGATCGCCGAGGCCAAGCAGAACACCGACCAGCCGAGCTTCATCCTCTGCCGCACGGTCATCGGCAAGGGTGCGCCGACGCGCGCCGGCACCGCCAAGGCGCACGGTGAAGCGCTCGGCACCGACGAGCTCGCCGCCACGCGCAACGCGCTCGACTGGCCGTACGCGCCGTTCGAGATTCCGGCCGACATCTATGCCGACTGGGACGCACGCGCCAGCGGCAAGGCGTTCGAGGCCGAGTGGACACGACGCTTCGAAGCGTACAAGGGCGCCCACGCGGATCTGGCCGCCGAGTTCTCGCGCCGGCTTGCGGGCGAGCTGCCGGCGAACTTCGCCGAAGTCGCCGCCAAGCTCATCGCCGAAGCGAATGCGAAGGCCGAAACCGTCGCCTCGCGCAAGGCCAGCCAGTACGCGATCGAGGCGCTCGCGCCGGCGGTGCCGGAAATGCTCGGCGGCTCGGCCGACCTCACCCATTCCAATCTGACGCTGTGGAAAGGCGCAAAGACGCTGGAGCCGGACCACACCGGCCGCTACATCAGCTACGGCGTGCGCGAGTTCGGCATGGCCGCGATCATGAACGGCGTTGCACTGCACGGCGGCTACATCCCGTTCGGCGGCACCTTCCTGACCTTCAGCGACTACAGCCGCAACGCGATCCGCATGGCGGCACTGATGAACCTGCGCGCGATCCACGTGTTCACGCACGATTCGATCGGCCTCGGCGAAGACGGTCCGACGCATCAGTCGGTCGAGCACGTGTCGAGCCTGCGCCTGATTCCGCACCTGGACGTCTGGCGCCCGTGCGACACGGTCGAGGCGGCAGTGGCGTGGAAGCTCGCGCTCCTGCGCAAGCAGGCGCCGACGGCGCTGATCCTGTCGCGCCAGAACCTGCCGTTCGTGCCGCGCAGCGACGCGCAGATCGCCGACATCGAGCGCGGCGGCTACGTCCTCTCCGAGGCCGAGGGCGGCACGCCGCAGCGCATCCTGATCGCGACGGGCTCGGAGATCGGCCTTGCGCTCGCCGCGCAGAAGATCCTGGCCGGCGAAGGCATCCGCACGCGCGTCGTCTCGATGCCGTCGACCGAGGCGTTCGATCGCCAGCCGGCCGACTATCGCAACCGCGTGCTGCCGCGCGACATACGCAAGGTGGCCGTCGAAGCCGGCACGACCGCATTGTGGTGGAAGTACGTCGGCAGCGACGGCGCCGTGGTCGGCATCGACCGCTTCGGCGAGTCCGCGCCGGCACCGAAACTGTTCGAGTTCTTCGGCTTCACGCCGGAGAAGGTCGCCGAAGCCGCGCGCGGCGCGGGAGGCTGACGACGCTTATGCCGTCATTCCCGCGAGACGCTTCTCGACAGCGAAGCTGGTCAAGCGGTAATCCATTGTCCATGCCGTCATTCCCGCGGAGGCGGGAATCCATCTTGATCGCGAGATGAAGGCAAATGGATTCCCGCCTCCGCGGGAATGACGTCGAAAGAGCAGCGGGTTCCATCCAGTCCCGCTGCTCTCTCGAACGAAAACGAATTCTTCATTGCGGGAGCAAACGTCATGGCCCTCGTTTCACTCAAGCAACTGCTCGACCACGCCGCCGAGAACGCCTACGGGCTGCCGGCGTTCAACGTCAACAACATGGAGCAGATCCACGCGATCATGCAGGCGGCCGACGAAGTCGACAGCCCGGTGATCCTGCAGGCCTCGGCCGGCGCGCGAAAATACGCGGGCGAAGCGTTCCTGCGCCGCCTCGTCGAAGCGGCCGTCGAGCAGTACCCGCACATCCCGATCGTCATGCATCAGGACCATGGCGCGAGCCCGGCGGTGTGCCAGGCGTCGATCCGCTCCGGCTTCACCAGCGTGATGATGGACGGCTCGCTGAAGGAAGACATGAAGACGCCGTCGACCTACGAGTACAACGTCGCGACGACGCGCCGCGTGGTCGACATGGCGCATGCGGTCGGCGTGTCGGTCGAAGGCGAGCTCGGCTGCCTCGGTTCGCTCGAAACCGGCAGCGCCGGCGAAGAGGACGGCAGCGGGGCGGCCGGCGTGCTCGACCATTCGCAGCTGCTGACCGATCCGGAAGAAGCCGCCGACTTCGTCGCCAAGACCGGCGTCGACGCGCTCGCCGTCGCGATCGGCACCTCGCACGGGGCCTACAAGTTCTCGCGGCCGCCGACCGGCGACATCCTCGACATCGAGCGCATCAAGGCGATCCATGCGCGCATTCCGAACACGCACCTGGTCATGCACGGCTCGTCCTCGGTGCCGCAGGATTGGCTCGCGATCATCCGCCAGTACGGCGGCACCATTTCCGAAACGTACGGCGTGCCGGTCGAGGCGATCGTCGAAGGCATCAAGCACGGCGTGCGCAAGGTCAACATCGACACCGACATCCGCCTCGCGATGACCGGCGCGATCCGCCGTGCGCTGGCCGAAGATCCGAGCGAGTTCGATCCACGCAAGTTCTTCAAGGAGTCGGTCGCCGCCGCCCGGCAGATCTGCAAGCTGCGCTTCGAAGCGTTCGGCAGCGCGGGCCGCGCGGCCAAGATCAAGCCGGTGCCGCTGGAGAAACTCGCCAAGCGCTACGCGGAGGCTGCCTGAACCTCGTGGCGCGCGCGCCGGTCGCGGCGATCCTGTGCGATCTGGACGGCACCCTGCTCGACACGGTGCCGGACATCGCCGATGCGGTGAACGCCGTGCTGCACGAACTCGGCCGCGCGCCGATCGCGCCGTCGGTCGTCGCCGGCTACGTCGGCCAGGGCGTCGACATCCTCATGCATCGCGTGCTGAGCGGCGATTTCGACGGCCGTGCCGACGCGCCGCTGCATCTGCAGGCGCGCGCCCTGCTCGACACCGCCTACGCGGCCGTGAACGGACGCAACACGCGTCTTTACGCCGGCGTCGTCGAGGGCCTCGATCGCTTCCGCGCGCTCGGCGTGCGCCTGGCTTGCGTCACCAACAAGCTGCAGCAGCCTTCCGACAGCATCCTCGCCAAGTTCGGCCTCGATCGCTATTTCGAGTTCGTGCTCGGCGGCGACGCCCTGCCGCAGCGCAAGCCCCGCCCCGAGCCGCTGTGGCACGCGGCGGACCGGCTCGGCGTACCGGTCGAGGCCTGCATCATGCTCGGTGATTCCGCCAACGATGCGAATGCGGCGCGCGCGGCCGGGATGCCGGCCGTGCTGGTCGACTACGGCTATACCGAAGGCCGCCCGATCGGCGAGATCGACTGCGACGCGGTGATCTCGCGCTTCGGCGAACTGGCTGCCGGCATCGCCCAGCGGTCCGAGCCGCGCTTCGAATTCCTGTGGCGCCATCGCGACGCGCCGGCTGCCGCCGGCTACGAAGCTTGACCTTCTCGCACATCGCCGGACCGCACGCGCTGGCGCTAAACTCGGCGGGTCCCAGAGTGCCGTCATGTTCACAGAAGACCAGGCCGCTATCGTTCGCCGTCTCGCCGAGCTCAAGGTCGAACACCGCGATCTCGACATCGCCATCGCGAACATACCGCTCGGCCCGGGCTGCGACGAGCTTCAGCTGAAGCGGATGAAGATCCGCAAGCTGCGCCTCAAGGACATGATCGCCTACATGGAGAACAAGCTGATTCCGGACCTCGACGCGTGAAGCGCGGGTCGGCGAGGAGACGCTCGTGGTCGAGGATGTAACCGTACGCCGCATCGACGGCGACGAAGCCGCCGCACGCATCGAGGCGTTCGCCGACGTGCTGATCGATTGCGTCGACGGCGGCGCGTCGGTGAGTTTCATGGCGCCGCTGGCGCGCACCACGGCGATCGCTTTCTGGCGCGACGTCGCCGCCGCGGTCGCTCGCCGCGAACGCGTGCTGCTGGTTGCGGAGGACGCGGCCGGCCTTCTGCTCGGCACCGTGCAGATGATCGTTTCGCTTCCGGAGAACCAGCCGCATCGGGCCGACGTCGCCAAGATGCTGGTTCGCCGCAGCGCGCGCCGCCGCGGCATCGGGCAGCAGCTGATGACGGCGCTCGACGAGGCGGCGCGCGAAGAGGGCAAGACCGTGCTGGTGCTCGACACCGTCACCGGCGGCGATGCGGAGCGGCTGTACCCGCGCGCGGGGTGGCAGCGCGTCGGCGTCGTGCCGAAATACGCGCTCATGCCCGACGGCGAACTCTGCGCGACGACGTTCTTCTACAAGCATCTGTGAGCACGGCCGCCGGGGCGGAGCGCCTGGCTGCCGGTGCTCAGGCCGCCGGAGCTTCGTCCTTGGCCGCCTGGGTCAGCTCGGCCTGCTTCTCCGGCGTGAGCTTCAGGATGCCGTGGCGGATCTCGCGGCTGAGGATCACGCGCGCGTCCTTGGCGACGGCCTCGAGCTCGGCGTCGAACACGAGCTTGCCGTTGTCGTCGGCCGAGATCACGCGGCGTTCGCGCAGCTTCTGGATGAATCCGCGGAACAGGCTCCTGTCGAAGAATTCCGGCGCGTTCATCTCGTGCAGCAGCGACAGGCGCTGCGCGGTCAGGTAGCTGAGGTTCTCCAGCTCGCCGGCCGACAGGACGTGCGGTCCGTTCTTCACCAGCAGCGCGAGGCCGATGTAGTAGCGCTCGATCGCCGGCATCAGCGTATGCGCGAGCGCGCGCAGGCGGAACGCGGCATCGCTCTGGCCGGGGCCGCGCTCGACGATGCGGCCGTCGGTGTCGGCCGCGGTCACGAGCAGACCGCGTGCCTGGAAGAATTCGAGCGTCGCCTGCACGCGCGCGCCGAACTCGTCCTCGCTCCACGGCAGGAACAGCTCGGCCTGCACGAACGGATAGACCAGGCGTCCCAGGCGCAGGATCGAGGCGCGCGCGAGACGGCGGTTGTTGTTGAAGCAGCAGCCGACCCAGGCCGCCGTCGCGAACAGGTGCGTGATGTTGTTGCCGAAATAGCTGAGCAGCACGCCCTGCTTCTCGTCGACCGTCAGCACGTCGCCGAGCGGATGCGCGACGCGGCGAATCCACTGCATCTTCTCGCCGTAGGCGATGATTTCGGCCGGGGCCAGCGGCGTCAGCGTGATGCGGTCGGAGTACGGCAGTTCCGTCAGCAGCGCCTTGCACAGTTCCAGCTGCGCGATCAGGTCCGCCTCGGCCATCGCGTGCTTGGGCGTGGCCAGCAGAGTCAGCGCGAGCAGGTTGATCGGATTGACGTGCGCCGCACGGTTGATGTTCTGCTGGATGCGCGTGGCGAGCGCGTCGACGGCGGGGTTCAGCCACTCGGGCTTGGCTTCCGGATCAGCCGTCGCGGCGCGCCAGTCGGGGGCGACTTCGTCGAGCAGGGGGTTGAGCGGAATCGGTTCGCCGAAGTTCAGCGCGACGCGGCCGTAGTGCTGGCGCAGCGCGCCGAGCGAACGCACGAGGCCGAGGACCGATTCCTTCTGCTTCGGCCGGCCGGAGAGTTCGCCGATGTAGGCGTCGCCCTCCATGATCTTCTCGTAGCCGATGTAGACCGGCTGGAACACGACCATGCGGCGCGACTCGCGCAGGAAACTGCGCAGCGTCATCGACAGCATGCCGCCGCGCGGACTCAGCAGCCGTCCGGTCCGCGAGCGGCCGCCTTCGATGAAGTATTCGAGCGAGACGCCGCGCGCGAACAGCTGGCTGATGTATTCGCGGAACACGGTGGAATAGAGCGCGTCGCCCTTGAACGTGCGGCGCAGGAAGAACGCGCTGCCGCGGCGCAGGATCGGACCGATCACCGGCAGGTTGAGGTTCACCCCGGCACCGATGTGCGGGATGGCGATTCCCTTTTCCATCAGCTGGTAGGAGAGCAGCAGATAGTCGACATGGCTGCGATGACAGGGCACGTAGATGACTTCGTGGCCCGGCGCGACTTCGCGCAGCGTTTCGAAGTGATGCACGTCGACGCCGTCGTAGAGCTTGTTCCAGAACGCCTTCAGCATCAGCCAGAGCGAGCGCACGACCGGGTGCGAATAGTCGGCCGCGATCTCCATCGCATAGCTGCGCGCGCGCGCGCGCGCCTTGTCCGGCGTGATGTTTTCCTTGTTGGCGGCCGCCGCGATCGCGACGCGCACCGGTTCGGCGTTCAGCAGCGCATCGACGACCGTGCGCCGATGCGAAAGATCCGGTCCGATCACCGCGGCACGGATGCGGCGGAAATGCGCGCGCAGCACGCGCTGCAGCTTGCGCACGCCGCGCTCGGGCGCCAGTTCGGCCTGGTCGGCGATGATCTCGCGCAGGCTGACCGGCGCGGCGAACTGCACGACGGTGTCGCGCCCGTTCAAGAGCAGCGCGAGCAGGCGCCGGAAGCGGCCGACGACGACCCAGTTCTCGGAGAACAGCACGCTGAACCAGCCCGATTCACGCGCCGGCGCGCGGCCGACGAAAATGGACACCGGCACCAGACGCACGTCCTTCTCGGGATCGGCGCGCACGACATCGGCGAGCAGGCTGAGCGTTTCGGAGCGCGTCGGATGCGGACGCCGGCCGAACAGGCGCGGGCGCCGCGACAGTGCGATGACCGCGCGCCGGCGCTTGATCGGCAGCCGGTCGGCCGCGGCATAAGGCGACGGCAGGCCGGCCTCCAGGCAGGCCTGCTCGAGGATCAAGGTATCGGACAGGCCGTAGCGCTCGACCACGTAGACGGTCGGACGCGCATCGTCCGGCAACAGTGCGCGCACGTCGTCCGGCGCGCGCCGGATGCGGATCCAGGGCCGCAGCAGCGCGCCCATCGCATTGAGCCAGGCAGGCGCCGGCGCGGAGCTCGCCGTGCCGTGCGCCGAAAGCGAATCGTTCATGCGTGCATTTTAGTGCCACGCGCGCGTCGCGCGCGTGGCAAGCGGGGATCAACCCTGCTTGGGCTGCGCCGCCGCATCGGCTGCCGGGGCGACCGGCGCTTCGGGCGCGCTCTCGTGCAGCTTGTCGATGGCGTTCTTGCCGTACCAGTGGCCGTCGACGTTGACCATCTCGGTCTGCGTGCTGAGCGGCGAATCGAACAGCGTGTAGGACACCTTGACCTTGGCCGTCTTGCCGTCGTTCGAGACGATCTCGGGCTTGACCGAGTCGAGCGTCTTGTCGAGCGAGAAGCCGTACACGTTCAACGCATCCTTGACCGCCGCGAAGACGATGCGCGCCTTCTGCATCGACTGCTCGAAGGTCAGCGCGTGCGCCTCGTCGAGCGTCTTCAGGTTGACGTCGCGCGCGGCCTTGCTGGCGATCGCGAGCACCTTCTTGACCGATTCCGGTTCTGTGAAGCGGGTCTTCTGCACCCAGTTGCCGAGCGCGGTGATCGCGGCGAGCGCCTGCTGCTTGTCGGCGTCGGCCAGGTCCTTGTTCTGCTGCACCATGCCCTGCAGGTAGCTGCTGCCCATCGCCACGTACATCGGAATCTGCTGCTGGTACTGCGCGTCGAACGCCTTCAGCTGCGGCTCGATCTCGGTGTACAGCGTCTGCTCGGCATTCGGCGCGGTCAGCTTGCCCATCGTCTCGGCGAACTTCTGCCGATCCTCATCGGTGATCGGCTTGTCGTCCTTGTTCTTGCTCCAGTCGGCCTTGACCTTTTCGTATTCGGCCGGCGGCATCGCGTTCTGCATCAGGGCGGCGAAATCGCCCTGCTTGAGCAGGTCGACCGACTTGCGGATCGCCGCATCCGGCGCGTTCGCACTGACCGGCGCCGCGGCAGGCGCGGCCGTCTCGGCCGGCTTGTCGCCGCAGCCCGCGACGAAAACGACCAGCGACGCCGCGAACGCGGCGCGGACGAATGACTTGTGCATGGCGACCCCAAAGGAATGAGTTAGAAAAGCGACTTTAGCAGTGCGCCGCGGCAGCGGCCACCTCGAGCCGCGGCGGATTGCGGACAAGAAAAAACCCGGACGGCAGAACCATCCAGGTCGAATCCGGCCGTTTTGCCGGAGGGGGAAATTGTACGTCGTTCTCGCGGAGCCGTTGCGTGTTCTGGACGCTTGGGGGGCAACCGTCACCATCAATCCGGACATCAATATACTTACAAGCCATATCTAATGCAACACATTAGATATCAGCAGGCAAGCTACTGTTTAACTTAACTATTTCTGCAGCGCGTTGATTTTTGCCTGGCGCCGCTGCGCCGCAGGCTGGGTCCAGTCGTTGTTGAACAGCGCCGGTTCCCACGACCCGTAGGTCGGATTGGGCAACACGAACCAGCGTTCGCCGATCCAGCCGTTATACGCGGCTATCGCCGCGCTGCGGCCATCGGGCGTGTTGGCGAGCACGTCGACGAAGTCGCCCACCTGATCGCCGAGCTGCAGCAGCACGCGGTGCTCGCGGCCAATCAGCTGCCGGCGGCAGCCTTTCTCGGTGCCGACTTGCTCGCAACCTTTGACGACGGTACCGAGACCGAGAAAGACATTCTCGCCGGCCGCGAGGGGAAATCCGGCCTCGCGCAGGTTTTCCAGCGTGACGTCGTTCAGATCCTGCGCACGATTGGACAAATAGAAAACCATCACGCCCTTCTTCGCCGCGAGCTTGGCGAACTCGAGCGCGCCCGGCAGCGGCTTGGCGGCCTTTTCGCGGCACCAGGCCGCCCAGGTCGCTTCGTTGTATTCGCCGCCGTCGCGGATCAGGCGGGCCTGATAGGGCGAGTTGTCGAGCACGGTCTCGTCGATGTCGACGATGACCGCCGGCTTGAGCTTCTTGAGCGACCCCTTGCGTTCGCCTTTCGGCAACGCATCCCACTGGCGGTCCTTCAGCGCGAGCTGCAGCTTCTCGCCGGCGTGCTGGAAGATTTCGCGATAGACCAGGTCGTGCTCGACCGCGGTCTGCGTCCACACGACCGCATTCAGATTGTCGTTCGCCGCAGGCCCGGCAGGCGCGGCAGGAACCGGCGCGGCAGCGGCTTGAGGCTTGCGCGACTTCGGCGCGCCGGCGCAGCCGGCCAGCAGTGCAGCGGCCAGAACGAGGCCGATCGGCAGTTTCGTCATGTGATTTCCCCGGCTTGGAAACATCGTATCCAGCACATACGATCGGTCTAGTTTATTACACCGTGTCGTGCGAGCCTGGGACGCACGCAACATTACGGCTCTTCGCCCACACCTTCGGGACGCTCATGGACCAGCCGTCAGGCTCGCGCCTCCGCATCGCCAGCCACGTGCTGGCCTTCATCGCACTGCTTCTGGTGCTCTGCCTGCATCTGCTGCCGGCCCTGCTCGCCGGACTGCTCGTCTACACGCTGGTCAATGCGCTCGCGCCGCCGCTGCAGCGGCACCTGCCCGGCGCGCGCGCGCACGGCCTGATCGTCGCCCTGCTCAGCATCATCGTGGTCGCGCTGCTGACCCTCGCGATCCTCGGCGCCGTCGCTTTCCTGCGCAGCGAGCTCGGCAACCCGAGCGCCGTGTTCGAGAACCTGATGCCGCTGATCGACCGCGCGCGCGGGCAGCTGCCCCAAGTCGTCGTCGACCACCTGCCGGACAGCATCGACGATTTCCGCACCAATGCGATCGACTGGCTGCGCACGCACGCCGCCCAGCTCCAGCTCGCGGGCAAGACGGCCGCGCGCGTGATCGTGCATCTGCTGATCGGCATGATCCTCGGCGCCATGATCGCCCTGGCGAGCGCGCGGCCGGTCACGCGCGGCGGACCACTGGTGCAGGCCCTGATCGCGCGCTGCGCGAACCTGGTCGACTCGTTCCACGACATCGTCTTCGCGCAGGTGAAGATTTCCGCGCTCAACACGCTGTTCACCGCGATCTTCCTGCTCGTCGTGCTGCCGCTGTTCGGCATCACCTTGCCGCTGGCGAAGACGCTCGTCGCGGCGACGTTCGTCGTCGGCCTGCTGCCGGTGATCGGCAACCTGATCTCGAACACGCTGATCTTCATCGTCGGCCTGTCGGTCTCGCTCGGCGTCGCGATCGCGGCGCTGGCGTTCCTGATCGTGATCCACAAGCTCGAATACTTCCTCAATGCGCGCATCGTCGGCACGCAGATCCGCGCACGCGCGTGGGAGCTGCTGATCGCGATGCTGGTCATGGAGTCCGCGTTCGGCGCCGCCGGATTGATCGCGGCGCCGATCTACTACGCGTACCTGAAGCGCGAGTTGACGGCGTCCAAGTTGATTTGACGTTCCGACGTCACCGGATCGCCGGCTGTTGGAAGTGCGAGTGCGTCACGCCTTCTTCGTGGAAACGTACCGACCGCCGGCGGGAACGTCGTTGCCGGGTAACGCGCCTAATCGGCCAGCAGGCTCGCCAGCCGGGCGATATGCGAGGAGGCGAGCTCCTGCTTGTGCGCAGCATCCTGTTCGGCGTCGCGGCCCGACCAGTGCAGGTCCCCGCCCGGCAACTCCTTCAGGAACCGGCTCGGCTCGTTCGCGATGATCTCGCCGAAGCGGCGCTTGCGCTTGGCGTACGACAAGGTCAGCTGGTCCTTCGCACGCGTGATGCCGACGTACATCAACCGGCGTTCCTCCTCCACGCGCCCTTCGGCGAGGCTGCCTTCGTGCGGCAGCGTGCCGTCTTCGAGTCCGACCATGAAGACGAAGCGGAATTCCAGGCCCTTGGCCGAGTGCAGTGTCATCAGCCGCGCCGCGTTGCCCGGATCGTCGCGATCGCCGTGACTGAGCAAGGCGAGCTGTGCGGCGAGATCGCCGGCAGCGCCGTCCTTTTGCATCGCGCGGAACCACTCGGACAGTTCCTTGAGATTCTCCAGGCGGCGCTCGCGCAAGGCCGGTTCCTTGACCTGGGCGGCGATGTGTTCGGCGTAGCCGACGCGCCGGATCAATTCCTCGACGAGGTCGGCCGCCGGCATGCGCTCGGCTTTCGCGGCCAGCTCGCGCACGAGCGTGGCGAAGCGGAGCAACGACGACGCCGAGCGCGCCGCGATCTGGCCGAGCACCGAATCGGTCTGCGCCGCGCGCAGCAGCGACAGGTGCCGCGTGCCGGCCAGTTCGCCGAGCTTCTCCAAGGTCGTCGCGCCGATGTCGCGGCGTGGCAGGTTGACCACGCGAAGAAACGCCGCGTCGTCGTCCGGATTGTTGATCAGGCGCAGATAGGCGAGCAGGTCCTTGACCTCGGCGCGATCGAGGAACGCGGTGCCGCCGGTGACGTGATAGGGCACGCGCGCGAGGCGCAAGGCCTTCTCCAGCGCGCGCGACTGGTGATTGCCGCGATAGAGCACCGCGAATTCGTGCCAGGGCGCCTTGTGCTTCTCGGCCAGGTGGGCGATCGCGCCGGCGACGCACTCGGCCTCGTGCTCGTCGTCGCGGCATTCGACGACGCGGATCGGCGGGCCTTCGTCCTGCTGGCTCCAGAGCTTCTTCTCGAACAAATGCGCGTTGTTCGCGATGACCGCGTTGGCCGCGCGCAGGATGCGCCGGCCGCAGCGGTAGTTCTGTTCGAGCTTGACCACCTTCAGTTTCGGATAGTCGCGCGACAGTTCGCCGAGATTCTCGGGATTGGCGCCGCGCCAGGCGTAGATGCTCTGGTCGTCGTCGCCGACCGCGGTGAACGCGCCACGCTCGCCCGCGAGCATCTTGACCAGGCGGTACTGCGCGCTGTTGGTGTCCTGGTACTCGTCGACGAGCAGATAGCGGATGCGTTCGCGCCAGCCGGCCCGCGCTTCGTCGTCGGTTTCGAGCACGCCGAGCGGCAAGCGGATGAGGTCGTCGAAATCGACTGCATTGAACGCGGCCAGGCGACGCTGGTAGGCCGCATAGATGTCCGCCGCTTCGCGCTCGCGCGCGCTGGTCGCGCGCGCGGCGGTCTGTTCGGGCGTCAGCCCTTCGTTCTTCGCGCGCGACAGCAGCGATTGCAGCGCGAACAGCACGTCGGGCTTGGCGCCTTTCGGCGCGAGCTCCTTGACGATGCCCTGCGTGTCGTCGGCGTCGAGCACCGAAAACCCGCGGCGCAGGTTCGCGCGTGCATGCTCGATCTGCAGGAACTTGAGCCCGAGCGCGTGGAACGTGCACACGCTGAGGCCCTCGGCCGCGGCTCCGGAAACGAGCCGGCCGACGCGCTCGCGCATCTCGCGCGCGGCCTTGTTGGTGAACGTGATCGCCGCGATCTTGGCCGCCGGCAGGCTGCGGCGCTTGATCAGGTGGGCGATCTTCTCGGTGATCACGCGCGTCTTGCCCGAGCCCGCGCCGGCGAGCACGAGCAAGGGACCGTCGCAGTATTCGACCGCGGCGCGCTGTTGGGGATTCAGGGACACGCGGGCAAGTGTGCCGGGTTCGCGGCGTCGCCGACAGCTTGACAGGCGAGCGCCGCCTGCAAAGCCGCGGCGCAATCGCGTTCGACCTTGAGCGAGAGCAGGTCGTCCGCGCGCGTGCGCCCCAGGTTGATCGCCGCGACCGGCTTGCCGGCGCGCGCGGCGGCGCGCGCGAAGCGATAGCCCGAAAACACCATCAGCGAGGAGCCGACGACGAGCATCGCGTCGGCCGCGTCGAGATGGCGGACCGCCCGTTCGACGCGGTCGCGCGGCACGTTCTCGCCGAAGAACACCACATCCGGCTTCTGCATGCCACCGCACTGCGCGCAGGCCGGCACCGCGAACGTCGAGAAATCGAGCGCCTCGAGGTCGGCGTCGCCGTCCGGCGCGTCGACCGCATCGAGCCCGGCCCAGTCCGGATTGCGCCGTTCGAGCTCGCGCTGGAACTCCTCGCGCGCGACGCGTCGTTCGCAATCGAGGCAGCGCACCTGATCGAGACGTCCATGCAGGTCGATCACGTTGCGGCTGCCGGCGGCCTGGTGCAGCCCATCGACGTTTTGTGTCAACAGCAGCTCCACGCGGTCGTCCGTTTCCAGGCGCGCGAGCGCCGCATGCGCATCGTTGGGCCGCGCGCGACCGAAGCGGCGCCAGCCGACGAGGCTGCGCGCCCAATAGCGCGAACGCGTCGCCGCATCGCCGACGAAAGCCTGGTAGGTGACCGGCGGGCGCCGTTTCCAGCCACCGGCCGCATCGCGATAGTCCGGAATGCCGGACGCGGTGCTGCAGCCGGCACCGGTCAGCACGAACAGCCGGCGATGGCGCTGCAGAAACTCGCCCAGGCGCTCGTCGGGCGCAATCGAAGATGGGACGGACGCCTCGGAGATCACGTGCACGAATCGAGTCCTTGTTGCGGGCCGCAACGCGCTGCAGACAGTCAGCGCGCCCGGCGAAACGATCGCCCCCACATGAGGGCGCTGCAGCGGTTTGCGAAGGGCCTTCGCCGCCGGACCAAACGCTGGCGCGGGGCGACACGCTAGGATAGCGATCCCCGCGAGGTCCATGATGGCGAAACTGTACTTCTACTATTCGGCGATGAATGCCGGCAAGACGACGACGCTGCTGCAGAGCGCGTACAACTATCGCGAGCGCGGCATGCGCGCGCTGATCCTCACGCCGCAGCTCGATACGCGCGCCGGCGAAGGTGTCGTCGCCTCGCGCATCGGGTTGCGCGCGGACGCGCAGCGCTTCACGCGCTCGGACGATCTGCTCGCGCTCGCAGAGGCCGACATCGCGCTGCACGGCAAGCTCGACTGCGTGCTCGTCGACGAAGCGCAGTTCCTGTCGAAGGCGCAGGTCTGGCAGCTCAGCGACGTCGTCGACGCGCTTCGCATTCCTGTGCTCGCCTATGGCCTGCGCACGGACTTTCGCGGCGAGCTGTTCGAAGGCAGCCAGTACCTGCTCGCCTGGGCCGACAACCTCATCGAGATCAAGACGATCTGCCACACCGGCAAGAAGGCGACGATGGTCGTGCGCGTGGACGAGCGCGGCCGCGCGGTCACCGATGGGCCGCAGGTTGAGATCGGCGGCAACGAGCGCTATGTCTCGGTCAGCCGCGCCGAATTCAAGAAGATCATGGCGGGCCAGAGCGCGGTCGAACTGCAACAGCCGCTGCTGCCCCTCGACGCAAACCCGGAGCCTGCACGATGAGCGACCCGAACTGGCCACGCCCGCACTGGCACGACAGCGGCGACGAGGCGTTCCTGCTCTGGTTCGTGTTCGGCGACTTCGACACGGACTTCCGCATCGACGCGCCGAAGTACCGCACGCGCGGCACGCCGCCGGGCATCGACGTGGTGCGCTATGCCAACCGCGAGCTCGCCAAGTGGGACGGCTACCCGCTCGCAGGGACGCTCGGGCGCGTGCTGTACGACGAGAATCCGAAGCTGTTCGAACTCGCGAAGAAGGCCGGCGAATGCGTGATGCTGCGCGGCAGCCTCGCCGACGCGTCGGACCTCGATGCGCTGCGCGACCTGGTCGGCACGATCACCGCATTGACCGACCTCGGCGGTATCGCCGTCGTCGACCCGCAGACCTTGTCGATGCATGCCGCGGCGGAATGGCACCGTCGCTATTTCGCCGGCGACGCCTTCAACGCTCGCGACCACGTGCTGATCCTATGCAACGAGGACACGCGCAACGAGGGCCGCCTGCACGTGCACACGCGCGGCCTGCGCAAGTTCGCGCGGCCCGACCTCAGCATCCGCAACGTGCCCCCCGGTGCGGCGGGCAACGCGGGCGAGCTGGCCGAGCGCTTCGTCGAGTTCCAGGCGCTCGGCGGCGTCGTCGAGGACGGCCGCGAAGTCGAGGTCGAAGGCGCGCCCACCGGCATGACGATCCGCCACGCGGGTGCGCTCGACGACGACGAGTTCAACAACCGGCATTTGGCGTTGCGCTGGCCTGACTGAGCCAAAGCAAAGCGCCCCCTTCCGCCCTGTGGGCACCTTCCCCCGCTGCGCGGGGGCAGGGAAAGAAAGGGCGCTTCCCGTCGTATGCGATGCTGTTCCTTCCCCCGCCTGCGGGGGAAGGTGCCCGCAGGGCGGAAGGGGGCAGCCTCAGCGCTGACAACGCGGGCAATAGAACGTAGACCGCTGCCCGAGCACGATCGCCCTGATCGGCGTGCCGCACACCTTGCACGGCTCCCCGGCACGCCCGTAGACGAACAGCTCCTGCTCGAAATAGCCGGGCGCGCCGTCCGGACTGATGAAGTCGCGCAGCGTGGTGCCTCCGCGCGCGATCGCGTAGCTGAGGATGCGCTTCACTTCGGCCGCAAGGCGTTCGTAGCGTGCACGGGACACCGAGCCGGCCGCGCGCTTGGGATGGATGCCGGCAGCGAACAGCGCTTCGCTTGCATAGATGTTGCCGACTCCGACGACGATCGCCTGGTCCATCAGGAACAGCTTCACCGCGGCGCTGCGGCCGCGCGACAGCGCAAACAGCAGGTCGCCGTCGAACGCGTCGGTCAGCGGCTCGGGACCGAGCCCGGCCAGCAGCGGATGCACCTCGCCGCGCGGCTGCCACAGCTGGCTGCCGAAGCGGCGCGGATCGGTGAAGCGCAGCACGCGGCCGGAGTCGAGGCGCCAGTCCACATGATCGTGCGTGCCGACCGGCGTGGCAGCCGGCAACACGCGCAGGCTGCCCGACATGCCGAGGTGCAGCAGCGCGCTGCCCGGCTCGACGTGCACCAGCAGATATTTCGCGCGCCGTTCCAGGTCGACGATGCGCTGCCCGCGCAGTCCCTCGATCAGTGCATCCGGCACCGGCCAGCGCAGGCGCGGCTGGCGCACGTCGAGTCCGACGACCGTACGCCCGAGCAGATGTGGCGCGAGACCGCGGCGGGTGGTTTCGACTTCGGGCAGCTCGGGCACGTCACTCCTTCGCAACGGGCGGCGGCTTGGCCAGTTCGTTTTCCGGCGAGCCGAACAGCAGCACGCTGAAACGATCCGGCACCAGCGCGATGACGCCGCCGACATCGGCGTAGCGGTCTCCATCGATCGCGGCGGTCATGCCGAATTTCAATACGGTGCCGTCCAGCTGCAGCGTCGCCTGCGGCGGATCGAGGCCGATCTTCTTCGCGTCGAGCTCGCCGGGAGGATGACGCAGGCGCACCGGCGCGCGCGCGATGGCGAGCAGTCGCGCGACAGCGCGATCGTCGGCCGGCTGCGCATAGGGCTCGAGCATGCGCCAGTGCGCGCCGTCCTTCTCGAAGCGGCGCGGCTTGCAGGCGTTGCAGGTCACCGTGAGTGTGCGCACGGCATCGATATCGAGCGACGTGAGCGGGTCGGCCATGGCGTCTTCGCGGAGCAGTTCCGCGTAGACGGCTGCGCCGAGCAACGCGGCCACGGTCAGCAGGATCAGGTTCGTGCGCAGGCGCCGTTTCATCTCAGCGCCGGCGGCGGCGCCACCAGATCGAGAAGCCGCTGGCGGCGAGCAGCAACGGCAAAGCGATCAGGAAGACCAGGCCGAACAGGCTGAGCTGGTCTTGCGAGAAATCCAGCGTGCGATCCGGCGCGGTCTTGTCGGCGACCACGATCTGCGCGTCGTCGCCGAGCAGCCAGTCGAAGACGCGCTGCCCGAGTTCGCGATTGCCGCCGTTGCCGAGGAAGCTGTTGGACAGGAAATCGCCGTCGCCGAGCACGACCACGCGCTGCTCGCGCTTGTCCGGCCGCGGCGACAGGCGCGTCAGCGCGAAGCCGAGGTCGAGCGGCCCGGGAATCTCGCCGGCTTCGGCGTCCTGGCGGATCGTGTCGGCCGTCTCGCCGGCCTTCGGAATGTGGCCGGTCTCGTTCCACGATTTGTCGCTGCTGCGCAGGATCGGCTTCACGTCCCAGCGCGTGTCGGCCAGCTGCGCCAGTGCGGCCGGTTGCGGAAACAGCGTCGTCAGCACGAAATCCTGCGTGATCGCGTGCTTCGGATACGCCGACAGCGCGACGAAGCTCGGATCGCCGAGGCCGAACGCCTGTCCGCTGCCGTCGACGACGGTGCCCGGCAGGATGCGAACGCCGAGCGCCTTGGCGAGTTCATCGAAGCCGGGGTTCTCGCCCGGCTCGACCAGCCACAGCAAGGCGCCGCCGCGATCGACGTAGTCGACCAGCGCTGCGGCAACCGCCGCCGGCAGTTTCACCTGCGGATCGGCGACGACGACGAGATCGGTGTTTTCCGGCACCTTGCCGGTGTTGGCCAGCGGCAGCGGCACGGCGCGCAGGCCGCGCTCGGCGAGCGCACCGACGAACTGGCCGAGGTCCGCATTCGCCTTGCCGAGCGGCTGGCGCTCGCCCTCGCCTTCGAGGAACGCGACGATGCGCTCGCGCGTACGCGACAGGCGCAGCAGCGCATTGGAAAACTCGGCCTCGCCGAGCACCTTGAGCGGCTCGCTGCGCTGCCGGTAGTGCAGCTCCAGCTCGCCGTCGACGGTGATGCCGGCGGCGCGCATCGCGTTCGGGTCTTCATCCGGATCGACGAAGCGCAGGCTGATGTCCGGCTTGATGCGGCGGTAGCGGTCGACGAAGTCGGCGATGACGGCACGCAGGCCACTCTGACGGCGCGCGTAGCTGACGACTTCGACCGGCGCGTCGAGCGAATGCAGCAGCGCGACCGACGCCTCGCCGAGGCTTGCGCCGCGCGCGCGGCTCCAGTCCTGCACGAACGCGAAGCGCGTGCTCAGGAAGGCGAGCGCCACCGCGACGGCGGCGACGAGCAGCGTGAAGACGAGATTGCCGAAGCGCTCGCGCATCAGTCAGCTCTCGAACGCAGCGTATCGAGGCGGCGCGTCGCCAATACCAGTGCGACGACGACGATGAGCACGAAATAGACGATGTCGACGCTGGCGACGAGTCCGCGGAAGAACGGCTCCAGATGCGACGGCAAGGCGAGGTAGTTGATGCCGGCGTTGCTGATGCCCTGCAGGCGCGCACCGGCATCGACGACGGCGAGTAGGCTGGTGATCGCGAGCGCCGCCGCGGCGGCCAGTGCCGGCTGCGCGGCCCAGGCGCTGGCCAGCACGCCGATCGCCGTCAGCGCAGCCGCGAACAAGGCAAGACCGAGCAACGCGGCGGCGATCCGGCCGAGATCGAGCGGCGCGCCGAAGCCGAGCGCCAGCGGCATCGCCGCGACCAGCACGATCAACACGAGCGCGAAGCCGAACGCGCCCAGATACTTGCCGAGCACGATGCGCGCATTGCCGACGCCGCTGGCGAGCAGCAGCGGCAACGTCTGCGCGCGGCGTTCGCCGGCGAGCGTGCGCATCGTGATCAGAGGCACCAGCAGCACGAGCAGATTCCCGAAGCTTCGCAGCAGCGGAATCGCGACGAGGTCGGTCACGCCGGGCGCATCCTTGATGCCGCCGAGCTTGGGCGCGAGCTGCAGGAAGCCCTGCAGCGACAGCAGGAACTGCCACGCCATCAGCGCGACGACGATCGCGGCGAGCGTCCACGCGAAGGGCTGCACGACGAGGCGCCGCCCCTCGTGGCGCGCGATCAGGCCGGCGACGCTCATGCGGCTTCCGCCGGTGCGTCGGCCGCAGCGATGGCGAGGAAGGTGTGTTCGAGCGAGCTGGCGTCGGCGCGCAATTCCTGGAGGCCGAAGCCGCGCTCGACGACGGCGGCGGCGAACTCGTCGACGGCCGCCTCGGGTTTCAGGCGCACGCGCCAGTGCGTCGCGTCGATCGCCTCGGCGGTCGCGACCGGCGGCAGCGACAGCCAGTCGACGCTGTGCAGGCGCCGGGACACGCCGACGCGCAGTGCCTGGTCGCTCGAAGGACCCAGGCCGCCGATGTGGCGCAGCTCGCCACGATGGAGGATCGCCACGCGGTCGCAGCACGCCTGCACGTCCGACAGCACGTGTGTCGACAGCACGACGGCATGGTCTTCGCCGAGCCCGCGAACCAGCTCGCGCAGCTTGAGCGCCTGGACCGGGTCGAGTCCGGACGCCGGTTCGTCGAGCACGATCAGCTCGGGTTCGTGCAGGATCGCCTGGGCCAGACCCACGCGCTGGCGAAAGCCTTTCGACAGTTGCGCCATCGGCCGGCGGCGCACGTCGCCGAGCTCGCAGCGCTCCAGCGCACGCGCGACCGCCGCAGCCACGGCGCCGCGCGCGACGCCGCGCAGGCGGGCGCAGAACGCCAGGAATTCCTCGGCCGAAAGCTCCGCGTGCAGCGGCGGCGTTTCCGGCAGGTAACCGATGCGGCGGCGGGCGAGCTCGGGCTGTTCATAAAGGTCTTCGCCGCCGAGCCGGACGGTGCCGCTCGTCGGCGCGAGCACTCCGGCGATCATGCGCAGGCTGGTCGTCTTGCCGGCGCCGTTGACGCCGAGCAGGCCCAGGACCTCGCCGCCGCCGAGCTCCAGGTTCAGCTCGCGCACGACCGTGCGGCCGGCGAGGCTGCGACCGACGTGCTGCAGGGCGAGGATCGGGTGGGTGGGGGCGGTCACGGGCGGCGATTGTTCCGGTTAAGCCTGCACGTCGGCAAGCGCGGCGTGCGGACCGTGTCACATTCGCCGTCGCAAAGCTTGACGTATTGCGATGGCGGTGCCATGTAAGCCCGCGTATAGTGCGTTTTCACCCTCTCCGCCGCATCCAAACCATGTTCGATACCTTGATTTCCTTCGCCTCGCGCGGGCTGACCCAGGCCTCCTGGGGCACCTGGATCGCCTACTTGCTGGTCGTGACTCAGCTGACGATCTTCACGGTGACCCTGTACCTGCATCGCAGCCAGTCGCATCGCGGCGTCGATTTCCATCCGGCCATCGCGAATTTCTTCCGCTTCTGGTCGTGGTTCTCGACCGGCATGATCACGAAGGAATATGTCGCGATCCATCGCAAGCACCACGCCAAATGCGAGACGGAAGAAGATCCGCACAGCCCGCAGGTGTACGGCCTCAACAAGGTGCTGTGGGACGGCGTCGACCTGTACCGCACCGCGAGCCTGGATCGCGCCGACATGGACAAGTACGGCGTCGGCACGCCGAACGATTGGATCGAGCGCAAGCTGTACACGCCGTACAACACGGCCGGCATCGCGGTGTTCCTGGTCATCAACTTCCTGCTGTTCGGTGTCGTCGGCATCGCGATCTGGGCGATCCAGATGCTGTGGATTCCGTTCTGGGCGGCCGGCGTCGTCAACGGTGTCGGCCACTGGTGGGGCTATCGCAACTTCGAGACGGCCGATACCGCCACGAACCTGACGCCGTGGGGCGTGTGGCTCGGCGGCGAAGAGCTGCACAACAACCATCACGCGTTCCCGAGCTCGTCGAAGTTCGCGCTGCGCCGTTTCGAGTTCGATATCGGCTGGGCGATGATCCGCCTGCTGCAGACCTTCGGTCTCGCCAAGGTGCTGCGCGTGGCGCCGACGCTCGACGTGCGCCCGAACATGCACCTGCCGGACACCGACACGGTCAAGGCCGTGCTCGCGCACCGCTTCCACGTGATGAGCGACTATTTCCGCGGCGTCATCGCGCCGACGCTGCGCGACGAGGCCGGCAAGGCCGGTGCCGGCATCGCCGCGCTGCCGCGCAAGCTGCGCAAGGCGCTCGGCAACGGCGGACGCTGGCTCGACGCTTCCTCGCGCGAGCACCTGACCGCGTTCACCGAGAAGCATCCGCAGCTGCGCACCGTGTGCGAGTTCCGCGCGCGCCTGGCCGCGCTGACCGAACGCAACGGCCGCAATGCCGAAGGCATGCTCGACGGGCTCAAGCAGTGGTGCCACGAAGCCGAGGCCACCGGCATCCGCACGCTGGCCGAGTTCGCGGCGCGCCTCAAGGGCTATCGCCTGGCCGGCGAAGCCGGCTGAGCCGCAGCTTCCCGCGCAACGAAAGAGCCCGCCTTGTGCGGGCTTTTTCTTTTCAGGCTTCGGGCATTGCGGGAATCAGTCGAGAAAACGCCGCGCGTACTCCGGCTCCGGCAGCCAGCACGTAGCGCTGCGGCCGAACCAGCGATAGCGATTGCGGGCCAGCCAGCGATACGCCGGATCGCGCACGGCGCGCGGCACCGCTCGCACCATCGCCCACAGGTAGAAGAACCCGCCGAAGCCGGTCAGCACGCGCAGGATCGCATCGCTGTCGGTGGCTGCACGATCGCCTTCGAGCAGCAGCAGCGAATTCGGATCCTCGGGATCGAGTCCGTGCCGACGCAACAGCGCTTGTCCCGTCGCCGATTGCATCGACGCGAAGCGATAGCGCGCGGCGCGATCGTGCCGCAGGATGAAGCGCACCCAGCGGCTGCACAGCAGGCAGACGCCATCGAAGACGAGGATCGGCGCGCCCCTGTCCGGCATCGTCGCCTCATCGCGCATCGGCGATCTCCAGCCAGCCGGCATAGGCGACGAGCAGGCCGACGAGCGGCAGACGCACGGCGATGTCGAACCGGTAGCGGCCGTCGCGTTCGCTGCAGCGCGCATCGATACCCTCGAACCAGCGCAGCGGCAGCGGCAGGGCGAACAGCCGCACCTCGCGCGTGATCCAGCGCAGCCCATTTCCCGAGTCGTCGAGCGCGAACGCGAGACGTGCCGGACCGAGACGCTCCTCGAAGGCATCCGGGTGGCGCGGCGAGCGTCGCAGGTGCGAATCCATGCGAGCATGGGCGAACCGCCGGCGCCAGGTTTCGCCGATACCGTCACGTGCGATCGTGACGTCGATCGCCGCATCCGCATTCGGCGCAGGCAAGCCGAGCGCCGTGCGCAGCAGTCGTGCCGGCCAGCGCGGATCGCCGCTGACGGCGGCGCGGCCGCGTGCGTTCACGCGCGGCTGCGCCCCGTGCAAGGCGCGCACGCTGGGCGGCAGGGCGTTCCAGCGCGCGCCGAGCAGGGTCGGGAACAGGGTGTCCGGGAAGGGCATCGCCGCATACTGCCGAGGAAATTCTTTCGGGCAAAGAAAAACCCGCGCGAGGCGGGTTTTTCTTCAGCTAGGCAAGGCACTCGATCCCGGCGTTCACCGGGATGACGCTTCGGCAAAGCCGCGCTCGCGCGCGGCCCGAAGCGTCACTTGATCTTGCCTTCCTTGTAAGCCACGTGCTTGCGGATGACGGGGTCGTACTTCTTGACCTCCATCTTGTCCGGCGTGTTCTTCTTGTTCTTGTCGGTCGTGTAGAAGTGACCGGTGCCGGCCGAGGAGATCAGACGGATCTTGTCGCGCTTGGATGCCATGGTTCAGTGCTCCTCAGATCTTTTCGCCGCGCTTGCGCAGCTCGGCGACGACGACTTCGATGCCCTTCTTGTCGATCGTGCGCAGCCCGTGGCTGGACACGCGCAGGGACACCCAGCGGTTCTCGCTCGGCACCCAGAAGCGGCGCTCGTGAAGGTTCGGCAGCCAGCGGCGCCGGGTCTTGTTGTTGGCGTGCGAAACATTGTTACCGGACTGCGCGCCCTTTCCGGTGACCTGACAGACTCTGGACATAGCGAACCTCGAGAAACTTCATTTCCGTCCTTGGCCAGGACGGCGGCGGCCCAGCGGCGACGATGCGCCATGCAGTGCTGGAGAGGCTACGGCCAGACGACGCGGGCGGACTGCATGCCGGAATCCGCGTGCCCCGAGGGGCGATGAACGGCGTAGCGAGCCGCGCTTTATAGCGGAATCAGGCGCTTGCGGCAAGAGGCGGGGGTGGAAACGCGGCCTACAGCTCCTCGACCGCCGTGCGCTTGGAACGCTTGATCAGCCAACCCACCCCGCGCAGATCGGTGATCCCGACGAGCGCTCGATTGAGGTTGTTGTACTTGGACACACCGGTGCTGCGCGAGCGGTGGTTCACCGGCACGCTCCTGACCTGCCAGCCGGCGCGCTGCATCAGCGCCGGCAGGTAGCGGTGCATATGGTCGAAATACGGCAGGTCGAGAAACGCGGCGCGTTCGAACAGCTTGATGCCGCAGCCGGTGTCCGGCGTGTCGTCGCGCAGCAGGCGCGAGCGGATCGCGTTGGCCCACTTCGATGCCCAGCGCTTGCTGCCGCTGTCCTTGCGGTTCACGCGCCAGCCGGCGAACAGCTTGATCGCCTGCGGCGACTCGTTGCGCATCGCAATCAGTTTCGGAATGTCGGCCGGATCGTTCTGGCCGTCGCCGTCGAGCGTGGCGATCCAAGTCCCGCGTGCGGCCTTGACGCCGTTGCGGATCGCGGTGCTCTGGCCGCTCTGGCTGACGTGCCTGATCACGCGCAGTTCCGGAAACTGCGCCTTCGCGCGCGTCAGGACCCCGAGCGAATCGTCCTTGCTCGCGTCGTCCACGTAGACGATCTCGAAGTCGGCATGGCCGCGCAGGGCAGCGGCGATCTCGGCCAGCAGCGGCGGAATATTGTCCTGCTCGTTGAACACGGGCACGACGACGGAAACTTCGGGCATGAGCGGCGCGCCTTCGCGAAAGGTGCGCATTATCGCCGAACGCAGGCGGCGGCGGGTCGCATGCCGCCGGGCCGGCGCGGCCGGACGGCGTGCCGGCGAACGACGGCGATGCTACGGAAGAGCCGCCACGGCAAGCTTGGGCGGCCCTTCCAGCGCCTCGCGCCAGCTGTGTTCGAGCGCGCCGAAGCTGTCGCTGTTCTGCGCCAGCATCACGAGCGTGCCGTCGGCGATCGGGACTTCGCGGCCCTTGAGGCCCTCGCGCTCGAAGTCCTCGCTGCCGGCCACGCGATGGCGCGTCACATAGACCACGCTGACCGGCTCGCCTTCGCGCGGCATGACCATGTGTACCGTCCGGTAGGGCCCGACGGGGCATTCGCTGACGTAGGCAACGCCGGCCGGCACCGACGCGAGCTCGACGCCGCGATCGGCGAACGCCAGACGCACCATCGAGTCCGGCAGCGGCGCCTGCCGGTGCAGCGCATCGCGCTCGTCGGGACCGGTCACGTGCGCCGTGACGAGATCGGACAGCGTCGCGGCCGCGGGCTGCTGCTGCCTGACGAGGCCGATCGCGACGACCAGCGAGGCCGCCACGGCCAGCGCGATCCAGCCGCGACGGCGCCAACTGGTGCGCTGACGCTGGCGTTCGCCGGTCAGCTGGGCGAGCAGGATGCGATCGGCCAGGCCGTCCGGTACGGGCATGCTCATCGCCGAAGCGAGGCGTGCCTCGAACCCCTGCGCACGTGCATACGCGTCCGCGCAGAACGGGCAGGTCTCCAGGTGTTCGCGCGCGGCGCGGTCGCCGACGCGCGGATCGATGCCGAGCAGGCGGCGGAACTCAAGGCAGTCCATGCAGCACCGCCTCCTTCATGTCGCCGCCGTCGAGCAGGGTCTTCAGTTTCTGCCGTGCGCGGAAGACCTGCGTCATCACGGCCGCTTCGCTGATCTCGAGCTGCTTGGCGATTTCCTCGCACGAGAAGCCTCCGAGCACCTGCAGCACGAGCGGCTCGCGGTACTTCGGTTCGAGCTTGGCGATCGCCGCGCGCAGCACGGCGTCTTCGCCAAGGTGTTCGGGGCCCGGCGCGCTGTCGCTCAGGTCGAGGTCGGCGATGTCCGTCGTCGGCATCGGCTTGCGCTCGAACAGGCGCGCATGCTCGCGACGCAGGATCGTCACCAGCCACGCCTTCGCCGCTACGTTCTCGCGCAGGCTGTCGAGCGCGCGCCACGCGCGCAGGAACGTTTCCTGGACCAGGTCCTGCGCCAGCGCATCCTGGCCGCACAGCCAGTAGGCGTAGCGATACAACTCGCCGGAATGCGCGCGCACAAGGGCCTCATACTGCTGCTGACGATCGCTCACAGCAGCAGTAGACCGGGCGTTGCCGCCCTGGCTTGCAGAAACCGTCATGCGTTGGCGTCAGCCGTCGAAACCGTCCTTGAAGATCAAGTCCGGCGTGGTCACCGTGAACTGCACGGGCAGCGCCAGCGGATCGTGCGCGGGGTCGTTATTGTGGATGCAGACGTTCGCGCTGTGAACACCGACCGCGAGGCTGCCGGCATCGAGCGTGACATTGACCGTGATCGCCGGGGCACCCGAGGCGACGGTGCCGGAGGTCGGATCCAGCGCGATCCACGGCACCGAATCGGGCGTCGCGCAGTCGGTGCTGGCGGTGTCGGCCGTCCAGGTCAGGTCGGCCGTACCGGAATTGGAGATCGCGAACGTCGTCGATGTGGTCGCACCGGCCTCCGCCGTGCCGCTGAGCGAGGTCTCGTCCGTGCCGATCGTCGGCGAGCCGCTCGCCGGCATCACGGTGATCGTACCGACCATGCCGGCGCCCTGATGCTGCTGGCAGTGGAATGGGGCCGAGCCTGCGGTCGGGAACGTGACGGTTGCAGTCCAGGCGGCGCTGCTCAGGTTTCCGTTGCCGCCGGCGCCGTCGCCGTCGCAACCGTTCGCGCAGCGGAAGGTCGTGACCGCACCCGCATCGGAGACGACGTTGTGGAAGCCGCCGGCATTGGTGAAGGTGACGGTGTCGCCGGCGTTGATCGTCAACGTGCTCGGCGTATAGACGAGACCGGCGGCGCCGCCGACGGTGACGGGATGGTCCACGGCAAAAGCGGGAACGGCCGCGAAAAGCGCACATGCGCCCGTCGCGAGCAGGCTGTAGCGATTCATGAAGACACTCCCCAAAGGATTGGATGGCGCCGCAGGACGCCCGCCCATGCGGCGAGCGCAGCATGCGCCGCCCACCCAGGGCAGGCGAGAGTGAAAACCCTCAGCGCCGCCTCGGTCGCGAGGCGCTGTGCTCAGCGGATGCGTTCGAGGATGCCGTCGAGCTCGTCGAGGCTGTGGTAGTGGATGACCAGCTTGCCGCGGCCGCTCCGCGCGTGGGCAACGTTGACGCGCGTGGCCAGCTTTTCGGCCAGTTCGCGTTCGAGCGCGGCGATGTTCGGGTCGCGCGCGGAAGCCTTCTTGGCACCGGTCGCGACCGGCGCCGCGTCGAGACGGCGCACCGCTTCTTCCAGCTCGCGCACCGACCATTCCTTGTCCGCCGCCTCGCGCGCGAGCGCGACGGCGCGCGCCTCCGGCTGCACGGTCGCGAGCGCGCGCGCGTGGCCCATGTCGAGCTTGCGCTCGTCGAGCAGGCGCTTGATCTCGGCCGGCAGATCGAGCAGGCGCAGCAGATTGGACACCGCCGCGCGCGAGCGCCCGACGGCATCGGCCGTCTGCTGGTGGGTCAGTTCGAATTCGTCGATCAGGCGCGCCAGCGCCTGCGCTTCTTCCAGCGGGGACAGGTCTTCGCGCTGGATGTTCTCGATCAGCGCCATCGCGACGACGGCCTGGTCCGGCACTTCCTTGACCAGTGCCGGAATCTCTTCGAGACCGGCCTTCTGCGCCGCGCGCCAGCGGCGTTCGCCGGCGATCAGCTCGTAGCGGCCCTGCCCGATCGCGCGCACGACGATCGGCTGGATCAGCCCCTGCGCCTTGATCGAGGCGGCGAGTTCTTCCAGCCGGTCCGGATCGATGTGCAGGCGCGGCTGGTATTTGCCGGGCTGGATCAGGCCGACGCCGAGCGTGCGCAGTTCGCCTTCGGCTTCGAAGACGGCCGGCGCAGCCTCGTCGCCGCCGCCGAGCAGCGCATCGAGGCCGCGTCCGAGTCCGAGTCCGCGTTTCTTCGCTGCCATTTAGTTTCCCTGCAAACAACCGGACGGGTGGCCGCCACCCCGGCGCTGGCCGGGGTCCGCGCTGCGCTGGCCGACGAAAGGCAGCGCAGTGTCCGGCATGGGCCGGGGCGAGGCGAGTGACATGTCGTGTACCGTTCTCATGCCTGCCGTCAATGCGCAGGCGCGCTGGGCGCCGCCGGGCCGCGTTCGCGCCGCAGCATCTCGCCGGCAAGGCCGAGATAGGCGATCGCGCCGCGCGACTCGCGGTCGTACAAGTTGATCGGCTTGCCGTGGCTCGGCGCTTCGGCCAGACGAATGTTGCGCGGAATGATCGAGCGCAGCACTTTGTCTCCGAAATGCTTGGTCAGCTGCAGCGAGACCTCGTTGCCGAGGTTGTTGCGCACGTCGTACATCGTGCGCAGGAGGCCCTCGACTTCGAGCGTCGGATTCAAGCGCGCACGCACGGCCTTGATCGTATCGAGCAGGCTCGACAGGCCCTCCAGCGCGAAGTATTCGCACTGCACCGGGATCAGCACGCCGTGCGCCGCGGTCAGCGCATTGATCGTCAGCAAGTGCAAAGTCGGCGGACAGTCGATGAGGATCGTGTGGTAGCGATCGCCGAGCTTGGCGATCTGCTCCTTCAGGCGCGACTCGCGCGCGAGCGCGTCCATCAGTTTCAGTTCGGCCGCGGTGAGATCGCCGTTGCCGGGCAGGAGGTCGAAGCCGGCTTCGGTCGTCTGGATGACGTCCTCGATCGCGGCTTCCTCGAGCAGCACCTCGCAGCCGTTCGGCCGCGTCGCGCGCTTGTCGACGCCGGAGGCCATCGTCGCATTGCCTTGCGGATCGAAATCGATCAGCAGCACCTTGCGCCGCGTCTCGGCGAGCGCGGCGGCAAGATTGACGGCGGTGGTGGTCTTGCCGACCCCGCCTTTCTGATTCGCGATGGCGATGATGCGCGTCATGCTGTTTCCGCCGGCCCCTGCGGGTGTGGCGCGTTGTCCCGGACTCGCTTGATTACCACGACATGGCGTTCCGCGTCCAAGCCCGGAACGTGCAGCGGCAGCACGGCGTCGACCGCGAACGGCGGCGCCACGGCAGCGAGTTCATCCTGCGGGAAACGGCCCTTGAGCGCCAGCCAGACGCCGCCCGGAGCGAGCAGCTTGCCGCCCCAGGCGAGCATCTCGGCCAAGCTCGCGAACGCGCGCGCCGTGATGCAGTCGAACGTGCCCTCGACCGCCTCGACGCGGCTCTCGACCACGCGCACGTTGTCGAGCTTGAGCTCACGCACGGCCGCGCGCAGGAAGCGCGTCTTCTTGCCGTTCGAGTCGACCACGCTGACCGCGCGCTGCGGCGCGGCGATCGCGAGCGGGATGCCGGGCAGGCCGGCACCGCTGCCGAGGTCGGCCAGCGTCGCGCCGGTCACGTGCGGCACGATTGCGAGCGAATCGAGCAGGTGGCGCGTGACCATGTCGAGCGGGTCGCGCACCGCGCTGAGGTTGTAGGTCGCATTCCAGCGGGTCAGCAGGTCGACGTAGTCGAGCAGGCGCTCGATCGCGGCAGCAGGCAAATCGAGCGGGAGCGCCGCAAGACCGGCGACGAGGCGCTGTTGCAGCCGGTCACTGTCGGGCGTGCGGCGGTCGGGCATGGCGGTCGCCACGATTAGGGGCGCGCAAGTATCGGGGCCGGCGCGGCGGAAATCCATCCGCGCCGGCGACCGCCGGGCCGCGAGCGTCAATCCAGCGTGTTGAGATCGACGCGCGCGATCAGCAGGCCGCTCTCGCGCAGCTGCGCATTGAGCGACTGTTTCAGCCAGCTGCGGCGGGCATCGGCCGTTTCCGGCAGCTCCGCGGCGGCGAACAGGCGCCGCGTTGCGTCGCGCAGCAGGTTTTCGACGTCTTCGATGACGACGTCGGCGCGTTCGGGATCGAGTACCTGGAAATACACGACGCCGCGATAGCGCTGGTCGGCCAGGCGCAGGTCCTCGACCGGCACGGCCGCACCGGCGAGGCTGATCTTGTGCGCCACGCGCTCGACCAGGGGCACGACCAGATGCGTGCCGGAACCGACGATGCGCACGTGACCGCCCATGCGGCGGAACGTGTAGACGTGGCCTTCCGGAACACGGCGGACGGATGCGACGACCAGCAAGGCCAGCGCGCACAGAGCAGCGAGAATGATCGGGGACAGCATTTTCTTATCTCTACAACGGCTTACGAAACAAACTTCGCGCTGTATCTGATAACACACACGCGGCTAACTAACAAGTGTTTAACAGTTTGCGCGCCCTGCCGATAACGAACGCTGAACATCGGCTACTCACTTATCAAGCAAGAACGATGCCTAGGGCGGTTTGCTGACACCCGAAATATTCGCGTCACCGCGAAGGCAGGTCGTTGATGCTGCGCGGCCTACGGTTCCACGGTCGCGCGCACGGTCCAGACGAAAACGGCCGCGGCATCGCTCCCTTGCGGCCGCACGCTGA